>BFBZ01000003.1_pt14:0-417500 | contig 591112 bp, 517 predicted proteins | sample 1888401 | NCBI WGS metagenome assembly BFBZ01 (sample SAMD00112614, study PRJDB3348) | symbiont metagenome | host: Chara braunii
TTAAAGCTGCTGGTGTCAACGGCGGAGGCGCGAAGGCCGCCGGCGTGAATGGCGGAGGCGTTAAGGCGAATGACGCTGACTTAAGCCGCAGCGTTTGGGAGATATCCATGGAGCCTGACCTGTCTGCGAGCGCGACGTCGAGGAACTTTTAGCCACGGGTAAGGTTTGGGTCGACGCTTTCTGGCGCGGGGTTCGATGCGGCCCGGTCGATTGCCCACGCGCAACTGTCCAATTAGAGTGAACAGGAGTTCGAGGGAGGTGCCGCGATGATCACACAGCCGGTGTGCGACCCATTCGCTCCACAGTTGCACGGTGTGTTTGAAGCTGAGCGTGCGGGGATGTCGGGCGGCTTTCTGCGCCGCCTGTGCCATCAGCAGGCGGATCAGGTTGTATGCCAGGAAGTGCACCCAGACCTCCTTTTCGTTCATCTCCGGGGTGTTGCAACTCAACTCAGCCATCTGCAATGTCGTTTTGATCGCCCGCAGATCCAGCTCGACGTGCCAGCGCTGCCGAAAGAGCTGCCCCAATGCTCTTTTACAGACCTTGCGCGGGCACAAAAAGCTGGTGACCAGGACCTTCTTGCCCACCTTCACCTCGCGCAAGATGAGTTCATCGGGCAAAGCCGCATAGTCCTCGCAACTCATCCACTGCGGCCGCGCCGCAGGCTTGGGCCAACTCACCCGATGGTCACGCTTCCCGAGCTTCTCGCCACGTCGAAAGTCGGTGTGCCGCGCGCCGTTTTGCGGAAACAGCACGTCTACGCCCATGGCTTGCAGGGCGGCGATGAGAAAGTAGTTGCAGTAAAACGCATCTGCCAACATCACATCCCCGGCCGAGAAGACCGATGTCAGCCGGCGCCACAGGCCCAACTCGCTCGTGCCCTTACCGGCGTGGGGTCCCATGGCCGCATCCAGCAGCGCCCCGGTCGACAGGCAGATCACCCCGACCAGGCGCGCCAGCGGCGAGCCCACCCCCGGAGCCTGGCTCGAGGGCTGCGGATAGCTCGCCTGGTTTGCGGCCGTGTCGGGCATCAAAATACCGGTGCCATCGACCAATTTCACGCAKCGGCCCCGCCAGCGCCARCCTACCTGCGCGCGCTCACTCAACAGCACGCCGGTGTGGCGAGCCAGCGTGCGCACCATCTCCAGCGGCAATCGCTGGCGCGCCTTGCAGTAGGCTCCGGTATTGACGCTCTGGACACTCAGGCCTTCCGCCGCGCGCTGCGCGGCCCAGCTATCGACCGCCTTCTGACACGATCCATCCTCGCTCAGGACCTGTCCCATGAACATCGACAGGGCCAGCGTCGGCGGGTACAGCCGTTCACGATGTTCCGGCAACAACGACTCGGTCATCTGCAGCAGTTCCGGAGCAGTGAGCAGGTTGAAGAAGTCGACCGCCGCGATCTGCTGGGTATTACGGACGATCGAATTGGCATGTTGCTGAGAAGAAAACCGGGCATTACGATCCATCAAGGCTGGCCCTCGCGGTTGTTGGTGGTGCTGCTTGGTAACAACATCCTACCAATCTCGGAGGCCAGTCTTCTTCATAGATTTCAATCCGTTAGCGCGACATCCAGAACTCGCTACGGCTTATCTCAGTGCCATTCGCGTTAAGGCTGCTGGTGTCAACGGTGGAGGCGCGAAGGCCGCGGGTGTGAATGGCGGAGGCGTTAAGGCTGCTGGGGTCAATGGTGGTGGAGTCGCCGCTGCTGGCGTGAACGGCGGAGGCGCCAAGGCTGCTGGTGTCAACGGTGGTGGGCTCAACTAGCCGCGAGGCTCAATTAGCAAGCAATTTGGCGACCTGAGATCCATTGCCGATGGGTTTTCCAACTAGCTCTCACGGTCGCCTCTCGCTTCCAAGCGTCAGTTAGGGCTTGCCTGGTTGGCCTCCCAATCTTTTCGATTAATTCTGTACAGCAGTGCGTGTTCTCGGGGCCAGATGCCAAACACCCTGCCATCCGGAATCAGCCCAAGCTTTGTGAGAACTCGGCAGCTGGCTGTATTATCCGGATACACGGTTGCTACTATCGAACGGAGGCCGAGGGCTGCGAAGCTTGCGTCGATACAAGCGCGAGCCGCTTCGGTGGCATAGCCCCGATTCCAGCAAGTTGGGTGTAACGCAAACGCAATTTCAACTTCCCTGGTTTGAGAAAGCGGTCGTACACCACAGTATCCGACACAAGCGGATCGGTCTTTCGGCACCACGGCCAACGTGCCCCACCCTCTAATTCGGAAGGCTTCGCTCATTCTGTAAGCAACCCTAGCGGCCGCGTCGGCTGATAGCGTACCGCCGATAAACTGGGTCGCCACGGAATCGGTAAGCAACTCAACGATGCTGTTTACATCTGAGTCGCCAAAGGCACGCAGTTCCAGTCGAGGGGTAACAATCGGAACCGGCAAGAACAACTTGCTAGAACGCGTTAGACGCTCAAGTTCTGACTCTCCGCTACTCAAACTGTCCTCCTACCGCCATGACGACGCACGGACTTGGGAAAATTCATATCGCGTGATTCGCTCGTGTGAGTGTAAACGTGCATGGATGCTTCTACAGTTTGCCCCGTGAAATCGACGGCGTTTCGATCTTCCAGCCAATTATCCACGAATTCGAGTACATCCTTGACGCAGTGGCGACACATCGCCCGAAATTGCGGTACGTAATTCGCCGGGAGGTAAAATACCCGTGCCTCGCGATCGACTTCGCGATCTTGCCTCTTGAGTGTACGGGCATTCCGAAGGGCGGTCTTCAAGAACTGAGAAGCCAAGCTTGCAGTGCGCTCAAGGGCAAGTGCGCGAGGTTGGCCGATGATGACTTGCTGCTCAACCGAAAGATCGAACGAACCATCCGATCGGACTTCAATAAAACCGTTCTTTCTCATCCAAGCGAGGACTCTTCCCACACTACGCTTCGGGAATCGCTTTCCAATCAGGCGTCGTAATTCTGTCGCGCTTAGCGGGCTTGGCCGGCCTGTTTTCTTGTCCGTGTACTGCCTCATCCGGAACCAGTCGTAAACCACTCCTCCAACTACTACCAATCGATGGTGATTAGACGCGTGCGGAGGTTTAATTGCTCGTCCTCGCGCTATCAAACGCGCCTTGCTACGCAGATTTTCCCCCAGCCGGTTTCGCTCGACACCGGCGGCCAAGAGAAATGCCAACGTTTCATTCAACAAGAGTTCTATCGCAAGGTCAGAGAGTCTGGGATTCGGCCTAACGCGTTGGGATACGCCGGCGGTCGAAAGCAGGTCGCGCGCCCGACTTCTTCTTTGATTTGGCATCCTTTGCACCGTCAGAGGTTTCATCATGCGACTCCTTTGCAAGCACTTCCTCGATGATGACGCTAAGGGCTCCGAGTCTCACTTTGCTTCCTGTTGAGGGACTGCGCTGCAATCGCGGACTGTTGAGTTCCTCTGCGAGTCTCTCCATCGTCGACTCCAATTGATCCGCAAGCATTTTTCGAACGAGAGGTAGATCAGCAACATCTACTTGCTCGCTTCGAGCCTCTTGGATTACCGGTCTTGCTGTCGGACTGGCGAGATCATGAAAGATGGCACGAAGCACAGACTTCATTCGCTGCGCGGCTTGCTCCAAACCCTGCTCGCTCGGCTTCGTCTTGGAGAGAGCTTTGCACTCCAAGCGAAGTTGCCCGTCGGCGGTGGGCCGAACCATTTTAACGCGGATCATTTCATCGATGATTCCACGTGGATACACGCCAGGCGCGTACCGCTTTACAAGTGCCCAAACGCTGGGACCTACGGAATAGGAATCGCCTACAGCAAGCTCGCGCACTTGTCGCTTGGTCAGGCACTCTGTTTCCCATCCATGTACGACTCGCATAATGATGGCTCGTCCCGAACCCGCTTGCACACCATCAAGCGGCGCTCTGCGCAAAAGCTTTGCGACTTTGTGCCTGTCAACACCCATTCTGATTGCTAACTGAGAGGCGTTGAGCGTCCCTTGTCCGTTCTGGATTTTCTGCGCCATCGAGTGAACGCACACTGCACGCAACAGATTCTCTGCCTCTGGAATCGTCACGCCGTTTTCGAACAAGAGTGGCGCCAAGCCATCGAAGGCTGATTTGGCTACCGAAAGCGCAATTATCTTTGAATTCCGCCCCATCGCCACCGAGCCTTTGTCCGTTTGGCGCATTCTTACCAAGTGTGTCGAGACTGTACGCCCTCGTGGGCACATAGTCTCTCATTATTAAAACCGGCGCGCGAGGCGGTCGGCAGCATTCAATCGACGTGCGCGAGTCTTACCGCCCCCCCTGACCCCCTACTTCCTCCCGCAGTGCCTTCCGCAGGATCTTCCCGACGTTGGTTTTTGGGAGCTCGTCGCGGAAGTAGACGTGGCGGGGAGTTTTGTAGGCGGCGAGGGACTGGCGGCAGAAGTCGATTACGGCGCGCTCGGTGAGGGACGGGTCTTTGCGGACTACGAAGAGGGCGACGACTTCGCCGGAGTGTTCGTCAGGTTGGGCGACTGCGGCGACCTCGAGGATGGCCGGGTTGGCGGCGGCGACGGCTTCGACTTCGTTGGGGTATACGTTGAAGCCGGAAACCAGAATCATGTCCTTCTTGCGGTCTTCGATGAAGACATAACCCTTCGCATCCATCCGGCCGATATCGCCGGTGCGCAACCAGCCGCCCGGCAACATCACCTTCGCGGTCTCATCGGGCCGGTTCCAGTAACCGATTGTCACCTGGGGACCCCGGACGCAGATTTCCCCGACTTCGCCGATGGCGAGGTCATTCCCGGCGTCGTCGCGGATGGCAATGTCGGTGGAGGGAATCGGCAGGCCGATGGCGCCGTTGAAATCTTCAAGGGGCGGGTTGATACAGGCGGCGGGTGAGGTTTCGGTCAGGCCCCACGCTTGGGTCAGCAGTTTGCCGGTCACGTCCTTCCAACGCCTGGCGACCGAGGCCTGCACGGCCATGCCGCCGCCCAACGTGATCTTGAGCCTGCTGAAATCAACGGTGGCGAAGTCCGGTTGATTCAACAGAGCATTGAACAACGTGTTGACGCCCGAAATATAGTCGAAGGGGTACTTCTTCAGCTCCTTGATGACCGAGGGGAAATCCCGGGGATTGATGATGAGGATATTCCGCCACCCCAGCCGCAGGAACAGCAGGCAGTTCGCGGTGAGCGCGAATATGTGATAGAGCGGAATCGGGGTGATCAGTGTTCCCGAGTCTTGGAATACGGGGGTAATCCAGGCTTCGGCCTGTAGAATGTTGGCGCACACATTTGAGTGCGTGAGCATGGCTCCCTTTGCCACACCTGTAGTGCCGCCGGTGTACTGCAGATAAGCGATGTCTTCGGGCCGGATGTCCACCCGATCCGCCGACAGACCGGTGCCATCCGCAAGCGCCTGTTTGAAGCTGACGGCGCCGTCGATGTGCCACTTGGGGACCTGCTTGCGCACCTTGCGGACCACGTAGTTGACGATGGCCGACTTTGGAAAGCCGAGTAGATCGCCCACCGACGTTACAAACACGTGCTTCAACCCGGTGCGCGGCAGAACCTTCTGCACCACGTGCGCGAAGTTCTCCAGCACCAGGATGGCGGTGGCACCCGAGTCGACGAGCTGGTGTTCCAACTCGGGGGCCGTGTACAGCGGATTGGTGTTGACAACAACCAGTCCGCTGCGCAAAGCGGCAAACATCGCAATCGGATACTGCAGCACATTGGGCAGCATGATCGCGAGGCGCTCGCCCTTGGCCAGGCGCGCGATCTTTTGCAGGTAGGCGGCGAAACTGCGGGAGTGCCGGTCAACCTCGGTGTACGTCAACGAGCGGCCCATCTGCACGTACGCCACCGAGTCGGCGAACCGCGTGCAACTGTCGTCAATCAGCTTGGCCAGGGTCGGCAACCGATTGAGGTCAATGTCCGCGGGAACGCCTTCCGGGTAGGACTTCAGCCAGATTCTGTCCATCTGCACCCCCTCAAGGCTCTTTCTTCAACAACGGTACGAGCTGCGGCCAGAGCGTATCAAGTACCGCGGGCTCGCCTGATGCATTTGGGTGCAACCCGTCGTCCTGCATGCGAGCACTGTCCAACGCCACGGACTGCAGCAAGAAGGGCACGAGCGGAATGTGGTACCGCGCACTCAGATCGACGTACATTTGTACAAAGTCCGCGGTGTATTTCGGGCCGTAATTGGGCGGAATGCGCATACCCACGAGCAGTACCCGGGCGCCCGCCTTGATGGCGAGCTCTACCATTTTCGATAGATTGTCTTTTGCCGTGGCGAGGGGTAATCCTCGCAGTGCGTCGTTGGCACCGAGCTCCAGGACCAGGATTTGCGGCCTGTTTAGCGCCAATGCCCTGGGCAGACGCTGCAGGCCACCGGCGGTGGTCTCTCCGCTGATGCTGGCGTTGACAACGTTGTAACCGTAACCTTGTGTTCGTAGCCTTTCGTTCAGCAGGGCGACCCACCCTTGTTCAGGCTTCAACTGGTAGGCCGCGCTGAGGCTGTCGCCGAAGACGAGGATAGTTCGATCGGCCCTTGCAGGCTGCGAGGCCCTTGCAGGCTGCAAGCCCTGTGCAGGCTGCAAGCCCTGCGCGGGCCGCATGGCCGCCGTGGCGTTCTGGAGTGCAATGACCCAAAGTGCAATGCTGAGCGCGCAGGCGCCGACGATTCGTGACAGCGTTCTCACGGCCGAAAACCTCACCAAGCGAGTTACCAGTCCAGAAGGTTCGCTCACTATTGTGCACGACGTGTCGTTCGACATCGCCTCCGGCGAGTCGGTTGCCATCGTGGGTGCTTCCGGTGCGGGCAAATCGACGCTCCTTGCGTTGCTGGCCGGACTCGATCTGCCCACGAACGGGCGGGTGCTCCTAGAGGGGCAGGACCTCGCAAAGCTGGATGAGGATGGACGCGCGCGTCTTCGGGCGCAACGCGTGGGGTTCGTGTTTCAGTCATTTCATCTGATTCCGGCCCTCACTGCTCTTGAGAACGTCATGCTTCCCCTGGAGCTCTCTGGAAACGTGGACGCACGGCGCGCCGCTGTAGATTCGCTCGAGCGTGTGGGCCTGGGTGCCCGAACCGGGCACTATCCCCGCCAGCTCTCCGGCGGCGAGCAGCAGCGCGTCGCGATTGCTCGCGCGTTTGTTACGCAGCCAGCGGTACTGTTTGCGGACGAGCCCACCGGCAATCTGGACACCGTCACCGGCGGCCGCGTTGGTGAGCTCCTGTTTGAGCTCAACTCGAATTCCCACACAACGCTGGTCCTGGTAACGCACGATCTGGGCCTGGCCGCGCGCTGCGGTCGCACCATCCGAATGGAAGCTGGACGAGTGGTATAGGCCGAGATATGCGAGCACTTTCACTGGCTCTCAGGTCTCTCGCGCGCGAATGGCGTTCCGGCGAGCTTGGTGTACTGCTATTGGCGCTCACAGTGGCAGTTGGTGCTCTCACAGGCGTCGGGTTTCTCGTCAGCAGAATCAGTACGGCGGTCGCCTTGCAGGCGAGCGAGGTATTGGCTGCGGACGTTCGTCTAGGATCTCCCCAGCCGATCGACAAGCGATACTACGAAGAGGCTGAGCGTCGTGGTCTAAAGACCGCGAGCAACACCGCGCTCCTCAGCGTAGTGTTCAATGGTGATCGAAACCAGTTGACCAACCTGCGTGCGGTAACGACAAATTATCCCCTGCGCGGTCGGGTGCTGATCGCTGATGAGCCGTTTACCCCAGGCCACCTGGCGACTGGGATTCCGCCGCCAGGGGAAATCTGGCCGGATTCAAAGCTGCTGTCCGCATTGGATGCCCGCGTGGGGTCTGAAGTATCGATCGGCGGAGCAACACTGCGCGTGGGACACGTGTTGATCTCGCGGCCCGATCAGGGAGGCACCTTCGCGGAGCTCGCCCCATCGCTGCTGATGAACGCAGCAGACTTGCCTGCGACCCAGTTGATTCAGCCGGGGAGTCGAGTCAGCTATCGAGCGCTGTTTGCGGGTGACCGTGACAAAATCAATGAGTTCAAAACCTGGCTCGTGGCTCACAAGACGCGCGCCGAGCGGGTCCACGACGTCACCGACGCGAGCCCGCAGATCAGGAACGCGGTCGATCGAGCCGGCCGCTTCCTGAGTCTGGCAAGCCTCGTCAGCGTCCTGCTGTGCGCCATAGCCGTAGCCATGTCAGCACGGCAGTACGTAAACCGTCATTTGGACACGGTCGCCCTGCTGAAGACCCTCGGAGCAACGCGCGCGTTCACTCTCTCGGTCACCGTCCTCCAACTGACCGCGGTCGCCATCATCGCGGCGGTGTTGGGCTGCGGCCTGGGTTATGTGGCGCAGGAGTGGCTGCTGCGAACCATTCGCAGTCTGTTGGCTGTCGACCTCCCACCCGCCAGTCTCGTTCCCGCCGCCATCGGCTTCATGACGGCTATCGCGGTCTTGATTGGTTTTGCGCTGCCGCCGTTGCTGCAACTTTCGCGGACGCCGGCGCTGCGCGTATTGCGCCGGGACGTCGGTCCGCCACCCCTGCTGCTGATGCTGGCCTTCGGTCCGGCTGTAGGGGTGGTGACATTTCTGATCTACTGGATCGTCCGCGACTGGAAGCTCTTCCTCGGCTTCACCGGCGGCCTGGCAGGGTTCCTGATCGTGCTCACCCTGGCCGGTTCGCTGCTCGTGTTTCTGGCGGGTCGGCTGCGCGGCAGCGTCGGTGTCGCCTGGCGGTTCGGCGTGGCCAACCTCAGTCGCCGGCGCACTGAAAGTATCGTGCAGATCGTGGCTTTCGGCACGGGGATCATGGTGTTGCTGTTGCTGGGAATCGTCCGAGACGATCTCAACAGCGACTGGCGGCGGACGCTCCCGGCGGACATTCCAAACTACTTCTTCGTCAACATCCCGCCGCCCGACAAGGATGCGTTCGTGCAATTTCTGCAGGACCGGGGAGCCAAGACCGCGCGCGTCCTGCCGATGATCCGCGGTCGGCTCACGAGCATCCAGGGCCGTTCGGTCGAGGAACTGAAATTCTCCGGCGAGGAAGGCGAGAACCTGGCCACTCGCGAGCAGAACCTCACCTGGTCGACCGAGCCCGGCGCCGACAATCGGCTCATTGCCGGTAAGTGGTGGACCCCGGCCGACTACGGCAAGCCGCTCGTCTCGCTGTCGACCGAGATGCAGGATACGTTGGGAGTCAATGTAGGAGACGCGCTGGCGTTCGACATTGCAGGTGAGACCTTCAACGTCAAGGTCGCCAGCATCCGCAAAGTAAAATGGGACAGCTTCCAACCTAATTTCTTCGTCGTGTTTGCGCCCGGTGTGCTGGAGAAGACCGCTGGAACCTACATCACCAGCGCCAATCTGAAGGCGGACGATGCGCGTGCCCTGTCGCAACTGGCGAAGCGCTTTCCCAGTGTTTCCATCTTCGACATCGACGATCTGCTGGCACAGGTGCGCTCGGTGCTCGACAAGGCGGTGCTGGCGGTCCAGAGCGTGTTTGTTTTCACCTTGTTCGCCGGGCTCACGGTGCTGTTGGCGGCCGTCCAATCGAGCAGGGAGGAGCGGCGTTACGAGAGCGCCATGTTGAGGACATTGGGCGCTCGCCGTGCGACCGTGCTTCAGGGCGTGTTGTCCGAGTTCACGACGCTGGGCCTGTTGTCGGGGTTGCTGGCAGCCATGGGTGCATCGGTGGCCGCCTACTTCATCGACACCCGAGTGCTGCAACTGCACTACACGTTTGACTGGTGGATCGGCCTCGAGGGCCTGATCGGCGGCGCCGTGCTCGTAGCGACCACCGGATGGCTGGCGACCCGGTCGGTGGTCAACCAGCCGCCGCTCAAGACGCTCAGGGCTTGAGCATGGCGCGCGCCTGTTCCGCCCAGAACAGCGCATCGACATACGCCGCGCGGATCAGTGCCGGCGAGAGACTGCCGTAAGTAACGTGGTCCCACAGAGCGCGCTCGTACGCGCGAGTGCATTTGAGAGCCTGGCCGAGGTCGCCTTCCCCGGCAACGAGCGCCCGGCAGACAGCCGGCGCGAGGGGGAGCTCTTCGACGATCTTCTGCGTGGGCATGCCGGTCATCGCGTTGAGCAGCGAGAACAGGCCGGTGATGAAGAATGCACCGGTATCCTTTGCGCCGCCCAACTGGCCGAGTTGCTCGCACATGCGCGCGCGCGTCATGGCGTTGAGAAACAGGCTCGGCGGCCGGTCGTCGAATCCCTGTAAACACAGCAGCGAACACAACTGCCGCAGATGGTTCACGCCCAGGATGACTATCGCCTGGCGGATCGAGTCGATCTTGCGCGGCAGATTGTAATAACTCGAATTGATGCAGCGTAGAACATGATAGGACATGGACACGTTCTGGCTGATCAGTGATTCGACCTCATCGATGGAATACTGTTCGTTCGACAGCGATGTCACCAACCGCAGAGTGGTCAGGCGGCTGGCGGGCACGCGCTTGGCACGGAAAGTCTGCGGGTGTTGCAGGAAGTAGCCTTGAAATCCGGCAAATCCCAATGCCACGCACGACTCGAAATCCTCAGGCGCCTCCACGTTTACCGCAATCAACTGCAGGCCGCGCGGTTTGAGCTCCGCCACCCGCTTCGCCAGCTCCGCGGCCGGCGGATGGCTGATCTCCAGCTTCACGATGTCGGCGTATTCCAACAGACGGGGATCGCTGACCGAGGGTGAGTAGTCGTCGAGGGCAATGCGGTGGCCGCGGGCGCGCAGCTTGCGGATGCCTTCAATCACGGCCGGGGTTGCTTTCACGTCCTCCAACACCTCGATCACCACGAGATTCGGCGGCAACGGCAGGTCCGGCACGTCCACCAACAGCTCCATGGGGAAGTTGATGTGGACAGGTTGACCGCCCGACAGGCGGTCGAGGCCGATTTCGAGCGCGGCGCTGGCGATGACTTCGAGGGTGGCCTGGCGCGGGTTCGTTACCTTCGCCCGCGTGGCGAGCGGTGACGGCCGGTACAACAATTCAAACGCAATCACGGCCATGGCTGAGTCGTAAATGGGCTGGCGGGCGACGAAAACGTCGTTTTGCGCTGCCGCCGTCGCTGCAGCATCCGTCCTGCGGCGGTCTTCTTGAGTTGTCATGTACCCTCGGGGTGCGCTTCACGCCCTCTTACGGGCGGACTCTACGGCAGCGTTGTGGAAGGTTCCGTGTCAGGATCGGCCTTTGAGCAGGACTCCCGAGCGCAAGATCGTTCGCCGGCCCTGGGAATCGCGAGGTCCGTCACAGTCGGCCCGCGCGCGCTCAGCGTTGAATCCCGATGGTTACCCAGGAATCCGGTTCGGGATCCCCGCGCCACGACAAGCCTTCGATGGTGAGCTGATAGTTGCCCGGGCCGAGGGCCGAGCTGTTCAGGGCAATGCGCAGGTGCCCGTTGGAGTCTTTCACGAGATTGTGTAACACCGCGACCCGGCCCTGATCGATGCGATCGATGGTGATGCGGAAATTCTTGTAGGCCGAGCGCGTTTCGTCGATCTTGAAGTCCACCAGTTGCGTTGGATTGCCGCCGATCACCACCGCCGGCGTGTTGGAGGCCGCTTCGTGACTGGGCACCAGGCGAATGATCCGGGTGTTGGTGGCCGGTTCCAGGGGCCGCTCGGATGCCTGCTTCTGCAGCCTGGCAATCTTCTGTTCCTTGCTGGAAAGGGAGCTCGCCGTGACCGTGAGCGCGCCGCCGAGAACCACGATGGCGGCGATCAGTCCGAGCACAAACGGCGGTCGGCTCCAGAAGCGTTCGGTTTTCTCCTGGCTCCAGGGCTCCGGCTGGCCGCTCGCCTCGAGCAGACGCAGACCGGCGTTCACCCGCTCGGGCAATCCCAGCTCATCGAGCAGCTTCGGGTTGTCCTTGCAGAAACGTTCGAAGTCCGTCGCGCCTTTCAGGGGCAAGCGGCCGGACAAGTAACGCTCGACAATCTGGTTGCGGGCGATGAAATCCCGGTCCATCGGCGGACTGACCGCGGACGACGCGCCTGTCACGGCGGCCGACGGCCCTGCGGGCATGGTGGCGGCAGAAGGCGTTTGCGGCGACGGTAGCGGCGCAATCGGTTCAGTTGAAATGGAAAGGGACCCGGTCGGGCGCGTTGGAGTTGGTGTGACTGCGGCCGGAGCCGGTGTTCCTGGAGCCGTTGTCGTCGGCCGCATTGCCAACGAGGGCGCTGGGGTCTGGGCAACAAAAGCGGGTGCTGGCGATGAAGGTGCCAATCCAAGCGATGGAGGTGGCATCGGCGTCGCTGGGGGAGCAACCGGCGCCGCCGCGACGGGTGGTGGCGGGAAGGTCGGAACAACCATACCCGGCGGAGGGGCAGCAACGGCCAGAGGGTCGTCCATCAACTCGACGGGTAGATCCGGTAACTGCTCTTCGAAGGGCGAGCCTGCGGACGTGCCCGCAGGAGCTGGCGCCGCGGCCACACTTGGTGCGGTAGCCCTTGGCGTCGCGGTGTCAGAGGACGATGCGGTTGACACTGCAGGCGCGGATGCTCGCGTTGTGCCCGGAGGAGCTGGAGACGCTGTCGCGATTGGCTTTTGCGTCGCGCCGTCTGCGGAGGGTGTCGTTGGCGGCGAGCTGCCAGTTGCTACAGGCATCGCTGTTTGCAATGTGGTCGCGGGGGCGGACGGAGGTAGACCTGAGGCCGTTGGGATCGAGGTTCGCGATGCTGTGGCGGTGCTCGGCGCGTCGGCAGCGGATGATACTGAAGCCGAAGACGGACCCTTTGATCCGGGCGTCGGCGCTGCTTTCTTGGAAGGGGGGGTGCTTGTGGCACCGGCACTCGTGGGAATACCGACAGGTTTCGACACGCCAGCCAGCGTTGCTCCGGCACGGCGGCTCGATGCTGCCTTGGCGGCAGCGGCAATCTTCCGTGCGGTTGCAGCTGCGGCTGGATTCATCGGAGCCGGAGCCGGTGTCGCGGGAGCAGGTCCTGGGGCAACTGTCTTAGGCGCAGATGCAGTGGGCGCAGGCGCCTTGGCATCAGGCCGGCCCAACGTTCCCGCCCCGTTTGGGCCTTCGATTCGAGCCAGCCCCCCTTCCTCCGAAACCCCCAACAGGACTTCCGGATCGAGCAGCTCTCCAGCGGCCGATGCGAGCAATGGGGGGATCAGTGAGCTCTCGGGTCCAGCCTCAGGCGGCGGCACCGTCGGACTGGCCGACAGGTCCAGCAGATCGCCGTGCGAAAGCAAATCCTCGCTGGAATCCGCTGAGGCTCCCTGCGGGGACTGCGGCGAAACCGAACCCATGGGTTCCTCGACCGGAAGGTCGGCCAGGGGCTCAAGCTGAGGACGTGAGGCTGCTTCCATAGTTTTGGAGCCGGAATCCGGGCGATCAATCCTGGACCTATCCTGCAATGCCATCGCCGACCTACCTAGGCGATGGCTCACAGATCGGGATGGCCGGAGCCCGCAATGTGACGCACGTCACACTCTTCGATCCGTTCCCATCCAGTCGACATGACAGAACCCCCCTCAACCCGAATCCCTTCCCACTCACGTTTGTATCTGGGCAGCCCATACAACTGGAGCCTCTCATGTCCGCGATTCGCCAAGCCGTCACCGCCATCCTCGGTCTCTTCCCCGTCGTGGCCGCACAAGCAGCCAGCGATGACACCGCAATCACAATTTACAGCTCGGCGCAGCCGGGCGCGATCTCACCCGATCAATATCGACCCGTTCCCGGAGGCGGTGTACCCAACGCATCGAGCGTCCCTGGATACGCCATGATCCGCCAGGAGCGCGATGTAAAACTCGCGAGCGGGCGCTCCACGTTGAAGTTTGCCGACGTTGCCGCACTCATCGATCCAACTACGGTCACTTTCACTTCTTTGTCCGAGCCTCGTACCCGAGTGCTCGAGCAGAGCTATCAATTCGACCTGGTGAGCACCGATAAACTTCTTCTGAAGTACATCGATCGCCCAATCTCCGTCGAGCGTCGCGTCGGTGATCGCATGGAGACCCTCAATGGAACATTGCTGTCGGCCACGGAAGGCTTGCTGCTGAAGACGGGCGACGGGTCCATTCAGTCGCTGCGTGACTATTCGTCGGTTCGCTTCCCCGAAGTGCCGGGCGGTCTAGATACGCGTCCGACGCTCGTGTGGGACGTGTCTTCGCCGACTGCCGGCACTCAGCGGAGTCGAGTTACGTATCAAACGGGCGGTGTGACCTGGTGGTCAGACTACAACCTGATCTTTAACGAAGGAAAGGACGCGAACAGCGGCCTGCTCGATCTCTCTGCGTGGGTCAGCGTCATTAATCAATCCGGTACGGCGTACCCCAATGCGCATCTGAAGCTGATCGCGGGGGATGTGCACCGTGCGCCCGTGGCTCCAGCAGCTATGGGGATGGTGGCCAAGCGAGCACTGATGGAGGCCGACGCTGCCGCGCCTGTTGCGGGCTTCCAAGAGAAGTCGTTCTTTGAATTTCATCTATACACGCTGCAGCGCTCCACAACCCTCACCAACAACTCGACGAAACAGATCGAGCTCTTTGATCAGGCTCGGCAAATTCCAGCCAAAAAGGTGTTGCTCTACAACGGTGCGCCGGACTATTACCTGTATTCGAGCCCCCTGATCGATCGCAATTTCAGCAGCGAGTCGAATAAAAAGGTCGACGTGTACTTGGAGTTCAAGAACGATAAGCAGTATGGGCTCGGGGTTCCGCTGCCGGCCGGTCGCATTCGCGTATCGAAGCTCGATGCGGCGGATGGCAGCCTGGAATTTATCGGCGAGGATCGTATCGACCACACACCGAAGGATGAAACGGTGCGTGTGAAGCTCGGATCCGCGTTCGATGTCGTCGGTGAGCGCAAACAGACTGACTTCACGGTGGACAGCAAAGCAAAGTGGTTGGAAGAGCAATTCGAAATCCGGCTGCGCAATCACAAGGACCAGCCGGTGAAAGTGGTCGTCAAAGAAAATTTATTTCGCTGGAGCAACTGGAAGATTCTCACCAAGACGCATGAATTCATGAAAGAAGATTCACGCACCGTCACCTTTCCGGTGGACGTACCGAAGGACGGCGAGACTTTCGTCCGCTACAGAGTTCGATACACTTGGTGAGCGAAGTGCGAAACGCCTTCGGACCTGCGTCACATTCTCCTTCAGTCTGGTGAGATAAATTGCCGCCCCGATGCAGATGCACGCAGCTCTAAATCTGGAACACCTTCCAGACTCACCCTATGCCAGCGAGTTGCGACGGGATTTTCCGAATCTGCGCTTCTCGCCCGCGCTCGAAAAGGAGTTCCAGACGTTCCATCTGGAGCGCGTTCGAGCACGGGTGCGTTTTTTTCAGCTCGCGATCTGTGCGCTTGCGACGGCCGAGGCTCTGCATCTCGTCGTCATGGACGGCGTTCCCATCAGCGATGTTCTATTTGGCTGGTTGGGCGTCATCGTGCCGGCATGCTTCTTTCTCGTCTGGGCTTCGTGGAGCAGTTACTACGAGCGCATTTATCTGCCCCTGGCGCGGGTAGTTGTACCTCTTTTCGCCATTGCGTCTGCCGTGGGCGTCGCCGGCCGCAGCGTGGCATCACATCCTGATCCGTTCTATTTCCTGACGACCTACAGCATCGCGTTGTTTTTTCTAGGCGGTCAGTTGTTTCGGGAAGCGCTCTTTGCCACCGCTGCGATGATCATTGCGTTTGGCGCGACACTCGCGGCTTCCGGCCAGGATATTGATTCCGTCATCTACTATGTAGTCGTACTAGGCATTACGGGCGCCGTGGGCGCTTTCGTATATAGAGGTGTCGAGCGGCAGATTCGCACCTCGTTCCTGGAGCGCGGAATCATGGGCGAGTTGGTTGCACGTGATGGTCTCACTGGCCTGAAAAACCGTGGCGCCTTCGATGATTATTTTCCGCGCATGTGGCAGCAGGCACTTCGCGATCGTCGCTCACTGGCACTCCTGCTGATCGACGTGGACCACTTCAAACCCTATAACGACCGCTACGGCCATCAGGCCGGCGATCAGACGTTGAGGCGGGTCGCCCAGGTGGTGCAGACGTTTGCCCGCCGGCCCTTGGATATTGCCGCCCGCTATGGTGGGGAAGAGTTCGTCCTGGCTTTGTTCGATCTGAGTGCCGACCACATTCGCGAGATCGCTGACCAGCTACGGTCAGCTATCCATGACCTGAATATCACGCACGAGGACTCCGCGACCGCGCCTTGTGTGACGGCGAGCATCGGCGTCGCGATTGTTGCGCCTAGAATGGGCCGCAGTCCCGACGGGGCTGTGCAGATCGCGGACGAGGCGCTCTACAGTGCGAAGAGATCAGGTCGAAACTGCATCAGGGTCGTCGACTGCGAACAAGTCATGTTCTCCACAGGGACGTTCCGACGCCGGGCCTGATCGTCAGGCTACGCACGCGCACCCTTAAGGAAGTACTCCACCTTGTCACGGTAGGTCCGTGACAGCTTCAGCTCGTGACCGCCTTCGAGGGTCAGGAAATATTCCCCGTTCATGTGCGCACGAAGACTCTTCACGAGGCTGAGATTCACGATCGTCGAACGATGCACCCTTTGGAACATCTTTGGATCGAGAACCTCCTCGAGCTCCTTCATTGTTCCACGGAGGATATGAGTGTTCCCACTAGCGTGAATGCACATGTAATCGCCGGCGGCGTCAATCCACTCGATCGAGGCCACCGTGACGCGCACCGTCTCTCGGCCTTGGCGAATAGGAAGGATGTCTGGACGTCGGGGTTCCGTAGCTTTCGGACCATGAGTCAGTAGCTCTTCGAGGGCGAGCTCGCCGGACCCTGTGATCTCAGCGATTATCTCGACGAGTCGATCTCGCTGGTTCGTTGCATTCCGCGATTGCACCTGTTTTCGAATGCGTTCGAGGGCGGCACTGAAGCGTTTGTCGTCGACGGGCTTGAGCAGATAATCGACCGCACGCGCTTCGAACGCACGAATAGCGTATTGGTCGTACGCCGTCACAAACACGACGACCGGCAAACTCTCCTGCGGCAACTGAGCCAGCACTTCAAATCCAGACATATTCGGCATCTGGATGTCGAGAAACAGAACGTCGGGCTTGTGCTTTGTCACCGCATCGAGCGCTTCACGTCCATTCGAACATTGCGCCACGACCTCAAAGTCCGGCGCATCCTTCAGACGGATCTCAATACCTCGTCGCGACAGCGCTTCGTCGTCCACGATAATCGTAGAAATTTTCACGCGCGGGCTACCTCAGAAACGGTTGGTCGCGCCTCTGACTGGATGTTCGCTGGTGGTGCCAGTTCAAGAGGCAACGCCATGTCCACCCGTAATCCCGGGTGGCTGTTGAGTACGGCAAACCGGTGGTGCTCACCATAGAGTACCGCCAGACGCTCACGGGTGTTTCTAAGACCCACGCCTCGACGCTCGCTTGTCGGAGCGCCATCGCGCAACCCGGGCCCGTCATCGATGACGCTCACTTCCAGCATTGCGCCGCGGATACGACCTTCAATACGAATAGAGCCTCCCTGTTCACGCGAAGAAACCGCATATTTCAGCGCATTCTCCAGCAACGGCTGCAACAACAGACTGGGCACCAGGGCATCCAGCGCAGGACCGTCGATAGCGTATTCCAATCGCAACCGTTCCCCGAAGCGCAGCCGTTCCGTCCCAAGATACAGGTCCAGCGCTTCGATTTCCTGTCGGAGCGTGACTTTCTTGACCGGGTCCTGGTCCAGGGTATAACGCAGAAACTCCGACAAGCGGGTCACCGCGTTATTGGCGGTGCGGTTCTGATTGTCGAGAATCAGAGTCGAAATAGCATTCAGCGTGTTGAACAGGAAGTGAGGGTTCAACTGATAACGCAACATCTTGAGCTGTGCTTCCTGCGCGAGAGCTGTTGCCTTCAGAGCGTCCGCCTGCTGCATTTGCTGGGCCTCGTAATTCTTAAAGCTGAAATAGAACGCCGTCCAGCACAGCAGCAGATACGTGCTGGACAATGCACCTCCGAACACTTCAAACAGCGTCTTGAACTGCCAGTCCGGCTCGACGATCTCCTTGTATGCAAGGTTGATAACTGATCGCAGTGCCAAGGCAGTTGCGTAGCAGGTGACCAGGACTCCGAAGACGACTACGCGGGGCGACCGCCCCCAAAGCCGGCGGTAAATCGAACGCATCGGGATCGACAGAACGAACCCCGCGACGGCGGCGATCAGGATCACCTGCCCATAGCTGGAAGGCTTCTCATATAAGAGAGCACCGAAATACTGCGTAACCGCATACGCAGCCCAGCCGGCCGCGTGCAGGGTCCAAAAAAGCAGATTCCGCTTTGTCCGCAATAATTCGAGCGTCAGCATGCAGGGCGAGGCTGCCGGGAGTGTGTCGGGAGCTTAGGCCATCCGCTCATCGAATGCGGGCATCGAAAACGCGCCCGGCACTCGCCTCGTCGCACCTGGCTGGCACACTTCGATGCTAAATCGTTGATTCGTCCGGAAAGCGCGATCGCCGGAACCATGCAGGCCGCCAGGGGTTGTGAGCTGAGGAACCTGGAGCGACTGATATGAGAACCCTATTCCTGGGCGCAAGCTCGGCTGCGTTGTTCGCCCTTGCCGGCTTGGTGGCTGCCCAGACAACCGAGGTCGAGGGTGCGAAGCAGCCCGACCGCGGCAGCCGCATGCGCCTGGCGGTGATGGATACGTCCGCGGCTTCATTCCGCAAGCTGGACCGCGATAGCGATGGACGCCTATCCGCGCTCGAAGCTGCGGAGAATCCCAAAGTCGCTGCGGCATTCGCTACGGCCGATAAGGACAACGACGGGTATCTGAGTCAGGAGGAATTCGAGGCGATGAATCCCGCCTCGCCGAATTCCATGAGAGAGGTGGATGCCTCGAGCCCGAGCGCAGATCGAGCTACCGCCCCCAGCGGTGATCACGCGTCGGACCCTAGTGGGGATCAGCCCGCCACGGGTCCGAACGAGCCCACTCCGACCGATCATTCACCCTCACCCCGTCGAGTCCCTCATCCAAGGCGCTAGCTCGGTTGATGTCAGGTCGACTGCGAGGGAGCGTGTTGACTGCTGAGCGATTCCAGCGGCGCGATCTGAGCCAGCGCAGCGCCTTGCGCAAAGTCGGCCCCAATAGCGGTCAACCACTGTAATGATGCCTGCGTATCTACACGCTTGGCCGAGCAGTGAATGCCCAATACCTTCACCGCTTGCGCAATGGCCACGACCCATGCCTGCGCAAGCTTGTCTTTCAAAGCGACGGTCGTCAGCTTCGGATCGATCTTTACCAATCGCAGCGCCCGTGAGCGCAGCAGACTGTTGATGGACGAATCCAGTGAAAAGTCGTCGATCACGACAAAGCATCCAAGCTTGTCGCAAAGCGTAATGAAGCGCTCGACCTGCGCGCGGCGCTGGATGCACAGCGGCTCGGCTATCTCAAACCCAATGTTGTCCGGTGCAATGCCGTTCGCCTTGAGGTTGGAGGCGACGAACTGGGGAAACCGATCGTCCTCCAACGTAGCAATAGACAGGTTGAGTGTGAAGCTCGTGGGCTCCAGGCTCCAGGCAGCGCGGTTGGATCCCATCCATGCCAGCAATTGCTGAAGCGCAATCTTGTCGAGTCCCGGCGGGACGCGGTTGGGTTGCGATACTCTCGGCAGCACCTCGAAGCGTCGCGTCCGTCCGCCTGCTCTGAGCTTACTGAACGGCAGTATTTCCAGGATTACGTTCACGCCTTCCGGCAGCGCTATCACCTTTGAGGTGCTGGTGGCGCCGAGGGACTGGGTGCTGCCGGTCAACGCCCGCGAAGTTGTCGTTGAGTTCGTATTGGACGCGGGAGCCGCAGCGGCGGGAACAGCCGGCGCTGCCGCTACCGTCGGCGGAGCTTGTAGTGTCGGAGCCGCGGTAGGAACAGCAATCGGGGCAGCCGCAGCTACTTTAAATTGCGGGACGTTGATCGGAGCCGGTTGCGACGAGGGCGCGTTGAGCTCGGGGAGATTGAGGTCGAGCCCATCGGCCAACGATCCTGCATGCGCCGGTGTGTTTGCTACGGCGGACACGCTCGGCCGATGGTCGGCGGCCGGCTTCGGCGCAGCGACAGGCTTTACCACAGGCGGCGGATCGAAATTCAGATCGCCACCATTGACCGGCGGCAGCGCTCGCAAACGCTGCGTCTCGGAAACAGCCGCCGCCGGCTGCACACCCGGAGTCAATTCAAACTCCAGGATGTCATCGACAGCTTGAGGACTGAGCACCGGCGGGGCTGCGGCCTGCCCGGTTGCGCGTGCCGCTGACAGGTTCGAAGGTGCAGGCGGTGTGGCCTTGGCAGCAGGTGCCTCGCCGACTTGCGACCCGCGATCAATGACCTTCAGCGCCTCGGCCTGAGGAGCGCGCGGCGTTGCGGGGCGTAACAGCACCGCTACCTTCTGCATGATCGCGCGAATCTGCGGCGCGCCGAGCTTGTCCAGCACGCCTTCATTCACTGACTTGATGTCGGCCAGAATCATCGCGAGGCCGACGAGGCCTCCGACAGGCGAGCGCACGGGCAGGAAAATGGCCGCGGGGCCATATTCGATTCCGGTCTCGTAACAGTTCAATGAAGCGTCGCTGCCGAGCGCCTCAATGGCCTCGTGAACCACGTTGTGCTCATCGGGCCCGAGCGCCCCTTCGCTCAACCAGATGTTATCCGCTTGCCCGTCCCAAAGTGAGACCGAGTGCAGGCGCAGCGGCGGTAGCGCTGCTCGCAACTGCCATCCCAGCGATTCGGCCGTGGCCGGTTCATTGGTGGCGGCAACGGCAGGACTCGCTGCGGGTGTATTGGCAGGCTGACGCACGGCAGTAGCTTTCTGTGGCTGCAAGGACTTCCCCATCCGAAGCACACAGCGTGGGTGAAAAATTCATCAACGCTGGACCTCAGAATCTCAGGAGTCCCGCTGCGGCGCCGTGACACTGCTCGCGTTCTTTCGGCGGGKGGKGTTACTTTTTKCAGTCACAGCGCCTGCGTTTGTCATATTCGACGCGACGCCGCGCAGTTGACACTGCGCGGCGTCGACTGAGGTCTCATAGACTTCCGAGGTAGTCTCGTTTACCGATCTCGACGCCGTTGTGCCGCAAGATGTTATATGCGGTCGTCACGTGAAAGAACAGATTCGGAAGAATCCAACGCTGCAGATACGCGAGTCCCTTGAATTCGAGAGTGCGATCGCCGGCCGGCACTTTTATGTCGCGATCCTCGCAGCCTTCAAAGGCGCTCGCCGGCAGCGTCTTCAGGAAGTCGATCGTGCGCGCGATGCGCACGCGCAGCTCCTCGATCGTCTTTTCATTATCTTCGAACTGAGGCGCTTCTATGCCGGCGAGCCGGGCGGCGCCCTTCTTCGCGGTATCGCACGCAATCTGCACCTGCTTCGACAGTGGCAGCATGTCTGGAGCGAGCCGCGACGTGACGAGGATCGCCGAGTCGAATTTCTTGTGCGCGGCGAGTGCCGTGCCTTTCTCGAGAATGGCGGAGAGGTTGCCGAGCGTGTGCGTGAATATGTCTACAGATAAAGCGGGCACCGAGATTTTCATGAAAACTCCTGCGCGCGAGAGGGCGCGCGCGCATCTTACCTCTCCAAAGCTTGGCCGCCATGCGTCCGGGGTGAAACAATAGCGGCGTGGGAACTGAGGATTGAAACGCTCTTGAGTCTTCTCTGGACGCCTGCCCAACTGGCCGTACTCGCCAAGGTAGTGGATCTGAACGGCTTCTCCGCCGCCGCCCGCGCCTTGGGGGTCCCCAAGGCCGCGGTCAGTCGCGCGATCGCCGACTTGGAAAAATCGCTCGGCACCAAAGTGCTCGAGCGTACCACCCGTAGGATTTCTCTCACACACGCTGGGCGCCTGCTGTATCCGCACGCGAAGCGCGTGGTCGAGGAGTCGGAGGCTGCGCGTGCTGTGATTGGCAAGCTGCACGCGCCCGTCAGCGGCCCCTTGAGAGTTGTGGCCGATCCAACATACGGCCGGGTGCTGCTAACGCCGCTGGTCCCACGGTTTCTGGAAAGCTTTCCGAACGTCCCCTTGGACGTGTCCATGGACGCGCCGGAGGGTGCCGACGGTTGGGATGTTGCGCTGCGCACGCGATCGTCGGCCGAGGGCGGATTTACCTTTCGTCTCCTCGGTGCGCCGCCGGCGCTGCTTGCGGCGACGCCTGCGTACCTGCAGCAACGTACCGTGCCCCTGCGGCCCGAAGACCTGCGTTCACATGATCTTCTGACTCCGGAGGCGACTGACCCTCCGCAGTATCGGCTCCGGATGGAGCGCGGTTCCCAGCGGGCGGAGGTGTTCCTGTCCCCGAAGCTCGCGGTAAATGACCCTGCGGTTCTGCACGCCGCGACGGCAGCAGGGCTCGGCATCGGCCTGTTGCCGGAATTCCTGTGCCGCCAGGGATTGGCAACCGGACGGCTGAAGCAGGTGCTGCCGGAATGGACGGTGCCCCCGCCAGCCGCGCTGTACGCCGTTTATCCCGCCGCGCTCGAGGCAGACCTGCGGGTGCAGCGTTTTGTCGAATTCCTGGCGGCGAACATCGTGCCCGCGCTGGGGGTTACCGGCGAGTAAGATGACTTTCCCGCTGGTAGAATACGGGGATCCGATCAAGAGGAATCGCCATGTATCGCGCGCCGCTGCGGGAAATGCGTTTTGTGCTGGAGGAGCTGCTGCAGGCTTCGCGCCTCGCGCAACTGCCGGGCCTGGCCGACTATTCGAGCGAGGTTGCCGACTCCATCCTCGAGGAAGCCGGCCGGTTCGCCGCAACCGTGCTCGATCCCATCAATCGTTCCGGGGACGAACAGGGCGCGCGCTGGACGGACCAGGGAGTGGTCGCAGCTCCCGGGTTTCGGGCGGCATACCAACAGTTCGCGGCGGGCGGTTGGACGCAGCTCGGGACTGATCCCGAGTATGGGGGCCAGGTAGTGCCGCAGGCGCTGGTCACCGCGGTCCAGGAGATCTGGGGATCCGCCAACCTCGCGTTCAAGCTCTGTCCCATGCTGACTCACGGCGCGGTGCACGCTCTCGAGTTGACGGGCACCGCGGAGCAGAAGCGCACGTATCTGCCGAAAATGATCAGCGGCGAATGGACCGGCACCATGAACCTCACCGAGCCGCAGGCCGGCTCGGATCTCGCGCAGATCCGCACTCGGGCCGTACCGGACGGCGCGCACTATCGCCTCTTCGGACAGAAGATCTTCATTACCTGGGGTGACCACGACTGCACCTCCAACATCATCCACATGGTGTTGGCTCGAATCGAAGGAGCGCCGGCGGGCGTCCGGGGTATTTCGCTGTTCATCGTGCCGAAGGTGCTGGTTAACGATGACGGGTCGCTCGGCAAGCCGAATGACGTACGCTGCGTATCGATCGAGCACAAACTCGGAATTCACGCGAGCCCGACCTGCGTGCTTGCGTATGGGGAGAAGGAGGGTGCCATCGGCTATCTGATTGGAGAGCCGAACCGCGGGCTCGAATATATGTTCATCATGATGAACGCCGCGCGCCTGTCCGTCGGATTGGAGGGGTACGCGGTCGGTGAGCGTGCCTATCAACGGGCCGCTGAATTCGCGCGCACCCGAATTCAGGGAAAACCGCCGGTTCCCCAGGCTGAGGGTCCTGCGCCGATCATTCATCACCCGGACATCAAGCGGATGCTCCTGACGATGAAATCGACGACCGAGGCGTGCCGCGCGGTCTCGATCTACGCGGCCTATCAGTTGGATCTGGCCAATCACCAGACAGATGCGAAGCAGCGAGCGGCCGCGCAGGCGCGCGGTGACCTGCTCATTCCCATCGTCAAAGGATGGTGCACGGAGACCGGCAACACGGTTGCGGCGCTCGGTGTGCAGATCCACGGCGGAATGGGATTCATTGAGGAAACGGGCGCTGCACAGTACGTGCGGGACGCTCGGATCACGACCATTTACGAGGGCACGACCGGCATTCAGTCGAACGACCTGATCGGCCGCAAGATCGGCCGCGACGGCGGTGCTGCCATGAATGCGCTCGTGGCCGACATGTCGAGCGAGCTCGCGGCTCTCGAAGCGGGCCCCACACAGAAGGCCGCCTTGGAGGCTGTCGATTTGTTGAAGGACGCCACGCAATCGCTGCTGAAGGCGTTGAGCTCGCGCCCGGACGCGGCCATGGCCGTGTCAGTGCCTTATCTCATGTTGTGTGGCTACACCCTCGGCGGGTGGCTGTTGGCCAAGTCCGCCGCGGTTGCAGCCAAAAACCGGCAAGGCATGGACGAGGCGTTCTACAAATCGAAGATTCACACCGCCCGCTTCTACGCGGATCAGGTCTTACCGCACACTTTGGCCCTGGCTCGCGTCGTCACATCCGGTGCCGACAGCGTGATCGACACGGACGCCGCCCTCATCTAACCGTCGACCGCGCGGAACGGCAACTTCAGGGATTGTCCTTGGGCGCCGGAATCGCAGGCGGATGAGGATGCTTGTGGGGGTGCTCGAGCTCTTTCTCGAAGATTCGAAATACGATCAAAATCGCCAGCCCGAACACGGTGCCGATGAGGGCGACCGCGATCTGGCCCAGCGCGGCGGTGGCGCTCGCCGCTGCCGTCATCCAAATGCCGGCGGCCGTGGTCAGTCCGTGCACTTCCCGCTGATCCGTGAGCTTGATGATGGCACCGGCGCCCAGGAAACCGATGCCCGTTGCGATACCCTGAATCACTCGCGCCAACGACTCGGCTTTCGCGCCTGATTCGGCCGCGCCCACCACAAACAGGGCGGTACCCAACGCAACCAGCATATGGGTGCGCAGTCCCGCGGTCTTGTGTGTGAGCTCACGCTGCAGGCCGATGGCCGTGCCGACGATCAGGGCTGCCAACAGGCGCACTGTGATCCGAACGACCTGAGGAAAATCGGGTACGAGCTGACTCAATTCACTCATGGCTGCTCCCGCGGCGGCCCCGACGCATAGTCACGTACGCGTCAAGGGCGGCTTCGCGCGTTTCCTGCAGATCCACCACCGGTTTGGGATAACCTGCCTGGGGGACCCACCTGCGGATATAGATGCTCTGCGGATCAAAGCGCTTCGCTTGAGTCTGCGGATTGAAGATCCGGAAGTAGGGCGCCGCGTCCGCGCCGCATCCGGCGGCCCATTGCCAGTTGAGTGTGTTGTTGGCGAGATCGGCATCGACCAGCGTGTCCCAGAACCACTTCGCGCCCTCCTGCCACGTGATCAACAGGTTCTTGACCAGGAAGGATGCAACCACCATCCGCACGCGGTTGTGCATCCAACCCAGGGCCCACAGCTCGCGCATGCCTGCATCTACCATTGGAATGCCGGTCGTTCCTCGTTGCCACGCGCGTAACAGGCGTGCATCGCGCCGCCAGGGAAAATGGGCGAACTCAGCATGCAGGGGTCTGGTCGGCGTATGCGGAAAGTGATGCAACAGGTGATATGCGAATTCGCGCCAGATGATTTCGCTCAGAAAAACCGAGTTGCGACCCCGAGGACCGAGTGCGTGCCAGATCTGGCGCGGCCCGATTTCGCCAAAATGCAGATGGGGCGACAGCCTGGAAGTTCCCTTTACCGCAGGCAGGTCGCGCGCCGTCGCATAGTCCTCCACCGAGGTCCGCAGGAACTCGGTCAGGTTCTGGCCGGCGCCCCGCTCACCGGGAACCCAATGGGCGGCCATGGTCGTGTACCACTGAATTTTCGGCATCAAACTCAGTGACTGGAGCCCAGCGGACTCGGGCCAGCGCTCAGGCCCGAGCAGTTTGCGTGGCACGGGCAGCATCGGACCCGGATCCAACACGTGCAACAGCCCCCGCTTGAAAGCCGTGAAGACTTGGTAGGGCTGGCCGGTCTTGTTTGCGAACTGAGTGGGATCCGACAGCAACGCGCCGTTGAATTCCGCTGGCTGTATAGCACTCTGTTTGAGCCCGTCCGAGACCTGCTGGCTGCATTGCACGGCGGCGGGCTCGTACCGCTTGTTCCAGTGAACGGCCGTTGCCCCGCTCGAGGCGGCAAGCTTCTTCAAGGCCGCGAGCGCGGGGCCGCGCGCCAGTATCAACCGCGAGCCGCGGCTTTCCAGATCCTCAGCCAGCGCCTGCAGCGACTGATGTAGCCACCACTTCGAAGCCGCACCGGGCGCCCAGTCGCCTTCTTCCTCGGGCGACCCTATGTACACCGGGATAACGGGTCGACCGGTCTGGACCGCTGCATGCAACGCGGGGTTGTCCTTCAGCCGCAGATCCTGCCGAAACCAAACAATGACGGGCGCCGTCATCTGCGAGTCCCGGCTCGCCCCGCGCCGCGCTTCGCCCGTGCGGAACCTCGCCGCGGTCCCGCCGCCGATTTCCGTATGCGGGGCGCCTTCAATTCCAACTTCGGCGGCTCGTTGAGAGTCTCCAGGAACATCCGCCGCTCATCGGGCTCCAGCGCAGCCCAATCCACCTTCCGCCGATGCATCTTCCGCAGCTGCTGATCGCTGATCGTCGCCTGCACGACACTCCTGCTCTTCCACTTGGAGGGCAAATGCTCAGTCGTTCCTGTCAGCAGTAGATCAGTCACCGCCGCCGCGACGGTTGGATCCCTCGTCAAATCACTGTGCGCCGCCAACGTGTAGTGATTGCGCGCCCCCGGTAACCCGGCGCTGACCGCCGGGACCGTCCCGTCTCCATGCCGGGTGATGGTGTAAACGAAGTCATCCCTGCGCTTGGCAACCGCCGTCACCGTTTCCTGCCCAACCCCAACGACGACGCAAATTCTCTCATCCGCCTGCACGAGCTTGCTTTGTATATCCCGTGCCGCGCGCAACAGCGCCTTGTCGGGTCGCGGCCCGGTGCGGGGCCACTCCGCTGGATCAAACAGATTGGCGCAACCGTTGCATTGCGCCGATGGCAGCATCTGATACAGGCTCGGGAAGCTGCTGAAGATCTTGCCAGCCAGTGTTTCCGGGGTCCCTGTGCCGGCGAGGCTCGAAATCTTGCGCACCACCGGGTACGTGCCGCGCAGAGCCTGCAGCGGCGCAAAGGAACCGAAATTCGGCGTGCCGAGCAACACCAGCCGCTCGACATGGCTCATTCCGGGCTGAGTCAGCGCCGCCCGGCTCACCAGACCGCCCATGCTGTGAGCCACGATCATGATCCGATCGCTCGGCTCATTACGGATGCGCCCCGCCAGCTCGGCCCCGAGCTCATCGATACCGCGCCGCCAGTCGTAGTCGTAGAGAATCGGCGCGAATCCCGCGGCGCGCAGATTCAACTTCAATCGCAGGTACGAATACAGCACGACGCCCAGCGGAACGATCGCCGCGCCGTCGCGCAAGTGCAGCGAGGACAACCGGCCGACCTGAATATCAATCGGGTCCAGCCACAGAATGTCGTGCGGCAACGGCGGCTCGCGCCGGATACCGAGCTGCGAACCCATGATGCCGGGGACGACAAAGACGCGAACGGCATCCGCGGCCAGCGGCTGCGAAGCCGCCCGCTGCGCAAGCTCACGCAACTGCGTGTATTCCGGCTCGCCGAAATAAGCCGCCAGTTCCCGCTCGTATTCACCACTGACGAGCAGGTGCTCCATTTGCAGGTCACTCCACGCGAACTTGTCGTAGGGAGTAACGTGATCCGGCACAGGATGTTGTTGGATCAAGTCGCGGATCTCATTCCGCGGTCAACGGACGGACGGTGGCTGTTGCTTCAACCGAGCCGCCCCCCGACAAGTGAATGACGAGCGGCACTTTCTCCCCGACAGTCAACGGTCGCTTCAAGTCATGCATCATCACATGCAGTCCGCCCGGCTGCAGTGCGACAGTCCCTCCAGGTGCAATCGCGAGTTGCTCGTGTGGACGCATCTTCGACTGGCCCCCCTCAACGCTCGTCTCGTGGATCATGGCGTGCCCGCAGATCGGCGACTCGACTCCCGTCACGGTTATGGGTGCAGACCCCGCGTTGCGCAGAGTCATGTATGCCGCCGCAATGAACGCTCCCGGCGTTACCCGAATCCATGCGTCCTGGACGATCAGGGGCTTTGCACTGACGACAGGCGTTGTCTGGCCTGCGAGGGGGATCGCGTGCCGAACCGGTGGCGCAGTCTGTGCCGTGGCCTCGGAAGCAAGCAATGCAACTGCTGCAATGCATTGAATAGTAAGCAGTCTCATGGGGACCTCCGGTCAAATGCGGCTCATCGGCGAAGGGCGGGGAAGTATGCCAGACGGTCTGCGTTGTCGACCTGCGCTGGTTGAGGATTTGCACAATTGCGAAACGCAGGCCGCTTCACTCGAGACGCTGGGACGGATCATCCGAGTCAAGCGAAAAGCAAGCGCGCTGCGTATCGACGACGCTGCGGCCTCGTGCGGCGTTTCGGTCGGCCTGCTGTCCCGGCTGGAAAACGGGAAATCCGGCGTCACCACTGACCGGGTGCTAAGAGTGCTGGAGGGAGTGGCCCCGTTCGTCATGGACGAGGAGAAGGTGGCACGTGTCGTGGCCGCGGATGACATTTATGTTGGCGCCGAGAAGGGGCGCGTGCAGCGTATCGCCGCCTTCGTCTCGCAACAGGCGCGCAAGTTGATAGACATGGCGCCCTTGATGCTGAAGGTCGAGTTGGAATGATCCGCACGCTCATTTCGCATGGTCTTGGATGATCTTGCAGATCGCATCGATAGCCACACGGCGGGCGCTGGTCTTGCGCCATACGGCACCTACCTGCCGGGAGGGAGCAGGCCGTGTAAACGGCCGGATGGTCACGCCCTTGGCATGCCCGTAGGCCCCGCGGCTGGCTAACTCCGGCAGCAATGTAACTCCGGCTCCCGTAGCAACCATCTGCCGCAACGTCTCGAGGCTCGTCGCCCTGAAATCCTGTTTCTCATGCAGGTCCACGCGGCTGCAAACCTCCAAAGCCTGATCCCGCAGGCAATGTCCATCCTCCAGCAACAGCAGCGTCTCGCCCTTCAGCTCTTCCACCTTGACGCTGTCTCGTTTGGACAGCCGGTGCTGGTCCGGCATCGCGACTACAAACGGCTCGGTGAACAGCTCGCGCGTCTCAAATCCGTCCACGTCGACCGGCAAGGCCAGAATGCCCAGGTCGATCTCTCCGGACTCGAGCCGCTCCAGAATCTGCTCCGTCTGATATTCATACAGACGCAACTCCAAACGCGGCAATCCCTTGCGAATCGGCTGCGAGACTCGCGGCAACAAGTAAGGTCCGATCGTGGGTAGCAGTGCGACCCGCAGCCGCCCCGCCAAGGGGTCGCGATGGGCGCGAGCGAGGGTGACCACCTCTTCGCTGGCCTCCAGCATCCGTCGCGCGCGCGACACGATCTGTTCCCCAGCCTCGGTCAGCGAGACGTTCTTGGGCTGGCGTTCAACGAGCTGCACCCCCAGATAGTCCTCCAGCTTCTTCAACTGCGCCGACAAGGTGGGCTGGCTGACAAAGCATTTCTCGGCGGCCCGGCCGAAATGACGTGTATCGGCCACGGCCACCAGGTACCGCAGGTCCTTCAGCTTGATATCGACCCCTTGACTCACTGCTCACCCCATATACAACGTCTATCGATCCTATCATATCAATCGATTGGAACTATATGGGGTGGGGCGCCACACTGCTCGCCATTCGGGGGCAGAACCCGTTAACACAGTCGATCACCTTTCAGGAGCATTGCGATCATGTTGAGCATTGGACAGAAATTTCCTCAGTTTTCCCTCACCGGCGTGGTGTCGAACGACCTGAAGAGCGCCTTCCAGCCTTTCACCCAGGACAGCTTCCAGGGCAAGTGGCAGGTGGTGTTCTTCTGGCCGAAGGACTTCACGTTCGTGTGCCCGACCGAGATTGCCGCGTTCGGCAAGCTCGATAAGGAATTCAAGGCACGCGACGCACAGGTTCTGGGCGTCAGCACCGACAGCGAGTTCGTGCATCTGGCCTGGCGCAAGGACAAGGAAGAGCTGCGCAATTTGCCCTTCCCGATGCTGGCCGACATCAAGCGCGAGCTCTCCAGCGCGCTGGGTATTCTTGACCCCGAGGCCGGGGTTGCGCAGCGGGCTACGTTCATCGTCGACCCGCAGGGTGTCGTTCGCTTCGTCTATGTGACTGACCTCAACGTCGGTCGCAGCCCTGAAGAAGTCCTGCGTGTGCTGGACGCGCTTCAGACGGACGAGCTGTGCCCCTGCAATTGGAAGCAGGGTGAAGACACTCTGAAGGCCGCCTAAGACCAGAAGGCTACGCGCCCAGGTTGAAAGGTGAGGGTGCTTCGCACCCGGCGGGGGAGACATCAAATCCCCCGTTTATTTACGAAGGAAAGAATTCATGGCTACACTTGATAGTATTCGCGACGCGATTCCCGACTACGCGCGCGACCTCAAACTCAACCTCGGAAGCGTGCTTGCTACAACCGGCGCTCCGGGCCTGACCGAGAAGCAGATTTGGGCTGTTGCCCTTGCCTCGGCCATTGCTTCGCGTTACGTCCCATTGACGCGCGACATCGAGTCGTTGGCCGCATCTCATCTCGATGCGGCGTATGTGAACGGCGCGCGTGCTGCAGCGTCGATCATGGGCATGAACAACATCTACTACCGGTTCCTGCACCTCGTCGAGGATCCTGAGTACGCGCAGATGCCTGCCCGGTTGCGTATGAATGTCATCGGCAACCCCGGCATCGACAAACAGGATTTCGAGCTTCTCTCTTTGGCCGTGTCCGCGATCAACGGGTGCGGGACCTGCGTTGCCTCCCACGAGCGCACCCTGCGCAAGCACGAGGTGAGTCGTGAGGCAGTGCAAAGCGCCGTCCGCATTGCTGCAACCGTCCACGCAGTGGCGCGTGTCCTCGAGGATGCTGCCGGTCAGGCTGCGACTGCCGGGGCACAAGCTGCGGCTTAAGACTGACGCCAACTCCCGCCGGTGGGTTATCCTGAGGCATGTCGCTAAAGGTATCGGCGGGAGTCGTCGTCGTCAGAGAGCTCAGGGGCTGCTGGCTCTTCCTCATGTTGCGCGCGTATCGCAACTGGGATTTTCCGAAGGGATTGGTTGAAGCGGGAGAGCAGCCTCTCGAGGCCGCGATCCGCGAGGTCAAGGAAGAGACCCTGATCGACTCGCTGAGCTTTCGCTGGGGCGAGGTCTATCGAGAGACCGCCCCGTACAGTCACAAGAAGATCGCTCGCTATTACGTCGCGCAGACTTCCATCGAGGCGGTGACGCTTCCTGTGCGTCCGGAGCTGGGGCGCGCGGAACACAACGAATGGCGTTGGGTCACCTTTGAACAGGGACTGTCACTGTGCTCTGCGCGGCTGGATCCGATCATCCGTTGGGCTGCGGAAACGATTGGGGTCACGCCGTCACTGTGATGAACCTGACTGCGCCTCATGGCGGGCCGCGTTCATAATCGATTCCACGAACAGCGATAGCAGCGACTCTGCTGTCGGCGCCGTCATTTCCATCGGGCTGGACATCATGAAGAGTCTGACGCCCTCGGCGAGGCTCATGAATCCCATGGCCATCTTTTCCGGCGGCATGACCGGATCGACGCCAACACGGTCATAGAAGTATTGAATGAACTTAGCGATCTGCGCGCGCTTCTCGATCACGAGCGCATCGAGCTTCACGCGGAAGCGCGCATCACGCGCCGCCCGCATCCGCGCCTCAGTCCAGTTCATGAACGACTCATTCTCGCGGAACATATGTGCGTAGCTATCGCGCGCCCGCGCGTGGATTTGCTCGACAGGTAAGTCGCTGGCCCGCAAGGCTTCCAGCTCCTGCATGCCCTTCGCATGGTCGCAGCGCAGAAGCTCGATGAACAGCTCGTCCTTGCCCTTGAAGTTCGAATAGAACGCGCCCCGCGAATAGCCCGCGGCCGCTGCAATATTCTCCACGCTCGCTGCGTCCAACCCTTTACGGGCTATCAGCTTCTGGGCGGCGTCCATCAGGCGCTGTCTGGTTTGCTCGCGGCTGTCTTCCCTGCTGAGTCGCTTTCGAGTCATCCGCGGCATCCTAGCACGTCCGGAGTCTGCACTTCAATACATCTTTGTACTAGGATACAGTACTGTATCCGAATACTAAATTGCATCCACGCAAATGACGGGACGGGTGAACGTGATGGGAAGCATTCTGACAGGCGGAACTCGGGTACTGGCGACCGCAACCGTGCTGGCCACCGCTGCATGCGGACACGCACCGGCGCCCCCGCCGCCCCCGGCCCTCGTGGTCGCTCTGCCCGCACACCCGGATGCTGACCCGCGAAGCGGTGGCGGAGCTGCTGTCCGATACCCCGTCGAAGTCACCGCGCGTTACTCGAACGCAATGTCGTTCCGCGTTCCCGGCAAGCTGATCAAGCGCAATGTCCGCCTCGGCGATGCTGTTAAGGAAGGGCAAGTCCTAGCCCAGCTCGACCCGGTCGACGCGCAGAAACAGTTCGCGAGCGCGAAGGCAGCCCTCGACGCCGCAGAGCACCGCCTGCTGTATACACAGCAGCAGCTCGATCGCGATGAGGCGCAGAGCAAAGCTAACCTCATCGCAGCGAACCAGCTCGAACAGACACAAGACAGCTACACGGCAGCGCTCGCGGGACGGGATCAGGCGTCAGCGCAACTCGCCGTTGCTCGCAACAATCTGCAATACAACACGCTGGTCGCCGACCACGACGGTTTGATAACCAGTGAAAACGCTGACACCGGGCAGGTCGTGTCTGCTGGACAGGCTGTGTATGGGCTTGCCTGGAACGGTGACACCGATGTGATACTCGACGCCGCGGAAAGCGAACTGGGGCGGATTGCGATCGGCCAGAGCGCAAAAGTGACGTTTCCGGCGTTGCCGGGCCGTCAATTCCAAGCGCGCGTGCGCGAGATTGCGCCCGCCGCCGATCCCCAAAGCCGCACGTTCCGCGTGAAGTTACAACTGACCGGCTCGCTCGATGCAGTCCGTTTAGGTATGACGGGCGACGCTACCCTGCTGCCTGTCGCGGCCACCGCCGCATCGGCTAAATCCGGCGGCGCCAGCAATTCCGCGCCGCCAGTGACGGCAGCCACATTTACATTGCCGGCCACCGCCCTCTTTCACCAGGATAAGAGTCCAGCGGTCTGGATCATCGGCGGCAATGACTCAACGCTTCAGCTACGGCCAGTCAAAGTCAGCAGCTATACCGACCACGCCGCAGTCGTAACCGACGGGCTCAACGATGGTGACCTCGTGGTACTGGCAGGCGTACATACTGTCTATGCAGGTCAACACGTGAAACCCGTCCGCCCCCTATTTGACGGCGAAGGCAACATCGACGGTCCGGCGTCCACGCCGGTGGCTCGAAGTGCCGCGGCGAGTCGGTCGGCAGCAGGCGCGCGATGACTACCGACTACTCTGCGACGCTGGGCCACCCACCTGTTCCAGCTAACACCCCGGCCGAAGAAGCCCACCGGTTCAACCTCTCGAGCTGGACTCTGAAGCACCAGCCATTGGTGGTCTTCCTACTCACCCTGATCACCCTGTTCGGGATCATCTCCTACGGACACCTGGCCCAATCCGAGGATCCGCCATTCACCTTCAAGGTGATGGTCGTCACCACCTACTGGCCAGGGGCCACAGCCCGCCAGGTGCAGGAAGAAGTCACTGATCGGATTGCTCGCAAGCTCCAGGAAACCCCCGACGTCGACTTCCTGCGTAGTTACTCGCGCCCCGGCGAATCCACGCTCTTCTTCACCATCAAGGACTCGGCCCCACCCGCAAAAGTGCCGGATACCTGGTACCAGGTCAGAAAGAAAGTGGGTGACATCACCAGCACCCTGCCCACCGGCATCCGGGGCCCGTTCTTCAACGACGAATTCGGCGACGTCTACACCAACATCTATGCACTCGAAAGTGACGGCTTTTCCTTCGCGCAGATGCACGACTACGCCGAGCGCCTGCGCAACGAGCTTCTGAAAGTCCCGTACGTTCAAAAGGTCGACTTCATCGCCGACCAGGAACAACGCATCTACGTAGAGATCCCCAACGCTCAGTTGGCAAAGCTCGGCCTGACTCCCCAGCAAATCGCCGACGCCGTCAATGCCCAAAACGCAGTGGCGGGAGCAGGAGTGTTTACCACTGACTCCGACCGCGTCTTCGTCCGCCCAACAGGTCAATTCGCCGATGCCGAAAAGATCGGCGACACCCTGATTCGCGTCAACGGCCGGGTGATTCGCCTCGGCGACATCGCCACCCTCCAGCGGGGCTTTGTCGATCCACCCAGCCAAAAGATGCGCTTCAACGGCCAGGCCGTCCTCGGGATCGGCATCACGATGCGCCCGGGAGGCGACGTCATCGCACTCGGCAAGGCGCTGAACGAGGAAACGGCGCGCCTTCGCGAGACCTTGCCCGCGGGGCTGAAGCTGACCCAGGTGTCGGACATGCCTGAAGCAGTCAGCCGCTCCGTGGATGATTTTGTGGAAGCGGTGGCCGAGGCCATCGGCATCGTGTTGCTGGTGAGCCTGGTCAGCCTGGGTGTCCGCACCGGCATGGTGGTTGTCATTTCGATCCCGCTGGTGCTGGCCGCGACCTCGCTGCTGATGTACGTCTTCGACATCGGGCTGCACAAAGTGTCACTCGGTACATTGATTCTGGCGTTGGGTCTGCTGGTCGACGACGCGATCATCGCCGTCGAAACCATGGCGGTGAAGCTGGAACAGGGATTTGATCGGCTGCGCGCCGCGGCCTTCGCCTACACCAGTACCGCGTTTCCCATGCTGACCGGCACGTTGGTCACCGTGTCAGGCTTCCTGCCGATTGCGCTCGCGAAGTCGGGAACCGGCGAGTACACGCGCTCCATCTTTGAAGTCTCGGCGATCGCATTACTGCTGTCCTGGCTGGCCGCCGTCATTGTCATCCCACTCCTGGGCTATCGCATGCTGTCGGAGCACCCGACATCCGGCGGATTTGGGCACAAGAAGGAGACGACGCAGACCACTGAGCACCGCGACGTCTACGACACCCAGTTCTACAACCGCCTGCGTGGCTGGATCAGCTGGTGTGTCGACCGCCGGATCACCGTGTTGAGCGTGACATTGATCCTGTTCGTGTTAGCCCTCGCGGCCTTCAGGCTGGTCCCGAAGCAGTTCTTCCCCAGCTCGGACCGGCCCGAAGTGCTGGTCGACCTGCGCCTGCCGGAGGGCGCTTCCTTTGCCGCCACCCTGCGCCAGACTCAGCGGCTCGAGGCCGCTTTGAAAGACCGGCCCGAAATCGATCACTCTGTGGACTTCGTGGGGGCGGGCGCGCCGCGGTTCTATCTGCCATTGGACCAGCAGTTGGCGGCACCCAACTTCGCGCAGTTCGTGATAACCGCGCATACCGTGAAGGACCGGGAAAGGCTCATCCCGGTGTTGGACGAGATCCTGCAGAAGGATTTCCCCTCAACCCGGACTCGCATCACCCGCCTGGAAAACGGCCCGCCGGTCGGCTTCCCGGTCCGATTTCGCGTCAGCGGGCCCGAGATCGGCACGGTCCGCGTGTGGGCGGAACGGGTTGCGCAGGTGATGCGGCAAAATCCGGACACCCACAACGTGCAGTTCGACTGGGACGAGCCCGCCGAGCGCTCCGTGCACTTCGAAGTGGATCAGACGCAGGCGCGCCGCCTCAACATCACCTCTCAGGACATCGCCAACTACCTGAACATGTCGCTGACGGGCTATACCATCACGCAGTTTCGGGAGCGCGACCAACTCATCGGGGTCGATCTGCGGGCCCCGGAGCACGACCGGGTCGATCCCTCCCAGATCGAGAGACTGGCCATTCCGTCGCCCAGCGGAGTCGCGGTTCCGCTGGCCGCCCTCGGTCACTTCACCTACGGCCTCGAATACGGAGTGATCTGGGAGCGCAATCGTCAACCGACGATCACGGTCCAGTCCGATGTGCAGCACGGTGCCCAGGGCATCGACGTCACGACCCGAGTTGATGCCGCGCTAGCGCAAGTGCGGCAGGAAATGCCCGCCGGCTATCATGTCGAAATCGGTGGCTCGGTCGAGGAGAACGGCAAGGCGCAGGCATCCATCAGTGCCCAGATGCCCTTGTTCGTGGTCGCCGTCCTGGTGCTGCTGATGGTGCAGCTGCAGAGTTTCAGTCGCACGCTGATGGTCATTCTGACCGCTCCGCTCGGGCTGATCGGCGTTGTCATCGCCCTGCTTCTGCTGCACATGCCGTTCGGCTTCGTGGCCATGCTCGGCACCATCGCGATGTTTGGAATCATCATGCGCAATTCCGTCATTCTGCTCGATCAGATCGAGCAGGATATTCTTGCGGGCCATACCCGCTTCGAGGCCATCATCGGCGCCACGGTGCGACGTTTCCGCCCGATCACCCTGACTGCCGCAGCCGCGGTGCTGGCCCTGATCCCGCTCCTGCGGAGCAATTTCTTCGGTCCCATGGCGACGGCGCTGATGGGTGGCATCACGGTCGCAACAATTCTGACGCTGGTCTATCTCCCAGCGCTCTACGCACTGTGGTTCCGTGTCCGGCGCGACGAGCCTGCACGGCAGCCAGCACAGGTGTCGGCACCATGAAATCATCAGTCACATTGATGGCCGCTGTATGGGGACTCTCCGCGTGCACTGCTTTCGGCCCGAGCCGCAAGCCTCCGAAAATGCCGGAGCCGGCTCATTACTCCGTGGACCGTCAACCCGCGCAAAACGCCGCCGTCGACGGTGTCGCACAGCAAATCGCCCTGGGCGCCCGGCCGATCCCCGAATGGTGGAAGGAGTTCGGCTCGGCTGAGCTCAACGCGTTGGTGGACGAAGGGTTGCGAAACAGTCCTTCCTACGCCAGCGCCCAGGCCACTCTGCGGGCCGCGCGCGAGCAACTGCGTGGGCAGATCGGCGACAATCTGCTTCCGCAGGTGGACCTGGAATTCAGCCCGACGCGGCAGCGATCGTTGGGAATTCCCGTTCTGCCGCAGCAGACGTTCATCGAGAACGTCTTTGTTGCACGAGCCAAGGCGAGCTACACATTCGACTTCTTCGGGGCGGCTTTTTTGGCAGACCGCGCCCTGGCCGGGCAGGTCAAGCAACAGGCGCTGCAGCTCGAAGCCACGCGCCGCGCTCTGGCGACCAACATCGTCGTGGCGACGATCAATTCGGCATCGATGGCCGAGCAGGTCGCCGCCACCGAGGTCCTCGTCAATCTAGGTGAGGAGCGCGCACGCCAGATCGCAAACCGGTACCAACTCGGCAGCGCCTCCCGCGAGGAGATGCTGAGCAGCGAGCAAGATGCCGCAAACGCTGCGGCCACACTACCGGCACTGCGAGCGCAGGCCCTGGCGGTCCGGCATGCGCAGGCGGTGCTGATTGGCCGAACACCCGACAGGGCCCCTGCGCCGCTGAAATTGTCGGATCTGAAGGTTCCGGAAAGCGTGCCGGTTTCGGTGCCCACTGAGTTGTTGCGCCAGAGACCTGACATCCTGGCCGCCGAGGCCGCTCTAAAAGCCGCTGCTGACGAAGCGGGCGCGGCGACCGCCTCCATGTTCCCGTCACTGACGTTGAATGCCTCATATGGACACGGTGCTTTCGACTGGTCGACGTTCAGCTCGCCACAGGGTGTGATCTGGAGTGTGGCGGGCTCGGTGACCCAACCGCTGTTCCATGGCGGCGCCCTATTCGCCCGTAGGCGCCAGTATCAGGCCAATTATGAAGCTGCTGTCGGCCAGTATAAGCAGACGGTACTGTCAGCGTTCAGAACGGTAGCCGACACGCTGACTTCGCTGGACGAGGATGCAAATACCCTGGCTCAGACGCAGCGGGCGGAGGCAGCCGCTCAAAGTCTCAATGGCGACACTGAAGCGCGCTACAAATTGGGCGCGACTGCTTACTACGCGACGCTCACGGCAGGACAGCAGTACCAGAACGCCCGCGTGCAGGTCGCACGTGCCCGTGCGTCGAGGCTGGCCGACACGGCGGCACTGTTCGATTCCATGGGTAATCCGTGATGAAATGGACGGATGAGATACTCGCCGGTCATCGCACGCATCGGGTTCGCTCTGAATGTGTTGGCACTGAGCCAGTCGGTCAGCGCAGGTAATGGTGCACCGTCGCCAACTGTGGCCTGGGTCGATTCCTCTCCAGCCCCGGTCGCTGCGGGGGCAAGAACCGTCACCGATGACACTGGACAGCGCGTAACTCTCCCCAACACGCCCTCCCGCATAGTCAGCCTCGCGCCCGGCGCGACGGAAATGCTGTTCGCCGCCGGCGCCGGCAGACACGTCATTGCGACGGTGGAATACTCCGACGAGCCACCCGCCGCGAAGCAGGTCCCTCGCATCGGCGACGTCGTAGCAATCGACATGGAAAGGCTGGTCGCCCTGCGTCCGGAAGTAGCTGTCGTCTGGCCCGGCGGCGGCAATCCGGCGCAGATCGAAAAGATCAGCCGCCTGCACATTCCAATGTACCGGCAGCAGGTCAATAAGCTATCGGACATTCCCGACTCGCTACGCCGCCTAGGAACCCTTGCTGGCACTGAAGCCATAGCGGAGCAAGCCGCGAGGAATATCGAAGCGCGGCTCACATCGTTGGTGCGCACGTACGGAAGCGGTCGTCATCCCAGCGTCCTTGTGGAGGTCTGGAACCACCCTGTCTACACTGTTGGTGGCTCACAGTTGATCAGTGACGCCTTAACCACTTGCGGCGCGCGCAACGCCTTCGGCGACCTAAAAGAGCTCAGCCCAGTCATTGACGTAGAAGCGATCGTAGCCCGTGACCCTGACATTATCGTCGCCGCCGCGCCACCCGGTGCAGGATCTGAGTGGCTCGCCGACTGGAAACACTTCACAACACTCCGCGCCGTCCGTAACGGGAACCTCATTACCTTCGAAGACCCCCGCTTGGTCCGTCTGGGGCCCAGCGTCGTAGATGCTACGGACGTTCTGTGCAAGGCGTTGGCAACGGCCCACTAGCGCTTCAAGGATGGAATGGGATCAATTCCGTTCGAAAACGGATGCGAATTCCGTTGAAAAAATACGAGCCAGAAGTGGATTTTGGGCCGCGAAGCGGCCCGGCTGGGCGGGCAGCGTCGCTCATTCCACAGCAGGCACGCCAGCGATATCAACCAAAGGGTCATGGCCGTAAGGGCGCAGCCCCGGAGATTCTCAGTCCCTGAAGTTGTTGAATTGCAGCGGCGTTTCCAACTTCGCCCCGCGCAGCATCTGAATGACCGCCTGCAGGTCATCCCGGCTCTTCCCCGTCACCCGGACTTTCTCGCCCTGCAGGGCCGAAGTGACCTTCAGCTTCGAGTCCTTGATCAGCTTGGAGATCTTGCGCGCCGCATCCGCATCGATGCCTTCCTTGAAGAGGATGTCCTGCTGCGCCGATCCGAGATCGACCTTGGCGTCCTGAATGTCCATGTAGGCGAGATCGATGCCTCGCTTCGAGCAGCGCAGCGTGAGGATGTCCAACATCTGCTCCAGTTGGAATTCCACCTGCGCCTTCAGGGTGACCGTCTTGTCCAACAACTCGATCGTGGCCCCGGTGTCCTTGAAATCAAACCGGGTGGCCAGCTCGCGGGTCGCCTGGTCCACCGCGTTGACGAGCTCGTGCTTGTTCAGCTCGGAAACAACATCAAATGAGGGCATCAGGTCCTCCCGGTCATTGATCCGCCGAGGCCTTCTTGACCTCGGCCTCGAGCTTCTTGCGGTTCTTGCGTGCGAGCTCCATGAAGCGCGGGGTAGGTCCCACGTCCTCGTACACGGGATCGCCTTGCTCATCCGTCGAAATCACCTTCTGGCCCGCAACGTACGGCATGGCCGTCGCAATTTCCTGCAGCGCCGCTCCCAGCAGATCCGTGATCAGCTGCTCAGCCGTTCGTCCCGGGAACATCTGCGCCAATGCTTGTAGCTGAGCCGCATCATCGATCGGCAGCCGGACGGCATATTCAGTTACGGTCCGCGGCGCGGCAGCAGACTCCCGCCACGACTCGAGCAGCGTTTTGAAACTCACAGGCAACTCACCTAAATCCCACCCACGATGGTCCCTATTCTACAGGGGCTCACGGGAGCCGGGCTTTCCATTACTTGACGCCTTGGCCGGGGCCCGGCCATACTGGTTCGCACATGTTCCAGCAGCAACTCATTTCAGTTAAGACCTGGTGGTGGCGCATCTCCTGACGGAGAGGGCCCCGTTCGCTGCTTACATCCCAGTTTCTCTCGAGCGAAAAACCCATCTCCGGTAACCCCGAAGATGGGTTTTTTGCGTTTGGGCGTCCTTTTTTAAAGGTACAGACAGGAGTCCGCGGCGTGAAACCGCCCTTCGACATATCTGGTGACCTCGATACGCCGGTTTCGGCGTTCATGAAGCTCGCGTCGTTTTCGCCCCGCTTTCTGCTGGAGAGCGTCGAAGGCGGTGAGCGGTTAGCCCGCTACTCCTTCATCGGCTTCGGCGATGGGCTGGAGGTGAGGCTCGATCGTGATGGCCTCATGATCGGGCCCGAGCGGCGGCCCACTCCGGCAAACAGCGTCGAGCTGCTGGATGCCCTTCGCCATGCGCTCGAGCTGGCGCCGGCTCCTCAGCCCAATATCGCGGGAGTGCCGTTGGCGGGAGGGCTGGTAGGCTACTCGTCATACGATGTGGTGCGATTCTTCGAACGCCTTCCCCCACGTATTCAGAGTGACACCCCTGTCCTCCATTACGTCGCACCTCGTTCCCTTCTCGTTTTTGATCACCTGACGCGCGGCATCGCCTTGGTCCACGCCGGCTCGGAGGACGAGCGGCAGTCACTTCGTAAGGAAGTCATGCGAGCGCTCCGAGGCGCTCTTCCAAACGGCCAGCGTCCAGGCCGCTACTCGGAGCCCACGCAGACCTACACGCGCAACGACTTCTTGGCCGGAGTGGAGCGAACGCAGGAATATATCGCCTCTGGCGATGTCTACCAGTTAGTTCTGTCAGCTCGCTTCTCGGGTCGACATGAGATCGACCCATTTCAGGCGTATCGTGCACTGCGCCTCATCAACCCCTCACCGTACATGTACTACTGCGCACTCGGCGATGTAACTGTAGTCGGCTCATCGCCAGAGGCGCTCGTCAAGCTCAAAGGCGGCCTCGCACAGCTGCGGCCCATCGCAGGAACCCGACCGCGGTCCGACGACGTCCACATTGATATCGCCCGCGAAGCCGAGCTGCGCGCGGATCCCAAAGAGAATGCCGAGCACGTCATGCTGGTCGACTTGGCACGGAATGACCTGGGCCGCGTCGCGGCACCCGGTACTGTGCGCGTTGAACCGTATCGCGCCATCGAACGCTATAGCCATGTTATGCACATGGTCAGCGGAGTGCATGGCCAGTTGGCCCCAGGAGCCGACGCCTTCGATCTTTTCGCCGCGGCGTTCCCAGCCGGGACCTTGGTGGGCGCTCCCAAAGTGCGCGCCATGCAGATCATCGACGAGCTGGAACCTACCAACCGCGGCTTGTACGGCGGTACGGTCGGTTACTTCGGCGCCGGCGGCGACATGGATCATGCGATCACCATCCGCACCCTCGTATTCAATGGCGACGAATACAGCTTCCAGGCCGGGGCGGGCATCGTCGCCGACAGCGTTGCGGAAACAGAGTATGACGAAGTTCTCGCCAAGAGCGGCTCCATGAAGCGAGGACTGCAGATGGTGAGGAACGGTCTATGAAGCCTCGTCTGTTGTTGATCGACAACTACGACTCGTTTACATACAACCTCGTTCAGGCGTTCCTGATGTTGGGCGCCGATGTGCAGGTGTACCGCAACGATGCCATAACACCGGAAGCGGCTCGCGGGCTGCAACCCTCGCACCTGTGCATTTCACCAGGGCCCGGCACTCCGTACGACGCCGGTGTGTCGATGGACATGATCCGCGCCTTCGCCGGCACCATTCCGGTGTTCGGCGTGTGTCTGGGCCACCAGTCGATTGTCGAGGTGTTTGGCGGCAAGGTGGTGCGGGCGGGTCGACTGATGCACGGGAAGACATCGGTTGTCGAGCATGATGGCCGGGGCCTGTTCGCCGGACTGCCCCGGCCCTGTGAGGTGGGGCGCTACCATTCGCTCATCGCCGCGCCCGAAACTCTGCCCGCCGAGCTCGAAGTGACTGCCCGAACGCCCGAAGGCGAAATCATGGGTGTGCGGCACCGCACGTTGGCGGTCGAGGGCGTGCAATTCCATCCGGAAAGCATCCTGACACCGGATGGCCCGCGCCTGATGCGCAATTTCCTGGAGCGAATCCCGCATGCCGCCGTCGCGTGACACGCTCGAAAGGCTCTTGAATCGCCGCGACCTCGCCGAGCGGGAGGCGGAGGAGTTGTTGTATCAGCTGACCGATCCGACGGGCTCTGAGGCCATGGCGGGCGCGGTGTTGGCGGCCTTGCGGACCAAGGGAGTGAACGCGGACGAAGTCAGGGGTTTTGCCAAAGGCATGCGCCGTCTGGCGCGGCGCCCCCAGATTCCAGCGGAGGTCCGCGGAATCGATGTCGTGGGTACCGGAGGCGATTCCTCGGGCAGCGTCAACATCTCAACAGGCACCGCGTTGCTGACGGCCGCCTGCGCGGTGCCTGTGCTCAAACACGGTAACCGCTCGGTGTCGAGCCGTGCCGGCAGTGCCGATGTTCTGGAGGCTCTCGGGCTGAAGATGCCGTTGGATGAGAAGCAGGCAGCGGATTGTCTGGCGGCCTGCGGCTTCACGTTTCTGTTCGCGCCGCATTTCCACCCCGCCATGAAGAGCGTGGCGCCCGTGCGGACGGCCCTGGGCGTGCGGACCATCTTCAACATCCTGGGCCCGTTGATGAACCCGGCGACCCCGCCCTTTCATCTGATTGGCGCATTCAGTCTCGAGATCGCACGGCTCATCGCCGACACGCTCTCGGGTATGGAAATCGAGCGGACGTTCGTGGTGCATGGCGCCGAAGGTTGGGATGAGCCGACGCCGATCGGCTCCTTTACCCTGTTTGATGTGCGGCCGGGAAGAGTGGACAAGCAGGTCAGGGTGCCCGGGGATTACGGGCTCGAGACCTGTCAGCCCGAGGATCTGGCCGGCGGCGATGCGCAACAGAACGCCCGGGCGCTCGCGGCCGTGTTGGATGGGCAGGACCGGGGCGCTCATCGCGATTGCCTGCTGCTCGGCACATCGCTGGCGCTCGAAGTGGTCGGGCGCACGAGCTCACCGCGGGAGGGTGTTGAAATCGCCGCTGAGGCGATCGACAGCGGCAAGGCGCGGCAGGTGCTGCAGTCGCTGCTCGCCTTCTCCAAGAGCGCTGCGGCCGCCGCGGCGGGCTCGGATGACCCGTCGCGGGCTGGGGCGACAGCGGCTGCTGCGGCGAGCCGCGTGTCATGAGCGATTTCCTGGAGCAAATGGCGGCCGGCAGCCGCGAGCGCCTGGACACTGCGCGCCGCACTCGCTCGGAGGCTTCGCTGCTGCGGGCGGCCGAAACCATGGCGCCGCCCCCCAGGCTGCTCACCCATGGCTTCGACATCATCGCCGAGCTCAAACTCCGCTCCCCCGCGGTGGGCCAACTCAAATCGGCGGACATGGAAGACGTCGCAACCCGCGTGACCGCCTATGCAAAGGCCGGTGCAACGGCCGTATCCGTGTTGACCGAACCCAGCCGGTTCGATGGCTCGATGAGTCACCTCGAACAGGCGGCCCAGGTGCTCGCCCCGCTCAATGTACCGGCCATGCGCAAAGACTTCCTGGTGGACCCATACCAGATACTCGAGGCGCGTGCAGCCGGAGCGGGCGGCGTGCTGGTCATCATCCGCATGCTCTCCCCAACGGGCATCCGGGAAATGTTGGAGTGCGCGAGCAGGGTCGGCCTGTTTGTTCTGCTGGAAGCCTTCGATGCAGCCGACATCGAAGTCATGCACCGGATCCTGAGCCCCCCCATCCCCGGCCAGGTCCTGGCCGGCCTGAACTGCCGCGACCTGGCCACCCTGCAGATCGTTCCCCAACGTCTCGTTGACCTCGCTCACCTGCTTCCCACACGCGTGCCGCGTGTGGCGGAGAGTGGAGTAACCACGCCCGATGATGCTGCGAGAGTCGCCGCCGCCGGCTACGAGTTGGCGCTGGTGGGGAGCGCACTCATGCAAGGTGGCGATCCGCAGGAGTTGGCGGCCGCCATGCTCGAGGCAGGCCGAAAAAAGTGAGCCGCCGATGGATCAAAATCTGCGGCATGACCACTGCGGAGGCCGTCGAGGCCTGCCTGGCAGCCGGAGTCGACGCCATCGGCTTCGTGTTTGCGCAGTCGATCCGTCAGGTCACGCCGGCGCGAGCCGCAAGCTTGGCCGCACCGGCCCGGGGGCGCGTCGTTTGCACCGCCGTGACTCGTCATCCCACGCAGCAGTTGATCGACGAAGTCATTGCGGTGTTCAAACCGGATCTGTTACAAACCGACAGCGACGATCTGCACCGCCTGAGATTGCCGCCACGACTTCCCCTGCTTCCGGTCTTGCGCACTCACGCGCAGAACCTGCCGCCCCGGTTGCTGTTCGAGAGCCACGCCAGCGGCAGCGGGACCACCGCGGACTGGACCCTCGCGAGTCAACTGGCAGCCCGGTCGGAACTGATCCTGGCCGGTGGTCTCAATGCGACCAACGTTGCAACGGCCATCGCCACCGTCAACCCATTTGGTGTCGATGTATCCAGCGGCGTCGAGGAGCGCCCTGGGATCAAGAGTCAAACTGAAATCATGCGCTTCGTGTCAGCGGCACGGAGTCACTAGGGTGCGGGTATGCCCGCACGGCCATCGCTCGAGCGGTGGACCGGATCGATGCGAGCGGGCAATGCCCGCGAAGTAGGAGAGAAAGATGACAGCGCCACATCTCGACAGCGAGCGCCTGCTGGCCGAGGCCATCGCCGGGAAATTCCCCGACGCCCAGGGCCGCTTCGGTCCTTTCGGCGGCCGGTTCGTGCCCGAGACCCTCATTCCGGCGCTGGAGCGCCTGGAAGAGGGCATCCGCAAGCACCTGCATGCTCCGGATTTCCAGGCCGAATACCAACAGCAGCTGAAGAGTTGGATCGGTCGGCCCACGGCACTCACCTACTGCAACCGGCTGTCGGAGCGCTGGGGCGCGCGGATCTGGCTGAAGCGCGAGGATCTGGCGCACACGGGCGCCCACAAGATCAACAACGCCATCGGTCAGGCACTGCTCGCGAAGCGCCTCGGAGCGAAACGGATCATCGCCGAGACCGGGGCCGGGCAACATGGCGTCGCCACCGCCGCTGCCTGCGCCAGGCTGGGCCTGCCCTGCGTCGTCTACATGGGCTCGGTCGACATGGAACGTCAGGCTCCCAATGTGGGCCGCATGCGTCTGTTGGGCGCCGAGGTGGTCCCCGTGACCGGCGGAGACAAGACGCTGCGCGCCGCCATCGACGAGGCATTGCGTGATTGGGTTGCCGATCCGCTGGATACCTTCTATATCATCGGCTCCGCGGTCGGTCCCCACCCCTTTCCGTATCTCGTGCGCGAGCTCCAGTCGGTGATCGGTCGCGAAGCGCGAACCCAAATGCTGGCGGAGGCCGGCGGCCTGCCGGATGTCCTCATCGCGTGCGTGGGCGGCGGATCCAACTCCATCGGCGCCTTCCACGCCTTCGTTCCGGAGAAATCAGTCGCTATCATCGGTGTCGAAGCCGGCGGCCGCGGTAAAGGACTGGGCGACAATGCGGCAACCCTGACTTACGGCAGTCCCGGAGTGTTGCAAGGTAGTTTCTCGATGTTGTTGCAGGATGAGGATGGCCAGATCCAGGAAACCCATTCGGTCTCAGCGGGCCTGGACTATCCGGGTGTCGGCCCGGAGCACGCACTGCTGCTGGCCGCCGGTCGCGTCCGCTACCAGTCCGCATCGGATGAAGAAGCCCTGGACGCAGTGAAGGCATTGAGCGAGTCCGAGGGCATTCTGCCGGCGATCGAAAGTGCCCATGCGTTGGTCGGTGCCCGGCAGTGGGCTCAAAAACATCCGGGTTCGCGGATTCTCGTGTGCCTCTCGGGGCGCGGCGACAAGGATATGCCGACCCTTCAAACCACCTTGCTGGCAGGTGCGCGATGAAACTCCGTGACACGCTGAGTGAGGCCGTCAGGGCGGCGAGCAAGGGCGGTGAGCCGGCGTTGGTGGCCTTCCTGACCGCCGGTTTTCCGAGCAAGGAACGGTTTCGCGAGCACCTGCAAGCGGTGGCGGCCGGAGCGGACGTCGTTGAGATCGGGGTCCCGTTCACCGATCCGATGGCGGACGGGGTCACGATTCAACGCTCGAGTCACGCTGCCCTGGCGCAGGGCGTGAATCTGCGCTGGATCTTTCAGGAGCTCGAAGCCACGCGCGTGAAAGCGCCGCTGGTGCTGATGAGCTACCTCAATCCGCTGTTGGCTTTCGGCCTGGAGAAGTTGGCGGATGCGGCCGCGCGCGCCAACGTTGCCGGCTTCATCGTTCCGGACCTGCCTCTCGATGAGGGCGCGGATCTGCGCAACGCGTTGGACGCCAAGGGCGTTGGGATGATCCAGATGGTGACCCCGGTAACCCAGCCGCAGCGCTTGAAGCAACTCTGCGAGGCCAGCCAGGGATTTGTGTACGCCGTGACGATGACCGGCACAACGGGCAAAAACGTGTCCATTCCAACCGAGGTCGTGTCCTACCTGGATCGCGTACGCTCGCTGGCGAAAACCCCTGTCTGTGCCGGCTTCGGAATCCGCAGCCGCGAGCAGGTTGAGTTGCTGCGCGGACATGTCGACGGCGTCGTGGTCGGTTCCGCGCTCGTGGAAGTCCTGGAGCGCGGCGGAAATCCCACCGAATGGCTGGGCACGTTACGACCCAGACGGTGAGCACTCGACACTGGAAGCTCGCGGCCTTGTTGGCCGCGCTGTCCATGGTGGGTCCGTTCACGATCGACACAGCCTTCCCGTCGTTCCACGCTATTGCAGCGGAATTCGGCTTGAGCAAGTGGGCCGTCCAGCAGACATTGACGGTCTACCTGCTGCCGCTTTCCATCATGTCGCTGGTACAGGGACCGGCGTCCGATGCCTTGGGCCGCCGCCCGGTCATTCTCGCCGGGCTGTCTGTCTACACGCTCGCCTCAGTCGGCTGCACGTTCGCCCCGAACTTCGCCACGCTGCTGGTATTCCGATCACTGCAGGGTACCAGCGCCGGGGTCGGCATGATCGTCGGCCGCGCCGTCATCCGCGATCTGTTCGAAGGGCCGCAGGCTCAGAAGCTCCTGAGTCTCGTGACCATGTTGTTTGCGTTCGCGCCGGCGGTAGCCCCGGTCATAGGGGGTTGGATCCACGTCACTCTGGGCTGGCATGCCGTGTTTGGATTCATGGCGCTGTTTGCTCTGTCGCTCGCCGTCGGCTCGTATCTTCTGCTGCCTGAGACTCACCCCAAGGAAGGGCGCTCGCACCTGCACATCGCCACCTTGGCGCGCACGGCCTGGTCCGTGGTGTGTCACCGCGAGTTCCTGCTGCTCGCCTTTGGCATGGGCGCCAATTTCGCCGCTCTCATGATCTTTGTCGGCGCGGCTCCCGCGGTGGTCGTGGACCATTGGCATCTCTCCGAGACCGGCTTCGCCAACCTGTTCATGCCGGTCATCGCCGGCCTCATCAGCTCCGGGTGGGTGTCCGGTCGCATGGCCGGCCGCTATACCTTCGCGCAGCAATCGCGTCTCGGCTTCCTGTTGGCCATGAGCGGCGCCGCGCTGATGATCTTGCTGTGCGCGCTGCCGAGACAATCTCCGATCATCGCGCAGCAGGTGCTGATCGCCTTCATCGCCTTCGGCGTGCAGCTCGCGGGTCCCACCCTGAGTCTGCGCATGCTCGACCTGTTTCCTCGCGCGCGCGGCTCGGCGGCCTCCGTGCAGTCCTGCGTGTCGATCGCCATCTCGGCGCTCGTGTTCGGCTTCATCGCACCCGCCGCGAGCGATTCGATGTTGTGGCTGGCGATCGGCTCTTTCTGCTCAGCCCTCATCGGTTTTGGCCTGTGGCGCCTGTCCCGGCGCTGATCCGGCGTCTGAGCAGGCCGGGCGCGCCTGTCTCTTATACACATCTTTCTGTGTATAAGAGACAGGTTTTGGCCTGTGGCGCCTGTCCCGGCGCTGATCCGGCGTCTGAGCAGGCCGGGCGCGCAGACCGCGACCAGCAGCAGCGGCGTGCTACGAATTGGAACCCGAAAGTACCGGTGCACGTTCCATGTGGGCCGAGCGCCACCCCCCGAACTTGTAATACAACACGGCCAGCAGCGATGCGAACGCCGATGACAGGGGAAAACTCCACCAGAGCGCAGCGGCTCCGACGTGGTCCACCAGGAGCTGCGCGAGCGGAACTCGAACTCCGAGCAGGGCCAGCGTCAGGGCAATGAGCGGTGCCATGACGGCACCCGTGGCGCGCACCACGCCGAACAACACCAATGTGACGCCGAAGAAGATGAAGGAGGGCGAGGCAATGCGATTGATCTGGATGGCGGCGCTCATCGCCGCCGAGCCGTCCTGCAGGTACAGCGAATACGCCCGAGTGTTGAGAGCTTCGAGCAGCCCCGTGGCCGCCCCGGTCAACAACGTGGCATACACCACCCCGACCCGCGCGATCGCGGCGACCCGGTCCCATTTGCGGGCCCCGACATTCTGGGCAGCCATGCTCGAGACCGCCATGCCGACCGCGAAGGCCGGCATCTGGATGTAGTTCCACAGTTGAATGGTCGCGCCATAGGCCGCCGACGTGTCCACTCCGAAGCGATTCACGATCGAGATCATCAGAATGCCGCTCAGCGACAGCACCAGCATCTGAGCGCTCATGGGAATGCCCTTGCCGATGAGGGTCCCGATCACCGGCCAGTCCAGGCGCAACCACCGCAACTCATCCCGCCGCAGCACCAACGGATGCCGCCGCCGATACAGGTAAATCATCATTGCCGTGAAGCTGATCGCCTGCGAAACCAGGGTCGCCAGCGCGGACCCCGCGATCCCGCAGCGGGGAATGGGCCCCAGGCCGAAAATGAACACCGGGTTCAACCCGATATCGAACGCAACCGACACCAGCATGAAGTAGAACGGCGTCTTCGAGTCGCCGGCGCCGCGCAACACCGCCATCGCGAACGCGTACATGTACAGAAGCGGCGTCGCCAGGAAGATCACCCGCATGTACGTCACTGCGAGCGGCAGCGAGTCCGCCGGCGCTTTCATGGCCACCAACAGCGGCTGGCTGATCAGCAGGCCCACGACCGCGACCACGACGGAGATGCAGGCGAAAAAACTGGCGCTGGTGCCGACTATCTTCTTCGCGTGCGGCAGGTTGTCGGCACCGATGCTCTGGCCCACGAGGATACTGGCGGCCATGGCAACACCGAATGCCGTGGCAATGAGCAGGAACATGATCACGTTGGCCGTGGAGGTGGCGCTCAGCGCCGCCTCGCCCAGGTAGCGGCCGACCCAGATGGAATTCACCGATCCATTCAGTGATTGCAACATGTTCGCGAACAGGATCGGCAGCGCGAACTTGAATAATCCGCGGCTGATGGAGCCTTCGGTCAGCGACGGGCGTTGCACACGAGTATCCACACCGCACCCAACGCAGTCAGACCCCATCCCGGGGTATAACCGGCGCCATTCACGCCCAGCCACACCAGGCCGCCGAGCAGAAGCGCGGCACCCACCGTGACTCCATTTCGGCGGCGACCCGCCGCCTGCATCTGCGCGCGCATCTCCTCGAGGGCAGGCGAGTCCACCTGCATGTGGAACACACCGCCCTGCGACTTGTGTACGGCCGCTTTCAACAGGGAAGGCAGTGCCCGCGCGGCTTCGAGCAGCTCGGGAAGCTGCGTGCGCACGTTCCTGAATACCTGGCGAAAGCCGACCCGCTCGCGCATCCATTCGCGCAGGATCGGGCTCGCGGTCTTCCAGATATCCAGCTGTGGATACAGGTCGCGGCCCAGGCCTTCGACATTGAGGAGGGTTTTCTGCAGCAGTATCAACTGAGGCTGGATCTGCATGTTGAAGCGCCGGGAAATCTCGAACAGCCGGACCAGGATGTTGCCGAAGGACACATCCTGCAGGGGACGATCGAAGATCGGCTCGAGCACGGTGCGGATGGCCGATTCCATTTCGTCCACGCGCGTGTCGGGGGGCACCCATCCCGACTCCACGTGCAGCAGTGCGACGCGGCGGTAATCGCGGTCAAACACGGCCAGGAAGTTTTCCGCCAGGTAGCTCTGATCGCGCGGATCCAGCGTCCCCATGATACCGAAGTCGATGGCGGCATAACGCGGATTGCCCGGGTCGTTCACCATCACGAAGATGTTGCCCGGGTGCATGTCCGCGTGGAAGAAGTTGTGGCGGAACACCTGGGTGAAGAAGATCCGCACGCCGTTCTCGGCCAGCAGCGGGATGTTGGCTCCGACCGCGTTCAGCCGCTCCAGGTCGCTGATCGGTACGCCGTGGATGCGTTCGATCACCATGACGTTGATGCGGCAATGGTCCCAGTAGACTTCGGGGACGTAGAGGAGGTCGGAGCCGGCGAAGTTGCGTTTGAGCTGGGACGCATTGGCGGCTTCGCGCATGAGGTCGAGCTCATCGAGAATGGTTTTCTCGTACTCGGCGATTACTTCAACGGGGCGCAGGCGGCGGCTTTCGCTCCAATACCTTTGAGCGAGGCGCGCAAGCGCGTATAGCACATCGAGGTCGCGCTGGATGACCTCCCGCATGCCCGGACGCAGCACCTTGACTACCACTTCAGTGCCGTCCAGCAGCTTTGCCGCATGGACTTGCGCTATGGAGGCCGCTGCCAGGGGAGTCTCGTCGAACTGCGCAAATGTCTGCGTTACCGATCGGCCGTGAGCTGTTTCCACCGTGGCGCGGGCCACCGAACCGGCGAAAGGCGGCACGCGGTCCTGCAGCTTCGCGAGCTCCACCGCAATATCCTCGGGCAACAGATCGCGTCGCGTGGACACGGCCTGTCCGAATTTCACGAAGATCGGACCCAGCTCCTGCAGCGCCAGGCGCAGGCGCTCGCCGCGGCTGGCCGAGCGCCGGCGTTCGAACCAAACATCCGGCGACAGGAAGAACATGAACCGCAGGGGCCGGTAGAGATGCGTGGCCCGGACGAATTCGTCCAAGCCGTGCTTCAGCAGAACACGTTGGATCTGGATCAGGCGGGCGAGAACACGGAGCTTCACGGGCGAGTCAGAAGTCCTATACGCGCAGCAAGACGGTCCACGTCCTCGCGAAGTTGGTCCACGCCTTGAAAGTATTGCTCGGCTTCACCGCGGGGAATGAGGTCGCGGCGCTCGTGACCGAGATACTCGGCGGCATTGCGCACGGTCGTTGCCGCCACTTTGCGGGTCCAGCCGAAGGCGGCGCGCGCGACGCGTCCGATCTGGTGCGCCGGCACATCGCCCAGGACGAGCGACAATTCCTCCTCGAGATCCGGCCGCAACAACCGGGCCAGCTCGCGGAATTTCTGGGCAAGCTCGGCATCGCCGTCGATGCGCGCATCGCCTCGCTGCAGCACTGCCTCGGGGGTCTCGCCGGAGAGCGCCAGAAGGCTGAACGGCCCTCCCCGAACGATCGCGTCCGCCTGCGCGTCGGGTTCGACCGAGCTCAACTTCAGCGACAGGCCCAGCGACTCGATCAGTACCCAGCGCGGGCTGCCCGCAACGGCGACCGCCACGCGCCGCCCGGCCAGCTCGGCGCAGAGCTGCTGCGCCCGCGGTGAGCGCGGGAGGCCGCGATTGAGAACGTTTTCGAGGGTGGCCGTCAGCATAGGGCGGCCATCTTATCCGAACCGGCGCTTGCGCCGGCTATATGTAGCTGGCGGCTTCGGCGGTTGCAGGGGGCCGCCCCGCTGGAAAGTCACGGTCCCACGCCTCATGTTGTTTTCGACACCGCGGATCGACACATTGGGTGAGACTCAGGCCGAACAGTGTCGTCTCCTGGCGGGTCAGGACTTGTAGCCGCGATGGACGGCCACGATGCCGCCGGACAGGTTGTGATATCGGCATCCTTCCAGTCCCGCGGATTGCAGCATTCCCAGCAACTCCTCCTGCCCCGGATGCATGCGGATCGACTCCGCCAGGTAGCGATAGCTGGCCTCGTCCTGGGCCACCAGCCGACCGAGCAACGGCAGTACGCGGAAGGAGTACGTGTCATATAGGGGCTTCAGAGCCGGGACCACCGGCTTGGAAAACTCGAGTACCAGCAGTTGCCCGCCCGGCTTCAACACCCGGCCCATCGAGGCCAGTGCCGCCGCCTTGTCAGTGACATTGCGCAGCCCGAAGCCGATCGTGACGCAGTCGAAGCTCGAGTCCGCGAAGGGTAACTTTTCGGCATTCGCCTGCACATAACGCAGGTTGCCCGCGAACCCGGCGTCCAGCAGCCGCTCGCGACCCCGGCCGAGCATGGCGGCGTTGATGTCGGTGAGCGTCACCAGGCCCTTCCGGCCGACCTGCTTGGCCAGTCCCGCCGCCAGATCGCCAGTGCCGCCAGCGACATCCAGGGCGCTTTGGCCGGGGCGTAGGTTGGCGAGCGAGAGAGTGAACTGCTTCCACAGACGATGGGCTCCCCCGGACATGAGGTCGTTCATCAGATCGTAGTTGCCCGCGACCGAGTCGAAGACACCGCGTACCCGGCGGGCCTTGTCTCCCCAGGGAACGCGCTCAAACCCGAAATCGGTTGCTCGGTTGTCTGCCATGGGCTGGTCCGCCATTCGCTGCTCTGCCCCATTATGGCACCTGGTGGCGGTTTCGCGTCGGTGGAGAAAGCGGGCGCCGAACGCGCCACCGGCGCCTTCACCACCCGTGCGGCCGGCGGAAACCGCGAATTTTGCCGGGGGAAATGGCCCCGGTCGCCGCGCGGCCGGGGCCGCGCCAGCAAATATTTATCGTTGATGGCCTTTTCATGTTGCTTTTTTGAAGCAGCCGAAGGCATGATCGATCCCGGATACGGGGGTCTTGAACGGAAGAGGCCGGGCCTTGAAAAAGCCCGGCCTTTTCTTTTTCGCTTGGCGAAAACCGGCTGCGGCCGTTGTCATGGAATCAGCGGGAGTGGCTGCGGTGGGTGGCCGGCAAAAGGCGGGGTTTGTGCGGGGCCGCCCAGCCCAACAGGGACAGCCGAGACCGTGCAGGCACTGGCGTGTGAGCGCACCGAGCACGACACAGGCCTCTCAATTTCAATGTCGGTTTCCGGACGCACTGCTAGCATCAGCTCATGCTGTATGGTGACAGTGGGAGCGCTCCGGAGCGGGCAGGGTTGGTCGCTGCCGAGCTCGTTCGCGCTCAATACCGCAATATCCCGGCTGCGGTAGCCGTCAACGCCATCATCTCCGGCTTGCTCTGTGTCGCGCTCCGCGAGACCGTTCCCAATGACCGCCTCCTCCGCTGGCTCGTGGTTGTGTATCTGGTTGCGACGGTCCGATACCTCGTCTGGCGCCGATTTCAGACGGCCACCCGCCCCAATAGCCCGGTGTATCGGCGACTGGCCATCCTCGGTTCGGGCGTCAACGGCTTCGTGTGGGGTATGGGTAGCCTGGTTCTGTACGCCCGCCACAGCCCGGCCAGCCAGTTTCTCCTCCTCATCACGCAGTTCGGGATGGGGGCCGGGGCTGCCTATGCCTCGGCGCCCGCCTTCGCCGCCGTGATGGCGTACCTGATTCCGAGCGTCCTGCTCACTTCCGTGCCTTTCTTCATGGAGGGAGACTCCGTGCACGTGACTCTGGGCGCGATGCTATTTGTATTCGTGGCGGCCGCTACCCACTTTAACTATGGCATTTCGCGGACCATCGCGCGCGCCATCACTCTGCGGTTCGAGAATATCGATCTCATAGACGAACTGCGCAATCAGCACCAGCTCGCCGAACAGGCCAGAACGGCAGCCGAGGAAGCCAACGTCGCAAAGTCCCGGTTCCTGGCGGCGGCTGGCCACGACCTGCGCCAGCCGCTGCACGCGCTCGGCTTCTTCGTGGATGCGCTTCAAGAACAGTCGCTTCCTGCTGACGGGCGCTCGATCGTCTCCAACATCCGGCGGTCCGTGGATGTCATGGAAGACCTTTTCAACTCGCTGCTGGATGTGTCCAGGTTGGATGCCGGTATCGTTCGGCCTCGCGTGGCGACAATCGCATTGGCACCGCTGATGGAGCGTGTGCGGGTCGAGTACGAAGCGGCAGCCCGCGACAAAGAGTTGTCACTCCGGGTGCCACGCAACTCACTTTTTGTAAGAAGTGATCCCGTCCTGCTGGAGCGCATCATGCGCAACCTCGTTTCCAACGCGGTGCGCTACACGGACCGGGGAAAAATCGTGCTGGGCGCTCGCCGCGGCGCGGACCGCATCCGCATAGAAGTATGGGATTCCGGACGGGGTATCCCGAAAGACAAGCATCGGGAGATTTTCCAGGAATTCCGACAACTCGATAACCCGCAGCGCGATCGTCGCAAAGGCCTGGGGTTGGGTCTCGCGATCGTCGAGCGACTCGTCAAGCTGCTCAACCATCCTTTGGAGGTGCGCTCACAACTGGGTAAAGGCTCGCTGTTCGCTGTCACGGTTCCTCGCGGCCGCCGCGAGGACTTCGTGCCGGGCGAGGTGGACGGTCAGATCGTCGTGGATCGCGACGTGGCCAACTCTTTAATCCTGTTGGTCGACGACGAGCCGGATGTGCGCGAGAGCATGCTGGCCCTCCTCGGTCGCTGGCGTTGCGAGGTGGTGGCCGCGCAGTCCTGCGACGAAATGTTGCGGCAGCTCATTTCAGTCCAGCGCATGCCTGACCTCATCATTGCGGATTACCGGCTGACAGACGGTGAGAATGGAATCGATGTGGTTGCGCGCCTGCGAGAGGAATTCAACGCTCAGGTCCCTGCTCTGCTGATCACGGGTGATACGGGGATCGAACCGTTGCGAGCAGCGGACGAGAGTGGCCTGCACGTTCTCCACAAACCCCTCAACCCGTCTCGGCTGCGAGCGTTGATAGCGAATCTACGCCGGGAAAGGACTCGCGCAGCCTGAGCTCGAGGTAGGCGGACCCGGGCGATCGTCGAGGCCTCAGGACGGCGCGGATTGCGGGTTGGCCGCGCGCATGCGGCGCTCTTGATAGCGCTTCCAGTTCGTGACCCGATCGCGACCGAGCTCATGCAAATACCGCCAGGTGAACAGACCGGTGTCGTGGCCGTCGTCGAAGACGATCTTGATGGCATATTGCCCCACGGGCTCCACGCTACGGACGCCAACGTTCTCTTTGCCGAGCACCAGCACTTCCTGGCCCGGACCATGTCCTTTCACTTCCGCGGAGGGCGAATGCACCCGCAGGTACTCAAAAGGCAGCTCGAAGCGGCTGCCGTCGTCAAAACACACTTCCAGCAGCCGCGATCGGCTGCGGACCTTGATTTCGGTGGCAATGGGATCAGACATAGCACCCCCAGTATAGACCCGGGCCTATAGCCTATGGGCCGGTGCTGATAGGATCGCGCGCCATGCAGACACTGGATGTCAGTTCGACCCAAACCACCCGCGCGCGGGAGCGTTCGCTTTTCATTCGAGCCGAGCAGATCCGGGCGCAGTTCCGGATTATGCCCGGCGCGTTTGTCGGCTCCGCGCTCGTGGCAACGGTGGTGGCCGCAATGGTATGCGACCGGTTGAGCCTGAGCGTGCTGATGCCGTGGTTGATGATGATGTACCTGCTGTCAGTGGGACGATTCGTCCTATGGCGTTACTTCTGGCGAGCAAACCCTCCGAATTCAACCATCCACCACTGGGGACGCCTGGCGATCGCCGCGGGCGCGCTGTCCGGATTGCTGTGGGGAGTCGGCGGTATCGTGCTGCACGATAGCAGCAGCCTGTCGCACCAACTCTTTGTCCTGGTTGCCACGACCGGGATGAGCTTCACCTCAACGTACATCACGGCGCCGTTCACGCCGGCGTTTCTGGCGTACGTTTGTCCGAGCTTCCTGTTGTCGGCCGTTCCGTTTCTGCTCGACGGCGATCGCTTTCATGTGGCGATCGGTATCGCCACGCTGGCGGTACTGCCGGTGGTCATCCAGTTTGCCAGTCAAGTGTCGCGGACATTTCTCGAGTCAGTCAACGTCAAACTGCACAACAGCGAGCTCATGGCGGAGTTGCGCCGGCAGAAGGAGGCGGCCGAGGAAGCGAATGTTGCCAAATCACGCTTCCTGGCGGTTGCCAGTCACGATCTGCGCCAACCCCTGCATGCGCTCGGACTCTTCGTGCAGGCGCTGCAGGAATCCTCGATCGCCTCCCACGAGCGGCACCTCGTCGGCAACATCCGTCGTTCGGTCGATGCGATGGAGGATCTCTTCGACGCCCTTCTGGATATCTCACGCCTGGATGCCGGTATCGTGCGCCCGCGATTCGAGACGTTCGGCCTGGCCACGTTGTTTGATCGTTTGAATTTCGAATTCGGTCCGGTCGCGAAGCAGAAGGGCCTGTCACTGCGAGTCATGCGGACCTCCGTGAACATCTGCAGCGATCCCTCGCTGGTTGAGCGGATCGCGCGCAACCTGGTCTCCAACGCCATCCGCTACACCGATCGCGGCGGCGTGTTGCTCGGCTGCCGGCGGCAGCAGGGCGGCCTCAGACTCGAAGTGTGGGACACCGGGCGCGGCATCCCAGCCGACAAACACCGCGAGATCTTCCGTGAGTTTTCACAACTGCATCCCGCCGACCGCGATCCGCACAAAGGGCTCGGTCTGGGGCTCGCGATCGTGGAGCGACTGGCGAAATTGCTGGATCACGAGATCCACCTGCGCTCGATTCCGGGCAAGGGCTCGGTGTTTTCGGTGGCCATTGCGCGCGGCCGCGAGGAGGATGTGATCGCCAACACCGCCATCGAGCAGACCACGGCGTTCGATCTGTCCGATGTGCTGATAGTCGTGATCGATTCGGACCCGTCGGTGCGCCAGGCAATGGAAGCGCTGCTGTGCAAGTGGAACGGCGAGGTCATCACCGCTGCCTCCGGAGCGCAGATGAAGGACCAGCTGCCGTTGGTGCGCCGGGTGCCGAGCCTGATCATTTCCGATTATCGTCCGCGAGCGCCGGCCACCCTCGGCGCCGGTCCCACGCTGGCGGCGATAGAAATGCTGCGCAATGAGTTCAACACGGAGATCCCGGCCCTGCTGCTGACCGGCGATACGGGAATCGAGCTGCAGTCGCGCGACCAGGAGGTCGCCGGCCTGCCGGTGTTGCAGAAACCCCTGAACCCCGCCCGCCTGCGTACCTTGATCGCCAACTTGCTGCGGATCGACGAGCGCGAACGAACGCGGCGGGCTAGCTAAGTTGTCCATGTGGCGGCAGAGGCCGACCCCGAGGCCTGAAACATCACATCGGCCCCAACGCGCACCCAGGCACAGGGAGGTGCCCCGGCGCCGCAGGCGGCGGGCCGCCGAGGCTGGCGGTCGATGCAGCCGGGCGCCGCGCGGTGAGTGCCGCGCCAATCAACTATTGATCATGCCCACGCGTCGGGCGACGAGCACCGCCTGAGTCCGGTTCACCACTCCCAGTACCTTGAAAATGGCGGTAACGTGCGCCTTGACGGTCTTTTCCGAGAGGCCCAGCTCGGTGGCAATCTGCTTGTTGGTCTTGCCCTGGCAGACGCGCGACAGCACTTCGAGCTGCCGCAGCGTGAGCAACGCGGCATCCGGCTCGGTGCCCGACTGCGAATCGCCGCCGGTGGCGCCGGGCAATGCATGCGAGACGGGCGGTCCCGATGACTGCAGGGCCAACGGTACGGTCACGTTGCCCTCCAGCACCTGCTGGAGAACTTCGATGAGGACCTTCGTGGCGGCCGACTTCGGCACAAATCCCATCGCGCCCGCGTTGATGGCGTGGCGGACGTTCTCCGGATCCTCGAGCGCCGACAGCACTACAACCGGTAGCGAGGGCAGCTTCTCGTGGAGCTTGCCGATGAGATTGAATCCACTGATACCCGGTAGTGCCAGGTCCAGCAATACCAGGTCCAGGTCCGGATTCTCGGCGGCGAGGCTCAAGCCCTGTCCTCCATCGCGCGCGGACATCACGGTGACGTTGTCCGCGAGGGTTCCCAGAGCTGCTGAGACACCCTCCTGCACGAGAGGATGATCGTCGATGACAAGTACTTTCAGAGTCATTTTTCTGGCGAATTCAATCAGTCAGTGTGCGGGCCGTGGAACATCACGCCAAGTGGACCTTGGTCCCACTTTCATGAGTCTCAGCTTGCGCGTGCTGCTGCTGTTGCGCCAGGAGTATCGCCGCCACCGTGAATATATCCCGATCTATTTGTCAGGATTGAGACTTGTCGCAATTTAGCGGCGCCGTGCGGTTGCGACAGGGGTCAACGAGCATAACGAGTCTGCAGTGGCGTCTATTCAACAGAATCGAGCCGGCGCCGCGTGAGATGCAGTTTGGCGGCTGCTGCGTATCGGCGGATCGGCCGTGCCCAGGCTCATATGGGGCGTGGTGCCGTAGTCTGTGCCGACCTAACGGTCGGCGTATCAGTTGCTTCTGGTAATCGGGCTCGCTGGGATGCGTGCGGGCTGCGTTTATTCATGCTGCTGCCGGCCGTCCCTTTTTCGCGCGAGCACGATTCGCTACATGTTGTTACAGGTGTGCTCATACTCGTCTGCGTGGCGCCAATGACACCGTTAGCATTTCGAGTCTGCCCGCGCAATCGTCGAGCGCCTGGCAAAAGCTGTTGGGTTACTCGGTCGAGCTGCGCTCCACGGTCGGTAACGGGTCGCTGTTGACCGCCTTGCGTATCTGATCGTATCGGACTACCGCCTGCCTGGAACGGGACACGGGTTCGAGGTTGTCGAGAGGCTGCGTAAAGAATTCAACGTCTACGTTGCAGCGCTGTTGGTTGCTTGCGATACGGAAACCGACCGCTTGCGAGAAGCGCATGCGAGCGCCTGCCCGTTGTGCACAAACCCGTCAACCGGACGCGCCTGCGGATGTGACGGCAAACCTGCAGCGCGAGCTTAGCGAGCTGATTGAGACCTTAGTCTTGTCGCAGCCGCCGATGCGTGGCGGCACTACCCCGGAATCATTCGGGTGCGCCACCGCCTGCGTATTGCTTGCTGGACGCATTCTAAACTCCACAAGTTGTTCACATTCCGGGCACTTCTGGCCTGTCATGGTGACATTGCCCGACGCGGGCCTATACTTCCGGGTCTTGCACTCTTGTTGTGCGTCTCGGGGGGGCTCCGCTGGTCGCGAATGGAACCAACTGATACCACGCAACCCGACTATTACCATCGAGTCGTGGATTGCCAGTGGGCCTGCCCGGCTCACACCGATGTTCCCGAATACATCCGGCTGATCGCTCAAGGCCGCTTCACCGAGGCTTACATGGTGAATCGGCACTCGAACGTGTTCCCAGGCATCCTGGGACGGGTTTGCGACCGGCCCTGCGAGCCCGCCTGCCGCCGGGGCCGCGTTGAAGAGAAACCCGTGGCCATCTGCCGTTTGAAGCGCGTCGCCGCCGATCACCGGGACGATGTGACGGCGCAGCTTCCGAAGATTCCCAAGGCCAAGAACGGACGCCGCATCGCGCTGATCGGCGCCGGCTGCGCCTCCTTGACCGTCGCCAACGACCTCATGCCGCTCGGCTACCAGGTCACGATTTTCGAACAGTACGGCGAGCCCGGCGGGCTGATGCGGACCAACATTCCATCATTCCGCCTGCCGCACACCGTGTTGAACGAAGAGATCGCGATGATCACCGACATGGGCGTGGACCTGAAGCTGAACCACCCCATCAAAAGTCTGCGCGAGCTGCTGTCCACCGGCGGGTTCGATGCCGTGTTTGTCGGCTCCGGCGCGCCCAAGGGCAAGGAGCTGAAGCTCCCGGGCCGCGCGGCCGCCGCCGCCAACACCCACATCGGCATCGCCTGGCTCGAGTCGGTGGCCTTCGGCCACATCGAGAAGATCGGCGAACGGGTGTTGATCATTGGCGTGGGTAATACGGCCATGGACTGCTGCCGGACCAGCCTGCGGCTCGGAGCCAGGAACGTGAAGGTGATGGCACGCAAGCCGCGGGCCTTCTTCAAAGCCTCCGCCTGGGAGTTGGACGATGCGGAGGAGGAAAGCGTCGAGATCGTCGTCAACCGCTCGCCGAAAGAGTTTGTCGTGGCGAACGGGAAGCTCACGGGGATGCGCTTCGATGTCATGGAGTATGACGTCGATGCCGCGGGTCGCATTACCGCTGAACGGCAGGTCGGCGAGGAATTCATTCCCGCCGATGATGTCATCCTGGCCATCGGGCAGGAGAACGCGTTCCCGTGGATCGAACGGGATCTCGGGATCGAATTCGACAAGTGGGACGTGCCGGTCGTCGACCAGGTGACCTACCAGTCGAGCCGCCCCGGCGTCTTCTTCGGAGGCGATGCCGCCTTCGGTCCGAAGAACATCATCTGGGCCGTGGAGCACGGCCATCAGGCTGCCATCTCCATTCACCGCCATTGCGAGGGTCAGTCGATCGCGGATCGCCTGCCGCCGGGCGTGAACCTCCAGAGTCGCAAGATGGGCATGCACGAGTGGTCGTATTCGAACGACTACGCGCCGGTCGAGCGCCGCCTGATGCCGCATGTGTCGCTCGCGGAGCGCTTCAAGAAGCTGAATATCGAAGTCGAGCTCGGCTTCACCGCCGAGCAGGCCGCGCAGGAAGTGCAGCGGTGCCTGAACTGCGATGTGCAGACCGTGTTCGCCGCGAAACTGTGCATCGAGTGCGATGCCTGCATCGACATCTGCCCGGTCGACTGCCTGACGATGACCCAGAACGGCACGGAAGCCGATCTGCGATCACGCCTGAAAGCGCCCGCGCTCAATCTGACCCAACCTCTGTTGGTCTCCACGCCGCTGGCGCAGACCGGCCGGGTCATGGTGAAGGACGAGGATCTGTGCGTTCACTGCGGATTGTGCGCCGAGCGCTGTCCGACCGCGGCCTGGGACATGCAGAAGTCCTACGTGTGCTGGCCGCATGCCGAAGATGAGTCGCGGGATCTGAAGTCCAAGGAACCGAAAATCGCATGAGTGCGCGCGTAAACGATTTCGTCATCAAGATTGCCACCGTGAACGGCACGGGCTCGGCCAGCGCCAACACGTTGCTGATGAAGTCGATCTTCCGAACCGGCATTCCGGTCATGGGAAAGAACTACTTCCCTTCGAACATCCAGGGATTGCCCACCTGGTATGAAATCCGGGTCACTCGTGACGGCCACGTCGCTCGATCCGGCCGGGTCGACATCATGGTGGCCATGAACGCGGAAACCTACGCGCGGGATGTGCGGGAAGTCGCTCCCGGCGGCTACCTCGTTTATGACTCGACATGGCCGCGGCCCGCGTTGTTGAAGCGCGAGGACATCACCGTGCTGGGCGTGCCGTTGGCGCGGCTCTGCAATGAGAACTTCAATGGAGTGCGCACGCGCATTCTGATGAAAAACATCTGCTACGCGGGCGTGCTGGCCGCTTTGTTGAATCTGGATGTCGAGCGCATCCGCGAGCTGTTGGCGCAGACGTACGCGAAGAAGCCGCAGCTCGTCGACAGCAACATGAAGGCGATTCAGCTCGGCTACGACTACGCACGTCAGAATTTTGCGTGTCCCTTGCCGCTGCATGTCCAGAAGATGGATGCGACCTCCGGACACATCATGATCGACGGCAATACGGCCGCCGCCCTGGGATGTGTCTACGCCGGCGCGACGGTTGCGGCCTGGTACCCGATCACCCCCTCTACATCGCTGATGGATGCCTTCAAGTCCTTCTGCGATCGACTGCGCGTGGATCCCGAGACAGGGGCCCGGAACTTTGCGTTCATTCAGGCGGAAGACGAGCTGGCCGCGATCGGCATGGTCATCGGCGCTGCGTGGAACGGCACGCGCGCCTTCACGGCGACTTCCGGGCCGGGCATCTCGCTCATGAACGAATTCCTGGGACTGGCTTACTACGCCGAGGTCCCGGCGGTGATCTTCGACATCCAGCGAGTGGGTCCCTCGACCGGCATGCCTACTCGTACGCAACAGTGCGACATCATGGAATGCGCTTATGCCTCGCACGGCGACACGCGCCACGTGTGTCTGTACCCGGCCAACCCGGAAGAATGCTTCTACATGGCGGTCCAGGCGTTTGATCTTGCGGAGCGCCTGCAGACACCCGTGATGGTTCTGTCCGACATCGATATAGGCATGAACGACTGGATGTGCCGCGATTTGAAGTGGGACGACCACTATCGTCCCGACCGCGGCAAGATGCTCAACGAGGAAGAGGTCCTGAAGCTCGAGAAGTTCTACCGTTACATCGATAAGGATGGCGATGGCATCGGCTATCGCACGCTGCCCGGGGTACATCCCAAGGCTGCGTATTTCACCCGCGGCTCGGGGCACACGCAGTACGGTACCTACACGGAGGATTCCGCTGAGTACCAGATCGTGATGGATCGACTGTTGGTGAAGTGGGAAACCGCGAAGAAGCTGGTGCCGCGCGCGGTGATCGATGCGACCGCGGGCAGCGAGATCGGGCTGGTGTCGATCGGCTCCTGCGAGGGCGCCATCCACGAGGCGATGGATGTGTTGAAGGCGCAAGGCGTAGGTGTCGACTACATGAGGGTGCGGGCGTTTCCGTTCACCGAAGACGTCGAGCGCTTCCTCAGCGCCCACAAGCTGTTGTTCGTCGTCGAGCAAAACCGCGACGCCCAATTCAAGTCGCTGCTGACTTTGGAGACGAAAGTCGAGAAGTCCAAGCTGCGCTCCCTGTTGAGCTACGACGGTCTGCCCATTTCCTCGAAATTCATCGTGGACGGCGTCCTCGACGAGGTGAGGCCAACACCCAAGCTGCAGCCGCTGCCGAAGGGGGCTGCACATGGGTGAGATCGGGATGCTCCCGCGGAACACCGCTGCCTCGATGGATGCAGGCCGCGCCCTTTCGATGCCGCGCGCCAACACGACTGCGCCGACACACCGCCAGGCCCTGAACGAGGAGTCCCCGTGACCTTCATCGCCAAGCCGAAAATCCGGCATCCCTCGCTCCCGAAGAACGCGCTGGGCTTCACCCGCCGCGACTACGAAGGCGCCCTCTCGACCCTGTGCGCCGGCTGCGGCCACGACTCCATCACCGCCGCCATCGTCGAGGCCGCCTGGGAAATCTCTCTCGAGCCCCAGAACCTCGTCAAACTGTCCGGCATCGGCTGTTCATCGAAGACAACCGCCTATTTCGTCGCGGGCGGGCATGGCTTCAACTCCGTCCACGGCCGCATGCCGTCCATTGCAATGGGCGCCAACGCCGCCAATCGCAATCTGAAGTACATCGGCGTCTCCGGCGACGGCGATACCCTGTCGATCGGCCTCGGGCAGTTCTGCCACGCCATCCGCCGCAATCTCAACATGCTGTACATCATCGAAAACAACGGCGTGTACGGCCTCACCAAGGGGCAGTTTTCCGCCTCGGCGGACGTCGGCAGCAAGGCGAAGAAAGGCGAAACCAACTTCCAGCCGCCCATCGACCCGGTATTGCTGGCCATGACCCTGGGCGCTTCGTTCGTCGCCCGCAGCTTCTCGGGCGACAAGGAGCAACTGGTGCCTCTGATCGAGGCGGGCCTCAATCACAACGGCTTTGCCCTGATCGATGTCCTGTCCCCCTGCGTGACGTTCAACGATCACGAAGGATCGACCAAGAGCTACGCCTACACGCGCGAGCACTATGAGCCCGCGGTGCACGCTGACTTCGTACCGTTGGAGCGGGAGATCACCGCATCGTATGGCCCTGGAGAAGCCCTGCCGGTTCACATGCACGACGGCAGCCGCATCGTCCTGCGCAAATGCGAAGACGGCTACGACCCGACCAACCGCAGCGCCGCTCAGGTCTACATCCAGGACCGGATGAAGGCAGGCGAGTACCTGACGGGCCTGCTGTTTGTCGAGCCTTCACAGAACGAGTTCCATACACTGAATGGCACGCCGCAGGCGCCGCTCAACAGCATTCCGTACGAAAAGCTGTCGCCCGGCTCCGGGGGGCTGGCGAAAATCCTCGCCCGCTATCGGTAGGGCACCACGGCACTTGCAGCGCCCAGGCGGATTGCCGCCGCGGGTCCAAGATACCCGCGGGTATCCTACGAGACGCGAATCCATGGATGACGAAGCGATCCACCGGCTGCGCAACGCAGTCGCCACCGCCAGGGAGGCCGCCTCTCGGGCGCGCCTGGACAACTGCGACGGCGGGGATATCGACGACGCCCTCGAGGCGCTCGATCGGGAGCTCGCCCTGGGAGCAGTGAGCCGGGCGGGCGGAGTGCCCGTAAGTTCTTGTTTTAAATGGCGCGCCCGATTGGATTCGAACCAACGACCTGCAGCTTCGGAGGCTGCCACTCTATCCATCTGAGCTACGGGCGCGACGGCGCGCAGTTTACGACAGTTTCTATCGCTTCAGGGAGTCGTCGTGGACGAGGCGGCCGGGCGAGGACGGGGGATGGTCATCACCCAAGACCACTCCGATCGAGCTTGTGGCGACTCCTCATATCACCGAGGACCTCCCCCACCTCAATGGCCGCCAGGAAGAGATTGTCATGTCGGCGATCCCCTCGCTGAGACCCTGGTTTCCAACGTTTGGTCCGCCAGCGGCGCGGTGGTAGGATGGAGCGCGAGTCACAATAACAAAGGCATCCAGGGAAAGGATCCGCCATGGAAAAATATGACTACGGATCTGGTTGCAGCGAAACGTCCTACCGTCCGGCGGGGGCATCGCCTCATACGCAAATTGCGTGTTCACTTGCGCCACGGGTCACTGTACTCATTCATGACCTTTGCCGGACGGTTTCGGTTTTTTCGATGTTTGATACAGTGGTTGGCGCGTCAACTTCGCCCGGTTGAAGCGTCGGACCGACTGGCGTTGCCCGGTGTTGTTATGGCGGATGTCGGCCCGGACGAGGCGACGCGAATCTTGAGAAAGGACGGGTTGCTGACGGGCTTGCGCCTGCAGGAAACCGCATTGAGCGCGTTGCGGGCTGCGCTGCACACCGAGACTTGCTACGGATCGGGCAGCCCTGACTACCCCTTTCTATACTCAGACAGGCACGCGGCCGAGCAGCGCTATGGAAGGCGGTTTCTGCAGGGCCACTACTATGGTCTGACGAAGATCCCGGCGGTGAAGCAACAGGCGTCTGATGCTTTCCTGCGGTCGGTGGCCGCGGGATATTTTCGCACCACGCCGAAGTTGGTTGGCATACGTGCCTGGTGGGTGTTCACGTGCGATGCATCCATGCGGGATCGGGCGAATGTGGGACAGTGGTTTCACTACGATGTGGACGATTATCTCGCGCTGTCCGCGTTCTTCTATCTTTCGGACGTGGAACCTACGTCCGGGCCACATGTTGCCGTACTGGGAACTCATCAATGGAAAAGCGCGCGCCACATATGGAAGCTGTCCCGCAACCGGACCGATGCCGAGATCCTACAGACCTACGGCGTCGGCCGGGTGCGCACGATATGCGGTCGCGCTGGCGAAGGATTTCTCGAAGACCCGTTCTGCTTTCACAAAGGACAGGATCCTACCGGCGGCGACCGGTTGGTCCTGCAACTGCGGTTCGCCTTGTACGACTACGGTACCGGCGCGGATTCGGCGCATAGGAATTGGCTCGCCGCGGATCAGGCCTAGCCCGGTCCGCTACCAGGATGGGTTGGTACCGAGGCGGAGCACCGCGGGCCGCCTGCCGCAGCGCATTCCAGCGGGAAAGGCGCAAATTTTCGAGGTGGTCTATACTGCGCCGCCGATTTCCCAGGCGTTTCACGCGGATCCAAACGTGAGCAAGCAGGACACTCATTTCTTTAACACCTTCAGCATGGTCATCGGGCTGCTGGTTGCGATCGCCATCGGAATTTTCGCCCTGGCGCGAGTGGTCGCCAGCGAAACCCAGGACAAGCAGGTTCTGGAGGAAAAGTCGTACGTGAAGAGCGTTGAAGGCCACCTGCAGCCGGTTGCCAAGGAAGCCGTTGCGGGCGCCGACAATACCGCGCTCGCCATCAAGCCCGACGCGGGCTCGGCCGATGCTGCCGGCAGTGCCAGTGGCGGCCCTGCTGCGCCAAAGTCCGGCGAGGAAACCTTCCAGCAGGTGTGCAGTGCGTGTCACGGTGCCGGTATCGCGGGCGCACCCAAGGCTGGGGACAAGGGTGCTTGGGGTCCGCGTATCGCCAAGGGCAAGGAAGTGCTCTACGACCACGCCCTCAAGGGCTTCACGGGCAGCTCCGGTGTAATGCCCGCCAAGGGTGGCCGTGCCGACCTGTCGGATGACCTCGTGAAGGCCGCTGTCGACCATATGGTCGACATGGCGAAGTAAGCCTCCGAGATCGTCGTTTGATGCGAGACCCAGGCTGTCTGGGTCTCGCGAATATCCGCGTCGCGCCGGGCTCGGCGCACGCTCATTCCTGCGGCTTCGGCGGGCGCCGATCCAGGGTGCGGAAGCCGATTGCCTCGCTGACATGTAGCTTCCCAACGGTCTCGTCTCCCGCCAGATCAGCGATCGTTCGTGCAAGCTTCAGGATCCTCTGGCGGCTGCGCGCCGAGAAACCCATCTGGTCCATCGCTTGGTTGAGTATCGATTTCCCTTCCTCGTCAGGTGCACAGAGTCGAGTGATCTGCCCATCACTCAATCGCGCATTGCACTTGCCTTGACGCGCAATCTGAATCTCCCGGGCACTCGCAACGCGGGCAGCCATGGCCCTGCTCGACTCTGTGGGGAGAGCCGCGTCGTCGAAATCGCTGAAGTTGACACGCGGTACTTCCAGGTGGATATCGAAGCGCTCGAGCATCGGGCCGGACACCCGCGAGAGGTACTGTGTGATCTCGCCAGGCGAGCAGCTGCAGTTACCTTGCGGGTCGCCGAAGCGGCCGCAGGGACACGGGTTCATGGCTGCGACCAGTTGGAACTGAGCCGGATATTGCAGGTGATGTGACGCTCTCGAGATCGAGACCACACCCGCTTCCAACGGCTCACGGAGCGCCTCCAGCGCTCGGCGGTCGTATTCCAACAGCTCGTCGAGGAAGAGCACTCCATGATGGGCCAAACTGATTTCGCCGGGCCGCGGTACAGCTCCGCCCCCGACGAGTGCGATCGCAGAGGCAGTGTGATGCGGTGTTCGCACTGGCCGGCGGCCGAAGCTGCTGACGTTGAATCCGATGCCGCTCGCGGAAGCGATGGCCGCAACCTCGAGCGACTCTACTTCCGTCATCGGAGGCAACAGCCCAGGCAGTCGCATTGCCAACATGCTCTTGCCGGATCCGGGCGGGCCGCGCATCAACAGCGAGTGAGCTCCAGCCGCCGCGATGATCAGGGCGCGCTTCGCCTGAAGCTGTCCGCGCACGTCCCTCATGTCGAGCTCGGGTTCCCTGATGCTCGTCCCTTCGGCCGGCGCGCGTGGTGTCAGCGCGGGAATCGGACTGCTGCCGTCGAGATGTGCGCATACGGCAAGCAGGTGACGGGCGGCCCTCATCGTCGGACCCGGCCGTCGAGGGCGAGCAGCGTCCGTTTCTCCGCCTTTCGATGTGCCTAACAACAGCCGCACCTCGTCAGCATTTGCATCCGGCACGATGATCTCGTGGTCCATGCGGGCGGCATGCGCGGCGGCCTGCAGCATCCCGGGCACCGACTTCAACTCGCCATCCAACCCGAGCTCACCGAAGAACTCGCGGTGCCCGGGGTCGATGCGCGACTTTGGAGACACCTTTACCTGCCCCGACGCGAGCAGGATGCCGAGCGCGATCGGCAGATCGAAACGGCCGCCGCGCTTGGGGATGTCCGCCGGCGATAGATTGATGGTGATGCGCCCCGCCGGGAATTCGAAGTGGGAATTGACGATGGCCGCGCGGACGCGGTCCTTGCTTTCCTTGACCACGGTCGCGGCGAGCCCGACGATGGAAAAGTTCGGCAGCCCGGAATCCAGGCTGACCTCTACCTGAACCAGCGGGGCGTGCAGTCCCAGCTGCGCCCTGCACACAACGGTGGCAATCGACATAGCCTTCCTTGGCTCGTGTTACTAAGACGGGCGCCCAGCGCTGACTTCGTCACCAACGACCAGGACGGTGCCGGCCAGGGTCTCCCTCAGTGCGGGCTGGGTTCGCCGCTGGGCGGTCTGGCGACGCCTGCCGGGCCGCTGCCTTCCAGGCCGGCCACCCGCCGCTCCAGCTCCTCCAGCCGTGCCCGGGTGCGCTCCAGAACCCGGGTCTGCGCATCGAATTCATCGCGCGAAACCAGATCGAGCTTGGTGAGGCTCGCGCGCAACACCGCGCGAAAGTTGCTCTCCAGGTCCTGCTGCACTGCCCTGACACCCGGCGGCACGCTCTCAACCAAACGTCGGACGATCTCGTCGATCTTCGGAGTATTCATGTGATTTTCCTCACGCAACCATGCCCTCATTTGACGCACCCGTCCCGAACGTAGCTCCAAAACAGTGCGCAGGGAGGGTGCTTCCACACGCAACCCATTAAAACTGCACTAAAAAATGCTGTGGCACGGAATCTGCACTTTGTATGCGCGCTTCACAAGCATACGTACCACTCGAGCATGGGGGCAGCCGGTGTTTGTTGCGCGAACCACGCGATATGTCGGACTAGAAGTCCCGTTCGACAGCTGTACTAAAAACCGTCCGGGAGAAAACATGCGCACCGCTTCAAAGACCATTTTAACAACCCTGGGACTGGCGCTCGCCGCGCTGGGACCCACGTTAGCCTGGGCCGACACTCCAGCCCCGCCCGTGCCCAACAAGGGTGACACGGCGTGGATGCTCACCTCCACCGCGCTCGTTCTGCTGATGTCGGTACCGGCACTGGCACTGTTCTACGGCGGCTTGGTACGGACGAAAAACATGCTGTCGGTGCTCATGCAGGTGTTCGTCGTTTTCTCCCTGATCACGGTGCTGTGGTGCGTGTACGGATATTCGCTCGCCTTCACTGAAGGTAACGCCTTCTTCGGCGGTACGAGCCGTTTGTTCCTGAACGGCACATTCAACCCGACCACCCAGGAGTTCTCCCTGGCTGCGACGTTCAGCAAGGGTACGCCGTTGTATGAGCTGGTATTTGTTGCCTTCCAGGCCACTTTCGCGGCAATCACCTGCTGCCTGATCCTGGGCTCCATTGTTGAGCGCATCAAATTCTCGGCGGTGCTCGTGTTCATGGTGATCTGGTTCACCTTCAGCTACATCCCGGTCGCGCACATGGTCTGGTTTTGGGCCGGTCCGGACGCCTACACCGATCCTGCGAAGACGGATGCTGTCAACGCGACTGCCGGCTACATCTGGCAATTGGGCGCGCTCGACTTTGCTGGTGGTACGGTCGTGCACATCAACGCAGGCATTGCCGGTCTCGTTGGCGCAATCATTCTCGGCAAGCGGGTGGGCTTTGGTAAAGAGCCGATGCCTCCGCACAGCCTGACCATGACGATGATCGGCGCCTCGTTGCTGTGGTTTGGATGGTTCGGCTTCAACGCGGGCTCTGCCTATGAAGCCAACGGCTCAGCCGGGCTCGCCTTCCTGAACACCTATCTCGCAACCGCATGCGCCGTGCTCTCCTGGACCTTCGGTGAGTGGCTGATCAAGGGCAAGCCCTCGATGCTCGGTGCGGCGTCGGGTGCGGTGGCGGGTCTCGTTGCCATCACCCCCGCGGCCGGTAACGTCGGTGTCGCGGGCGCTTTCGTGATCGGGCTCGGCGTCGGCTTGGTGTGCCTCTGGGGCGTCACTGGCTTGAAGAAGATGATCAAGGCGGACGACTCCCTCGATGTGTTTGGCGTGCATGCTCTGGGCGGCATCTTCGGGGCACTGACGACAGGCGTGTTCAATGCACCGTCGCTCGGCGGACCCGGCTCGGTGCAGGACTGGGTCAAAGGCACGGTCGGATATCCCGGGATCGGTGCCCAGTTGTGGATTCAGCTCAAGGCGGTTTTGATTGTCACGGTCTGGACCGCGGTGGTGGCCACGGTTGCGTTCCTGGTCGTCAAGGCGATCATGGGACTGCGGGTTTCAGAAGAACAAGAACGAGAGGGTCTCGACATCACGTCGCACGGCGAACGCGCCTACGACATGTAATCGGACTGAATTGGGCCCACAGCCCGCGCAGCCCCGGCTCGCTTCGGCGGGCCGGGGCTTTTTACTTATGGCCATGGCGCGGCAGCGCGTTGTGACGGACTTCTATGGCCCCGGTCCCAATGTCCGGCCATACTTCCCGCCGACCGGGGAGGTCTGCTTATGTTGCGATATCTGGCCATCAGCACCGTTTTGAGCGTGGGCGCCATTTCGGCGGCGCACGCGGATGTCTATCGCTGGGTGGATGACCACGGCGGTGTGCATTACAGCGATCAATGGGTTGCCGGATCCGAAGTGATCAAGTCGACGCTGAAGCCCCCGGCCAGCGGCAGCCAGTCCAGCCGCGCGACCAACGCGCCACCCAAAACCTATTCGTCCCCTCCTTCCCAGGACGACGCAGCGAAGGCCGTTAAGAGTGACTTGGCCAAGGTCCGTGAACAGCAGTGTAAAGACGCTAAGGACCGGTACGAGAAGGCGATCGCGGCCCGCCGCATCTACAAGGCACCGGCTCCTGGCGATAAGGACGCGAAGGACGGCAATTCACCGGATGACCGGCAGTATTTGTCCGAGGAAGAAGCCGATGCCTATCGGTTGAAAGCCCGACAGGATGTCTCCGACCTCTGCGGCTCTGATAAATGAGCGCGGCACTGGCCGCGCGCAGCTCGGGTACTCTCACGGGACCCTAGTCCCCGCTCGCAATAACCCTCTATAGTGCGCGCTGGCCAATTCGGCCACGTTGATCCTGGAACACAAGACGATGCGCGTGGGCTTTGTTGGTCTCGGCGCCATGGGCATGGGCATGGCACGCAATCTCCAGCGCGCCGGGTTGCTGAGTGCCGTCTGGAATCGCACATCCGAGAAAGCAAAGGCGTTGGCCGCTGAGCTGGGTACGAAGTTCCCTGCAACTTTGGAAGAGCTCGCCGCGGACGTCGATGCAATAGTCATCTGCGTCTCTGCGGATAACGACGTGCTGGGGGTCGTGCGCGCCTTGGCAAAAGGTTTGCGCAAGGGTGCGCTCGTCATTGATTGCTCAACGGTGGGTGCCGACACCGCGCGCACAGCCAGTGGCATCCTGCAACCCGGCGGTGTCGAGTTTCTCGATTGTCCCGTCAGTGGCGGCGTCGAGGGCGCCGAGAAGGGAACATTGGCGATCATGGTGGGCGGATCGCCCGAAGCGTTTGAACGGGCGCAGCCCATTCTCAGCGCCATGGGTAAGACGGTCACTCACTTTGGCCCGACCGGCAGCGGCCAGGCTGCCAAAGCAACCAACCAGATCATGTGTGCAGGCATCATCGAGTGCGTGGCGGAAGCCATGGCATTCGCGCGGGCTCAGGGGTTACCCCTCGACAAGGTCGTGGATACTCTGGGCAAAGGGGCCGGCTCGAGTTGGTACTTCGTTCATCGCGGTCCAAACATGGTGCGCGGAACGTATCCCGCCGGGTTCCGTGTCCGTCTACATGCCAAGGACCTCGGCATCTGCCGTGACATGGCCGCCCGTTTCGGTGTCGCATTACCGGTCGTCGAGCGCATGCTCGGCGAGTATTCGGAGCTGGTGTCGCGCGGCTACGGCGATGAAGATATCTCCGCCACCTTCCGGCTCAAGGAAGAGCTATTCGAAGGGCCCGGCAAAGCGGGCTCGTCCAAACAAGGCTCATGAGCGAGGACGAGTCCTCACTCTATCTTCCTGACTTCTGCACTCCGCGCGCCGCGCTCGCCAACGTTCTCATCGTCGAGCTGACCGCGCTGGTCCTGACTCTCGCCCACGAGAATCTCGGCGTTGGGTTCTGGACCGACCTGTGGCGGACCTCGTTTTTCCTGCTGTGGATCGGTCTGGCCGGGGCCGCGTTGTTGTGTTGGACGCGCAAGCCGCTGAGCCGGCTGGAAGTTGCCCGAGGCTCGGCGGCGGTGCTCATCCTCATCACCGCGTTGGTTGCAGCCGTCTCCGCGGCAGCCTACTACCTGGGCCGCACTACCCTTGTTGAGGACGCCGGCGCAGCCTCTCTGTTCCCGCCCTTCCTGGGATCATTTCTCGTCAGAAACATGGCCATCGGCTGCGTGGTGACGGGGATCGCCTTGCGATACTTCTATGTGACTCATGAGTGGCGTCGCAACATAGAAATGCAGGCCACCGCGCGCGTCCATGCTCTGCAGGCGCGCATCCGGCCTCACTTTCTCTTCAACAGCATGAACACCATCGCTTCGCTCACGCGCTCCAATCCAGCGCTCGCCGAGGAGGCTGTCCAGGACCTGGCCGACCTTTTCAGGGCCAACCTCAGCGAGAAGCGCGATACGATCACCTTCGAGCAGGAGTACGAGGTGGCCCGAACATACCAGCGCATCGAGGAATTGCGACTGGGGTCGAGACTCCGTGTGGATTGGAAGGTCGAGTCCCTGCCGCGTAAGGCGCTGGTGCCGGGGTTGCTTTTGCAACCGCTGCTGGAAAACGCGATCTACCACGGCATTGAGCCGCGACCCCAGGGCGGTACGGTGACCGTGACAGGCGAGATATCGGGTGATTTGATTACCGTCGTCGTTCGCAACCCGGTCGGCGACTATGAAACCGAGCGTGAAGGCAATCGACTCGCCCTGGCGAATATCCGCGAACGACTCGGTCTGTTGTATGGCGCGCGAGGACTGGTAAAGGCAGGTCGATTCGACAACGAGTACATCGTTACGCTGCGATTCCCGCACGTCGAGAAGCTGAATGAGATCTAGAGTTCTGATCGTCGACGACGAGGCTCCGGCCCGCGAGCGACTGCGCAGCCTTCTGGCCGAGCTGCCCGAGGTGGACGTCATTGGTGAAGCAGTGACCGGCGAAGAGGCCGTACAACGGGCCGCCGAGCTCGCTCCCGACATCGTGTTACTGGATGTGAGGATGCCCGGCATCGATGGTATCGAGGCGGCGAAGCACATGAACGTGCTGGAACAGCCGCCGGCGGTCATCTTCACGACGGCTTTCGATGAATACGCCATACAGGCGTTTGACGCGCAGGCGGTAGGCTATCTGTTGAAGCCGATTCGCAAGGAGAAGCTCGCCGCGGCGCTGGCCCATGCGGGCCGGCTCAGTCGTCCCCAACTGCAGAAAGTCGCCGACCCCGCTCAGGCCCGCTCGCACATCGCCGTGCGGCATCGTGACGGTCTGCGATTGATTCCCCTGGGCGAGGTTCAGTTCTTCTTCGCTGAGCAGAAATACACGACGGTGCGGCATCTCAAGGGCGAGGACCTGATCGAGGATTCGTTGCGTTCTCTCGAAGACGAGTTTGGAACCCTCTTTGTGCGGATCCATCGCAACGCCCTCGTCAGCGTGCGCTATCTGGAAGGTATCGAGCGTAACGCCGATGGGCAGTACTTCGTCCGGTTACGGGGTTGCGAAGCCCCCTTGCAGGTCAGTAGGCGCATGGCGGGCGAGTTACGGGAGCGGTTTCGAATCTGACGAGTAATCGAAAGAGTCGAAATACAGTCTGTCCCGCCGTGGAAAGGTAGCCCGGACGGCGTCAATGAGCGCCGGCGGCCCGGCTGCATACACATCGAACGGCTCCAGGTTGGGATGGTCGGCCAGCACGACTTCGTGAACCCAACCCCTGCGGTGGCCCGACGAAGACTCGGGCGCCTCTGACAAAACCGGGGTAAAGCGCAGTTGTGGATATCGTTGCACCCAATCCCTGACCAGACGTTCCTCATATAGATCGGCCGCCGTCCGAGCTCCCCAATAGAGGTGGATGGGGCGTGCGCCGCCTCCTTCCAGCACGTGCCGAAGCATGGACTTCAGCGGTGCAAACCCCGTCCCGCCGGCGATCATCAGCACCGGAGAGGATCCAGCCTGATACACAAACTGTCCAACCGGTCCCTCGATCCTGAGTAGCGAACCGACGCCGGTTGTACCCCATAGGCTCTCAGTGAAGCCACCGCCAGGCACACGCCGCACGTGGAGCTCGAGGAGATCGCTGTCATGAGGCGGGCTGGCTATCGAGAAGCTGCGGCGCCGGCCATTGTCGAGAAGGATGTCGAGGTACTGTCCGGGATGAAACTCGAGCTTTTCGACCACGGGGAGGCGCAGAAATACCTGCATGACGTCCGAGGCCAGGGGCGTCATGCGCGCAATGCGGCAGGGAAGGGTCTTGATCTCGACATCCGTCACGCTTGCGATCAGCCGCGCCTCAACGACGAGGTCCGAGCGAGCACGGGCCTGGCAGAGCAGAATCTTGCCCTCGGCCGCCTCCTCTTCCGTGACGCCCAGTGGCCGGCCGTTCAGGTACTCGATCTGCCCCGAGCGCAGTTGGACGCGACAGGAAGCGCAGTGGCCTGATTTACAGCTATGCGGCAGGTTGAGCCCGGCGCGCAACGCACTTTCCAGAATCGGCCGATCAGCGGCCACGCTGATGCGCCGCCCATGGGGCTCCACCCATACACTGTATTCACGCTGAGACATCTGCTTCAGACTACCCGAACATGTTCAAAAACCCACCCACCGACAAGATCGAGGAGCTGCTGCGCTCCGCACGCATCATCGCTGTTGTTGGCCTGTCGGATGATCCCTCGCGGCCCAGTCACCAGGTGGCTGAGGAGCTCCAGCATTTGGGCTACCGGATCATTCCCGTCACTCCCAAAGGTGGCACGATTCTCGGCGAGCAGGCGGTCCCTGACCTCGATCATCTCAACGAAGTCTTGACGCCGGGTGAGACGGTCGATGTCGTGGATGTTTTCCGTCGGCCGGAACACGTCGCAGCCATCGTCGAAGACTGCATCCGGCTCCGACTACCGGCGCTGTGGCTACAGGATGGAGTGGTGGATGAGGCGGCCGCCGAGAGGGCGGTGAGTGCGGGAATATTCACCGTGATGGATCGCTGTATGTTCAGGGATCGTGCCGCGTTCAGGTGATTCGGCTATTCTTGGGGGCATGCGCATCGATTTCACAAAGATGCACGGCTCTGGCAACGATTTCATAGTCTTCGATTGGCTCGCCGGGCAGGCCCTTCCGACCTCGGAACAGTTCAGAAAGCTCGGCAATCGCCGTACCGGCATCGGATTCGACCAGGCCCTGGTCCTGGAGAAGCCCCGACGCCCGGATACAGCGGTGTTCTATCGCATCTTCAACTCCGACGGCAGTGAAGTCGAACAGTGCGGCAACGGTGCACGCTGCGTCGCGGCTTTGCTCTACCGTCGCGGTCTTGCAGCCGCGGGTGCGCTAACGATGGACAGCCCCGCCGGGCTCGTTCACGCCCGCGTACAGAGTGGAAGTGTCGTATCGGTAGACATGGGCGTGCCGAGTTTTGAGCCTCGCAGCTTGCCGTTCGATGCGCCGGCAAGCGCTGACACGTATAGTCTCGATGTCGGTGGCCGGAAGATTGAGATAGGCGCGGTATCAATGGGCAATCCGCACTCGGTATTGATTGTCGAGTCAACCGACTCTGCACCCGTTGAGACGCTCGGGCCGGTCATCGAGAAGCACCCGCGCTTTCCGAATCGTGTGAATGCCGGGTTCGTCGAAATCATTGATCGCTCGCACATCAATCTCCGCGTGTATGAACGGGGCGCCGGCGAGACGCTCGCATGCGGTACAGGAGCATGCGCGGCAGTTGCCGTCGGGAGAAAGCGCGGCCTTCTCGACTCGTCTGTGGTTGTTAGCGCGCGCGGTGGCGACTTGCGAGTAAACTGGGACAGTCTGGGGGATAACATCTGGTTGACGGGACCCGCCGAAGTAGCATTCGACGGGCACGTCGAGGTCTGACGCATATGACAACACGAGAAGCACGCGGCGTCTCCGCCGTAGAAACCGAAGAAGAGACGATCGCCGGGTATCTGCAGCACAACCCCGATTTCTTCGAGCGTCATCACGCCGTGCTGGCGCGCCTTCGTCTGCCTCATGCGCGGGGTGGCTCGACCATTTCGCTCGTAGAGCGGCAGATAGAGGTGCTGCGCGAGAAGCATGCTGCGGTGGAAGCGAAGCTCGCCGAGTTCGTGCGGGTCGCCCGTGCCAATGACGCACTAGCCGAGAAGTTGCATCGGTTCACGCGGCAGTTGCTCCGCGCCGGATCACCCGAGGCCGTGGTAACGACCATGGAAGCCAGCCTCCGCATGGATTTCGACGCGTTCCACTCCGTACTGGTCCTGATCGGACCTCACCCCGAAATCACGCCGCAACGCTTTGTCCGTGTCGTGCGTGCAGACGATCCCAACCTGAAGTCGTTCGAATCGCTGTTCTCAAACGGCAAGCCACGTTGTGGACAGGCGCGTGACTCTCAGCGTGAATTCCTCTTCGGATCGGACGCCAATGACATCGGATCGGTCGCTCTGGTCCCGCTGGGGGATAAGGGCAGCATCGGACTGCTCGCGTTGGGGAGCACGGATCGCGACCGCTTCCACCCCGGAATGAGCACGGAGTTTCTGGCACGCATGGCGGACCTGATCGCGGATGCGTTGGTGACGCCACCGCATCCGGTTCAGGCCAAGTCGACCGCCTGAGCGAAAAATGAACCCAGCCGCCGTTGACCGTGTAGCGCAGTTCCGGCGCTACATGACCATCGAGCGCAACCTATCCGCGCACACGGACTCCAACTACGCGCGCGATCTGACCGCCCTCATCAAATTCTGCGACGCCCACAAGATCGACGACTGGAGCACCGTCGACAGCCAGCACATCCGGCTTTTTGCGGCCCACTCGCATTCCACGGGTCTCGCGGGCCGAAGCATTCAGCGCCGGCTTTCCGCGGTGCGAAGCTTCTTCGAGTACCTCGTCCAAGAGACGCGCATGCAGGAGCTTGCTCGCGAGCGTCCCACTGACCCGATCAATGTTAAGCGAAACCCGGCTGTGGAGGTGCGAGCGCCCAAGTCGCGGCGCCGCTTACCCGAAACGCTCGATACCGATCAGATGGCAAGCTTGCTGGAGATTCCGGCGGGCGACATTTTCGTTACGCGCGACCGGGCGATCATGGAGCTGCTGTACTCGTCCGGATTACGGCTTGCGGAGCTCGTCGATCTCGACGTTGATCGTCTCCATCTCGCTGACCGCAGCGTCCGCGTCGTCGGTAAAGGCAACAAGGAGCGCATCGTCCCCGTGGGGACACAGGCGCTCGATGCGCTCCAGACGTGGCTCGAGGAGCGCGCAGGATTCGCCAAGCCAACCGAAACGGCCTTATTCGTCGGACGCGGTGGCGAGCGCCTGGGACGGCGTGCCGTCCAGTCCAGAGTGGCCTATTGGGCTCGGCGCCAAGGGGTGAGCCTGCGCGTCTATCCCCACCTGTTCCGGCACTCGTTCGCGTCGCATCTCCTCGAGTCCGGTGGGGATTTACGGGGCGTGCAGGAACTGCTGGGGCACGCCGACATTGCTACGACCCAGATCTACACCCATCTTGATTTCCAGCACCTCGCCCGTATCTACGACAAAACTCACCCCCGAGCGCGGAGAAAAGCCTAGGAGCCTGCCTGACAGGCTCCGGGCGCTCTGCCCAGGAGCGCTATGGCAGACAGCAACGGATTCGATCCCCACGGAACCACCATCGTCGCGGTACGCCGCAATGGTGCGGTCGCGATGGGTGGGGATGGCCAGGTCACACTCGGCAACACCGTCATGAAGGGCAACGCCCGGAAGGTGCGCCGTCTTTATAACGACAAGGTACTCGCGGGCTTCGCGGGCGGCACTGCGGATGCCTTCACGCTGTTTGAGCGTTTTGAGGGCAAGCTCGAAAAGTACGGCAACCTCACGCGTGCGGCCATCGAGCTCGCCAAGGATTGGCGTTCCGATCGCTTCCTGCGTCGTCTGGAGGCGCTCCTGCTGGTCGCTGATCCAGGCAAGGTGCTCGTGATCTCGGGCAACGGAGACGTGATCGAACCTGACTACGACGTCGCCGCCATCGGCTCCGGGGGACCGTACGCGCTATCAGCGGCGCGGGCACTGCTCGAAGGTTCCGATCTTGACGCACGCAGCATCGTCGAGCGCTCGCTGGGTATTGCCGCCGACATCTGCATCTATACCAACCGCAATCTGGTCATCGACGAACTCAAACAAGGCGCTGCTTAATGTCATCTCTGACTCCCCGCGAAATCGTCGCCGAGCTCGACAAACACATCATCGGCCAGGATGCCGCCAAGCGAGCGGTTTCCATTGCGTTGCGCAATCGTTGGCGCCGGATGCAGGTTGAGGAGCCGATGCGTCAGGAGATCACGCCGAAGAACATCCTCATGATCGGGCCCACCGGTGTCGGTAAGACGGAAATCGCGCGCCGCCTGGCCAAACTGGCCAATGCGCCGTTCGTGAAGGTCGAAGCCACCAAATTCACCGAAGTGGGTTATGTCGGGCGCGATGTGGACTCCATCGTCAAGGAGTTGGTAGACGTCGCCGTCAAAATGACTCGCGAGCAGGCGGTCGAGAAAGTCCGCGTGCGCGCCGCCGATGCCGCCGAGGAGCGCGTGTTGGATGCCCTCCTGCCCAAGCCGCGCATGATGGGCTTCTCCACGGACGAGCCCACTCAGCCGCGCGATGCCGACACCCGCCAGAAATTCCGCAAGATGCTGCGCGAGCATGAGTTGGACGACCGCGAGATCGAGATTGAAACCCGCGCGCTGCCGATGGGCGTCGAGATCATGGCCCCGCCGGGGATGGAGGAGATGCAGCAGCAGTTGCAATCCATGTTCGCCAACCTGGGCGGCAACAAGACCAAGGCGCGCAAGGTCAAGGTTCGCGAGGCCCTGAAGCTCCTGACCGACGAGGAGGCCGGCAAGCTCGTCAACGAGGAAGAGCTCAAGACGCAGGCCGTGTTCAATGCCGAGCAGAACGGCATCGTGTTCATCGACGAAATCGACAAGGTCACCCGCCGCCAGGAAACCTCGGGCGCCGACGTGTCCCGCGAAGGTGTGCAGCGCGATCTGCTGCCGTTGATCGAAGGCTCGACCGTGGCGACCAAGTATGGTCCGGTCAAGACCGATCATGTCCTGTTCATTGCGTCCGGGGCCTTCAGCTTATCGAAGCCGTCCGACCTCATTCCCGAGCTGCAGGGGCGCTTGCCCATCCGGGTCGAGTTGGACTCGCTCAAGGTCGGCGATTTCATGCGTATCCTCACCGAGCCCGATGCGTCCCTCACCGCTCAATACAGAGCGTTGATGAACACGGAAGGCGTCGCGGTGGAATTCACGCCTGACGGCGTCCAGCGAATCGCCGAGATCGCATTCCACGTAAACGAGCGCACTGAGAACATCGGCGCTCGCCGGCTGCACACCGTGATGGAGCGCCTGTTGGAAAATGTCTCGTACGAGGCGGCCGACCAGAAGGGCCGCACGCTCTCAATCGACGCCAAATACGTCGAAGATCACCTGGGCAATCTGGTTCAGGATGAGGACCTGAGCCGTTACATCCTGTAGTCCGGGTTGAGTTGTAGTTGACGCGCCCAGCGAGAAGGGTGACATGCGTCGGCCAGCCTCAGTTGCGCGGCTGCTCGACATTCAGGAGAGCCAGGGCCGCCCCGATGTGCGACAGGTGGCTGAGGCCCTGGGGGAAGTTACCCAGCATCTCCCGGCCCACGCGCGAGTATTCCTCCGCGAACAGACCCAGATCGTTGGCGGTCGCCACCGCGCGCGCGAAGATCTTGCCGGCCTGCTGCTTCTGGCCTGCGTGGGCCATGCAGGTCACCAACCAGAACGTGCAGGCGAGGAACACGCCTTCCGTTCCCTCGAGGCCATCCTCACGGCGGTAGCGCAGCAACAGGCCATCCTGCATCAGCTCTTTGCGGATGACCTGCAGCGTGCGGACCATTCTCTCGTCGTCATACGCCACGAACCCGGTCATCGGCAAAAGCAACAAGGCTGAATCCACATCCCGGGAGCCAAAGCTGCGGACATAGATGCCTCGCGCGTGATCCACGCCGCGTTTGTCGATGGCTGCATGAATGTCGTCGCGTGCCGTCCGCCATCTCTCGAGCGGTGCCGGCAGGTTGTATTCTTCCGCCAGCGCCACGCCGCGGTTGACGGCTGCCCAACACATAACCTTGGAGTGCACGAAGTGCAGCGGGCGCGAGCGGATTTCCCAGATACCTCGATCGGTGAAGCGCCACTTGGCGATGGCCGCTTCGACGAGCTGGCTCAGGAACTTCCAGTAACCCTGGGTGGGCGGATGTCCCAGCCGTTCCCACTGCCAGGCAAACTCCACCAGCAGCCCATACATATCGGCCTGGTATTGGCGCGCCGCGCCGTTGCCGATGCGCACCGGCCGCGAGCCGCGCCAACCTTCGAGGTGGCGCAACTCGATTTCGGTCAGGCGGCGCTTGCCGTCAACTGCGTACAGCACCTGCAGCTCGTCGGCGTTGCCGCTGGCGGAGCGCTGAATAAAATGGCGGACGCCCTCGGCCTCCGACACGGCACCCACCGCATTCAGGGCCCAGACCGTGAAGATGGAGTCCCGGATCCAACAATAGCGGTAATCCCAGTTACGCTCGCCGCCGCTGCGTTCCGGCAGTGAAGTGGTCGGCGCGGCAACAATCGCCCCCGTAGGGGCGTACGTCAGCGCCTTGAGCGTGATGGCCGACCTGACAATGTTGACTCCAGGGCCGTCCCGGTAGGTGATCTTGCCGGACCAGTCGCGCCACCAGCGCAGCGTTTCCTCGAGGTGCGCCTGCATTGCCTTGGCGGGCGCGAGCCGCTCGCGCACGGCGTTGGCTTCCTCCGGCCGGAAGAACTGCAGACCGATGTAGAGTTTCCTGCGCGGCCGAGCTTCGACTTGCGCACGCAGGTCATGGGAGTCGACCACCTCGAAGTTGACGTCGCCGAAGATCCGGATTCCCGTGTTGCTGCCGACGGCAAAATGGGCATTGCGGCCACCGGGGAAGACCCAGGGCTTCACATCACCATAGTCCAGGCGCGGGACCACGGTCACATCGAAGGTCATCGTGCCTCTGACACCCTCGATGATCCTGACCAGCTCGCGCCGCGGCCGGTCGCGCCCGCCGACTCTCATGGAGAAGAAATCGGTGACGCGCGCGATGTTGTGACCGACGCGGTAGGTGGTGACCAACACCAGCGTGTCCGGCACGTACTGCCGGCTGACCTGGGCTTTGCCCTTGGGCGTGATGATGAAGTGGCCGCCCTGCTTCCAATCCAGCAGGCGACCGAAACAACTGTCGGAATCGAACCGGGGGAGACAGCACCAGTCAACGGAACCGGCGCGGGAAATCAGCGCCGCGGTATGACAGTCGCCGATCAGGGCATAGTCGGCGATCGGCGGATACGGATGCGCGGCACTTCGTATCCGGACGAAGCGCCGCGCCGGCTGCCGTTTCAAGACAGCAGCGAGATTCCCTTCACCTTGTCGAAGCGCTCCGCGACATCCTTCCAGTTGATGACGTTCCAGATGGCGTCGAAGAACTTCACCTTCTCGTTGAGGTACTGCAGGTACCAGGCATGCTCCCACGCGTCCAGTACCAACAGCGGCAGGCCGCCCTGCGGTGTCTGAGATTCGTGATCGTGGAACTGCGCCGTCAGCAGGCTCTTCGAGGCGGTATCGAACACGAGCGCGCCCCAGCCGGAACCCATGCAGGTGGCCGCGGCCTTGGTGAGCTGCGCTTTGAATTTGTCGAAGCCGCCGAAATCACGGTCGATGGCGCTCGCCAGCTCGCCGGTGGGCTGGCCGCCCCCATTGGGGGACAGGTTCTTCCAGAAAATGCTGTGCAGCACGTGGCCCGAGACGTGAAATGCGAGCGCGTGCTCGAGCGCTGCGATCGCGGCAAAATCGCCCTTCTCGCGCGCATCGTTGAGCTTGTCGAGCGTCTGGTTCGCGCCGTCTACATACGTCTTGTGGTGCTTGTCGTGATGCAGCTGCATGATCTTCGCGGAGATATGCGGCTCGAGCGCACCGTAGTCGTATGGAAGATCCGGAAGCGCGTACTTGGTCATGAGAGTCACTCCTGCTGATACAGTTTCAACACGGCCTGATGGCCGTCCCAGGCATCCCCCTGCCCGGTGAAGGGCGGGGGGATGCACGGTACCGCAAAACAGCGCCGTTTCGGGCGCAGTTTATTTACTTGGGCGCAGTGGTGGAATCAGCCGGAGGAGGGGGCGTGGCGCTGCCGCTGCTGTCCGGCGGTGGGGTCGTGGACGGGCTGGACTGATCAGCTGGTGGCGGCGTGGCCGTGGTCGAGTCCGCCGGTGCGGCCGGTGCCGTCGCGGTCGAATCGGCCGGGCCCGGGGAGGTCGACTGCTGCTTCGAGCAGGCTGCCAGGGCCAGTGCACTCATGCACAGAAGGAGAAGACTGCGATTCATGTGATCACCTCACTGTATGTCGTCGGTTAAAGCCGCCGCGGCTCCTTTACAGTGCCGGGTGGAACTCAACGTACAGTCGCAAGCGGCGTTCCAGCGTGGCATGGAACGCGGGGCGCGCAGCTACGCCCCAGGCAGCTCATTTCTTGGCCGCGGCGCGCTTTTTCTTCTTGGCCGGGTCCTTCGGACGGGACTTGCCGAACGAGCCCTGATAAATCTTGCCGCGCCGGCTCCTGCTATCACCTTTGCCCATGAAAACGCTCCAGATTGAGACCGATGAGGGGCGCGAAGTCTACCGGGCAGCCGCTCACTTGTCGAAGCCGGCGGCTCCAACGGCCGCCGGCGGTTGCGCGGAAGCTGCGGGCTAGAGCCAGCGGCGGTGCTTGAAATACAGGTAGGGCAGTACCGCCGAGGCCACCATCGAGATCACCCCGAGGGTGACTCCCCAGGATTCATGCAGCAAGGGCAGATGCTCGAAGTTCATTCCGAAGAAGCCCGCGATGAACGACGGCGGCAACAGAAAGACGGTGACGACCGAGAAGATCTTGACCACGTTGTTCTGATCGATGCTCACCATCCCCAGCGTGGCATCGAGCAGGAACTGCACCTTGTTGCTCAGAAAAGTCGAGTGGTCCGACATCGCGAGCACATCGCGCGACAAAGTCCGATAGCGCGCCCGCGAGTCCTGAGTGACCAGCGTAGTGCCGCTCTGCTGCACAAAACCCAACAGCCGCGTGAGGCTGACGAGGCTCTCGCTGGCTTTGGATGTCAATTCGCCGCTCTGGCCGATGCGCTCCAGGACGTGGCCGAAGTCGAGCGGGGAGCTCGAGCTGTAGTTGCGGAAGAAGATCTTGGATGACAGGGCGTCCACGTCGCTGCCGACTTTCTCCAACACATCGGCGATGCGGTTCACGATCGCTTCCAGCAGGCCGGCCAACACCATTGAACCTGAAGTAGCCACCGCAGGATGGCGGGCTGAATACGCAATGAATCGCCTGAACGGCAGAGGATCGGTATACCGGTTGGTGACGAGCTTGTTGCCCGTCAGGATGAAAGTGACCTGGGTGCGCTCGGGCAGGTCCGTATCGAGCTTGGTAACCAACGTGGCCGTCATGTAGAGGCCACCGTTTTCCTCGTAGAAGCGGTTTGACGCTTCGATCTCGCGCATCTCCTCCCGCGTCGGGACGTCGATGCCGAGCGCCTTCTCTACAAGTTGCTCTTCTTCCGGCGTGGGCTCACGCAGGTCGATCCACAATGCATCCGCGGGGAGGTCGGCGCCGGGTTCGAGCTCGGCGCCGACGAGGCCGTTGGGCCGCGGAACGAATACGTTCAGCACTCGCGGCCCCGACCGAAGCGCTCAGCGCTTGTGCTCCGCCGCCGCCAGATCGTCGATGAGCTGGATCAGCTCGCTGGGGCCGCCGGCCTTGCCCACATCCGATGTGTACTTGCCGTTGATGACAATCAACGGTACGCCTTCGACGTGATACCGCTGAGTGAGCTGCTCGGCACGCTGCAGGTTTGAATTGACGCTGAAGGAGTTGTACGCCTTCGTATAGTCATCGGCCTTGATGCCGTTCGCTGTGGCCCAGGCCAACTGGGCCTTCAGCGTTTCATCGTCCGACTGCGCAAACAGCATCTGGTGCTGGTTCTGAATGGCATCGAAGGCCTTCTGGACCAGGTCCGTGCGATTCAGGGCCGCAATCGTGTAGAACAGGTGCGCATGCGCGCGATGGGCCGGTCCCCACATCACGGGCACCCGCACAAAGTCGATGTACGCGGGCTTGGCCTTCAACCAAGTCTGGATGAACGGCTCGAGAGCGGCGCAGTGCGGGCAGCCGAGCCAGAACACCTCGACGATCTCGACCTTGCCGGGGCCGACGGTGGTCGGCTGAGACGGAACCAGCGGAAAATAGTTCGCGCCGGGCTTCCACTTGCCGGCCGGCAGTTGAGCATCCGCCGGCATCTGCGCCAGGCGCTCCAGCCCGGCATCACCGCGCGCCGCGCGCGGGTCATCCTCCGGCTCATCGCCCTTTTCCTGCGCGGCGCTTGCCTGTTGGGCCTCCACCTGTTGAGTCGTGGTGTCGGCTTGCGCGGGTGGCGGAGTTTCCTGTTGGATCACCGACGGCGCCTGCGCTTTGGCGGGGGCCTGGGTCATCGGGTGATTTTGCGAGGCGCGCCCGCAGGAGCACACGATCAACGTGAGAAACGCGGTCAGGACGATCGATCGCAACATTCTCAATTCCTTCAAGTTGAGACTGGACTTCAGCGCAGTCCCTGTACGTAGGACGCTACCGCGGCCATGTCTTCAGGCGTCAACCGCTTCGCAATGGTGAGCATCATGGCTCCATTGCGGCTGGGGACTGCCGGATTTTTCGCGCCTGCATAACGCGCGCCGCTCGCGTAGTCATTCAACTGCTTGACCACATAGACCGACTGCTGCGCGCGAAGTGCCGGATATCCGGCTGCCAGGTTGCCCCTGCCGCCAGGTCCGTGACACGCGACACAGGCGGGAATGTTCCGCGCCTTGTCACCGCGTCGATACAGTGTTTCTCCAGCCTGCACCGTCTTCGGGTCGGCCTCGAGACCCTGCGGCGTCTGTGCTTCGAAGTACACAGCGACATCGTTGATATCCTGGTCGCTGAGATTCGCCGCCATCGGCATCATGATCGGGTTGGGACGCACCTGGGACTTGAAGAGGTGCAACTGCTCCGCAATGTAGACGGCGCTCTGACCCGCGAGTCGCGGCCAATCAGGGCTGGAGCTGTTGCCATTGGGGCCATGGCAGCCGGTACAGACCGCGGTCTTGGTCGCGCCGTCCTGAACCTTGCCTGTGGAGAAGGGGCTGTCGGGTGCCGGGCTGTCCGCAGCATAACTGAGCGTCGCGGCCAGCAGAGCGAGACCCGCCCAACCGGCCCTCATCATCTTCGCCATTGTTTTCTTTCCGCTTTGTCCCGTGGTGCGAGGGCGCGGAATTGTACACTACGAACGTGAGTCGATTTTCACAGGGTCATTTACTTCTCAGTGCGGCCGCGCCGGCGCAGTTTCCTGCCGACATGGGCGCGGAGGTCGCTTTTGTCGGCCGCTCGAACGCCGGCAAGTCCAGCGCCATCAACGCCATTACGCAGCGCAATGGCCTGGCCAGGACCAGCAAGACGCCCGGCCGCACGCGCCTGCTGAATTTCTTCGAGCTGGGCACTCATCAGCGGATCGTCGACCTGCCCGGTTACGGATATGCCAAGGGCCCCGAAGACGAACGAATGTCCTGGCGGCCGTTGATTGATGCGTTGCGGCCCCGTGCGTCTCTTCGGGGCGTCTTCCTCATCGTCGACTCGCGACGGGGACTCATGGAGGGGGATCGCGCGTTGATTGATTGGGCGGAGGCGCCGCTGAAGATTCATATCCTGCTGACCAAGGCGGACAAGCTCAATCGCAATGAGTCTGGCCAGGTTCTGCGCGAAACCAGGACGATCGTCGCAGATCGGGCCACGGTTCAGCTGTTTTCGGTCCCGGATAAGACCGGAGTCGAGGAGGCGCGCAAGTTGTTGGAGGCGTGGCTGGATGAGCGGGTGTTTCCACCTCACCCAGAGCCTGAGCGCTAGCGGCCACCCATAAAAAACCCCGATGACCTCAAACAGGTCACCGGGGCAGACTGACCCGGGACAGGTCTCATGAACCGGGTCCACCCGCTCAGGGAGGGAAGCGGGGAGAGCTTGCGCCCTCAGGGAATCAGACGCTTCCCCCGGCCGGAAGTTCCGCGATCGTTCACGAAAATTTCTATCGATATCAGCGGCTTGGCAATTCGGGTGTGGCGTTTTAGCTACAGAAAGGGCCAGCGCACCTCTAAGCTCGCAGCCTGCACGCCGTGGGTGTTGCGCGCGTTAAATGGTTCATATTCAAGCCTCATGCCGAGCGGACCGAAAGGCGCGTGGAAGGGACGTTCGGCCCAGATCACGGCACTTTCTAGTGAGCTTCGTCCCAATTCGCGCCGGTTCCGATATCGACGCGAAGCGGTACCCGCAGCTCTCCAGCGCTCGTCATCCGCTCCCGCACGGCTGCGGTTACTGTCTCCACCGCATCGGCGCGTACTTCGAGCACCAGTTCGTCGTGCACCTGCATGATCAGACGCGCAGGGGCGTCCTCCCGTTGACACCAGGCGTCCACGGAAATCATGGCGCGCTTGATGATGTCCGCCGCTGTTCCCTGCATCGGCGCGTTGATCGCGCTTCTTTCAGCGTACTGCCGGTTCGCCGGCTTACCCGAGCGAATGTCCGGAAGGTACAGCCGGCGTCCCAGCACGGTCTCGACAAAGCCGGTTTCCCGGGCTTTGTGTCTGGTCTCGTCCATGAAGCGTTTTACGCCCGGATAGCGTGCGAAATACCGCTCCACATAGCGGGTCGCGGATCCCCTATCAATGCCGAGCTGCCGAGCCAGCCCGAACGGGGACATTCCGTAAATCAACCCGAAGTTGATGGTCTTGGCCGTCCGCCGCTGGTCCGAAGTCACCGAGTCGAGCGGCACACTGAAGACCTCGGACGCCGTTGCCACGTGGACATCCCGATCCTCGGAGAACGCTGCCAGTAGTCCCTCGTCCCCGGAGAGGTGAGCCATGATTCGCAATTCAATCTGCGAATAGTCCGCCGCCATGAGCACGTAGCCCTCCGGCGCCACGAATGCCTGCCGGATCCTGCGCCCTTCCGGCCGACGGATCGGAATGTTCTGCAAGTTGGGATCGGCCGAGGAGAGCCTGCCTGTCGCGGCCACCGCCTGGTGATAGGACGTGTGAATGCGGCCGGTCCTGGCGTCGACCAACTCCGGCAGCTTGTCGGTGTAGGTGGATTTCAACTTCGCCAGGCCCCGGTACTCGAGAATGGTCCGCGGCAGCGGATGCGTGAGCGCGAGCTCCTCCAGCACATCCTCATTGGTCGAGGGTTGTCCGGTCGCGGTTTTGACTTTCACCGGGATCTGCAGCTTTTCAAAGAGTATCTGCTGCAGTTGTTTGGGCGAGTCGACATTGAATTCAGTGCCCGCTTCCTGGTGCGCCTGCCGGGTCAACTGCACCATCTGCACCGCGAACTCGCGACTCAGTGCGCGCAGCAGATCACGGTCGACCAGAACTCCGCGGTGCTCCATGCGCAGCAACACCGGCACCAGTGGCTGTTCCAACTCCTCGTAGAGTGCTTTGAGCTTCGGAAACGCCCCGATCTGCGGCCACAGGGTCCGGTGCAGGCACAGGGTGATGTCAGCATCTTCGGCCGCATACTCCGCAGCTTTATCCACTGGAATCTGGTTGAAGGTGAGCTGCCTTGCACCCTTGCCGGCAATGTCCTCGAACTTGATCGTGTTGATCCCCAGGTAACAGGCCGCCGTCGAGTCCATGTCGTGGCGCGAAGCCACGCTGTTGAGCACGTACGACTCGAGCATCGTGTCGAAGCGCATGCCCGCCAACTCGATGTTGTGATTGGCGAGGACGTGGGCGTCATACTTCAGGTGATGTCCGATCTTGCCGCGTTCCGGGTCCTCCAGGAGCGGCTGGAGCGCCGCCAGCACCTTGTCCCGATCCAGCTGCTCCGGCGCGCCGGGGTAGTCGTGATGCAGCGGGATGTAGGCGGCGATTCCCCGCTCCAATCCGAACGACACGCCGACAATTTCAGCCTGCATGTAGTCGAGGCTGGTGGTCTCCGTGTCGAAGGCAAACAAATCAGCCTTGCTGAGCTGCGCGATCCAGCGCTCCAGGTCCTGCCACCTCGTAATGGTTTCGTACTTGCGCTCGACTCCCGCCAATGGCAGCGGCGCTCCCGGAACGAGCTTGCCCGGGAAGACGTGTGGATGTTCGCCGCCGGCGCCTGCTGTAGCATCGTCCGCTCCGCCGCCCGCCACCGCGCCGCCTCCATGGCCGCCGACCGGCGCTTCACCTGCGCCGCCATCCAACTGGCGCAACAGCGATTTCAATTCATACCTTGCGTACAACTCCCGCAGCTTCGCGGTATCCGGCGGCGCCGGCGTGAGCTGATCGTGCGCCAGCGGCAGCTCCAGATCCGTGTGAATCGTCGCCAACTTCTTCGATAACTCCAATGTCTGCAACCCCGCTCGCAGATTGTCCCCCACTTTTCCGGAAATCTGCGCGGCGTTCGCGACCAGGTTGTCCAGTGTCTGATACTGGTTCAGCCACTTGGCGGCCGTCTTCGGCCCCACCTTCTCGATCCCCGGAATGTTGTCCGAGCTGTCACCCACGAGCGCCAGGTAGTCGATGATCTGCTCGGGAAACACATCAAACTTGGTCTTCACGCCGTTGCGGTCGAGCGTCGAATTGCTCATTGTGTTGATGAGTGTGATCGATCCGTCGACGAGCTGGGCCATGTCCTTGTCGCCGGTGGAAATGAGGACCGTCTTGCCCGCCTTGGACGCTCGGCACGCGAGCGTCCCGATCACGTCATCCGCCTCGACACCCTCGATGCGCAGGATCGGCAGCCCCTGCGCCTGGATGATCTCCAGCAGCGGTTTGATCTGCGACCGCAGGTCATCCGGCATCGGCGGCCGATTCGCCTTGTACTCGGCGAACAGCTCATCGCGGAACGTCCTTCCCGAAGCATCAAAGACCACAGCAATGCACTGCGGCTGATAGTCCTTCACAAACTTCAGCAGCATGTTCAACACGCCGTACACGGCCCCGGTCGGTTCACCGCGCGAGTTGGTGAGCGGCGGCAGGGCGTGAAACGCCCGGTAGACATACGACGAGCCGTCAACGAGAACGAGATCTGGTGAAATGGGCATGGGATGGGCCAACGCGGGGGGAGGCCGATTATAACGGACCCGCGGCCGATTTTCGGCGGGGCCAGCGGGCTACGGAAAACGGTTCAGGAAATCGATCTGTCGAGCGACCTCGAGCTTCACCGGTCAGCGCCGCTCAGGCCCCGCGGTACGCCCACATGCCTGCAATCAGAGGCTTTTCGGCGGCTGCGAGCCTGATGAGTCTTTCTTGTCGGCAGGCTGCTGTGTCCCTGCAGCGGCCCCGGCTGGCCGCGTAACCACCGTCCCATGCCTGGGGGGCAGGTAAAGCGGGCCCTTTTGCCCGCAACCGACCGCCAGGGTCAGCGGTAACGCGCCTGCCAGACACAACCATACTGATTTCATAGATACACCGGCCGCCGGTCCCGCAGCGCCACCCATCCGCGAATGACTCGGTAGATCACCCACACACCCAGCAGCGCCAGACCCGCCGGCAATGTCACGAAGCCGAGCAACACCAACATCAACACCAGCGAGAGGCCGAAGACGATCAGGCCCCACAGCACGGCGAACCAGAACGTGCGGATCTGCCAGCTGAAATGGGACTCCAGAAAAGTCCCGCGCGCCTCGGACTGCCGCGCGTAATTCATGATCACCGCGATAATCGACGGAATCCCGAAAACGAAGCTCCCGACCACGGTGACCGGCGAGGTCGAGCCGATCAACACCGAGAGCGCATGCAATGCGTAAATGACATGTGTGTAGGACACCAGCGAGGGGTCCACCTCCCGCACGGGAACCGTCACGCCAGGGTTTGAGATATCGACCATGAAGCCACTATAGCCTCATTTCGCCGGCGCGGCTGCCGACTCGTCGCCCCGGGCCACCGGCCTGTCGACCACCGCCATGGTGAGGCGCGAGACACAGACGAGGCGCTCCTCCTCATCGCGGATTTCGATGCTCCACACGTGGCTGCGTCTACCGATGTGGAACGGCCGGGCTGTCGCTGTCACGATCCCGGAGGAAATGGGTCGCAGATGATTCGCATTGATCTCCTGACCCAGGCAGACATATTTTTCCCTGTCCACACAGAGCGTGGCGGCGACACTGCCAACCGTCTCCGCCAGCGCTACGGAGGCACCCCCATGCAGAACCCCCATAGGCTGATGCACCTTGGAATCAACCGGCATCGTCGCCCTGAGGAAATCGGGACCTATTTCCGTGATGCGAATGCCAATGGTTTCGGCCAGTGTCTCGCGGGAAAACTCTCGAATTTGTTCGAGCGAAGTTTGGGTGCGCCAAATGGTCATGGCGGGTAGTCTACAGCGACCTTGGTGTCTGTGCCTCGAGGGAGCACGCATGGCCGAATACGTATTTGTACCACCTGCCATTCCCAGCGTCGAAATCGCTGGGAGTCGACAGCGTTTCCCTGTGCACCGGATCTATTGCGTCGGACGAAATTACGCGGACCATGTGCGCGAGATGGGTAACGAGCTCGAGGAACCGCCGATCTTTTTCTCGAAGCCGGCGGACGCCATCGTGGCGAATGGTGCCGCGGTGCCCGTTCCACCCCGCACTGACAACTTCCACTATGAAGTCGAGCTCGTTGTTGCGATAGGCAGCTCGGGCAGAAATATCGCATCAGCCCATGCGCTCGATCACGTGTTCGGCTACGCCGTGGGCAACGATCTGACTCGTCGCGATATGCAGAGCGCCGCGAAGAAAAAAGGCCAGCCCTGGGATACCGCCAAAGGTTTCGATGCGTCTGCTCCCATCGGTGCCATCCGTCCCGTATCACTTGGCCACATCGAACGGGGCAGCATCCGGCTGATGGTCAACGGTGAGACCCGGCAGCAGTCGGACGTAAGCGAAATGATCTGGGGCGTACCCGACATCATCGCTGAGTTGTCCACTCTGTTTGAGCTGCGCGCCGGCGATCTGATCTATACGGGCACGCCCGCCGGGGTGGGGCCGTTGCACCCGGGGGATCGGATCGAGTGCCGGATCGAGGGTCTGGAACCGCTCACCAACACCATCTCAGGGCCGGTGACCCCATGAAGCTCTACAACTACTTTCGCAGCTCCGCCGCCTATCGCACGCGAATCGCATTCAATTTGAAGGGTATTCAGCCCGATACGGTGGAAGTGGAGCTGCGGGCGCCGGCGAGCGACCAGCAGAAGCCGGACTATCGTGCAGTCAATCCGCAGGGGCTGGTTCCTGCGTTGACGGTCGAGAACACCACGATCGCGCAATCTCTAGCGATCATTGAATATCTGGACGAGACGCACCCCGACCCGCCGCTGATGCCGCGCTCGCCGGTCAATCGCGCCCGTGTCCGGGCGATGGCGTTGGCGATCGCATGTGACATGCATCCGCTGAACAACCTGCGTGTTCTCAACTATCTGCGCTCGCCGCTCGGGCAGGATGAAGAGACTGTCAATACCTGGTACAGACATTGGATCGCTGTTGGGTTCAGCGGGTTGGAGCAGGAAGCGCGCCGCGCCACCGGCGACGGCCGGCATATGTTCGGCCAGTCGGTGACTGTCGCGGACATCTATCTGGTTCCGCAGATGTTCAACGCCCGCCGCTTCAAGTGCGACCTCGAGCCGTATCCAACACTACGTGCCATCAGCACCCATCTCGAATCACTGCCTGCCTTCGCAAAGGCTGCGCCGGAGGGGTAAGCGGGCGCTCCTGAGGCGCCGGGCGCTCGTGGAATGGAACCGCGCTCGCTATCATTGCGTTTACCTGGAACAGCAACGCCTGGCAGGGGGGCTTCCATGTCCACAGACTCGCAGCACCTGGTGCACATGGCCAATGACATCGGCAACTTCTTCCGCACCGATCCCGACCACGACGCCGCCGTCAGAGCGATCTCCAATCACATCAAAAGCTTCTGGACCCCCCGGATGCGCAAGAAGCTCATTGCCGACATGGACGGGGTCGATGAGCCACTCGACGAGTTGCCCAGGCAGGCGTTGCGCCTGCTCGAGGAGCACCCGGACTTCAAGCCCCGGCAGTTACCCGAAGGTGGCCCCGATGGGGGCGGTGATGCCGGCTAGGGCTGGCTTGCCCTAGCGGGTGGAATCACCACGGGTCGGCTCAGCGTCGACGATGTTGGCGCGCGCAATGTTGCCGGTCCGCGGCCCGGGCCGGAACAGCGGCCCAGGCGAGAAGCGCGGCAACCCCAATCGAGCGCATCAGCTGCCCTTGAGCTTCGCCGCGACCCGCCGGTAAGCCTCGCGAAACGCAATTCCCTCCGTCACCACGAGGCGATTTGCCTCCTCGGCAGCGTGAATGGCCGGATCGAGCGCGATCCGCTCCGGACGAAACTTCATCGCATCGATCGCGGGCGGCAGGATATCCAATGTCTGCATTGCGATATCGATGCCGCGGAACAGCGGGAACTTCAGCAGCTGCAGATCCCGCTGGTATCCCGAGGGCAGCTTGGCAAACAGACCGAGCGCCTCCGTCAAACACCCCAACGCCGTGGCCGAGCGCCCGCGGATCAGCTCGAACACATCGGGATTGCGCTTCTGCGGCATGATCGAGGATCCGGTGGTGAACTCATCCGGCAATTGCAGGAAGGCAAACTCCTGCGTATAGAACAGGAGTACGTCGGCTGCGAAGCGCCCGAGATCCTGCACCAACAGTGAGATCTCAAACAGCAGATGCGCCTCGGCCTTGCCACGAGAGAGCTGCGCGGCGGTCACGGGCTCCTGCACCGACGAGAAGCCGAGCGCCGCGGCCGTCGCAGCCCTGTCCAATGGCAAACCCGGCGTCCCGTATCCCGCAGCGGAACCCAACGGGCTCTTGCCCACCCGACGCTGAACCTGCTGCAGCCCTTCGGCATCATCCCGAATTTCCGCCGCAAACCCACCCGCCCACAGCGCGACCGAGCTAGGCATCGCTTGTTGCATGTGCGTGTAGCCCGGCAACACCGTGCCAGCCTCGCGCGCGGCCAGGCGATCCAACGCACCGGCAACAGAAAGGGTTCCGGTGGCAAGCTCGTCGATGGCGTCCCGCAAGTAGAGCCGAATCGCGGTCAACACCTGGTCATTTCGTGAGCGGCCCAGGTGTACGCGCCCGCCGGCGGCACCAATGAGGGCAGTGAGCCGCTTCTCCAGCGCGGTTTGCCCGTCCTCGTCTTCCAGTCCGATGCGCCACTCGCCGCGAGCATGCTGCTCGCCCAACTCGGTCAGCCCGGTACGAATAGCCGCCAAATCCTCAGTGGAAAGCAGCTTTTGCGCATGCAACATTTCAACATGCGCAAGCGACGCAGCGACATCGTACTGAACCAGCCGCTCATCGAGCGCATAATCCTCACCGGCCGTGTACTGCAGCACACGGCCGTCCAGCGGAGCGCCCTTATCCCACAACCGGCTCATCAGGCACCAGCGGACTGCTGCTCGGCAGGACTCAGCCCGTTGACGTCAGCGACAATCAACGTGCCGGTGCCTTCGTTCGTGAACACTTCCCCGAGAATTCCTTCGGGAGACTTGTACGACACCACGTGAACCCGGCGAACGCCGCCATGGATGGCGTTCTCGATGGCCTTGGCCTTCGGCAACATGCCTTCCACGATCCGGCCTTCCTCGCGCAGGCGCTGCAAGCCGCGCAGATCGGTGTAGGAAATCAGGGAGGTCGGGTCTTCGACACGCTCCAGGATGCCGGGCGCGCCTGTGCATAGAATCAGCTTTTCGGCCCCGAGTGCCCCACCGATCGCCGCCGCAACCGTGTCGGCGTTGATGTTGAGCAGCACGCCTTTCTCGTCGGCCGACAGCGGGCTGACCACCGGCATCAAACCGTTGTCCAGCAGCTTGCGAATGACGGTAGTGTCGATGCCGTCGATGTCGCCGACGAACCCGTAGTCAACGGTCTGGCCCGTGCCGGTCTTCACAGGCGCGCGGCGATGGGCCCGCACGAGGCCTGCATCTACACCACTGATGCCGACAGCATCAATGTTGAGATCGCGGCAAATGCCCAGGATCCGGGTGTTGATCAGTCCATTCAACACCATCGACGCCACGTCGATGGCCTTCTCGTCCGTCACGCGGCGTCCTTCGACCATCCGGGCCGGGATACCGAGCGCCTCGGAGATCTCGGTGGTCTGCGGTCCGCCACCATGCACCATGACCACTCGCACTCCGAAGTAGTGGAGGATCGCGACCTGCTCGAGCAGCACCCGGGTGGATTCGGTTTCGGCAAACACACCGCCTCCGGCCTTCACCACGAAGGTCTTTCCCTTGTACATGCGGATATAGGGAGCGGCGCCCTTCAGCGCCCGGATGGCCAGTGTCTGTTCGCCGCGATGCATGATCATTAGATTTACCTCAGACTCCTTTGAGCAATTGGTAGAGGACGGCCGTTTGCACGACCAGTCGGTTAAAGGCCTCGTGCTTCACGATACTGCGCGGGCCGTCGAGAACTTCATCCGCGATCGCGGTGTTACGCCTCACGGGAAGACAATGCATGAGCCGGCACTCGGGGGCGGTCTTTGAAAACCAGTCGTTCCGGACACACCAGGACAACAGCTCGGCCCTCAGGCGGCCGTCGCCAGCTACATCACCGTAGTGCGAAGTCGACCCCCACTCCTTGGCGTAGACGATGTCGGCGCCTTCGAGCGCATCCTGGATGTCATCGGTCTCCCGGACCGACCCGCCCGAGCTCGTCGCGGCGCGGCGGGCCTTTTCCATGACGGCAGGCGGAAGGGCGAAACCTTCCGGCCTCGCAACGATCACTTCCATGCCGCGCATGGCAGCCATATGCACCGTAGCCGCAGGCACTGCTAGCGGCAGGGGGCGTGGATGATACGCCCAGGACAAGACGAAGCGACCCGTCCGGGGCACCTGCTTGTCGTCCATGGTCTTCCAGTCCGCCAGTGCCTGACACGGGTGGTTCATCGCCGACTCGAGATTGATGAGCGGCTTGTCCACCAGCTCGGCCATCGCCATGAAGTTGGTTTCGGCCAGGTCGAAGGCAAGGTCCTTGCCATCCGCAAACGCACGGATGCCCAGGGCGTCACAATAAGACGCGAGCACCGGAATTCCCTCGCGAACGTGTTCCGCCGCCGCACCGTTCATCACGGCGCCGAGCCTTGTTTCGAGCTGCCACGTTCCCTGGCCCGGCGTGATGACGAATGACGTGCCACCCAGCCTCGCCATTCCCGCCTGCATCGATGCGAGCGTCCGCAGCGACGGATTGAAGAACAGCAGCCCGAGGATCTTGCCGGCGAGCGCGTGCGGTTCCGGATGGCTCTGCAGCCGGCTCGCGAGCTGCAGCAGAGCGCTGATTTCATCGCGCCGGAAATCGGCAAGATCCAGGAAGCGCTTCATGCAGGCAGGTCCGCCAGGGTGTCCCGCAACAGGTCGACCTGTTCTTCCTCCAGGATGAACGCCGGCAAGAGGCGCAGGATGTTGGGATCCGTGGCCGTGCCGGCCAGGATGCCGCATTCCAGCAGCTCGGCCTGGATCTCCTTGGCCGGACGGGTGGTGCGCAGCCCGGTCAGGAAGCCGGCGCCCTGATGGCCGCTCACCGGTCCGGTCACGCAGGTCTGGCGGATATAACTGCTCACGCGCCGCACGCGGTCCAGCAGATTCTCCGACTCGATCGCCTCGATTACGGCTTCGATCGCCGCGCAGGCCATCGGGCCACCCCCGAACGTCGTTCCCAACAAGTCGAGCTTGAATGCCGAGGTTACTTTTGCGCTGGTCAAAAGAGCCGCGCACGGGAAGCCGTTGCCCAGCGCCTTGGCCGTCGTGATCATGTCCGGCATCACATCGTACATGTTCGCGGCGAACGGATAACCCACACGGCCCATGCCGCACTGGACTTCATCGAAAATCAACAGGGCGCCGACTTCGTCACAGCGCCTGCGCAGTGCCTGCAGGAAATCCTTGCCGAGATCGACGGCACCCGCCAGGCCCTGCACGGGCTCAACGATCACGGATGCGGTTTCCCGGGTCACGAATCCTGCGATCGCCTCGATGTTGCCGCGGGGGATGAAGCTGACATCGAATGGGGTGCGCGGGTAGCTGTACCACTTCTGTTGAGCGCCCCAGGTCACGGCTCCCGCGCCGGCGGTGCGCCCGTGGAAGCTGCCGACCACCGCGCAAACCTGGGAGCGGCCGGTCATTTTGAAACCGAGCTTCAACGCGTTCTCGTTCGCTTCGGCGCCGCTATTGACGAAAAATACGCTGGTGACCGGCAGCCGGGCAAAGCGCACCAACCGCTCGGCCGCGCGCGCGCGAACCTGCATTGCAACCGCGTTCGACTGGAAGTTGCAGGTTTCCGCCTGCTTCGCCAGGGCATGCGTGAAACCGGGGTGAGCGTAGCCCAAGGCGGCGACCGCGTGACCGCCGTACAGATCGAGCACTCGTTCCCCGCGAACGTTGGTGAGCCAGACACCCTGTCCAGACACGACTTCGAGCGGATATTGCGCAAAAACGGGCGCAAGAAAATCAGGGCCGGCCACGGCCGCCCGGGAGACTGATGAATTCATGGTTCTCGCTTCAGGTCCACCCGGGCGCGGGAGCCGTGAGACCCGAGGTCTCGGTCAGGCCGAACATCCGGTTCATCCACTGTACAGCGCCGCCTGCTGCACCCTTGTTCAAGTTATCCACCACGCACATGACGGCGACGGTCCGCCCGTTCGCCACGGCGGACAAATGTGCGTAGTTGCTCGTGGCAACTTCCTTCACACGCGGGGGCCGCTCGGTCACGCGGATGAACGGACAGTTTGCATAAAATTCGCGCAGTGCTCCCAGGATCTTCGGCGTATCGGCGGCAGTCTTCAACGCCGCTTGCACGGTTACGTGAATGCCGCGCGCGAAGGGACCGGAATGGGGAACGAAGGCGAAGTCTGCTTCAACACCGGTGGCAGCCCTGGCACAGGCTGCGATCTCCGGCGCATGACGATGCGACAGCGCGTTGTACGAATAGAGATCGCTGTGCCGGACAGGGTGGTGCGTGCCCTCGACCGGCTTTCGACCGGAGCCGGTGCTGCCCGTCACGCCCGAAACAAACAGGGTCGGCGCCGCGACGCCCAAAGAGAGCAGCGGTACGCTGGCGAGCAACGTGGCGGTCGCGAAGCAACCTGGATGCGCGACGTGATTCGTCTCCAGCTTTTTCAAGTGCTCAGGAACGGCGCAAGTGAACTCGACAATACGCTTGGGCGCTCCGTGAGGGTGTTTGTACACAGCTTCATAGGCTTCAGCCGAGGAGTAGCGGAAGTCAGCCGAGATATCGACGACACGCGGGTGCGTGCCGGCCTTGGCGGCCACGCCCAGCAGCGAGTCGATCAACGTTGCCGATACTCCATGGGGTGCCGCCGAAAACAGGGCCGCCTGTGGAATCTCGGCAATCAGCTTCTCGACTTCCCCCTGTGACGCGAAGTGTTTGTCGGCGTACGCGCCGGCGAGGTGCGGGAAAGAGTTGATCACGCTTTCGCCCGGCTGGCTGTCGGACATGATGGCCGTCAGCTCGAACCGCGGGTGAGCGGCGATGAGGCGCAACAGCTCGCCGGCGACATAGCCGGTTCCCCCTAGAACGATGGTGGGGATGCGCGCAGTCATTGCGGTGCCTTGACGCCAATCGCCTCAATGACGCGATCGCCGAGCGCGGCGCCGTTGGTCATTGCGTTGAACGCGGGGACTCCCAGCTGCTCGGTGATGACATCAACACCGACCTGATTGTCGGTCGAAGGTCCTGTTACGACACACGGCTCGATGCCGAATCGCTCGCGCAGCAGTTTGACGCCACCCCAGGCGGCCACCGGGTCGTTGGCGGAAAGAATGACGCCCGTCAGCGCCGCGCGGATATCCGGGCATTCGAGGATCGCATCCACTCCATAAGTACCGAGGATACCGTCACCCAGCTCGAACACGATCGCATCGGGCTTATCCGCCGCCAGCTCCGTCAACATGGTGCGCGTGAGGGCCGGGCCGTTGATCTTCGTGGTCGTCACGATACCGAGATCGGTGAAGATCATGGAATTGCGGGCGCCGGCGTCCGTCATGGCGAGGATATCGCGCCGCAGAGACACACCTGTCGCCTTGAAAGCGTCGATCACCAGCCCGCGGTGGCGCATCCGACTGATCACCGCACAGGCAGCGGCGGTCTTGCCGGCTTCCATGCAAGTGCCCGCGAGGGCGACCACGGGTACGCCTCGGGTATCGAGCCGGGCCTCGAAGTCCAACCGCTTCGCACCGGCCCGCGCGGGAACTCCAATGCGCTCGCCCAGATACGGAAAATGCAGCACGCCGCCGATCACGCGGCAGTCGAAGGGCTTGCCCTTGTCAGGATTGACCGAGTCACAAACACCGAGCACACCGCCGATGTTGAGCATCTGGAGGATGTCGCCGGGTTGCACGGATTGCGGTATGTGGCCGGAGTAGCCGAACAGCGCCTTGCGATGACCCAATGCGCCCACGACGATGTCGCCCTTGCCGACCTTGGCCATGCGGCCGCTGGTGAGCTCGAGGGTGTTGTAGGTCGACTTGTTGGTCAACACTTCGACCGCGACGATGACGCCTTCCTCCGCGGGAATATCCGCGGACACACGCACTTCGTGCGACAGGCCGCAGGCCTGCGTGACCGAGGCGATCTTGTCGACAACGATGCTTCTCATACCACCATTGGCCATGTTCAAGCGTCCTGGGCGCGCTCGCCTGCGCGCCGCGCGAATACGCCCGTCAGGGAGACAATCTTGGAGAATCCCAGGGCATCCGCCGGAGTCCACTCACCGACCGCCTCGCCATACACGCCCTTCGAGGCGGCCATGAGCGAATAGGGTGATTCAACTCCCTCGATAAACAGATTCCCGGGGCGGAACAGCACGTGCACGTCGCCGGTCACGCGCTCCTGCGACGATAGCAGCAACGCTTCGATGTCGCGGCAGACTGGATCGAGCAGCTGGCCTTCGTGCACCAGGTCGCCGTAGGGCTGCGCGACCGACTCCTTGATGCGCTGCTGGCGGCCCGTGAGGACGAGCTTTTCCAGCTCGCGATGGGCAGTCAGCAGGACTTCCGCGGCGGGCGCTTCGAATGCGACGCGGCCCTTCGTACCGATAATCGTATCGCCGAGGTGAATTCCACGGCCCACGCCGAAAGGCGCAGCCACGCTCTCGAGTGCCTCGATCACCTCGACCGCGGACAGCTTCTTGCCGTCGAGACCCGAAGGCCGGCCCTTCTCGAACGATACGACGTGCTTCTCGGGCGCGCGCGGGTGCGTAAACGCATCGCGCGTCATGACCCAGGCATTGTCGGGAATGCTGCCGGCGGAAGTCAGAGTCTCCTTACCGCCGATAGTGACGCCCCACAGGCCGCGATTGATCGAATACGCCGCACCGTGAGGCGGCACCGGCAGGTTGCGCTCGCGCAGATAATCGAGCTCCTCCTGGCGCTTGAACGCCTTGTCGCGAACCGGCGCGAACACCTCGAGGTCCGGTGCCAGTGTGCGCAGGGCGACTTCAAACCGGACTTGATCATTGCCGGCAGCGGTGCAGCCGTGCGCAATCATGTTGGTGCCAAGCTCGCGCGCCATTCGCGCCATCGTCTGTGCCTGCATTACGCGTTCCGCACCCACGCACAGCGGGTACAGCTGCCCGCGCTTGACGTTGCCCATGATCAGGAAGCGCAGCACTTGCTCAAAATAATCGGCGCGCGCGTCAATTTGATGATGCTCGATGGCGCCCAGAGCCTGGGCGCGTTCCGCCAGCGTCTTGGCTGTCGCGGCATCGATCCCGCCCGTATCGACGGTGACGGTGATGACGGGGCGGCCGGTGTTCTCAGCGACCCAGGGCACGAGGAAGGAGGTGTCGAGCCCACCGGAGTAGGCGAGAACAATGGGCTTGGAGCCCGAGTTTGACGGCTTCATAGGTTCAGCGATTCGTTAGGTCAGTCGGAAAATCGAGTGCAGGCGGCTCAGGAGCTCGTCCTGGGCGCGGGCATTGGCAGTGGCGATGAAGATGGTGTCGTCACCCGAAATCGTCCCGGCCACCTCGGGCCACTCGGCCCGGTCAATGGCGACGGCGACGCTCTGAGCGGCCCCTTCGGAAGTCCTGAGAATGGTGAGCGAGGGGCCCGCTCGTTTCAAACCGCGCACGAACTGCGCGAGCGAGCCGAAGTCGCCATTCGCTCGGGCCAGATCATCGGGCGGCAGAACATAGCGGCCGCTGGCTTTCAAAACGCCCAGGTCGCGCAGATCGCGGCTCACCGATGACTGCGTGACTTCGTGCCCCTCCTTCTTCAGCAGCCGCACGAGATCCTCCTGCTTGCGGACCAAGCCCGCTCGCAGGATGCGCACAATGGCGCTGCGACGATCGTGTTGCTGAGTATCCGTGAGCACCGTGCATAAACAAGCGCATAAAAGGGCGCGTATTGTGCATATTCATGCAGGGCGGGTCAAGGGCCCTCACCTCACGTCGAGCAATAACCCTGCTGCGATGCGATTTGGCGGATACTGCGCGCCGTCAGCCAGCTGCCAGATAACGCCGGGGGGAGAGTTATGCGCCGATTTGCCTCTGCTATGCACCGGGCGGCCATGAGACCGTCGGCCGCGGACACTCGCCGCATCTGTTTTTCTGGCCTGACGGCACTGAGCGCGTCGTTGCTGCTGGCCGCGGCCACGGCTGTGGCGGGCTCGATTGACGCCTTGTCGTCGAAGGACGCCGCCGGCGGCATGAAGGCCGCCATCTCCCAGGGCATCGACAAGGCCATCGCCCAACTCGGCGCGCCGAACGGCTTCCTCAACAGTCCCAAGTACACCATCCCGCTGCCCGCCGGCCTGGAAAAAGCCGATCGGGCGCTGCGCATGATCGGCCTGTCCGGGGACGCGGACCAACTGAAGGAGGCCATGAATCACGCGGCGGAGATGGCGGTGGCCGATGCCAAGCCGGTGTTCAAACAGGCGGCCCAGAAGATGACCGTGGCCGATGCCAAGGGCATCCTCACCGGCGGCGAAACCTCGGCAACGGAGTACTTCCGCAGGGCCACTACCGGGCAACTCACGGCCCGCTTCAGACCCATCGTCGCCAGGCAAACCGAGAAACTCAAACTGCGCGCCCTGTATGATCAGTACGCAGGCAAAGCCGCGCAGGTGGGCCTGATCAAGTCCGAGGACGCCAACCTCGACGACTACGTCACCGCCCGCGCGCTCGACGGCCTGTTCGGCGAGATCGCCGACGAAGAGCGCGCCATCCGCAAGGATCCGCTGGGGCAGGCGAGCTCGCTGATCAAGAAAGTATTCAGCTCGTTGTAACTCGCGAGGACCGTATGAAAGAAGACGCCGCTTCCCCTCCACCCAGCGCCCAACACGACTGGTTCATCCAGTCCCTGGTCAACGTCGCCAACGTGGCGCCACTGAGCTTTGGTGTTACATTGCAGGTGAGCGGGCTGTTGGTGTCCGGATACCTCGTCAGCGGCAAGGCCTACTTCGAGGCGACGGGCCAGCAGATCCTCGGTGGCTTGGCGAAGAATCCGGAGCTGGCGGAGCAGATGCGCAAGATGTTCGCCACGTTCGAGTCCGCCTACCCGAACGACCCCGCGCAAACCGACCGGCCGGTCCCGCAATTCGTGCATTTGCAGAACGCGCGCTTCTACAGCACCAACGGCACGCCGGTTCCGAGTAACGCGGGCGTCTGGTGGCGCGGGCGTATTTCCGAGATCAGCGGCATCGTTGTCGGGATTCTGGGGGTCCAGGAGTAGCGATCGCCGAGGGACTGCGGCGACTCCCGGGCATCAATGAACAATGTCGCACAAAACAAGAAGGCCGCGCCAAGGCGCGGCCTTCTTATATTCCGGTTCATTTAATTACGGATGAGGGGCGGCCTCGGGATTTTTCTTGGCAGCATCGCTGGGAGCGTCGCCGATTTTGCGCAGCGACAGGGAATGATGCGAGAAAGAGGAGAACACCGATCCCACAGCCAAAACTAATCCCGCTGACAGCCGCAGACTGTCTTTGATGCCTTCCACTACTGGCGATAGAACATTGTCGTTCATAGCAATATGTCCTTCAGGAAACGCCATGTCCCTGCGAGCAAAACGCACCCGCAAAAAAGCGAGTCAGCATATATCACACCTGTTTCCAATTTTCTCACGAAATTAAGCGTTTCCGGTGCAAAAGGATAAATGGAGTCGAGAACATGCAGAATCCAGGCTAACGCCCAGGATATCGAAAAGAACGCGATAAATATGGCAGCAGTTCCTAGAAGATGCCCAAATAGGGACAATATCGAGTGCCAAAAGTCGTATTTGCGCGACCCCCATGCATTCACAAGCTCTCCTTTTATTTTTATTGTAGCGCGGCACTGCGCCCTTCCATTTGTCTAGTATAAGCTAAAGCAATCAGGGAAACCATGAATTCAACCAGGGAATTGCCAGGCGGCGCTTGAGCCAGCCGCCGCATACCAGCAGCCAGGCACGATGGCCTAAAATCCAGGCCGATCAAGGCGGAGCGGAGGGGCATCGAGCCCACGAACATGGCTAAAAAGCCTCCCGCCGGCCACCTGGCCCGTCCCATCTCTCATCACGATCCCTGTCGCTCTGGGCAGGCGGGGGCTGGCGCGAGCAAGCGGGAGAAGGGCCATTGCTTGAAGTCGACCAAACTCTGTACTGCACTTTGCACAATGGCTTTGACTGGCATTGCCGCAGCGGCGCCCGCCCAGTCTCCCAGTTCAATTGCCGCAGGCGTGGATATCATCTACGGGGCGTTTGCGCCTGGCGAGCAACCCGATGGCAACACGGTGATCTTCGCGGCACCGGATGGACTGATCGTGATGGATACCGGTCGCCACGCTGAGCACACCCAACAGATTCTGGACTTCGCGCGGCAGAAACAGCGGCCTATAGCGGCCATCATCAACAGTCATTGGCATCTGGATCACATCGGCGGCAATTCTCGTATTCGCAGCGCGTATCCGGATGTACGGATTTACGCCAGCGGCGCTCTTGAAGCGGCGTTGACCGGCTTTCTGGCGAGCTATCGCCGCGACCTCGAGGGCGCACTCCAGAAAATGCCTGACGATCCCCAGGCGCAGAGCTGGCGTGATGAGCTCGCTCTGATTGCAGGCGCGCCGCAGTCCATTGCGGACGAGCGGATCGACCAGTCCGGCATGCGCGTGATCGCGGGCCGCAAGCTCCTCTTGAAGCTCGAGGGCCCCGCGGCCACTGCCGGCGATGTCTGGGTGTTTGATCCGGCCGGCCGCGTGGTGGCGGCCGGCGATCTGGTGACTCTGCCGGTCCCTTTCCTGGATACCGCCTGTCCCCAGGGCTGGATGACAGCCTTGAACAACCTCGCGCATACGCGGTTTACGACTCTGATTCCAGGACATGGATTGCCCCTGACTCGTGCGAGTTTTGAGATGTATCGGCGCGGGTACGGAAATCTGCTTACCTGTGCCTCGGCACGCGAGCGGGCGCCGAGCGACTGCGTCGACGGCTGGATCCGGGATGCAGGCGCGTTGATCGCGGATCAGGAGCGGGCGCGTACCATGATGAGCTACTACGTTGCTAATTCCCTGCGCGCCAGCACAGAGCACAATGAAACTCTCTGTACGCGGCACCAGACCCGACATTGACATTCCACAACTACACTCGTTCGCTGTTTCCCAACGCTTAGGGATGGCTGACGTGTTTGCACACTGGCGCGAACCGAGCCGCTAGCGGCTCGTCGCGACCACAGGGCGGCTGGTTATCCGGGGTGGCGCATGCAGGACACCGCGCGGCCAGGCGATCCGTTTTGGGACGCGCTCCACCTCCGCGGCGCAGGCTGGCGCGGGATGAGTTGACTGATTTCGGCCAGCAGGCAGCCGCCCATTCGCCGCGTTGTTGTTTCGCGGGCGACTCGGTTGGGCTCGTCTTCGACCGGCAGCGGTCTTCGCCTGCCCGCCAACGCTCCCTGTTTCTGCACAATCAGGGTGTTCACGTGGCGATTGGTTGGCGGGCGAGACCCAAACGAAGCGACGGCCCCCATTCGCCGCTCACTGCACGAATCCCGTCACCCGATCCATCGCCTTCAACTCCATGGCCAACAACTGTCGGCCGTGCAATTGTGCCATTCGAAGCCGCAAAGGATCGCCGGAAAGACCGGCTTCCAGCAGATTGCGCCAGATCCTCGGCCGGCCGGGCCAGCGCGGCCGCAGCCAACCGGCATGTTCGTCGGCCAGCGCCATCAATTGCTTCATCGAGCATGTGCGCAGCAGCGCCACGCAATTCGCAGGCATCCCCAAATACGCGGTCGCGCTTCCTGGATGGGACTGCGCGATGAACCAGGCGTTCGCGAACACATTCCTTGCGACGTCGATGAGACTGGGTGCTGTAAAGAACTTACCGAAGGTAACCGGCGCGCGCAGCGTGTCGTACACCCCGGAGCGCGCCTTGGCGTGTTGGTCGCTGAGCCACTGCCAGGGATAAGGATCCTGGAATCCCGCATCCATCAGCAAAAAGGGGCAAGCGGCTGCCCGCCGCCGCGAACTCACATCAAGTTGACTCCATAAGTCGACCAGTTCCCTGAACATTGGCGGCGCCGGGGGGATCGGATGCAACGCCTGTTCCGCCAGCAGTGCCAAACACTGCTCATTCAGATCGGCCAGCATTCCGGCCAAATCCTCACCCGCCAACGGACGGGGTGCACTGTTGTGTTTGGCCGAATGTCCTTCCTGGATTTTCCGCATGGCACGCCTCCCTTCGTTTTGCCCATCCTGACTTGGATGCCGGGGGATTTCCATGGCGTTTTTTTGGGAATTTTTTCCCAAAAGTAAATTGATCCGGCAAAGCACGGAAAGTGTGCAATCGAAGTGTGCTGTTCTGATACACCCAGATTTCCAGCGCGAAACTGCAAGAAGGCATCGATTTATGCCCGTTGAACTTTGGGAAAATTTTCCCAAATCGCGACCGGTCGCCGGCAGCACAGCGGCTCTCAGCGATCGCGGTTTGCGAGCCGAGGTTCGAGGCGGTGACCGGTGGGGCTCGCAAGGAGAACTAGGCGGCCCGCGAGCGATCTTCTGGGTCTGTTTGCGCTGGAGGACCGCCGTGCGGAGCGGCCAGCCGTAATGGCTCGCGCCGCCGCCGCAAGACTAATTCGATAGCGCGGCCGTCGCGGCCTTGATTGCCTGCCCGTCCCAGTAGGCAACGCCGCACTTGATCCCGCCGCCCGAAAGGTCGGCGCTGGCAGCCAGGGTGCGCTGGCCAAAGGTCTTCTCGTCCCAAGTGACTTCCTGGCGCCGGCCTTGAATCACTTCCGACATCACCACCCGGTCCTTTGCCTTGTCGAAGCGCACGAACTGAATGGCCTGATCGCGCAGTCCCTCGGCCAAAGCCGGCTTGAGCGAGCACAACTTCGCTGCCTCTTCGACTTGGCTGGTTGCGGCGGTCATTGGAACGGACGTGGGTGTGGGATCTACAGGCGGCTTGGATGCAACGGCCTGCGCGGCTTTCTTGCGCTGATAAGCATCCTCCTCCGCAATCATGGCGTTGGCCTTGCGACTGTCACACACCGCGGCGAGATCGGTCTGGCCATTGAGCCAGGTGCCATCGACAGGCAGGGCCGAGCAGTGATCGTCAGGGTCGAATGAAACGCAGGCTGGATATTGGGCGTGAGCCTCGGGAGGCACCTGGCGGCAGGGTGTCTTGGGCGGCAGCTTCGAGACTGCGGCCACGCCGGCAGCCGGATTGTTGGCGTCGGCGATCAACAGGTTGTCGGCCGCAAGGCTGTCGCAGTCGTTCGGCCGTACGGTCGCCGGCGGCAGCATGATCATGGTCGGAATGGCGCCGGTACGCACGCTGACCCGACCGGACGCGGGGTCGGTCACGTTGTAACTCGGCCCTGTCATATCCGGCGGTCCGATGTACCCGGACTTGATTCCAACAAAGCAGCTCAGAGTCCGGCCATCGCTCAACTGCACCCGTCCGCGAACCTTGGGGTTGATGCCCGCCGTGGCGGCATCCTTCAGACTCTTCAGAAAACCATCTGCCCTGGCGCTTTCCGTGCAGGCGATCGATACGAGGATATTCAACAGTATGACAATGGTCATCACACGGGGTCTGTACATTCACCGCTCTCCGGCTTTCAAACGCAGTAGCGCCGAAATGCATTGTGCCTTTCATCGCCGGCGGGCGACAATGGGCACCTCGAGCAAGCACTCGCGAATTCCCCGCCTGACATAACAAGACACAACATTAACAGGTTAGGAGCATCCTGTACCTGACGCTGCGGCCCCTCTGCCGCGAAGCGACGAGATCAAACCATCCACGCCTGCACGACCCCGAACAACGATGGCACCACTCTGTGGTCACCCGGGCAGCGTTGAGTACGCTGAAATAGATCGGTCATGGAACTGAAACGGCGACCAAATACTTTCACTCAGCTTTCAACAGCCTATCACTTCTTGCGTTGAGTTCCAACGGGACACCGGGCGGACGTGGGGGTGCGAAATGCACAGTTCTCCCTTTAAAGGTTCTCCGAGGGTTCGTGATTGTGAAAATGAAAAAGACAAAAAGCAGTTTCATTCCGCTCGCGGGCGTTGCCGCATCGCTGGCGGCCGCGGCAGTTGGCGCCGCACCGACGTATCTGGGCGTGGGACAGGTCAGCGAGCTCACATTGGACGACAGTGGGCTCACGAACAAACTCTACCTGTACCCCGATGATCAAGCCAAAGATGCTCCCTTTTCATTCCAGGTACTGGCAGGCAACCGCGTCGGCGGGTTCGGCTCCGGCATCGCCACCACCGGCTTGCCCGGAACGTACTTCATGACGGCGGACCGGGGACCTATCGACGGACAGGTGTCTTCCGTAGTGCCGGTCAAGAATGGCCCGAATTCGACCGGGGTTACCGGCTACGTCGACCGCTTCTACGCGAGCAGGATCAGCGTCGTCCCGGACAGCAGCATTGCAACCGGATATCGTGTCAACGTGGAAATCGGGCACGCCACGCCGCTGATCGACCCCGATAACGCGCTTTACTACAACGGCCTGTCGAGCGCCTTCGACAACGGCACTCGCCTGGATCCCGAAGCGCTGCGCGTCTCCAACGACGGCAAGACGGTCTGGATCACCGATGAATACGGTCCCTACCTGATGCAGTTCAACATCCGGACGGGCCAGCGAATTCGGCAGATTCCCTTCCCCGCGAAATTCCTCATCCAGCATCCCGATGCCGATGCTGGCCAGGAAGACAGCAACAGCCGGGACGATTTCAGAGCGAACCCGCTGCTCGGTGGCCGCCTTTCCAACAAAGGCGCGGAAGGGCTCGCGCTCTCGCCTGACGGCACGACTGCATTCGCGCTGATGCAAAATCCGATCACTCAGGACGGTGGCACCGACTATACGTTCACCCGGCTGGTGCGCTTCGATCTGCAATCGGGCCAGACGCAGGAGTTCGTTTACAGGTTGGACAACAAGAAGAATGGCACGCACGAGATGCTCGCCATCGATGATCACCGCTTCCTGGTGATCGAGACGAATGGCAAGGGTATGGAAGGCGCGAAGGCCGGTGGCGTCAAGAATTACACCGATCCCGGCACCCAGAAGCTGTTCCTGATCGATCTCGCCGGCGCCACGGACGTCAGTAATATCGCGAGCCTGCAGGGCAATAATCTGCCCGCCGGCGTTCAGCCTGTATCAAAAAAGCTGTTCCTGGATCTGCTGGACGCGGTGCCGCACGATCCCTTCGACGAGTTCAACGCCAGGAATCCCGACGCGCCCTGGCTCGAAGAGTTCATTCCGGCAGCGAACGGACCTGGCCAGGATCAGTGGGTCTCGCTCATTCCCTCCAAGATCGAGGGTCTTGCCTGGGGCGAGGACATCGTTGATTCACAGGGAAAACTCCAGCACGTCCTTCTGGTCACGACCGACAACGACCTGGTGACCGACGGCACGCCGAACGGGACCGAGCCCTTTCAGGAAGGAGGTACCGATGGGGTGACAGGTCAAGTCTACCCGCAGGTCCCGCAGCACGGCATCCCGAGCTATGTGATGGCATTTGGGGTGAGTGAGACCGATCTGCCAGGCCTGGTGAAGCAACAACTGGCCAACATCCCGGCTGACTTCAACGCCGATGGTGTCGTCGACGCGATCGACCTCGCCTTGTTGAACGCCCAGTTGAACAAGCCGTTGACGAGCGGCAACAGCCTCTACGACCTCAATAAGGATGGTTTGATCAATGCCGCGGATGCGCGCCGGCTGGTCACGCTGTGCAGCAAGCCACGCTGCCAGTGATGCGCTCCGCGGACTTCGAGAAACAAAACACACGATTCCAGGAACATACGAACATGAAAAAGTATTGCTATTTTGCCGTCGCACTGTTGGCAGTGCAGCTGCTGGGCAGCGCTGAAGCGGCGACGATCAGTCTGACGCCCAGCTCGCAGAATGTAGCCGTCGGCGATTCAGTCTCCCTCGATGTGCTGTTCGACGCAGACGGTGCCACCGTGGGTGTCGGCGCGTTTGATTTGAGCCTGAGCTTCAATCCGTCGATTCTGGGCTTCCAGACGGCTTCCTACGGAACCGGATTGAACGTTTCAGGGCTGGGGGATCTGCAGACGACGACGCCGCAGACCGGATCAGTCAATCTGTACGATCTGTCTTTCGACTCGGTGCAGGATATCCTGACACTGCAGCCCGGCAGCTTCCGTCTCGCCACTGTGACGTTCAACGCGTTGCAGTCGGGACAGTCGATTCTCGGCATCAGCCTGAATTCGCTCTCCGATGCCAATGGCAATGGGCTGGCGGGCTCGCTCGGCTCGGCGTCCGTTGATGTTGCCCCGGTTCCGCTGCCGGGCGCTCTGTGGCTGTTGGGTACGGGGTTGGCCGGGCTGGCGGGTCTCGCTCGCAGATTGAAGTCGGCCTGATACAGCGCCAGGAACAGATCGGGGTATCGAACGTGATAACGGCGCCCGGAAGGGGCGCCGTTATTCTCCGGTCGAGACGGGCCCTGGTGCGTCACTTCAGGCAAGTCGCACGCGCGAGCTTCGGCTGGGTCGCATCAGCGCGACCTGCGCGGCGGTTCCAGCGGCCATTCGTGGAAAATCAATAAATATTGCGCCCCGCCGGCGGGTGCGGCCCGATCGGGATCGACCGGGCCGCGCCATCTCATCGGGAGATCATGAATTCCCGCACCGTCAGCGGCCGGTTGACGACACGAACATCGCCCAACCAACCGTAGAACGCCGGACCCACAACGCGTCCATACTGCGTTGCCCCCAACATCCAGAACTCACCGGTCGACTGCAATCCCACTGCCAGGTCGTGCGAGTTACGCACGTCTTCGGAGCCATTGATGTAGAGCTTGGTCGTCTTGCCATCGTTCACCAGTGCCACGTGGAACCAGGTGAGCGTCGGAGTACGGAAGCTCCAGTTGGTGACCAGGTCCGGCTGGGAGAAAGGTTGAATCGCCCATTGGAACTCGTTGCTCGGTGAGACGCTGAGTGTCACCGTCGGATTGGCGGGGTCGCTGGCCGTGCTGATCCTGAGATCGCCTTGTGTTCCCTGACGCGCGAGCACACCCATCCACGGGGCGCCGCCGCAGCAGTCCTCAGGGAACCGGGCAAACGCTTCGATGGTGTAACCATTCTTGAACGTCTCGGCGTTCAATGGCGCATTGTCCGCCGTCCGTAGGTACGCGCCCGTCTGCGAGGAGCTCCCGTTGATGAACAGGCTGCCGCGGCTGGGTTGGGCCGGGTGGAATTCCCGCGTGTACACCATATCGTTTGCCGTGCCATTGGGAAGCGTGACCCGAGTCAGGTCATTGCCATGGCCCGACAGATCGCGCACGGCTACTCCGCCCTGCGGAACCGCGGTCCCGTTCTGGCCTTCAAACCGCCAGTAGGCCAGCGTTCCGGGAATCAGCTCCCGGTTCGCCGCTACAGGTGGAAGTATCTTGACGGGCGGTAGTGGCTCAAACCGCTCCTTCAGGTTCACTTTCATTGTGAAGCGATTGGCCGAGTCATCCAGTGCGACCTCACCCGCGCCCAGCGGCGAACGGGCCGCCGCGGGGATCGATTGCCAATACGGCGAGAACGTCTTCACCTCGATCGTGCCCGCATCCAGATCAAACTCGTACAGGCGCATCATGGCGCTGCCACCGAAGAAGCGGTCCTGATAGTTTGTGATCTGCATGTACACCTCACGTCCCGCCAGGTTCTTGAGAACAGCCTGCGCCGGTGGCCAGAAGTGTCCGTTGAGCGTCAGGAAGATCTGATCGTGCGACTTGATCAACCGATCCCACAGAGTCCGCCCATAGTCCGACAGCACCGCTGCGTTGCTGTGCGGGTCATCGCTGGGTGCCACCAACTCGTGCGTGGTAATGATCGTCGGAACGTTTTGATACTCGTTCAGCTTCGAGATCGCCCACGCGATGGTGGCATCGGAGGCACGCCAATCGAGCGACAGCAGTAGAAAGCGCTGCCCACCACCCACAAATGTATGACAGGTGTTATATCCGTCCGGTGTCGCGCCACAGTAGGAACGCTGATGGGCTACACGTTGCGGACCAAAGTAATCCAGGTACGGGGACGGACCGCGCACGTTATCGTACAGGCCGCCATTGATGTCATGGTTTCCAGCCGCGTATCCATACTGGATCGAATTGTTGTCCAGGACTTTGAAGGCGTCGCTCGCCATGGCGAACTCGCTCGCCAGGCCGTTGTTGACGATGTCCCCGAGTTGAACGCTGAAGGCTATGTTTTCATCGCGCGTGTGGTCGACGATCCACTGGAACGTCTTCTTGAGCACGGGCGGGTCGTAACGATCCTCGTCGAACAGGTACTGTGTGTCAGGTATGACAGCAAGACTGAACCTGTGCTCGCCTCCGGGTCGTCTCTGTGGGTCTGCTGAGGCAGGTATTTGCGCTGTGGCGGTCAGCGCGTAGGACAATAGCCCGATGGCCGCCAGCCAGCGGCTCGATGCTCGGAACATGAATTCTCCTCGGGTGTGATGTCGTATGACTTCGGCCACGGGCTGTGGCCACGGCGAGGGAATTCTCCACGGGGCTCATTTCATCTTTTTAACAATGCTGTGAAGTGCGGCTCTCATCCGGAAGGAAGCCGCTCGCGCAGATCGATCGACACCGGGTCCAACACCTCGCGCCGGTTTCCTGGGTGATTCTGCCGATAAAGTGTTACCGACTCATACCCAGGCGAATCGGACCGATCGAGTCGCCAGCGCCAGTCAGGTACGAGCGGCAACAAATCCCAATCAGCGGTCGACGGGTCGAGAATAGTCCCTGGGTCCGCACTGTCATCCGAGATTCATCCGGATGCAAATAACCTTGCGAAGCCGGAATCGAGCTTGGCTTTGTTCCCAACACCAGCGGCAAACTCATGAGTGGGCACTCGACATCAACCCTGGGTATCGGCTCGCCTCGGCTCATTACGTGTCCGACACCTGGCAGATCGGACCATAAGCTGCGCATCGACGGCTGCACTTCGAGAATCACCTCGGCTTCTAGTGCAACTTTCGACTCCATGTCGCTGGGTCAAATAGGACGCGGTAAGGGAAGTCACTGGCATTGCTGCGGACCTCGGTGATCGACCAATATGCAGTGGAATCATGGCATTACGATCCAAACTGCATTGCGGCGGCTGCCTTCTCCATTGGCAAGGTCCGCATATTTGGGCAAAGGGCTGAATTACCGCAGTTGTATTTCGGGAGATTTTTCCCAAAACTGCAGATCTCACTCGCGCCGCGCACAGGATGTGTCATGCGAATATCGGAAGATCGTTACAGCCGCGAACGACAGTCGCTGGATCTGGCGCTCAAGTTTCTGCGCTATGAGGCGCGCACCCAGACTATACGGACCTGGACCGGTCTATCAGATGACAGGATCCGAAATCTGTACCGCAGCTACATTCGGCGGGGCGAGCAGTTTGTCCCGCGCCATCGCGGCAAGTCGCCGCATCAGGCGGCCTATTTCATGCGCACACAGCAGGTGCAGTGGGAGGCGGCACAACTGGCGAGCCTGTTGAGTTTGTTTGGGGTGCTTCCCGCACAACCCAGTCCGCAGTCGGCGGCCGCCTTACCCGGCGTGGCCCGCGGCGAAAAGCTCTGCGATGCCTTCGAGCAGTTCCGCTCGACGCTGCCGGGGTCGCAGATCTCGTTCGAGCATGCGGTGTTTCTGGCCACGACCCTGACGCGGGGTGACCAGCTCAAGATTGTCAGTTGCCGTGGGTGCGGGGGCCTGATGGTCATCGAGCGGTTGCCGATGCGCGAGCGGCGGTGCATCTATTGCGCAGGCGCCGGCGATTAGCAGGACGTCGCTTTATGCGCAAAAATGCGCTGCATGTAACCCGCTCGGCGGGTTGGGTCGGATGGCGCATACATAACACAAACATGACTGAACGCGGACTTCAACGTTCCGTAGCTCCGCGACGGGTGCTGCGCCAACTATGCTCGAGTAGTCGCGCGCTTTGATCGTGAGTTCTACCTCGGCTCGTCCGCGCGGAACCGGCGGGGTTAGCGTTGCCCGCGAGGCGAAGTTCGACGAAGTGGCGCGGCAACTCACGGCCTTCCGCGCCTCAATCGCTTCCGCGGCAGACACGCTGAAGGCGGCAGTGCCGTGGTCCTGTTCGACACAGACAAAGACGGCGCTCATTTCGCGGCAGTCCGGGGCACTCAACCCTGCCTTTGACGACCCACGCAGCGTTCGTGCTCGTTGCCCGGACAACGACTGAGACGCACGCGACGTAAGGCTGCACTACAATGGCCGGATGGACGCCTTTCGCCCCAATTTCTTCGCTGGGCCCTACATCGATCGCCGTTCGGAAGTGCGCGAAGAAGTCGGCTGGCCGGCTGCCGCGCTCTCGGACCCGGAAACGCTCTATATCCTGGCACGCGACACGGCTCAGTTGGTCTACACCGGCTCCCAGCCGCGAATCGCATTCGTCACGCGCGATCACGCCGCACTGCAAGCTCCGGACCCGCACTCGTTGGTGCTGCTCGGCTGGTACAAGGGCGCGCGCTGCGTGCTCGTCGAGCTCGACGAGACTACGATTGTCGAGCAGCCGGAGGGCACCAGCTTCGAGGAACTGCGCCCACTTTCACCGCTTTTGCACGCCGATCAGGCGGGCCTCCTCGCGTACGCGCGCGCGCTCACCATCTGGCGCAAACGCCAGCGTTTTTGCGGGGTGTGCGGCTTCAGGGCACTTCCTGAACGCGCCGGCCACGTAATTCGGTGCACGAACGAAGCCCAACCTCACGAGTTCTTTCCCCGCATCGATCCAGCCATCATCGTGCTCATTACCGATGGTGAGCGCGCGCTGCTCGGCCGGCAGGCGAGCTGGCCGCCGGGGCGTTACTCCACGATTGCCGGTTTCGTCGAGCCGGGCGAGAGCCTGGAGGATGCGGTCTTTCGCGAGGTGTTCGAGGAAACCGGCGTCGTGGTCACCCACCCGCGCTACGACTCCTCCCAGCCTTGGCCGTTTCCGTCGTCATTGATGATTGGATTTCAGGCGCAGGCGGCCAAGGAGAGCCCGATCCGGATCGGTGACGAGTTGGAAGACGCCCGCTGGTTCACCCGCGCCGAGATCCGCTCGGACGGGCTGCCCTTCGTGCCGCCATCGCACTCCATTTCCTACCGGCTGATCTGCACCTGGCTGGAAGCAGAGAGGCAGCCCTGATCGATGTGCCTGCTCGTCATTGCCTGGCAGGTGCATCCTCGCCACCGCCTCGTCGTCGCCGCCAACCGCGATGAGTTTCATGAACGGCCCACGGAGGCGCTGGGCCTTTGGCCTGCGCCCGATGACCTGATTGCCGGTCGCGACCTGCGTGCCGGAGGAACCTGGCTCGGCGTCGATCGGCGGCGGCGGTTCGGGATCGTCACGAACTTTCGGGAGCTGCAGCGCCCCGCCGCCGGGGCCCCCTCGCGCGGCAACCTGATTCCCGCTTTTTTACGTAATCCGGTGCCAGTCACCCAGTACCTGAACGGCCTGGAGGCGGTGGCCGACCAATACTCCGGCTTCAATCTCCTACTGAGTGAGGATGACTCGCTGTGGTACGTCTCCAACCGCGCTCCGCAGTTCGCGCAGCGACTGCCGCCCGGTATTTACGGCCTTTCCAACGAGTTGCTCGATACCCCATGGCCCAAACTCCAGCGGGTCCGCCAGCGCTTCGACGCGCTGATGAATCAGGCTGACCCCATACCTGAAGCAGCATTGTTTGCGATGCTGGCCGACCCGACGCAGGCGGGCGTCGACGACACGCTCCCGGATACCGGCTTGTCGCGTGAATGGGAGCAGTTGCTGTCTTCGCCATTCATCCGCAACAGGGAATACGGAACCCGCTGCTCGACCCTTGTTAGGATTGACGGGCAGGGCGCCCTGACCCTGAGCGAGCGCCGCTTTGGTCCCGAAGGCATCTTTCTCGGAGAGACGCGGTTCGACCTCGGCCCCGGGCAATGGCTGTGAGACGGGGGCGGAGCGCGCTGCTCCTGTTGTGCCTCCTCGCCAGTCCTTTCGTCCAAGCCAACGTCACCGTGGAGGTCCACGGTGTCGAGAACGAGATGCGCACCAACGTTCTCGCCTATCTGAGCTTCGAGCGCTACAAAAAGACCACGGACCTGAGCGCCGACACCCTCGAGCGCCTCCACGACCGCGTTGAGAGGGAAGTGCAGTCGGCCCTGCGACCCTATGGTTACTACGATCCGCAGGTCCACTCCGAAGTCAACGCTGTGGGCCGCGGGGACTGGAAGGTCATCATCAACATCGATCCGGGACCGCCCGTGCTGGTAGACAGGATCGACGTTCAGGTCCACGGTGCCGGCGAAAACGACGCTCTGTTTACGCGGATCACCGACAATCTGCCCATTCATCGGGGCGACCGTTTGAATCATCCGGCATATGACAACCTGAAAGGCGAGCTGCAGCGCACTGCGGCGACCTACGGTTATTTCGATTCCAAGCTGACACGCAGCGATCTCATCGTCGACCCGGCAACCCGCAAGGCGACCATCGGCCTCGAGCTGCAGACGGGCGAGCGCTACCGCTTCGGGACCACGCACATTGAACAGAATGTCATCAACGACTCGCTGGTGCGCCGTTACCTGCGTTACAAGCAGGACGAGCCGTTCGACCTGACCGAAATCCTGCGCACCCAGTTCGCCCTGGACGATGCGCAGTATTTCGCCAACCTGGAAGTGTTACCGGGCGATCCGGACCGCAACGCTCACGTCGTTCCGGTCAACATCAAGGCGGATCCCAATCGGCGCAACTGGTACTCCATCGGTGGTGGTTATGCCACCGACACCGGCCCGCGGGGAACTCTCAGCTGGGAGAACCGTCGAATCAACTCGCGCGGACATCGTCTCAATGTCCTGGTCCAGGCGGCCAAGGTCACCAAATACCAGGTCCAGAGCAACTACATCATTCCCATCGGCGATCCAGCCGTGGAAAAATTGACCCTCCAGGGCGTGGTCGAGCAGCGCGACCTGGCGGATGTCACGACTCGAAACCAGTACCTGCAACCGGGCATCACCAAGGTCGCGGGCAACTGGCAATACGTCTGGTTCCTGCAGGCAATGAAGACAAACGGTGAATCGGCCGCGGAGTCCCGCAGCGACAAGCTGCTCATCCCGGGCATCGACATTGCCTCGGTTCCCAAGGGATACCTGGGCGAGCCGATCTTCCAACACGGTCTGTTCCTGGAGGTCAAGGGCGCCGACGGGCTCGTCGGGGCGAAAACGCGCTTTATCCAGGCACACCTGACCGGCGTCCGTGTGTTCAACTTCCACCCGAAGTGGCACCTGCTGTTGCGCGAGGAAGTCGGCGCCACATTGGTGTCGCGCTTCAGTAATCTTCCCGTGGTAGAGAGATTCTTCGCCGGAGGTGACAACAGCGTGCGCGGCTTTGCCTACAACGCATTGTCGCCCGTCCAGCAGGTCTGTACGCGGGACTCGACGGGCAATCCGATCCGCAACTCGCTGGGACAGTGTGCCCAGCCGATGGGTACGGTCAAGGTCGGAGGCAAGGAGGTCGTCACCGGTACGGTCGAAGTCATTCGCGATCTGCCGCGTAATTTCGGCATCGCCACGTTTTTTGACTATGGCAACGCATTCAACGGCTGGGGAGGCGCGTCGTTGCAGTACTCCGTAGGCGTGGGATTCCGGGTCCGACTGCCCGTCGTGACCCTTGGCGTCGACATCGCGGAGCCGATTTCGCGACTGCCGGCGAGCCCGCGCCTGCACATCAACTTCTCGCCGAAGCTGTAGACCGCCATGCGCCGCATGCTGCTGCTCATCGCCGCGATCCTGATGCTCACAGCAGTGGCGGTGCCCAGTGCGGCGGTCTATTACTTTGCCTTCACCGAACAGGGTCTGCAGTACCTGTTCAGCAAGATTCCGCGCAAGGCCGGCAACACGGGACTGGAATTCATCGGTGTCCGCGGCACGCTCGCTCACGGCCTGCACATCGACCAGGCCGAGATCGACCATCACCTGGTTCATCTGACCTTCAAGAATATCAACGCCCGGATCGAGCTCACTCCCCTGCTGCTGCAAACCGTACGCACCCAACGTGCCTCCATCGAAAGCGCCGCGGTCGAGATCAAGCGCCGCCGCATACCGCCCAAACCCGCTACCCCTTTCTTCCTGCCTCACTGGTTGATCGTCAGCGCGGATCATCTGCGCATCGGCAACGTGACGTTGGCCGTTTACAACGGCTTTCACATGGAATTCCAGAATGCGGACGGCTCGGGTATCGCCCGGTACCGCAAGATCCGTTTCTATGAGCTCGCGGCGAATTCGGGCACGTTGCACATGGTCGGCGCCGGGGAAATGCTCGCCTACGATCCCCTGCGCTTTGATTTTCAGAACAAGTTCACCTGGAACCCCGCGGACCAGCCGGCTTGGGTTCTCAACACCGTGTCCAAGGGCGACCTGAACCGCCTCGAGGTCACTGCCCATACCCTGGCCCCGTTCAGGTCGGACATCACCGGCGAGTTTCTGAGCCTCACCAATCAATGGCACTGGCAGGGCAACGCCATCGTCCACGACCTGGACGTCACGGCCTGGGGCGGCAACCGCATCCTCGGGTTGATTTCCGGCCAGGTGGCCCTGAAAGCCCATGCCGACGGCTTCCTCATCCGCGGGCCGTTGAATTCCGCCGGCTTGAATGTCGGCCTGTTCGATTCCGAGTTCGCGGGTGCCTATAACAATCACGTTCTGTGGGCCAAGCACATCGACATTACGCATCGCGGCTCCGGTGCTCATGCAACGGGCAGTGGCACGATCGAGGTCGTGAAGAACGGACCGCGTCTGAACCTGCGTGGCACGTGGCGCAACTTCCAATGGCCTCTGCTCGGCAGGGATATCCCTTTCCACAGCTCGAACGGAGAATACTCGTTGGAGGGAACCTGGCCGTACGCCGTGCGCGCCAGCGGGATGGCGCAGGCAAAGGAGCTGCCGCCAATGCCGGCGAGCATTCAGGGTTTCCTGGCGCGGGACCGATTCATATTCTCGCAGGGCGATGTCGACCTGTACGGGGGGCATGCCACGGTCGCCGGCGAAGCTGTTTGGAATCCGGCAGACACGTGGGCTTTCTCCGGGCGCGTGGCCGATGTCAATCCGGCTCAGATCCGCAGCGATCTTCCCGGCAGGCTCAGCTTCCATTTCGCCACTCGGGGCGAGCGGTTTGACGGCACCGGCGACTACTCGATCGAAATCCAGGACATCGGCGGACGGCTGCGCAATGTACCGGCCAGCGGCGGCGGGAAGTTTGTTCGGACCGGCACGACGTGGCAATTCGACCAAATCCGCGCCACCCTCGGTGGCACCAACCTCGCCCTCGACGGCCATCTGAATGACACGTTCGACCTGCGCTTCGCGCTCAGCGCGAAGGATCTGAGCCTGCTGTCCCCGGACAGCCGCGGCACACTGGAGGGCAATGGCACGATTCGCGGCACCCCAGCCGAGCCGATCGTCGCGGCCACACTGCATGCGAACGGGATTCAACACGAAGGCATCGGCATCAAGGACCTGCTTGCCGATATCGACTTCAACCCGAGCCCACAATACGAATCCAAGGTCAGCGCGCGCATCCGCAGCCTCGCCTACCACGACCGGACCCTCGATGAGCTGGCTTTCAAACTCAACGGACGCGCGACCCACTATGAAGTGCGCCTCGATGCGAAAGGTCTCGGCCTATCGCTCTCCGCCGCCGCCAATGGCCCCTTCAGTAACGGGGCGTGGCGCGGTCAGATGCAGTCGATGCAGATCCTGGGCGCTGACTCGCTGCGATTGAACCTCGAGCATCCCGTCGGGCTCGTGGTGTCCGCGCAAGAGGTCCGGGGCGAGCCGATGTGCATGGCGGGTCAATTGGGCAGCTTGTGTGCCGAGGGTGAGTGGAATCCACGCCAATGGAGTGCCTCGTTCGACGCCAGGAACATGCCACTCTCGACAGTCACGGCCGGCCTCACGCGCGCGGTCGAATACAGTGGCCAGATCAACTTCAAGATACACGCAGCCGGTGCCGATGGAGAGCCGACTGAGGGAACTCTGAGGGCCGACCTCACGGACGCGGTACTGTCCCACAAGCTGACGAGCGGCCGTATCGATCACTCCAAGATCGGCTCCGGGTTCGTCACCCTCAACGCCAACAAGGACGCGATCAGCGGCGAGGTGGGGCTGGCAGCCGGCGAGGTGGGGACCATCAAAGGCAACCTGGTGGCGCAGCGAACCGCGCCAAGCTGGCAGGCCATGCCGGTCGAAGGCGAGCTGCACGCGCATACGGATCAGCTGGGACTCGTGACCCTGTATGTCCCGGACATCGACCGGGCCGCCGGCCACCTGGACGGCGATATGAAAATCGCCGGCACCCTGGGCACCCCGCTGGTGGACGGCACCCTGAAGATCACCGAGGGTGAAATCGACTACTATCAGGTGAACATGGGCCTGCGCCAGCTGGCCTTCGACGCCCGCTTGACGGACAACGGAGTGGATTTCCAAGGCTCGACCCGCATCGGGTCCGGCATTGCCAACGCGGCCGGCCGCCTGCAATGGCGCAACTCGCTGCCCTACGGGAAGGTCAATGTGGAGGGCTCCAACCTTCGGGTCATGGATGTTCCGGAGGCTCAGATCGATGCCTCCCCCAACCTCCAATTCGACATCACGGGTCGCAAGATCGACGTGGCGGGATCCGTCAAAGTCCCCTATGCGAAGATTGTCCCCGCCGACCTGACGGGCGCCGTCCGCTCTTCCTCGGACGAGGTGGTTGTCGGGCGGGAACAAACCGACCCGTCGAAGCGGTTCGAGGTGACGAGCACGATCACCCTGGGCCTGGAGGATCATGTAAACATCGACACGTCGGGATTGACCGGTCGCCTGACGGGCAACCTGACAGTGCGCAGCGGCTACGACGAAGCAACGACCGCACAGGGTGAGCTCACGATCGCGCAGGGCAAATACTCGGCCTACGCGCGCAAGCTCGATATCCAACGCGGCCGGTTGATTTTCTCAGGCGGACCGGTGGCCAACCCGGGCCTCGATATCCGTGCCGTCAAGGAGTTCCCGGATGTCATTGCGGGCGTGAACGTGCGCGGTACCCTGCTGCAGCCGCGCATGAGCTTCTTCTCGGATCCCTCCCTGACCCAGTCGCAGATTGCTTCCCTGATCCTGTCGGGCGGCTCGTTCGAATCGGCGCAGAGCCGCCAGTCGGGCAGCAACGAAATGCTCGCCCAGGGCGGGGCGATCCTGGCGCAACAACTGGGCTCCCGCGTGGGCATCGAGGACGTGAGTCTCGAGTCCGACCTGACAAACGAGACCTCGCTGGTGTTGGGTCGCTATCTTTCGCCGCGGCTCTATGTGAGCTACGGCATTGCCCTCACCGAACAGTTGAACGTGCTCAAGTTGCGTTACAGCCTCGGCGATCGATGGACGATCAAGACGGAAGTCGGGCAGGCCCGTGGAGCCGATCTGGTGTACACGATCCAGAAATGAGCTCGAGAAGGCGCGGCGCAACGTGCCGCCGGGCGCGTGCCGCAACGGTGGATCCGTGTCTCGCTGTTCACTCGCTCCGGCCGTCTAGGTCAACAACACCAACAGGTCTTTGGCGTCGACCTGTTGGCCGGGGCGGGCGAGCACCTCGGCGACTTCGCCGTCGGTCTCGGCGCGGACGGCTGTTTCCATCTTCATGGCCTCGAGGGTTGCGAGCACATCGCCGCGCGCCACCTTACGACCCACGGCGACCGCAACTGTGGCAATGGTCCCCGGCATCGGGGCACCCACCTGCTTGGGATTTCCAGCTTCCGCCTTACGCTGCGGCGCTCGCTTGGCCACCTGGCCGCGGTCTTGCACACGCACCGAGCGCGGCAGACCGTTCAATTCGAAGAATACGGTTCGAGTCCCATCTTCATGCACTTCACTGGTGGCTACGTAGCGCACAATGAGTGTCTTGCCGCGCTCAATGTCGACGCTGATCTCCTGTCCTGCCTCCATTCCATAGAAGAACACGGGCGTCGGCAGAATGCTGACATCTCCGAATTGCAGGCGATCGTTGATGTAGTCCATCCAAACGCGCGGATACATCAGGTACGACGCCAGGTCATCGTCCGTCACCGCTCGCGGCAGTTTTTCCTGGATCTTCTTGCGCTCGGCGTCGAGATCGGCCGGCGGCAGGTGTGCGCCCGGACGCTCCGTCAGAGGCGCCTGACCCTTCAGGATCTTCTTCTGCAGCGCTTGCGGGAAGCCCCCGTGAGGCTGGCCGATATCGCCGCGAAACAACTGAATGACCGATTCCGGGAAAGCAACATCAGTCGCCGGGTCGAGCACCTGCTCCCGGGTCAGGCCGCTGGTCATCATCAGCAATGCCATATCGCCGACGACCTTCGAGGTCGGGGTCACCTTGATGATGTCACCAAACATCTGGTTGACGTCGGCGTACGTCTGCGCAACTTCCGGCCATCGTGCATCGTCGATGCCCAGCGAGCGTGCCTGCTCCCGAAGGTTGGTGTACTGACCGCCCGGCATGCCGTGCACATACACTTCCGAGGCGCCGGAGCGGATATCGCTTTCGAATGCGCCGTACAGCTTGCGCGTCTGCTCCCAGTACGAGGACAGCAGTCGTATCCTGGCGGGATCGATCTGCGTATCGCGGGGGCCGAAGCGCAACGCCTCGACAATGGAGCCCATGTTGGGCTGAGATGTGAGACCGCTCATCGAGTCGATCGCGCAATCCACGGCATTGGCGCCCGCTTCGACTGCCGCCAACACGCTGGCGGCGGCGATGCCGCTGGTATCGTGCGTATGGAAGTGGATCGGCAGGCCGATTTCCTCCTTCAGCGCCCTTACCAGCACCCGCGCGGCTTCGGGACGGCACTGCCCACCCATGTCCTTGATGCCGAGCACATGCGTGCCCGCATCCCGCAACTGCCGGGCCAACTTCAGGTAGTAGTCGAGTGTGTACTTTTTCTCCCGCGGATCGCTCAGATTGCCGGTGTAGCACAGCGAGGCCTCGCACAGCTTGCCGGACTCGAGCACGGCATCGATCGACACGCGCATGTTCTCGACCCAGTTCAGTGAGTCGAAGATGCGAAACACATCGATGCCTGCCTGCGCGGCGCGCTGGACGAAGAAGCGCACGACGTTGTCGGGATAGTTGGTGTAGCCGACCGCATTGGCCGAGCGCAGCAACATCTGCAGCAGCAGATTGGGCATGCGCTCCCGGAACAACGCCAGCCGCTGCCAGGGATCCTCGCTCAGGAAGCGCATCGCGACGTCGAATGTCGCCCCGCCCCAGCATTCCATCGAAAACAGTTGGGGGAGCAGCGTTGCGTAATAGGGCGCAACCGCCACCATGTCCTGGGTCCGGACCCGTGTCGCCAATAACGACTGGTGCGCGTCGCGCATGGTCGTGTCCGTCAACAACACGCGTTGCTCGGCCAACATCCACTTCGCGAACCGCTCCGGCCCGAGCTCCTCGAGCTTCTGTCGCGTGCCCGGCGGCGGCGACTGCAGGGCGACGGGCGGCAGGCGCGGCTGACTGAATTGCGCCGGCCGGGCGCGGCTCTTGGTCTCGGCATTCCCGTTGACGATCGTCTCGCCGATGAATTTCAGAATGCGTGTCGCCCGATCGCGCTTGCGCGGCCAGTGAAACAGCTCCGGGGTCGTGTCGATGAACTTGGTTGTGTAATCGCCGCGCGCGAACGCCGGGTGGGTAATGAGCTGATCCAGGAATCGCAGGTTGGTTACGACGCCCCGAATGCGGAATTCCCACAGCGCGCGATGCATTCGCGCGATGGTTTCTTCGGCCGTCGGCGACCAGGCGGTGACTTTGACCAGCAGCGAGTCATACGAGCGGGTGATGATCGCGCCGGTGTAGGCAGTGCCGGCATCCAACCGCACACCAAAACCGGCCGGGCTGCGATACGCCGTGACGCGCCCGTAGTCCGGAATGAAGTTGTTCTCCGGGTCCTCGGAGGTGATGCGACACTGCAATGCATGTGCGTGAATGCGGATCTCGTTCTGCTCGGGCACGCCGCTGTCAGGCGTGCCGATCCGGGCGCCCCCGGCAATCCGGATCTGCGCCTTGACGAGGTCTATCCCCGTGGCACATTCAGTGACCGTGTGCTCAACCTGAATGCGGGGGTTCACTTCAATGAAGTAGAAGCCACCGGTGTCCGCGTCCTGCAGGAATTCAACTGTGCCGGCGTTGACATAGTTGGATGCACGGCCGATCGCGAGGGCGGCGTCGCAGAATTCCCGGCGCTGGGCCTCTGTCAGGAACACAGCGGGGGCGCGTTCGACTACTTTCTGATTGCGGCGTTGTACCGAACAGTCGCGTTCGAAAAGATGAACGAGGCCGCCGTGACTATCGCCGAGTATCTGGACCTCGACATGCCGCGCTCGTCGGACCAGCTTCTCGAGGTAGATCTCGTCGTTGCCGAATGCGGCCTTGGCTTCGCGTCGCGCCACCGGGACCAGCTCCACTAGCTGGGCATCGCTCTCGATGACGCGCATGCCGCGGCCGCCGCCGCCCCAGCTCGCCTTGAGCATCACTGGATACCCGATGCCCTGCGCCTGTCGTTTGCACTCCTCGATATCCGCAGGCAGTGGCGAGGTGGCTGGCATCACCGGCACCCCGGCGCGGGTGGCGAGGTTGCGAGCCGCAACCTTGTTGCCCAACGAGCGCATGGTGTCCGGCGTGGGACCGATGAACACGATTCCGGCAGCGGCACAGGCTTGCGCGAATTCCGGGTTCTCCGACAGGAAGCCGTAGCCGGGATGAATGGCATCAACATGGGCATCGCGCGCGATTCGCAGGATGTCCTGAATATCGAGATAGGCCTCGATGGGTCCTTTGTTGCGCCCGACGAGATAGGCCTCGTCCGACTTGGAGCGATGCAGGGAAAAGCGATCTTCCTGCGAGTAGATGGCGATCGTGCGAATGCCGAGCTCATTGGCCGCCCGCATGACCCGGATGGCGATTTCGCCGCGGTTGGCGACGAGGAGGCTGCGGATGCGATGCGGCGTGGCGGTCATAGTGTGGGTCTGGGCAGAAAGAGAGGGATCAGCGGGGCATGCGCCGCCGTGCGAATGTATGCGGCGCGCGAAAACGCACGACAGCGCCCAAACTATAGCGAACCCGCCGCTCGGGTGTCGCGCGAAAAAAATTCGCCGCCGCTATTGCGTGGCGCCGGCCCCTGAATGCTCGACGGCCGCACGCAAGGCGCTGGGGGACCGCGGCTCCCAGCGAGCCCACACGCGCCGCAATTGCTGGGCCGAGCGGAAACCGGCGCGCGTGGCGATGCGCTCCAAATCGAGCTTGCTCTGCGTGACCAACTCCTTGGCGAACGCGAACCGAATCAACTGCACGTAGTCGAGCGGCGAACAATGCGCGTGCTCGGCAAACAGCCGCGCCAGGTTGCGCGGGCTGGTGCAGGCAACGGCCGACAACTCGCTCGATGTCCACGATGCCGAGGGCTTGCGGGTGACCGCATCCTGCACCCGATGCACGGCCGGATGCAGATGATTGCGATGCTGGACCCAGGGGGACAGCGCCGCATCCGTTCCCGATCGCCGCAGGTAGACCACCAGATCGCGTGCAACATCGGAAGCGACCCGCGGACCGAGCTGCCTGCCAATGACATGCAGCGCCAGATCCAGCCCGGCCGTGACGCCCGCGCTGCTCATCACCAGGCCGTCTTCAACAAAGATCCTGTTGTCGAGCACACGGGCATCGGGAGCTATGCGCCGCAACTCTTCGATGTGTGAGTGATGAGTCGTGCACTCACGGCCCGCGAGCAGTCCCGCCTTTCCGACAATCACGCTCCCGGCGCAGACGCACAGCAGCAGCGCCTCGCCGATCACTCCGGAGGCCAGCCAGGCGACCGCCCGTTGAGTGGCCGCCTCCTCGAAACTGACAGGCTCGCCGCTCACACCGTTCACGACCACCATCGCATTCTCAGGCAACTTCGCCGGCAGCGGGTCGAGCGCACCCAACTGCAGACCGATCGCCGCCTGCAGCGTTCGCGACGCAGCGACAAAATGCAGCCGGTAGCTGTCGGACACCTTCTTGTTGGCCAGCCGGAAGGCCTCGGCAGGTCCTGCCAGATCGAGCAGAACCAACTGAGGCAGCACGAGGAAGTAAACGTCTCGCACGGTCGCTACCCGAGGGCCTCGGCCGTGGACACGACTCGCGCAAAGCGGCCATCGAGCACGAGCTCCGTACGCTCGCGGATGTCCGCGGTTGAAAAGTGCCGGCCGGCGCGCGATTGCATCGGGAAAGTCAATGTCGCATCGCCTACGAACTGTACCTTGAAGCCGGCATCCGAGGCATGTCGCGTGGTCGTTTCGCAGCATTGTTCGGTGCGAATGCCCGTGATGAGGACCTCCTCCACGCCGTGGTCGCGCAGCCAGCTCTCGAGCGTGACTGCGGAAGTCGTCCTGCCGTAGAGGGCCGAGTGCACTTCCTTGAAGAACACTTCGTCGGCCTCCAAGCGCAGCTCCGGCAAGGCGCGGATCAATCCGGACCGCGGATGGAAAGGATCGCGTGCATCGACCTGCGGCTCGTGATGAAACACCTGCAGGATCGGGATGCCTTGCTGGCGGCAGCGATCGATCAGGGCCTGCGTGTTGGCCAGGAAGGCCGCCGCCTCGCCCGGCTGCCAGTAGGGGCGGTGGCGAAAGGATTCCTGGACATCGATGACGAGCAACACGGTGCGGCGGTCGGCGATTTTCATGAGCTCTTCCGGCAGGGATGGAATGGACACATCATGCCGCCGCGCCGAGCCTGTCGCTACCGGCCCCGCGGCCACCCGTCGTTCAAAAACGGACACCCGCGCGGTTGCGCCCGAAACGGCCAGTTGCGGCGTCTATCCCGTCCCGGGCGCCGCGCGGTTTCCCTGGACGGGACGATGGGCTTAAACTGCCGCGCTCGCGCAATGGTTGTTTACAAAAACATTCGTCCCCGGAGGGTCTCGACGTGTTGAACCATAAGGCAAAGCGTGCCGCCATCCCGGCGGCGCTCACATTGGCATTGCTGGCCGCCAACGGGCTCGCCTGGGCCGATGCGCCGCAGCCGGAAATTCCGACCTGCGACAAGAAGATCGGCACGCTGGCCGTGACCGAGCCGCAGAACCAGTGGTGGCTGCAATACAACTTGGAGTCTCCGGAAGCGCTCATCAAGGTCTACGTCGCGAAGTCCAAGTGCTTCACGCTCGTGGATCGCGGCAAGGGCCTGGCGGCGGCACAGACCGAGCGTTCGCTGGCGGGCAGCGGTGAGATGCGCGGCGGGTCCAACATCGGCAAGGGCCAGATGAAGGCCGCCGACTACGTGCTCGTGCCCGACGTTGCCATGAAGAACAACGACTCTGGCGGCAAGAAGATCGGCGGGATGTTGGGCGGTTTGCTGCCGGGAATCGCCGGTGTCGTGGCCGGCGGCGTCAGCATGAAGAGCAAGACGGCAGATGTCGTACTCACTTTGACCGACGTTCGTTCGACGGAGCAGGTGGCCCTGGAACAGGGGCACTACAAGAAGACCGACCTGGGGTGGGCGGGCGGCGGCGCCGGATTCTTCGGGGCGTTTGCGGCGGCCGGTGCCAGCAGCTATGCAAACACCGAGATCGGCCAGGTCGTCGCCATCGCCTATCTGGATGCCTACTCAAAGCTCGTGAACGACGTGAAGTCGATGGATCATGATGCCAAGACGGATAACGTGCAGCAGTCCGTGACGATGGCGAAGCCCGGCAAGTTGTATGAAGAGGCCAACAACAAGTCCAAGGTGATCCGCGACCTCGATCCGGGCACGACACTGTACCCCACTGGTGAGAAGGATAAGATCTGGTGGAAGGTCAGCGATGAGCTGGGGAACGAAGGCTGGGTTCCCTCGCCGCTGTTCCAGCTCGCGAAGTGAGATTGCTCGCCAGGCACCCGCTGCGGGTGCCTGGCATGGGGCCACCTGTGGCCGGTGCTAATCTGATCGCAGGGCGCCCGAGATGCTGTTTGCTCCGCGCGCACTTTTGATGGGTTACATCCGTGTGCCTGAGTGTCACCGAGTCCGCGGTGGCCCGCGGCGCTTCTACGAACATCGGTCTGCGGGATTCTCCGTCAGTTTACCGCGTCGGGCTCACCGTGTTCTGGTCTACTGAGGCAGCGGCGTCTTGAAAGCCGTATGGCGCCACCGTTTGATTCGAATGCTCCGAGTGCACGCACGAGTTTGAATTCCTGACAGTGGGACTGAGGAGATTTTGGATATTTTGGCGAGATTTGCAGACTCGTCACCGCATCGGAAACAACCTAGTCTGTGTCGATGCCGTCCTATCTGCACGAGTTGCTTCTGACCCTGTTCCGCAACCATTCCGCGTCGGCGACCGATCTACTGCGCGAGCTCGAAGTGCAGCTGCCGGAGCATGACGAAGTTCGCGCCGAGTCCTCCGACATCAGTGACTTGAAGCCCGCGGAGTATCGCGCCGATCTGGTGTTATTTCTGGTGCGACAGTCGAAATACGTGCTCGGCGTGATTGTCGAAGTACAGTTGACACGCGATGCTGATAAGCCGTTTACCTGGCCCGCGTACATAGCCAGTCTTCGTGCACGACATCGTTGTCCGGTGTGCCTCCTCGTTGTCACTGTTGAGGAGTCCGTGGCTCACTGGGCTGGAAAACCCATAGATCTCGGCCCGGGTACTCGGTGCAGCCCTTGGGTCGTCGGACCTTCAAATACGCCGGCGATCACTGAGCTTCAGGATGCGCAGAAGAATGTGGAGCTCGCCGTTCTTTCGGCCATCGAGCACGGACAAACTTCGGACACCGAGCTCGCGGCGCGCATCGCTTCCACGGCCATTGTTGCCAGCGCCGCTGTCGATTCCGAGCGTGCCAGGTTGTATCATGACCTCATCCTGACCTCACTCGCGGCAAACGCACGCAAAACAATCGAGGACGCAATGAATTCAACCCAATACGAGTATAGAAGCGAGCTCCTCCGCCGCTGGGTTTTTGAGGGCAGGGCTGAAGGGAGGGCCGCAGGGCTGGCCGAAGGGCTGGCCGAAGGGCTGGCCGAAGGCAGAGTTGAAGGCAGAGTCGAGGGCCGTGTTGAGCTCATTCTCGAGCTGTTGGCCAAACGGTTCGGCCCATTGAAGGATGAGATTCAGACTCGTGTCCGTTGCGCCGATGTGTCGCAGCTGAATGCTATTACTGAGCTCATATTGACGGCACCGACTCTCGAGCAAGCAATCGGCTCGTTGAGCGGGCTCAGTGCGCCGGCGGTGTGAAGTAAGGGATCGGCGCGCCTGCGTAGACATTCTGCGGCAATTGGCCGTTCCAGCGCTCCGCCTTCACCCGCTCCACCTCGATTCTCCGCAGCTCCAATACGTCCTTGTTCTGTGCCAGTGCGGCGTTCTGGATCTTGAGCGCTTCCGCTTGCGCGGTGGCGACCTTCAGGTTGGCGTAGGCATCGCCATCGGCGCGTGCGCGGATGGCGGCGGCCTCGGCCTCGGCGACTGCGACCTTTTGTTTCTGTTCCGCCTCAACCGTCCGCAGCCGGTTCTCAGCGGCTAGTCGCAGCTGCTCCTGGGTCACCTTGTCATTGATGGCATGCATGTACGACTCCGAGAACTCGAAGTTGCGCATGTCGATGTTGATGACCTGTGCACCGTACAGAGCGAGTTTCGTCTGCAGGGCGGCGTTGATGTCAGCTGAGACCTTGGCGCGTTCGGAGATCAGGTCGGGCGCGCTGTAACGCGCGGTTACTGCCTTGAAGACTTCCTGCGTCGCGGTCTGGACATATGAAGAGAGGTCGCCGTTGTGGCTGTACTTCTCGTACACCTCGGCGACCTTGTCCGTCATGATGCTGTATCGAACCGTCAGGCTGACACTGACCGGTTGAGTGTCCGAGGTGGATCCGCCGGCGTTGTCGATGTTGGCCTGCTCGGCCCGAATGCTGAATACTGCCAGTTTCTGCCAGGGTGGCAGAATCGCCAACCCCTCATTCTCGATGCCGACAATGCGTCCGAACTGCGTAACCACACCGCGGCTGCCCGTCGGGACTGAGTAAAACGGCCATAGCATCCGGATGGTTATCAGCGCAATTACCGCAATGGCCGCGTAACGGACAATCTTGGTCACAGTGGGTGTGGTCGCAGCGTTCATATGCCTCTCGCGCGGTACGGACAGACGCCGCAAACATCATCTCATTGTCATTACCCCGGAACGGCGCTCTGCTTCTCACTGGCTGAATGTGAGCGCGGTCAGAGTTGCTGCATTTCCGCAAAGTTAAACCGACACCGCCGGCCAGGAGAGCGCTGCCCGTGCTGCTGGATTTCTCATTTGCCCCTGAGCCGGCCGCGAAGCCGGTACAACGGCATGCTTATCGAAAGCGGCCGTCTTCGCGGGGCAGACTGTCACACGATCGCGGCGCAGGATGTGTGCCGTATCACGTAAGGCGGCTCAGCCGGCGTCTTTAAGGGGAATGGTCGGATTTGCGAGCTTTTCGAGGTCGGGCCGGGCGTGAGCGCCGATCAACTTGCGCGCGGCCATCTGGTCCTTCGGCGCGTTGATGCTGTCGACAGCAATCAACTCGCCATTGCGAAGATAGCACACACTGAAGCTTCGCGAAGCCGGCGAGCCGCGGACGATGGCGGTATCGTATCCCTGGCATAGGCCCACGATGATCATCTTCAGGTCGTACTGATCGGACCAGAACCACGGCACTTTGTCGTGCACGGTAGGCGAGCCGAGCAAGTTGTGTGCTGCGTTGGCGGCTTGCTCGAATGCGTTGTCGACTGACTCCAAGCGCAGCCGTCTGTCGTAATGAAGGTTGGGATGATTGGCGCAATCACCGGCGGCGTAGATGGCCGGGTCTGACGTCTGACAGTACTCATTCACAACGATGCCGTTGGCGCACTCAATGCCGGATGCAACGGCGAGCTCGTCGGCAGCGGTGACACCGACACCAACAATCACAACATCCGCGGGATGCTCGGCACCGTCGTCGGTGAGCACAGCTCTGACTCGGCCGGTCTTCGAATCACCAGCCAGAGCCTGCACCCTCGAGTTGGTGATGATCCGCACGCCATGACGGGCGTGTTCGGTTTCGTAGAACGACGAGACTTCAGCGCACGTCACGCGATTCATCACGCGATCGGCCATCTCGAGGACCGTCACATCCAGTCCTAACTCGCGCGCGGTGGCCGCCACCTCGAGACCGATGTAGCCGCCACCAATGATGACCATTCGTTTCCCGGCCGCCAGGTCCGCTCGGATCCGCTCGACGTCCGCGATCGTCCGTAAACTATAAACGCCGGCCAGGTCTGCACCGGGAGCCGTGAGAACTCGCGGCTTGCTCCCCGTCGCCAATAGCAGCGCGTCATACGGCATCACCGTGCCGTCGTCGAGACGAATCCGTCTCGCGTCACGCGAGATCTCCTGCACCCGCCGGCCGAGGAGAGTCTCTACAGAGTGCTCCGTATAGAAGAGCTGAGGTCGTAAGACCAGCCGATCTTTGTCCAAGGCACCGGCCAGGAATTTCTTTGATAGCGGGGGACGCTGATAAGGCAGCCACGGCTCATCGCCCACCACGGTCAGCTTCCCCGTGAAGCCTTTGCGGCGTAGTGTATGAACGGCTTGGTCGGCAGCCTGACCAGCCCCAATGATCACAATGTGTCCGAACATTGCTGGAAGCATAGCTGATACGCATACGGCTATGCTGCACCAGTGGTGAGCGAAGGGCGCGGCCGGCTGCGCCACAACGGTGCAGAATAGGGAGCTGGGACTGGAGCAGTCCTGTGATTTGCCGCTGTTTTGTTCACTGTAGTGCATGGCACGAAAGCTGCAAAAAACGGCTGGGCGATACATTGCGTATAACTAAAGCATTGAAAACTCCGACGGAGAGCGCGACATGAAACTGGTCACAGCGATCATCAAACCGTTCAAGCTCGACGACGTGCGTGCCGCGCTGTCAGATATCGGCGTATCCGGCATGACCGTTACCGAGGTAAAGGGATTCGGACGGCAGCGTGGCCACACCGAGTTGTACCGAGGTGCCGAGTACGTGGTCGACTTCGTTCCGAAGACCCGGATCGAAGTGGCTGTGCGCAGCGACCTGGTGGACCAGGTCGTGGAAGCCATCTTGAAGTCCGCCAAAACGGGGAAAGTGGGTGATGGAAAGATCTTCATCACCGAAATCGAGCGCGTGATTCGCATCCGCACCGGCGAAACCGACGACGCGGCTTTGTAATCTTGTTAGCGGGGCACCCGCCCCGCGGAGGACGCGCCCAGCCTTCGTTCGGGACCGCGGCAAAAGGCGTGACTTTTGCCTGTGGTTCATTAGCGGCGGCAAGCCGCCGCAGAGGACGCGCCCCACCTTCGTTCCATGCGCGGCAAAAGGCGTGGCTTTTGCCGCTCAGTGCCACATTTAAAGTTAGTCGTCGTGGGCGGCGCCCGCTCTTTTTTCCATGGAGGAGTGGCCAGTTAGACTGGCAATGACGATCGCCAGCTCATGGGGCTCGACCGGCTTGGCGACGTGATTCTGATATCCCGCCTGCAAGGCCCGGAGCCGATCCACCGGCGATGCGTAACCGGTCACCGCGATGGCGGGCGTTTGCCCACCAAAGTCAGGATCGAGAGCCCGCACCTGCTCGATCAGGCCGTACCCGTCCATCCCCGGCATGCCGAGATCGGCTATCAGCACGTGAGGTCGCTGCTCAAAGATCTTCGTCAGCGCGGCTTGCCCGCTGTCGGCCAGAGATACCTCGGCGCCATAACCCTGCAGGACGTTCGCGATCAACTCGCGCGCCCCCGGCTCGTCATCGACGACCAGGAGGCGAATGCCCGCCAGCATCGTTGAGCTCACTGCGACCGGCGGCGCGGTGGTCTCCTCACCGGCACCCCCTTTCGCCAACCCCGAACGCGTGGGTAAACGCACAACGAAGCGCGATCCTTTCCCCTCGCCCTCGCTGAATGCCTCAACTGATCCGGCATGCAGCTCAACGAGGTGCCTCACTATCGCGAGCCCAAGTCCCAAGCCGCCATGGCGACGACTGATGGACCCGTCTTCCTGCCGGAACCGATCGAATACCAAGGGTAAAAACTCAGGTTTGATCCCCTGCCCACTATCACTGACGCTGATCTCCGCCTCGCCGTTACGGTGGGCCAGCGTCACTTCCACGCGTCCGCCGGTCGGCGTGAACTTGATGGCGTTAGAGAGCAAATTGCAGACAATCTGCTGTAAACGGGCGAAATCACCCCGGACGGTGGCCGCGCCGGTGTCGAGCAGCGGCACGACGGTGATCCCCTTTGTCTGCGCCGCAGGCTGCATGGTTTCCAAGGCGGCTTCGACCACCCTCCGCGGGTTGACGGGCAGGATCTCCAACGCAACTTTGCCGGTAACGATCCGGGAAACGTCCAAAAGATCTTCGATCAGGCGCTTCTGCGCGCGGGCGTTGCGCTCAATCGTCTCCAGCGCCCGCTCCTGGGTCGCCTCATCGAGGCGCCGGGTCCGCAGCAGCGTCACCCAGCCGAAAATTGCATTGAGCGGGGTCCGCAACTCATGAGACATCGTCGCGAGGAACTCGTCCTTCAAGCGGCTGAGCTGCTCGAGCTCGGCCGTGCGCTCCTTGACCCGGTTCTCCAGCTCCTGGTTGGACCCGGCCAGCGCCGCATTCGCCTTGAATAAATCGACGAAGACCTGCACCTTCGAACGCAATACCGGCGCGATCACCGGCGTCTGTATGTAGTCCACCGCTCCGAGCGCATAACCGCGGGCGGTCTGCATTTCATCCACGTAGGCGGTAATGAAAATGATGGGAGTGTGCCGGCCATTGCGATGGCCGCGAATCAATGTCGCGGTCTCCAGGCCGTCGATGTCGGGCATGTTGACATCGAGGAGGATGACGGCGAACGAGCCCTCCAGAACGCGCTTCAGCGCCTCCGTACCCGAGCGCGCCTGAACAATTTCGGCATCGACCTCCGCCAGCAGACTGCTGTAAACCAGCAGCTTTTCCGGCAGATCGTCGACGATCAAAATTCGGGCACGACTCACTCGAGCCTACCGCACGACTCGCAGAGGACGGGCATTGCGTCCAATTCCCAAAGCCCCGCTGCGGACCACTTCGAGCAATTCCGCTTGCTGAGCGAGGTCGGACACAAAAGCATTGATTTCCATCTCGCTGGCTGTCAGCTCGACGATAAATCCATCCGTTGCCGGATCCAGCACGCGTCCGCCCGTCCGCACCACGTAGCCGCGGACTGCGTCGGTGTGCTCCGGCCGGACTTTCAGCTTCAGGAGCACCAGCTCGCGCTCCAGATGCTCGCCACCGGTCAGGTCATCTGTGCTGACGACGTCGACCAGCTTGTTCAATTGGTTCGTGATCTGCTGCATCACGGCCTCCGATCCGGTCGTGACCAGCGTCAGACGCGATACCGTCGGGTCATCTGTCGGGGCCACCGACAATGATTCAATGTTATAGCCGCGGGTGGAGAATAAGCCCGCGACCCGGGTCAGTGCACCCGCTTCATTCTGCAAAAGGATGGCGATGATGTGACGCATGAGTCCGAACCCAGGATGTATCGCAAACGAGAATAAAGGATTCCACGACTACGCGCCGTTTTGCGCTGCCTGCGCAAGCTGCTAGTCTCGGCGAGGTCCCCATTTAGAGCCTTGCCATGAGTGATACGGTCATCCAGCCCCGCCCATTCGGGCACCCCCTCGCCGGCCAGACGATGTCGGGCGCCCGGATGATCATGCAGGTCCTTGCGGATGAAGGCGTTACGGCCATTTTCGGGTACAGCGGCGGCGCTATTCTGCCGACCTACGATGCGGTATTTCTCTACAACGAGCACGCGACCCGGGAGGGTGAGCCGCAGATCCCGCTCATCGTTCCCGCGAACGAGCAGGGCGCGGGCTTCATGGCTGCCGGCTATGCCCGTGCTACCGGCCGAGTCGGCGTCTGCATCGTCACTTCCGGACCCGGGGCGACGAACACTGTTACACCAGTGCGCGATTCCATGGCGGATTCGGTGCCCATGGTGGTGATTTGCGGGCAAGTGGCGCGGGCCTCCATTGGCACGGACGCATTCCAGGAGGCCCCCGTCCCCTCGATCATGGGCTCCGTCGCGAAACACATCTTTCTGGTAACGGACCCCACTCGCCTCGAGGCGACGGTCCGCACCGCGTTCGAAATCGCCCGGACCGGCCGACCTGGCCCGGTGGTCGTGGATATCCCAAAGGATGTCCAAAACTGGGAGGGCGTGTTCCAAGGCAGCGGCATTCTGCCGATCCCCGGCTATCGCCGCCGAATGAACGAGCTCGCCCACCGGACCCTCGATGACCTGGAAGCCGGGAAGTTCTTCGAGATGCTGGGAGAGGCCCAGCGCCCGGTGATCTACGCCGGCGGCGGCGTGATCAATTCGAACGCGGCCGCACCCCTGGCCGATTTCGCGGAGACCTTCGGCATTCCGGTCGTGACGACATTGATGGGCATCGGCGCGATCGACACCAAGCACAAGCTGTCGATGCACATGCTGGGCATGCACGGCACCGCCTACGCAAACTACACGGTGGATGACGCCGATTTCCTCATCGCCGTCGGCTCCCGTTTCGACGATCGCGTCGCGGGCGTTCCGGCGAAATTTGCGCGCAACGCCAAGCGAATCGCGCATCTCGACATCGATCGCGCCGAGGTCAACAAGGTCAAGCGGGTTCAGTGGAGTTACGTGGGTCAGCTGCCGGAGGCGCTGCAGGCGCTGACGGCGTATGGGAAGCGCAAGAAGTTTGCGCCCGACTACTCGACGTGGCACGCCGAGTTGGCTGAGCTGAAGCGCACCTATGCCATGAACTACGATCGCAACAGCAGCCTCATCCAGCCGTACTACGTGATCGAGGAAATCAACAGGCTGGCGGGCGGCGAGGCCATCATCTCCACCGGCGTTGGCCAACATCAGATGTGGGCCGCGCAGTACTGCGATTTCCGCCAGCCGCGATTGTGGCTCACCTCCGGCAGCATGGGCACGATGGGCTTCGGCCTGCCCGCCGCCATCGGCGCCCAGATCGCCAACCCGCAGCGCCTGGTCATCGACATCGACGGCGACTCCAGCATCCGCATGAACATGGGCGAGCTCGAGACCGTCACGACCTATGACCTGCCGGTCAAAGTGGTTGTGTTGAACAATTTCGGCGACGGCATGGTGAAGCAATGGCAGAAGCTGTTTCACCACGGACGCTTCGCCTCGAGCGACCGCTCCCTGCACAAGAAGGACTTCATCAAGGCCGCCCAGGCCGACGGCTTCCGCTACGCCGTGCGCCTGGATCGGAAAGAGGATGTGCCCCGGGTTGTCCAGGAATTCATCCAATTCCCAGGCCCTGCCTTCCTCGAAGTGATCATCGACCGGGACGCCGGCGTGTACCCGATGGTGGGCCCCGGCAAGAGCTATGACGAGATGATCACCGGCGATCACATCCCGTCCCGGTACAAGGTTGCAATCACCCAGCCCGGCGCTTCGGAGATGTTCTGAATGAAGTATCTCCACACGATGGTGCGCGTTACCGATATTGACGCGTCGTTGCGCTTCTACCGGGATGCGTTGGGTTTGAACGAGTTGTCCCGTATGGACAACCAGCAGGGGCGCTTCACGCTGGTGTTTCTGGCAGCACCGGGGGATGAGAGCGCCCAAGTGGAACTGACCTACAACTGGGACCCGGAAAGCTATACCGGCGGCCGCAACTTCGGGCACCTGGCGTATGAGGTCGACAACGTCTACGAAACCTGCCAACGCCTGATGGATCATGGGGTGACCATCAACCGCCCGCCACGGGACGGACGGATGGCGTTCGTTCGCTCGCCAGATAACATCTCCGTGGAGCTGCTGCAGAAAGGCGGCCGACTCGAACCGGCCGAGCCCTGGAAGTCCATGCAGAACGTCGGGGTCTGGTAGCCCTCCCCGCCGGCAGCGAGGCCCTGCCGGCAGCGAGGCCCTGCCGGCAGCGAGGCCCTGCCGGCAGCGAGGCCCTGCGAGCGGCGAGGTCCCGCAGGCGGAGAAGGCCCGATTTAACGATGTCAGCCGACAACGACTGGCCGACAGTCCGCGTTCAGCCGACCAGGCGCATTGTTACGCTGTGTAATCGCGTATGATGCTACAGCCCTGCGGGCTGCAATGCCGCACGTTGGTTTAATCCCATGAAGTCCCTACCTGGCCTGGTTGTTGCGGCAGCCTTTGCTGCCTTGACGTGTGCCGTCTGGGCGTTCCTGAATCGCCCGGCGCCGGAACCGCCCTGGCCCGCCCGCATCCAGGGGTTCTCATTTTCCCCCATCCGGATGGGCGAAGACCCAACGAAACACATCTACCCGACGGACGCGGAGATCGACGCCGATCTCAAACTCGTCTCGGGCAAGGTTGGAACCGTTCGCACCTACAGTGTGGCCGGCTCCCTTGCCGACATCCCGCAGCTCGCGGCTCGTCACGGACTGAATGTGGCTGTCGGCGCGTGGATCGACGACCACCGCGATGCCAACGAAACTCAACTGCAGACGGCCATCGAGCTGGCACGCACCCACCTCAATGTAATGCGGGTGTTCGTGGGCAACGAGGTGGCCCTGCAGGGTTATGTGCCGCTGAAGGAGCTGGAGGGCTATCTGGATCGCGCGCGCTCGGCGATTGGACAGCCCGTGGGTACGGCGGAGCCCTGGAACACCTGGCTGGAACATCCCGAGCTGGCCCAACATGTCGACTTCATCGGGGTCCACCTGTTGCCGTATTGGGAAGGATTGCCCGTCGAGATGGCCGTGGACTACTCGATCGAGCAGTTACACCGCATCCAGAAAGCCTTTCCCAACAAGGAAGTCATCATTGCCGAGATCGGCTGGCCGAGCCGGGGTCGTACCCACCAGTACGCCGTGGCTTCGGAAGCCAACGAGGCGCTGTTCCTGCGGCGCTTCCTGGCCCGCGCCAAGCACGAACACTTCGTCTACTACATCATGGAAGCGTTCGATCAGCCGTGGAAGGCCCCCCAGGAAGGCGATGTAGGCTCGTATTGGGGCGTCTACAACGTGAATCGAGTGCCGAAATTCGAGTTCACGGCGGGGATCGTGCGCGTGCCCGAGTGGCACATGCTGGCCGCGATTTCAGTGACGGTCGCCTTCGTGGTGCTGTTCTTCTTCTACTTGAACAACGTGACGCCGCTCCGAAATCGCGGGCGCAGCTTCCTTGCGCTGGTGGTGTACGCCGCCGCCACCGTGACCGTCTGGGTGTTTTACGACTTCACTCAACAGTACATGACCTTCGCCAGTGTCGTTTCCGGCGTAATGCTGTTGACGGGCATGCTGGGGGTCGTTCTCGTGTTGCTGGCCGAGGCTTACGAGTGGGCGGAGGCTCACTGGGTGACCTCGCGCCTGCGCCTCGGCCCTCCGCTGGCGGCCGATGGTCAGCCGCAGCCTAAAGTATCCATCCATGTCCCGGCCTACAACGAGCCGCCCGAGATGGTCATCGAGACCCTGGATGCGCTGGCGCGGCTCGACTATTCCAATTTCGAAGTGCTGGTGATCGACAACAACACGCGCGCCGAAGCGGTCTGGCGCCCGGTCGAGGCCCACTGCGCGCGCCTGGGTGAGCGATTCCGATTTTTCCACGTTGAACCGCTGGCCGGCTTCAAGGCCGGCGCGTTGAACTTCGCGTTACGGTACACCTCAGCGGATGCACGGATCGTGGCCGTGATCGACAGCGACTACGTTGTCGAATCCAACTGGTTGCGGGAGCTGGTGCCGGCGTTCCAGAGTGAGCGCATCGCCATCGTGCAGGCGCCGCAGGACTATCGTGATGAAGCTCGAAGCGCCTTCAAGGCCATGTGCTACGCGGAGTACCGCGGGTTCTTCCACATCGGAATGATCACGCGAAACGAACGCAACGCGATCATTCAGCACGGAACGATGACTCTGGTCCGCCGCAAGCTCCTCGAGTCCTCCGGCGGGTGGGCCGAGTGGTGTATCACGGAGGACGCCGAGCTCGGATTGCGCCTCTTCGAGTCCGGGTACGAGGCCTCATACGTACCCACCACTTACGGCCGCGGCCTGATGCCCGATACCTTCATCGACTTCAAGAAACAGAGATTCCGCTGGGCCTATGGCGCCATGCAGATCCTGAAGAGACACGCGCGTTCGCTGTTTACCGAAAAAAGCTCGCTCTCGCCCGGACAACGGTATCATTTCGTGGCCGGCTGGCTGCCGTGGGTGGCCGACGGCTTCAACCTCATATTCAACATCGCGGCGCTCGCCTGGAGCGTCGCCATTGTGTGTCTGCCACGCCGGATTGATCCGCCACTGATGATGTACTCGGTCCTTCCGCTGTCGCTGTTCACTTTCAAGCTCGCGAAGCTGGCGCACCTGTACCAGGTCAGGGTGGGCGCGAACATCCGCCAGACCTTTGCGGCGGCGATCGCCGGTCTGGCGCTGACACACACCATCGGCACCGCCGTTCTCAAAGGCTCATTTACTCGCGGCGAGCCTTTCTTTCGCACACCTAAAAATGCCGGGAGTCACCGGGTCGTTGAGGCGCTGGCGGCTGCCCGCGATGAAACGGTGATCATGCTCGGCTTGTGGTTTTGCGCATGGGGTGTCTCGCACTCGACCACCTACCAGACCCGCGGCCCGGACCGGATCGCCTGGGTCGTCGTCCTGTTGATCCAGTCGGTGCCCTACCTGTCCTCGCTGCTCGTGTCCCTGACGAGCGCATTCACGCTTCCCGCGAAGCTCTTGGGACGCGGCTACCGCGCTGCAGTACTTCACCCGCCGGAACGGGCTGTCGAGCCCGATTCACTCGCCTGAGGTATGGGCATGGATAGCCCGGGCGCAACGCATGCGTTGCCCGGGGAGTCCGCGAGGATTCCCCAGGACCGAGGGTGAGCGACCGGATGCCTGCGCAAAACGAGGCCGGGCGGTCTCTGACCGCTATTGGGTTCATGCTCACCGCCGTCGCGGCGTTCAGTGGCATGGACAGCCTCCTGAAGGTCCTGTCCGAGCACTACCCTCCCATGGAGGTGGTCTTTCTGCGGGGCGCTTCCGCAGTGCCTTTCATGGTCGTGCCGCTGCTCGTGACGGGCCGCCTGAGACTGCTGAGGCCGGTCCGAATGGGAATGCACTTTGTAAGGGCGCTGTTGCAGCTGTTCGTACTGGTGGCCTTTGTGTATGCCGTGCGTGTGCTCTCGCTGGCCGATGCCTATGCGATTTTCTTGAGTGCACCCCTCATCGTCACCGCGCTTTCGGTCCCACTGCTCGGTGAGCATGTTGGCTGGCGCCGCTGGGTCGCGATCTCCGTCGGCCTGATCGGCGTTCTGACGATGCTCAAACCGTCGGCTTCGAGCTTGGTGTCGTTGGGCGCCGTAGCCGCATTCCTGTCCGCGGGCGGGTATGCGTTCAATGCCATCGCGCTGCGCATCGTGACGCGTACGGACTCGACCGTCAGTGTGACGTTCTGGATGATCAGCCTGATGACTGCTATGGCCGCCTGCCTGGCGGCGCCGCAATGGATTGCGATCCGAGGCGAAGACTGGGTGCTTCTGGCTGCCATAGGCCTCTTCTCCTCGATCGCGCAACATTTGCTGACCGAGGCCTTCCGAAGAGCAGCGCCCTCCGTGGTCGCTCCCTTTGAATACACCGCCTTGCTCTGGGGGATCGGCATCGATCGCGTCGTCTGGGGCGTGTTCCCGAGCAGCCGCGTCTATATTGGTGGCGGCATCGTCATTGCTAGCGGCTTGTATCTGATCTGGCGGGAGCACGTCCGGCATGTACCCCCCATCGCATCAGAGACCCAGGCTCATTCGACGCAACCTTGAACGAAGCGAGACATGCTGACGAGCGAAGTGGAAGCATATCTGCACTCGAACATCCCACTATCGGCCGCAATGGGCGTGCAGGTGAAGGTGGCGACCCCGGAACGGGTACTCCTGTTCGCGCCGCTGGCGCCCAACATCAATCATCACCAGACCGTGTTCGGTGGCAGCGGTGTGGTGCTTGCCACGCTGTCAGCGTGGACTCTGTTGCACCTGCGACTCACCCACGAGCGTATCGACGCGCAACTGGTCATCCAACGCAGCGCTATGGAATATGAGCGACCCATTGCCGGTGACTTCGGGGCCGAGTGCGCATTCACGGATGTCGTTGTGTGGCAACGATTTCGCGCGATGATCGAGCGGCGCGGCCGGGCTCGGATGACGCTCAATGCCCAATTACTGCATGCCTCCGACGAAATGGGCTCGTTTGTGGGAGACTTCGTCGCGTTCACGAAGAGGTCGTAAACCATCCCGACGATTGCACTCGTTGCGGTGCTGCTTGCCGCCGCGGCGCATGCTACCTGGAACATTTCAGCGAAGAGAGCCGCCGGGGCGCGGCACTTCGTGTGGCTCTACTCGGTCGGCTCCACTCTTCTCTACCTGCCGATCATCCTCTGGATCTGCATCCAGCGAACGCCGCACTTGGATTCGCGTCAGTGGATAGCCCTGGCGGCCACGAGCATCCTGCACTTGGGCTATTCGCTCTCCCTGCAGGCCGGCTACCGAAGCTCGGATCTCTCCCTCGTCTATCCGATTGCACGCGGCTTTGGTCCACTGTTGTCCTTTATCGGAGCCGTCGTGCTCTTGGGCGAGCACCCCTCGACGCTATCTGCCCTGGGCATGATCCTCATCGTCGCGGGTATTCTGCTGGTCGCGGGACTCACTCGCGAGCCCCACCGTGCGCCTCGCAAGGGGATCTTTTTCGGACTCTTGACTGGTGTGTTTATAGCGTCATACACGCTGAACGACGGTTGGGCGGTGAAAGCCCTCGCTCTGTCTCCTTTCATCGTGGACTTTACCGGCAACCTCGTCCGCCTCGCTGTGCTCTCACCCCTCGCGTGGCGAGACAGGGCCGAAGTCAAACGAGAGGCTCGGGAGTACGCCCGACCTGCCGTGATTGTCAGTGTGCTGGGGCCTGTCGGGTACATTCTGGTGCTGTTCGCCATGCGGATTGCTCCGATCAGTCACATTGCGCCCGCTCGCGAGCTCGCAACCCTTGCCGGTGCATACATGGGATCGAAGTTATTGAGTGAACGAACTACACCGGAGCGAATAATTGGTGCTGTTTGCATTGTTGTGGGCGTCGTGAGTCTGTCGTTCGCGCGTTAGACAGTGCAGAATGTCGCGCGGATAGCTCCAACAAGGGGAACACTCGCCATGAGCAACGCGGAGATTCGGGGACGGTTTGTCTGGCACGAGTTGATGACTACGGACACCGACGCTGCCAGCGATTTCTACTCGCGCGTCGTCCCGTGGAAGGCGGAAGACTCGGGGATGCCCTCCTATTCAGTTTGGATGTCAGGGAAGGTACGGGCCGGCGGGCTGATGGCCCTGCCACCGGAGGATGGTTCCTCTACGCCGCCCCATTGGATCATTTATGTCGGCACGCCGGATGTCGACGCAACGGTCGAGTCGGCTGAGAGACTCGGCGGCAAAATACTGAAGCCCGCGGCCGATATTCCCAATGTCGGCCGGTTTGCGGTGCTCTCGGATCCGCAAGGCGCGGCATTCGCTGTATTCACACCTGCCCCGACGCCGGATGAGGGGATGCCCGCCGGCGGCGACGTCGGTGCATTCACCTGGCACGAGCTTGCGACGACGGACTTGGACGCGGCACTCGGTTTCTATTCGGAGCTGTTCGGTTGGGAAAAGGGTCGGGCGCACGATATGGGAGAGTCCGGTGTCTACCAGATCATCAACCACGGCGGCCAGGAGGTCGGTGGCATCTGGAAAGCCCGCGATAACTCAACGCCGCCGAACTGGCTGAGTTATGTGCGTGTCGAGGACGCCGCCAAGGCAGCGAATGCGGTCAAGGCGGCCGGCGGCCGCGTCCTGAATGGTCCGATCGAAGTGGCGGGCGGCTCCTGGATCGTCCAACTGCTGGACCCGCAGGGTGGCGCGTTTGCCGTGGTCGAGGCCCCGGCGGCGGCTGACGCGTCGGTCCCGGCTAAACGGGCTGCGAAGAAGGCTGTGAAGAAAGCCGCTAAGAAGGCCGCTAAGAAGGCCGCTAAGAAGGCCGCTAAGAAGGCCGCTAAGAAAGCCGCGCCCGCCAAGGCTGCTCCGGCCAAGGCCGCCCCCGGTCAGGCTGCCCAGAAAACCGCCCGGAAGTCTGCGGGTGGCGCGGCCAAGAAAGCTACGAAAAAGGGCGCATCCAAGCCCGCGGCCAAGAAGCCAGCCAAGAAGCCAGCCAAGAAGGCGGTCGGTAAGTCTGCTGCCAAAAAGGCTGTGAAGAAGGCCGCGAAGAAGGCGCCAGCGAAGGTGAAGGGCAAAAAAGCGGCCCGCAAGAAGTAACCTGGATGGGCTGGCCGCCTCGGGGCGGCTGGCCCGTGGCCGTGCGTGACGTCGTCGCGGCGACGACTGGGTGCGGATCGCCGGCCGAATGTCGAGCCGGGCCGATGCGCCTGCGGACAGATGAGCGCGCTCGGTCGGACGGCAGTGCTATTTCGAGTCGGACTCGGCGGCTTCGCGTTGAGCGGCCGATTGCTTCATGGCTGCGTCGATTTGCTCACGCACGCGGGCCTCGGTTTTGAGGCCTTCGCGTGCCTCTTGAGCCTTCGATGCGGCGGCCGCAGCTGCCGCCGTGCCGGTGTCGGCGACTCCGCAGCCGCTGAGGAACAGCATGAGTGACAGCAGAACAGATGACCTTGCCATGGGGAACCTCCAGTGAGCCTGAAGCTTTGTCCGGGGGGCCGGCCGCGGCAAGGCCCGCCGTTCACTTTCGTGATCCGGTGCAGATGAACGAGTGCGGATCGTGGCAGTATTGATGATCATGGCGGAGCACGTACATGGCTAAGGGAACTGTCACCAATCGAACCGCGGCGGAGCCGCGCGTCCGGCGCGGCTACTTCGAAAGCCGCTTTGGTCAGTTGCATGTCCATAATGCCATCCCCCCGGGGGGCGGCTTCGAAGAGGGCACACCCCTGCTGTGCATCCACCAGACCTCAGGCACGGGCCGCGTCTTCGAGCGCTTCCTGGCGCTCGCGGGTCGGGATCGTTCCGTGTACGCGCCGGACCTGCCAGGCTTCGGCGAGTCGGACCCACCGCCAACTCGTCCGACGATCGCGGACTACGCCGGCGCGATCGGCGATTTCCTCGACACGATGCGCTTTCGCCAGATCGATATTCTCGGCTATCAGGCGGGCACGTTGATCGCGTCCGAGTTGGCGATTGCACGGCCGAAGCAGATACGCCGTGCCGTAATGGTGTCGGTCCCTGTTCTGAATGACTCAGAGCGTGATGCGTCCAGGCGCGGGTCATCGGCACCGTCGGAAGATGGCGCTCATTTGTTGGCCGAGTGGAAGCGGACGTTGGAGTCATATGGCGCCGGCGTTCCGCTGGAAGTGCGTGCGCGGGCTTTCGCGGAGAAGTTGAGAAGCGGCGTCCATCCAACTTGGGCGTTGGCTGCGGCGCAACAGTACGCGTCACGCGAACGGCTTGCGCTCGTCACACAATCTGCGTTGGTATTGCGTCCTAAAGATGATTTTTGGGATGCGACCCTGCGTGCCCGCGAGCTGTTACCTAAAGCGCGATTCATCGACCTGGCCGACCAGGGCAATGGCCTCTTTGAGACCACTCCCGAGCTGGTGGTCGAGGTCAGCCGCGAGTTTTTGCGCGGTTGACTGCGATTTCCGGGCGCCGCGGAGCGGGCTTATGTCACATAGCCAGGACATTCCTCACACTTTGGTCTTGAATAACCGCCTGCGTTGCTCTGCGGCGGTAGACTTTCGCCGGGGCCGCCTCAGGCCACAATTATTATTATTATTAAGAAGTGGGGACACGCGATGAACGTACACCAACGCCACTCGCCGCCGCCCGAACAGCAGGACGATCTCGAAGTCACGGCGGAACTGCCCGTTCTGGACGTTGCCGCCTATGAGGCCGGCGCCGCCGCGGCCGCGGCCACCGCCGAGTCCAACCCTGCCGCGGTACCCGAGCACGACCATCTCAACACAACAGACACGTGGCACATTCCCAAGCCGGTGCTGCGGGTCCCGAAGACGCCGGGTTCGGAAGTCGCCAACACCGTCATCGACGAGAATCGCGCCAAGCTCGAAGCCAACCTCAGCTCGCTGGCCACCACGCTCCGTGATGTCGAGGAGCGCCTCAGTCGCAAGGGTGAGCGGCTGGCCGAGATGGAGAAACAGCTCGAGCTTGCCATCGGGGAACGCAACACAACCGAACAGCGCGCCCGTGTCCTCGCGGACGATCTGACCAGGGCTGAAGCGGCCGCGACCGCCAGTCAGGCACGCGTCGCCGAGCTGCAGAAGGCGCTCGCCGATCACCAGGCCGCCGATGAGGCGCGTCGCGCCCGCGACGCGCAAATCCAGTCGCAGCTCGGCGAGCGCAACCAACAACTTCAGGCCCAGCTTGCCACGGCCGCCCGTGAGTTTGAAGCCAGGCTGGCCGCCAGCAATCGCGAATTTGACGCGCGGTTTGCCACTCATGCCCAGGCCATGGCGCGCTTCGAAAAGGAGTTGGCCGAGGCGCGGGACCGCAACACCGAGTACCTGGAAGCACTGTCGTCGGTCGAAGGCCGCCGCTCCGTGTTCGAGGACCTCATCGCGACGTTGGACGATGACGTGGCACAGCGGGACGCACGGATTGCGCAGCTTGAAGGCAGTCTCTCCAAACATACCGGCCGCGAGAGTGAGCTGGAATCGGAGCTGCGCGAGCGGGTTGCGCGCATCGCGGCCTTGGACAAGCAGGTCAGCGCCTTGACGGCTGCCCTGGCTCAACGTGCCGAGCAGCAGACAGACGGCGAGCGCGCCCGCGCGGGCCTGCAACAAAGCATCAGCGCCCTCAACGGGACCCTGGCCGAGCGCAATGACCGCGTGAAGGTGCTGGAAGGAACTGTCGAGCAACAGACAATCGCCGCCGCGCAATTACGCAGCGAGTTGGAGCGAGCGGCCGCTGAAAGGTCGCAACTCGTGGCCGGGGCTGCCTCACTCGAAGCCGCGCTGAAGGCAGCGACCGCTCGCGGCGACCAGCACGAGTCGATCGCCAAGGGATTCAAGGCTCGTATCGATGACTTCGAGGCCGCCGCTCCGGCTCAGCGCCGCCGCGTCGAGCAGCTCGAAACCGAAGTGGCCGCTGTGCGCGCCGAGCTGCATTCGTCGAGCTCGTCACTGCAGGCAGCCGCCGCCGAGCGAAACGAACACGTGGCGCGTATCGCGGCGGGCGAGACGCGAATTCAGGAGCTGGAAGCGCGAGTTTCCGAACAGCAGGAGACGCTGCGCCAATTGCAGGCCGAGTCCAACACTCACGCGGCGCGTGCCAGCGAGCTCGAGGTCGCCGGCGCGGCCCGTGTCAGAGATCTGGAAATCGCGCATGCCGCCCGCGTCAGCGACCTGGAAAGCGCGCGTGCGGCCCGCATCGCCGAGTTGGAAAGTGTTCACTCGGCCCGCGTGCAGGATCTCGAGAACCAGCTGCGCCGCGCCGCGGAGACGGTCAGCCGGCTCGAAAGCGAGGCACGCAGCCAGGGCGCGCGCGTGGAAGAGCTGGAAAAGATCAACAACGACTGGCGCGCCACCGTGGAGGAGGCGCGGCACGCCATCGCGGATCGCGATGTCCTCATCGAGCGCCTCGAGCAGGAAACCGCCGCGAGTGCCATGCTCGTCGGCCACATCCAGAAGAGTGTGAACCGTTTGGACAGCGATGCTCCGCCGCGTGTCAGTGAGCCGGCCGCGGATGGTGCGACCCGCTTGTTGATCCGGACCGACAGCGAATCCGAAGTCGTGCATGTCCTCGGGCGCAAGACAACAGTCGGACGTACCCCGGACAACGATCTGCAGATCGATGCGAAGTTCATCAGCCGTCATCATGCGGTGATCCTGGCGGGCCCCGCGCACGCCATCATCGAGGATCTCAACAGCACGAACGGCGTGATGGTCAACAACAAGCGCATCACGCGCCAGCCGCTGAAGGACGGCGATAATGTGATCATCGGAAAGACGGCGTTCCGCTTTGCCATCCGCCCGGCTCGGACCGCGCCTGCCGCGGGGCAATAGCTAGGGCTTTTCGATCGCTTTCGTCCAAAGGGCGACGTCGTCGGCGGTCATCGAGCTGGCGTTGGTATGTCTTGCATCCGTAAGACCCCAACGCTGGACATCCGGCAGATATTGCTCTCTGGAAAGCAAAGTTCCGCGGCACGTTTTTTCCGCCGGGGGCGCTGCGCGCAGCTCCTGGGCGAGTCGCTCCATGAGGTTGGTCATGACCCATTCGGGGATGCGGTGGCGCTCAGAGGGATAGATAAATCCGAACAGGCACAGGTGGGAGAACAACACCCGCCAGTGGGCCCCGAAGCGGTCCATTAACCGCTCCCAGTCGAGATGTTCGGCGTGGGCCAGCATCAGATGCACTATGTCCGCGCCGTCATAGCGCTCGCGCTCCATGATGAAGGCCTTGGACCAGATGGTTTCCTCCACCGGGCACAGCAGAACGTCGACCCCGAACACCTGGCCGCGCGCGGCGTGTTTGAACCAACCCTCATCGACATGGGCAATGCCATTGCCCGAGTTGAAGATCACATCGACATAGCCGTGCGCGCAGGATGCCTTGCCGAGCCAGTGCGGGAAAGTCAGCTCGGTAGCGAATCCCGCCCGCTCCAGGACTCTCATGATCGGGTCGTATTCTTCCCGACGCACGAAGATGTCGAAGTCCTTGGTGTCGCGCTGGATGGCCGTGTATTGTCCAAGCGCGAATCCGCCTCCCACCAGAAATGGCAGGCGTGCGTCATGCAACGCTTCCATCACATGACGGTAGAATTCGTGCGCCGGGCTGGTGGGCATAACAATTGCTCCGCGGTGCGCGTATGAGGGCTTCTATCTGAGCAGTATCAAGCAAGCCACGCGCCTGGCCGCTGTCGGTGACCTCCACGTCAAGAAAACGTCCAAGGGCGCGCTGAGTCCCTTGCTCGAGTCCGTCAACGAGCGGGCGGACTTTCTCCTGCTATGCGGCGATCTCACGGACTACGGGCTACCGGAAGAGGCGCACATCCTGGCGGATGAATTGGCCGCGGCGGTCCGCATTCCGATGGTCGCGGTGCTGGGTAACCATGACTTTGAGTCAGGGCAACCGGTGGAGGTCTGCAGGATCCTGACCGAGGCCGGCATCAAGGTGCTCGACGGCGAGGCGCACGAGGTACTGGGCAYCGGCATTGCCGGGGCGAAGGGCTTTTCGGGGGGATTCGGGCGCGCCACCCTGGGCGCCTGGGGCGAGCCCGCCATCAAGCATTTCGTACAGGAAGCCATTGAGGAAGCGAACAAATTCGAGGGGGCTCTGGCCCGCCTGCGTACCCCCCGGCGGATCGCGATGCTGCACTATTCCCCCGTCAAGGCGACCGTCGAGGGCGAGCCGCTGGAGATCTATCCCTATCTGGGCACGAGCCGCCTGGAAGAGCCCCTGAATCGGCATCCGGTCAACATGGTGTTCCACGGGCATGCCCACCACGGGGCCCTCGAAGGCCGCACCAGCACCGGCATCCCGGTTTTCAATGTGGCGATGCCCCTGCTCATGCGCAGCTTTCCGGGGCAGGTTCCCTACCGCGTCTTCGAGATACCGGGCCCCGCAGCGTGAAAATGGTTAAGCTTCGCGACCGAAGTTCCGCCAGAGATGCGCTGTGGCCAGTCCGTACATCGAAAAAATCCTCAAAGCATGCGTGTACGACGTGGCTGTCGAATCCCCGCTGGAGCAAGCCGGCAGGCTCTCTCGCAGGCTCAACAATCAGGTATGGCTGAAACGCGAGGACCTTCAGTCCGTCTTCTCGTTCAAGCTGCGCGGCGCCTACAACCGCATCGCCAATCTGTCAGACACGGTGGCGAGCCGTGGAGCGGTGTGTGCATCGGCGGGCAATCATGCCCAAGGCGTGGCTCTCGCTGCCCAGCGCCGCGGGATCCCGGCCGTCGTCGTGATGCCGCAGACCACCCCGCAAATCAAGGTTCAGGCGGTTCAGGATCTCGGGGCTGAAGTCGTTCTTCACGGCGATGACTATGACAGTGCGTTCGATCGCGCACTGACGCTCGCGCGCGAACGCAACCTCGTATTCGTACATCCGTTCGACGATCCCGATGTCATCGCCGGGCAGGGAACGATCGGGATCGAGATCCTGCGCCAGACCGGCGGCCATGTCGATGCGATCTTCGTGCCGATCGGTGGCGGCGGGTTGATTGCCGGTATCGCCGTGTACGTCAAATATCTGTATCCCAACGTCAGGGTCATCGGTGTCGAGCCGGCGGACGCCGCCAGCATGTATGAATCGTTGCGCGCCGGTAAACGCGTGACGCTCGATCGTGTCGGCATCTTCGCCGACGGCGTTGCGGTCAAGCGCGTGGGCGAGGAAACATTCGCGCTGTGCCGCGCTCATGTCGATGAGATATTGTTGGTCGATACGGACGAGATCTGCGCTGCCATCCAGGATGTGTTCGAGGATACGCGCTCCATCGTCGAGCCCGCCGGCGCGCTGGCCGTCGCGGGAGTCAAGAAATACGTCGCGCGCGAAAACTGCAAGGGCAAGCGGCTGGTGGCCGTCAATAGCGGCGCCAACATGAATTTCGACCGGCTGCGGCACGTGGCCGAGCGCGCCGACCTGGGCGCTGAGCGCGAGGCGTTGCTGTCGGTTGCGATTCCGGAAGAGCCCGGCAGCTTTCTGCGCTTCTGTACAACCCTCGGCCAGCGCAATGTAACCGAATTCAACTACCGGTACGAGGCGGCGCGGACGGCGCATATCTTCGTTGGTTTCAATCTGTCGCGCGGCGCAGCGGAGCGCCAGCAGGTCGTCGGAGCCCTGCGTGAGGCGGGATACACGGTCACCGACGTCAGCAATAACGAAGTGGCCAAGCTCCATGTGCGGTATATGGTCGGCGGTCATGCGCGCGGGCTGCAGAACGAGCTGCTGTATCGCTTTGAATTTCCCGAGCGTCCGGGCGCCATGTTGAAATTCCTGCAGGCCATTGGCTCGCGCTGGAACATCAGCCTCTTCCACTACCGCAACCATGGATCCGATTACGGTCGGGTGTTGGCGGGAATTCAGGTACCGCCCGAGCAGCGCTCGGACTTCATGCTGCACCTGAACGAGTTGCACTATGCGTACGTCGAGGAGACGGAGAACCCGGCTTACAAGATGTTCCTCGGCGCCTGAGGGCGGCGGGCCATCGATGTCATGGGTACCGCGCCATGGATGTCGCGGGCTATCGCGTTGTGGGCGCCGCGGGCTGCCGCGCCAGAAACTATTTGATCAGGCGCAAGGTAAACGGGTAACGGTAGCGCATGCCTTCGTTCGCCTTGATTGCGGCGACGATGGTCATGGCCAGCCAGTAGAAGAACAGGGCCACCCCGAGCAGTATGCCGATGAATATCCACACGAGGATGCCGCAGACGACACCGGCCAACAATACGGAGATGTTGAAATTCAGCGCTTCCCTGCCCTGGTCGGCCACGAACTCGGACTGGTCGCGTTTGATGAGCCAGACGATGAGCGGCGCAATCACGCTGCCGAGGGGGATCAGAAAGCCCGAGAAGGCTGTCAGGTGTGCCAGCATTCCCCAGGTACGCTCGTCCTGTGTCGGCACGCCGGCCAGGGGGTTCGGCTCATTCATACGAATCGCTCCATGAGGAGGTTCGGGTGACATATACACCATTGCGGGCGCCTCGGCACGAACAACTCACCGTTCGCGGCCTCAAACACCGGTTGACCTGGTGGGGCCCCCTCTCGGAAGCGCCGGTTGTGCTGCTGCACGGGTTTCAGGATTGCGGGGATACCTGGCAGTTTCTGGTGGATTGCCTGCCCGAGGCGTGGTCGTTGGTTGCACCGGATTGGCGCGGGTTCGGCGGCACTGACTGGGCTCCCGGTGGCTATTGGTTCCCGGACTATCTGGCTGACCTCGAGGCACTGCTGGATCGGCTGGTGCCCAACCGGCCGGCGCGTGTCATTGCGCACAGCATGGGCGCCAATGTAGCGACCCTCTATGGCGGGATACGGCCCCGGCGACTTCAATGGCTGGTGAACCTGGAAGGCATCGGGTTGCGCGGGAAGTCGCCGGATGAAGCTCCGGCTCACTATGCGCGGTGGCTCGATGAGATCAAAGAGCCGTTGGTGGAGGGTTATTATCCTTCGGCGCAGCTGCTGGCCGACGTGTTGAGGAGACGAAATCCACGCCTGCGGGCGGATCGGGCGGAGTTTGTCGCTCGGGCCTGGACTCGAGCCGAGGGTGAGGGGGTGCGGCTCGCGTTTGATCCGCGGCATCGGTGGGTGAATCCGGTTCTATACCGGCGTGAAGAGGCTGAGGCCTGTTGGGCCGGCGTGCAGTGCCCGATGTTGTTTATTGCGGGTGAGAGCTCGGGGCACCAGCAGCGGCGACTTGCGGATTTCAGCGATGAATTTTTGCTGCGGGTGTTTCGGGATGTGCGGATTGTTGGCCTGCCGGAGCTCGGGCACATGATGCACCACGAGGACCCGGCCGCGGTGGCCAGGGCTATCGTTGAATTCGCGGAGGCCCGCACATGAGGACTTTGCTCATTGGGGGCGCGCGATCAGGCAAGAGTGCGTTGGCGCAGCGGTGGGCGCACGAGAGATCGACCGACGTGTGCACGCTCGTGACCGGCACGGAATCCGATCCGGAGATGATCGCTCGCATCGCAGCCCATCGGCGCGCTCGGCCGGCTCACTGGCGGGTGCGCGAGGAGCCTGTGCAACTCGGACGGAGTTTGCGGGACGAGACCGCAGGTTTGGTGCTGGTGGACTGCTTGACACTGTGGATTTCCAACTGCCTGTGGCAGCCAGGGGCCGTGGAGGCGGAGCTCGCCGGATGGCGGCGCGAGCGGGATGACTTCATCGAGGCGCTCAAAGCCCGGACGAGCGATGTCATCATCGTCACGAACGAAGTCGGGACCGGAATCGTCCCCGGCAACGCGGCGTCGCGGCTATTCCGCGATGAGCAGGGCTGGTTGAATCAGGCTGTCGCGGGAGCCTGCGATGAAGTTTACTTTGTAATGGCCGGCTTACCGCTGTGTCTCAAGCCAGGACCAACGCACACAACAGCACAACCTCGGTAACCTCCACCCCCGCTCCGAGGCAGTCGCCGGTGGTGCCACCGAGTCGCTGCTTCAGCCACAGGCCCCATGCTGCGATCACTACAGGAGCCATGCATAGGATTGGAGCGAGCACCGCGCTTGTCGCGAGCAGCGCCACTGTCCAGAACACGATCCAACCGGCGTTCAAGTGGCTGGAAAAGCGCTCGCCATGACCGGGTTTGAGCGGCTTCAACCAGCGGCTCCAGGCCAGCGGTCCGAGCCGCGCCCAGGCGGGGATGAGGGGAAAAATGAAAAGGTCGCGGATCGAGATCCCCGCGAGGGCCGTTGCCTTCAGCAGCAACGCCATCACGATGCTCGCCACACCCAGGGCGCCAATGTGGGGATCCGCCAGTACGAAGAAGAACTTGTCCTTGTCGCGGTGCGAGGCTGCCAGCGCGTCTGTCAGGTCCGCCAGCCCGTCCAGATGCAGGGCACCTGTTGTCCAGACCCAGATCAGCAAGCCAAGCGCCGTGGCCAGCGTGGCATTGCGGTGAGCGCAAATGTAGATAGTCACACTGACCAGGGCGCCGATGAACACCCCGACAAACGGGAACCACGCGGACGACCGCGAGAACTCATCAGGTGAAAAGTCCCGCACCACGGGCACGGGCACCCGTGTCAAGAATTGCATTGCCAAGCGCAGACCACGAAGTTTCACGTTGTTGACCCACTAGTGGGATCACGGCGACTTGCCGTCTACTCCGGCGGAAGCGAACGTGGCCATGCTTCGATGTAATGCCAGGGCGGCGCGAATGATGGGCAATGTGAGCGCTGCTCCGCTGCCTTCGCCGAGGCGCATGCCAAGATCGACCAACGGGTTCAAACCCAGCGCTTGCAGCGCGTAGCCGTGCCCGCCTTCGGCGGATCGGTGCGAAGCCAACATCCAGCGAACCGTGCCCGGCTCGAGTCGGGCAGCCGCGAGGGCCGCCGCACCTGAAATATATCCGTCGAGCACTACCGGGACACGGCTGCGTGCGGCTTCTATATAGAAGCCTGCCATCGCCGCAATCTCCAGCCCACCCACCTGCGCGAACATTCTGCGCGCGCCCGCGGCCGCCGATTCCGGTGTCCCAATGGCTTTGCGAGCACGAGCCAACGCCTCGGTCACGACTTCACGCTTGCGCGCGAGCCCGGCGTCGTCGACACCCGTGCCACGCCCAACCACCTGCTCGGGCAAGGTGCCCGTGAACGCGCAAATCAAACAAGCAGCCGCCGTGGTGTTGGCGATTCCCATATCCCCGGCGATGAGAAGTTGCGCGCCGCGCTGAATGGCTTCCGCAGCGCAACGCGCTCCGACGTCCAGGGCGGCGGTCAGCTCGGTGTCCGTCATGGCGGCTTCAACGAGTAGATCGCGAGTGCCGGCACGAACCTTCTGCGTGCGAACCGATCGCGGTGGCGCCTCGTCGCCGGCCACGCCGACGTCCACAACTTCGATCCGACATCCCTCCAGCCTGGCGAGGACGTTGATCGCAGCGCCACCGTTCGCGAAATTCGCGACCATCTGGCCGGTCACCGATTGTGGGAACGCCGACACGCCCTGCGCCGCGACTCCATGGTCGGCCGCGAACACAAAGATCTCACAACGGGCCATCTCGGGAACGGGGTTGCCCGAACGCGCAGCGAACCAACACGCAAGCTCTTCCAGCCGGCCCAGCGAACCGGGCGGCTTGGTCAGTTGCAGTTGGCGCGCGCGGGCTTCGCTCTCGGCGCGTGAATCCGGCACCGGCAGGTCGATGAAATTCGGTCGGGCGTTCATGTATCGGGTTCCTGGCGGCCGCGCGGGTACTGCGCCAGGCCATCCTGGGGACGATCCCAGCTCAGGGCATCCTCCATCCAGATGTGCTCGGTCGGTGTAATCGCGTTGGGCTGGTCGAGCGTGGCGATCGTAATGTCGATGGTGTCCGGCCAGTGATCATTGCTGTACGACAGCGGCGTGCCGCAGCGTTCACAGAATTGTCGCGTCACCGGCGGGGAAGAGGCGTACGAGCGCGCCGACCCCGCGGTGATCCTGAACGAGTCGCGGGGTACGACAGCCCAGGCCACAGCGTGGGCACCACTGGCGCGCCGGCAGGACTCGCAATGACACAGGCTCGGCGCGATCACGGGCGAGCCACATTCATAGGTCACGGCGCCGCACAGGCAGCGGCCGGTCAATTGGGCGCTCATTGGATGGGTAGCTCCAACATCAGCTCCCGCGCGTAACGCACCGGCGGCGAGCCGTAGGAAAGGACGGCGTCATGATAGCGCTTCAAAGTGAATTCTGTGCCCCAGGCCTTCTGCGCCTCGGCGCGCAGAGCCAGGTGCTCCTGCACCCCCACGAAGTAGGTGGACAGCTGGGTTGCGGTGAGCTGTGCCCGCGCCCACTTGGAGGCGGCCTCGCGCTCCTGTTGAAAAGTATCGTGCATCATCAGGTGCATCGCTTCTTCGCGCGACAGGCCGTCCACGTGCACTGCCTGATCGAGGATCGCATTGGCGATCGTCCGCAGGTACCACTTCAATTGGATCAGGTGCATGAGCGGATCGTGATTGAGAAAGCCTTCCTCCACCATCATGCGTTCGGTATAGACGGCCCAGCCTTCAATGAACGCCCCTGATGCGAGCACTGCCCGCAATGGCGAGTCGTAGCGGTTCGCATGCATGAGTTGCACGTAATGCCCCGGCATGGCTTCGTGGATGGTGAGTGCGTAGATGGAGCGGGTGTTATATTCACGCAGGTACGAATTGACCTGCGAGTCGTCCCATTCCTGCGGAATGGGCGACACCGCGAAGAATGTCTTCTGCCCCCGATCCAACGGCCCCGGCGAGTCGCAGTACGCCAACGCCACGCCGCGCGCGAATTCAGGCATCGGGACGATCTGCAGCGGATCGTTGTAAAGTGTCACGAGGTCATGCGCTTTGACGAAGCGAGAGGTTTCCGCGAACGCATGTTCAGCTGTTTCAAAAACCTTGTCGCGGGCCGGACGCTGGTCGTAGGCCAGCTCCAATGCGGCGAGGATGGCCGTCTGCTGCTCGGTTGGATCGGGCATGACGGGCAGCGGCGGCGCATCCGAGCGGCCGGCCAGGACCGCGCGCGCAATGTCATACATTTCGCCACGGACCCGTTGCAGCTCGGATTGCGCGCGGGCGCGAATCTCCTGCCGGGTCAGCGGCGTGTCCAGGCTGAAGCGCAACTTCGCATCATAGCGGGCGGCGCCGAGCCGGAAATCGCCGGCGGCCGCGGGCAACAACTTCCTTTCCAGCCAGAGTTGATGCTGTGCGACCGCGGTCCGGGCGGTGGCGATGACCGCCTTCAGCTCGGTCTGCTGCGCCTGTGGCAGTGTCCCCAACTGCGGCACCACCAACTCGTCGATCAGGTTGAGCACACCGGAGTTCTGTTTGACGGCCGTTTCCGCGTGGATGCGCGGCACCAGCGCCGGATCCAGCGATTCGCGCACTTGTAACAACAACCGCGGCAGCTGCGACAGCCGGCTCTCGACACTGCGCAGCCGTGTCGCCAACGGCGCGAAGTCGCGCGCCATGAGAGAGTACAGGCTGTTACCCGCCAGATCCGTGTAAATGAGCGGATTCCAGCGCCATTCCTGCAACTGCTCATGGGACCAGAGCAGATACTCCAGCCGGTTTTTCAGCAGGCGGGCGTCGACCTGGTGCGGGCGCGACATTTGTGCCGGATCCAGCGTCGCCAGCTGGGCAAGCAACTGGCGGGCGAGCCCGGATCGTCGCGACTGGCCATCGGGGCTCACATCATCCAGCTGCGAGTCGTAACGGTGCTCCCCCAAGGACGTCGCCATCACCGGCGTCAACGGCAGCATCTCAGCCAGATAACGCTGTGCAATCTGTTCAAACGTCCGGTCCGAGGCGCTGGGCGGATTACTGAAGTCCGGGGGCGGCTGAATCACCGTGCACGCCGTGAAGCACACGATGACAGCGGCTGAAACGGTCAGTGCAAAGGCACGCCAATTGCTTATGAGTACTCGCATTTTTCAGGGCCCCCGACCAGGGGCGCATGATGACGAAGACCGGGTTCCATGGGAAGTGAAACACCGAGAACAATGACTACGGACGAGGGGTTCTTACAGAGCCCCACGGATGGCTTTGCGCCTGAGGATTTCCGCCGTCTGGCGGAGCATCTTCCCCACATGGTCTGGGTATGTAGGCCGGACGGTACTCTCGACTACCTGAACTCCCACGGCCTCGCCTATTTCGGCGTCGAGTTGCATGACTCGCTGGCCCTGTTTCCCTCTGGAGCCATTGCTCATCCCGAAGATCAGGCAGGCTCGCTCGCCGCCTGGCAGAAGGCATTGCAGGTGCAGGAAGCGCTCAGCATGAAGACGCGCCTGCTGCGCGCCGACGGGGCATTCCGTTGGCATCAGGTTCGGGCCGAGCCCGTCACCGATGAGTGCGGCCGGATTGTCAAATGGATGGGGACTTCAACCAATGTTCACAGCGCCAAGGAGGGGGAGGAGCTCAGTGCCTTTCTGCTCGAGTTGGCGACCGACTTCGCGCGCATCGACAATCCGCACGAGCTGGTCTCGACCGCGATGCTGCGGCTACGACAGCGTCTCGGGGCAGCCCAAGTCACGCTGGCTGAATTCGATGAGCCGCGCGGCCAGGTGGTCTTGCTGCGGCAGGATCGCGCCGACAGTCCGAACCTGCAGGTAGTCAACCTGCCCATCGGGCCCTTTGAAAGCATCACGCTGGAAGCGCGCAAGGGCCTCGTAACGGTGCTCGACGAGGTGCCCGCGGATGAGCCGGTCGCCAACTTCTTCAGCCGATGGTACGGGATCAAGCATGTGGGTTCGGTGGTATCGGCGCCCGTGCTGCGCGGTGGACATCTCATTGCATCATTGAGCGTAGTGGAGGAAGTGCCCCGCCGCTGGAGCGTGCCGGAAGTTGAGTTGACGCGCCGGGTCGCGGAGTTGGTCTGGCCGGCGTTGGAGAAGGCCAGGTCCGATCACGCGCTGGCGGTAAGCGAGCAACGCCTGCGTCTCGCGCAGGCGGTGGCGGAGATCGGCGCCTGGGAGTTGGACCCCGCATCCGACAGTGTGCACTTCTCGCCCGAGAGCTTTGACCTGTTCGGGCTGACCGAGAGGACCCAGGCAAACCTGTACCAACTGTGGACCGGTCTGATCGACCCGCGCGACAGCCGGGCAATGCAGGACCTGGTCGCGGTGTGCCACCGGTCGGGGACGGCTGAAACCGAGTATCGCTACCGCCACCCGACCCGCGGGCTGCGTTGGATACATACACGAGCCGGCCTCGTCGATGATCAGGAGCCCAGCCTGGTTGTCGGCATCAGCATGGATGTCACTGAGCGGCGCAAGGCGGAAGAGGCCTTGAAGGACATCAATCACCAGAAGGACGAATTCCTCGCGATGCTGGCTCACGAGTTGCGTAATCCGCTGGCGCCGATTCGCAATGCGGCGCAGGTATTGCGTGCTCATTCGACCGGCGCTCCCGAGCTCGAGTGGGCGCGGACAGTCATTGAACGCCAGACACGCCATCTGGTCCGGTTGGTGGATGACCTTCTGGATGTCTCGCGCATGGTGCGCGGCAAGATCGTGCTCAAGAAGGCCAGTGTCGAGATCGCCGAGCTGATACAACACGCCGTCGATACGAGCCAGCCGCTGATCCGAACCCGCCGCCATCAGTTGCACGTCAACATACCTCCAGGGACGTTGCGGATCGAGGGCGATCTGACGCGCCTCGCGCAGGTGCTGGCGAATCTGTTGAACAATGCCGCGAAGTACACGGAGGAGGGCGGTCAGATCTGGCTGGACGTCTGGCTCGAAGGCGGGGAGGTCGTGATGCGGGTGCGGGACACCGGGCCCGGCATCTCCCGCAAGCTCCTCCCTCACGTGTTTGATCTGTTCACTCAGGCCGAACGCACGCTCGATCGCGCGCAAGGAGGGCTCGGTATAGGGCTCACGCTCGTGAAGCTGCTGGTGGAGATGCACGGCGGCACAGTGGAAGCGCGGAATGTGGATACCGGCACGGGCGCGGAATTCATGTTACGGCTGCCGGCCATGACGCCCTTTCCGAAGCTGCAGGCGGCCGAGGGCGCCCACGGCGGTGTGGAGTCGAATGCGCCTGAGGGAAAGGCACTGAAGGTGCTCGTTGTCGATGATAACGTCGATGCGGCCGACAGCATCGCTTTGCTGCTCACGATTGACGGCTTCAATGCTCAAAGCGTGCACGGCGCGGTTGCCGCGCTCGATACGGTCAAATCCTTCGAGCCGGATGTTGTTCTGCTCGATATCGGCCTGCCGGTCATGGACGGGTACGAGGTCGCGCGCCGCCTGCGGACTCACGATTCCATTGCGCAGATGCGCATCGTGGCGCTGAGCGGCTATGGACAGCAGGCGGATCGGGAGCGCGCCGCCCAGGCGGGGTTTGATGACTACCTGGTGAAGCCCGTCGAGCCCAACGTTCTGAGCGAGTTTTTGCGCTCGCTGCAATAATTTCCGCCCGGATAGCTGCTAAGCTGCCGCGCTTCATGTTGCAAGCGTTCTCAGTCCTGCGCCACCGCGACTATGCGGTGTACGCGGCGGCCCGATTTCTGAATTCCCTCGGCTGGGGCATGCTCAGCGTTGCGGTCGGATGGCAGGTTTACCAACTGACGCACAGTGCTCTGTTGCTGGGATTCATGGGGCTTTCCCAGTTTCTGCCCTTCGTGCTGCTGGTGCTGCCGGCCGGGCATGTCGCGGATCGCTCTGAGCGGCGATTGGTATTGGTGTCAGCGTACGCCGTGCAGAGCGCGTGCGCGGGCGTCCTACTGTTATTTACGCTGTCCGGTTCGACCCAGGTCTGGCCGATCTTTGCGGCCATGATACTGGCAGGAAGCGCGCGAGCGTTCTCGATGCCGACCACCCAGGCCATGGTACCGAACCTCGTGCCTCCTGAGGTTTTTCCCAAGGCGCTGGCTTTCAACTCGGTGTCTCTCGAGATTGCCACCATCGTAGGTCCCTCCCTGGGCGGCGGGTTGTATCTGTTGGGGCCGGTCGTCGTTTACGCTGTCGCACTCGCAATGGGCGCCGCGGTGGTCGCGCTCGTTTACAACATCAAGCCGGTTCGCGCGCCGGTTGCTCCGGGTGCCGACAGCGCCGCCGACCTGCTCGGCGGACTGAGATTTGTGATGAATCGGCCGGTGGTGCTCGGTGCGATCTCCCTCGACCTGTTCGCGGTGCTGTTTGGTGGCGCGGCCGCGTTGCTCCCGGCCTATGCAAGCGATGTGCTGCATATCGGGCCCGCAGGTCTCGGGATGTTGCGTGCCGCCCCGAGTGTCGGTGCTGCGCTCACCGGGCTCACGGTGGCCGTTTGGCCGATACAGCGTCATGTCGGACGCTGGATGTTGGGTGGTGTAGCGCTATTTGGCTCGTCCACGGTTGTGTTCGGCCTGTCGAAGTCGTTTGACCTCTCACTGATCGCTTTGATCCTGTTGGGGGCCGGCGATACCGTCAGCGTGTTCATTCGCGGCATCCTGGTGCAACTCGAGACACCGGATGCGATCCGTGGCCGCGTCAGCGCCGTGAGCTCGATGTTCATCGGGGCTTCCAACCAGCTGGGCGAATTCGAATCCGGAGTGACCGCGCGGTGGTTGGGGCTCATTCCGGCGGTGGTGCTGGGCGGGGTGGCGACTCTGGTCGTGGTGGCGATCTACACCCAGCTGTTTCCGCAGCTGCGCAAAATGGACCAATTCAGAGAACCTGCGTAGATTGCTGAGGCAGCAGTCAGGGAACAGCCATGCGTGGCCTAGGTCTGGGATCTCGGGGCGCGTCCGCCGATGACCCATTCATGCACTGCGTCGCCGCGGAGCTGGCCGGCCCGGACCCTGCTAATGCGACGCGGACGGATGAATAATTTACCGCTGCCATTTGGGATCTCAGACAGGCCAGGAACGCGGGCCGCGTGGGAACGCTCGTGACCGGGACGTCCGCCCCGATTGGCGCGGTGCTGCCGCCGCCTTTCATTGCGAGAGTCCAAGCTACGGCCTGCAATCGAATGGGAAGCCAGCTGCGTATTTTCCTTACCGAGTCTGGGCTATGAGGAATGAGGCGCGCATTGGGTTGATTGCGGTGGCGATGGCTATGGCCATCGGTGGTCGCGGTTGCGTCACTGCGCCACCGCCGGATGCCGCGTCGCTCGTTGCCGGGGCTGAGGACCTCGTGCACACATCTGATCTGGTGGCAGCTGGCGGCACATCGCCTGGCTCGCCAACGGCGGTGCCGGATGCGCCAACGGCATCCGCTGCTCAGAGGGCGGAGCCTCGGCGTGCAGAGCTCCACAAGCAACTCAATGACTCGCGGGGTGCATTTGATGCTCGATTGCGCGAGGAGCAACAGAGGACCGCCGAGGAGCGGGATGCTCGGCAGACGACGGTTTCAGCTGCGACGATGGCTGACTACGCGGCGGGCGAGCGAGCCGTCAGCCGGGAAAGCGCTAGCGGTAACGGTGCAATGGCGCGGCCGATCCCGGACGGAAGCGACGACGACATCGTCGCCCGTCGCATCCGCAAAGCCGCCGAGCTCGAATCCGACCCGGAGCTCAAGGGCAAGCTGTGGAAGGAATATGTCGAATACCAGAGCCATTCTCAGGGGCGATGAGGTCACTGCAGGGCAGGTGACTAAAATGCGAACGTGGATCCGGGGCATGGCCGCGGGTGCGCTCGCGATTTCGAAAAATGAACGAGCGCTGAATAAGAAGGCGCATCGACCCCCGATGCCCGCGCAGCGGAATCACGTTATGTTGCAATGATGTTGCGGGGGTCGCTGGAGAGCTCCTGTCAGTGGGGCGCTGTGCGTGTATGCCCGGAGAACGTGCGGTTCGTTGATGTGTCAGTATCAGGCACGATCGTCGAATCGACGGGAGCGAATCTTGCTCTCCAGGTTACGGTTAAGGATTCGTTATTCGGAGGTGGCCGACGACATGCGCGATCTTCTGCATCCGATGTGTCTCGAAAATTAGAGTGATGACCGAGGTTGTTGAGACAGAACTGAGCAAGAAACTCGATCCGCGCTATACGCTGCTGGATAAGCTGGGAGCGGGCGGTCAGGGCGAGGTCTGGCGCGCGCACGACGCGACGCTCGGGATCGATGTCGCCCTGAAAGTGTTGACTCCGACGACCGGCGAGAAGGAAGCGTGGAGCGCGCTCGAGCACGAGTACCGCATTGCCAGCCTGCTGGATCATGTCTGCATTCTGAAGGTGTACCCGCCCGAGCGAGCGGGCGATGCGATGATTCTGCCCATGGAGCTGGCGCCCGGCGGTGATCTTCGCAAGCTGCGCGGCGCGGGCTTCCTGGAGATCATTCCGGTTCTGCTCGAAGTGTGTCAGGCGCTCGAGTACGCACACGAGCGGGGAGTGGTTCACCGGGATTTGAAGCCCGGCAATATCCTATTTGATGCGCGTGGACACGCGAAGCTTGCGGACTTCGGTGTGGCTGAGACGGCGATGAAGGATGTCGCAACGCATAGCGCCGCCTCGTCGACTTTCCCAACGCGTGACACCAACAAGCACGGATATTCGCCGTTTACCGCAAGTCCTGCTCAGTTGCGTGGCGAGCCGCCGACTCCTGCTGACGACGTGTATGGGCTTGGTGCGCTCGCCTACGAGCTGCTGTCCGGATACCCGCCCTACTATCCGCATTTCGACAAGAAGCGCGCGATGGAAGAGCGGGTGCCGACCCTGGTTCCGACACGGCAGATCCCGCCGCTACTGGGCAAGCTCGTCATGCATATGTTGGCGAAGGATCCCAAGCGACGTCCGCGCACCATGCGCGAAGTGATCGATGAGCTGGACGCCTCGCTCAATGACACGCTGACATACGATTTCGAGAATGTATCGCCGGCTACGCCGACGGGGTCTGCCGCCGTAGTGGCTGCTGCGGAAGCGGCCGCGGCGGAGAACCAGAGGGCCAAGCCTTGGACGCCCGATAGCATTGATCGCAGGTCCAGCTCGGATCGGCGAGGGCGGCGCAAGGAAGACTGGGCATCTGAGGGTTCTGAAGCGCGTGGGCGTAGGGCTGCTGATGGTCGTTCGGCGGATGAGTCGCGGCCAACACGTCGACCCGGTGCGGATGCCCTGCGGCGGCTCGATGCACAGCTGGAGCGTGCTTCGGCTGACACCGGATCTCATCCGCGTCTCCCGGCTGGCTCTTCGAATTCGACGTCTGACAAAGGGACGCATCGTGCGCAGCCGTGGGAAGCTCCGCGGGGCTCGGTGGGTGGTGGCGAGACCGGCTCGCGACGGACGCTACCCAGTGCGCCGGCGAGTGACACGGGGTCGCATCGGAGTGCGGCAGGTGACACGGGGACACATCGGACGGCGGCTGGCGACGTCGGGTCACCTAAGCCTGGGGCAGCACTGCCTGCTGACATAACAGCTGTTCTGCCGGAACCGGTACCAACGCACGAGCCGACGGTCAAAATCCGCTCGCCTTTCCCGCAATCGAATGACAGGAATCGCTCGCGCGCCTCTCATTTCATGTCGGAAACGTCCGGCGCTCTGGGTCGGCCGCAGCAGTCTGAGCCCGCGCCGCTGGGGCCCGCCCCTGGCGACACCCTCCGTCCGAAGGCGAAGGGATCCATGACACCCGCCGAAGCTGCGGCGATTGTTGCGGCTGCTCGCGCGGCAGCCAAGGCCGAAGCGGCTCGCGAAGCCGCCGCGGGTGACACGTCTCAGACCGTCGCGTTGCCTCCGCTTGGCTGGGACACATCCAAGACGGTCGCTCTGCCGCCATTGTCTCCCGACTACGTGCCACCGGAGTTGCGCGACAAGCAGCCGGATCAAACAGCCGCGCGATCAGCCTCGCCGGCTCGCAAGACTGAACCCGCCGGCTTGCGAAGTTCTGAGAAGACGTCCGATCTGTCGAAGACGATGAAGTTGCCTCCACTGTCTCCGGACTACGTGCCGCCGGAGCTCCGAGAAGGGCAACCGCGCCCGAGCCTGACAGAAGCGCGATCGGCATTGTGGGACCGCTCATCCGATCCCTTGCCTGCGCGCGTGATCGACACGTCCAAGACAATGGCGCTGCCGCCTTTGTCACCTGATTACGTGCCACAGGAGCTCCGCGACAGCGAGCCTCCGAAGAAGACGGCCGCACGTCCTGCATCGCCTGCTCGTAAATCGGAACCGGTCGAGGCTCCCCTGGCGCCTTCGCGCACGGTCGACACATCCAAGACGATGGAGCTGCCGCCGCTCTCGCCGGATTATGCGTCGACAGCATTTCTGGACGACGTGGAATCAACGCGGGCGCAGATGGCGCCACCGTTGGCTCCTTCGAATCCCATGTGGCCGATCGAAGGTAAGGGTGCGTCGCGGCCGGTTGGCGCGCCATCGAGCGCAACCCCGCAGCAATCCAACACTGCGCCGGTTCAGTCGCCCCCGAAGAGAACTGAACCTATCATCGTCGTGTCGGAGCCGGCGGTCAGTCGCGGCAATGTGACGGTGGGTACGTACGCCGATCCGACCGCGATATTCACGCCCGATGTCGTTCAGGCCGCTCCGGCGCCGGTGAGTTGGGGCGACGTGAGGCTCGACGAGTTGCCGAAGGTGTCGCGCCTCGAGCCCATCCCTCCGACTCGGTGGCCGTGGGTTGTGTTGGGGCTGGCGGCGGGGGCCGCGGCCGCGATTTACTTTTGGCTGCCGCGTTTCGATACGCAGGAGTTGCCGCCCGAAGTGGCGGCGGTGGTTGAGCCGATCAAGGCGGCGATCACTCCTCACGCGTCGCCGAGTTCTGCGAAGGTGACTGGCGGCGCTGCGCAGGCTGGCGGTTCTAGTAATGCGCCGTCGGGAGCAGATGCGCCGACGCGTGCGGGTGCAGGCATCGGCACCGCCGCGTCAAACGGAGCCTCCTCTGCTGCGAGCAACCCGGTCGCGGTCACTGCGCCGAGTGGCGTCTCTTCCGTGGATGGTGTGACGGCAGGGAATCGGGTTCCTGCGGCGAAGGGCGCTGCAACGGGGACTGGTTCCTCGCAGCCGTCTACGGCGGCGGAGGAAGAGCGACTGCGAAGCATGCGGCAATTGTTCGACAGCAGGCTCGCGGTGCTCGAAGCCAGGGGCGCGGGTGCTTGGGGTGGCCGAGAATACGCGCAGGCGAAACAACGCGCCGCCGAGTCGATCGGTGCGCACGACGCCGGCAATCCAAGGTTGTCCCAAGAGCGTCTGGCCATAGCGTCCAAGTTACTCGACATCGTCGAGGCGAAGGCGCCTCAGGCGTATTCCACGGAGGTGGCTGCCGGCGAGCAGGCACTCGGCGCTGGCCAGCAGGAAGTGGCAGGTCAGGCGTTTGACCTGGCTCGTCGAATCAATCCTTCTGACCGTCGCGCAGCCGACGGTCAGCGTCGTGCACAGAACCTGCCCAACGTTCTTCCTTTGATAGCTGATGCTCAAAACGCCGAAGTCGCGCATGACTATGCGCGGGCCGCTCAAGACTACAGCCAAGCACTCTCTCTAGATCCGAACAACGCCGCTGCGAAGGCAGGCCAGTCGCGGGCGAATGCCGCGTTCGGCGATGACAGCTATGCCAAATCTGTCGGTGCCGGGTTCGCAGCCCTGGGTGCGGGTCGTCTGGATGAAGCTCGCGAGTCATTCGTCAAGGCCCGCGCTCTGAATCCACGAGGTGCGGAAGCAGTGGAGGGCTTGCGGCGCGTGGGTGCTGCCCTGACTGCCCGTGGTTTCGCTTCGATGCGCCAGCGCGCTTCGATGCTCGAGAATCAGGAGCGGTGGGAAGAGGCCGAGCGAACTTACGAGGATGTGCTCGCTGCCGATTCGTCTTTGGCATTTGCCCAGGAAGGCAAGGCGCGAACCACCTCCCGTGCTGATCTCTCTCTGCGCTTGCAGCAGCTCATTGACCGTCCGGACAGGCTCTCTGCTCCCGGCGTGCGGGAAGACGCACGGTCTCTGCTGGAAACGGCGCGAGCTCAGAGCCCACAAGGTCCCGTGATCCGCTCGCAGATCGCTCGCCTCGAGTCCTTGATCCCGACGTACGGGTTTGTCCCGTCAAATAGGCGCTGACCGGAACCAATTCGATCGCGTAAGGGCCTAATCTGTGGGCTGGACACAGAGTAGCAGCCCACGGGCAAAAGAATGACTGACGGGGCGTTGGCGAGCGCGAACAGCTATGCACAGGTGCGTGTGCGAGAGCCTATTGGCGATCGCATTCTCGGTGAGAACCCCACGATCGGCGGTGAAGGCTCCGACATCGTCGTCCCCGGAGTCGGCCCCGGAATAGCCGTACAGATCGAACGACTCAAAGGCGTCTGGATTTTCAGCCCTGTCGGTGACGCGCGCGCTCGCTTCGACGGACGGCCGCTGAGTGTCGCACGCGACGTACGTCGCCACGACGTGCTCGCGATCGGGGACGCTCAGATCATCATCACCGACATCTCTCGAACATTGCTTCGCTTGGACGTATGTCATCTGGTGGGCAACGCCACCATCTCTCCAGCCGGCGCGGTCTCGTTGATCGAGCACGGAGACGGTGACGAAGATCTGCTCATCGAGGTTCCTCGTGTCGCGACCGCTGCTGAATTACAGGCGACGACCGAAAGCACCCGCACCATCAATCCGCCACGCCCGCCTCGACCGAGAGCCTTTTGGATCCGCATCGCAGCGGTGGGCGTGGTCGCGCTGTTGTTTATCGGTCTGATTTCGAAACTCAACTCGGTGACTATCGACGTTGATCCAGAGGATGCGCGGGTACGTACCCCAGGCACGTTGGTTTCCGTCCATGCAGGCGGCACGTTGTGGTTGCTCCCCGGATCCCACGTCGTTCGCGCGGAGCGCGATGGGTACCTGCCAGCCCAAGTGAGCATCGCAGTGACGAACGGGTCGCCCGCGTTCGCGCGTCTGAGACTTGGGAAGCTACCTGGAAAGTTGCGTATCAACACATCCGATGTTCCGGCGGTTGTCAGCATTGATGGCGTGGAGACGGGACGTGCGCCTGGGACACTTTCGGTGCCAGCAGGTGTGCACACCGTTATGCTGCGTGCCCCGCGCCACGTTGACTATATCGCGTCGGTCGATATTCAAGGGGCAGGTGCGAGTCAGGAACTCGAGGCGGTGCTGCTGCCATCGTGGGGTACGATCCAGATAACAGCCATTCCTCCCGGCGCGCACATTGCTGTGGATGGAGTTGACAGTGGTGTAGCACCCAGGGTGGTCGACGCGCCCTCCGGCGTGCGGCAGATCCGCATTTCTGCTCCCGGTTTGAAGACGTGGGAAAGCAGTGTTGTACTCAAGGCTGGGGAGTCTCTGAATGTGGGTCCCGTTGCCCTGGGCCTGCCGGATGCAGAGTTGACTCTGACCTCGGTTCCATCCGGCGCTGAGGTCACCGTGGACGGTCAACATCGAGGACGCACGCCGCTGCGACTGGATCTGGCCTCTGCCGTGGAGCATGAGCTGGTGGTGAATTCCCCGGGCTATGCGACCTGGACCCACAAGGTATTCGCCGAAGCGGCCAAAAAGCTTGCAGTGGCGGCGAAGCTCGAAGCGGTGGGTGCGCGCGTCACCGTGGAAGGCGAACCGAGTGGTGCGCAGCTCTTTATCGATGGCGCCGATCGCGGCCACACTCCGCAATCGTTAGAGTTGTCTGCAGTAGAACATCGCATTGAGGTACGTAAGCAGGGGTGGGTGCCATTCACGGGCGCTGTGACCCCTTCGAAAGGGCTGGACCGGACAATCCAGTATCGCCTGGTCTCCGAGGAGTCTCTGGTGCTCGCGTCCAGGATGTACACGCAGACCGGTTACATGCTCAAACTCGTTCCCCCGGGAACGTTTTCAATGGGCAGTGAGCGACGGGAGCAGGGGCATCGACCGAATGAGGGATTTCGGCGCGTCACGCTCAAACGACCGGTGTACTTCGGCGTGACCGAGGTGACGAACGAGCAGTTTCGAAGGTTCAAACCGGATCATAGGTCGGGGGCGATCGGTCGCCACTCCCTGGATCTCGACGATCTGCCGGTGACCCAGGTGAGTTGGAACGAGGCGGCCGAGTACTGCAATTGGCTGTCGGGGTGGGACAATCTGCCGCCTGCGTATGAAAAGCGAAACGATGAGTACTTTTTGAAGCGGCCGGTCGGCATCGGCTATCGACTTCCGACGGAAGCTGAATGGGAATATGCGGCGCGGTATTCCGCCCCGGGAGAGTTCCGGAAGTATGCGTGGGGCGATACGCTGCCGGTGAGCAGCGATGTTGGAAATATCGCGGGCGCGGAGACAGGGAATTCTCTGCCAGCGTCGCTGCCGGGCTATCGAGACAATTATCCCGACCTGGCGCCGGTGGGGAAGTTCGAGGCGAGTCCGCTGGGTTTACAGGACATGTCGGGTAACGTGTCGGAGTGGATAGGGGACTACTACTTCTCGTATGTCGATTCGGCACCGGTCACTGATCCGCTGGGAGCAGAGGATGGCACGCGTCATGTGATACGCGGCGCCAATTGGAAGACGGCTGCGGCAGCGGATCTGAGGCTAGCGACGCGAGATGGCGCGGATGACGCCAGTAATACGATTGGATTCAGGGTGGTGCGCTATGCGGAATAGTCAAATTAACTGGGGCATCGCTGTCGGTGCGGTGGTGCTTCTCGGCACTGCCGTAGTCACGCTGCGCGCAGCGGAAAGGGCTACACAACATGAGGCGGCGCAAACAGCTTTGCGCGATACGTCGGCCAACGTGACCGAGGTGCGAGCAGGTCCCGAGGTGTCGATTGGCGTCGCGCGAGGACCGATTGATGCGAAGGTGCATGCGACGGGGGATACGAAAATACATCCACCAGCGTCTGCACCGGAGGAGTCGGCGACTATCGCGGATGATCCGACGACCGCTCCCGATCCCTCTCAGTCAGCGGACAACAACGTCAGCTTTCCGACCGATATCTGATGCCGTATCTCGCTCTAGAGGTGGACGATCGCGCCGTCGCGATAGCCGCGGATGGGCAAGTATTGTCCAGTGCGCCGAGTGCGGTGTTTGACGGCACGGGTGGGACAACTGTCGGTGATAACGCTTGGCGGGAACTGCGAGTTCGGCCGAGGGCGATCTCCACACGGCACCTTGGGGCATTGCTGACGAATCGGGGGGCGTCAGGACGCGCCGAGGCATTGCTCCAAGCGGAGCTGAAGCAGCGATTCGCAGCGCAGGTCATAACCGAAGGCCGGCGGATGTGGATAGTCGCACCGGCCCAGGCCGAAGCGGCGGGGTTAGCGGCACTGTTGGGGATCACCCGGCGTATGGGCCTTCCCGTAGAGGGATTCATCGATTCGGCCACGGTAACCGCCGCAGCCATCGGCTCCGAGCAAGGCACAATCGTCCTGGAGCTAGGTCTTCATCACGCAGCGGCGACTTCAGTCGATTGCATCGGGTCGCAAGCCCGTCGACGGCGGACTGTTCGTTTCGAGCGTGGTGGCCTGATTGAACTGTACCAGGTGTGGTTGGACCTCGTCAGTTCCACTATGGTCATGCGCACGCGCTTCGATCCGTTGCATGATGCTGCCACAGAGCAACATGTGTTTGAGTCGATGCCAGCGCTTGCGCTGCAGGCAGCTGATGCGGGCAGTGTCACCGCGAGCATTACCAAACGCGCGGATCGCTTTGAAATCGAGTTGACGCGGGATCAATTCGCGCAGGCCGCTCAGCCGATTTATCGCGCGATGCTGAATCTGCTACACCAACTTCGACCGGCGGGTGTCCCTGTCGCGATAGCAATGCCGCAGTTGGCATCCCAACTTCCGGGTCTGCGGGAGCAACTGGAGCAATTCGTCGGCTGCGAGCTCGTCGCCATCCCTGACGGCTTCGCCGCTTCCGCAACGTCGCTACTCGACCTTCCGGCGCCCCCGGCTGATGAGAATGCACTCGCTCTGCTGCGGAGAGTCCCGCTTGTGCCGCCGGCGGAAATGGCTAACCGCCCGCAAGATTCGTCCTCGTCGAACGCCGGCGAGCCGAGCCGCACCGCCGGAACACACCCGGCGACGATTTTCCGTGAGGCGCTGGGGCGGCGCCGCTGTAGCGGTCCTGCACCCTCTCACGTACTGTGGGAGGGCCGCGCTTACCCACTGCAGCCGGACTCCCTGGTGGTCGGCCGAGAATCAACAACCAACCCTCGGCGCATCGCCCTGCCAGACGGCCTGGCCGGCGTATCCCGCCGCCATTGCACATTCGTGCATGAGGGCGACGAGATGGTGCTTCTCGATCACAGTTCCTTTGGCACGTTCGTCAACGGCGAGCGTGTGCAAGAGCGGGTTCGCATCTACGCCGGTGATCGGGTCAGGCTCGGAGAGCCGGGAGTCGAGCTCACCTTGATTGCAGTAGGCCCACAACAGCCCTGATATGGCACGACGCCGCCGTACAGTCGAGGTATTCACACTCTCGTTCCTGGACTGCATCTGTTGCGGGTTCGGTGCCGTTATTCTTTTCTACACGATCCTCAGCGCTCAGGCGGGTGTGCAAGGCACTCGCAGTACCGAGCAACTGCAGGCCGAAGTGAACCGCCTCGAAGAACAGGTGCGCGCCGGCTCGCGCAATCTCGTCGTCCTACACAACCAGATCGATGAGGTAGCCAGCGAAACCGTCAGCGACGAAGCCAAAATCCGCAGCCTGTCGTCCATTCTCGCGGCCCAGCGTGAGCAGGTCTCGAGCTACTCAACGACGAGTGTGGCCAGGCGCGAGTCCATTGAAAGGCTGAAGGCCGACATCCAGTCGCCCGAGGAAGGCAAGCGCCGCCTCGAAGCCGGCAGTCTCGACAGAACACCGCCCGGGCAGCAGATCGGCACGTTTCGCGAAAACGGCGGTGATCGCCGCTATATCACCGGCGTCAGGCTCACGGGCAAACGCATTCTCATTCTGCTGGATGTGTCGGCGAGCATGCTCCATGAGGATGTTGTCACGATCCTGCGCCTGCGAAACGCAGACGATGACACCAAGAGAAACGCGGCCAAATGGCGCCGCGCAGTCGACACCGTGACCTGGTTGACCACTCAGATACCTCCGTCCAGCCAGTACCAGATCTACGTCTTCAATACGCAGGCCCGTGCACTGTTGCCGGATATGGCCGGCAAGTGGATCGGAGCCGGGGATGCCCCGACGTTGGCGCGGGAACTGGCTAATCTCCATGCGATCGTGCCGGCGGACGGAACGAGCCTGTATAACGTTTTCGCCGCTGCGAAGTCGGTGGCGCCCGACCAGATAGTGTTGATTACCGATGGGCTTCCAACACAGGGCAAGACCACTGGCGGGCGCAAGTACGTGGATTCCGGAGCGCGCGCTCGTCTGTTCGATGATGCTGTCGGACAGCTGCCGGAACATGTGCCGGTCGATTGCATCCTGCTGCCCATGTTGGGCGACCTCCAGGCCGCGCATCGCTTCTGGAATCTGGCCCGCGTGACCCACGGCACTGTGCTGATGCCATCGAAGGACTGGCCCTGATGCTCAGGCGGCGCAGCGTTGAAGTGTTCAGTCTGTCGTTCCTGGACTGCATCTGTTGCGGCTTCGGCGCAATCATTCTTCTGTTGGTGCTCACGGACTATCAGCGACCGGCTCGGCTGGAGGAAAGCCGCGTCAATCTGCAGGCGCAGGCCCGCGACCTGCAACAGCAGCTTGAAGTGATTCGCGGCGAGTCGGACGATCTCGAACGCCAGCTGCGAGGCCGCGTCGACGAGCTTCAAACGGAGCGCCACAAGCTGGATCACCTGTCCGGCGATGTCAGCAAGCTCCAGGGCAAGTACTCCGGCAGCAAGCGGGAGGCCGACGTCACCAACACGGTGGAATCCGACCTGGTGGCAGCCAAGCAGAAACTCAGCGCCGAAATGCTGCGCCTGTTGAAGAATCACGACCGCCGACCCGCCACCGAAGCCATTGCCGGAATTCCGATCGACAGCGAATACGTCATTTTCATTGTCGACACCTCCTCCAGCATGACCGCCCACCATTGGGACGTGAATCTGGCCATCATCGATGAGATCCTCGGCCTGTATCCCCATGTGAAGGGGCTGCAGGTCATGAATGACCAGGGAACCTACCTGTTCAATGGGACCCAAGGCCGCTGGTTGGACGACAGCCCGGAGCAGCGCGCCGAGATCCGCTCGCGGGCCCGACATTGGCATGCCTTCAGTCGATCCAACCCCGTGCCGGGAATGGAGGAGGCCATTCGGACCTACTGGGCGGCCGACAAGCGAGTCAGCCTGTACGTTCTCGGGGATGAATTCACGGGGGATTCCATCCAGGCCGCCCTCGACTCCATCGGCACGCTCAACAAGCTCGATGCCAACGGTCGCCGCCCGGTCCGCATCCACGCCATCGGTTTCCCGGAAGGGCCGGGCATGTCACCGTTCACAAACATCCGCTTTGCCGCTCTCATGCGCCTGGTAACGGAGCAGAACAACGGTACGTTTGTCGGATTGAGGCAATGAAGCGCATCCGCCAAAGCGATTGATCACCCCGCTGCCGGCCGCGGTGGGAGTGATCGTTCCGACCGACCTGTTCCGCCCCGTGTCCGAATTCGAGGACCCGGAGTCGGCAACTGAGCCGCACAGCAATGCGATTGCTACAATGCATGCGATACGCATACGGTGAGGGATCGTAACTCGATTATGCCTTCGGACAACGAACAGAAAATCGTACTGCTCGCAGGTGCCAGCGGCTTCGTCGGGAGCCTTGCCGTGACGAGCCTTCTCGAGTCCCCGGACATCGCCCGCGTGTACGCGGTCACTCGCCGGCCCCTCGGCCGCGAGAATGCCCGCCTGGCCAACCGGATCGTGTCATTCGAACACATCGAGTCGCAGCTGAAGGGATTGACCTGTCACGTGGCGATGTGTGCACTCGGAACCACCCTGCGCCAGGCGGGATCCCAGGAAGCCTTCCGGCAGGCGGACGTCGAGGCGGTACTGGCCTTTGCGCGCGCAGCCAAAGCGGCCCAGGCCCAGAAGCTCGTTGTCGTGTCGTCCACGGGCGCCGACCCGAGCTCCAAGAGCTTCTATCTGCGGACCAAAGGCGAGATGGAACAGGCGTTGGAGGGTGTGGGTTTCGCCAGCCTCGACATACTTCAGCCCGGGTTGTTGCTGGGCTGGCGCGGCGAGATCCGACCGGTCGAGCTGCTGGGCGCTGTGTTCATGCCGCTGGTCAATCCGTTGCTCATCGGCAAGCGCGAAGCTTTTCGTGCCATCCCGGCGCAGACGGTGGCCGCTGCAATGGTCGGCGCAATGCGTTCGGGGCGCCGGGGCGTGCAGCGGTATACGTATTCCGCCATACAGGCGCTGGCCCGGTCGAAGCCGGTGCGCACGGTGGCGGTCCGTACGGATGCCAAGTCGAACTGAGCCAGATTGAAATGAGCCAGATTGAACTGAGAGATGGCGCACACTCGACCGCGGCGCCTGCCGTCGCCAATTTTTCAATTGCCGACCTATCGCACAATCGATGAGCGTTTGTATGGATACATTGAGGAAGTTACGTGCAGGAAGCCAGTGGAATGGGTTGGACCGCCTTCACGAGTCGCATGGGCAGGCGCATCGCTGGGGTGACGGCGATGTGCGCCGCGGTGCCCGTTTTGCTGTTTGCGTATGTGGTCGCTCGCCAGGCGAATTCCGCGGGCCTGCAGTCCGATGAGCGCCGGCTGACCGGAGTCAGCTCCCTGTATGCCGATGTTATTCGCTCCCGCATCGGCGTCGCCGCCACCATAGTCGAGACGTTCACTGTCGCGGACATCGGGCCGGACAGCTCGCGTCTGCGCCAACAGATTGCCAACTCGCGCGCGTTCAAGTCGGTCGTGGTGGTCAACCGTGACGGGGTGCTGGCCGACGGCGCAACCACATTGCGCCCGACCCCGGCGCAGTCGCTCGCCCTGGAAGCGGGGCAAACCGTGCTCATGCCGGTCACCCTCGACGGACAGTTGACCGGTACCTTCATGGTTCGCCTCGCCAGCAGCGCCGGCGCTCCGAAGCTTGCCTACTTCGAGATCGCGCCCGACTGGCTCTGGAAGGACCTCGAGGATTGGCCGAGCGCGGCGGTCGTGGTCGTGGATGCTGAAGGCAGGGTGCTGCACAGTCCCAGTCCCGTCGGTCGCTACACCAACCACATGTTCGCCGAGCACATCACGCTGCTGGGCGAGCGCGGCGATTCTTTCGACAAGCTCTCCTGGCTGGACAACGGCGTCGAGTGGCGTGGCGTTCTCAAACACGTGCCGCTCGTCAACGAGCGCGTGACCGCGGTGCCATGGGGTGTGGTCGCCTACAACCCGGAGGTGACGTTTCTCGCCCGCTCCAGGATCGTTTGGGCAACTCTTCCTTACATACTTGGGTTGTTGGCAATTTGCGGACTGCTCGGCGCGCGCTATCTGGCACGCGGCTATCTCGCGTCCCTGCGGGAGCTGCGAGTCGGATTGCCCGGATTGCAGGCGCGGCGGTTTGAGCCCCTTGCAGCCAGGGGCAGCGACGAGCCGCGCGAGCTCATCGCGACCTTCAATCGATCCGCCGCGAGCCTGCGGGAGCAGTTTCAGGCGCTCGAGACGCTGGGGGAGATCGACAAGCTGCTGCTCGGGTCGGCCGAGCTCGAACAGGTGCTCGAGGGCATTCTCGCGCGCGTGCAGACCGTGACTCGCTGTCATTGTGTTGGCATCACGTTGCGCGACGCCGATGCACCGGGGCGCGGCCGGGTCTATCTGGCGGGAAACCATCTTTCCGATCTGCCGGTTGCCCGTGTCGAGCTCGACGATGACATGCTGACCACGCTCCTGGCCGAGAGCCGTGGACTGACGGTAGCCCGGTGCGAAGAGGCGCGCCACAGCTTTCTCGAGCCTCTCAAAGATCTCGGCGCTGAGTTTTTCTGGGTATGGCCCGTCAACGTGTCCGAGCGCGTCGAGGCCATACTGGCCGTGGGCTATCGCGAAGAGCCGGCGACCGATCCGCATCTGGCCCGTAGCGGCAGCCAGTTCGCGGAGCGTCTCGCCGTGGCCCTATCCAAGAGCGCGCGGGATGAGCGGTTGTACCGCCAGGCGCACTATGACCCGTTGACCGCGCTGCCCAACCGAATTCTGTTCCGCGATCGCCTGGCGCAGGAAATCGCCAACGCCACGGCCGGTCCGAGCCGGGGCGCGCTGCTGTATATCGATCTCGACCACTTCAAACGGGTCAACGATTCGGTCGGACACAGCGCCGGCGACCAATTGCTCACCATCGTGGCGCAGCGACTGCGCTCCTGCGTGAAGGAAGGCGACACGGTCGCGCGGCTGGGTGGGGATGAGTTCACGGTGATTCTGCGCAATGTCGCGGATCCCAGCGCAGCGCGGACCGTGGGCGAACGGATCATCGAAACCCTGCGGCTGCCTGTCAACATCGCCGGACGCGATCACTTTGTCTGTGCAAGCATCGGCATCACGTTGTTTCCCGATGACGGCTCCGTCATCGACGATGTCATGCGCAATGCCGACACCGCTATGTACCGCGCCAAGGATCTCGGCCGCGGTTGCACGATGTTCTTCGATCCTGACATGAATGCGAGGGCCGCTCTCCCGACCGAAACGGGTCTGCACCGGGCGTTGCGCCGCCGCGAGTTCTCACTGTTCTATCAACCGCAGTTCAACATTGCCAGCGGCGCGTTGGCGGGAGTCGAGGCGCTGCTGCGTTGGCAGACCGCAACGGATGGCATGCGCCCGCCGGGCGAGTTCGTACCGGCGGCTGAAGAGAGCGGTTTGATCATCGACATCGGCGGATGGGTGCTGGACGCCGCCTGTGCGCAGCTCGCGAGCTGGCGCGATCAGAAGATCGCGCCACCCCGCCTCGCGCTGAATGTCTCGGCCCAACAGTTGAAGCACTCCGAGTTTCCGAAACTGGTGCGCCGGGCGCTCGACAAGTATGGACTGGCCCCGGCGCTGCTCGAATTGGAGCTCACCGAGAGTGTGTTTGCGGATGGTGCGGCGGGTGCGACTCTGGAGCGGTTGCACCAACTAGGTGTCCATCTGGCGCTGGATGACTTCGGGACTGGATATTCATCCTTGTCATACCTGCGCCAGTACCCGATCGGCACGGTGAAGGTCGACCGCACCTTCCTGGAGGAAGTGCCTCAGAATCCAGCCTCCGCGACGCTCGTGGAAACGATCATCGTGATGTCGCACGCGCTCGGCAAGCGGGTCGTGGCCGAAGGCATCGAAACCGTGGCGCAGCTCGAGTTTCTGCGCGAGCGCTGCTGTGATATCGCGCAAGGATTTTATCTGGCCCGGCCGCTGTCGAGCCAGGTTGTCACCGAGCTGCTGCAGGCGCGCGCGCAGTCGGGTGACGATGAGTTTGGGTCCGTTCGCGAGGCGAGCTAGGGATGTGACACCAGTCACATTTCGAGCCGGGACCTGGAACTCGGCGACTGTCGCCGCGGACAGACAATTCAACATATAGTGGTGTGCGACTGCTCCTCGAGAGGCTGGGCACAATATAAATGCTTGACTGTCAATCGCGACGCTTTGACACTTGTAGCTTGTAGTGACAAAGGCAAACCCGTCGAAAGACGGGGACGCAAAGCCACCGGTCTAAAGGACGTATTCCTATGACGGCGGGGCTGCCACGGACGCGCGGATAGGCGCGACGCTCGCACTCCGATCTCGTCGGGAAACTCTTCCTGTTGCTGGTGGACCGCTTTATCGATCGGTCCGGGGAAGACTCTATGACGCCAACGCCTGAGCCTGCATCTGGCGGCACAGCACGCCAAGATGCAGTCGAGCCTGGGAGGCCGCTGGAAGCGGCAGGTCCCTTCGTACTCAACTTGACTTCGTCGACGACGCCCATGGCGTTGTCTAATCCCGAGCAACCCGAGCTCAAGCGGTTCAGCTTCTTTATCAGCCGCCGTTTCGAGGAGGGGCGTGAGCGGTTCCGGCTGCACATGGGCTATTTCTCAACACTCGCGGAAGCCGAGGAGTGGTTGGTCGCCGTACGGGACATTTATCCAGGTGCCTGGGCCGGGGAAGCCCCGGGCAAGAAGCTGCGGGAGCGTGCTGTCGCTGCCGCCGCCGCGCAGGCTCAGCATGCCGCCGGGCCGCCGCCGCGCAACGTTCCGCCGACTTTGCCTGTCGCGCAGKTTCCGCAGCCTGTGCAGGCTGCAAACCCTACGCGGGCTGCAGGCTCTACGCAGGCTGTAGGCCCTTCGCGGGCTGCAGGCCCCAAGACTGGGGATGTGGAATTGCCGGCGTTGAATGTTCCGACCATTCATGCCGCCGGCGTCAATGCCTCCTCGCCGGCTTTGCAGGTGCCGAAGAATGTGCCGGTTGCGAATTCTGTCCCCGTGGCGGCGCAACCCGCGAAGTTGACTCCTGCAGCGAAGTCGGCCGCTGCCTCGAGCGTCGTAGCGGCGCCGCGCGTTCCCAAGGCGGCGCCGGTGGTCCCCGTGGCCGCGCCACGGACTGTACAGGGCCGTTCGACTCCTTCACTGACGTCGGTGCCCATTGCGCCGGCGGCGGCTGCTCGCCCGACGCAGCCCGTGAATGCGGTTCCGACGGCGCAACCCGGCAAAAGCGTTTCAGCCGCCGCGGCACGTCCAGGTGCCAAAGCCAAAAGCACATATCCGAATTCAAATGTCCGCGAAGTCCTCAAGGCTCTGGACGAGACGAGCGATGACACGGAAATAACGGGCCAGACCCGCATGATGCGGGCGCCGTCGTTCGCTGGTCCGGACAAGGCCTCGGACGACAACGGCTTTACCGATACTCAGGTGCTGAGATACCTGGAGACGCGTCGCGCCGATGGTACCGAGATCTCCGGTGTCGACATCGAGACGGGTGCCATTTCGTTGTTGAAGCCGGATGACACCGGTACTCGGCGTGCCCTGAAGCAGGCCGTTGCCGACAACGCTCCTGTCTGGTTCGCGGTTCAGTTGCAATGGTCGGTATCCCCGGTGGAGTTGAGCAAGGTTCCGCCGCTCGCCATTTTCAGCGCCTACACGCTGTACACGGTTGAGGGAAGCCGCGACGGTCGCAAGTGGTATGGTTTGCGGCTCGGCTTCTTCAGCGATGCCATTTCGGCGAAGCAGGTTGCTTACTACGTACGGTCTGAATTCAACTCGGTGGCGGTGGTTCCCGTGAGCCCGCAAGAGCGCACGCGCGCGACGGATGTTGAGAAGAAGGCCGACATGCCGTTCCCGAAGAAGTCGCGTCAGGAGCCGGTCGATGAGTTCAAGCTCATCGACTCGGACGAGCACGCGCCGGCCCCGCCGGCCCGGCAGCGTCCGGCTGTTGCCACCAAGCCCGCTGCTCCAGCCAGCTCGGCGCCTCCCGCTGCTCGACGGCCAGAAAGCAAAGCCAACAGAGGGCGAGTGAAGGCGCGCGATGCGCGGTCTCCCCAGACCCTGGAAGAGACATTGGAAATTCTCGGCGCCGGCGAGCTGGAGATGGACAACGGCCACGGCGAGTCGCTGAACGAGAGTGGCGTGCGTCACCTGCGTGTGGAGGTTCAGAAGAACACGCCGTTCGGCAGATTGTTGGAGCGTCTGAGCGAGCGCGTACGCAAGCCGTAAGAGTGGGTTACAGCTTGCCGAACAGCTTTTCCAACTCGGCTTTCGCTTTATCCACCGCGCTCGTGTTGGGCGCCGTATAGGCGCCCTCGCGAGGTTTATAGAAGTCGCAGAAGTTCGCCTTGGTCTTGTCGCGGACTTCCTCGGCCGTCGGCTCGCGGCAATGCTTTGCAACGCGCGTGTCGTAGTCGACGCACAGCTTGCACACATGCAGTTCGGCACGGCACTTCGGACACTCGTCCAGCCGCCGCAGCGGCAGGCTCAGTTGCGCCAGCGATGTCCCGCAATTCCAGCAGACGAGATGGTGACTCACCGGGCCAGTTTACCCCTTCCGCTTCGCGGCGGCCCGCCGTGTGCCGAAGACCGGGGCCCCGCGCTTTGCCGCGGTTCCGATCGGGCGTCCTCGGCGCTTTGCGGTTGCCGTGGCCGACGACCCTGTCGCTGGCGGGGCCACCTTCGCCGCACCAGGGGTCGTTCTGTCCTTCAAGAACGGTTCCAGTACGCGTCCGGTGTGGGACTCCTTCTTTCGCTTCACGATCTGCGCGGGGGAGCCTTGGGCGACCACCTTGCCGCCGCCTTCACCCGCTTCCGGACCCATATCGAGAATCCAGTCGGCTTCAGCCATGACATCGAGGTTGTGCTCCACAACCACCGCGGTATTGCCGGCGTCGACCAGTCGATGCAGCACGTGGATCAGCTTCTCCACGTCCGCCATGTGCAATCCAACGGTCGGCTCATCGAGGACATATAACGTGTGCTTCGGCTTCTGCCGGGGACCGGCCCGGACGTTGTCGCGGACTTTGGACAGCTCCGCCACCAGCTTGATGCGCTGGGCTTCGCCGCCGGACAGCGTCGGACTCTGCTGACCCAGGGTCAGATATCCCAATCCGACGTCCTGAAGCAGCTTCAACGGGTGGAGCACCCTCGGGTGTGCCTGGAAGAACTCGACGGCATCATCGATGCTCATCGACAGCACATCGCCAATGCTCTTTTCCCGCCAGAGCACCGACAACGTCTCCGAGTTGAAACGCCGGCCTCCACAGACATCGCAAAGAACCTTCACATCCGGCAGGAAGCTCATCTCGATCGTCTTGACGCCCTGGCCCTCGCAGGCCTCGCATCGGCCGCCGGCCGTGTTGAATGAGAAGCGGCTGCAGGTGTAACCGCGGATGCGCGCTTCAGTGGTCCCTTCGAAGATTCGCCGGATATCATCCCAGAAGCCGATGTAGGTGGCCGGGCACGAGCGCGGCGTCTTCCCGATCGGTGTCTGGTCGACCTCCAACACCCGGTCGACGTGCTCGATGCCGCGAATTGCGTTGCAGCCGATCAGATCGCGCGACTTGGGGCTGGCCTTCTTCTGGCGCGAGCCATTTCCATTGGTGTCGATCAGCAATCGCCGCAGGTTCGTGTAAAGGACATCGCGCGCAACTGTCGATTTGCCGGAGCCGGACACGCCCGTGACAACTACGAGCCGGCCCAAGGGGATGCCGACGTCCGTCTTGGAGACGTTGTGAAGTTGCACCTTCTCCAACTTGAGATGGCGTGTCTCGGCATCCACCGGGCGCAAAGGTTGCGCCGGATGTTGTAACGGCTCGCGAAGGAACTTGCCGGTGGTCGAGCGTGCGTTGCGGATCAGATCATCGACTGTGCCCGCTCCCACGACTTCGCCGCCTCTGACACCAGCCTGCGGCCCGAGATCCAGTACGTAGTCGGCACGCCGGATGGTGTCTTCGTCGTGTTCGACGACAACCAGCGTGTTTCGCTGACCGGACAACTGCGTCAGGGCATCGAGAAGCACATCGTTATCGCGCGGATGCAAGCCGATGGTGGGCTCGTCCAGCACGTAGCAGACGCCCTGCAGGTTTGATCCCAACTGCGCGGCGAGCCGGATACGCTGGGCTTCTCCCCCCGACAGGGTGGGCGCCGAGCGGTCCAACTGCAGGTAGCCGAGGCCAACGCGCTCCAGGAATTGCAGGCGCGCGCGGATTTCGGCCAGCAGGTCGCGCCCGATCTGGGTTTCGCGCGCAGTCAGCTTCAGCTTGGAGAAGAACTCGCTCGTACGCTCCACCGACCCGGCGGCCAGCGAGGCCACGGATCGATCGCGGAAGCGGACGTTGAGCGCGACTGGGTTCAAGCGGTGACCCTCACACGCCTGGCAGGGCGTGGGATCGTGCTCATACCACTCATTCCACCAGATCTCCTCCCCGCTCTGCTCCGCATCGAAGCCGGTCATCTCCACGCCAGTGCCGAAGCAACTGTCGCACCAGCCGTGCTTGGAGTTGAACGAGAACAGGCGGGGATCGAGCTCCGCGAAGCTCCTGCCGCAGGCGGGGCAGGCACGCTTCGTCGAGAATACGACGACCTTGTCCGACTTGGGGCCGAGTACGTGTACGAGGCCCTTTCCGAAGTCCAACGCGCGTGACAATGCCTGGTGCAGCTGCGTGTCGTGCTTCGCATTCACGTCGAGCTGCGCTACCGGCAGCTCGATGGTGTGTTCCTTGAAGCGCGACAGGCGGGGCCACTTGGCGGTTGAGATGTTGGCCCCGTCTACGCGCAGCACCTTGAAGCCTTTCTTGGCGGCCCATTTGGCCAGGTCGGTGTAGTAACCCTTGCGGGCGACGACGAGGGGGGCCAGCAGGGAAATGGTTTGTCCCTTGTAGTCCTTCAGCAGCCGGGCGGCAATCGAGGCGGCGCTTTGGGGCTCGATGGGTACGTTACAGTCGGGGCAGAACTGCGTGCCGAGTTTGACGTAGAGGAGACGCAGGAAGTGATAAATCTCCGTCAGGGTGGCTACGGTGCTCTTCCTCCCGCCGCGACTCGTGCGTTGCTCGATGGCTACCGTCGGTGGGATGCCGAAGATGGCATCCACGTCAGGGCGGGCGGCCGGCTGAACGAACTGCCGGGCGTAGGCGTTCAGGGATTCCAGATAGCGACGCTGGCCTTCGTTGAACAGGATGTCGAATGCCAACGTCGACTTGCCTGAGCCTGACACGCCTGTGACGACGGTGAACTTGTCGCGTGGGATTTGTACGTCGACGCTCTTGAGGTTGTGCTCGCGGGCGTTGTGAATGACGATTGCGTTGCGGTCCGCGCTGTTTCCATATTTAACTTGGGAAGGCTCGGAGAGGGTATTGGCATTGGCGCTGGATACGGCTTCGTTCAGCGCGGTGCCGGCTGGAGTGTCAGCTGACAGTGCTTTTTCGTAGGCCGCCAGCGCCTGGCCTGTATGGGAGCGGCCGTGGGACGCTACCTGCGCCGGGGTGCCGGTGCAGACTATCCGGCCGCCGGCGTCGCCGCCTTCGGGGCCGAGGTCGATGATCCAGTCGGCTGCGCGGATGATGTCCAGGTTGTGTTCGATCACCAGCAGCGAGTGCCCGGCCGACAGCAGCTTGCGGAACGCACGCAGGAGCTTCGATACGTCCTCGAAGTGCAGTCCGGTGGTGGGCTCGTCAAACAGGAACAACTTGCCGCGGTGGGTGGTGCTGGAGAGCACCGTGCCCGCCTCGGCGAGATGGCCAGCCAATTTCAGGCGCTGCGCTTCACCGCCTGACAAGGTGGGGACAGGTTGTCCCAGCTTCACATACTCGAGGCCCACGTCGGCGAGGGGGGCCAGCCTGGCGGCCACGTCCTTGGAGTCGGCGAAGAATGCGAGACCTTCAGTGACTGTCATGTCGAGCACTTCGGCGATGCTCGCGCGTACGCCGTTGGCGCCTTCGCGCTTGATGTCCAAAACCTCATCGCGATAGCGCTTGCCGTTGCAGTCGGGACAGCGCAGATACACGTCCGACAGGAACTGCATCTCGACGTGCTCGAATCCGTTGCCCGAGCAAGTCGGGCAACGACCGTTGCCGGAATTGAAGCTGAAGGTGCCGGCGGTGTACTTGCGCTCCTGAGCGGCCGGTTCCGCCGCGAAGATGGTGCGGATGGCGTCGAACGCCCCCACGTAGCTCGCCGGATTGGAACGGGTAGTGCGGCCGATCGCGCTCTGGTCGACCATGACAATATCATCGACCAACTCGGCGCCCCGCAGCCCGGTGAACTGCCCGGGTGCTTCGGTGGGTTTCCCCCGGTACTTCAACAAAGCCGGATACAGAACATCCTCGACGAGTGTCGATTTTCCCGATCCCGACACGCCGGTCACGCAGACCAGGCGCTTCAAGGGAATGCGCACGTCGATGTTTTTCAGGTTGTGCTCGGTGACGCCGTGCAACTCCAGCCAGCGGTTGGAAACCGCCTCGGCGATGACTTCGCCGGCCGCCGCCGCGTCGGCGGCGACCTTGGGCTTGTTCGCCCCGACCTTCTTGCGGCCGCTCAGGTACTCGCCCGTGAGGGATGCCCCGCTGGCACGGATCTCGCGCGGCGTGCCGAAGAAGACGATGTTGCCGCCGCGCTCGCCGGCACCCGGACCGATGTCCAGGATGCGGTCCGCTTCCAACATGATCTGAGGATCATGCTCGACCACGATCAGGGAGTTGCCCGCATCGCGCAGCTTTTTCATCACCGAGATGACTCGCTGCATGTCGCGGGGGTGCAGGCCGATCGAGGGCTCGTCCAGCACGAACAGGGTGTTGACCAGCGAGGTGCCCAGTGCCGTCGTCAGGTTGATCCGCTGCACTTCACCGCCGGACAAGGTGCGGGATTGTCTGTCGAGCGTGAGATAGCCCAGGCCGACATCGGACAGGTAGCCGAACCGGCCGCGGATCTCGCTCAGCAGCAGATCGGTTGCCTCATCGAGCGGCTGCGGCAGCTTCAGCTCGGAAAAGAACTGCACCGCCCGATCGACCGGCAGCAGCATCACATCATGAATTGTGAGACCGGCAAGCGTGTTGAGCGTCGCGTCACTCCACTGCACGCCCTTGGGTTTGAAGCGGGGCGTGGTTCCCAGGACTGTATCGGCGAGCTCGCGATCGCCGAGGCGCCACAGGAGGGCGTCGGTCTTCAGCCGGGCGCCGTCACAGGTCTCGCACGGTGTGTAGGAACGATATCGTGACAACAGCACGCGGACGTGCATCTTGTACGACTTGGTTTCCAACCACGCGAAGAAGCGCCGCGCGCCGTACCAGACGCCCTTGTTCCAGTCGCCTTCACCTTCGATGACCCACTTGCGACGCTCGGCCCCGAGCTCGCGCCAGGGCGTGTCGAGCGGAATGCCGCGCTTCCTGGCAAACTTGATGAGGTCATCCTGGCACTCCTTGTAGGACTGGGTCTGCCAGGGTTTGATGGCCCCGCCGCTCAGGGACTTGCTTTCGTCGGGGATGACCAGTCCGTAGTCGATGCCGATGGTCCGCCCGAAGCCGCGGCAGCTCTCGCAGGCGCCGATGGGCGAATTGAAGGAAAACAGGCTGGGGTTGGGCTCGCGATACGCCAGGTCGCATTCGGCGCAGTGCAGTTGGTTGGAATAGCGCCAGGTCTGCAGCGCTTTGGGAGGATCGGAGTCGTCGACAACCTGTATGTCGACGCGGCCCTGGCCGACGCGCAGCGCCGCTTCGAGTGACTCGAGCACGCGTCCGCGGTCGGCGCCGGCGATGCGCAGGCGGTCCTGGACAACACACAGGGTGGCGGTGACAGCCGGCGTGGCGCTTTTGCCCTTGCCGCGCTTCCCGGCACGGCCGGCCCGGGTATTCGCCGACTTCGTGGCTGGCGCGGCTGACGCCACCGAGCCGGCCGCCGGGCGTGATCTGGCGCCGCCGGAGGCAGTCCCAAGTGTCGCAGTGCCGGCTGAAGATGCGGTGTCACCGAAGAACCGGGTGTACCCCTGCTTTTCCAACAAGCCGCGCACTTCGGCTGCCGTGAAGTTGGACGGTACCGGTACGGGAAACGTAATCAACAGCCTGGGATCGCCGGCCGCGGCGGCGCGCGCGACCGCGTCCGCGTAGATGCTTTCGGAAGTGTCGCGCCGCACGGGCTTGCCGCAACACTGGCAGTACAACGACGCCGCGCGCGCGAATATCAACTTCAGGTGATCGTTCAACTCGGTCATCGTGCCCACGGTGGAGCGCGAGGTCCGCACCGGATTGGTCTGGTCGATGGCAATCGCGGGAGGAATGCCGGCGATTGCATCGACCTGTGGCTTGTCCATGCGGTCGAGGAACTGACGCGCATAGGGCGAAAACGTTTCGACGTACCGACGCTGACCTTCGGCATACAGAGTGTCGAACACGAGCGACGACTTTCCGGATCCGGATACGCCCGTGACGACCACGAGCTCGTTGAGCGGAATATCGAGGTCGAGGTTCTTCAGATTGTTCTGGCGCGCGCCACGCAAAACGATGGCGTCGCGGGAGGCGTCGGTCATTCCGTCACCTTGTAGGTAGGGATAGTCGTCTCTGTACAGCGCGGGCGGGAGCGCACGCGCGAACTTCACATAGTAATGGATTTCGCTCGGTCCGCGAGCCGCCCGATAGACCGGGTGGCATTCAGTAGTTCGTCATCATTGGTGCTGTATACGAAGTGGGGGCTGCAATAATTTCCCGTTCTATTGGGTCTACTGCATGCATCTGCAACCTAGGCAGATGCGTAGTGGATGAGGTCCACTAGCGTACAATGCGTGCGCGGAGCCGAACGTCGTCGGGAGGGGGTGTCTGACGCCATGCGTCAGGCAAACGACCGGTCGAGCGAGCTCGGCTCATCTAGGAAGGAAGATCGATCGTCATTACCTCGAGGAGACTTCGAAGATGAACAGCCGAAAGATGTCCAGCATTGCCCTGGCTGCCGCCGCTGCCGTGATGTTCTCGACCGCTCTGGTGGGCACCGCCAGTGCCGCTGATGAAGCCAAGGTCAAGTGCGAAGGCGTGAATGCGTGCAAGGGCAAGTCCGCCTGCAAGACTGCCAACAACGCCTGCAAGGGACAGAACTCCTGCAAGGGCCAGGGGTTCAGCGAAATGACCCAGGCGAAGTGCGACGCAGCCAAGGCCAAGGCCGCCGGCAAGTAAGTCGCTGTGAATCGGCCGGGCGCCGCCTCGGATGAGGCGGGCCCGGCCTGACGCATCGATGTCTCCCATGGCTCTTCTGCAACCCCCCCTGGGATTCGGTCTCGGTCTGCGGGTCGAGCACTACGAGGCTATTCTCGGCGGCAGCCCGAGGGTGGACTGGTTTGAGGCGCTGACCGAGAACTACCTCGTTCCGGGCGGCAAGCCGCTCGACAATCTCATGCGCATCCGCGAGCGCTACCCGGTGGTGCTGCACGGCGTGTCGCTGTCGATCGGCAGCACCCAGCCGCTCGACCGCCACTATCTGGCCCAACTGAAATCGCTGGCCACTCGCATCGAGCCTCAATGGATTTCCGATCACCTGTGCTGGACCGGCATCGCGGGCCGCAACCTGCACGACCTGTTGCCGCTGCCGTATACCGAAGAAGCCCTCGCCAACATTGTCGAGCGGGTGCGCAGGGTGCAGGACATCCTGGGGCGGCGCATTCTGCTGGAGAATGTCTCGAGCTATGTGACCTACCGGTCCTCCGCAGTCACCGAGTGGGAGTTCCTGCGCGAGGTCGCGCATCAAAGCGACTGTTTGTTATTGCTCGATGTCAACAACATCTATGTCAGCAGCGTGAATCACGAGTTTGATCCGCTGGAGTATCTGCAAGCGATTCCGGTGGATCGGGTGCAGCAGATCCATCTCGCGGGCCACGAGAATCACGGCGACTATCTCATCGATACCCATGACCACCCGGTGCCGGACCCGGTTTGGGCGTTGTACGATGCGGCGGTCCGCCGTTTCGGCAACGTGTCCACCATGATCGAACGCGACGACAATATCCCTCCTCTCGAGGAACTGGTCGCGGAGCTGGATGCCGCCCGGCAACTGGCCGAGCGCGCGCTGGCACGCGCGGCGTGAGCCGCCTGTCCGACATTCAGGCCGCCTTCCAGCGCTTGCTGCTGCGGGGCGATTCAACAATCGAGTCGCATGTCGTGGGAACTCAGCGCGTGCCCGTCGAGAGGCGGTTGGGCATCTACGCAGAGGGCTATCGCCTGCGATTGATCGAGGCGCTGCAGAAGACTTTTCCGGTGCTCGCCGAGCTCATGGGCGAGGCCGACTTCCAGACGCTCGCGGCTCGCTATGTCGAGGCGCATGAATCGACTTTTTTCAACATCCGCTGGTACGGCGGGCAGATGGGCGAGTTTCTGGCGGCTGACTCGCAGTACCTGGCCGAGATCGCCCGCTGGGAGTGGGCCATGGCCGCCGCGTTCGACGCGGCGGATGCGCAAGCCTTGGGTCCGGATCAATTCGCGCGGATTGCGCCCGAGGACTGGGCCGGGCTGCGCTTTGAATGGGCCCCGGCCGTGCAGGTGGTGCCGCTCGAGTGGAATATCCCGCAGTTGTGGAAAGCGGTTTCCGAGGGCAGCGAGGAGCGCCCGGAACCGGTGTACGAGCCGGGCCGCTACCTGATCTGGCGCCGCGAGTTGCAGATCTATTTCCGGCGCGTGGGCGCAGAGGAAGCTTCCGCTATGGCGGCCGCGCGGGAAGGTCGCTCTTTTGGTGAGCTTTGTGTTCTCCTATGCGAACATTTTGATGAGAGTGAGGCTCCGCGGTACGCCGCCGGCTATCTGCGTGGGTGGGTCGAAGCCGGCCTGCTGGTGGGTCTCGTCTCGTCCGCAACGGAGGACTGATGACCGCACCCATTTACGACAATGCGCTGCAGATGATCGGCAATACGCCGCTCATGGCTGTGAAGCACATTGATACCGGACCCTGCGAGCTGTTTCTCAAGTTGGAGAACCAGAATCCCGGCGGCTCCATCAAGGACCGCGTGGGGTTGTATCTGATCGAGGCAGCCGAGCGCGCGGGCCAGCTCAGACCCGGCGGCACGCTCATTGAAGCGACGGCCGGCAACACCGGGCTGGGGCTCGCGCTCGTGGCCGCTCAGAAGGGTTATCGGTTGCTGCTGGTCATCCCCGACAAGATGAGCCAGGAGAAGATCTTTCACCTGCGGGCGATGGGCGCTGAGGTGCAGCTGACGCGCTCGGATGTCAGCAAAGGTCATCCGGAATACTACCGCGACATCGCCGAGCGGCTGGCGCGCGAGATCCCGAATTCCTTCTTTGTGAATCAGTTCGGCAACGAAGCCAATCCGCTCGCGCACGAGCAAACCACGGGACCTGAGATCTGGGAGCAGATGGAGCACCGGCTCGATGCGGTCATCTGCGGCGTGGGTACCGGCGGCACGCTGGCGGGCCTGACCCACTTTTTCGCGAAGACGGCCCCGAAAGTCGAGTTGGTGTTGGCGGACCCGGCGGGCTCGATCCTGGCCGACTTCGCCAGGACCGGCGTGGTGGAGAAGGCCAAGAGCGGTTGGCTCGTGGAAGGCATCGGTGGCGATTCGATCCCGCCCGTGGGGGATTTCTCCCATGTGGGCAGGACCTACACCATCCCGGACGGCGAGGCGTTTCAGACCTGCCGCGAGCTGTTGCGGAAGGAAGGCATCATTGGCGGTACCTCCACCGGCACTTTGCTGGCGGCGGCGTTGCGCTATTGCCGGGAACAGAAGACCGCGAAACGCGTCGTTACCTTCGTGTGCGACAGCGGCAACAAATATCTGTCCAAGGTCTACAACGACTACTGGATGCTCGATAACGGCTTCATTGAGCGCAACCAGTATGGGGATTTGCGGGATTTGATTGCGCGCCGGCACTGGGAGCGGGCGTCGGTGACTGTCAATTCGACCGAGCCGGTGCTGGCGGCCTTGCGCCGGATGAAACTCTACGATGTGTCCCAGGTGCCGGTGATGAAGGACGGCAAGATTGTCGGCATCGTGGACGAAGAGGACATTCTGCTGGAAGTGGTGGGGAACCCGGACCACTTCAATGAGCCGGTGACGGCGGCGATGGCGACTCACCTGGTCACCGTACCGGTGGATGCGCCGGTGTCGCAGCTCATGGAAATCTTCAAACATGGCATGGTGGCCATTGTGGTGAAGGACAATGAGTTCCTGGGTCTCATCACCCGTATCGATCTGCTGAACTGGTTGCGGCGCCGAACATGACAGACCAGAACCTGGAATTCGCGACTCGCGTCATTCACGGCGGGCAGGAGCCCGATCCGCGCACCGGCGCGGTGATGCCCCCCATCTATGCGACCTCGACGTATGTGCAGTCGAGCCCGGGGGTGCACAAGGGTTACGAGTATTCGCGCACGGCGAATCCAACACGCGATGCCCTGCAGGCCGCGGTGGCCAACCTGGAGGGCGGGGCTGCCGGGTTTGCGTTTGCTTCGGGGATGGCGGCGACGTCGACCGTGCTCGAGCTGCTCGACAGCGGCTCGCACATCATCGCGATGCACGACCTGTACGGTGGCAGTTACCGGATCCTGGAGAACGTGCGCAAGCGGTCCGCCGGTCACGATGTCTCGTTCGTGGACCTCACCCGGCCTTCGGAGCTGGAGGCCGCGGTCAGGCCTAACACCCGCCTGGTGTGGGTTGAGACGCCGACGAATCCCCTTCTGAAACTGGTCGATCTCGGCGTTATCGCGCAGTTGGCACGCAGGCTGGGATTGTTGAGCGTTTGCGACAACACCTTCGCCACGCCGTTCATTCAGCGACCGTTGGAGCACGGCTTCGATATCGTGGTGCACTCCACTACGAAGTATCTGAATGGGCATTCGGATGCGGTGGGTGGCGCGGCTGTGGTCCGGGCCGATGAGGGGCTGCGGCAGCGGCTGGCTTATCTGCAGAACGCCATTGGCGGTGTGTCCGGGCCGTTTGATTCGTTTCTTACGTTGCGTGGGATCAAGACGTTGGCGCTGCGGATGGAGCGGCACTGCGCCAATGCTCTGGCGGTGGCTCAATTCCTCGAAGGACACGAGAAGGTACGCAAGGTGTTCTACCCGGGGCTGGCCAGTCATCCGCAGCATGCTCTGGCCAAGCGGCAGATGGTGGGCGGGTTTGGAGGTATCGTGACCGCGGAGTTGCGCGGGACGCTGGATGATGCCCGTCGGATGTTGGAGCGGTGCGAGTTGTTTTCGCTCGCTGAGAGCCTGGGAGGCGTGGAGAGCCTGATTGAGCATCCGGCGTTGATGACGCATGCCTCTTTGCCGCCGGCCATGCGGGCGTCGTTGGGGATCAGTGACGGTTTGATCAGGTTGTCCGTGGGGGTTGAGGCCGTTGGCGATCTGATTGCTGATCTACAGCACGCGTTGCAATAGCAGTTGGAGGGTACCCGAGCCCGTGCGCGCAAGCCGACGCCGCGCACCCGCATCGCTCGACCGCTCGCGGTGCTTTCGGCGATGAATTTTGTTTTAGAGGCCGGCTTGGGTTGTCAGGTAGACCGCGAAGGTGCCCAACCAGTGGCCGCCTTCGTAGTGTTCGCCGGTGACCGCCGGGAGGGCGGCTGAGCGATGGGCCGCGGCGGCGGCGAGCAGCTCGGGGACTCGCTTGTCGGTTGGCTTCAGGCCGTGGGCGATACCCTCGAGCATCCATGCGCGACTCAGGTTGAGGCCGTCGAGGTGAGCCAGCTTGGGATCCGATCGGTCGGTCACTACGCCTGGCTGCAGCCAGGGTGTGCCGGCCTTCATCGGGATCTGCGGCAGGAAATCCGCCAGCCACTTGCCGTACGCACCGGGCTCCAACACCCGGCGCATGAAGTCGGCTTCCGCCAGACAGGCTGACAGGAAGTCCTCGCCCGAGGGTTCGTAGCTCAACGGACATTTGCGATCGCCGCGGTAAAAGCGCTCGGCGGCGTCCACCAGGGCCACCTTCATCAGCGCGTCTGCTGCTACCCCGGCCCAATCCCACACCAGCCCGAAGGAGAAGGCCGTTTGATTGTGCTCGCCGCTGCGGATCGGGTAGTGCAGCTTGGGTAACCAGCTTTTCAGCTTCGCGGCGCCGAGCGCTTCGAGCGGCGCCAGCGCCGCGGCCCATTGCCGAGCCTGCGGGTCATCCCAGGTCCGCAGCTCCGCGGCTAGTTTCAACAACCACGCCAATCCGTACGGACGCTCGAACGACGCTCGGTCCTCCCGCTGCAGATACTCAACTTCGCCGGCAATGTTTCTCGGTGTCAGGCTCGCCGCCAGCGCAGCCCGCGCATCCTTGGCGAAGTCCGCATTGGGAAACAGCTTCACCAGCCGCACGAGCAGCCAATGTCCGTGCACCGCGGAGTGCCAGTCGAAGCAGCCGTAAAACGCAGGCGTAAGCAGATGCGGAGGCATTACGTCAGCCTCGCTCGCCAGCACGTGACCGATCTTGTTGGGATACTCCTTGTGAGTGCAGGCGAGCGCGAGATGCGCGAAACGCGCCGCCGCCGCCTCGTCCAACGGCCCCGTACCACTTGCGGGAGATGTCAGTTCCGCGCTGAAAGCCGATAAACTGACCATGCACGCCAACAGACTGACGATCCAGTGCCGCACGATTACCGCCCCTGCTTCGGCCAGCATCCTCGCCTGCGCGCCATGTTAATCAACGGAGAGCCCTCATGCACATAGGCTTCATCGGACTTGGAAAAATGGGTAAAGCCATCGCGGGCCTGCTGCTCGGCAATGGACATGAGCTGACCGTTTGGAACCGGTCGCAGGAGGCGGTACAGGAACTGGTTGCCAAGGGTGCCCGGGCGGTGTCCGCGCCGTCCGCGCTCGGCAAGTCGGACATTCTGCTGTCCATTCTCGCGAACGATGCGGCGACTCGCTCTGTCTTCCTCGACCAGGGTGTCCTGGAGGCGGCGCATCCGGGACTGATTCACATCAATCTCGCCACCGTGTCCGTTGGCCTGGCGAAGGAGCTGGCTGAGCTGCATCGCCGGCGGAAAATCGGGTATGTCGCCGCTCCGGTGTTCGGACGGCCGGATGCGGCTGCGGCGGGCAAGCTGAATATCGTAGTCGCCGGCGATCCGGCGAGCGTCTCGAAGGCGCAGCCGATTCTGGAGACGATCGGGCAGAAATGCTGGCCCGTGGGCGCGCAGCCCGAGAATGCGAACGTGGTGAAGATCGCGGGCAACTTCATGATTGCCAGTGCGATCGAGACGATGGGGGAGGCGGTTGCGCTGGTGCGCTCGCATGGAGTGAAGGCCGACGCGTTCCTGGATATCCTGACCAACACGCTGTTCGCCGCGCCGGTCTACAAGTTGTATGGGGGGCTGATCGCGGCGCAGACGTACAAACCCGCCGGCTTCACCGCACCGCTGGGGCTCAAAGATGTTCGGCTGGCCTTGGCGGCGGCCGACGAGAGCAATGTGCCGATGCCGTTCGCCAACGTGTTGCGCGACTCGCTGATGGAGTTGATTGCCACGGGTGGGGCGGATGATGACTGGGCCGCGGTGGCGAAGGTCGCTGCCCGGCGGGCGGGGTTGTGAGCGGGCAGCCCGGCCGCCGGCATCGTCGCCGCAGCTGATCGTTGGGAGCAGCCGAGCTGGCGCGCCAGGTGCCGGGAGCCCCGCGTCCCCAATGGCGGATGTGCTCGCCGGAGCGCGCGCCAGGAATGTTATTCGAGGAGCTCGATTGTCTACTGTCCCCAGCAGCACCAGCCCGGTTTCACATACTGCCTTCGCGGCGTTGCGGCATCCGGGCTTCCGGATGTTCTTCTTCGGGACGGCGACCGCGATGCTTGCCGACAACATCGAGCACGTGATCAGCTATTGGGTGCTGTTTCAAAAGTTTCACTCGCCCGCCCTGGGTGGCTTCGCCGTGATTTCCCACTGGGCGCCCTACCTGTTGTTCTCCGTGTGCTCCGGCGCGTTGGCCGATCGTTTCGATCCACGCCGCATCATTCAGCTCGGCATGCTCCTGTTCATCCTGGTCTCGATCGCCTGGGGTGTGCTGTTTGTCACCGACTCGTTGCAACAGTGGCACGCCCGCGTGTTGCTGATCATTCACGGCTTCGCCGGCGTGCTATGGGGGCCCGCCAGTCAGCTCCTGTTGCATGACATCGTGGAGCCGGCAGTTCTGCCGAGCGCCGTTCGTTTGGGCGCGACCGCGCGTTATCTGGGAATGTTGTCCGGGCCCGCGGTCGGCGGCGCACTGCTGCTGGCGTTCGGACCCGCCCACGGCATTCTCATCAATGCATTGATTTACCTGCCGATGATTCTGTGGCTGTGGCAAGCGCCGTACGGGCCGAAATTCCGGCCCGCCGGGGCGGCCTCCAACGCGGCCGTGCGAGGCTTCGAGGATCTCATCGGCGCTTTCAGCAGCATCCGCGGCAATGCGACGGTGTTGTGCATGGTTGTGATGGCCGGCGTGGTGGCACTGTTTGTCGGCAATGCTTACCAGGCTCAAATGCCGGGATTTGCCACCGATCTGGGACATGGCGACCCGGGTGTTTCCTACAGCATGCTGCTGGCGGCGGACGCGGCCGGAGCCCTGGCCGGAGGGTTTGTGCTCGAGAGCCGCGGATTGTTGAATCCGTCCGCCAGAACCGCCTTGCTGCTGGCGATGGGATGGTGCATCGCGCTGGGCCTGTTTGCGTTGATTCCGATTTACGCGCTGGCGTTGCCGCTGCTGTTCGCAGCGGGGTTTCTGGAGCTGTCGTTCAATTCCATGGCGCAGGCACTCGTGCAACTGAACGCACCGACCGGCGTGCGCGGGCGGGTGATCGGAGTGTTCAGCATGGCTGCGAGCGGAATGCGCACATTCAGCGGCATCACCGTGGGGCTCATCGGCGGCCTGATCGGCATTCACTATTCGCTCTGCGCGAGTACTGCCGTGCTGTTCGGCGCGTTGGCCATTTTGTGGGGCACGTTCCATGCTGGCTCGACAGCATGGCAACGACCCGGATAGGCATCTCAGGCTGGCGCTATGACCCTTGGCGGGGCACGTTCTATCCGAAGGACCTGCCGCAAAGGGCGGAGCTGCAATACGCCGCCACTCACCTTCCCGTAATCGAAATCAACGGCTCCTTCTATTCGCTGCAACGGCCCCAGAGCTACGCAAGCTGGTACGCCGACACGCCGGCCGATTTCATGTTTACAGTGAAAGGGCCGCGGTATATCACGCACATCCGACGCCTGCGCGACGTCGAGACGCCCCTGGCCAACTTCCTGGCCTCAGGGTTGTTCAATCTCAAGGAGAAGCTCGGGCCGATCCTGTGGCAGTTCGCGCCCAACTTCAAATTCGATCCGGAGCGGTTCGAGGCGTTCCTGAAACTGTTGCCTCAGGACACGAATACGGCGGCGGCGGTCGCGCGCAAGCATGATGATTGGATGGCCAAGCGCGTGCAGCTCGAAGTCGATGCCGAACGGCCCCTGCGGCACGCGGTCGAGATCCGCAATGAGACCTTTCTGACCCCGGCGTTCGTGGATATGTTGCGCAGGTATGGGGTTGCGCTGGTGATCGCCGAGACGGCGCGGAAGTGGCCGATGACTCACGACATTACGGCCGACTTTGTCTATATGCGGCTGCATGGGGACCAGGAGATCTACAAGAGCGGATACTCGGATAAATCGCTGGACCGGTGGGCGAAGCGCATCCGCGCCTGGCAGAAAGGCGCTGAACCCGCGGATGCTGAGAAGATTTCGCCACGCAAGCCGCCCACCCGGGCGCCGCGCGATGTGTTTTGTTTTTTCGATAACACCGATGTCAAGCTGCGGGCCCCGTTTGACGCGCAGACGTTGCTGGACAAGCTGGGAATTCCCCACGGCACGTCACTGGATGCAGCGCCGTTGAGAAAGAGAGCGGCGCGTGCGAAAGCGACACGCAAGGCTCCCGCCAAAAAGCGGGCTGTCAGGCCGGCCCGGGCGGTCGGACTCGTTCGGGCTGGCGAGCCGCGCAAAACCGGCGCTTCTGTTGCCCGCCGGCGAGTGGCGGCTGGGTCTCGACGAAGACATCCTGATGAAAGGTTTACGAAAGGTCCGTCATAAATCGGGGCCAAAAGCGCTGCCATGGGGCGGCAGGACGGCTAAACTGCGCCTCGATGGCCAGAGCAATTACCAAAAAAGAGGCGGCGATCGCCACCGAGCGCAGCGACCGCCGCACTCGCACCGGGGACCAGTGGCTCGACAGTTTTTTTCCGTATCGCCTGTATCGAGCCAGTGAAAAGCTGCAATTGCGGTTGCATGCGCGGCTGCGGGCTTTGCGTATGAGCTCGTCCCAGTGGCGCGTCATCAGTGTGTTGAAGGCGTATGGGGCGCTCAGCATTGGTGAGATTGTGGAAGCCACGCTGATGGAGCAGCCTACGATCAGCCGGGTCGTCGCGCGGCTCGAGAAGAATGACCTGGTCGCCCGTCGGCCGTCGACTCGCGATTCCCGTATGACATTGATTTCGCTCACCACCGCCGGCGCGGAGATGTTCAAACAGATTGTGCCTGCGGCGATGCGTCACCAGGACATGGCGTTGGAAGGCATTCCGCGTAAGGACATCGCCCAGTTGATTGCGACGCTGGAGCGGATTGAGCAGAACATCGAGGGTGGAGACTGAGAGCTCCGCGTGCGCGGCTCGGCGACGTGGCGCGCGGTGTCTCGAGATGGCCGAGCCCCCGTACAGAGCCGGGCGCGCTCTAACCTTCGGGTTTGAGGACCTCGGTCGGTAGGTGGGCCTTGCGCCAACCTTCGATGCCGTCGGGGTACCAGTAAACGTTGCGGTAGCCATAACCGATGGCCCGCTTGGCGCCGTTCCAACTCAGCCAACACTTCTCGTGACAGTACAGAACCAATGTCCGGCTGAGGTCATGGCCGGTCGCCCTGGCCAGGCGTTCCTGGTAGAACCGCTCGACCTCGGCAGGGGGCGCTGCCAGGCCCGCGCCTGGAATCCAGATCGCTCCGGGAATGCCCGGGTGGGGCACGGGTAACCAGGTTGTCGTGGCCGGCAGGTTTTCCGGCCTGTGGGGCGAGTCTGAAACATCGACCACGACCGGCGTGGTCTGTTTCAGCAGAGCGCGGAGCTGCTCCGTGTGGATGACCTTGCCACCCTGGATGGTTTCCGGAACCGGATCGTTGACGGGACCGGTCCAGAATCCCGCGGGCTCGCCGGCCAGCAGGAGCACGAGCAGGAGTGACTTCATCCAGCGCCGGGCACGTCGAAGCTGTGATCGAACTGGGTATCGCTGCTGTCCCGGGCCACCACCTTCATCTGTCCCTTCGCAGGCGGCACAAACCCGAAGGTAATGACCGGATCGGTGGCCAGCGAGATGTCGGCGTCGATGTGGAAAACCTGCGCGCCGTCGTAGGTTGCATCGATGCTGCGGATAAATCGCGCCGGCGTGTACATCCGGGTGATCTGATTCATCTGCATGCCGTTGAAGTTGGGATGGCGAATCATCAACTGCGCCTGCATCGGCTTGCCGGCGTTGAAATCGCCCAACAGGCGCAGCTTCATCCGCCCCATATCCGCCATCGCCGCTGCCTCATCCGAGCCCGCGGGCGCTGAGCAGCCACCGGCCGCTTTCACGAACTTGGTTGCCGCATGCAACTTGCCGTCGGGGGTCTCAGCGATCGCGTGTATGTTTGTATATGCGTTGACCCGCACGCGGAGCTTCAGGTCACTCGGGTCGGCTTTGGGTCCGAAGACGATGTGCGCGGCCATGGGAGCCGGGTTGTCGTCGATGATGAGATAGACGCTCTTCACCGGGCTGTTCATGTGCAGCTCCACCGGCACGAGCGCTGCGTCAAGCGCCCGCGGAGGCGCGTCAACTGTAACGATGCCGCCCGAGTCCAAGACCTCGCGTTTCGGGAATATTGATTCCTGCAGTTGCTTCCAGCGGGCTGCGCGCTCTTGTGTGTCCTCGTCGTCGGCGAATGAGGGGTGCACGGCACCGAGCATCAACACCGCCGCGAACACGCTGAATCGGTTCAATCCCATTCGAGCTCCTTATAAGCCCTGGTGACATTGTGGCCGTTGTAGTCGTCGAACAACTTCCACCTATCCCGCTCGGAGAGCGCAACCGTCCTGGCGGCCTGGTCGATATCCATTCCCTTGGCGATCGCCTGCCGCGTCTCACGCAAGAGCGTGCCGAGGTACCGCTCGAGATCGCGGGATGCCTCAGGCCAGTCTACGCCTGTCGGGCCGTGGCCGGGTACCGCTCGCTTGGCGCCCACGCTTTTGAGGTTTTCCAGCTCGGCCAGCCACCCTTTGAGGCTGCCGTCCAACGACGGGACACGCTCCACGAACAGCAGATCGGATAACAATAATGTGCCGGTTTGCGTGTCCAGGACGGTCAGGTCGCTGTCGGTGTGGGCTGTTCCGTGAGCTTTGAGCCGGAGCGTGCGGCCTCCCAGGTCCAATTGCGTCTCATCCTCAACCAGCAGAGTGGGGACTACCACAGGGCCGGCGTCCGTCTTCAGGATCCTGTCCAGATTGTTTTTGTAGAACTCGCCGCGCTGCACCAGCGCATTGGGAAGGTTCCGGTGGCCCACAAACTCGGGTTTGTCCTCTTCCTGGAATGCGCCTGCGCCGAAAATGTGGTCGGGGTGGACATGAGACAGGATTACGTAGCGAATGGGGAGCTTCGTAACCGCGCGGATGGCTGTGCGCAGATTCCTGCCGTCGCGCAGGCTGCCGCCCGGGTCCATGACGCAGACTGATTCGCGGCCTACGACGAAACCGATGTTGGCGATGGCGTCGTTGTTGGCTGCTGTTGCATCCTCGTCTACGCCGCGGCGGAAGTGGATGCCGGGGGCGATTTCAGGGATGGCGGCCTCCGCGCGTGGAAACGCCGCCACGCAGGCGCAGGCGATGAGCGCTTCGCGTCGGTTCATGTTTTCAAGACACGACAGCCAAACACGGGCCCGGCGCCCCCGTTGACGCCCGGCTCGAAGCGGATGATGAGCGAGTCCTTTTCGCTGCGGGGCAGCGCGTAGCTTCGCTCGACAAACGCAATGGGTCCAGTGCCGTCCAGGGTCTCAGAGCCTATCAGGACGTCGTCCGCATATATTTTGAACTGACTGCCGCGTTGCTTACCCCAATAGGTGGCCTGCAGCGTGAGTGGCTGGCTCGTGTTGCGTACCCGAAATTCAAATGGTGTCTGGCTGCGGGCCCAACGTCCGGTGCGCCCTCGGTACAGCACTGTCTCCGAGGTGCCTTCCTGCAACTGGTGATCGGTCTCGGATGCCTTCTCGCCGAGTATGACGATGTCGATGGAGCGCGCGTCGAGATCGTCGATGCGCTTCTTCTCGGCCGCGCGCTTCGCTTGCTCGACCTGCCACTGTTGTTCGGTCAGCCGCGGGAAGTACACGGCCGATCGGCGGTCGTACTGTGAATAGAATGGCCTCAAGGGTAGTGACGTCTTGTTGATCGCCTCTTCGGTGGTGGCGCCGATGAGCACTGGCGCGTCGCCTTGGAAGGGCTCGTCGGCGGGGCCCACGTCCGCTGCCATCACCATCGGGCCGCGCAAGAGCGCAAGCAGGTCGGCATCGTCTTTGATGGGCTCAGCGCGCAATGGCATGTCCAACGTCAACTTCACCTGGTCGCCGGCCTTCCATTGCCGCTTCACGACCAGATAGCCATCCCGGAGAATACTGCCTGGCAGAACGGCGTTGGTGCACCAGCCCGGCTTGCGGAACGCCACCGCGAAGGATCTGGGCCGCTCGAGCCGAGTGACCTCGAAGATGACCTCGCCCGCGTACGGATAGTCGGTCCGCATGGAGAACGTGGCCTGTTGTTCCTGCCAGGTGAGCTCGGAGGGGATGTAAAGATTGACGAACAACTGCGCGCCGCGTTGCCAATAGATGGAATCGCCATGTTTCGAATGGCTCTCCATCCCGGTGCCGACACAGCACCAGAAATCATCGAACGGCGTGGAAAACTCCCGCTTTGCCCCCGTCATCAGCGGCATCATGTAGGCGAACATCCCGCTGCCGGGGTCATGCTGCGCCAGGATGTGATTCAGGTGCGCGCGCTCGTAGTAGTCGAAATAGGCCGCATCGGGCCGCCACTGATACAGGTGGCGCGTGAGCTTCAACATGTTGTACGTGTTGCAGGATTCGCACGTCTGGTCGGTCACATAGTGCGACAGCGGCGCTTCGAAGCTCTCACGGTCGGCGTTGCCGCCGATCACATACGAGCGGTTGTGAGTGACGGTGTGCCAGAAAAAATGGGCCGCCGTGCCGTAGCCCGGGTTGGCGGTCGCCTCGTGCAGGCGCGCGATACCGATGATTTTCGGTACCTGCGTGTTGGAGTGAAGGCCGTCCAACTCGTCGGTCCGTCGGGCCAGCGGATCGAGAACCTTGCGGTCGTAGATACCGCGGGCGGTGGTCAGCCAGCGCGTGTCGTTCGTGCGTTGGTATAGCTGCACATAGCTTTCGTTCAAGCCGCCGTACTCGCAAGCGAGCATCTTCTGCATCTGCTCGTCGGACAGCTGGGAGAAGATCCGGTCCAGGTAGCCGGCAAGCCCAATCGCTACTTTGAGTGCCGCCGCGTCACCCGCGTCCAGCAAGCCCGCGAGCAGCTTGTGCAGGGTGTAGAGCGGGGACCAGGCGCCATTCAAACTGAACGGAGCACTGCGGATGTCGCCAGTGACAATCTCCGGGAAAATCGCCTTCCCGTCTTCGTGGATGTCTGCGCGTTTGCGGGTGAAACCACCAACATAACCATCGCCGTGCGCCGCCTGGCATTCGGTGAGCTCGCCTACGATGTAGGTGACACGTTCGCGGTATTGTGTCTCGCCCGTCTGGGCGGACATCAATGAGCACGCGCTCAGATAATGCCCCAGGGAGTGGCCTGCCAGCGACTGCGACTCCCAGCCGCCATAGACTTCGCCCTTGGGCTTCAGTCCGGCACTGACCCGGAAGTTGTGCAGAAGTCGATCCGGCTCGAGGCGCAGGAGATACGCGCCGTTGGATTCGACCGCCGTCAGGTACGGCGATGGCCTGAGTCGGACTGCTTCAAGCGGCAAGGGAGCGACCTGCGCCGTATTTGACTCGGCCGCGGGCAGCGGCGACAGCCCGAGTGCGGTCAGGCAGGCGGCGCCCTTGAGCAGCGACCGTCTGGTCTCATCCATGTTTGAATCTCGCGCTGATTTCCGCGGCCGCGCGCGCGCCGCTCTGCAGTGCGCCTCCAACGGTCGCGGCTTCATTCTCATCGGTCGCCTCCCCAGCGAAAAACAGGGTGTCCTTCAAGGGCGCGGCCAGCGTCCTGCGCGCGTCACTTCCCCCAACACCGATATAGCTGTATGCCCCAAGTGAGTACGGGTCTGTTTGCCAGTTGTGCAGATAAGCACCCTCGAGGTCCAGTTTGGCCCCGTGGAAGATCGTTGCGAGACTCTCCAAGGCCTGTCTGACGATGTGCGGCATTTCCTGGGTGGACAGTCGTGCCGCCTTGGGTCCAGCCACCCAGGCGGTCATGAGCGGCGCACGCAGCGGCAGAGTCGTCCAGAAGGTTGGAAAGGGGGTATCCGCGGAGTGGAAGAACGAGGCGCCGGCATACTTGCGGTCATCCAACTCTTCCCAGAAAGCTTTGCGGAAGCGCAGGTTCAATTTCAGCACCGGTCCGAACACCAACTGTTCCAAGGCGGCGCGTTTTGAATCGAGCGCCGGCATGAAGCGAACGCTGCCGGCCTGCAGGACCCCGAGTGGCAGAGTTACGATGACGGTGGTTGCCCGCAACGTCGTTGTGCGCTCGAAGCGTGTGACATCAATTTCAGCCGATCCGCGTTGCCAGCGGATCTCCTCGACGGCGCTGTGCAACTGCAATTGAATGTTGTCGCGATCCAGAGAACCGGCCAGCGCCGAGAGCACCGAGTTGTAGCCGCCGAGCGGCCGGAACTGAGGCGAGTCCAACATACCACCGGTACCCCACTCTCGCGCGATGAAGTGGGCACTGACGCGCGCCGGGTCGGCAGCGTCGAAGCCTTCAACAAATGCCTTGGCCATCGTCGCGGCTTCGTCGCAGAGACCGTATTGATCGCTATGGTCGAGCCAAGCCTGGAATGAGATGTCCGGTTTCTGGAGGACCTTTGACCGCTCCAGTGCGTTCTGGATGTCACCGAACAAGTCCTCGGTGTTCTGTACGAGCCGGCCGTTACGCAGGGTCCAATGGGCGCCGGACGTGTCGAGCGCGGCCTTGCCGACTTCGTGTAGCAACTCGAACGTTTCGGGAACCCGTCCGTGAATGAACTCCGCGCCGAGCTCGATGGGGGCAGATAGGCCAGGTTCGTGGCGCGTCCACGCGCGGCCACCTATGTGGTCCCTGGCTTCCAGGACAAGTATGGACAAGCCCGACTTGCGCAGCTCACAGGCGGCCGAGAGTCCGGAGACGCCGGCACCGACGATGACAACGTCCCACGAGGTGTTCATCAGTAAAAAAACCGCAAGTGCTATGCCTACGCGCAAATATACAATGCGGTATGCAAGACCTCCCTACTCATCAGATATTTCTGGATGCGCACCCGTCCACCCGATGCGATTCGGTACAGCGTCTGGACGTCCGGTTGTCGTTTCAGAGTCCTGGGGTTGTTACGCTCTGCTATACGCTCCGGGGCGACATGTCCCGCATCCGAATCGGCACTGAAGTCGCTCGCGGGACAACTGAGTCGCTTTGGACCGATGGTCTGTGGAAACACACCTGCTTTGAGGCGTTTATCCGTCCTGGCGAGTCACCTGGGTACTACGAGTTCAATTTTTCCCCGACGAGGCAGTGGGCGGTGTACCGCTTCGACTCGTATCGTCAGGGCATGACCCCCATGGTATTGGCTAATCCGCCCAGCATTTCCACGAGCAGGGCGGCTGAACAGCTGGTGCTGGAAGCCAGCGTGGCATTGCCATTCAGCGCGGACTCTGGCGCAGCACGGCATACCCAGCTGGCGCTCGCCGCGGTCATCGAAGAGGAGAGTGGTAGGCTGTGCTATTGGGCCGGGCGCCACCCTCAGGGGAAGCCGGACTTCCACCATTCCGACGGTTTCGCGTTTGAGCTATAGATATGAAGTTTGGCATTGATCGACTCCTCGACGAACCAGAACTGCGCCGACCGCTCGCGGGACGACGGGTTGCGCTGCTCGCGCACCCAGCGTCAGTCACGCGGAATCTGGTCCACTCGCTGGACGCACTCGCAGCAACGGGCGACACGCGGATCACTGCCGCCTTCGGTCCCCAACATGGCCTGCGGGGCGACAAGCAGGACAACATGGTCGAGTCGCCCGACTACAACGACCCGCTTCACCACATCCCTGTCTTCAGCCTGTATGGCCAAGTGCGTCGGCCGACCGCTCAGATGATGGACACTTTTGACGTCCTGCTGGTCGATTTGCAGGACCTGGGTTGCCGCATCTACACCTTTGTCACGACGCTGCGTTACGTCCTCGAAGAGGCCGCAAAGACGCGCAAGTCGGTGTGGGTGCTGGACCGTCCCAACCCGATCGGCAGACCGGTGGAGGGACTGACGCTTCGCGCAGGACATGAGAGCTTCGTTGGCGCGGGGCCCATGCCGATGCGTCACGGCCTCACGATGGGCGAGCTGGCTCTGTGGTTTGTAACCAAGCTGCGCCTGGACGTCGATTGCCAGATTATTCCCATGGACGGCTGGGAGCCGCTCGCAGAGCCTGGATACGGGTGGCCCACGGGCCGTCGTACCTGGGTGAATCCGAGCCCGAATGCACCTAATCTTTCGATGGCGCGCTGCTATCCAGGCTCGGTGATGTTGGAGGGGTGCACATTGTCCGAGGGCCGCGGCACGACGCGGCCGTTGGAGGTGTTGGGAGCGCCGGATCTCGAGGTCCGCGAGCTGGTCGCGGAAATGCGCTCGCTCGCGCCTTCGTGGATGCGAGGGTGCCGGGTGAGGCCGTGCTATTTCGAGCCAACGTTCCACAAGCATGTTGGGAAGCTGTGTGCCGGCTTCCAGGTGCACGTGGAGGATGGGGCTTACTATGACCCTGAGGCGTTCAAGCCCTGGCGGCTGTTTGCCTTGGCGTTCAAGGCTTTGCGCCGGCTGCGGCCCGACTATGAGATCTGGCGCGATTTTCCCTACGAATATGAGACGGGGAAGCTGGCTATCGACGTCATCAACGGCAGCGAGCTGCTGCGCCAGTGGGTGGATGACAAATCCGCCATGCCGGCCGATCTGGATGCCATCGCCGAGCCCGATGAGGCGGCCTGGATACGCGAACGAGCCTCGGTGTTGCTGTATTGATTTCATCAAACGGATGTCTGTCTTGATGCGACTCAGGGGTGCCTTTGCGGTCGCGATTTTCCGCCCTCGCTGGATGGTGGCGACGGCGCTCGTTGTCTATGGAGGTCTAGCCGTGGCTGCCGGTCATTCTGCGACTCATCTGATTCCCCGCATCGCCCTGTTCGGCAATCCGGTCAAGGCGCAGGCTCGCCTGAGCCCGGACGGCCGCTACATGTCATTCCTCGCTCCGCACAATGGCGTGTTGAACGTCTGGTTGGCGCCGTTCGGCAGGCTTGAGGTCGCCAAGCCCATTACCGACGACAAGAAACGGGGGATCAGACAACACTTCTGGGCTGACGACGGCAAGCACATTCTGTTCCTTCAGGACGAGGGGGGCGACGAGAACTGGCGCGTCTACAGCATCGACGTCGATAGCCACAAACAAGTCGACCTCACTCCGTTGAAGAACGTGCGGGCGGAGCTCGTCGGCATCTCCCATGAACGGCCGGATGTTGCCCTGGTCGCGCTGAACGATCGCGTGCCGGAGTACCACGATCTCTACGAGATCAACATTGCCACCGGCGATCGTAAGCTCATCGAGCGCAATGACCACGAATTCGCAGGTTACCTGGAAGATCTGCAGCTTCACCCGAGACTGGCGGTAAAGACCCTGGACGATGGCGGTGGCGAGATCTATCGCAACACCGGCAAGGGCTGGGAGCCGTTCCTGAAGTACGGGCGGGACGACAGTCTGACGACGCGGCCGGTCATTGTCGAAGAGGGCGGCAACTCGGCGCTGATGCTCAGCTCGATTGGACGGGACAAGGCTGCGCTCATTCGAGTCGACCTCGCCAGCGGGAAGCAGACTGTCCTCGGCGAGAGCGACAAGGCTGACGTGTCGGAAGTGTGGCTCAATCCCAAGACCCGCCAGCCTCAAGCTTTCGGGATTGAGTACATGACCACCGAGATTCAGCCCCTGGTGCCCGCCGTGGGACAGGACATTCAGCGCCTGACCTCGGTCCTGGGGCCGCAGTTCGAAGTCGTGAGCCGCACGCTCGATGACACGAAGTGGGTGGTCGCGGTGGATGATCCGGTCAAGGTGGTGTCGAGTTATTTGTACGATCGGGGCAGCGGCAAGGTCACCAAGCTGTTTGACCAGCGCCCGGAGTTGACTGGGGCGCCGCTGCGGCCCATGAAACCGGTTGAGATCAAGACGCGCGATGGGCTCTCGCTCGTGGGATATCTCACGTTGCCCGCGGCACCGGCGGAGCCTGGTCCAGTCGGTCCACAGGGCGCCCCGGGTGTGATCGCGGCTCCCGACCGTCCGGCGAGCCCGATACCGCTGGTGTTGGACGTTCACGGCGGTCCGTGGGCGCGCGACAGCTACGGGTTCAACGGCGAGCATCAATGGCTTGCAAACCGTGGCTACGCAGTGTTGTCCGTCAACTACCGCGGTTCGACCGGGTTCGGCAAGAAATTCATCAACGCGGGCGACCACGAGTGGGCCCGCAACATGCACAACGATCTGTTGGATGCGGTGGATTGGGCTATCAGGGAGAAAATTGCTCAACCTGAGAAGGTGGCGATCTATGGCGGGTCCTACGGGGGCTACGCTACGTTGGTCGGCCTGACCTTCACCCCGGACAGGTTCGCTTGTGGTGTGGACATCGTCGGGCCCTCAAACCTCTTTACGCTGTTGAATTCGATTCCTCCGTACTGGAAGTCCTTCTTTGAAGACATGGTTCGCCGTATCGGCGATCCCCGTACCGCCGCAGGGCGTGAGCTGCTGAAGCAACGCTCACCGCTGACCTTCGCCGACAAAATCTCCAGGCCTTTGCTGATAGCGCAAGGGGCCAACGATCCGCGCGTCAAACAGGCCGAAGCGGATCAGATTGTGGATGCCATGAAGTCGCGCAAGCTGCCGGTGACCTACGTCCTGTACCCTGACGAGGGCCACGGGTTTGCCCGGCCGCAGAACCGCATCTCTTTCTATGCTGTCGCGGAAGGATTTCTTGCGAAATGCCTCGGCGGCCGGGCGGAGCCCATCGGGAATGACTTCGCGGGGGCCAGCCTCAAGGTGATGGAGGGGGCCGACTATATCGACGGGCTTTCGGCGGCGCTGAAGTCGCTCGAAGCGTCGCCTGAGGCGCGGCAGCATCCTGAGTCGGTCGAGCCCGGGGAGCGTACTCCCAAATAGGTCATTCCTCAGCGCCATTTCTGATCTAATCCGCGCCTGATCATGCAAACCGCACGTGACATAACGGGCTACCGCAGGTATTGGGCCGAGCGCTTCGGCACAGCCCCGTTTCTGCCCATGTCCCGCGCGGAAATGGACCTCCTCGGCTGGGATAGCTGCGACATTATCGTCGTCACGGGCGATGCGTACGTCGACCACCCGAGCTTCGGCATGGCCATCATCGGTCGCGTCCTCGAAGCGCAAGGTTTCCGCGTTGGCATCATTGCCCAACCGGACTGGCACAGCGCCGACGCCTTCGCTGCGCTCGGCAGACCTAACCTGTTCTTCGGCATCACGTCCGGCAACATGGACTCCATGGTCAATCGATACACGTCGGATCGCCGTATCCGAAGTGACGATGCCTATACGCCGGGAGGCGAGGGCGGCAAACGCCCTGACCGCTCCGTCATCGTCTACGCGCAACGCGCGCGTGAGGCTTTCAAGAACGTTCCCATCGTCATCGGTGGCATCGAAGCGTCTCTTCGCCGCATCGCTCATTTCGACTATTGGTCGGAAAAGGTCCGCCGCTCCATTCTGTTGGACTCGAAGGCGGACTTGCTCGTCTACGGCAACGGTGAGCGCCAAATCTGCGAAATCGCTCATCGCCTCGCTGCCGGCGAAAGCGTCAGCGATATCACAGACATCCGCGGTACCGCGTTTGTACGCAAAGCAACGCCCGATGGGTGGATCGAAATCGACTCCACGCATCTGGATGCTCCGGGTCCGTTGAATCCACCCGTTGACCCTTACGCGATGGAACCGGCCGGGGCAGACGCTGCCCGCGTTGCTCAGGATGCATCCGTGGCATCGCCCCTATCCGACGCTGGCGCCATTGGCACATCGCCGAATTCGACAGGGGCAGCGTCAGCGCCGTGCGCAACTGTGTCAGCGTCCGCTCCCGTCGAAAGGGTTGTTAAGTTTGTCCGCCGAGTAAGAAGCGCCGACCGCGAACGCAGCGTTATTCGCATGCCCTCGCACGAGCAGGTCGCAGCGGACCCGGTGCTCTACGCCCACGCCTCACGCATTCTCCACTTGGAGGCGAACCCAGGAAACGCTCGCGCCCTGGTCCAGCGGCACGGGGACGTAGACGTCTGGCTCAATCCACCCCCCATCCCACTAACAACGCGTGAGATGGACTGGGTATACGACAAGCCCTACGCGCGTCAGCCTCACCCGTCCTACGGCGACGCAAATATCCCTGCTTACAAGATGATCCGCTTCTCCATCGCAATTCAGCGCGGTTGCTTCGGTGGATGCACTTTCTGCTCGATCACGGAACACGAAGGCCGAATCATCCAGAGTCGCTCCGAGAACTCGGTCATCCGCGAAATAGAGGCTATCCGCGACAACGTCCCGGGCTTCACGGGTGTTATCTCCGACCTCGGCGGCCCAACAGCTAACATGTATCGCCTTGCGTGCAAGAGCCGCGAGGTTGAATCGGCGTGCCGACGGCCGTCTTGCGTGTACCCCGGCATCTGCCCAAATCTCAATACAGACCACACGCCACTGATCAAGCTCTATCGCCGCGCCCGCAATCTCCCCGGCATCAAGAAAGTGCTGGTCGCGTCCGGCGTTCGCTACGACCTGGCCACTGAGTCGCCGGAGTACGTGAAGGAGCTGGCGCAACATCATGTCGGCGGTTACCTGAAGATTGCCCCTGAAGCTCTCTCGGAAGGTCCGCTGTCAAAAATGATGAAGCCGGGCATCGGCGCCTATCATCGCTTCAAGGAGTTGTTCGACAAATACTCCAAGGAAGCAGGGAAAGAGCAGTACCTGATTCCGTACTTCATTGCCGCGCATCCAGGCACGTCTGACGAAGACATGCTGGAGCTGGCGTTGTGGCTGAAGAAGAATGGATTCCGTGCGGACCAGGTGCAGGCATTCCTGCCGTCGCCCATGGCGACCGCGACGGCGATGTATCACTCCGGCAAGAACCCTCTGAAGCGCATCACGCGCGCAGGCGAAGAGGTTCTCATTCCGAAAGGTCTCAAGGTGCGTCGCTTGCACAAGGCATTCCTGCGCTACCACGACGCCAACAACTGGCCCACGCTGCGCGAGGCGCTACGGCGGATGGGCCGGGCGGACTTGATTGGCAACGGCAAACATCAACTCGTACCCGCCTATCAGCCTGCCGGCACCGGCGAACACACCGAAGGCCGCCGCAACCCGAGCTCCAGCCGTCCGTTCCGGACGCAGCATACGGGGCTCCCGACCACACCCCGTCCGCCGGATGAGAGGCGAGCTAACGGTCCCAACCGTGACCGTGCCAGATCGCCCAGTGCCGGTGGGAAGGGCTCGGGGCACTCCAGATCAACTAGCCACGGTCGGCCCAACCCGTCCCGCAGCGGACGGCGCTGAGTCTCTCCAGTCTCGGATCGTCCAACCTGCCTTGCAAAGGCTCAGTGCGCTCCGTCGCGGCTGGCCAGGGGGCACCCAAGTCGGAGCTTCTTACCCATACCCGTCAATCTGCTGCGTGCCGCCTCACTTCGGAGTAGTGTGATGGCTGTGAACGCCTCGTCCGTAAGTCTTCGGACCCGTTTCAGGGTGTCGCTTGCCACGATGGTGGCAACGGTCACGATTGCGATCGCGATCTTCGGCATGGGCGTATTGGCGCCAACCTCCTTCGCCGCTACTCCGCCCGATTTCAGCGGTGAGCCTCAACTGTCGAAGAGGAATATCGATTTACCTGCCACCGACGCGAAGGTCGCAACCGTCCTCGAAATCAACGGCGCAATCGGACCTGCAACATCGCGCTACGTAACCAAAGCACTAGAGGCAGCGCGCATCAACGGAAGTCGCATTGTCGTACTCCAGATCGACACGCCGGGCGGTCTAGACACCGCAATGCGCGACATCATCCGTGCAATCTTGGCGTCGCCAATACCCGTGGTCAGTTATGTATCGCCTTCTGGTGCGCGAGCGGCTAGCGCGGGAACGTATATTCTTTACGCGAGTCATATCGCAGCAATGGCTCCTGCAACGAATCTAGGCGCAGCAACGCCCGTATCGATTGGCGGTGGAAACGAACACCCCGGCGACGCCAAGCCACCTAGCAAAGACGGTAACCCGCAAGTGCCCGGTGCCTCGCAGCCGCCCGAGTCAGCGATGGAGCGCAAAGTACTCAACGACGCAGTTGCGTACATCCGGGGCCTCGCAGAGCTGCGGGGTCGCAACGTCGACTGGGCTGAACAGGCGGTTAGAGGCGCATCCAGCCTGCCAGCTAGCCAAGCGCTAAAAGAGAACGTGGTCGACGTCATCGCTCCCGACATACCCGACCTGCTGAAGCAAATTGATGGCCGCGAGGTCCGCGTTGGTAACAATCACGTAAGGCTCGCGACACAAGACCTATCAATCGCCAGCGTCAGACCTGACTGGCGTGTGGAGCTGCTGTCCGTCATAACGAATCCGACGATTGCGTACGGGCTGCTTCTGATCGGTATCTACGGACTGTTATTTGAAGGGTACAATCCTGGCGCTGTGTTTCCGGGCGTAGTGGGTGCCATTTCGCTGCTGGTGGCTCTGTTCGCGTTCCAGATTCTGTCGGTGAACTACGCCGGGTTGGCCCTCGTCGCACTGGGCGTTGGCATGATCATCGCGGAGTTCTTCTTTCCCACTTTCGGCTCGCTGGGACTGGGTGGCCTGATAGCCTTTGTAGTGGGTTCATTGATTTTGTTCGATACCGATATCCCGGGGATGAACATTGGATGGCCGGTCATCGCGGCGATCGCCACGGTGGGCGGGCTCGTGATCGTGGCCATGACCTGGGTAGCCAGTCGTTCCCTGCGCCGCCCTGTGGTCACGGGTGTACAAACCATGGTGGGGGCCAATGCCGAGGTGCTCGATACGTTCACCGGCAAGGGACGCATCCGCTATGGCGGTGAGATCTGGAACGCGCTGAGCTCGTCGGCCGTTCGCGCCGGTCAGATCGTCAGAATCACACGAGTGGACGGTTTGACCGTGTGGGTCGAACCGGTTTGATCCAACCCCCCGATCTACTCGAGCGGAGATGTTCATGTCCTACGGAATAGTGGTCGTCGTCCTGATTGTGCTGCTGCTCTTCAGCACCGTTCGGATCCTGAATGAGTATGAGCGCGGCGTGATCTTGACACTGGGCCGCTTCTCCGGGGTGCGCGGACCCGGTCTCGTCATCGTGCTGCCGGTGCTGCAACAGATTCGCAAGGTCGACCTGCGTGTCGTTGTGTTCAACGTGCCGAAGCAGGACGTGATAACGCGTGACAACGTGTCGGTGAAAGTCAATGCGGTGGTCTATTTCCGGGTGGTCGATCCGGACAAGGCCATTCTCCAGGTCGAGAACTTCTTTGAAGCCACCAGCCAGGTCGCGCAGACAACACTGCGGTCCGTGCTGGGGCAACACGACATGGATGATTTGTTGGCGCAGCGTGAGAAATTAAACGCGGACGTGCAGACGATTCTCGATCAGAGCACCGAGAACTGGGGTATCAAGGTCTCCAACGTGGAAATCAAGGACGTCGACCTGGACGAGAGCATGATCCGCGCGATGGCGAAGCAGGCCGAGGCGGAGCGCACCCGCCGAGCGAAGATCATTCACGCCGAAGGTGAAAGCCAGGCCGCGCAAACCCTGGTGCAGGCGGCCGAATCGCTCGCGCGCGCGCCGAGCGCCATGCAACTGCGCTACCTGCAGACACTCGCGGACATCTCACACGAGAAAACGCAGATCATCGTCTTCCCACTGCCGCTCGACCTGATCGCGCCGCTGCTGGGCCCGCGGCGCGAATAGCCCGCTCGTTCCGGAAAAAAACCATGGATGCACGCAAGACACTGGCTATCGCCGGCGCCCTCATCGCTTTGGCCACGGCTCTCGGGGCGTTCGGCGCTCACGCCCTGAAATCTCAACTGTCGCCCGACAAGCTGGCGGTTTACGAGACAGCCGTTCGGTATCATTTCATACATGCGCTCGGCCTGCTGGCCATGGGGATCCTGCTGCGCTCGGTCGACGCCGATCTGTTGCGCTGGTCCGCAATGTGGGTGCTCGCCGGAATCATTTTGTTCAGTGGAAGCTTGTATCTGCTGACGTTTGGAGCTCCCCGCCTGCTCGGAGTCGTCACGCCGCTCGGGGGATTGGCGTTGATTGCGGGGTGGGTGCTGTTCGCGGTGAGCCTGTGGCGACAATGAACGATGAGGAATGATCATGTATGGACGTTGGGGCGCGTTTGTCTGGGTTCTGGCAACGGCAGGATGCACAACACACATGAAAGCTGAAAGCACTTCGAATACACCGCGAGCTCAGATCGGCTCCTGGGGACTGGATCTCGCGGCCGGCGATTCCTCCGTCAGGCCCGGCGATGACTTCTACCGCTATGCCGACGGTAAATGGCTCGACAACACCCAAATCCCCCCGGATCGCACCAGCTGGGGCTCCTTTGTTGAATTGGCCGACCGCTCTGAACGACAGGTCCGCGAAATAGCGGAAGCCTTACCCGCGGACGCACCCCAAGGCAGCACCGAGCAGAAGGCCGGCGACTTTTACCGCGCCTACCTCGACACGGCAGCCATCGAGCGCAAGGGGCTTTCGCCGGCGCTGCCTGGCTTGCAGGCCATTGCCGCCGCCCGCACCCACGAGCAGTTGGCCGAGCTCATGGGACGACCCGACCTCAATCTCAAAGCACCCCTGGGTGTGGGAATCAGCCCCGATCAGAAAGACCCCGATCGTTACATCGTAGTGATCCTGCAGAGCGGGCTCAGCCTGCCGGATCGGGACTACTACCTGAAGGACGATCCCGTATTTACCGACCTGCGCGCGAAGTACCAGGCACACCTCGGGAGGATGCTGGCACTGGCCGGCGAAGCCGATGCGGCGGCGCAGGCAGCCTCCATACTCGATATCGAGACTCGGATTGCCAAGGTCCATTGGCCGGTGGCCAAGCGGCGCGAGCGTGATCTGACCTATAACCTGCGCACCCGCGCGCAGTTGGATCAGCTCAGCCCGGGATTTCCCTGGCAGCCACTGCTGGCCGCGCAGGGTCTCGAGGGTCAGGCCGAGTTCGTGGTCCGCGAGCTCGACGCGGTGCAGGCATTGTGCGCGTTGTTCAAACAGATTGCGGTCGAGCGCTGGCAAGCCTACTTCAAATATCAGTATCTGGCGGCCAATGCGGACGTGTTGCCGGCTGCATTCGATGCCGAGCGGTTCGACTTCTACGGTCACATCCTGAACGGTCAGCCACAACAGCGTGAACGCTGGAAACGCGCCGTCGCCGCCCTCAACGGCGGGTTGGGCGAGGTGACGGGCCAGCTGTATGTGCGGAAGTATTTTCCACCGGAGGCCAAGGAGAAGGTGGTCGCTTTGGTGGAGAATCTGCGGCTCGCGTATTCGTCACGCATTCAACAGCTGGCGTGGATGTCGGCGGAAACGAAGAAGGTTGCGTTGGAAAAGCTCGCGGCTTTTCGTCCGAAGATCGGCTACCCGGACAAGTGGCGCGACTATTCGGCTCTGCAGGTCGTGGCGGACGATGCGTTCGGCAACAAGTCCCGGGCGGATGTATTCGAATGGAATCGCCAGTTGGAGCGCCTGGGCAAGCCGACGGATCGCGACGAATGGCACATGACGCCGCAGACGATCAACGCCTACTACAACCCGACCTTCAACGAGGTCGTGTTCCCTGCTGCCATTCTGCAACCGCCATTCTTCGATCCGCATGCGGATGCCGCGATCAATTACGGCGGCATCGGCGGTGTCATCGGGCACGAGATGGGGCACGGGTTCGACGATCAGGGTTCGAAATCCGACGCACGGGGCGTGTTGCGTACCTGGTGGCTGCCGGAAGACGAGCGGGCTTTTCGCAAGCGAGTTGATAGCCTGGCTGCGCAATACGACAGGTTCGAGGCGCTGCCCGGACTCAAGGTCAACGGCCGGCTGACCCTCGGGGAGAACATCGGCGACCTGGGTGGGCTCAGTGTTTCCTACGAGGCGTATCATATTGCGTTGCACGGCAAGAAAGCGCCTGTGTTGGATGGGCTCACGGGCGACCAGCGATTCTTCCTCTCCTGGGCGCAAATCTGGCGCAGCCTGTATCGTGACGAGCAAATGCGCACCCTGGTCATGAGCAATCCCCACAGTCCTCCCAAGTTCCGCGTCAACGGGCCGGTCCGCAACCTGGATGCCTGGTACACAGCCTTTGATGTCCGCGCAGGCGACCAACTGTATTTGCCGCCCGAGGATCGAGTGCGGATTTGGTGAAGTCCGGTTTACCGATCGATGAGGCGCTTCCCGAGCTGACGCGCGCACTCGCCTCGAATCAGTCAGTGGTCCTGCAGGCACCGCCGGGAGCCGGCAAGAGCACGGTGGTGCCTCTCGCCCTGCTCGATGAGCCGTGGATGGCCGGGAAACGCCTGCTCATGCTGGAGCCGCGCAGGCTCGCTGCTCGGGCCGTGGCGCACCGGATGGCGCAGACGCTCAAACAGGGTATTGGAGCGACTGTCGGATATCGGATGAGGATGGATACTCGGGTGTCCCGGGACACTCGGATTGAGGTTGTGACCGAGGGGGTGCTGACTCGGATGCTTCAGACTGATCCCTCGCTGGAAGGGGTTGCTGCCGTTATTTTCGATGAGTATCACGAGCGTAGTCTGCAGGCGGACTTGGGTTTGGCGCTCACGCTCGATGCACGCGCCAATTTGACTCCCGATCTGAAGCTGCTCGTGATGTCGGCGACGCTGGACGGCGAGGGCGTTGCGCGGCTGTTGGACGACGCGCCTATCGTGACTTCCCAAGGACGAACCTTCCCTGTCGAGTCGCGATATGTCGGCAAGGGATCGCCCCTGTTGCCCCCGACCGCATTCGTGCCGGGCCAGGTCGAGTATCCCGAGGATGCGGTCTCACGGACTATAGTCAGGGCGTTGCGGGAAGAGCCGGGCGATGTATTGGTTTTCCTGCCGGGTGCTCGGGAAATCCGGCGTGTGCAGTCGTTACTGCAATCGTCGGGTCTGGACTCGTCTGTACGGGTGTTTCCGCTGTACGGGGAGCTGTCCGGCGACGACCAGGACGCTGCCTTGCAGCCCTCTCCATCGGGGTTTCGCAAAGTAGTCCTGGCGACCAACATCGCCGAAACCAGCTTGACCATCCAGGGGGTTCGGATCATCGTCGATTCCGGACTCGTGCGGCGTTCGCTGTTTGATCCTTCGACGGGCATGAACCGTCTGGAAACGCAGCGAATTTCTCGTGCATCCGCTGAGCAGCGGCAGGGCCGCGCCGGTCGTGTCGAGCCTGGGGTCTGCTATCGGGTCTGGAGCGAAGGCGCCCAGCGCAGTCTTGCGCCTTTCACACCTCCAGAGATCGCGGAGGCTGACCTCGCGCCGCTCGCTCTGGAGCTGGCGAGCTGGGGCGCGCGAGATGCCGCTGAGCTACGATGGCTGGATCCACCGCCGGCAGCCATGCTCGCCAGCGCTCGTGACTTGCTATCACGCCTCGGCGCTTTGGACTCGTCGGGCCGCATTACCCAACATGGACGGCAGATGTCGCGGCTGAGCGCGCACCCTCGTGTGGCGCACATGTTGCTACGGGGCTTTGATCTCGCTTCGCTCCCTCTCGCTGCCGACCTCGCGGGCTTGCTGTCCGAACGCGACCTGCTTCGGGCCGCGGGCGGTTCCAGGGATGCTGACATCCGCAGCCGTCTCGATGTCATCCACGGCGAGGGGTTTCCAGCGGGGGTCGACCGCGCTGGTTTGCAGCGCGCCCGCCGTACTGCAAAGGATTTCGTGCAGCAGGTTAGGTCGGTCGTCGCCGGTGATTCTCGTGGTACCGGCAATGCTGGTTCCGGCGGTTCCTCTGACTCCTCGAAGGCAGGGCTGTTGCTCGCGTTTGCCTACCCCGACCGCGTTGGCCGCCGCCGCCCCGGCTCTGACGGAGCCCGCTACACCTTGGCAAATGGCCGAGGTGCCCACTTCGCTGACATCCAAAACCTCGGCAAGCAGGAGTATATCGTCGCAGTAGACCTGGACGATCGCGAACGCGACGCGCGCATCCTCCTTGCTGCTCCCGTTTCCCGTGACGAGATCGAGGAACATTTCTCCGACCGCCTGGAGCGCACCCACTCGGTCGAATGGAGCTCCCGCGAGCAGGCCGTACTCGCTCGGCGCGTGGTTCGCCTGGACGCCATCACTCTTGAAGAAAAGCCCCTGCAAGTTGTCCCCGCCGAGGCAGCCCGCACGGCGATGCTCCAAGGCGTGCGCGAGCTCGGCATGGAAGCGCTACCCTGGACCCGGGACGCCCGGGACCTGCAGGCCCGAATGGAGTTTGTGCGGCTGTTGGATCAATCAAAGCAGGGCTCTGCAGACGCTACGCGTCAGGGGGAGCCGGCATCGGTTGAATCATCGGCAACCGCGAGCTCGTGGCCCGCCGTGTCAGACGCCGCTCTAGCCAGCTCCATTGAGGTCTGGCTTGCCCCGTGGCTCGATGGCATAACCCGACGCGACCACCTGGCGCGCCTATCCCTGACAGACATCCTCCGCTCACTGCTCCCCTGGGAGAAGCAACGCCAGCTCGACGAGATGGCCCCGACACACCTGGCGGTCCCCTCCGGATCCAACATCCGAATTGACTATCTCGACGAAAGCGCGCCCGCCGTCTCCGTCAGGCTGCAGGAGGTATTCGGCCTGGACGCGAGCCCCAAACTCGGCGGCGGCCGTGTCCCCATCACCTTCAAGCTCCTGTCCCCCGCCCGCCGGCCTGTCCAGGTGACCCGCGATCTCGCCACCTTCTGGCGCGGCTCCTACGCGGACGTCCGCAAGGACATGCGCGGCCGATATCCCAAACACTACTGGCCGACAGTCGAGGAGCTCGACGAAAGTCGGAAGAAGTAGACGCCTGATCTTGCAGGTCCGTACGGATGCGACATCCGTGCATGCGCGCTCAGGTCTTCTCTACCGCCAGCCGCAAGCCAAGCGCGATAAACAGAGTGCCCATGCCGCGTTGCAGCCAGCGCGACACCGACGCGTTGCCACGCAATGTCTGCGTGAATCGCGATGAGAACAAAACCAGCAGCAGGTTGACGGGCAAACAGACCAGGTTGCAGGTGATCCCCAGCAGGAAGAACTGCAGGCCCGGGTGGGCGGCGTGAGGATCGACAAACTGCGGTACGAATGCCACGAAGAACAAGGCGACTTTGGGATTCAACACGTCGCTGAGGAACGCTTGCCAGAGTATCGTCCTGTGCCCCGGCCCGGCCGCTGCACCCGCCCCAATGGTCAGCCGCTCCGGCCGGCTCCGGATCGCAACGATGCCCAGGTAAATCAAATAGGCGGCTCCCAACCATTTGACCGCGGTAAACGCAGTCGATGAGCTCGCCAAGACGGCCGACAGCCCCAATGCCGCCGCCGTCGCATGCACGAGCCCACCCAGGTTGAACCCCAGGGCCGCCAGCACACCCGCACGACGCCCCTGCGCGATGCACCTTGCAAGCATGTACGCCATATCGGGGCCGGGGACCAATGCCAGCGCGATGCAGGCGGATACGAAAAGCAGGAAATTGTGGAGGGTCATCCCTGCAGAATACCTGGTTTTAGGCGTCCTAAATCACTCGTCGGTGCATGGGACGTCCGGAGAGCTCCGAACGGTGTGGAACCGGCCCTCTGCTCCTTCGGGGCGGCGCCGAGAGCGGTCCGGTGGTGAGCGAGGCTATCGGCCAGGGACGTCGACCTTCGTTGGGTTAACGCGATTGATCACGCGAGTCCAACGTATCGAACGGAGATCATCCCGAAGGGATGCTCACCTATCCTGCTCGAGGGTTACCCTCATCGGACCTGCGCATCGCGTTGGTGCTCGGTCCGCAGTTTGAACTCTATGTTCGATCGATACTGTCGTTGCCCGCGACTGCAACAGCGATGGTCTCTTCGTGGACATCCGTCGGGCACGGCGCATTTGTTCCGAATGTTGGCGGCTACGGCGGCGAAGCAAACTGCGATTCAACCAGTTGCGGCCGGCGACCTGCCGGTCTGCGGAACTTCACTTAACTCGACCCTTCCCGCGCTCAATGTGACGACGCTCGATATCGACTGAGCAAAGTCGAGCTCGTGCATTGTTTAACCTGGTTTATGGAGAGGCGGGAAATGCCGAGCTAGAGTCCAATCTCAAGCAGGGTGACGTTGAGTTCTTCTTTGTGAGTGGAACACATGACGATCATCTGGAAGAAGACGCTCGGGTCGAGATTGGCTGTGAGTCTCCATTACCGGGCCAGGAATTTTCCTTTGTACGACGCTTGGCTGCGTCGCGGCCACCGAAAAGCCCGTGCTGACTGCAAGGGCCGATTGTCGAACACCGGGGAGCTCGAGGACCTGTGCCGAGAGCTACGCGCCAACGGCGTAGCGCAGCGTCACCTCGACCACTTCGGCACACCCTATGGGGCGATGATTGCGGCTGCCGACGAGCTGTGTGCCGAACTGGCAGCGCAGCCCGCGGAGGGAGACCACTTCCGCGATGTTACCGATGACGGGCGCATTCTGTCCGACCCGGAGCCCTATCTCTTCACACTGTCAGAGCCTTTGTTGAACTTGGCTGAGCGGTATATGGGCTTGCCAATCCGCTATTTTGGGGTATCGGTGAAGCGAGAGATCGCCAACGGCCAGCTCATGGGCACGCGCTACCTGCATAAGGACCCGGAAGACGAGAACGTCCTCAAGATCATCGTCTATCTCAACGATGTCGATGTCGGAACCGGGCCGTTTCAATGCCTCACAGCGCCGGACTCAGAGAGGGTGGGAAAGGCGCGAGGTGCCGAGCTCGAGCGGATCGTCCCCGCCTCGCGTTGGGTCACTTGTCTGGGTCCTCGCCTCACCGCGAATATCTGCGACACCGCCCGCTGCCTGCACCGCGCGTCACCGCCGGTCACCACGGATCGCTACTCCATCACGTTCTCCTACGTGAGCGAGCGACCCTACCTGGTGTGGGGCACGGACCTCGCCGGTCAGCAGAGGTTCCTGGAGCGCTGGGGCTCCCTGCTCAGTGCCCGGCAGAAAATGGCCCTGGAGCGCACGCCGCGCGGCGCACAGGCCTAGTTTGAAACGCTGGATCCGGGCATCCCTGCCCGGCCCAGCGTGAAAACGAGTCAAAAGCGGGGTTTTGGCTCGTTTTCTCCGCCGCCTGCGGCGCCGGGGCACTTCCGTGTGCCTGGGTGTGGGTTGGGGCCGAAGTGATGTCTCAGGCCTCGGGGTGGGCCTCTGCAGCCTGGCGCCCGTCGTGGAGGTAATCGCGGCTCATGTTGAGAGTTTTCGTATCAACTCCACGAGCCCTATCGTGACCCCATGGGCCTCGGGCGGCGCTTCAGCGTTGGGCTAACACCATCCGATAACCGCCGCCGAGCGTCCAGTGAGGTTATAAGTACAACTCTTCAACGGCTTGAGTCTGACAGTCGCGAGAGCCTTAGACAGAAGGGTTATACGGTTGCACCGATCGGTGGCGACGCGAATTAGTTGTGCGCATTGCGCCGACCTCTCTTGTTCGGCGCAATGTTTTCAAACGGACCATGTCATTTCGGCTGTTTGCTGGTCCCGTTCGGCCATTCGGCAGGCACCGGCAGTGGTTAGCGGACTGGTCGATTGGCGTAGTCCAGGCGCCAGCCTGATCCGGTCCACACGCGGAAGCGCGCGAGTGGCACTACGTTCTGCGCTGGCTTGAGTTCTCTGGCTTTGCTGGTGGCGTGTTCCCTGAGCCTGAGCCGCGGAAATCTTCAGGTTTCCGGTCAAGCTGCCGCAGCAGCCGCTCATACTCTTCGCGCAACTGGCGATCTTGCTCGTCTTTCTCGTTCGGCCGTTCTGTCATCACCGCTCGCCCAGGTCCCAATGCACGTGTGCGTAAGCGTCAAAGCCTATGCCGAACCTGAACGTGTCGATCATGTTGTCCTGCGCGAAGCCCTCGATGACTCCAAGCGAGCCGCGCTCGATGGACTTTGAACGAGATTGAACAGCGATGAATCTGTCCGCCAAGAATCCGAAGCAGTTATGAAGCTCGAAGGCCGGATAGTAGTCGTGAGTGCCATAGCCGCCGATCACAATGCCGGTGTTCGCGAGATATCGGTCGTAGTGGTTCATTAGCTCGCGAATCGCCAGCTCAGATAAGGTGTCAGCGATTGGACCGAATTCCTCGACGATTGGCACCCATGCTTTTTTGATTTCGGCGCGGACAGCTTCCCGGTAGCGCGCAATCGCTGCGTCAACGTCTTGCGTCGTAACTGGCTCATGAGGCTGCTCGCCTTTGAGTGTCTCGACTAGTGCGGCTATTCCCGCAGCGAGAATTGTTGTTGCCTCTTCAGCTTTTGCGCGCTTGTACTTCTCGGAGTCCCTGACTATCCGCTGCGCTGCGAGCATTTCTTGGATCGCGTTGCCTACAAAGGTTTCTTCCCTTTCCGCGTCAGGAAAAAGCTGTTTATGCGCTGCGAGGAAATCGAAAAGCGCTCGCGGATATTCCGAAAGCCTCTCAAACGCCTGGTCTTCCAGCGTGTGCCGGAAGTCCTTGATCAGTAGTTCCCAAGGAACACCTTGAAGAGACGCCGCACCGTGGACCCTCAGTGTCACGATAGTTGCCGCCTCGATAGCTCTGTAATAATGGGGGCATTGAGGAAGGATGATGGCTCGATATTCCGACGAATTCAAAGCACGTGCAGTGGCTCGCCTGCTGCCACCGGAGAGCGCRGCGATCCCGCGGKTATCGCAGGAGATCGGTGTCTCGGTGGCTACGCTCGAGCGATGGATGTCAGAGGCGCTGTCCAGGCCCGCGGAGCGGGCCTGGACAGCGGCGGCGCGCCTGGAAGCGGTGATCACGACGGCGGCGATGGACGAGGCGCAGCGCAGCGCCTGGTGCCGCGAGCAGGGTCTTTTTCCGGCTGATCTGCAGCAATGGCGGCAGAGCGCGATGGCGGCGTTGTCGCAACCTGAGGAAGTGCGGGCGAGTCCGCAAGAGACCCGGGAAGATCGGCGGCGAATCAAAGAGCTCGAGCGGGATTTGCGACGCAAGGACAAGGCGCTCGCGGAAACCGCTGCTCTGTTGGTTTTRTCAAAAAAATTAGAGGCGCTCTTCCGCGAGGGCGGGGAAGAATGATTTCCCTGGAAGAGCGCCAAAAGATGGCAGCCATGATCGAGCAAGCACGCCGCGAAGGTGCGCGACTAAAAGCGGCCTGTGAAGTTGCCGGCATTGACGCGCGCACTTTGCAGCGCTGGGAAACCAACGCGGGTCTGCGCGAGGGGGATGCCCGGCCGCGAGCAGTGCGTCCCGTGCCGGCCCATGCACTGAGTATGCAGGAGCGCGAGCAGATCCTGCGGATCGCCAATGAGCCGCGATTTGCGGCTCTGCCACCGGCTCGCATTGTACCTGCGCTGGCCGACGAAGGAGTCTATATCGCCAGCGAATCCAGCTTCAGCCGTGTACTTCGGGCTCACGGTCAAACTCGTCACCGTGGGCGCGCCAAGGCGCCTCGGCCTGTGCGACCGCCAACTACCCATGTTGCCACAGGGCCGCGACAGGTGTGGACGTGGGATATGAGTTACTTGCCGACAAAGGTACTCGGAGTCTGGTGTTACTTGTATCTGATACTCGATGTATATAGTCGGAAAATCGTGGGCTTTGAGGTGCACGAGACCGACGACTCCGAACACGCCGTGGAGCTGCTGCGCCGAACGGCGTTGGCCGAGGGTTTGCATACGATGGCTCAAAAACCCGTGCTGCACGGTGACAACGGCTCGACCCTCAAGGCGACGAGCGTGTTGGCGATGATGTACTGGCTCGGGTTGAAGTCCTCTTACTCACGCCCCCGAGTCAGCAACGATAATGCGTTCAGCGAATCGCTGTTCCGCACAGCCAAGTATCGTCCTGAATTCCCTACGAAGGGGTTTGCCGATCTGCAGCAAGCGAGACTCTGGGCAAGAGCGTTYGTGGATTGGTACAACAACGATCACAAACACAGCGGCATCCGCTACGTCAGCCCTTCGCARCGTCATGCGGGTGAAGACCGGGACATACTTGCAGCTCGTCACGCGGTGTACTTACAGGCAAGAGCGGCTCACCCGCAGCGCTGGTCGCGTCACACACGCAATTGGGATCCGATCGGCGTTGTCACACTCAATCCCGAGCGTGAAGCGCCGATCAACGCGGCCCAAAAAGCCGCTGATAAAACGCGGATCGCCGCGTAAGTCAGGCGGCAACCACCTTGACACACACCGTGGATCATCAGGCCGACGGGGTGACCCCGAGAAAGCTGGAACAGCTTGTTAGCACCTCGAAAATAACGAGTCTTGCGCTCGCCGCCGATCCACATTGAAACGGTTGTTGCACTATCGGCCGCGAGCACTATAACGTGCTCATTCATAATCGCGACTTCTGCGGTCACGGGTCCCTCCTCAAGTGGCAGGCGATGTTAAGCGCAATCACAATTGATCCACCAGTCTCTGAACAGCTCAACTCTGGTCACGATGAACGGGTAGGTTTGTTTAATCTGCCAATCGGGGCGCGGTGTACGTGATCATGCTCGCGTGATGTATCGCATGGCAGACCAGCGCGCGGCAAAATACGCTTTCCGATACAAGCTAACCACCGACTCTAGTCGTCGATTGTGCAACAATCCGTTGCACGAATCCCTTACCCAGTTGTGCGTATGTTCGTTCCGTTATGGACTCCGTGGAGATCCGCTGGGTCTTCGATGGTTCATTTTCTAAAGCGATGCGGCAGAAGTCGATCGGGTCTACTGGCAACCCGCCCGTAGTTTATCGAGATAGGCCGCCCACGCTTGCATCATCTCGCGCCGCTCAGCCAATCGCTGCGCGCGGTTGTACGCCGCGCGGACAGTATTTCTCTCTGCATGTGCTCGTTGCAGCTCGATCAGATCCGGATGCACTCCCTGCTCATTCAACAACGTGCTGGCCAGCGTTCGAAAGCCATGGGCCGTCATCTCGTCGCCGGGATACCCAATGCGACGGAGTGCACCATTGAACGTGTTCTCGCTGATGGGGCGGCCGCCGCCACCGATGGCGGGAAACACGTATCTCTGCCGTCCGGTGACGATCTCTAATTCCCGCAGAATTCCGACGGCTTGGCGCGACGGTGGGACGATGTGGGTCTCGCGCATTTTCATCCGCGCGGCAGGAAGTCAATGCCGTCGGATACGTTCCGGCGAGCGTCATCGCGCTTGTCACGCGCTCGCTTCAGCGAGACTTCGGGGTACGCGCCTAGGGTCAGCAGCTTTTCCAACTCTGCAAGGCGGTAGCGGAAGCGCCATAAACATCCGCCAGCGGGAGTAACCAACATGAATAGGCCGCGTTCGTCGAAGAGCTTATACGGCTTCTCGGCGGCCTTGGCCGCGCGAATCTTCGCTTCAGTGAGTAAAGGCATGGCGTGGGGTACCAAGTTGGCGAAAATGAGGGTACCCCTGCGATATACCCCATCCTGTGCTACGCCGTCCACGGACAGCAGTGAGCGCCGTTGGGGCGTATCTCTCGGCTTTTTAAGGGTTTTGTGGAGTCCCGTGGACTCCGATGGAAGTCCAAGGGTTCAAAATGGGCCCGGTAGGATTCGAACCTACGACCAAGGGATTCACTCTTCCCCGACGTTTCCGCCAGGAGTGGACTATCTCTTCACCCGTGTCCGAAAGGCATTGCCCAGAAGGCAGCGCCCACGGACGTGTGGGTGCGGGATGCTCGTGCCTGTGATTAAGGGCCCTGTAGCCCCCAGGTAGTCTCTGCACCTTCCGCCGGTGTACCGGCGGCTCGGCTCAGGATTGCCATGAGCGCGCGCGCTCGAAGGTTTCCCTGAATTCATCCCGTCCACTTCGCGCGTTTCCGCGCGAAGGCACCATTATCGATGAGTCCCCTGCACTAACCGCTGTGCTACAGGCCCAACTGGGCGGATTGTACCAAGCAGCGAACCGTCGCGGGTCGGAACTGAGGGGGGCGGCCGCGGTCGGTACGTCGTCAGACGAGCGGCCGCCGCGTCGTTACGGTACGAGGAGACTGCGACGCGGGTGCGCGACCACGGGTGCCCCGTGTGAGATCCGGCGTAATGGGCGTCATCGGCGCGCGCGTTTCGGAGCACGTAGCGTGCACGGAAGGCCGGGAAAACGCCTCATCCAGGCTCTCCTGGAACCACGCGATCCCTGCGGCGCGATCCGCCGGCCCCATCGTGCCAGGTGCCTTAGGCCCCGGCATAGGTTCCTTTTGCTTGCAGCCTTCGGTGGTCAGCAGTGCCGCTATTCCGAGGCAGACGGCCCAATAAGCTCTCATCGGCAAGCTCCTCTTCCTTGGGGTCCGGGCACCCCCTTGCCATTCCAAGGCGCAACGTTAGCATGGCCGTCCGCGCCACAGGGAGCACAAGATGAAGCTGTACCTCACCCCCGGCACCTGCTCGATGGCCTCAAACATCGCACTGCACGAGGCCGGCATTGCATTCGAGCTGGTCAAGGTCGACAAACGCACGAAGCGCGCCGACGGCGTGGACTTCCTGACCATCAACCCGAAGGGTTACGTACCTGCGTTACAGCTCGATGATGGTCAGGTGTTAACTGAAAATGTGGCCGTTTTGCAGTATATCGCCGACCTCAATCCGGCGGCCCAACTCGCCCCGGCTGCGGGCACTTTCGAGCGTTACCGGTTGCAGGAGTGGCTGAGTTTCATCAACTCGGAGCTCCACAAGTCTTTCTCCCCGTTGTTTTCCTCGGAGGCAACGGAAGACATGAAGGCCTACGCCCGCAACTATCTGGCCAAACGTCTGACCTACCTGGAGCAGGCGTTGGGAGACAAGAAATACCTGCTGGGCGATCAATTCACGATTGCTGACGCTTATCTGTCCACCGTCCTGGGTTGGGCTGCCTACGCAAAGGTCGACCTCAGTCCGCGGCTCAAATCCTACCTGGACAGCGTCCGAGCACGGCCCAAGGTCATCGAAGCCATGACCGCCGAGGGCTCGCTTCGCCCCCATGGGACCCATTGATAAGAGATAGCCGCACCCTCCGAGCAGCCAAGGTTCAGGCGCGACTCTTGCGTAAGCGGTAGAGTCGCGCGGGTTTGGTAACCGCCCGCGGCGTCGGAGCGTGTAGTGGCCAAGGCCAATCGGAAACTTTCCCAATATCGGGCTAAGCGCGATTTCCAAAAGACGGCGGAGCCCAGCGGTGCGCGCGTTGTCCCCCTGAGCAAGGCCCTGCGCTTTGTCATTCAGAAGCACGCCGCGCGACGACTCCACTATGACCTGAGGCTCGAGCTCGATGGGGTCTTCAAGTCCTGGGCCGTTACCCGCGGTCCCTCGCTCGATCCCGCCGACAAGCGGTTGGCGGTCGAGGTCGAGGACCATCCGCTGGATTACGGCGACTTTGAAGGCACGATCCCGGCCGGCGAGTACGGTGGCGGGACCGTTCAGCTGTGGGATCGCGGGTACTGGGCTCCCGAGGGGGATGAGTCACCCGAGAAGGCGCTGAAGTCGGGGGATCTGAAGTTCTCGTTGGACGGGGACAAGTTGCACGGGAGCTGGGTGCTCGTGCGGATCAAGAATGACCGGTACGGCAACGGCAAGCGGACCCACTGGTTGTTGATCAAACACCGGGACGAGTTTGCCCGGCCGGGCGATCAGGATGGGGTCCTGGAGGAGGATCGCTCGGTGGCTTCCGGGCGGCCCATGGAGCAGATCAAGGAAGGCAAGGGGCGTTCGCCCAAGCCGTTCATGATGACCCAAGGCGGCCGCGCCAAGGCGGAGCCGGCTGCGGTTTGGCATTCCAACAAGGGCGAGGCCGAAAGGGCGGTGGCGGGGGATTCGCAACCGGACGCAGGCGAGATAATCCGAGCCGGACGGGCCAGAGCCGGGACGAGGACAGCCGCGGCCGGCACGGCCAAGCGTGAGCGAGTCGCGCCTAAACGGCTGCGCGGTCACATTCCTGCGTTCGTCGGTCCCCAGCTGGCCAAGTTGGTGGACCGGCCTCCCAGCGGCGAGAGTTGGGGGCACGAGTTGAAGCTCGACGGCTACCGTCTGTTGTTGCGCGTTGCAGATGGCAAGGCCACCCTGAAGACCCGCACCGGGCTCGATTGGACGAGCCGTTTCCCCGAGATCGCCGCTACGGCGGAAGCATTGCCCGACTGCATGTTGGATGGCGAGGTCTGTGCCTTGAATGAGCACGGCGTGCCGAGCTTCTCGGCCCTGCAGGCAGCCCTGTCCGATGAGAAAACGGACAAGCTGGTGCTTTTCGTGTTCGACCTGTTGTTTGCCGAGCACGAGGATCTGCGACCGATGCCGCTGGTCGATCGCAAGGAGCGCCTGAAGGAGCTGCTCGACTCGCAACCCAAGAAGCTCGGAGACCGAATCCGGTATCTGGAGCATGTTGTGACCGCCGGTGAGGATGTCCTGGCGGGCGCCTGCAAGCTCGGCATGGAGGGTATCGTTTCCAAGCGGCTCGATGCAGGGTACTCGTCCGATCGCAATGGCGGTTGGCAGAAGTCCAAATGCCGTGCCGGGCACGAGGTGGTTGTCGGTGGCTGGTCTTCCGACAAGCGCGATCTCAGCTCGTTGATCGTCGGTGTGTATGAGGATGGCAACCTCGTCCCGGTGGGACGGGTGGGAACCGGATTCAACAGTGCGAATGAAAAGTCGCTGATGCAGCGGCTGAAGACGTTGGAAACCAAGAGCAGTCCGTTTCACGGCAAGGTGGATCTACCCAGGGCGCGCAACATCCATTGGGTCGAGCCGAAGTTGGTGGCGGAGATCGAGTTCGCCGGCTGGACGGACGGCGGTAACGTACGACAAGCGGCGTTCAAGGGCCTGCGGGAAGACAAGCCCGCCAAGGAGGTCCGTGCCGAGAAACCGGAGTTTGTTTCCCTCGACGAATCGACCACGCGCCGGGCCGCGGCCAGTCAGTCGACAAAGGGCCAGGTCGCCAAAGGCTCCGCCACCGGTGGAGCAAGGCTAAAGGCCGCAAAGAAATCCACCGCCCGCAGCTCGGTAACGCGTCACGGCTCATCCAGGCGCGGGGGGCAGGCAGCCTCGGGCGCGGACAACACCGTCCTCGGCATCACGATCTCCAAACCTGACAAGGCGCTTTGGCCCGACGCTGGCGATCGAAAACCGGTCACGAAGTTGGATCTCGCCGAATACTTCGAAGCCGTCGGCGACTGGATGCTGCCCCACATAACGGGCCGCCCCTGCTCCATCGTTCGTGCGCCCGACGGTATCGGTGGGCAGCGTTTCTTCCAGCGTCATGCCATGGCGGGTCAATCAAAGCTCGTCGACCTGATTACAGTGTCGGGGGATCGCCAGAAATACGTGGCGCTCAACAGTGTCGAGGCGCTCGTTGCCATTGCGCAGACCGCCGGCCTGGAGCTTCACCCTGGAGGTTGCGTGCCGGAAATGCCCGATGTACCGGGCCGCCTGGTATTCGATCTCGACCCCGCACCCAACGTGAAATTCGATGCCGTCATCGCCGCCGCACTGGAGTTGCAGGAGCGCCTCGAGGCCATCGGCCTGGTCACGTTCTGCAAAACGACCGGTGGCAAGGGCCTCCATGTCGTAACACCTCTTGCCAGGGACAGAAAGGCGGACGTCGACTGGCAAGTCGCCAAGGCTTTTGCCCGCGAAGTCTGTCGTCAGATGGCGGACGACTCTCCTGACAAGTACTTGCTGAACATGTCGAAGAATGAGCGCACGAGTCGAATCTTTCTCGACTACCTGCGCAACGATCGCCTCTCCACCGCGGTCGCGCCGCTGTCACCACGCGCCCGCGAGGGCGCAACTGTCTCGATGCCACTGAACTGGTCACAGGTTCGCCGAGGCTTGGACCCAACGAAGTACACGATCAGAACCGCGCCCGCTCTGCTCTCCAAGGGTAAGCCGTGGAACGACTACGACGAAGGCGAGCGCTCACTGATTACCGCCGTACAGAAGTTCGGCAATAAAACGCCCAAGCGCTGATCCGCCGGATAAAATCCGCATCTCGACACCCGTACCGGAAGGTTCAGAGCATGCGCGCCATCGCGATTACCATCGGACTCTTATGCATCAGCAATGTCTTCATGACATTCGCGTGGTACGCCCATCTCAAGGAGCTGATCACCCGACCCTGGTTTGTCGCGGTGTTCGTCAGCTGGGGAATCGCCTTGTTCGAATACACCTTCCAGGTGCCCGCCAACCGCATGGGATTCACGGTCCTGAATGTGGCGCAACTGAAGATCCTGCAGGAGGTCATCACCCTGTCGGTGTTCGTCCCATTTGCGATCTTTTACCTCAAGCAGCCACTCAAGCTCGACTACCTGTGGGCCGCCTTCTGCATCCTCGGGGCGGTGTACTTCGTGTTCCGCGACAAGTTGAGCGCTGCCTAACTCGGTAGGGTCCTCACCAGCCGCACGGGAATCGACTTCGCCGCCGGAACCTGACTGTCCTTGGCATAGTGCCAAAGAGGGACCAGTGGATTGCACTCAGGATAGTAGCCGGCCAGGCAGCCTGTGGGAATGTCGAACGCCGTCAGGCGCATCTGTCTCACGACGCGCTCGACTCCATCTTCCACCGCGGTAAAAACGCTGACTACCTCGCCGTCAGCGAATCCGAATCGCAACAAATCCGCGGGGTTCATCAGAATCACCCGGCGGGTGCCTTCAATGCCCCGAAAACGGTCATTCAACGTGTACACCGTCGTGTTGAATTGATCGTCGCTGCGCAGAGTCATCAGCCGCAGGATTTCAGGGTCAGGGGTCGCGGCTGCCACATCCGGATCCTCGACCAGTCCCGCGGGAGTGATGAAATTGGCCTTGCCGTTGGGCGTCTTCCAAATACGCACGGCAGCAGGCACCGGACGTCTAAAGCCGCCCAGCGTCTGCCGCCGCACGTTGAAGTCGTGGAAGATCTCCGGATAGATCGCGGCAATCTCGTCGCGGATCTGACTATAGTCAGCCACCCAACGATCCCACGGGAGCATCGGATTGGCAGGCAAGCTTGCCTGCGCGATGCCCGCGACAATGGCGGTCTCGGACAGCAAATGCGGTGAAGCCGGGTCGGCTACGCCGGTGGAAGGATGCATGACTCCGGTGCTGTCCTCGGTCGTGACGGACTGCGCGCCGGACAACTGCCGGTCGACTTCGATTCGGCCCAGGCATGGCAGCAGGTAGGCCGTCTTGCCGTGAACGAGATGGCTGCGATTCAATTTGGTCGCAATCTGCACGGTGAGCTCCAGCTTGCTCCAGGCGGCCTCGATGATCCGCGTCTCGGGCACGGCCCGTACGAAGTTGCCGCCGAGACCGAAGAAGGCCTTCACCCGCCCTTCGATGACGCCTTGGCAAGTCTCTACGGTGTTGAGCCCTTTGATACGCGATGCTTTGAACCCATAGCGTCGTTCCAGCATCTCCAGGGGGGCCAGTTCCGGCTTCTCGGTGATGCCGACCGTGCGCTGCCCCTGAACGTTTGAGTGTCCACGGACGGGGCAAATGCCGGCACCCGGCTTTCCCATGTTTCCACGAAGCAGGAGAAGGTTGGTGAGCATCTGAACGGCTTCGACGCCACGTCGATGCTGCGTCAAGCCCATTCCATAGATCGCCATCACTCGATGGGCCCGGGCGTATTCGTTGGCAGCCTCCTCGAGCGCGGCACGCCGCAGTCCTGACTCGCTTTCGATTTCGTCCCAACCGCACGCTCCGACATATCGGACGAAGTCCTCCACTCCGTGCGTGTGCTGCTCAATGAATTCCACATCGAGAATGCGAGGCGCTCCAATGGAGAGCGCGCGCTCATCTGCCTCCAGCAGCGCCTTGCAGATGCCGGTAATAGCAGCAATGTCACCGCCGATCTTCACTTGGTGATACTGCGTGCTGATTTGCGTCTTGAGACCTAGTGCCATCTCCGGCACGGACAGCGGATTTCTGAACGCCACGAGCCCACGCTCGCGCAGGGGGTTGAACGTGACAATGGGTACGCCACGCTGCCGGGCTTCTTGCAATTGATGCAGCATCCTCGGACTGTTGATCCCCACGTTCTGGCCGAAGAAGAAGATGCAGTCCGTATGTTGGAAGTCGTCCAGAACCACGGTGCCGATCGGTACACCAATGGTCTTTGGCAAGGCAACCGAGGTGCTTTCATGGCACATGTTCGAGCTGTCAGGCAAGTTGTTGTTGCCGTAGGCTCGCGCCATCAGCTGATAGAGAAACGAGGTTTCCAGGGAAGCGCGCCCGGAGGCGTAGAAGACGACCGACTGCGGCGCCAGTTGCCCGAGGCGCGCGCCGATGTCAGCGAAGGCTTCGTTCCAGTCGACACGCACGTAGGTGTCAGTCACAGGATCCCATCGCAGCGGGTGGGTGAGTCGACCCTGGTCTTCCAACGCCAGGTCGGACCAATCCAGCAGCTCGGTGAGCGTGTGCGCGGCAAAAAAATCCGGGGTCGTTCGCTTGGAGGTCAGCTCCCAGGCGGTGGCTTTTATCCCGTTTTCACACGCTTCGACGGAATGCGGATGCGCGGGCTTGGCCCAGGAGCAACTGACGCAGGTGAACCCGTCAGGCTTGTTCTGCCGGAGAATTGCCTTGCCAGCCACAACAGTGGCTTGCTCCTGGTGCAGAATCGACAGCGTGGCTTTGGCAGAGCCCCAGCCGCCGGCGGGGATGTTCACATCGTGGGGGCGTCCTGGTTCATCCATCGTGTTGCCTGTCGGTCTGTGGAACTGATTCAGGGCCCTCGCAGGAAACAGTCCTTGAACCCGGGCGTGGTTTCCGCTCGGGGGCAGAGACTGAAGCTGCACACCGCCCCGAACCGACTTCGTATTGATAGTCACGAGAGGCGGGTCATCCAGACGAAATGCGCCGGTTCGAGCCGAGCGGCATCATCCCCCGCCCTCCGGATTTACATACACGTTGTAAGTCTGCGCAGGGCCGGACGGCATCGCATCGCCGCAGCAACGACCCACAGGATATCCCTCCCGGCTATCGGGACCGGCTCGGGTGACGGTGAGACCCAGGCCTTCCGCGGCCTGTTCGCGCGATTGCGCTCAGGCCGAATAAAACATGTTGAAAGCTACGTGAAAGAAACGGTCCTCCGATGTGAAACAGTGCGCATTCAGCCCGCAGTAAGCTTGTGCGCGGCAGACTGTTGCCAGTGTAATTCACACTTCACTGACGTGAGGAAACTGTCGATGGCAATCAAGAAAAAAATTCTGTTGGGTGGATTGCTGGCCCTGGTGTCGCTGGCCGCCAATGCGGACTTGCCTGGCAAACATCCGTACTACCTGCACGCCTTGTCGGATCTGCGCGCGGCTCGCTGGATGTTGGAGCATCGTCCGGGTGATGCCGCGGTGAGCGGTCAGGAAGACGTGGCGATCACGGAGATCGACGCCGCTATCGGGGAGATCAAGCATGCGGCCATTGATGATGGCAAGGACCTGCATGATCACCCGGCGATCGATGTTCCAAAGGACCGTCCGGGCCGGCTCCATAAGGCGCTCGAGTTGCTTCGCAAGGTTCACTCCGACGTAGCCCGCGAAGAGGACGATCCCATGGTGAAGGGACTGCGCAACCGCGCCGTAGGTCATATCGATGGCGCCATCCATGCCACGGAAGCGGCGGTGCAGGACGTGCGTAAGGGCAGATAATCCCCGGTGAAGTGGAATATCATCCGTGCATGGTATTCCACTTCACGAACGCGCTGGTCCGTGCTCCCGGGCGCAGCGTGGTCAACGGTCTGAGCACTCAGAGCGGACCCCGCCCCACGTTCGAGGCAGTAGCTGCGGAGCACGCCCTGTATGTCAAAGCTCTCGAAGCCAGCGGTGTGACCGTGGAGGTGCTGCCGGCTCTCGAAGACTATCCGGACTCGATTTTTGTTGAGGATCCAGCCCTCGTCTTCGCCGGCGGGGTCGCAATGCTCCTGCGACCAGGCGCGCCCTCTCGTCAAGGCGAAGTGACGGAGATTGCCGGCGCTTTGCGCCAACGTTTTGGGCGAATCATGGCGATTGAGGAGGGCTTCGCCGACGGCGGCGACATGTTGCTCACCCCCGCCGGAATGTTTATCGGCCTCTCCGGCCGCACGGATCGCAAAGGCGCCACCGAGCTGTCCGGCCTGCTGCGGCAGATCGGTATTGCCGCGCGCATAGTGAATACACCAGAGGGCACTCTGCACTTGAAATCGGATTGCTCGCTGATCGCGGATGACCACGTTCTATGCACGGCGTCCCTGGCCGCTTCCAACATCTTTGATGGCTATCGGAAGCTGGTGGTCCCCGAAACTGAACGGGCCGCGGCGAATGCCCTGCGCTTGAATGACACCGTCCTGGTTGGCGACCGATTTCCCAAGACGATTCAGTTGCTACAACAGCAGGGTTACACCGTCAGAGCCGTACCAACGCAGGCGATAGGGAGATTGGACGCCGGCTTGTCATGTATGTCCCTTCGGTGGTCGACGCTTTCCCGATAGCAGTTTGCTGAAGAACTGGCGAGCGGCGCCGGCGATCATTCCGCGCTCCGCGGGATCGCCCTTTGCCATGGCACTGGCGAGGTTCCTTGCCTGCTGCAGGGTGATGTGAGGCGGCAGCGGCGGAACTTCAGGGTCTGTCTTCACCTCGAGAACCACTGGCCGATCGGCCGCCAACGCCTCATCCCACGCCGGCCCCAGCGCGTCCGGGTGGTCCACGAAGATCCCCTTCAACCCGATCAGCTCCGCGAACCGATGATAGGGAACGTCCGGAATCTCCTGTGATGCCATGAACTTCGGGTCGCCCTCGATGACCCGTTGTTCCCAGGTCACCTGGTTGAGATCCTGATTGTTGAAAACGCAGACGATCCAGCGCTGGTCGGCCCAGCGCCGCCAGTATTTCGCCACGGTAATGAGCTCGGCCATGTTGTTCATCTGCATGGCCCCGTCGCCCACGAGGGCGATCACCGGGCAGTCGGGGTGAGCAAACTTCGCGGCGATCGCGTAAGGAACGGCCGCGCCCATGGAGGCGAGGCCGCCGGAAAGGCAGGCCATCATCCCACGCCGGATCTTCAGGTCTCGTGCAAACCAATTGGCGCAGGACCCCGAATCGCTCGTGAGGATGACCCGATCCGGCAACCGCGGTGACAACTCCCATGCCACCCGTTGTGGGTTGACCGGATTGGCCGGCTGCATGGCCCGATCCTCCAGCGTCTTCCACCAATCGGCCACGTTGCGCTCGATTCCTGCGCGCCAACTCGAGTCTTGCCGGGACTCCAATAAGGGCAAAAGCGCGCGCAGCGTCTCGCCCGCGTCGCCAACGAGGTTGACCTCCATCGGATAACGCAACGACAACATGTCGGGTGCCAGGTCAATCTGCACGCCGCGCGCCTGGCCTTCCTTGGGCAGGAATTCGGAGTAGGGAAATCCGGACCCCACCATCAACAGGGTGTCGCACTCCGTCATCATCTGGTAGCTGGGCTCGGTGCCCAGCAACCCGATGGACCCGGTTACCCAGGGCAAATCATCGGGCAGCGCAGCCTTGCCGAGCAGCGCTTTGGCGACTCCCGCGCCGAGCCGGTCCGCGACCGCGATGACTTCATCGGTCGCGCCGAGCGCGCCGGCGCCAACCAGCATTGCGACCTTCTTGCCCTTGTTGAGAACGGCGGCCGCCCGCTGCAGATCGGATTCGTACGGCACCGTCAACGGAAGAGAAAATCCAACTCCCGAGTGCACGGTCCCGTGCGCCCGCGGCGGATCCTCGTATGGCAGCTCCTGCAAATCGTTGGGCAGGATGATGGCGGTAACACGCCGCTCGCCAATTGCAATCCGCATGGCGCGATCCACGAGGTGACGCACTTGGGCGGGGGCAGAGGCTTGTTGGACAAATGCGCCGGCTACATCCTTCAACAGGCTGGCTAGATCGACCTCCTGCTGGTAATGGCCGCCCAATGCATTGCGTGCCTGTTGACCGCAGATAGCCAACACGGGAACGTGGTCGAGCCGGGCGTCGTAGAGCCCGGTGACCAGGTGGGTCGCCCCGGGGCCCGATGTTGCGATACAAACGCCGAGCTCGCCTGTGAACTTGGCGTAGGCGCTCGCCATGAATGCCGCCATTTCTTCGTGGCGAGCCTGGATGAAGTCGATTTTGTGGTTCGCGCGGTTGAGCGCGCCGAACACACCGTTGATGCCGTCACCGGGATATCCGAACAAGATCCGGACACCCCATTGATGAAGCCGATCGACCAGGAAATCGCCGACTGTGTGTGTCATGGCCGAGCTCTGCGCAGGAGAGAGGCGAGCATTCCGCAAGGGCTGTACCCGTGCAATGGGTATGTACCCATGCAATGGGTATGCACCCATGCAATGGGTATGCACCCATGCAATGGGCGTGCACCCATGCAATGGGCGTGCACCCATGCAATGGGGGTGGAACCAATGCAATGGATTCTCGTTTCCACTGCCTGAGCCATGTGGGAGGGGTTATGAGCCTGTTTGACACACTCAAGAATGCCATCTTCGGTCACGCCGGGCCGGCTGCTCCGGCCGCTGCCCCCAGACCCAGTGCCACCCCGAGCGCCGCTCCGCCGCCAAGCTCGGCGCCGCCGCACCCGCAGCAGCCCGTCGATGTCGAGGCTGTGTTGAACGGGCTCAATGCCAAGAGTGCGCAGAAGCTGAACTGGCAGACCTCCATCGTAGACTTGATGAAACTGGTTGGAATGGATTCCAGTCTGCAGCACCGCACGGAGCTGGCGGCGGAGCTCGGGTACAACGGCGATACCCACGATTCCGCGGCCATGAACGTTTGGCTGCACAAGGCGGTGATGCAGAAGCTCGCGGCCAACGGTGGGAAAGTTCCCGACTCGCTGAGAGGCTGAGCCGGGTCGAGAGCCGCGTTGAGGAAGTTTGCGCTGGCCGCGGCAGTGTTTTACCGCGACAAGGGCCAGGGGCTCTATCCGGCTCCGCGGCGGTTCGCCGAGGCTGCGGGGATTTGGGTGAGCTGGCTGGTGAATGCGTCGACGGTCCGGCGCGTCCATTTGGGAGTCGTGTGCCCCGGCGACCGGCTAAACTCCGGGAGTGAAGCAATTACTCATCGTCTATCACTCTCAGACCGGTGGCACTCTGCAAATGGCCCGCGCGGCCGCCGCTGCCGCGACTCGGCAGTCCAGCGTAGCGGTGCGCCTGGAGCTCGCCCCGGAGATCGGTTCGCAAGCCCTGCTCGAGTCCAGCGGTTACCTGTTCGCCTGCCCTGAAAACCTGGCTGCCATGTCGGGCCTCATGAAGGACTTCTTCGACCGTACCTACTACCCGGTGTTGGATCAGATCCAGGGCAGGCCCTATGCCATCCTCATCTGCGCCGGCAGTGACGGCACCAACGCGGCCCGCCAGATCGAGCGAATCGCGACCGGCTGGCGCCTGAAGGCCATCGCCGACCCGCTGATTGTCGTTACACACGCACAGGCTCCCGAGCGGATACTCGCTCCCAAGGAGATCGACCCCGGCGATCTGGCCCGCTGCGCGGAGCTGGGTGCGACCATCGCAGCGGGTCTCGACCTGGGCATATACTGACTCGGGTCCGCGGTCTTTCGAGGCGCGAAAAGAGAGCGTGTACAGAAGCGGCGGTTGGCCGCAACCGGTCGCAACCTAGTGGGTCTTGCGACAAGTCTCCAGAAATTGTTTCCGCAACGGCGGGGCGTCCACCTCGGCGGCCAGCATCTGAGTCAGCTCGTCCCGGCTGCTTGCCTTCAGGGCCGCGCGCTTGACCAGTAGTTTGGCGACGGGGCCGACGTAGTAGGCCAGGCGCCGCTCCAGGGACTCGATCTCCCTGACATCGAGAGACAGCAATTGGTTGTGCGTGCCGGTCGTGCCTGTGGACATAGGCAGCGCAGCTGCCGCCGGCGCGCGCAGCAGGCTCTCGATGTGAGCGCTCAGCCGCTCGAAGTGCGGCTCGCGAGGCGGCGGAAATGCATCCAGCCAGTGCGGCGTGCTCAGGAAATATTCCAGGCTCCGCGCCGGCAGTACTGCCTCGATGCGAAACGGCAGAATCGGAATCTCCCGGTGCACCGCGCGCTCGACTTCGCGCCTGACCTGGGGGGAGGCATTGCAGTGAGCCGAAAACACCAACACCATCAAGCGCGCCCCGGAAATCGCCTCAATGATGGCCTCGGCCCAGTCGCTCGCCGGAGAAATGTCGCGGGGTGCGACCCACACTCCAATTCGGCGAGACTCCAGGTGAGCGACCAGCTGCAAGGCGCACTCGCGGTCGGCCTGGGAGTAGCTGACAAAGACCTCGCGAGCGCTCATGTGGGCTCCAGCAGCTTCATCGCCTTCTCCAGGCTGGTGCGCATCCGGTTGAACGATCTCGTGAGGCCTGTCAGCTCGGGTCCGCCGGCCGGCGGAAAGTCGCCGGCGTCCGTGTTACCAACGCTCAATGCATCGGCGACAGTAGCAATTTGGCGGACCGGCCGCACCACCAACAGATACACAACGGCATTCACCACCAGCATCGCGCCGAGGAAAACAGCCACGATCCACACCATGATGGTGCGGAAAGCGGAATCGGCGTTTTCGGACGCACTTGCCAGGGGCACCGACACAATACTGGCGCCGGCCACTTCGTTCGGCTGCCATCCGAAGCCATTGTCGCTTCCATAACGCGCTACCAACGCCGCGGGGGCGGCTGCCGCGGTGCTGTGACACTCCAGACAGGCGGGGTCGACACGAATCGGTCGCGCCAGATAGAGCGACCTGCCCGTCGGAGTATCCCGCGCACCCGTAATCTCCCGGGTGCGCGGATCGTTGCGAAACTTCTGGATCAGGTCCGCCTCCCAGTCCGTAGCCCGGTCCCTGAGGTTGGTGGGGTTGAGCGTCGCTTCCTTGTAGGCGTATTGCGGGTGCTGCTCCCGCAGCTTCAGGAAATTCTGGGTCGCGGCATAGAAGGGTACGCTCTGGGGCAGGAATTCGCCTTTCATGCGCGCGTCCAGCAACGGCAGGATTTCCGCGCTGGTGTAGCTCCGGATGGCGAGCGCGCTGTCCAACATCACACCGGCTTCCCGGACACCGGCCAGCTTCGCATTCTCCTGCAGCAACGTCCGGCATCCGTAACTCAACGCGATCGCGGCCAGGAGGAGTGTGGCTCCCAGGATCAGATTGATTCGAACCAGCAGGCTCATGTCATGCCAGTGGCAGGTGGTGCGGCCGGACGAGAAGATTCCAGTCCTGATGTTCTTCCAGTATGAGCGCAAGCGCGCCTTCGATCGAGCCTTTTACCGCCGCCAGCGGGTCCCCGGTGAGGGTGGCCATGCTGTGTTGAATGCGGGCGATCGACTCCCCCAGGTCCCGGGCCAGGCGCTCTGACGTCGCCGCCAGGCGGTAGGTCTCGGCCTGCGCCATGGCGCCGTGCAGCGATGCACCCAACGCCGGGAAGAAGGTCGTTACGAGGGACAACCACAGCTCGTGTATGAACAGGTGCATCGAGGCCGCCAGGGCGGTCAGCCCAAACAGCGTGCCGTTGATTCTGTGGACGCGATGCAGCAGCGCATGCTGTTTCGCCGCTACGCGAGCGTGGTAGCGCCGCTGCCCTTCGAGAGTGTCGAGCGTCCACTGGATGTAGTCCCGGACGAATTCCGGGTCCGACCAGGCGCCATCCAACTGTTTGCGAGCCTCGGGCTCGAGCTGTGCACACAAAACGGAGACGTCGTCCGCGGTTCGCAGGTGCTGGCCTGGATCAAACAGCCGCACATACCAGTTGGGCTCCAGGGCCTGTGCAGGCTGCGGGGCCTTTGCAGGCTGCGAGGCCTTTGCAGGCTGCGAAGCCCGTGCAGGCTGCGACGCCGGAGTGTTGAAGTCGAGCAGGGGCGCCAGCATCGGCAGGTAGGAGGTCAGCTCCGCGGTCGTGCGGGCCCGCAACCACTCTCCCTGCCAGTCGCTGCGATGTCCCAACCAATAGATCAGGAGCACCACCGCGATGATCACCACTTCGCAGATGGCCCAGACCCGGGCGTAGGGGTGAAACAGATGGGAGGGGCTATCCCAGCCCAACGCCAACGGCAGTACCGCGCATAGGACGGCAACCGCGCTCAGCAGGTAAATGACCCAGAATCCGCTGCGGTACCGATCGCCGAAGTCCATGGCTCGCCGATCGAATCGCTGATGAGCCGACTCAACGGCCGCGAACAGCGGCGCCAGGCGGGCGGGTTTCCTGGGAGGCGGCAGGTGGGGAAACGACACCCCCCGCGCACCGATCAGCAGCAGCCTCTGAATTGCCTGATGAAGAGCCATTACCGGCCGTTACCCGACAATCTCGTAAGTGGCGGCGAAGATGGCGGGCGCCACGATGCCGAGGCTGCCGTCGCCGTAGTCGACGAGCCAATCGTCCGGTTGTCCCCGCAGGCGCGACACTCCGTCGGCCAACAAGACTTCAAACGCGTTCGACATGCGTACTGCCATGATTGAGTTGGTAAGGCTCTGGTAACGCCCGTTCTGACCTTCCGCGGTCGGGGGCACCGCCCGGTATTTTTCCGCAAAATGCGCCCGCGAGATGCGCCATTTGTCGCCGGCGCGCCCGGTCACGATGGCATCGCCGGGGTGCGCCTGGACGACCCCTTCGCGCGTCGTGATCGCGGAGGGCTGGGTGGCGAACTGCACATCGACCTCGAGGGGCCGCTTGCGGGCCAGGATGCGCCCGGGGTATGTGTCGACTTCAGTCGAAAATCCCGGCCGCGCCGTTGAATGGAACAGCGGGCCGGCGGTGCTCCCGCTCATCCGGCCTCGCGCCTCGCTTGCTCGATGCGGGCGCGCCATTGGCGAACGTCATGCAGGCCGCGCAGGGAGACCGGTAACCGATCGTGAAGAGCCAGCGACTCGCGCAACAAAGCAGGTGCCTGTTTGGGATGGGTCAGGGCCTGAGCATACAACGCATTCGCCAGCTCGTACGGTTGCCAGAGCGTTCGAATGCAATCGGAGCCGCGGGTAGTTTGTCCGAGACGGTCACCAACAAAGCGCGCAGGCTGCCCGGGGGCGACACGCTGCGAACCTCGTTGTTCAACGGCAGGCCCGCCGATACCGGCTCAGGCCGCGAGCGGCTCGGGCAGTGTGCCTCGAGAAATTGCGCCCTGCAATGCGTGAAATTCTGCCTATCCATGCGCCTGATGCTCGCTTTGACTTTGTCTCCGGCGACTGCCGCCGCGCCGGCCTCAGCGGAAATCCCGTGACCCTGCCGGTACTCGGCCCAGCCAGCGCGTGTAGTCGCGCACTTTGGCTGCGATGACGTGAATCACGCCCAGCTCGCTTTGCAACTCCCCCTGCACCACCATGAGCCGCGCGCCGAAGACCGCCTCGCGTTGAGTTTGTTGCACCCTCGGCCAGACGATGAGATTGCTCATCCCCGTCTCATCCTCCAGCGATATGAAGATGACTCCCGAGGCCGTTTCCGGGCGTTGCCTGTGTGTCACGATTCCAGCGACTCGAACGGTGATTCCGCTGTTGAGTCCGGCCAAATCGGCGGCTCGTTGAACGCCCAGGCGTCCGAGCTTTCCCCGGATGAGCGCCAGCGGATGGCGCCTCAGCGTCAATCCCATCCCCCGATAGTCTGCAACAATATCCTCGCCCTCGCTGGGCGCCGCGAAGCCTATCGGCCGCTCGCGCGCTGAGGCCCCTGCCAGCGCGCCTGGCAACCGCTCCACCCCGATGGCACCCCAATGCGCCAAGCGTCGATGCCCGGCCAACCTCGCCAGCGCCCCCGCCCGCGCCAGTTGCTCCATCGCTCGCTGCGGCAGATTAGCGCGATGGGCCAGGTCATCGATGTCCGTAAACGGCCTGGAGTCCAACCGGGACGCGGTTGCGGCAACAGCCCCTGCCCGGGCCGCCGCGGCCCGCGGCTGCGCGACCTCCAGGTCAGGCACCATGACGTGGCGTGCCTTTACGATGGCCTGCCCGTGGGCCTCCGATAGGCCGGACACCATTCGCAACCCCAGGCGAACTTCGGGCACGCCGGCGGTGTTGGCTTCCAGCGTGCAATCCCACTCGCTGCTCAAAACACACGCCGGCCGAAATACCACCCCATTGCGCCGCGCATCGTTGACCAACTGCGCCGGCGCATAAAATCCCATGGGCCAGCTATTGAGCAGCCCGGCGACGAACGCAGCCGGCGCATGCCGCCGCAACCAGGCTGAGGTATAAACCAACAACGCGAACGATGCGCTGTGACTCTGCGGAAACCCGTAGGAACCAAACCCCAGGATCTGGTTATAGATCTGCTCAGCGAACTGCGTGCCGTACCCTCGCTCGAGCATTCCCGCCATGAGCTTGTCCCGATAATCCGCCAACCCACCCTTGCGCTGCCAGGCGGCCATCGAGCGCCGCACCTTGTCAGCTTCGCCCGCTGAAAACCCCGCCGCCACCATGGCGATCTCCATCACCTGTTCCTGGAACAACGGCACCCCGAGCGTGGGCCCCAGAATCCTCTGCAGCGCCGCGTTCGGATAGGTCACCTTCTCCAGCCCCTGCCGCCTGCGCAGGTAAGGATGCACCATTCCACCCTGGATGGGCCCGGGCCGAATGATGGCCACCTCGATGACCAGATCGAAATAACACCGGGGTTGCAACCGCGGCAGCATCGTCATCTGCGCCCTGGATTCAACCTGAAACACGCCCACCGACTCCGCCTTGCACAACATGTCGTAAGTGGCTGGATCCTCGGGCGGAATGTCCTGCATGCGAAAAACTCGGCCCGCGAACTGTCCCTGCAGATCGAGCGCTCGCCGGATAGCCGACATCATTCCGAGGGCCAGGCAGTCCACTTTGAGCAGCCCGAGAGAATCCAGGTCGGTCTTATCCCATTGGATGATGGTGCGATCGGGCATCGCCGCGTTCTCGACCGGCACCAGCGTCGACAAGGGCTGTTGTGACATCACGAACCCACCCACGTGCTGTGACAGATGGCGCGGAAACCCCACGATCTGATTCACCAGTTTCATCAGCAATTCGGCGACATGCGACTGCGGGTTGAATCCCAGCTTGACGAGCTGGATCGGCACCTGCGCGGCTCCGTCAAACCACTGCAGCGATTTGGTCAGTGCATTCACGAGATCCAACGGCAACCCCAGCGCCCGGGCGACATCCCGAATAGCCATGCGCCGCCGGTAGGTAATCACGGTCGCGGCCAGCGCGGCGCGCTGTCGGCCGTACTTCTCATAAATATGCTGCATGACCTCTTCGCGCCGCTGATGCTCGAAGTCGATATCGATATCGGGTGGCTCGTGACGTTCCTTGGAGATGAAGCGCTCCAACAGCAGATTCATCCGCGCCGGATCCACTTCGGTGACGCCGAGTGCGTAACACACCGCGGAGTTGGCGGCGCTGCCACGCCCCTGGCACAGAATGCCGTTGCTTCTCGCGAAGCTCACAATCTCCTCTACAGTCAGGAAGTAGTGCTCAAACCGCAGCTCCCGAATGAGCACCAGCTCCTTCTCGATCTGTTGGCGCACTTCAGGGGCGGGACCCTGTGGCCAGCGGCGCTGGATTCCCTTCTCGGTGAGGTGCCGCAAATGCTCCGCTGCGGTGCTGCCTGGCGGCACCAGCTCCTGCGGATATTCATAGCGGAGGTTCTTCAGGGAGAAGGTGCAGCGCTGCGCGATCTCAACGGAGGCGGCCAACAGCTCGGCGGGGTACAACTTCCGCAACGTGCTCAACGGTCGAAGGTGCCGCTCGCCGTTGGCAAAGCCCTTGCGTCCAATCTTGTCGACCGTGGTCCCGAGACGCGTGGCGGTCAGGACATCATGCAGCGGCCGGCGATCCCGGACGTGATAGTGCACATCACCCACGGCTACGAGCGGCAAAGAAAACCGGTGACCGCAAGCCGACAGTGCATCCAGCCTCCGGGCGCTGTCCTGCTCGAGATGATGAGCATGCGCCAGATGAGCGGCGATTACCGGCAACCGTGCAAACCACTCCACGATCGCGGGTGTGACTTGGCGCCCTGGAATCCACAAGGCGATGGTCGCGGAGATCGTGCCGCCCTCGAAATCCGAGCGGCTCAGGCTGTACGTGCCTTTGGGAGCGGCACGGCGTGCCCGCGTGATCAGCTCGCAGATCTGCGAATACCCATCCTGCGTGGGAGCGAGGAGGGTGACTCGATCTCCTTCCTCGAAGCGGAACTGACTGCCGATGATGAGCGGCAGGCCGACTGCTTCCGCTGCCTCGTGCGCCCTGACTATGCCGGCGAGCGAACACTCATCCGCGATGGCGAGCGCCGCGTAGCCGAGCTCCTTGGCTCTCTCAACCAATTCGCGCGGATGCGATGCTCCCAGTTGGAAGCTGAAGTTGGTCAGACACAGCAGCTCGGCGTAGCGCACCCTGACGACTCACGCCCACAGTCCTTGCAGGTACCAGCGGTTGGTGCCGGCGTCGCGAAACAACCACCAGTGCGCTCCCTCGCAAGTACGCGCCAGGTAGTAATCGCGACTGCAGTCCTGTCCGGTCCACCATCCGGCCTCGATTCGCTCCGGTGTGCCCAGCAGTTGCGGCAGGTCGTTGATCTGCCGCGGCTCATTCAGGAACCAGAGGGGCCGATCCGGCAGATCAGCCGCGAGCGGCGCGCCCGGGTCATCCGCCAGGACACACCAGGCGTTTTCGGGCCGATGGTCATCGCTCAGCCCCAAACGCCGAATGGCCTCCGCTCCCAGGCGGGCGCGCAGCTTGTCCAGCAGAGCGGACCAGTTGTCGTTTTCCCGGCGCGGGTCGTCGAAAAAATCGCCCTGCGTGATCCGGGGCTCGACAAACTCGCCGGCCGTCAGTTGAATCGCCAGGACCGCATCGGGAAAGGGTGTGCGCTCCAACTTCTCCCTGAGCAGCGCAAACAAATGCGAGGCACTGCGTTGCGGCGCACTGGTCGCCAGGCGCAATACGGTGTCCGCGCTGTCCCGGTGCAGCAGAGTGACGGCAAGGTGCTGGATGGCCAGGTCCCGACCGCGCAGATAGCCCGCAAACTCCTGAAGGATGCGCCGTAGAGGAAACAGCAGCCCGTCAACAGACTCGACTGCCTCCATAAAGTCAAATCGCCGCCGATAGAGAGCCGGCGCACGATGCCGCCGTCTCACATCGGCGCGCTCCCCCAACAGTCGCTGCAGATAGTGAGGCAGCTCCTCGCCAAACCGCCGGGCCAGGGCGTCAGAGGGCACTTCGAGCAACTCTTGAATCGTCCTCAGGCCGGTGGTGTGAAGTGGGTCGAGGACCCTGGCGCCGATTTCCAACCCTGCTATGGGCAAAGAGCCCACGACCTGGCGAATTTCCGCCTTGTTGAGAATGGGAAGTACGTCGGGATGTTTTGTCAGCAGAGCGGCCGCTTCGATCGTCGGTGCGATTCCAATGGACGGGGTGTAACCGAGAAGGCGGATGCCGTCGCGGATCTGTTTGTACAGGGCCGTGAGGCTGTTGAAGTATCTGAGGCTGGAGCCTATCTCCAGCCACACCATCCAGCGTGTGACATCCAGGCAGACGTCGCTGGTGAACTGGTGGGCCCACGAGGCGAGGGCGAGGGTTGCCCGCCGCTCATTTGCCTTTGATCGATCGAGCATGCGCAGCTCCGGCTCTCTCATCAGTGCGGAGGGAGCCTCCATGCCGATGGCGATTCCCGCCTCGAGGGCGGTTGCGTTGCACGCAATCACTCTGCGGCGAGCGCCCGCGCCGTCCGTTACCACGAGCGGTCCCGATTGCCCCGCCTGCCGCAGCTCCATTGCCAGATGGGGCACATGAACACTTACCCACAACATGGTGCTGCCCGCTCACTTGGCCGGCCGATTGAGTGGCAGAACCAACTTGCCAGGCTGGCCGCCACGTACTTTCACGAGATCGAGGACCATCCCATTGCCGTCGCTCGCGGCAGCCAGGGCTATGCGCACTGCCGCAGGCGAGGGATGATTCAACGCTGCAGGGGGCCTGTACAGGAATGCACACGCCTTGCCGGTCTCAGCAGCGAGTTGCAATCGCCGTAAAGCGCGGTCCTCGTTAGCCGTGCTCCAAAGCAACACCGCGGCCGCGCCGTCGCGCAGGAGTTGCTCTGTGGCCCACCGACCGTCTTCATCGCTGTCCGCAGCAACCCATAACAGAGAGCTCAGTGTCATGCCGTATCGCGCGAGAGCGGGCGCGTAAGGCACGTGCGGGGGCCGAACGAAAGCAACGCTTCTGCCGTCCTGGCACCACGATTTCAAGGCAGGCACCATCAATCTCAGCTCTCCACACCCATCTGTTTTGGGTGCAATTTCAACCAGAGCACCCACAGGCCAACCGCCGCCAGGCAACCGCACGTCCAACGCCGCGTAGCCGCTGCTTCGAGCGTCGACGCGCGCAGTTTCTCCCCCGCGCCAAACGTGCGGAGAGCTGCTGAGTAGAGCCTGGAGTGATTCAGCCGCCATGGAATTAGCCTAGGAGAGGCGCGCCGCTCTGTACAGACATACAGTATTCGGCGGCTGCCTCCAACCGCCGATTTTCCCTTTTGGATGAGTCGCTTGGCGCACATCCGGTTTTTTTTTTGCGGTACTCGGTCGGTCTTTGCGTATTGCGCCGCCGCAGGCTTTGACGAGTTCGCCAACGAGCGCCGGCGGTCATGTCGTAGCCGTCGATCGCTCCATCGACCGCCTTGCCGCCCAGGTCTGGTCGGCGCCCACCGAGCCGAAGACTCTGACCCATTGGCATAATCGCATGCTGCAGAACTATCGCGCACGGTACCCCAGAATGAAAAAGTCGCTTGCCCTGTCCCTGCTATGCCTGTTCACGAGCGCGGTCCAAGCGGCGGACACGGCGCCCGCCCGCCGACCGCTCAACTCCGACGACTTCTACAACCTGCAGCTGGTGACCTACCCGCAGGTTTCGCCCGACGGTAAATGGGTCGCGTACGTGGTGAGCACCAATGACCGCGAGGCCGACGAGAGTCGCAGCACCCTCTGGATGACGAGCTGGGACGGGTCGCAGCAGGTGCAGCTCACCCAGGCCGGGCACGAGATCAGCTCGCCCCGCTGGAGCCGGGACGGCCGTTACCTTTCGTACCTCAATACCCCGGCCGGCAGCGACAAAAGTCAGGTCATGCTGCTTGATCGTCGGGGCGGTGAGGCGAGGGCACTGACCAGTGTGACTGACGATATTCAAAGCTACGAGTGGTCGCCGGACAGCAGGCGCATCGTATTGGTGATGGAGCAGGGCTCTCCCAAAGTGGCACCCGCCGTGGGCGCGCCGGCGGAGTCTGCGCAATCCAATGGCACGGCTCCCGATAAGTCAGCGTCTCCTCCAGCCGGTCCAGCTTCGAAAGCGGATGCGCCACCCAAACCGATCGTCATCGACGCCCTGCATTTCAAACAGGATAAGGACGGTTACCTGGGATCCGGCCACAACCGACACCTGTATCTCGTTGATGTTGACACCAAGGCAGTCCAGCCGCTGACCCACGGTGCTGAATTCAACGAAGACCTGCCGGCGTGGTCGCCCGACAGTCGGCGCATTGCCTGCGTGCAGAGCCGGGAAAAGGATATGGATGCCGATGGCATGACGGACATCGAGATAATCGATGTGCCGGCAACCACAACTGACGTGCAGCCGCGCTCGACGGTGTCCACGCCCGGGCAGCCCGCGACAAAGCCAACCAAGCTGCTGCGCATCTACGCCCCCAATCAGCAAAAGCTGACCTGGAGTCCCGACGGAAAAACCCTCGCCTTCCTGCAGGGCGTCGAGCCCAAATACGGCCAATACGGTCAGGACCGCCTCGCCATCACGAACATTGCAACCGGCGCGACGCCTGCCGTCCTGACCGACTCCCTGGATCGCGCCGTCACGTCCTATCTCTTCAACAAGGACTCGACCGAGATCACCGCAACCATAGACGACGACACGACCGCCTACCCGATCATCATCAACACGCGAACCCACGCGATCAAAAAGCTGAGCCAGGGTCTGGCAATTGTATCGAACCTGGCCGGCGCAGCCGGCCACACAGCCGTGCTCTCTTCGAACGACACCTCACCCACGGAAGTCTACGCTCTCGAAGGCGAGCACCTGCGCAGGCTCACCCGCCACACCGACGCCTTCGTCGCACAACTGAAGATCGGCGCAGTGCACGACCTGCGGTTCAAGAGCGCCGATGGAACTCCCATCCACGGCCTGGTCGTCGAGCCACCCCACTTCGAGCCCGGCCGCAAGTACCCGACCATCCTGTACATCCACGGCGGCCCCAACCTGCAGGACGAGCATTCGTTCGCGTACGACGGATATCAGTTCAAGCGGCAGATGTTGGCTGCCAGCGGTTTCGTGGTTCTGGGGGTGAACTATCGCGGCAGCAGCGGCAAGGGATACGCCTTCTCCCGAGCCATCGCAGCCGATTGGGGTCACAAGGAAGTCGAGGATCTCAGCGCCGGTGTGGATGCGCTGATCCAGCAGGGCATTGCGGATCCGGCCAGGCTGGGCATCGGCGGCTGGAGCTACGGCGGCATGCTCACCGACTACACCATCGGCTCGAGCTCCCGATTCGCGGCGGCTGTCAGTGGCGCCGGAATGGCCAACCCGCTGGGTCTGTACGGCGCTGATCAATACTACATGCAATACAACAAGGAGCTGGGCGATCCCTGGCGCAACCCCGAGTTGTACCTCGAGCTTGCGTATCCGCTGTTACATGCGGACCGGATCCGGACACCGACGTTGTTCATGGGCGGCGACAAGGATTTCAACGTCCCGATCGTCGGCGGCGAGCAGATGTATCTTGCGTTACGGACCCTCGGCGTTCCCACGCAGCTCATCGTCTATCCAGGTCAGTATCACACACTCACTCGGCCGACCTTCCTGAAGGATCGCGTTGAACGCATGGCTGCCTGGTACACCCGCTACCTGATAAGCTCTGCGCCCTAATCGAGGGGCCCCTGCAATGAAAATTCAGCTCGCCGCGAAAACCGCACTGTTCGCCTCACTCTGTCTGCTCGCTGGTGGCCTGGTCGCCGCGGCCGAGGTCCAGAAAGCACCCGACCCGGCCCTGGTGAAGGCAGTAGCCGATCCGGCGCGTACGGCCAAATTTGTCGCGCGCGATCCCGCCCGCCATCCCGTCGAAGAGCTCACCTTCTTCGGCCTCACTCCCAAGATGACGGTCGTCGAAGTGTGGCCGGGTGGCGGCTACTGGACGGAGATCCTCGGGCCCTACCTGAAGACTTCCGGCCATCTCATTGCCGCTGTGCCGGTGCGGGGCCAGAGTGCTGAAGACGACACAGGCACCGAAGCCTGGCGAAAGAAGATGCAAGCGCAGCAGAACCACATCGGGACCCTCCAGATCACAGGCCTGGGCAAGGGTCACTACGATGTGGCACCGCCCAACTCGGTGGACCTGATTGTGACTTTCCGCAACCTTCACAACTGGATGGATGATGGTTTTGCGGAAGACGCATTGAAGGGCTTCTACACCGCGTTGAAACCGGGCGGCATCCTCGGCATTGAAGATCACCGCGGTCTGGACACGAAGCCCCAGGACCCCAAGGCGAAATCAGGCTATGTCCGGCAGGACTACACGATCGAGTTGGCCAAGAAAGCCGGCTTCGAGCTCGTCGCCGCGTCGGAAATCAACGCTAACCCCAAGGACACCAAGGAATACCCGGAGGGTGTTTGGACCCTGCCGCCGACGCTGGCCCTGGGTGACAAGGACAAGGCAAAGTATGTAGCCATCGGCGAATCCGACCGCTACACCCTCAAGTTCCGCAAACCCGCGAAATAGCCCGTGTTACCGGAGTGTCCGATGCGACGCCCCGGTATTCGCGGCATGAACGAGGCTGGCGGCGTTGGTGCGAACGATGTCAGCCTACTGTCCGCTTCAATACGGCAAACAATACCGGCTGGCTTTGCTGTAATTGCTTGCGCAGAGCGATCTCCTCATCCCGGCGATGCGTCCGGTGCGCATGAATCCAGCGGTGCACGCACCGATAGTTCTCCTCGCTGGCCGAGTTGCCACGGGGGAGATCCACGCTCAACTGCCTCGCCAACCCCGGCTCATGTAGCAGCAACCACGCCGGAAACTCTTCGGCGCCGAGCCCTTCTTCCTCATCGCATTCATTGAATGCCTGCCACAAGCCGCTCAAGTCGGGCTGCCGAAGCCGTGCGACTCCGGGCGCCGCTTCCGCAGGCGACAACCAGCACAAGTAGCACCACGCAGTCAGCGCCTCTACGCGCCGGCGCCGCCGAAAGGAGCTCTCCGCGAGCCGCAAACACAACGGTGCGTGTAACCACCATTCGCCCTCGGCGATGACACTATCGCTCACGCCGGTCCAATCCTGGGCCTGGCTCAATGCGAAGCTGCGATGCAATTCAGGCTGGTCGGCGCAATAGGGACGTCCACTGAGTGAGTCAGCCAGATGCCGCCACAACGGTGACAGGTAATCTCGCGACCCCGATGCTCCCAGCAAGTGGCGCGCGGTCGGCCCAACGGCAAGGAGAAACTCCAACCGCCCCGCCGGATCCTCCACCGGCCGATTCAGATCATCGAGCCCCCGAACGAGCCGATCGAACGCGGCCAGGTCGGAATGATTGGGGGCCTGCACGTACAGCCGATCCAACTGCCGCTGACTCTCGAGGGCATTGCGGGCGGACAGTGACCGCGCAATCCCATTCGTCAGCGCCACCACCGGGTTGTCGAAGAACAAATCCATCTGCGGGGCATTCTGCGCGGGCAGATAGCGAGTCCCCACGAGTTTGTGCAACCGGGTGTCGGCGCTGACACGCAGCGCAGGGCCGCAAGAGCCACCGGTACTCCACGCAGAAAACTCCTGGGGCTGCTCAACCAGCCCAATGCTGCGTGCATAGGACACGGCCCGCTCGATCTCCGCCACGATGTTGGCGCGATCGCCCATCAACACCTCGTCCAGCACTTCGATCTCGCGACGTCGCCACGCTTCGTAGTCGCTATAGAACAACCGGCCCGAGTTGAACAGCAGATCCAAGGGGGCAAACGCGCCTTGCTCCATCAACTGCGCATCCACCTGCGCCTGCAACTCAGTCTCGATCCCCATCACGGCGCCAACAACATTTCGAGGTCTTGCGCGGTGAGCGCGGTCGGGGACGCGCTCTTCTGTGTATACAAGTGTTCCGCGAGGGCGCGCTTATCTGCCTGCAACTGCAGCATCCGTTCCTCCACCGTGTCCTGGGCAATGAGTTTGTACACAAACACCGATTTTGTCTGCCCTATGCGATGCGCCCGGTCGGTCGCCTGGGCTTCCACGGCCGGGTTCCACCAGGGATCATAATGAATGACGGTGTCCGCCGCGGTCAGATTGAGGGCGGTACCGCCGGCTTTCAGGCTGATCAGAAAGAGTGGGACGTCCCCGGACTGGAAGCGCTGCACGACCGAGGCGCGATCCCGGGTTTCCCCCGTCAACTGGCAATACGCAATGCCGAGCGCCGTGACCGTCGCCTCGATCAACCGCAACATCGAGGTAAACTGCGAGAACAATAGAATCCGCCGGCCCTCGGCGATCAGCTCCGGCAACACCGTCGACAGCCATTCCAGCTTTGCCGACGGCACAGCCTCTTCGGGGTTGACCAGGCGAGGATCACAGCACACCTGCCTCAGCTTCAACAGCGCGTCGAGAATCGTAATCTGACTCCGCGCCAATCCCTGCTCGCGTACCACCTCCAGGATTCGCTGGTGCATAGCCAACCGGACGCCATCGTAGAAATCGCGCTGTTTCTCATCGAGCGTGATCGACTCGACAATCTCCACCTTCGGTGGCAGTTCCCTGGCGACGGCATCCTTCGTCCGCCGCAGCAGGAAAGGCGCAAGACGCGCGCTCAGCGACGCGGCACGCGCACGGTCGCCGTTCTTTTCTATGGGGGTTCGGTACAACCGCTGAAAATGCCGCTCATCGCCCAGCAGTCCGGGTTGCAGGAAGTCAAACAGCGACCATAGCTCGCCGAGATGATTTTCCACCGGTGTGCCGCTCAAACATAGACGCGAGTCGGCGCGCAGCGCCCGAGCCATCTGCGACACTTTGGAGGTCGGATTCTTGATCATCTGGGCTTCATCGAGAATGACCAGCCCAAACTGCCGTGCCATCCAGGTCTCGCTGTCGATCAACAACAGCGGATAGGCGGTGATGATGATCTGCATGTCCCCGAGTCGGGCCGCGGACTTGCGGCGTTGAGCACCGTGCCATACGAATACGCGCAGTTGCGGGGCGAAGCGCGTCAGCTCCTGCTGCCAATTCCCCAGTGCACTGACGGGTGCCACGATCAGCACCGGCTTCCGCAATCGGCCGTGCTCGATCTCCAGCGCAATGTGCGCGATCGTCTGGACTGTCTTGCCGAGACCCATGTCGTCGGCCAGTACCCCACCGAGGTGGAATCTGCTGAGAAACTGCAGCCAGCCCAGACCTTCCTGCTGATAGTGCCGCAATGTTCCGTTGAACGTGGCAGGGGGCTGCAGCGGTTGAATACCTGTAAAGCCACGGAGGTTTTCAACCATCTCGGTCAGCGTGATGTCCTGCGCGGTCAGCGATTGCAATCCCAGCGCCGCCAGCCGACCGCCCTGGCTGCGGGGGAGTGACACTGTCTCTGAGCTATCCTGTTCCAGAAGCTCAATCAATGTATTCGCGATGCGCTGAATGCGTTCGATCTCGATCGGCAGATACCGGCTGTCCGCAAGCCGCACCAGCCAGTGATCTCCAACACGACAACCATCGGTGTCCGCATCGCCCTCCAGCGAGGATTTCAGATAGCGGGTGAGGGCGGGCAGCAGATTGACCGGTTGCCCGTCGACCATGACACCCAGCCGTAAGTTGAACCAGGCGGCGTGACGTTGGTCGGCAGCGAGGTCGCCGAACCATTGACCGGCTGTCACGATCCGGTAGGGAAATCCGGCGTCAATCTCGACGCTCCAACCCAGTTTCCGCAGCGCTGGCACGCGGTTCATCATGAGCTCGAGCCATGGCACCCTCCCGGTAGGCAGCTCACCGAGTTGTGAGCTGAACGAGGCTTCCGCCGCCGGATCACGCGGGATCTCATACAGCACTCCGTCGGCCATGAACCGCACGGTTGCCTCTTCATCCCGGAGGCGACGGCGGTCCACGGGTGTTCCGTTGTAAACGAAGCTCACAATCGCCTGTTCTCCAGGCCCGAATACCACCCTTGGTGTAATCGACCGCAGCGATTCAACAACCGGCGCAAACTCTCGCAGCTGGGGGAAAGTGCCGGAACCGGCACCGCCAGCCGAGGCGGCCGCGACTCCAGTAACCTCGGTTGGGACCGCCGCGACCGGCGCCGCACCGAGCGCTCGCGCGATGCGCTCATTGACCTCGCGGACCCGCTCCGGTCCGATAGCTCCGAGTCCTGCCAACTCCCGTGCGAGCTCCACGCTACTGGCTGAGTCAACGCGCCCAACCGACCCCGCGGCGGCATCAATGTAGGCAGGTGGCTCCACTCCCAGCAGAACCTCCTGTTCCGGTTCCCACCCCAGAACCTGCTCGCCCCCCGGCAACGTTTTCCAGACCAACGTGAAGTACCGTTGTGCTCCGGCTCGCAACGCAGTCCCACCGAGCGCCCCGAAAAAGGCTCGCCCCGTGGATACGATGCGCATCAGCAATTCAGAAGACTCCACCGCACCGTCGGGCAGGAGCGGCAGAATCTCCCGATCCGCCGGATCGACATACCTTGGATACTCCAACGAGCTGGCGGTCGACGCGCGGCGCAGTGCAAACGCGCACGCGCTGCCCGGCACAATCGATCCAACACTCGTATCCCGCTGCGCAACCCAAACGGAAACCCGAGCTCCCCGCAGCACCGCGCCCTCGAGCTCCAGCAAATAACAAAGCTGCTGCGCTGGACCCACCTGTGCACCCGATGCCGCTCCCGCCGCGGTGGGGGCAACCCTCGGGCCGGCGCTGCGCGCCGGGGACCCGCCACCTGTCCGGGCCGCGACAATCGACACCGCAGCGACATGCACACAAATTCCACGCGACCCACAACTACACTCCCGCTGCGCCCCCCGGATATAAACGCGAAATTTCGCAGGACTCTGGGTGCCACTCGCCGGCGCTGAGCTCGATCCAACCTGTGTCCCGCCATGCGCCGCGGCTTTCGGGCCAACCTCCGTTTCACCATTCGCTGTGATGCCGGCGCTCAGCTTTCCACCCGCCGCGCCAGCGCCGTTTGACGCCGAGTCACCGCCCACGATCCCGGTGACAATCTGCCCACCCTGCAGTACGCGTACCTCGAGTACGCCCCCGCTCTCAGCCAACCGCTCACCCGCGCCGAATAGGGCGTCGCCCAATGCTTGTCGCAGCGTGCGTGCGGAATCGACTGAGCTCAAAGATTCATTCACAGGAGTCATTCACCCAGGGCATGCCTTCAATTGAGCCGCGCATGCTAGCATCGCGAACGCACTCACGAGCCTCCCCATGCACCTCCGAATCCTCGCAGTCCTGCTCTTCGCCGTCAGCACGGCACAGGCGGCTCATTCCTCGTCGACTCTGCTGCGCGATGTGCGCGTGATCGATGGAAACGGTGGGCAACCTCTGGAGCACGCGGACGTTCTCATCACCGGCTCGAGGATTGCCGCAGTCGAGACACAGCCGATCGATCGCAAAAAGCTGCCGCCCAACACCACCATCTTAAAGGGCACCCATAAGACCGTCCTACCCGGTCTGATCTCGGATCACTCACACCTGGGCTTTACGAAGGGAACCACCTCGTCGGGCAACAACGTGACCCGCGCCAACATTCTGCGCCAGTTGCGCCAGTACACGGCATACGGCGTCACGACGGTTACGTCCCTGGGTCTCAACCTCGAACCCTTCTACGAGCTCCAACCTCGAGCCCACAGCGGTGCAACGCGCACCGCCGACATGTTCGGCGCAGATCGAGGATTCGGTACGGTCGACAGTGTCCCGCCCGTATCCATGGGTCTACTTGATACACAGGTGTATAGACCGACGACACCTGAGGAGGCGCGCTCGCAGGTTCGCGAGACAGCCCAGCGACATCCCGATCTCATCAAGATCTGGGTGGACGATTCGCGCCATACCCTGCCCACCAAGATGAATCCCGAGGTGTACAAAGCCATCATCGACGAGGCGCATGCGAACGGCCTGCGAGTCGCTGCGCATGTCTTTTACCTGGAGGACGCGAAAGCTCTGGTGGGCGATAGCGTCGACATCATCGCGCATGGTGTGCGAGATACCGCCGTGGACTCCGAATTTGTTGAGTCAATCAAGGGCCGCAGAGCGTGGTATATCCCGACACTCGATCTCGACGAGTCGTTCTATATCTTCGCCGAGCATCCCGAGTGGCTCCAGCAACCCTTCCTGCGGCGGGCGCTGCAGCCTTCGCTGGCGAAGCAGCTGAATGACCCGGCCTGGCGCCAGAAAACCCTCGGTGACGGCAAGACCCTGGCCGCTCAGAAGCAGGCTGTTGCTACCAACATGAAAAATGTGAAGACGCTCTTCGATGCAGGTGTCAACATTGGATTCGGAACGGACTCCGGCGCAACGCCGCTGCGAATCGCCGGCTTCGCCGAGCATCGCGAGCTGAAGCTCCTGACGGATTGCGGATTGACGCCGCTGCAAGCAATCCAGACGGCCACCCAGAACGCGGCAGCGCTGCTTCACCTGGATGACCGCGGCACCATCGCTCCCGGAAAGCTCGCCGACCTGCTGCTGGTCGACGGCGACCCCTCCAAGGACATTACCGCCGTAGACCACATCGATACGGTCTGGCGCCGAGGCAGGCAGGTCTCCGACGCCCGCTGGTTCAAACCTCAGCCGGCGAAGAGGCCTCCCGAATCCGCTCGGCAGCCGCAATGACCCGGTAAAAGCCGTCCAGCAAAGGCATCGGCACGCCGACCTCCGCACCCCTGCGAAGTGCATACCCCAACGTCTCATGCACCTCCAGCGGCCGTCCGGCCAGCAGGTCCTGCAGCGCTGACATCCGGTGCTCCGGTGAGCTCGTCTCAAACACCCGACCGCGCTTTATGACCTCCGCAACTGCATCGGCCTCGGGGCCGCGACACAAGCTGGCGGCTGGCATGTTTGACGCATCTGTCAAGGCAATGCCGAGCGAGGCGGCCAACCGCCCCATCTCCCTCGTCATCCTGACGAGCACCAGCGCGGCATCCGGATCCGTCATGTAACGCCAGGTATTCGCCCGGGTTGTCACCGCAAGCGAAAACATGCCCACCCAGGTCAGGAACTTCGACCATTCCAGGCTCAGGATGTCTTCAACCGCAACCGCCCGCACTCCCGATGAATCAATGACGGCCGCCAGATCGCGCGCCCGTTGACTCAGCTCCCCCGACAACTCTCCCACGGGCATCCGCACATTGCGAGTAAACAGCACTCGCCCGTCCGGCAACATCTCCCCGCTGAAATCCGCCAGCGCACCCAGTACCCGGCCGGAACCGAAAACGGATGTCAGCAGATCGTCCTTCATTGTCCCGTTCTGAACTGAAAACGTCAGACCTACGTCTACATGTCGCAGCCGCTCGAGCGCCTCCTGCGTTCCCGGTGTCTTGGTCGCCACAATCAGCACATCCGCGCTGCGCAACGCGGCGGGATCTGTCAAAACAGTCACAGGGACACAGAACTCGGCGAGCCCCGCCAGGGTCAAACCGCTCTTTGCGATGAGCTCGGCACGCCGCCCGCGAGCGAGAATGACCACCGAGTGCCCCGCCCGGGCCAGGTGCCCGCCCAGAATGGAACCCAAGGCGCCCGGCCCCAGAATTGCGAATTGATATTGACGATGGGTACTCACCGCGCGAGTCTACCTGTACGCACGGAGGATCATGCCCTTGATCATGAACAACCGCTCTGACGAGGTCCGGGTCGTCGATTTCATGGCAACGCGAGTGGCTACGCTCGAGCATAGGGGCGATCCGGCGGGACTCGATGAATCCGTCCGGAAGTTCATTCAGTGGCGCAGGCAGAACGGCCTGCCGCCCTCTGTCAGTGCGACCTTCAATATTCTCTATGACAAGTTGCCCGCGTCCGATCCGGATACCTTCCGGTTCGATCTGTGCGCTGCCACGGAAGGGGACATCCCCGAGAATGATTTCGGGGTGGTGGCCAAAACCATTCCCGGCGGCAAATGCGCGGTTTTACGGCATGTGGGGTCCGAGGCTCGGCTGGGCGAGACGCTCTATTGTCTGTATGCGCAATGGCTGCCCGAGAGCGGGGCCGAGCTACGGGATTTCCCGGTGTTCTTCCAGCGAGTCAGTTTCAGCCCCCAGGTCCCCGCAAGCGAGGCCGTCACTGACGTCTTCCTGCCGCTGAAGTAACTCAGGCACCGACCGCCTGAGTCGAACGTACCCGGCTACGCGCCCGGTACCACCAAAGCGCTCCGATGGCGGCCGCCAGTGCAGCGCCAAACACGCCAGCCGTGCTCACCACCGGCGCTCGGTAGCGCGCGGCGATTGTGTACAGCCCGATCATCAGCAACATCGCGACATTCTCAACGAGATTCTGCACGGCGATCGCATTGCCGGGACCCACGATCTCCCGTCCCCGTTCCTGCAACAACGCATTCAACGGCACGACGAAGAATCCGCCGCAGGCACCCACCAACGCCATGACGGCATAGGTCGTCTGGATATGGGTAGTCACCGCCAGGAAGCAGACCGACAGTCCGATCAACACACCGGCCGGCAACACCCGATCCGCCCGCTCCAGCTTGATGTACTTCGAAGCGAGGGCCGCGCCGGCGACGATGCCCACCGCCAACATTCCGTTGAGATAGGCGGGCGTGCTGATGTCAGTCAGGCCTAACGCGACCGGAACCCACGCAACCAGCAGGAACCGCATCGTTCCGCCCGTGCCCCAGAACAGGCTCGTTCCCACCATGGAGAATCGCGTATCCGGCGTCTTGAACATCGCGCAAGTGGCGGACCCGAAGTTGCGGATCACCGTCAGCAGCGAAATGGAGCTCAGCTTGCGTGCCGCCGGCAGTCGCGGGATCAACAGATTCGCGGCCGCCGCGGCGGCATACAGCCCGCTCACAACACCGAGCGTCCCCCAAACACTCCAGTCGGCCAGCATGCCACCCGCGACAGCCCCCACGAGAATCGCGGCGATCGTGGAGGACTCGAGGAGTCCGTTGGCCTTCACGAGCAGATCGGTCGCGACCAGTTCCGACAGAATGCCGTACTTGGCGGGTGAGTAGGCCGCGGCCCCCACGCCGACCAGGCCGTAGGAAAGAAAGGGGTTCAGTCCTGCCCACATGCCGAGCGCGCCCGCCAGCTTCGAGCCATTGGAAATCAACATGACCCGGCCCTTGGGCAGACCGTCCGCGAATGGGCCGGCGAACGGGGCCAGCAGGATGAATGCGAGGACGAAGAACTCCTGTAACAGGGGCTCCGTCCAGGCCGCATAGTGTCCGAGCCGCAGCAACGCCAGCGCGCCGAACAGCAGCGCATTGTCCGCCGCGGCGGATAGAAACTGCGCGATCACGACAGCCAGCATGCCACGCGATAACAACTTGTCGGATCGATGGGAGTCCATATGCATATTCCGGGTTAACCTGAGTCGCTCACGCCGCGGCGGCGGCACTCTCCTCGGCCAGCTTTTTCAACCGGACGTAGTCGGTCTTGCCGCTTCCCAGCAGCGGCAGCGCCTGCAGGACCTGGATCACCCGCGGGACCGCCAATTCCGGCGCGCCGATGCTCCGGGCCGCCGCCTGCAACGGCTCCCGCTTCAATCCCGGGTCGGTCGTAAACAGCACCAAGGCTTCACCCTTGGACGCGTCGGGACGGGTCGAGGCCCCATGAACGAAGCCGGGCGAGGCGGTGGCCGCGATCCGCTCAACCACCTCGAGCGAAATCATCTCGCCGGCGATCTTGGCGAATCGCTTCATCCGCCCGCGGATGTGCACGAAGTCATCCGCATCGATCTCAACAATGTCGCCGGTCGAGTACCAGCCCGGGTGGATGGACTCGGGCGGTTGAATCACGCCCGGCTCGTCATGGAGGAGGTATCCCTTCATGAGGTTGGGACCGGTCACGTGCAGGATTCCGGCACCCTCGATTCCTTCCACGGGCTGCAGCTCATACCGCATCCCCGGCACGATCTGACCGACACTGCCGATGCGACAGGCCATCGGAACATTCACCGCGATCACCGGCGCGCATTCGGTTACGCCGTAACCCTCGAGCACACGGATGCCGAACTTCTCGATCCAAAGGCGCCGCACCTCCTCCGAGAGCTTCTCCGCTCCCGCCACCACGTAACGTAGCCGCCCGAAGTCATAGGGATGGGCGAACTTGCCGTAGTTGCCGAGGAACGTCGAGGTTCCGAACAACACCGTGCAGTTGCGGTCGTACACGAGCTCCGGAATGATCCGGTAGTGCAGGGGGCTCGGGTACAGAAAGGTCTTGCATCCGGAAACCAACGGCAGAATGATGCCGGCCGTCAGGCCGAAGGAGTGAAAGACCGGCAGGGCGATCATGAACTTGTCCAACGGGTTGAAGTCGGCAATGGCGCGGATCTGCGCCACATTGGACAACAACGAGTTGTGAGAGTGCACGACCCCCTTGGGCTGCCCCTCGGAGCCTGAGGTAAACAATACGATGGCCGGGTCGTCCGCGTTCTGCCGGGAAGCGAGCGGAGCCGGAAACAGCTTGTGCCACAGGATCCACAGCTTGTCGCTGAAGCGCACGCGAGCCTTCAGATCCTCGAGATAATGCACCTCGATGTTGGGAAGTTTCTCCACCAGCTGAGTGAGCCGGGCCTTCTCGAGGAAGGCGCGTGACGTGACAATGTTGGAGATCCGAGCCACCGCGCAGGCGGCACGCAGCCCTTGCGGGCCGGCCGAGTAGTTCAACATCGCCGGCACGCGCCCCGTGGCCGACAGCCCGAGAACCAGCCCGAGCGTGGGCGCAGCGTTGGGAGTCATCACACCCACCATTTCGCCTGGGCTGGTTACGCTGGACATGAGTCGCCCCAGTCCCAGGGCCATGCGCAGCAACGAGCCATAGGACTCTTCCTTCAGCCGCACGTCCTCCACGAGCCTGTAACCGGAACCAAACGTCGACTTGGCGTCCAGGAAAGCCTGGAACAACGTCCGCCGCGGCCGCGTTGCGACCAACATGTCGACCAGGATGCGCCGCATCAGCTCACCCGCGCGCCGGCGTCGCAACTTCGACGACGGCAGCATCGGCATGGGCAGCAGGCGCTTGGGCTGAATGCTGATGCGGATCTTCGGAAGCAGTTGCAGGGGATAGATTCCGGCCAGGCGGCCGAAGTAGCTGCGACCCGCACCCTCGATCCTGACAGGCACCACGGTCGCGCCGGTCTTCGCGGCGACAAACGCCGCGCCGTCGTACACTTTCATCAGGGATCCGGTGATGGTCAGCCGGCCCTCCGGGAAAATAACCACCGGTACGCCCGTCTCGACCAGCCGGCAGAGGGTCCTCATGCCCAGCGGGCTCGTGGAGTCCACGGCCAGGTGGGGTACGAACCGCAACACCCAGCGGAAGTACCACTTGTCCATGACCTGTGAGTGCACCACGAACACGGCACCCACCGGCAGAAAGCCTCCCAACAGCACACCGTCCAGGAAGGACTCGTGGTTGGCAACAATGAGGGTGCGCTCGTTCGCGAACTCGCGTGCATTCCCGCTCAGCTGCACCCTGAACAGGGGGCGCAGCACGAGCCGGATCAGAGCCCGGAAGATCCGCGGCCCGAGGTCGTTTGGATTCTTCATGATCACGCCATCTTCTCCCGGCGGCGCAATCCCACCGCCGCCAATGCGATGGGGTAAATCTGAGCGAGAGTCGTTCCTGGTGCCACTCTAGCCGAAAAAGTGGCGGGATGAGGCCCATGAGGTATTATCTTGTAATACCATGGCTGCTAAGTCCCAGATCGTCGCCGAGCTCAAGAAGGCGCTGCGCGCTTCGGGCCGCACGTATGCCGATGTGGCGAGAGCTCTGGATCTGAGCGTCGCCAGCGTGAAGCGGCTGTTTTCCACGGAAGACCTGTCACTGCACCGGGTGGACCAGATCTGCGAGCTCATCGGGCTCGACCTGCGAGAGGTGCTGAATCGGGCGCTGGAGCGGGCCGAGCCGGTCAATCAGCTCACCGCCGCCCAGGAGAGCGAGATCATCTCCGACCCGAAGCTCCTCTTCATGACGTGGCTGGTGCTCATCCGCACACCGTATGAGGAGATGGTACGGGACTACAAATACACGGAACGCGAGGCGCTGCAGTACCTGATCCGGCTGGACCGGTTGAAGGTGATCGAGCTGCAGCCGGGTAACCGGGCGCGGCTGCTCGTCAGCCGCCATTTCAGTTGGCGGCCGGGCGGGCCCGTGCAGAAGTACATTCATCAGAAGCTGCTGCGCGAATTTTTCGCCAGCGCCTTTGCCGGAACGCTGGAGGAGTTCTTCTTCCATGGAGGCCGCGTGACGGATGAGGCCCTGAGTCAGATCAAACGCGCCCTGCGCGCCGCCTCCCGAGAGTGTGCGGAAATCATCGAGCGCGATCGAACGTCGACGCAGCCCAAGAATGGCGCGGCGTTCGTGCTGGCCATGCGCCCCTGGAATTACAGCGGTTTCGCGCAATTCGACCGCAATCCCGGCACGCCCCGGTCGAAATAGCGCGCGAGTCGGTCGCGCACGCCGTCCCTGCGGCGTTACGCGGCGGGAAACGGCTTCGGCCCGCGCACGATTGCACCTTGCTCACGGTGTTGGGAGCGCAGAAATCGTCCGGCGAGCGCAGGTTCGTTCAGGATCTGCTCAGCATTCATGCGCGATCCTATGACCGTACGCTGACAGACTCGAGGAACCTTCCAACCGTCTCCGCCTTAGGAGCGAGCCCGAAAAAGCGCCGCCGCTTTCAGGGTGGATCAGGGTCCGAACCCGACCTGCTTCGGTATGTCATCCGGGCTCCCGACGGGCGCTTTAAAGCCCGCGGATTTGAGCTCGGGGCATACCGGGGCGGGTCACATCTCTCCTCACCCCGCGAAAACAGATGAACGCTCCAGACCCTAAGGGCGTACATTGGCGCGTGGCAAAAGCAAATTATCACCAGCTCCGACGCCAGAAGGAGCTCGCCCGCAAGACGCGGCAGCAGGAAAAGCAGCAAAAACGCGCTGCCGCCAAGATCTCCGAGCCGGTCGCGGCCCCGCCGGAGGGAACAGTTCCTGACGCTGAGCCCGTGACGGACGCCGCGGAATCGCCCGGCCCTACGGAGGTTGCGTGAGACTCGCTGCTCCCACTCCCAACTCGGAAGCCGCCCGCCGCCAACGGCACGAGCGCTTGCGGCGCGACAGGGCGGCAGCGCAGGCGATCGGCACGGCCTATCCCAGGATCGCCACCCTCGGACTGGAGTTGCACTTCGAAGGCTCGGATCCGCGTGTGCCCACCGACCAGGTGCACGTACTGCATCCGCCGGCTCGCGCCTTTTTTGAATATCCGTGCCCCTACGCGGACTGTGACGGCCATTACAATCTTTCGGATGCCGTGCGCGCCGCGTTGGCGGGTTCGAGGAAGTCTTCGAGCGGCGTGTTGGAGTGTTCAGGGGCCCGCGTGAAGGATCATTCCGGGCGGCAGGCGTGCAGGCTGTACCTGCACTACACGATTACTCCCCATTACTCGCGCGCGTGAAGTCGACGACATAGCTCTCGCCGTCGAAGCTCACCAATTTGCCCACCAGGTCCGGCCGCACGTGAAAACTGCGGGTCGTCTTGTTCTTGGCGAGGTCTTCCGTTGAAGTCATTACCACCAAGCGGACGGGAAGGTTGCCGTCACGCGCCAGCGTAAGATGTTGGCCGAGCAGGTTGCTGACTGCCACATCTTCGCCGTCTTTTGCCAGTGTGCCTGCGTATCGCAACACACCTTGTGACGGATGGCCGAACTTGGAGTACGAGCAACTCAACACCAAGGACCCGTCCGATGCGATCGCGGATTGGCCGCGCAGGCGATTGGCGGGCTTTGCGCCAAATCTTCCAAACGCATCCACCAGGCTCAGATTCATGACGTCGCTCCTGTACAGACAAATACCCGGCGTCATCGATCATACGCAGTTCGGCCGGCCTGCAGGCACCATTCGCGAACTGGTGCACGAATTGATCGAAATACGAGCAGAGCGGGCGCGACTGCGGTATGCTCCCGGTCGATTCGTACTCTTTCGGCTTGTCTGCCCTTGGCCCCGGCGCTTCCCAGGCGCCCAATCCGGCCAAAGTCTCTCACCCTCGCAAAGCTCGGCGCGAACCCATCGGCAGGTTGATCCTGTCTATCTCATTCTTTCTGTAAGGTTTATTGCTTTGACTAAATTGTATGTTGGAAATCTCCCGTTCTCGGCCACCGAAGACGGCGTGCGCACGTTGTTTTCGACCCACGGCACGGTGGAGAAGGTGTCCCTGATCAATGATCGCGATACCGGCCGGCCGCGCGGATTCGGGTTTGTTGAAATGTCGAATTCCGATGCCTCCCGCGCCATGCAGGCGCTGAACGGCAGGGACTTCGATGGCCGCTCGTTGAAGGTCAATGAAGCGCAGGACAAGCCGAATGGCGGCGGCCGCGGCGGCGCTCCGCGCCGGTTCTAAAGCTCAGTGAGCGGCAGCCCGGCGGCGAGTGAGCTCGCGCCGGGCTGCCCACCCCTGCGGGCGCTGCGGATCACAACCCGCGCAGGCCATACTCCATCTGCCGCACAAATCGCGGAAAAGCCAGCCCAAACCGCCTCTGCAGCTCGCGCGCATGCGCATCGAGCTCGGCGGCCGCCCAGCGGACCGGCCCCCGCCGGAAACCCAACACGATCAGGTTGCCGTCTTCCTTGGCAGGCAGGCTCACCAAGCGCTGGCCGAATGCCCCGCGCAACCGCGCCATGTGATTCTCAACATCCCACTCCTCGCCGCAGATGTTGACCGCCAACACTCCATTCAGCGTGAGCTTGCGCCGCAGGTTCGCATAGAACTCGGGAGTGGCCAGGGTACGCGACAGGCCATCCTGGTCGCACGCATCGACAATGATGATGTCATCCCGCGGGGCGGGCGAGGCGACATACTCCACCCCGTTTCCCTGCACGACGCGAAAGCGCTCGTCATCGGCGGGGATCTGAAATTCATCCCGTAACGCCAACACGTCGGAGTCGATTTCAACGACCGTGATGGCGGCCTCCGGCAGATGCTTGTAGCAGAATTTCGCCAGTGACCCGCCACCCAGCCCGAGCTGCAGGATCCGCCGCGGCCGCGAGTTGAACAGCAGGAACGCCATCATCTTGCGTGTGTACGCCAGACACAGCGCGTACGGATCATCGAGCTGCATGACGCTTTGCACATTGTCGATGTGAAAGTGCAGGTACCGCAGGGGTCCGCAGTCTTCGATGAAGGGCCGGGTGTAGGTGCCGTCGATCAACTGTTTGAGCAGCTCGGCGTGCGAGCTACCCACCGGCTCCAACAGTCGCAACCGACCCGCCGTCAGCGGAGGCGGGCTCGCCAACTCCAGCAATCAACGCGCCTTTTCGGGCAGGGCGACCGAGAATTCCAGGATCTCCTGGCCGTCACCGCGCTCCACGTTGATCTGGACCGCCGCGGGATCCACATTCACGTACTTGCGGATGACTTCCAGCAGCTCACGACGCAGGAGCGGCATGTAGTCCGGACCGCCGCCGCGCTTGTCGCGCTCCTGCTGGATGATGATGCGCAACCGCTCCTTGGCGACATGGGCTGACGGGGGCGTGCGGCGAAATAAATCGAGTAGCCCCATGATCAGCCTCCGAACATGCGTGCGAAAAACCCTTTCTTCGGTTCTTCAGTGAACCGCAGTGGCACGGTCTCGCCCAGCAGGCGCGATACGGCGTCATCGTAAGCACGAGAGACATCGCTGTTCTCATTCAGGATGACAGGGGTACCCGCGTTGGATGCCGCCAGTACATCCGGAGACTCCGGAACGACGCCGACTACATCGAGACCGAGAATTTCCTTCACATCACCGACGCTCATCATCTCGCCGGTCGCCACTCGCTTGGGACTGTAGCGAGTGAGCAATAGATGCTCGCGCACCTTCCCATTACCGTTCTCCGCGCGTTGCGTCTTGCTGGAGAGCAGGCCGAGGATGCGGTCTGAGTCGCGCACCGAGGACACTTCCGGATTCACGACCACGACGGCGCGATCCGCGAAGTACATGGCCAGGTGAGCGCCTTTTTCAATTCCGGCGGGCGAATCGCAGATGATGTAATCGAATCCGTCGGCGACCAGCTCGTCGAACACTCGACGTACGCCTTCGGAAGTGAGCGCATCCTTGTCACGCGTCTGTGAGGCAGCGAGGACGAAGAGGGTTTCGAGTCTCTTGTCCTTGATCAACGCCTGCTTGAGCGTGCATTCGCCCTGGATGACGTTGACGAAGTCATAGACCACGCGGCGCTCGCAACCCATGATGAGGTCGAGATTGCGTAGCCCGATGTCGAAGTCGATGACAGCGACCTTCTTACCGCGGCGTGCGAGGCCGCAGGAAAGGCTAGCCGAGGTCGTCGTCTTCCCGACGCCCCCCTTGCCAGAGGTGACAACGATGATTTCGGTCAATGGTCGCTCTCCTTCATCCAAATCTGGCCTTCATATCCGCTCTATTCGCCTATCTTGGCAAACTTCAAGTCGTCGCCGGACAACCACGCCTGAACCGGCATCCCGGCCAGCTCCGGTGGAATCGTCTCGAACACTCGGAACACGCCGGCGATCGACACCAGCTCCGCGTGAAATTGCTGGCAGAACACCCGAGCGTCCGTGTCACCATGCGCCCCGGCCATCACGCGGCCTCGGAGCGGTCCATAGATGTGGACGCACCCGTCCGCCATCACTTCGGCTCCGGCAGCTACCATCGCTGTGACGATCAGATCGCGGTTGCGCGCGTACACGCGTTGACCCGAGCGCACCGGTTGGCTCTGCATGAGGGTCGGCGGTACCGCCGCCACCTCCGGAGCCGGTGGTGGTGGAGGCGGGGGCGCCGCTGCCGCTGCCGCAGGCGGCGACGCAGCTTGCACGACGGGCGCCGTCTTGGCCGATGCGCGCACGTGGTGAATCACGGGTAGATCGAGCCGGTAGGCTAGCTCTTCAATAGAGGTTCCGCCTTGAGACAGACCTACCGTCATCATACCGGCACGCCGCACAGCATCGATCACGCCGCGAACATCGTCGGCGGAAGGCAGTTTCGGCAGCGAGTTCAAATCCAGACACACGGGCGTGCGATCGAAAAAATGCGGCGCAGTGGCTGTCTTGCCCGTCAGCTCGTCAAGTATCTCCCCGGGCTGGGTGGTGCGCAGCCGTACCTGCAAAATCCCCACCTGCCCGAAACGAACCTCCACAGCTTGCTCACGCGCGACATCGGCTGGTTGCTTCATCGAGAGACCGGTCTTTTTTAGAATTGAATTTGTATTAGGCATGGAACTCCCCGGCCACGAGTCTACCGGGACAGCGCTCATCAATGAATGGCCGGTTGCACCGGTGGCGTGACCGGTTGCACCGGTGGCGTGACCGGTTGCACCGGTGGCATCACCAGTTGCACCGGTGGCGTGACCGGCTGCACGGGTGGCGTGGCCGAACTGAGTCGATGACGTCACCTCTGCACCGGCGGCAAGCCTTCCAGCGCCCGCCGCAGCCGCAAAGCCCACTGCTCGCGCCCGCCTTCAGTACTGATCGTGTCCGAACGCAGCTCGAGCAGGACCGAACGCAGATTTCGACTCGAACAATGACGATCGAGCGTGTGATAAACGCCATCCGTTGGCGCATACGGCTGATTATCTCCAACACAGAACTGGCCGTCGGCGCGCAATACCTCCAGCAGCGGTTGCGAGATCCGGGTGTCGTCTCCGTGGAGAATCCCGATATGCCAGGGACGTTGCTCCTGCCGATAGATCGGCGTGAAGCTGTGAATGGAGATGATCTGGGGCGCCTGCCTCTTTTCGATGACTGCGTCGAGCACGCGGTGATAGGGCTCGTAAATCGATTGAATCCGACGCGTGCGCTCGGCTGGCGAAATCTCATGGTTTCCCAGAACCTCGGTGTCCTCACTGCGCGTGACGATGGAGCCGGGATGACTCGGGTCGCGATTCACGTCGAGCACGAGGCGCGAGACGGTGGCATGCACCAGCGGCGCGTCCAACAGATCGGATAGCCGACGCGCCAGCTCCAAGGCACCAGGGTCCCAGGCGATATGGCGCTCGAGCTCACTGTCGGGCAGACCCAACCCCTGCAGGGATGTCGGAACCCAGTTCGAAGCATGATCGCAGACCAGTACAAAGGGTCCGGCGCCATCGGGGTTGTCAACGGCCACGGCCTCTCGGTCGAGCCAATCGGAAAGTTCCTGCACAGTGGCTGAAGATTCTACCGCGTTCGCGGCGAACCTTTGCGTCCCCTCGAGAGTTTCATGGTCATGATGACTGCATCTCGCACACTCGCCCTGGTCGCCAGTCTCCTCAGCGCCTGCCACGGGGGAGGCAAAGACAACGCTTCCGATTCCGGCTCGACAACGCCGCCGCCGACCGCGCCGCCGCGCGGCGAATTGCTCACGAAGCCGGCACCTCTGGTGAAGTCCTATTCAGGTACGGACATCCTCGGCCTGCTGAGCGGCATCGATATCGGCAAGGAGTTGTTGAGCCTCGCCTATACGCCCAAGTGCGGTGTGGATGTTTACCAGCTCACGTATGAAACGGTCGGCGGTCGAGGCGAGGCGGCCAAGGCCTCCGGCGCTCTGATGGTGCCGACCGGCACCGACTCGGGATGCACGGGACCGCGGCCGATCGTCGCCTACGCGCATGGCACAACTGCCGACAAGACGTTCAACATCGCCATGCTCCAGAATTCCAACGCCTACGAAGGAGTGCTGCTGGCGGCGGTGCTTGCTTCTCGGGGGTACATTGTGGTGGCACCGAACTATGCGGGCTACGACACCTCGGATCTTCCGTATCACCCGTATCTGAACGCCGATCAACAATCCAAAGAGATGATCGATGTCGTCACGGCCGCACGCAGCGCACTGCCGGTCGCCACAGCCACCGGCGTGACTGACAACTCCAAGCTGTTTGTCACAGGTTATTCCCAGGGCGGTTTTGTCGCGATGGCTGCGCACGAGGCCATGCAGAACGCAGGCATGGCGGTCACTGCTTCGGCGCCCATGTCAGGCCCGTACGCTTTGGGGGCCTTCGGCGACGCCATTTTCGCCGGCGAGGTCAACAGCAGCGGCGCCTTGAATCTCGCGTTGATTACAGCCAGCTACCAGAATGCCTATGGCAATCTGTACTCTCAACCAACCGACCTGTTCGAGCCGCAGTACGCTCCCACCATCGGCTCGCTCCTGCCCAGCACCACCCCGATCACCACGATTTATTCGAATAATCAGTTGACGAAAGACGTCGTGTTCAGCTCGACGCCACCGGCCCCCGAGTTCGCGGCGCAGACGCCCGCGACTGAGCCCGCGGCTTTGGCGCCAGTGTTCGCGCAGGGATTCGGGAGCCCCCATCTCGTTACCAACACGTACCGCCTCGCTTATCTACGCGATGCACAGGCTCAACCCGACGGCGGCTTCCCCACCCTCACGACTGGGGTACCCGCCGCTTCGCCCACCAACACATTGCGACAGGATCTTAAGACCAACGATTTGCGAAATTGGGCTCCCACAGCGCCTGTATTGCTGTGTGGCGGAGGCAACGACCCCACTTCGTTCTTCCTGAACACGCAGTTGATGCAAAACTACTGGACGAACGTCAATCCACCCACGGGGGCCGGGACTTTCACCGTTCTGGATGTGGACTCGGCGGCGACCTCAGGTGACCCGTACGCCGCTGTGAAGAATGGATTCGCCGCGGCAAAAGCACTCGTTTCCGTCAGTGCCGGGGGCGGCTCAGCTGGAGATAGGGCCGTCCTGCAGGACTATCATGCGGGACTCGTACCGCCCTTTTGCCTGAGTGCGGTAAAATCCTTCTTCGACGCATACGAATGAGGGTGAAATGGCAACCAAGCTTGACAAGCTGCTGAAACGCGAAATCGAGATCGACGGCAAGCCGTATATGATCAGTCTGTCCCCGGATGGAGTGAAGCTCACAGAAAAAGGCAAACGCAAAGGCTTAGGCGTTTCATGGAAGGGACTGGCCAACGGTGAATCGGCAACGGCGCTGTCGTTGACGGGCGGCTCGTCAGAATCTGAGTCGGATGCGGAGTCAGAATCCGCGGAAGAACACGCCAACTCTTGAGTCTTTCCAGTTGAGATCCCGGGCGGGGGTACGGCGGGTGCGCGCGTACCCCTGCCGACGCGCGTCCGTGCGCATATAACTCCATGTGGAATACATGTTAGGAAGCGGACGCGTTGATAACCATGAGACCAAAGCCGTGAAACGGGTGATTCGCCTCTGATTCGCCTCACCGTTGTTCAGCGCAGACAGCCGGTAATCGGCGCGCGATGCTTGATCGTCTTCATGCACACCGTGGTTTCGATCTTCTGTACGCCGGGCAACTGCGAAATCTCCATGCGCAACAGGCTGTCGAGCTCCGCGATCCCCTCCACCAGGACGTGGATCAGGTAGTCGGCCTGCCCGGCCGTGGTGAAGCACTGCAGGATCGACGGGTGCCGTAGCACCGCCGCCTCGAATTCCAGGTGCTGGACGGAGCTCAGGGTCACCTGCACGAAGGCTTCGACCTGCAGCCCCAGCCGGCGCGAATCGATCTCCGCCCGATAGCCCCGGATGATCCCCGTGCGCTCCAGCTCGCGGACGCGCTGCCAGCAGGGGGTCTTGGACAAGGAGACTTTGTCACCCAGCTCGGCGAAGGACTGGCGGGCGTCCTCCTCGAGGAGCGCCAGGATTCGGTGATTGATCTTATCCATCGCGTTCATGCTGAGCGTTTCTGCTAGGCCATCGTTCTGTCATTGTAACCAAAACCAGTCCGTTGGCCTGACGCTCGGGCTGACAGCCGCGTCGGAAAATGCTGTAGTCCTGCCCGGCTGCCCAGAATCGCCAGGACGCCTTCAATAAGGTCGACTCTCGTGGCTACACCAGCGCAATATGCACAGAACAGCCCCGCCGCAGGTATCGATCGCGCACACCGGACTGTGATCCTTGCGTCCTCGCTCGGCACGGTGTTCGAGTGGTACGACTTCTATCTGTACGGGTCGCTGTCGGCCGTCATCGCCAAGCAGTTCTTCTCGGGCGTCAATGAGACGACCGGCTTCATCTTCGCGCTGCTGGCGTTCGCCGCCGGCTTCTTCGTCCGACCGTTCGGTGCCCTGGTGTTCGGCCGCATCGGCGACCTGGTCGGCCGCAAGTACACGTTCCTCGTGACCATCATCATCATGGGCAGCTCGACGGCCGTGGTCGGACTATTGCCCAATTACGCCTCCATCGGAGTTGCGGCCCCGATCATCCTGATCACGTTGCGCCTGCTGCAGGGACTTGCGTTGGGTGGTGAGTACGGCGGTGCCGCAACCTATGTTGCCGAGCATGCTCCGGCCAACCGTCGCGGCCTGTATACGAGTTGGATTCAAACGACCGCGACGTTCGGGCTGTTCCTGTCGCTGGTCGTCATCCTCATCTGTCGCATCTCGTTCGCCGCTACCTTTGAAACCTTCGGCTGGCGGGTCCCGTTCCTGGTGTCCATCATCCTGTTGATCGTCTCGGTCTACATCCGCTTGCAGCTCAAAGAGTCCCCGGCCTTCATGGACCTCAAAAACGAGGGCAAGCTGTCCAAGGCACCTCTGACGGAAGCCTTTGCCACCTGGGGCAACCTCAAGCTCGTGATCCTCGCTCTGCTGGGCGCGACGGCCGGGCAGGCGGTTGTCTGGTACGGCGGCCAGTTCTACGCGCTGTTCTTCCTGGAGAAGGTGCTGCAGCTCGACTCCAAGGCCGCCAATCTCATCATTGCCGCCGGGTTGCTGATCGGCACGCCATTCTTCGTGCTCTGGGGCTCCTGGTCCGATCGCATCGGCCGCAAGACGGTGGTGCTGGCCGGTTGCGTGCTCGCAGCGGTGACGTATTTCCCCGTGTTCAAGGCTTTGACCCACTTCGGCAACCGCGGCCTCGAAATGGCTGCCACTACACACCCGGTGGTTGTGGTGGCCGACCCGGCGGACTGCTCGTTCCAGTTCGACCCGGTCGGCAAGAAGACCTTCACCCACTCCTGCGATGTCGCGAAGTCGGCGCTCGCCAAGGCGGGCGTGCCTTACACGACCGAGGACGCGCCGGCGGGATCGATTGCTCGCCTGAGGATCGGTGCCGGCACCACGGTGGACTCGTTCGCCGGTGATACGATGCCCAAGGCGGACTTCAAGCCGGCGAGCGAGGCCTTCGTCAAGAAGCTGAAGGGCGCGTTGGCGACCGCGGGATACCCGGCCAAGGCTGACATGGAGAAGGTGTCTTATCCGGCGCTGATTGCATTGTGCGCGTATCTCGTGTTTCTGGTCACAATGGTCTACGGGCCCATCGCGGCGTGGCTGGTCGAGATGTTCCCAACTCGAATCCGCTACTCGTCCATGTCGCTGCCCTACCATATCGGCAACGGCTGGTTTGGCGGCTTCCTGCCGGTGACTTCGTTTGCGATCGTGGCCGCGACCGGCGGTATCTATAACGGGTTGTGGTACCCGGTCATCATCGCCAGCATGACCGCGGTCATCGGGTTCTTGTTCCTGCGTGAAACGAAGGGGACGACTCTGCAATGACTCCGCGAACGGCAACCGATCTCGTAAGCCAACTCGCCCTGCAGCCGCACCCCGAGGGGGGCTGGTATCGCGAGATCTACCGCTCGCCGGTAGTGGTTCAAACAGCGCGGGGTGCCCGCTCCGCGCTGACCAGTATCTACTACCTGTTGGAATCGGCCCAGATCAGCCGCTGGCACGTGGTGCAGGCGGATGAGATCTGGCACTTTTATGCGGGTGCGCCCCTCGAGTTGCTGGCCTACACGCCGGGGACCCGGTCGTTTGAGCGAAGGGTGGTGGGGCCGGTCGGTGTCGTCGAGCCTGCGTCCGACACCGCGGCAGGTACGCCGGAGGGGGACGTTGCTCATTTCGACGTTGACCTGACTTCCACTCTTCACTTTCCGACGTTGGGTGCACTGTCGGCTCCGGCGCCCGCCGGAGATGGAGTGTCAGTCATCCCGGCCGGGGTCTGGCAAGCGGCCCGCAGCCTGGGCGATTACACGCTTGTGGGTTGCACCGTCGGGCCCGGATTTGAATTTGGCGATTTCGAGCTCGTGTGCGCGCTGGCTACGCACCGCGAGCACTTCGTCGGCGAGCTGGGGCCGTACGCCAGCCTGCTATAATGCACCAATGGCAGACGAATCACTCCGGCAGCTCCTGGCCCGCGTCCACGAGCGCCTCAGCTCCCCGAATACGCTCGATCCTGAATCTCGGGAGATGCTGGCGACTGTCATGCGGGACATCAATGGCGCTCTCGCTTCAGGCTCGGCCCCGGCGGACGCGGTGACCCCGGCTGCCGTCTCGCCCGAAGCACGGGTTTCGGCCCATGCTCCCCGTATCGAAGAGCTGGCGGTTCGATTTGAAGCCGACCATCCGGCGACTGCACAACTGCTGCGCCAGCTCGGGGCGTTACTGGGGCAGGCGGGCATCTGACGGTCGAGCTCTGAGTTTTTCCGTCATCTCCTTGATCACAATGAGACGGATCTGTCGCAATACCTTCAGTTGACCCTCACGAACGATCGGCTGCGGACGCTGATACCTGGGTCGAGGCCGCGGTAGCCGATCGGCTATTTTTGGAAGAGGCTGGGCGCGCGGGGACGAGAAATGAGTTGATCGGCTACCCCGTCGACTCATTCAATGCGCGCCTTCCGGAGGCAGTGCCGTCGAGCTGGCGGGGTCCCGAGCCTGACTCCACGGCCAGGTATTGCCACAGCACAAAAAAGGCCCGGGGTTCTCGCGAACGCCGGGCCTTTCGACCAACAGGGCCTGCTTCGATCAGTCGTCCATCAGGAAGCTGCGCAGCTGCTCGCTGCGGCTCGGATGGCGCAGCTTGCGCAGCGCCTTGGCCTCTATCTGGCGGATCCGCTCGCGCGTGACGTCGAACTGCTTGCCGACCTCCTCCAGGGTGTGGTCGGTATTCATGTCGATACCGAACCGCATGCGCAGGACCTTGGCTTCCCGGGGGGTCAGTTGCGCAAGGACCGAGTGAGTGGTCTCCCTGAGGGATTCCATGGTCGCCTGGTCGATCGGAGACGCCACGGAGGTGTCCTCGATGAAGTCGCCAAGGTGTGAGTCCTCGTCATCACCGATCGGAGTCTCCATCGAGATGGGCTCCTTGGCGATCTTGAGAACCTTGCGCACCTTGTCTTCGGGCATTTCCATCCGCACCGCCAGCTCCTCAGGGGTGGGCTCGCGACCCATCTCCTGCAGCATCTGGCGCGAGATGCGATTCAACTTGTTGATCGTCTCGATCATGTGCACCGGGATACGGATGGTGCGGGCCTGGTCGGCGATCGAGCGCGTGATGGCCTGACGAATCCACCACGTTGCGTACGTGGAGAACTTGTACCCGCGGCGGTATTCGAACTTGTCGACGGCCTTCATCAGGCCGATGTTGCCTTCCTGGATCAGGTCGAGGAACTGCAAGCCGCGGTTGGTGTACTTCTTCGCGATGGAGATCACGAGGCGCAGGTTGGCCTCCACCATCTCCTTCTTGGCGCGACGCGCCTTCGCCTCGCCGATCGACACATCCCGGTTCACTTCCTTGATGTCGTTGATCGACAGGTGGTACTGCACTTCCAACTGCTCGAGCTTCTTCTGGCGACGCTCGATCTCGTCTTTGAACTTCGCGAGCGGCGCGGAGTACTTCTTGCCGGCCTTGACGTGCTTCTGCAGCCAACGCGGGCTCGTCTCATTCTTCGGGAACGAGGTGATGAAGTCCTTGCGGGGCATTCCGGCATCACGCACCGCGATGATCATGATTTCCTTCTCGAGCTGCCGAACCTCGGCTACGTGGGTGCGCAGGTTCAGGATCAGCGCATCGAACATGCGCGGGGACAGCTTGAGCTCCATGAACTCATCGGCGAGCTTCTTGCGCGCCTTCAGGGTCTTCGGGTCCTTGGCACCCTGCTTCTCAATGGCCGCCAGGTTGGCGACATGACCCTTGGCGATCGACAGGAAGCGGGCCGCGGCCTCTTCCGGATCCGGACCGGTGTCGACGGCTTCCTCTTCGGAGCCCTCGCCGTCCTCGCCTTCCTCGCTGTCGTCGTCCGACTTCTCCTCGGCCTCCATCAACTCCATCTTCGTGGGGTTCTGGGGCTGGGCGATGATGTCGGGGGCGTTCGGGTCAATGAAGCCGACGATGACGTCCACCAGACGGGCCTGGCCGGCCTTCACCGGCTCATAGGCCTTCAGAAGGAAATCAAAGGTGGCCGGGTACATGGCCAGCGCGCTGCGGACGGCATCGAGGCCTTCCTCGATACGCTTCGCAATGCGGATCTCACCCTCGCGCGTCAGCAGCTCGACGGTGCCCATCTCACGCATGTACATGCGGACTGGGTCGGTCGTGCGTCCGAGCTCGGCGTCGAGAGCGGCCAGGGCCGCAGCCGCTTCCTCAATGGCCTCTTCGTCGGCAGGCTGGGAAGGCTCGGTCTGCAGCAACGATTCGGAGTCCGGTGCCTTTTCGTACACCGGAATTCCCATGTCGTTGATCGTATTGACGATATCTTCAATCTGCTCGGGATCCACAATCTCCGAGGGCAGGTGATCGTTCACCTGGGCGTACGTCAAATAGCCCTGTTCCTTGCCGCGGGCAATCAGCAGCTTGAGCTGCGACTGGCGGTCTTCGGTCACGGCCTGGACACGGCGCTCGACACCGATCGGCGCCTTCTTCTCGGCTGCCGCTGCCGCCTTCGCGGTTCCATTGCTCCGGGTCTCCACAGGCACGAGCTTGGCCGGCTCGACGGCCGCAACCGGCACCGCCACTTCAGGAGCCGGTGGGAGAGGGGGTGCCGCATCAACAACCACTGGCTCGGGCGCGGCAGCCCCTTTCTTGCTGGGCGCGGACGCTGCTTTGGGGCGGTGGTCCTTCTCATGGGCGACGGATTTCTCCGCGGCAGCCGCTTTCACCGTCTTCGCCTTGGGAGGCGCAGCCTTGGCAGTCTGCACAGTCTTGGCAGGCTGTGCGGCCTTGGAAGCCTGCACTGCCTTGGCAGGCTGCGCAGCCGCGGTACGTTTCTTGGCAGCAGGGGTGGGTGACTTTTGCTTTGATGTCATAGTGTAGAAATGACGAAAAGAGACGATCCCCTATCTGCTGCCTGATTCCAGGCATGACAAGGGGGACCCGAAGGCAAAGCGCGCAATTGTATTTGACAGCCGTCCAAACGCCAAATTCCTTTACGACCCGCCGCGCCCGTCGCGGGTCCTTCGGATTGAGCTAAGTCTTTGATATTCCTCCAATTCATCCTGGGCCAGGCCCCCGTCGCGACTTTTATCTTCGAGGGCCTTCATGCGTTCATCCACGACCCGGCGAGCCAATCCGTCCAGCGCGCCGTGCAGCTCTTGGGCCGCCACGACGGCATCGGCGACCAGGGGCTCGCGCTGCAGTAGCTTTTCCAGAGCATCGCCACCGGGCTTGCCGGCCCAGCGCTCGATCACCTGGGCTGAATTCTGCGCCGGGTGCTCGCTCAGATTGTCGATGAGGTCGCGCAACAACTCGATACCGGGCTCCTCACTGTCCTCCAGGGCATTGCGCTCGGCGGATGTGATCTCCCGGGCAATCGCCGGATAACTCACCAGCCGCAGAACCGCTTGCCTCACCAAACTGCCGCGACCCCCACTTACATTTCGGACGGGAACGCGTTTTTGGGATGCCGAGGTGGCGGGCGCAGCAATCATTCCCGAATTACCCGACGCCCGTGCTGGCTGCGAAGCCCCCGAGGTCTGAGATGTCCCCGCGGGCTGAGATGCCCACAGCTCCTGCAGGCGCTGTGGGCCAATCCGTACGACTTCCGCGATTCGCGTAAGCATCAGCTCTCGATAGACCCCGTCCGGAAGCTTGGCCCACAGAGGACGGGCATTCTCGGAGAAGTGGGCCCGGCCGTCGGCCGACGACAGGTCGGAGCGCTCCGACAACTCTCGGATCAGATACTCCGAGAGCGGCAAAGTTGCCTCCAAGCGGTGCTCGAAGGCCTGCGCACCTTCCTCCCCGACCAGCGAGTCAGGGTCGTGGCCGTCCGGCAAGAACAGAAATCGGATTTCCCGCCCCTCGCGCGCCTCGGGCAACGCATGTTGGAGCGCGCGCCATGCCGCGGCGCGGCCGGCGCGGTCACCATCAAACGCGAAAACAACCTCGCTCACCAAACGGAAGATCCTTTTGAAGTGCTCGGGAGTTGTCGCAGTGCCGAGGGTGGCGACAGCATAATTGATGCCATGCTGATGCAGCCGGACCGCGTCCATGTAGCCTTCGACGACCAATAGACGCTTGAGGTTGGTGCGGGCGCGACGAGTTTCGAACAGTGCATACAACTCGCGGCCCTTGTGGAAGAGCACAGTCTCCGGCGAGTTGAGGTACTTCGGCTCGCCCTGGTCGAGGATGCGCCCGCCGAACGCGATGATCCGGCCCCGGCTATCCCGGATTGGAAACATGATGCGGTCGCGAAAGCGGTCGTAATGTCGATCCCCATCTCTGATCTGACCTCGCTCGCGCTCGACGATGAGCCCGAGGTCGGACAGCGCACGCCGCGCATCCTCGGTGCCACCAAAGCGTCGTAGCACGTCATTCCACGAGTTGGGTGCATAACCTATGCCAAATTTCTCTACGGTCTCTCGATCGAGGCCACGCTTCGAAACGTAGGCCTGGGCCCTGGCGTCCTTCGCCAGCATCTCGGTATAGAACCGCGAAACGCGGCCCATTACGTCATACAACGGCTCATCAACGCGTCGTTGACCGCCAGCAGCGGCATTGCCGCCCTCGTGTGGGACTTCCAGTCCCAGGCGTGTGGCCAGTTCTTCCACCGCTTCCGGGAAGGGCATGTGGTCGTGCTCCATCAGAAACCGGAGTACGGTCCCATGCGCGCCGCAGCCGAAGCAGTGATAGAACTGCTTCTCGGGACTGACCCAAAAAGAGGCGGACTTTTCGTTGTGGAACGGACAGCATGCCTTGTACTCGCGGCCCGCCTTCTTGAGGGTCACCCGCGAGCCGATGATCTCGACGATGTCCGCACGGGCAATCAGCTCATCGATGAAGGTTTGGGGGATCAATCCCATCCGGGCGGACCTACCGGTGTGTCACCGGTGCAGAATCAACACAGCCACAACTACCGCGAGAACCAAGGCGATCAGGCCGCCCGACAGAGCCAATCGCATGCGCTTGCGCTCGAAGACGGGCAGCTCGGCAGATCGCACATAACATCGATTCTGCTCGATAGTCAAAATACCGGCGCCGGCGAGGGACTTTGCACAGTCCCGTTCGTCGTCAGTGAGATCTTGAAGGAAGACCGGGTCAGCGCCCCGCGCCCGCAACTTCCTCAACAGACGGCGTTCGCGCTCGAGCGTTCGAACGACCGCAATGCAACCGAGAGCAATTAAGACGAGGCAGGCAACAGTGAGAAGGCCCCGTCCGGCCAATCAGCCGCTCAGTTTTTGCTTGATCCGGGCACTGACCGCGCCCATGTCGGCACGCCCTTGGGCTTTTGCCTTGACCGCCGCCACGACCTTGCCCATGTCCTTGATGGAGGTGGCGCCCGTGGAGGCCACGGCCTCCGCAATGAGTCCGTCGATTTCGGCTTCGGACATCTGGGCGGGCAGATAGGTCTGGAGAACCGCCATTTCCGCCTGTTCCTTGGCCACGAGATCCGCTCGACCGCCGGACTCGAACTGGGCGATCGACTCCTTGCGCTGCTTGACCATCTTCTCGATGACGCCCAGCACCTGGGTGTCATCGAGCTGGATCCGCTCGTCGACTTCCCGCTGCTTGATGGCGGAGAGGATGAGACGGATCGTTGCAAGCCGCTCTTTCTCGCCGGCCCGCATCGCATTCTTCATCTCTTCGGTGATGCGGTCCTTGAGAGCAGCCATTAGCGGGAGACGCGCATTCCGTCGCGGGAGATCCGCTTCATGTGCCGCTTGATGGCGGCCGCCTTCTTGCGTTTCCGCTCCTGAGTCGGCTTCTCGTAGAATTCGCGCCGGCGCAACTCCGTGAGGATTCCGGCCTTTTCGCAGGCGCGCTTGAAACGCCGTAGGGCGGCATCGAAATACTCGTTCTCTCGAACTCGGACGCTCGGCATCGAAACCTCAACGCTAAATTAATTAAGTTTGGGGGGTTGGGGAAAAGGGCGGGGGATTCTAATTGAGCCGCGAGGCAAAGGCAAAAACGGTGAGAATTCTGGCGCTGGAGTCCTCGTGCGATGAGAGCGCGGCGGCGGTTCTGGACTCCGCGGACGGGCTTCTGGCCCATGAGCTGTTCAGCCAGGTGGAGCTGCACCGTATTTATGGGGGGGTGGTGCCCGAGCTGGCGTCCCGGGACCACGTTCACAAGCTGCTTCCCCTGGTTCGCGGTGCCCTGGCTGCTGCCGGCACTGAGCCTCGCGATCTGCACGGGGTCGCCTATACGGCGGGTCCCGGGCTGATCGGGGCGTTGCTGACGGGGGCCGCCCTGGCGCGCAGCTTGGCGTTCGCTTGGGGGGTTCCGGCTATCGGGGTGCATCACCTCGAGGGGCACTTGCTGGCGCCGTTATTGGAAGAGCAGCCGCCGCCGTTTCCGCATGTGGCGCTGCTCGTGTCCGGCGGGCACACGATGCTCATCGAGGTACAGGGTATTGGGCGGTATCACCGGTTGGGCGAAAGCCGGGACGACGCCGCCGGTGAAGCGTTTGATAAGACGGCGAAGCTGCTGGGCCTGCCGTATCCGGGTGGCCCTGAGCTGGCGCGCATGGCTGATGCGGCTCAGGGGGGCGCCTTTAACTTTCCCCGGCCCATGCTGGATCGGCCGGGCTTGGAGTTCAGTTTTTCCGGGTTGAAGACTGCGGTATTGCACGCAGTGCGGGGTCATGCGGAGAGTGGCGCGTCTGCTCCAAAGGGCGGCGTGGACCCGCAAGGGCTGTCGAGTCAATTCAAGGCCGATGTCGCACATGCCGTGCAGGAGGCGATTGTCGAGACGCTCGTGGTGAAGTCACTGAGGGCGCTCGAGCAGACGGGGTTGGATGACCTGGTGGTGTCGGGCGGGGTGAGTGCGAACCGTACTTTGCGCGCCCGGCTCGCGGAGGTCGTGAGCAAGCGGGGTGGTCGCGTGTACTATCCGCGTATTGAGTTTTGCACTGACAATGCTGCGATGATCGCGGTGGCCGGGCTTGCGCGGCTGACAGCCGGACAACACGACGGCCTCGCTATCAAAGCCCGCGCACAATGGCCGTTGGAGTCGTTATCGCCCCTATGAGTAAACCTGACATCATTTTCCTCCGCGGCCTCGAAGTCGAATGCATCATCGGGTTTATCGATTGGGAGCGACGAGTCAAACAGACGGTCGTGATCGATCTGGAGATGCCCGTTGATTGCAGTACCGCTTCGATCCGCGACGAGGTTGAGGATACCCTCGACTACAAGAAAGTCGCGAAGCGGGTGATCGCGTTTATTGAGGCGTCGGAATTCAAGTTGGTTGAGACGGCGGCACATCGCCTCGCGCTGACGCTGCTGGAAGAGTTTGGGATGGAGTGGGTTCGGTTGTCGATCAATAAGCCGGGGGCGATTCGGGGCTCGCGGGACGTGGGTGTATCCATTGAGCGCTCGCGGGCGCAACTTCCGCGCTAGACCATGTCGCATGTCTACGTTGCCATCGGGAGTAATGTGGATCCCGAGGAGAATATCTCCAAGGCGGCCAAGGAATTGGCGCGGGTATTTCCCGGTGCGCGCTTCTCGTCCTGGTATCGGAATCGAGCGGTCGGATTTGAGGGCGACGATTTTATCAATGGGGTTGTTGGGTTTGAGACGGCGCTCACATTGCGCGAGGTGGTAGTGCATTTGCACGCCGTAGAGGGACTTTGCGGTCGGCCGCGCAATGCACCGCGGTGGGCGCCGCGTAGCATGGATCTCGATGTGCTTCTGTATGACAACGTCGTGTGTTCCGAGCCGTCTATGACGTTGCCGCGGCCGGATCTAGTGAAGCGGCCGTATATGTTGGGGCCGTTGGCGGAGATTGCTCCGGAGGTGGTGCATCCCACCGCGGGACTGACGATCGGTGAGTTGTGGCAGCGATTCAATCGCGACGCTCATCCAATGGAGCGGACGGATCTTACCAGCCGCCTGCACTCCGGCCGCCATCCACCGCCAAAATCTGGCCTGTGACGTACGGTGCGTCCGTGGCGAAGAACAGCACTGCTCGGGCTACGTCGTCGGGTGTGCCTCCGCGCTTCAATGCCGTGCGATCAATGATCCTGGCTTGGAGGGCTTTGTCCATGCCGTCCTCTGGCCACATGACAGGACCCGGTGCGACCGCATTGACGCGGATGCTCGGTCCCAACTCACGGGCCAGTGACTTTGTCAGCATGATTACGCCGGCTTTCGCGAGGCTGTATACGGTATGACGCGCCAGTGGCTGTTGGCCGTGGATGTCCGCGATGTTGACGATCAGGCCATGACTGATCCTCAGCGCGGTTGCGGCCGCCTGGGACAGGAACAGCGGCGCCTTGAGGTTGGTGCCCATGAGGTCGTCCCAGTCGATCTCGGTGATGTCGCCCGCGGGCGTCGGGTAGAACGTGGACGCGTTGTTGACGAGGATATCGAGCGAACCGAAGTTGCTGGTGGCGATCTCGGGCAATGCCTGCAACTGGCCCACGTCGAGCAGGTCTGCCTCGACGATCACTACGGAGTTGGGGCGTATCCCGTTCAAAGCCTTGGAGAGGGCCTCCGCGTCTTCAAAGGAGCTCCGGTAGTGGAGAACGATGTTTGCGCCCGCAGCATGCAGCTTCCGCGTAATAGCCGCGCCCACTCGGCGCGCGGCCCCCGTGATCAGCGCGGCTTTGCCGGCCAGCGCGCCCGTTTCATGTGGATTGGTTGACATCGAGCGCGATTATGACCGCATCTGCCGCGCACTCAATGCTTCCGTCGCTTACTGCCGCGGAGAAACTGCACTCGGAGGCGGTTGCGGGCTCGATTCATTCGCGCATCGCGGCCGCGGGCGGGTGGCTTTCGTTCGCTGACTTCATGGAACGGGCACTGTATGCACCCGGGTTGGGCTACTACAGCGCGGGAAGCGTGAAGCTGGGCGCCGGAGGGGATTTTGTCACCGCGCCTGAGATATCGGATTTGTTCAGCCGGTGCGTGGCTCGTCAGTGTGCGGACGTGCTGGCGGCTACCGGAGGGGGCATCCTGGAGCTCGGGGCGGGAACGGGACGCATGGCGGCGTGTGTTTTGCAGGCCCTGGCTGGGCTCGGTGTGCTGCCCGAACGGTATGCCATTCTGGAGGTGAGCGGGGACTTGGCGGAGCGGCAGCGGGTTCGGGTGGCTTCGTTGCCCGCGCAATTGCGCGAGCGCGTCGTATGGCTGGATCGCTTGCCTGCTGCCCCCATGCGGGGCGTGATTCTGGCCAATGAAGTGCTGGATGCGTTGCCTGTGCAGCGGTTTGTGGTGAGGGGTGGCGTTGCGCGGGAGCTGGGTGTTGGGGTGACGAAGAATGTGGGCGTTGGTAGCTTGGGGTTGCCTCACGGGGAGCTGGGCTGGCAGGAATCGTCCGTCGCTGTCGGTGACCTCGACGTGGTGGCGTTGCCGGATGGATATATCTCGGAGGTTTGTACCCGCGTTGATCCGTGGATAGCGGGTGTTGGTCAGTGCCTCGAGCGGGGCGCACTGCTTCTCTTCGATTATGGGCTGCCGCGCGCTCAGTATTATCACCCTCAGCGTGTCGACGGCACTTTACGGTGTTACTTCAAGCAGCGTGCGCACGATAATCCGTTCATCAACATCGGTGTCCAGGATATTACGGCCTGGGTGGATTTCACCCGCGTTGCTGATGCTGGCCTCGCTGCCGGTCTTGATGTCGCGGGGTTCGTGACCCAGGCGGCGTTCTTGCTGGGTAACGGCATCGAGGCCATGACGATGGAAGTCGAGGATGTGGCTACCCGCGCTCGGCTGGCCGGTGAAGCTCGACGCTTGTTAATGCCGGGCGAAATGGGAGAGTCGTTTAAGGTCATGGCGTTGTGTCGTGATCTTGATATAACGCTTCGTGGATTCGGTTTGCAGGATCTCCGACGGTCCTTATAGCGCCGCATAGAGTGGTGAAAAATGCGCTTGCTGAGGACCACATTGCGCGGAGCAGTATTGCGCCATGGCGATGCGACGCGGTTATGACCCTACGATCCCGATGCCAGCGACGTTGGCGCGGGATGCTTGGTTGGTGGTGGAAGATGCCCAGGGAGTAGCGCTCCGCAGCGAGCATCTACCCGCCGGGACGAATCTGCCGAAGCGTCTCGCCGATGAGGCGGCGGAATACGCCGCACAAGGATGGACAGGTCGCCCCTTGCCGGGACACTGGACATTTGTCGTCCGAAAGGGTGCGCAAAGCTGGGTGGTCGGAATTCGAGCGTCACGCCCTGGCGGGAGCGGTTCCGGGTAACATACGCGCGCCCCCCAATCCAAGCGAGACGAATCCGCGTGTCCGATACACTGAATACCGTCATCCTCGGCATCGTCGAGGGCATCACCGAGTTTCTGCCCATTTCCAGCACCGGCCATCTGCTCATCGCCGAGCAGTTTCTGGGCGCGCGCTCGGATCTCTTCAACGTCGCGATCCAGGCCGGCGCCATCCTGGCCATCGTCCTGATCTACCAGAAGCGCCTGACGGAGCTCTTATTCAATACCCGCGAGCCTCGTAACCGCGATTACCTGATGAAGGTGACGCTGTGTGTGCTGATTACCCTGGTGCTGGGCTTCGTGGCCACCAAATTGGGGTTCAAGTTGCCCGTGACGGTGGTCCCGATCGCGATTGCGACGCTGGTGGGCGGCGTCGCCATTCTCGTCATCGAGCGCTATCTCGCTGACAAGCCGAAGTCGGATAACCTCACGTGGTCGGTGGCGACCTGGGTCGCGCTGGGGCAGATCGCCGCAGGGCTGCTGCCCGGCACCTCCCGCTCCGCCGCGACCATCTTCGCGGCCATGCTGGCCGGGATGACCTTGCGACCGGCAGCCACTGAGTTTGCCTTCATTGTCGGCATCCCGGTGATGTTTGCTGCGACCGCGTTCGAGGTGTTGAAGGCGCGGGAGGAGCTCCATGGCGCCGATTGGTCCGATCTGGGGATTGGATTTGTCGTGGCGGGCATCGTGGCCTTCATTGTGGTGAAGTGGCTGCTGCGTTACGTGCAGAGCCATCGGTTCACGGTGTTTGCGTGGTATCGCATCGTCTTGGGGATTGCACTCCTGGCGATGTTGCACCAGGGGATCGTGCATTAGCTCGCCTGCGCCTTTTTGACGCTGGCGACTGCAGCCAGACGGAGGGTGCGGATTTTGTCGCCGATTTCCGGGCCCTCGAGGCCTGCGCGTTGCTCGGCTGTGAGTTGGACGGCGGCGGCGGCATCGCGCGCGCGCTGGAGGTAGGCAACCTGCGGGTATGGCCTGTCTTCGAGGCCGGTCCGCCCGCGCGCATCTGACTCGCACACGAGCAACATTTCATTGAACCGCTCGGGGCGGCGAAACGCGTCGGTGACTTCGAGCAGCTTCAGCATCGTGCTGGGATTCAGCTCCAGTGCACGGTGCACCACCTGATGGTGGCGAGCCGCCAACACGGCGAGCTCTCTGAAGTTGTTCGGGACGCGGAGCCTTTCCGACAGGGCCTCGACGAGCGGCACCCCGGCTTCCTCATGTCCGCGGTGACTCGGCAGGACGTGCTGTGGCGTGAGCGCTTTGCCGAGATCGTGGGTCAGCACTCCGAATCGCACCGACGTAGGCGCACCGATCTTCGCGGCGTAGCGCAGTGCCAGCATGACGTGGATGCCGGTGTCTACCTCCGGATGCCAGTTGGCCGGCTGAGGCACGCCGAACAGCGCGTCGACCTCAGGGAAAATCACAGCCAGCGCGCCGCAGTCTCGCAGTGTTTGGAAGAAGACATCAGGGCGCGACTCGCCGAGCGCCCGCTCGGTTTCCTGCCATACACGCTCTGGGACGAGCGCGTCTACTTCGCCGGAGGCGACCATCTGCTTCATCAGCGCCATGGTTTCCGGCGCTACGGTGAACCCGAGGTCGGCAAATCTCGCTGCGAATCGGGCCAGCCGAAGGACTCGCACTGGATCCTCTACGAACGCTTCGGACACGTGGCGCAATACTCGCGCCTTTAGATCCTGTTGTCCGCCGTAAGGATCAACCAGCTCGCCGGATGGTTTCTCGGCAATGGCGTTGATCGTAAGATCGCGGCGCTTGAGATCGTCCTCCAGCGTTACATCGGGGGAGAACTGAGTGGTGAAGCCGCGATAGCCCGGGGCGACCTTGCGCTCCAGTCTCGCCAGGGCGTGTTCTTCTTTCGTTTCCGGATGCAGGAACACCGGAAACTCTTTTCCGACGGACGTGTAACCGAGCTGCGCCAGCTCCTCGGGACGAGCGCCGACCACGACCCAGTCTCGCTCATGAACGGGCAACCCCAGCAGCTTGTCCCGAACCGCGCCTCCGACCAAGTAAACTTCCATGACGCATATGTTAACGCACCTAAAGGTTTTACTGGCCGTCAGCTTGGCTTGGCTGCTGTCCGGCTGCGGTACGCTGTATCTCGCGCAGGCGGCCGGCGGCCAAGTGGGGGTATTGAAGGCACGGCGTCCCATCGACAAAGTTGCGGCGGACCCCGCGACGCCGGCGCCTCTGAAGGCTCGCCTGATAGACGTTCGCTCGGCACGCGACTTCGCCGTGACGGAGCTGCACTTGCCCGACAATCGCAGTTATCGGACCTACGCCGACATTAAACGGCCGTTTGTCGTGTGGAACGTGGTGGCTACACCGGAGCTCTCGGTCGAACCCAAGCACTGGTGTTTCCCCATCGCCGGCTGCGTCGCTTATCGTGGCTACTTCAAGGAACAGAGCGCGCGAAAGTTTGCCGCCGGGTTGGCGGCGAGAGGGTTTGATGTGACGGTGGGCGGCGTGCCCGCGTATTCAACCTTGGGGAAGCTCGCCGACCCGGTGCTGAGCTCGATGATGAGGTATGGGGATAGCGAGTTGGCTGCCATCATCTTCCACGAGTTGGCGCACCAACTCCTGTACGTGAAGAATGACTCGGAATTCAATGAAGCGTTTGCAACAGCGGTTGAAGATGAAGGGCTGAAGCGCTGGTTGCAGGCGCAGGGTCGTCCTGACCAGATGAAGGAGTTTCTGGACGACAACGCGGATGAGCGCGCGTTCATCGATCTGTTTGCGCACGCGCGGGAGCGGCTGAGGAAGCTGTATGCTTCGGGCCTCCCGCCGGATCAGGTACGACCGCAAAAAGCGGCCGTGTTCGCGGAGCTGACCGCTGAGGCGCGCGCGCTGCAGCGCCGGCAGGGGCATCGATTCTACGAGTCCTGGTTGCAGGAAGGACTCAACAACGCCCACCTGGCTTCCGTTGCGACCTATTACCAGTGCGTTCCGGGGTTTCAGCGGCTGTTGGCCGAGCAAGGCGGCGATCTGGTGCGCTTCTACGCGGCGGCCCGGGAACTCTCTAAAATACCTCGTGCCGAGCGGCATGCGCGTTTGTGCCAAAACACGGGGAGCGATCGATGAAAGTCTGGGTGGCGGTCGGGTTGCTGGTGGGTTTTTCAGAGGTGGCGCTCGCGGCTGAGCCGGCGATTCCCGCGGCTGTGATACGCCTGGAATGCCGGAGCCACCGGCGAAGAGCTGCCGAATAATTAATATTCAGATACCGACGCTTGTCGGCTGCGCGACCCGGAAAAGGCCGTTAATATGCGATCAGCGGTGGCGCAAACATGTACGCGAGAGTGACACCATGGAGCTCACAGACGCGGATATCCTAGAGGCGATCTCCACGGATCCTGAGGAGTTCGCCGACATGGTCCGGCGGGTTGACATCATGCTGACACTGGCGGATTGCTTCGAGGAGCGGAAAATCTCGCACGCCCAGATCAGCGAGATGCTCGAGATTTCCGTGCCGTGGGTCCATGAGCTGCTGGAGCTCAACATAGACATGTTCTCGACCGAGGAGCTGAAGGAGTTCTGCGCCAAGGCCGGCGTGCGGTTCGAGTCGCTGTTGGATCAGGTCCGGGCCAACTGACGCGCCGCGTCAAAGATCGTTGATGCGACGGATGTAATCCAACGGATCGACTGCGGATTGCGGACCGAGATAGGTCGGCAACACCGAAAGCAGGGGCTTAGGGGTAATCCCCAACTGCCTGCAGCCGTTGTCCTGGCAGACACTGTCGACGGTCAGTGATCTATAGTTGTCGACAGAGAACGGTTTGCCGGGGAGCAGGCCCATCACAACACCCTGCAGCAGCGCAATGGGGTCAGGCAAGCGAACGATCGTCGGGCGGATTCCGGCGACCGCGGCTGTGATGCGGACGAGGTGTTCGAGGGTCATTGTCTCCGGGCCGCACAGCTCGTAGGTCTGACCGACTGTCGTCTTGTCGGTGAGAGCGCGGCGGAATGCCTGTGTCACATCCTCGACGCTCACGGGTGCGAATTTCGCGCCTGCGCGAGCCAGAGGGAGAAATCCTCCTGACAGGCGCAGGAGCCGGGCGAATCGGTTGGTGAGGGAATCGCGGGCGCCGAAGATCACCGATGGACGAAAAATCGTCCATCCGAGAGTGGGCGGGCTCGCGCGGACTCGTGCCTCGGCTTCTCCCTTGGAGCGCAGATACTGACTGGGTGCCGTCGTTGCGTCCGCGGCGAGGGAGCTCATGTGAAGGAGTCGGCCGACACGGGCGGTCTTTGCGGCCGCGACGACTTTCTCCGCGAGGCTCACATGCGCGGAGCGAAATGTGCTTTTGCCGCTCTCGTTGAGGATTCCAACGAGGTTGATGGCGGCGTCGGCGCCGTCAAACAGTCGGATCAGCGTGTTGGGGTCATGGATGTCCGCGTGGATCAATCGGGCTGTGTCGAGTACTCGCAGGGCGGCGGGGCCGGTGGGCGAGCGGGTGGGGACGCGGATCCAGTGGCCGTCCATTGCGAGGCGGGTGATCAGCTCGGTGCCTACGAAGCCCGTCCCGCCCAGGACGCAGAGGGTCAGCTTGGGCGGGCGCGAGTAAGTGAAGTCTGTCACACGCCCCGGCTCCTCTTCAGCGCAAAGGAATCAAGACAATCGCATTGTTTCGGCGTACCTCGAGCACGAGGACCGCGGAATTGCGAGCGCGGTCCTTCAGCTGTTGGACCGACATGACCTTGCCCCGGTTCGCGCCGATGATGACGTCGTTGTTGCGCAATCCAACCTGGGCGGCGGCGCTGCCAGGCTCGACTGACTTCACGAGCGCACCGCCCGAGTCCGGTGCGTCGGCCAAGGTCGCGCCTTCGAAGGCTTTGTGGATCGCATCGGGAGCGGTTGTGACGGCTGTCGCGGCCGACGTGTCCGAGATGACGGCGGTGACGTGCTGCGGCTTGCCTTCGCGCAGCAGGCCGATATCGACTTTGTCGCCGACACGGAGCAAGCCGATGGCATTGCGAAGCTCGCCGTTGGACTTGACTGGCTGATTGTTGACCGAGGTTATGACGTCGCCAGTGTGTATGCCGGCTTTCTCCGCGGGAGAGCCGTCGACTACTTGAGAGACCAGCGCGCCCTGAGCGTTGGCGAGGCCGAGCGATTGGGCGATGTCCGGTGTCACGGTGTACATGCTGACGCCGAGCAGGCCCCGTTTCACGGAGCCGTACTTGACAAGTTGGTCCATGACGCTATGGGCCATGTTTACAGGAATCGCGAAGCCGATACCGATGTTGCCGCCGCTGCGCGAGAGGATGGCGGTGTTGATCCCGATCAGCTCACCTTTCAAGTTGACCAGCGCGCCGCCGGAATTGCCCGGGTTGATCGAGGCGTCGGTTTGAATGAAATCTTCATATCCGTCCGGATTGATTCCGGAGCGGGACAGGCCGCTGATGATGCCCGAGGTGACGGTGTGCTGCAGGCCGAAGGGGTTGCCGATGGCGACTACGAAATCGCCGACCTCGACCTTCGCGGAGTCGCCCAGATTGATCTGGGTGAGGGCGTCGGTCTTGACCTTGAGCACCGCAACGTCCGACGGTTCGTCGCTCCCGACGATGTCGGCTTTAAGGTCGCGCCCGTCTTGTAGCGTCACGGTGATCTCGCTGGCGTTCTCCACTACGTGAGCGTTCGTGACGATATAGCCAGCTTTCGCGTCGAAGATGACGCCGGAGCCGGCGCTCTGGAATGGCCGGTCACGGGGTCCGGAGTCCTGGGGGACGTCGAAGAAGCGGCGGAAAAAAGGGTCGTCCAACAATGGGTTCTGCGGACCCTTCTCATGAATGGTGCCGCGCGTCGCTATGTTCACGATGGCCGGTGAGACCCTCTTGATCATCGGCGATAGAGATGGGACTGGGGTCTCGCCTACTGAAGACGGGATTGCTGCGTTAACGGTAGCCGCGGGTACCGCAATGGCGAGCAGTGCTGTGCAGGCTAGAGAAGCAGCACGGCTGGACAGACGAAGTCTTGCCGTGTCCATCGCACTGGACGGCGCACGGAATATTGACCACCTGACTGAGGCTTGGGGCTGCGCCGCGGGAACGGCCGGGAATGCGGGGTTCATCGGCCGATCATAACCTGCGGCGACACAGGGAGTCTGTGTCGCCGCAGGGGGGAGATACGCCGAAATTGATCGCCGGATCCAGCTCCTTCAGGCATCGACAGCAATGCGCCGGGGCTGCACGGCCGGGGTCTTCGGGATCGTGACTTCCAGAACCCCATTGGTCTGCCTGGCTTTGATCTGCTCGGTGTTAGCACCCTCGGGCAGCGTGAAGCGGCGGAGGAACGTACCGGCGACTCGCTCGATGCGCTCGTAGCCGTTCTCGGACTCGCGCTTCTCAACTTTGCGCTCGCCGCGGACGGTCAACACGCCGTTGTCGGCGGTGATGTCGATGTCCTTCGGCTCAACACCGGGGACGTCGGCGAGAACAACAAAGCGATCCTTCTCTTCATGAATGTCGACTCGCGGTACCCAGGAAACGCTGGGGGAGCTCGACGCTTCGGGGGAGCTGAGTGTTGCGTCGTTTCCGGCGAAGTGGTTGTTGAATACCTGATCCAATGTCTGGTGCAGGCGGTTGACCACGTGCCAGGGTTCGTAACGGACGATAGCCATATTAAAACTCCTCGAATATATAAAGCGTGGACGGTTGACGCAGGATTTATGGACGGGGAGCCTGGTTTCAACAGGCGCCAAATGAAATTTTTCTGACAGGTTGGATGTTGGAAGAGTCCGGCCATGCCATTGGGAACCGTGGCGGACAGGGGAACAGCGGAAGGGGTGGCTGGCGCTGGGGCCGGCAATCGGCGTCAGTAGGACTACTGCGCAGTTAACCGGATGATGGAGGCGGGTCAGCCGGACTCAAGGGTGGCGGTGGCCAGGCGCGGGCGGATGGTGGGAAGACGGGGCTGGGGCCGGCGTGGGGGACTGCTGCGGTCGGGCGGTCGGAGGGCTGTGGATGAGTCTGTGGAGAACCTTGTGGGTATCCTGCGGACACAATATCTTGGGTCTGCCGCCCGGGCGGCGAGTTTTGCCGCAGGCGCAAAAATTACGGGACTGTTACTGCGGAAAAGTTTATAAGTATATGATTATATTGATTGAAGTCGGTGTGACAGAATGTGGCGGGAAGCCTTGACGGCTGTGGGGACGCTCCCTATTCTTTCGACCCCGACACAAGATCTTGTGTTTGCGCAACGCAGACCCAGATCCATCCTCGGGGAGGTTCAGGGGATCTGGCACCGTTCCCAGATCGTCTGAGATCCGTTTTACGCGCGTACTGACAGGAGCGCCGCGGATTCATGAATACCGTCGTGAAGATCGAACCCAAGACCCTTGATGAAGTTTCCTTCCAGGAAGCGTCGCTCGATATCTGGGACAAGAAGTACCGGTTGACTGCGAAGGACGGGTCGCCCGTCGATATGAGCATGGACGATACGTACAAGCGTGTCGCTCGTGCGCTTGCGGACGTTGAGATGCCTGACGTTCGTGAGCAGTGGTATGAGAATTTTCTTTGGGCGTTGCGCCGTGGCGCGATTCCCGCAGGGCGTGTGACTTCCAATGCCGGCGCACTGGAACACAAGCCTGCAACTTCGACCATCAACTGCACCGTCTCGGGCACCATTCGTGACTCGATGGACGACATTCTCAGCAAAGTCCACGAGGCTGGGCTGACGCTGAAGAGTGGATGCGGCATCGGCTATGAATTTTCAACGCTGCGGCCTCGTGGCGCGTACGTCTCTGGAGCCGGAGCGTACACATCCGGCCCGCTGTCGTTCATGGATATCTACGACAAGATGTGCTTTACCGTCTCCTCTGCCGGCGGACGCCGCGGAGCTCAGATGGGCACGTTTGACGTCGGGCATCCGGATGCGATGGAGTTCATCCGCTCCAAGCGTGAGAACGGACGACTGCGCCAGTTCAACCTCTCGCTGCTGATCACCGACGACTTCATGCAGGCGGTGCGCGAGGACCGCGAGTGGAAGCTGTCCTTCCCGCTGTCGCGCAAAGAGTATGAGACCGACAAGCCCGACCTGAAGGACACGACCCAATTCCTGTGGCGCGAATGGCCGATTCACGACAACTATGTCGCGAACGATGAGGGCCTGGTGGCGTGCAAGATCTATAAGACCCTGCCGGCGCGGCGTATGTGGGACGTGATCATGGCCTCGACCTATGATTTCGCCGAGCCCGGGTTCATTCTGATCGACCGCGTCAATGAGATGAACAACAACTGGTTCTGCGAGAACATCCGCGCCACCAATCCGTGCGGTGAGCAGCCGTTGCCGCCCTACGGTTCGTGCTTGTTGGGCTCGGTGAACCTGACCCGCTTCGTGAAGAACCCGTTCAGCGAGTTCGCGGAGTTTGACTGGCCCGAATACCGCGAGGTGGTCAAGACATTCACCCGGATGTTGGACAACGTTGTGGAAGTGAACGGCCTGCCGCTGGAAGGGCAGCGCAACGAGATCCTGCGCAAGCGGCGCCACGGCATGGGCTTCCTCGGCCTCGGCAGCACCCTGACCCTGTTGGGCATGAAGTACGGCTCGCCCGAATCAGTGAAGTTCACCGAGGATGTGTCGCGCGAGATGGCCGTGGCCGGTTGGGAAGCGGGCCTCGAATTGGCCCGTGAGAAGGGCCCGGCGCCGATCATGAACGAGGAGTTCACCGTCACCAAGGAAATGCTCAGGAAACGGCCTGAGATGATGAAGGATGGCTGGAAGGTGGGGGCGAGGATTGCCGGTCGGCTGCTGCATGCCAAGTACAGTCGGTATATGCAGCGGGTGGCTGAGGTTGCGCCGCAGCTGGTGCACGAGCTTGCGGAAACTGGGGCTCGATTCACGCACCATACCTCCATTGCTCCGACTGGAACGATCTCGCTGTCGTTGGCCAACAATGCCTCGAACGGTATCGAGCCTACGTTTGCTCACTACTATTTCCGGAATGTGATCCGCCAGGGCAAGAAGACGAAGGAAAAGGTCGATGTGTTCTCCTTCGAGCTGCTGGCCTACCGGCAGATCGTGAACGCGAAGGCCATGCCGGATGCGAGCAACCCGTCCGAGAAGCTGCCCGAGTACTTCACGATCGCCGACCAGGTTACGCCGAGCCAACACGTCGACATCCAGGCGGCCGCGCAGAAGTGGATCGATTCGTCGATCTCCAAGACCGCGAACGTGCCGTCGGACTACAAGTACGAGGACTTCAAGGATATCTACCTCTACGCACACGAAAAGGGCTTGAAGGGATGCACGACGTTCCGCTTCAACCCGGAAGCCTTCCAGGGCGTGTTGGTGAAGGAGGATGACCTCAAGAACACGACGTACGTGTTCACGCTGGAAGACGGCACCGAGGTTGAAGTCAAGGGTGACGAGGAGATTGAGTACGACGGTGAGAAACACACCGCGGCCAATCTGTTCGACGCAATTAAGGAAGGTTACTACGGGAAGCTGTGACGGCTTCCGGGTGTGAAAGCAATGAAAATTGACAAGAAAATCGTCAAGTATCGCGTCCAGAAGCCGGAAGATAAGGCTGCGGCGGAAGCGAAGGCGGCGGCCACCGTTGCTAATGACCCGGATGTCTTCCGTGACAAGAACGGGAAGACCGCCAAGGTCATCCGGATGCACGAGGAAATCCAGCGTCCGGAAGTACTGATCGGGTCGACTTACAAGATCAAGACGCCTGTGTCGGACCATGCGATGTACGTGACCATCAACGATATCGTGTTGAACGAAGGCACTCAGTACGAGCAGCGCCGGCCGTTCGAGGTATTCATCAACTCGAAGAACCTGGACCACTTCCAGTGGATCGTTGCGCTGACGCGGATCATCTCGGCTGTGTTCCGCAAGGGCGGGGATGTGACCTTCCTCGTCGAGGAATTGAAGGCGGTGTTCGATCCTCGTGGCGGCTATTGGCAGCCGGGCGGGAAGTTCATGCCTTCCATCATCGCCGAGCTCGGCCATGTGATCGAGAAGCATCTGCAGACCATCGGGCTGATGCGGGTGCCGCAGTTGGATCAGCATCAGCAGAAGCTGGTGGATGAGAAGAGAGCGGAATTCGAGGCACGGGCGAAACAGACGGACGCGTTTTCCAAGTCGGTTTATCCGGAAGGGGCGCAGCTTTGCTCGAAGTGCTCCACTGCGGCCGTCGTGATGATGGACGGGTGTATGACATGCCTCAGTTGTGGGGATTCCAAGTGCGGGTGATGATTTAGCGCCCGGGTCAACGCTTCTTGTGGGTGACCCCATAAAGTGAGATTTGAACCCCATAAGGTGAGATTTCGGACCCCATAAGATGAGATTAGTTATTCAATAAGCATATTCCGGCGAGGACTTCGGTCTTCGCCGTTTTTATGGTTTGAAACGCTGGGGTCGGTCGGTTTTAGACGGTGATCGGGCTAAATGAGATTGCGAAACGAACCTGACAGACGCATTAGTGCCGTTCCAGGAGAGCGTTATTGGGTCGGAAGTGGCGGCAATCAGCGCGCCTTCGGGCAGTCATAACAGGCTGCCCGGATCTTTTCTCAACACATGGAAGTTGCCGCGACGTTCCCCGAATTTCGCGCGCTGACTTAACCAAATACCGGGCATCGGAACCCCCGGGGCATCAAAGTCTTTCACCGCACCTCGGTACGCGCCTGTCGCCGGCGCAGCCCCGATCACCGTTTGCACCGAAGCGGCCTTGGTGTGACAATCTTCAAAATCGTGTGACTCTGTCGGTCGGCCCTTGGCCGACTACACCCGGCTTGAACCGTATCCGCGAAGCCAGCCGCGATAAGCCGGTGGTCCTTCACGAGGTTTCTCTCCACTACCGGCCAAGGCGCCGAGTTAGGGAGGAGAAACGTTGTGAGTGACAAACGACTTTGCGTCGAGCCGCAAGGGCATAGGGTGCTAAAGAGACATCTGCCTCAGTGTGGCCGCACAGATCTCGAAGCTGTACTCATTCCCCAACTCAATGTTCAGTGGGCGGCCATCTTTAAGTGTAGCTGGAGCACGCGTGCACCAGTCGGCTAGCGCGCTCAAGCTATCGTTGGTCATCGTGAAGAGATCGCCTTCGACCATTCCGTGCGCGTTCACCGGGAGGCCCGGCAGGTCTTTGGACGGGTAGCTGTCTCGCCTGACAAAGTTGAATCGAAGGGCTCCCTCGATGAGGCCCCGAGGTGCGTTGTTGCTGGCCAACACATGGGCAATCACCTTCTCGCCGCGCCTCAGCGGGTTTTCCTTGACGAGAATGTTGATCAAGGCCAATCGAGCCAAGATCGCGGCGATGCCCTGACCTGTTTCTCGGACGGCAACCATCAGGCCGCCGAGTTCCCATTCGGTTAACTCCTGGTTTGGGCAGCAGTAGGCGAGGCCCGCGTAGCTGCGCTGCTCGCTTGCGCTCCAAACATACCCTTCCTCAATGAGCCCACGAAACTGTGCTTCGGTTCTGGGAAGGATGCGTTGGCCAAGAACAGTCTCTCACTGGCACCGGCGGAACTGGCAATGTGCGCCAAGGATTGTGAAGGGTTTGCCGATGAAATTCGGCGCTTCTCTAACGGAATAACTGCGCTTCTGGCGGATAGCCGACTTATGACGGCGTTCAAAGCGACCAACCGCGTGTTTGGTCGCGTGGCAAGGGGCTACGACTCCTGGCGCTTATTTCAGCTTGTGTTCTTTGTGACCCAGGTTCCGGCGCTGGCGACGCGCGAGGGTGTCACCTCGGGCTTGTCCCGCGATGGGCAAAAGCAGGACTGGTCTGATTGTTTGGAGTGCGGAGACGTCTTGTGGTTCCGTACTGGGGGCGGAAAAACAGAGGCGTATCTTGCCCTGACTTGCTGCGCGATGCTGTACGACCGGCTTCGAGGAAAGCACTTCGGAGTCACGGCATGGCTGCGGTTGCCACTACGTATGCTGAGCATCCAGCAGCTGCAGCGCGCAATGCGTGTGTTGTGGGAAGCCGAACAAGAACGGAAAAGTCTCTTGGGGTCCAAAGCCAACCACAGTGACTCATTCCGACTCGGCTACTTCGTTGGCGGTACGGTTACTCCCAACGATCTGACAGAAGAGGTGCTTGGGCGATACGACAACCCGGACACACTCGAGAAGATACGGGTGATTCCGGATTGTCCGGCATGCCGAGCACTGGGAACCGTCACAGTCACGGTCGATCGCAAGCAGGCCCGGTTTCGCCATGTCTGTTCGAACTGCAACGCCGAATTGCCATTAGACGTGTGTGACGGAGAGGTTTATCGCTATCTACCATCGCTGGTAGTTGGCACTGTCGACAAGATGGCGACCGTCGGTCAGCAGAGCAAGTTCGGACTTCTCTGGGGCGCTGCGCACTGGAGATGCCCGCAGCATGGATACGCCATCAAGTACTGCTCATTCTTCGGCTGCAAGATCAAGCGGAAGGACAGCATGAATGTATCGCCTTTCGACCCCTCACCTTCGCTGCACATACAGGATGAATTGCATCTTCTGCAAGAGGATTTAGGGGCATTCGCCGGGCACTACGAAACACTTATCCGCGCGTGTGAACGTGCCTTGAGCGGGAGGCCGAGCAAAATCATTGCTGCAACCGCGACCATCGAGGGGTTTGAGCACCAGGTGCGTCATTTGTACGGAACCAAGGCCGCGCGTCGCTTCCCTGGGCGGGGCTATGATCGGTACAGCAACTTCTACTCGGGCCCCGAGCTCGACGACCAGGGTCAACCCAAGGCAGCCCGCGTCTTCGTAGCTTTCAAGCCAACGTCTCTGCCTGCCGCTGACGCTTCTGCGAAGGTAACCGAAATTATCCAAACTGAGGCGACGAATCTCATCAAGAACCCTCATCTCGCCCTTGCTTTTCTGAAGGACGCCAGAACGGCGGACGACGTGCGTGCGCTGCTGCTGCACTACACCACGTCTTTGAACTATGTAGGGAGCTTGGCCAAGGGATCCAGGGTTCGTCAGTTCCTGGAGGACAGTAGGGCTCGTGCGCCCGGTGACAGGGATTTTAACGTGGAGTACACCAATAGTCGCAGCTCGAGCGCCGAGGTGACCTCGGTAGTTCACCAGATTGAGAACCCACCGGCCTGGGAAGATCCGGCATTCCTCGACGCACTCGTAGCGACAAACATGATCAGTCATGGCGTGGATCTGGAGCGAGTCAACATCATGACGATGGATGGCGTGCCGGACGAAACAGCGGAGTACATCCAGGCATCGAGTCGAAGCGGCCGCCGGCACCTCGGAATGGTTGTCGTCGTGCTCCCTGGTTACTCCTTACGTGCTGCCAGCATTTATCACCGCTTTTTGGAGTATCACGACCACCTTGATCGCATGGTGTCCCCGGTGCCAGTGAATCGGTTTGCCAAGTACGCCGTAGATAGAACACTGCCGGGCGTCACCATGGGGTTGCTCTACGGTCGGCACGTAGCGCAAGCGCATGACACCGGCCTGAACAAGCGACATGCCGCGGAAAACCTCATCTCGACACTTGGAGCCGAGTTCGAAGCTGAGCTCCGGGATGCGTATGCCGTCGGATCCGGGATATACGACTCACGGCTTGAAAAAGGATTGGAAGACTCTATTCGGGAGGGTGCCGACAAAGTGCGGATGCACCTTCGTGGTAGTCAGGAGGACAAGGCAAAGGATGCGCTGCGGCCTGCACCCATGCTGAGCCTTCGCGATGTGGAGGCAGGGGTTCCGTTCTGGCCCGATGCGGATCCCAACTTGCTTCTCTTCGTAGAGAGAACGCGGGAATAGCCGACATGAAGAAGCCGTTTTCTCGTGGCCAAACACAAGTCCTCTTTCGCCATTTACCCGGCGCGGTATTCGAGCACGAGGACTACGGGTTGTGCCGGGTGACTAGCGTTACTCAAGAAGTCACTGATGAGATCAATCGCGATGCGCTCTTTGAGGCCATGGCCGATCTTTTGATCATGTGGACGGAGCCTCGGTTCATTGAAAAACTCCCGGACCCCCGCGATGCGCAACGCCGGAGCCAGTACGCCATCGGTGCCCCAAAGTCGGTGCAATTCGAGCCGTTTCCTGCCACCTTCATTTGTCGACGATGTGCCCGAACGGCTCGCTTCTCTGATTTGCAGCGACGCAAGGCTACAGGTAGCGGCACCTGTGTTGCTTGCGGCGGCACTCTCGCACGAATTCGTTATGTGCAGGCCCACAACTGCGGGCGGATGCAGGAGTTGTTCGTCCCCGCGAGGTGTGAAAGCTGTGGAAATGAGCACGTCGCGTTTCTTGATCCTGGACGCGTGAAGCATGCGAGATGGTTTTGCGCGAAGTGTAAGAACGATCTGCAGGCGATGAGAATGACGCCCTGCAATTGCGCCTATAGTGCCTCGATTAGCGGCGCAGCCGCCTTCTCACCGGAGAAATGGCTCAAGATTGTCCCGACGGGAGACCCTTCGCTGCACATCGTCCACGCTGCCGCATTTGTTAACTTCTCTGACACCGCCTCCGCAAGCCTTCGTACCGCGCCCGATAGCATGGCCATTGTCCTCGGCCGAATCTGGGGCATTGTCCCGAGCAATGTGGAAGCGTTGCTTGAGGAGCGTCAGCGCGTATCGAAGGAGGCCGCCGACAGCGAGGCAGCCGAGTTGGTCGAAGCCTTAAGAGCAGTCAATCCAGAGCATCCCAAGGTGAAGGCGTATGACCAACGTCGCGCCAAGCCGAAGGGCCAGGATTACATAGTCCAGGTGAACGCCCTTCTCAGTAAGCATGGCCAAGTGCCTGCCGGAGTACCGCGTCGCTGCGCCATGGAACACGTTGCCCTTATGGACAGGACCCATCTCACGACCACGACTGATGTGGCGGACATGTTGCGCAGACGGGACGATGAGGAGGGCGCTAACGCAATGTGCAAGGCGGCCGAGCATGCCTATCAACGGATGGGAATCCGACGCGTCCGCGTCATCAATGATTTCCCCTTAACCCTGGCGGCTTTCGGATTCACGCGTCTCTCGCGTGATCCTGCGCGTGCCGTATTGAGCACCTTTCCGGCGGACGAGCGAGGCAAATTTCCGATTTACGCGTTGAGCTCGGAAACCGAAGCACTATGGTTTGAATTGAGTCCACTTTTCGTGGCCCAATGGCTCCAGAAAAATGGCCTCCTACCTGACTATCGGTTGCAAAGCGAGGAAGACGCTTGGGCTTGCCTTTATGCGCGCATCCCCGGACTAAATCAAAACGCCTCAGAGCCCGCCTATTCAGAGCGCGCGGCAGTGGCGGTCCGAACGCTGCTGCACACTATGAGTCACGTCTTTTTGCGCAGGATTGAGTGGAGCGGATTCTCGCCCTCGAGCGTTGGAGAGTACTTGCTGCCGGGCTCACTCTCGTTTGTTCTCTACGCCAACCGCCACGCTGAAACACGAATTGCGGGCTTACGACGCTCTTTGAGCAGCGGCTTGGCACGTGGCTCTGGGATGCAGCACAATCCGGCCACGAATGCGTTTACGACCCGATTTGCGGCGACGACGGCGGCAGTTGCGCCGGGTGCCTGTACCGTGAGCACAATTGTGCCCAGTTCAATCGAGAACTGTCGCGAGCGACCCTTTACGGCGGACCGCTACCCCAATCTTCGTCAATCGGAACCATACGGTTGACCTCTGGGTTCTGGGATGAGGCGATAACCGCGACACCCATCACATGACGGATCCAGGCAACCCTCCTATCACGCTGTCTCTTGATGGTATTCGAAGACTTGGGCAAGCACTCTGGATGTTGATTGAAACCCCGATTCGTCCGCAGGACCTCATCTGGGCACGAGGCTTACTGGGTGAAAACGGTCCCGCGGCGCTCTACGAAGCACTCCAACAGAACGGGGCGCTGATAGGGGACGCCGGAACACTCTCGGTCGACGGGCTGGCTAGATTTCTCTGCTCATTGTCGGCCGTAGGTGCTCCGAAAACCCAGCCTCGATTGGTTTGGACGCTACCACCTGCGATGGCAGGGACCGCCGCGGACGACTATTGCGGGGCCGCCGTGGCGGTTATCGAAAGCGCTCAACGCGTTCTCAGACTTGTGTCGCCGTTTGTCGAAAGTCGTGGTGTAGGTCGGCTTTTGGAGGCGCTTCGCCAAACTCTTGCTGGTGGAATATCGATAGAAGTTGTGGTGCATGCAGTCGGCTCTCCCGCGGATCCTGCATCGGCGGCCCTGGAGCAATTACGACGCGAGGCCCTTTCTGTCCAGGGGAAGCTAACAGTCTTCAATGTGAAGGCAGACGCCGGGTTGCTTGTCCATTCAAAGCTCATTGTTGCCGATCAATCGATAGCGTTGCTCGGGTCAGCGAATCTCACCAATCGTGGTCTCGATGCGAACTTTGAGGCTGGAATTGTGGTGCAGGGGCATCTCGCCGCGGAGATCGCATTGATGTTGGCACGTCTTCGTTCGAGTGGTCTCTTGACGCAGACCTTTCAAACTCACTCGGCCTAACAATTATCAGCCAAGCGTGCCTGCACGCCGGCCCCGCGCACCGGTCGACTTGTCGGATAGACGAAAACGCCTTCGGGGCGTGTCAGCTGTTGGCGCAGTCGGCCGAGAGGTTGTTTGCACACCGTGTCTGGTTGTGTCCACTCCGGTAACCCCGTCTATTCCCGCGTAGGTTGAGTGCGCAAGCTGCCTCTTGCCGGCGAACCGCCGAGATGATGGAGGTGAGCGATGACGACGACCGAAGTGCTGACTGAGCGCGAGCAGCAGGGGCTGGAACAGATGCGTGAAGCGCAGGCTCAGGGATTGACTCTCAAGGCATATGCGGGGCAGAAGGGACTGAACCTGGGGCAGTTCTACGATCTCAGGAGGCGGCTGATGCGCAAGGGTGCTTTTGGAGTCCAGCCGCCGCGCAAGCCCAGGAAGTCCCGCAAGGTCAGCGCGTTTGCACCGGTTCGCGTCGTGCCGGCGGCGGTCGTGCCGAGTGATTCATCGATCAGGTGTCGAGTGTTGCATCCCAGTGGCTGGGTGCTCGAGTGCGATGGATTGCCGCCGGCCTCGTGGGTCGCAGCGGTGGTGAGGGGAGGTGCGCATGCTGCGTCCTAGCGCACCGGATCTGAAGGTGTACCTGCATCGGGCGCCGATCGACATGCGAGCGGGACGCAATGGACTGGCTGCCATCGCCCGGGAAGTGATGCAACAGGATCCGTTCGGCAAGACCTGCTTCTTGTTCACCAACAAGCGCTATAACGCCTTGAAGATCCTTGCGTGGGACATCAATGGCTTCAGCCTATGGAGCAAGGTGATTGAGAGCCGGGAGAAGTTCGCCTGGCCACGGCTGTTTCAGGAAGAGGTGGTCGAGCTCACCAGCGAGCAGTTGCATTGGTTGATGGACGGATATGACGTGTGGGCGCGCCCGCACACAGCGGTCACGTTCACGCACGTCAGTTGAGTGTTGGTTTAATCTCATCGGCGGGCACGGTATACTCAGCTCCGTGCCACGCCGTCCCAACTCCGCACGGGAGATCCTGAGCCAGAACGCAGAGCTTCTGGCTCGATTGCAGCTGGCCGAGCGCCTGGCTGCCGAACGCGAGGCCGCGCTTCAGGCACTTCACCAGCAGGTTGAGCAGTTAAAGTCCGAACGGACTCACTACGTCGAGCGCGTGGTGCTGCTGGAGGAGGAACTGCGCTGGATGAAGGCGCAGTATTTCGGTACCTCCTCGCAGAAGGTGGATGCCGCCGCGGTCAAYCCGGATCAGGCGATGTTGTTCAACGAGGCCGAAGTRCTGGCTGCGATTGAGGCGGCCGAGCAAGCCCATCGACAACGCACCACAAAGGTGGGTGCGCACGAGCGCCAGCACACTGGGGGCCGCAAAGCGATCCCGGAACACTTTCCGCGCATCGAGATTCCCCATGACCTGCCTGAGGCGCAGAAGATCTGCACGAAGTGTCCGGTGCCGCATCCACTGAAGCGCATCGGACAAGAGACGCGCGAGTGCTATCGYTATCAGGCGCCCAAGATCAGCGTCGAGCTGCACATCCGTTACACGTACGTGTGCGAGCAGCGCCACGAGGATGTCATCACGGCGCCGAACCCGCCGACACTGCTGCCGAAAACGATGGCGAGCCCTTCCTTGTTGGCTCACCTGGTGACCGCCAAGTTTGATGACGGCATCCCGCTGTATCGGGTGAGCCGTCAGTTGGAGCGCTCGGGGATGGATCTGAGCCCGGGTACCGCCGGCACCTGGGTGAACCGGATCGGCGGGGACAAAATCATCCCGTTGATCGAGTTGCTGCGCGAGGCCATCTTCATCCCCGATCTGATGCACATGGATGAGAGCTACCTGCAAGTTCTCAAAAGCGAGAAGGCGCCCAGCTCCACTCACTACATGGTAGTGCGCGCCGCCGGCCCACCGGGCAAGCGCATCATTCTTTACGACTACATCCCATCCCGGACCCGGGAGGCGTTGAAGCAGCTGTTGGTCAGGCCCGAAGGTCCTTATCGTGGCAAGCTGCTCACCGACGGGCTCGAGCACTACGATGACATCTGCGAAGAGCTCAAGTTGCTGCACTTTGGCTGTTGGCAGCACCTGCGCGCCTACTTTTTCAAGGCGCGCAAAGTCAGCCAGTTGCCGGGTATCCGCACCCTGGCGAACACGGCGATCGTCGACTATATACGCAAGGTGTTTGACGTCGAGTCTGAGATCGAGGCGCTGCGCGTTCAGTACGAGCAGCGCGGTGAGGCGATGCCGCTCTCGGTCGCGCATTCGCTGCGGCAGACCAAATCCGCACCGGTGGTGAAAGCGTTCAAGGTCTGGGTCGACACGTTACTGCCCGGCACCCCGCCCAACAGTGCCTTGGGCAAGGCGCTCGCCTACTGCACTCGACAGTGGCCGAAGTTGGTGTTGTTCCTCGAACACGCAGACGTAGTCATACACAATAACTTTGTCGAGCGCCAGATCAAGCAATACGCTCTCGGCCGGAAACTGTGGATGTTCTGCTATGACAAGGTCGGTGCGCAGGCAAGCGCCAACCTGTTTTCCCTTGTGATGACCGCACGTGCCAACGGCCTGGAGCCTTTCGAATACCTGAGCGAGGTGTTCGAACAGCTGCCTRCCGCAACGACAGTAGAGGCCATCGAGGCGCTGCTGCCGTGGAACCTCAAACCCATCTTGGACTCACGGAAGCAGCCACAGGCCGCGCCCCAGCTCGTCTCTGACTGACTATAGTCGGACACCCAGCGACCCGCGCCGCACAGGCTCCGCCGCCAGCTGCTTCCGATGACGGGGTTATCGGAATGGACACGTCTGGTTCGCAGGCTCGCAGACTTCCTAATTCAATCCGATTTGACGTACGAGCGAGGTTTAACGCCCCGCCACGGCGGAATTGGACTCATAAGATGCTGATGCGGAGCGCTCATAGCTCTCGCCAGACCGGTATCGCGACCGGTAGGGCGCCTCAATGGCTCGCCGATCGAGCTCTCCGGCGCAGACACCTTCGCGACGGCTCATTTAGGAGATGCCTCAACGGACGGTTCGAAGGTGACCGAGTTCGCGCCGATTGCTGTTAGGCACTGCAACACGAAGACAAATGAAAAAGTGCCCCTGGACATCTTGTTGGCGATCGACCGCTCTGTTTCATGCACCCCGATGTCCTGCAGACGGGCGGCTAACCGCTCGTAGGTCACCCCTCGGCGGACAAGCTCGGCCCGAACGATCCGCCGCGCTTCGTTTTCCCAGTTCTACGGTGCCGGGCGTCGATGCTGGAGCAACGGTGATCTTGTGGCGCTTCGAAGGAACTGCGGAATATCTGGGTTCGAATGATAGCGGAGGTATGAAGCGTCTTTCGATGCAGTACCTAGCGGTTCTGCGCGGGCTGGTTAGCGATTGGCTCCAGAAGCGCGCGGAACTCGGTATCAAATAGCTCGCGGCCCAAGCCGACTGGCCGCAACCGACCGAGGCTGTGTGAAAACGAAAAAACCGCTCGCTCGTAGGTGCGCTAACGTTGACCTCGAACACGTTGAGTCACGTGAAAACAAGCACACGTGGCCGAAAATGCACCGCGTTAAATTGAGCGCTCACGTTTTCACACAGCCTCGGCCCGGAGGAGACATTCAGCCTCTCACCTCGCGTGGTCTGACACGCGGGTGAAGCGGACACTCACTCATCCTGCTGACACCGGTCAGCGCCTGCCAATCGACGGAACACCGCGCGCAGCAGCTTGCTTTCCTGACCACGCAGCGCGCGCACTCTTGTGATGGCGAATCGCTGAAGCGTTGTCCACAATCACCCGAGTCTTACTCGCAATGGGATGATCCGATAGAAAGCGAAGCCGGACTGATTTTCCCGAGCGCCCAGGATTCTCAAGCAACTAAGGTCAGGAGCTGCCCAATTGCGCACTGCGACCATCGACGCTCGGACCCATTTTTTTTTGCGAGGCGTTCGGGACGTTGGAAGTTGTACACTGACACGAAAACCAGGAGTTAGGGGACATGCGCGTCATCATGCTTTTTGCGGCACTGGGTCTACTCGCATTGGTTTTCACCATCGCAGCATATCCAATATTGGGGCACTTCGGGTTCCCCTTTTCCACCAGCTCAAGTGAGTGGGCCAATTTTGGTACGTACCTCGGAGGGGTTGCCGGTCCGCTTCTGAGTTTTCTAGCGCTCATAGCTGTCGCTTGGACCGTTCGGTTGCAATATGATCTGCTTCGGCGCGACCTAGAAAAACAAACTTCGGATCAGCACATCCGTTGGCTGGAGGCGATATACCGAGACATTCTCGATCTGATGACCGCACCTGTGCGCTCCGCTCACGGAGCAGAATCGACTACAACATGGGCCGTGTTGCATCAGGAGGTCGATCGAGGCACTGCGGACCCAGCCATACTAAAGTCGAGGCTCGATGAATTGCTAAAGCTCCTTACTCAGTACTGCCAGGCCGTTGCGCTCTATAGAGAAAACGTCACCGAGTTTTTTGATGCGCGAATATTTCAGGATCGCGGAGCTCGCATATTGGATCACCTGAAGCCTTTTCTGTCGGTCCTCGGTAACAACGCAGCAATCCCTATCGAATTTTGCGATATGCACTTGCGTGGCCAGATGAACCGAGGGGAACCGGAAGCTCTTCGCCGCAAAACGCGCGATTAGTAGTTAAGACCATGGCTATTGAACACTTGAGCGCGAAGAAATCGATCCAGAGCCGAAACGCTCAAACCGCTTCGGTCGCAACCGTCTGAACCGCTCTTTCACGAGGTATCATCTGACCGGTTGCAGGTGGCCGGACGGATACGGATAGTTTCAACGACAGAACCTAGGATTTGACGGTGAACCCCTCACGCGCGCCACTAGGAGCGGGTAACGCCTGTGAACACGATTGACGTAAGGATTCGTTTCGGTGAAGGCGGTGACGTCGAGGCCATCGTGTTGCTTATCAATGCGAACTTTCCAAACGATCCGCCCATCGACCAGGAAACAATCGCCTCGTGGATTGCAGATGGTGGTCACTTAATTGTTGCGGCTGCTCCACACGGGGTCGTCGGCTTTGTCCGTATGGACAGCGTGCGGCTTGGGCTGTTTCATCTGGTCGTCGTGCATGAACTTCGAAACCAAGGGCTTGGTCGGCTGCTCGTTGCTAACGTCGAAGACAGGGCCCGACAGTTGGGTTGGCCGCATGTCCTGCTTGGCGTTGACAACGCTACGCCCGGCCTCGTTGGATACTACGAGTGTTTGGGCTACAACCTGAGAGGTGATGTGCAGCCCATTGTTGCAGCGGACGGGAGTGAGGACCCTGTAAGGAGCCTGATAATGATGGAAAAGATTCTGCTGCTTCCGTGCGCCTGATGCGAGAGGTGCCGGCCGCGGCGCGCACGCCCCTGCTCCACAGCGACCTCCTCTTGGTAGGCCGCCTGTCAAGGGCGGCTTTCCGGTAAACTGCAGGGCTACGCGAAAGACCCGTCCTGGCCGGAAGCGCTCAAAACGCTACGGTCGGAATCGACCCAAGGCGATCGCTCGCGAGGTTTAACAACTACTGCCGGAGCTTGTCCCGCTTAATTTGAGCAGCTTGTTGGCAAGCGACTTGATCACCACGGGCGCAATGCAGCTCCGCGTCGAGGTAATCGCGCATATCGGCTCCTAGTGCCCTTTCCTGCTCATTTACACAGACTGATGGATCCTTGGCGCAATCGACTATGTGAGCCATGCAGGCTGATTGAACCTTGTCTCTGGAGCAGCGAACGAAATCCTGTGCTGCCTCGCGAGCTGCATCACTCATGGGTGGAGGAGATGGGTTGCTCCCAGCCGTTGTGGAACTGGGAGTCGGATCGCACGCCGCCAGGCCCGTCAGAACGACGATCAGAGCTACTGCGATTCGCACCATAAACGCCTCCATCCAGTGTGCACTGCTCCAGTGTACTGGATGCCATTCAGTATCATGAATACGAACTTGCTGTTAGGCAGCAGCTTCGCGCCGGTACATTCGCCGCCATGTGTGGAGAAGTGCAGCCGTGGCAATTGAAGGACTCTGAGAAGATTGGTAACTATCTTCTCCAGTGCTACGAAGTCAGCGTCGTCTGCCCCAAGTGCCCAAGTGCAACCATCGGCGCACGTTTGGTGACGTTTTCAGCCAACGCAGGATCGGCATCACGACCGCTGTAGGTCGGCTGAAGGAGCGCTTAAGGTGCCACCAAAGTGACGCGCGGGGGCGTGGTGGAAGTCGTCAGGCTTGCGCGCTAGAGTCCTTGCTGGTGTCGACCCACTCGCCGAACATTTTGAGGATATCGTTGCCGACCTCGAATTTCCCGGTGGTCGTCGGACGCACCTCGAACAGCGCATCACGGGCGAAGACCATGCCGTGGCACACGCGGTGTCACCGACCGGCGTATTGGAGCCAGGGCGTGATCGGCATGTAGGAGCCAGCAGAGGATCGGCGTAATGGAGCCACGGCATGATCGCCATAATGGAGCCACTCGCGGATCGGCATAAAGGAGCCAGTTGAGCAGGAGGACGGGCATCTCGAACTGAAGACGGCACGGCTACGCTGTGGGCTTTTTGCCTGCGGGGAGAGCCGGTGAGCCGAAGGAGATTCGAGATGTTCCAGTATCGCCAGGTCCTGGTGCGGCTGCGCCAGGGCGACTCTGATCGAGATATTGCGCGTTCGCGACTGATGGGCCGACCGAAGGTGGCTGCCTTGCGCGGGCTGGCCGCTGCCCGAGGATGGTTGGCGCCGGAGGCGGCGCTGCCGGATGACGCCACGTTGAGTGCGGCCCTGGGCCAAGCGCGCCGGGCCCGCAGCACCATATCTACGGTCGAGCCATACCGCGCCCAAGTCGAACGCTGGGCCGCCGAAGGCGTTGGCGGGATCGCCATCCACGCCGCGCTGTGCCGCGACCATGGTTACCGCGGCAGCTATTCCGCTGTGCGCCGGATGATGGCCGGCATCCGCGCCAGCCTGCCCCCGGAAGCGACCGTGCGGCTGCATTTTCCCGCAGCCGACGCTGTGCAGGTTGATTTCGGTGCCGGTCCTGTGTTGCTGGATCCAGCAAGCGGCGAACAACGTCGGACCTGGGCTTTCGTGATGACGCTGTGTTTCTCGCGWCATCAGTACGTGGAGTTTGTTTTCGACCAGACTGTCATGACTTGGCTCGGCTGCCACCGGCGAGCCTTCGAGTGGTTCGGTGCCATTCCAACTCGGGTCATCATCGACAACCCCAAGTGCGCGATCACTCGGGCCTGTGTTCGCGACCCCGTGGTACAGCGGGCGTATGCCGAGTGCGCCGAAGGGTACGGGTTCAAAATCGATCCGTGTCCGCCAGCGGATCCGGCCAAGAAGGGTGTCGTCGAGTCCGGCGTCAAATACGTCAAAGGCAATTTCCTGCCCACCCGCACGTTCCGCGATCTGACCGATCTGAACGAACAGGCTCGACGTTGGGTGTTGGAAGAAGCGGGGGTACGCATYCATGGCACCACCCGAGAGCAGCCTCTCGAGCGCTTCCTCATCGAGAAGCCACTGATGCGTGCGCTACCCGATGTCACGCCGGACCTGGGCACCTGGCATCGCCTGAAGCTGCATCGTGACTGCCACGTCAAGTTCGAGTACGTGCTGTATTCAGCGCCTTTCGCACTCATAGGTCAGACTTTGTGGGTGCGCGCCACCGATGTCTCGGTGTCGATCTTTCAGGATTATCGGCTGGTCGCCTCCCACGTGCGCTCGCATCGCCCCGGGGATCGCCGCACAGTCCCGGATCACCTGCCGCCGGAGGCACGCGAGTTCTTCGCCCACGATCGAGCGTGGTGCTTGAAGCAAGCCCGARGGGTTGGCCCCGCCTGTGCCGAGTTGATCGAGCAACTCCTCGGGGATCGCATCGTGGAGCGACTGCGCGGCGCGCAGGGCGTTCTCGGTTTCGCAGACACCTACGGAGTCCTTCGCCTGGAGGCGGCCTGCGTACGTGCACTCGCCCACGCCAGTCCCGCCTATCGCACCGTGAAGTCGATTCTCGTCGGCGGCTTCGACAAGCTGCCCCTCGATCGCCACGGCACGGATCGTCAATCCGTCTACGGCCGCAACGCGCGTTTCGCGCGCGACGCCAAGACTCTGTTTGATACCGATGATGAGACGCGGCATTGATCATCGTGCCGCGTCTTTCCAACACCGGTCGTCGTGACCGGCCTTTACTCGATGATCGTCAAATCACTGGAGATACCATGAACCCGATCCCTGAACTCGCTCCCCACCTGAAGCAACTACGCCTGTCTGGCATCCTCGATTCCCTCGAGGCACGCAACCGCCAGGCCATCGACTCCAAGCTCGCCTACACCGAGTTTCTGGCCCTTCTCATCCAGGACGAGATTGCACGGCGTGACCAGAAGAAGTTCACCACACGCCTGCGCCGCGCGAGCTTCCGAACCAACAAAACACTCGATCAATTCGACTTCGATCGCCTGCCAAAGCTCAATCGCGCGCTCGTGCACGATCTGGCGACCGGGCGGTATCTGGCCGAACATGCTCCGGTGCTCATCGTCGGCCAAGTCGGCGTCGGAAAGAGTCATCTGGCGCAGGCGCTCGGCCACTGCGCCATCCGTCAGGGCATCGATGTGTTGTTCTCTTCCTGCTCTCAACTCACCGCCACCCTCAATGCCGCACGAGCGGCCGGCGGTTACGAACGCAAGCTCGCAACTCTTGCGCGCGTGCCATTGTTGGTCATCGACGATTTTGGGCTCAAACCGCTTCGTCCTCCGGCTGACGAAGATTTGCACGACCTGATCGCCGAGCGATACGAGCAGGCCTCCACCATCGTCACGAGCAACCTCGACTTTGACGAATGGGACCAGGCCTTTCCGAGCAACCGGCTCCTGGCCTCAGCCACCGTCGATCGGCTGCGTCACAACGCCTACTGCATGGAGCTCGATGGACCCTCCGGCCGCAACCCGAAGGTGGCTCCGCCCGCTCGCAAATCGGCCCTTGCCGGCGCTGCCAAACCCGCCCATTCTTAACCCCTGAAGGGATCCCGTTTTCCTCACCTGAAACTGGCTCCATTACGCCGATCATCCCCGGCTCCTTTATGCCGATCGGTGACACGCGGACCATCGTGAAGTTGAATCTGCCCACTAGCGCGCGAACAATGGGCAACAGGGGAACCTTCCCGTTGCAACTGGCAGGGTCGCCAAGGGCGATTAAGCGTGGTGACAGGGGAAACAGTACGAGCGAGTCCGGATGTCCGAAGTTCACCGGGTGTTCCGGCGCAGGATGCATGCCGTCACGCCGGAACAGCGTAACGGGCCGGTCGGTGGTGACGAATCCGGCGCTATCAGCTGGCGCTTCCAAGATACGACACTGCATGCGGCCCAGCTCTTTGAGGATCTCATCCAGCTGGTCAAATTCAGCTGGTACAAATATTCCGTCTTGGAACTCCACGGTGAACTCGCGCCTATCAAAGAATGACTTGTGCGCCTCGAAATCGTGAACTGCGTCCGCGTTGACGTGGCCCGCTGCCTTCGCTTGCGCCATTGGTCCTCGCCGCTTTTATGACCCATGACTCTACCTGGAGCTTGAGGATTCGATTCCAGAGTTCCTGGGTGAGGATGATCTTGGCCCACGACGGGACCGGTGCCTCATCGGTCGCCGCACAGGCTCCGACGTTCATAAATCCGTCTCGCGATCGCCTAAGGCCGAGCCTGCGCTAGCCCAAAATGCCGTGGCGGCTAATCTTTAAGTATTTGATTATAAAGGCACTCATTTAGAGCCACTTACGGTGGATTGCATACACAACTTGCCGGAATACCGGCAAATTATGGAGAGATAGGTTATTATTTTCACTAGAGAAATCTGGACATTTGAAGGCTAGTCACTATAATAACCGGCACGAAGAGGTGAATGGATGAAACTGCAAGAACGCATGCTGCGCGCGATCAAGCAGCGGGCCGGTAACGTGATCCTGCGCCAGGAGCTCGCGGAGCTCGGGAGTGCTTCGCAGGTCACCGAGGCACTGAAGGCTCTTCAGGCCCGCAGTGTGATCGTCCGCATTGGTACCGGTGTGTACGCCAAGACACGGCAGAGTTCGGTCACGGGCGCAATCATTCCAGCGGGAAGCCTCGAAACACTGGGCATTGAAGCTTTGCGTAAACTGGGCGTGCCTGTGGCGCCGGGAAAGGCCGCTGCGGCGTACAACGCGGGCGCCACCACACAGATCCCTGGCGCCTTTGTAGCCAACACCGGCCGTCGGCGTATCAGCCGAAGGATCTCGGTCGGCGGTCGCGCTCTGAAGTATGAGAACGATTACGGCCGAGCAGCGGCAACGGCTTGAGGACCTCTCTGCCGAAGGCCTCCTCAAGCTTCCCACTTCGATTGCGGAAAAGGATATCCACGTCACCGATTTGCTCAAGGGTCTGAGCGATATCGTTGTCGAGCACGACGGCTTCCAAAATCTCGACAAGCGCCGGGAGTCAACGCGCCACGACAGGGAGATTGTTCTTGTCTTCTCGGGAGGCACTTGCCTTTCGAAGGCGCATCGTCTGATTGGGCGGATGTCAGAAGACATTGACATCAAGGTACTTCTCAAGCCTCCGGCAACTCCCTTGAGCCCAAAATTCGGCCGGCGTTCTCGGTTGAAAATCCTCCACGACAGCGTCCTTCGCGTTTTCCAACGGCTCGACCTGCCGCTGATTAACAGTGACGGCCGTAAAAACCCACACGTCCGGGATCAACATCGGTACTGCCGCATCGGAGCGGGCTACCAATCCGGCTACGAGCCACACGCCAGCCTTCGGCCGGAGCTGCAACTTGAGTTGATAGAAAGGCCTCCGCTATTGCCCATCGAAAAGCGGACGTTCGGTTACCTCTACGAAAACCTCACCGGACTGCCTCAGACCACTGAGGTCTCGATTCATTGCATTTCCGTGAGTGAAACCGTAGCTGAAAAGGTACTTTCTCTGCTGCGCCGCTGTGCTTGGAAGTGGCGCGGCTATCAGGAAGGCGAAATGGACCAGGCCCTGGTTCGCCACATTTACGACGTGGCGCGGATAGCTGAGAACGCCTCCGGCGCTCTTGGGGAGGCCCGAGGAATCTTCGCCGCGCTGGTGGATAAGGATCGAGCAGAGTTTGAAGGCCAGAACCCTGAATTCGATGCAGACCCAGTTCAGGTGCTACAGGAGACCCTCGCTCAGGCGAAGGCTCACGGCGAGCTGCAGGCTCGCTACGAGGACACGCTGCTGCCGCTAGTCTACGAAGCGTCCTCGCCTTCCTACGCCCAGGCATTTTCTGTTTTCGAAGACGTTGCGAACAGCTTTCTGTCCTCTTGCAGCAGTGCCGCGAAGTAAAATTCACATCGCCTCGAGAAAGGGTGGCGACGCAGCCTGAAAATTGGCTACGCTAGCCAACATCGCGTCGATTCCACGTCTTGTACCTCCACGGGACGATATCTTCCAACTCATCGATACGGGGATACGGCATGCGACCCGCGCGATGTCTCCATCGGCTCGCCGCGCGCCGGTTCAAGGATCTGCCGCCATCGCAGTTGTCGCGAATAATCCTGAAGAGCCGTCAATAGCGGCTTGCTGATGGGTTTGGCCAGCCCCCGCAGATATCGGATGTGAGCGGTGGCTTTCCCTTCAACAGGCGATTGCGGGATTCGGCATGCCCTGGTCACCGAGCTGGCGAGGCCGCCAGCGGTTGGAGGCAGGGCTGTTGGTGTCGGTGGTTCCGAATTTTCCCCAGCATCTCGTCGGCGTGTTTGCGACTTGGATCAAGACGCCGTACATGCCATTGCGCTCGCGGGCTGCAATCGATGCTTTGGCCATTGCGCTGCCGCGCTTGATGGAGACACGCTGAGATGGAGTGGCGTGGTTCGTTCACGCACGCCGAATCGAGCGCGCTGCATGCAGAGTGCTTGAGCATCGGGATGCGGCATTGATCCGCCTGAAGTGACAGAAGCGGGCGCGCATGCGCATAATCGAGTGGCTCGTATTCACCGCGCAGGCAAAGATGGCATCCATGGTCAAGTTCAAGCGCCCGGACGGACAAGAGTTGCAAGGCTATCTGGCTGTTCCTGAGAGATCGGAGGGCGCTCCCGCGCTCATCGTGATGCAGGAGTGGTGGGGATTGAACGATCAGATTCGCGGTGTCGCCAACCGGCTCGCAGCGTGCGGCTATTTTGCGCTGGTGCCCGACCTCTACCGCGGGAAATCCACGGTTGAAGAGCAGGAGGCTCATCATCTGATGGAAGGGCTCAATTTCGGTGATGCAGCCACACAGGATGTTGGTGGGGCTATTGCTTATTTGAAGCAGCGTACTTCACGCATTGGCATCACGGGTTTTTGCATGGGTGGGGCGCTGACGTTGCTGGCGCTGTGCAACCATGCTGAGTTGGCTGCAGGAGTGGTGTGGTATGGGATGCCGCCGCTCGAATATATCGACGCATCCAAGATCAGGGCACCGGTGCAGGGGCATTGGGGAACCCAGGATGATTTCTTTTCAATCAGGAACGTGGATGCGCTGGAAGCGAAGTTGGCCGAGAAGGGCGTGAAGTCGGAGTTCCATCGGTATCTCGCCCGGCACGCATTTGCCAATGAGACGGCCGTGGGGCCGGGGCGGATTGCAGGGACTCAGTATGATGCGGTGTGGGCGCAGCTGGCTTGGGATCGCACGCTGACGTTTCTGGGGCGGACGCTCTGGGATTGAGAGCTGCGGCTCAATCGTCCTTGAATTGAAACACCGCGCCTAACGCGGCACCCACTGCCCTGCGATCTTGAGGGCCGCTTGCGGAAAGAGGGGATAGTGGCCTTGCTCGTCGCAATGAGGGTCTGGCGGGTGAGGCCTGCGCGGCCGGCCCCGTCGATGCGCAGGGGGCTGTTGCACGCATAGCGCACAGCTTCGGGAGCACGTGCCCTGTGATACGCATGGGCGCGATCAAAGGAAATCGCCTGCGCGACAAGAGGATAGATCCTCTCGTCAGTCGTGCCGAAACCGCGGGCCGTCCTCGGACACCGGGATATGAAAATCCGACTATCGTCTGCTCACTTCAGGCGTGCCTCGTGCGATAGTCCTCTCCGGGGCGTCATCGTGAAGAACAAGGTGCTGGGCCTGTCGTCGCAAAACATTCCCACCCCTGATTCACGGTGATTGCCCTGGAGGCTCTCAGAACGCGTCCCCGTTGACAGCCAACACTTCCTCCATCCTTCTGCAAACTCCGCTCGTTCCGCTCTAGACAACGTGGACTGCTTCGTCGTTCAGGCGCCCGTCTGTACGACTCCTGTCGGTCGAGATCCCTCGAGCCCGAGACTAGTCTCTGCGGCCTCGCTGGAAATGGCCATTTCGAAGCATGGAGGGGATTCGAAGACAAACAGGCGCCGGAGCCGTCTGCTGGGTGCTTCTCAGCGTATTGCTTGCAACTTCCCGCGGATCGTGTGCGAATGCGGTGGCGTTCGATATCCAAGCGGGGCCGGCCACCGAGAGCTTGATTGCATTTGGACATCAGTCCGGGCTGGAAGTGTATTTCCCGTTCGACGATGTAACCGGGATCAACACGCCGGCGGTGCGTGGGACGCTCGATCCTTTCGTTGCGTTGACGCGGCTGTTGGTGAGGTCCGGGCTCATATTTCGACGGGTGACCGACCGCGCTCTCATTATCTATCGGGACGAAATCCAGGTTAGGAAACCGCCGAGCGGAACGTGGCGGGGCGCCATCGCCTGGGTCAACCGGCAATGGCGAAAACTGACGACCTCGCCGGGCTCAGCGGTGGGAAGCGAGGAGATAGTCATATCAGGAGAAAGCGGCAGCCATGATCTTGTGCGTCCCGCTGGATCTCAGCGGGTGCGGATTACGAGTGAGGACATTGCCCGGTCTGGCTCTTCCACCGCGGCGGAATTGCTGAGCGCTCTGCCATACAATTTCCGCGGTGGCGCTAATGAGGACACCACATTCGGGCGCGAAGCGAAGTCCAACACGGCGTTCGGCAGCGGCGCCAACTTGTTTGGCTTGGGATCACGCGCCACCCTGATTCTGGTGAACGGCCAACGCTTGGCGCCCAGTGGATCCGCCGGACTGTTCGTCGATCTCTCCGCTATCCCACTGAACGCGGTCGATCACGTCGAGTGGGTGGACGATAGCGCAGCCGCGTTCTACGGCGCTGATGCTGTCGCGGGGGTCATCAACTATGTGTTACGCAAAAATGAGCATTCGATTGAATCAACCGGGAGCTTCGGGCATCTCGTGCACGGCGATCTGGGTCAACAAGTGCTCAGTCAAACGGTCGGGCTTCCCTGGGGCACGGGCAGCGGGTTCATCGCCTTTGAGCTCTATGAGCGGGATGCTTTGTTGGCTGCGCAGCGCGCACCGGCCACGAACGATGTCACACCCTGGGGTGGGCCCAATCTGCGACCGTTTGCAGGCAATGCAGACACAATCGTGGATACGGTTGGACATGGTTGGGGATTTCTTCCGAGGCAGGAACGTGTCAGTGCGTATGCGAACCTGACCGGCCAGGCAGGTGATGACGCCCCAGTGCAGCTGAATGCACTGTTCAGCCGCCGCGATTTTGATCTGCAGGCGCCCGGAATCACAGCCCGGCTGAATGGGCCGGGCGATGATCCTCATGGTGTCCTGCCGGACTCCCATGGTGGCGCGCCGAATGACGGCGATGCCGTAATGGTCGAACAGGGATCTGGGCGTGATCTGGCGCCGGCACGGTCCAACGGGCGCGTGGATACGGGTCAGTTTGTCTTGGGTTATGCCAACCGACACCATCAGGCGTGGAGTGTTGATGGCGATATCGGATACGCGTTCGAGAACCAGCACGGTGCAGAGGTCGCGCTCGATCCGATGCGATCAGCCGGGCCTGTACGTTATCATTCGTCTTTGACCTACGGAACGCTGAAAGCCTCCGCTCCTCTGTTTGCCTTGTGGAGCTCGGACGCGGCACTGAGCGTAGGGTTCGGCTACTGCCTGCAGGCTTTCACCTCGGAGATGGAGCCGGCTGAGTCGGTTGCGGCGCCAGACGTGAATCGTAAGCGCCGAGTTGTATCCGTCTTCGCGGAGCTCAACATTCCGCTGTGGACCGGGAGGATCCCTGGGGCGCCTCAGGAGCCACTGATGCTGTCGCTCGGCGGACGGCACGAACGCTATACCGATGTAGGTCGAGTATTCGCTCCCCAAGTCGGAATCGCCTACAGGCCGGGCACTGGCTTCTCGCTGTTCGGAACTTGGGTTCGCCTATTTCGTGCGCCCAGCCTCGCCGATGTCACCGAGTCGAATAACTTCAGTGGCCTGTACACACTCGAAGATCCGCGATCAGCTACCGGATACACCACCGCTTTGGTGTGGGGCGGCAGCAATGCAAACCTCCGGCCCGAGACCGCGAGAAGTGTGTCGTTCGGTACGGCGTACTCTCCGCAGTCCATTGCGAATCTGCAGATGGCGCTCTCCTATTTCGATTTCGTATTCAATCATCGAATTCAAGAGACTTCGGGTTTACCGCTCGATGCCCTGTCGGATCCGAAGTATGCCTGGTGGGTGACGCGCGGAATCAGTCCTACCCAGCAGGCCGCCGTTTGCAGCCGCAGTTTCTACAACGGCATCCAAAGCGAGTGCGCGACGGCGAATGTCGGTGCGCTGGTCGATATTCGGTTGCATAACTCGCAGACGCTGAAGACAAAAGGCATCCTTTTTTCAACTCATTATCGATTTGACCTTCCGCTGGGACAAATGACCTTTGGGCTGAATTCCACCTATGTCCTGAGGTACGCACTGGCGAACGCGCCGACCGACCCGCTCCAGGATCTGCGCAACACGCCGCACAATCCGCCAGGTTTCAAGTCTCGCGGTTCGTTGACGTGGAACGACCGTGACGTATGGATCTCCAGCTTCGTCAATTACCAACAGGGCTATCGTGACCCGCAGACCGGCCGCGCAGTGAGCTCCTGGACGACCCTGGATGCCACCTTGGGAGTGACGCTATCGGAATCGGGCGATCACTCTGGCCGGACGCAGATCGTCGTGCGAGGGTCCAACCTCTTCAATCGAGATCCGCCCCTGCTGATTGATTATGTCGGGCGGGGGTACGACCCCGAAAATGCGGATCCGTACGGTCGCCGCGTCACTCTCACGTTGCAGAGGCGCTGGTGAGGGCGCAGGTGCCTTTGAACGTCGTAAGCGGTCTAAAGGCCCCACCCAAAAAAAATCGCCCCGGTTTTACCCAGGGCGTTTGGTCGCTTGCTTGTGTGTGGAGGAGCGTCTTATTTTTGTTATTCGAGGGCCTGGTGTTCGGCTTTGCATCCAGCGAGTCCGAACCCATGCTTTCTTCTAAATCCCTAGCGTTCTGATTCTTCACCGTCCGGCCATATCGGCCGCTTCTGATTGTTATAGTTGCAATGGCCGTGCCAGAGCCGGCCGCCCCGCGGCGCATGTGACATGTTGTAACTGGGACGCGGTTCAAGTGTGACGCAGTGCGCGGTATGCAACCCTTCCAGTCCTCGCGCGGGTGCTGCCGCGGTCCGCTGGCGCGTCCGGGAAAATGCTCGGGGGCGGGCGGGTGTCAAGATCATCGACACGTTTGCGCTCGATGCAGCGCTCGCCGTACAGTCTCGGCGCTCTCAATTGCTTGAATACGCAGCCGAATTTGGTTTTGACCGGGGTGTAAATGAACTCGACATGGGTGCAGGCGCTGGTGCGCCTTGGGTGTGCGCGGCTCCTCTTGAATGGCGTCCTTCTGCTGTTCATAGCCACGCGTTTGGCGGCCGCGGAGAACCCAATGCCGCGCCCGAAGGAGCTCGAGCGGGATGTGCAGTTCTGGATCCGTGTTTACACCGAGGTGGATACGAATGGTGGCTTTATCCACGATGAGCATAATCTCGGGGTCGTTTACGAGAAATTGCACTTCGCGCCCAATAGCTCACCTCGCGACCGCGAGCGGCAGATCGATCAAGAGAAGGCGAAATACGCCGCCGCCCTGCGCCGGATCATCGCCACTCCGGAAGGCGCAACCCTTTCTGAAGACGATCAGCGCATCAAGGACATGTGGGGAAGCGAGGGCACCGCGTCCCGACTGAAGGACGCGGTCGATGAAATTCGATTCCAGCTGGGGCAGGCAGACCGGTTCCGCGCTGGGCTGATTCGCTCCGGTGCCTGGCAAACCCACATCGCCGAGACCCTGGCCAACCTGGGCTTGCCGGCGGAGCTCGCGGTCCTACCGCATGTAGAGTCTTCCTTTAATCCCGCGGCCTACTCGAAGGTGGGCGCTGCCGGGCTGTGGCAGTTCATGCGCTCGACCGGCCGCCGGTATATGCGCATCGACAACGCGGTCGATGATCGCCTGGATCCCTTCCGGGCAACCGAAGCTGCCGCGCAGCTTCTTGCGTACAACTATCGCCTGCTCGGGACTTGGCCGCTGGCTCTGACAGCGTATAACCACGGTGCAGAGGGGATGCGGCGTGCAAAGGAGAGTCTGGGTACCGACGACATAGTTGCGATCGTGCGCAGGTATCACAGCAAGACCTTCGGATTCGCCTCCCGAAACTTCTACGTTTCCTTTCTGGCCGCGCTGGAGATAGATCGGAATCCGGAGAAATACTTCCCGGGCGTGGAGCGGGGCGCCGAGCTGCGCTTCCAGGAAGTGATCGTCCCTGGTTTCGTACAGATTTCGTCGCTTTCGCGGGCTTTGAAGATCGACCTGCAGACGCTCCGCGAGCTCAATCCGGCTCTTTTACGTTCGGTCTGGGACGGCCAGCGACATGTCCCCAGGGCCTACCATTTGCGACTGCCGATCGATGGCGAGAAGTGGACCAGCGACCTGCTGGCCGCTCGCTTGTCACCGAATGAATTCTTTGCCGGTCAACCGGAGCCACGTCGCTACCGTGTACGCAGGGGCGACACAATTGCCAGTGTTGCCGATCAGTTCGGCGTGACCCCGGAGGCGCTTGCGCGTCTGAACCGAGTTCGAACCAGTGGAAAGCTCAAAGTCGGTCGCGTAATCAACTTGCCGCAGTCCACAACGGGTAGCGCTTCTGTGATTGCAGTTGCCGGCTCGCCGTCCGGGACCGCGGCCGCGACTACCCCATCGAAGGCTCCGGCTTTGGCGGCGAGACAGCCGTCAAAGGTACCCTCGGCCACCGTGGGCATCGGGGTTTTGAACGGCGGTGTCGAGGGAAGCGCGGCTCCCGCTTCGAGCGCCAACAGTGCAGCGGCGAGCGCGGTGGTTGGCACTTCTTCCGATATTCTCAACGGCTTGGTTGCGGGAGGCCCCGCGGCAAATGGGACGAACACTGGGTTTAGTGTCTCCACCGCAGCAGGTGAGGCTAGCGGCCCTGCGGCCTTGGGTCCCCGGCGCGGGATCATGTCCTCGCCCTCCGGCGTCTACGTTGTGCAGTCCGGAGAGTCGCTGTCCGACATCGCCTCAAAATTCGGCATGACCGAGGCGCAACTGCTGACGCTCAACGGGATCCGCAATCGGGATTTCATCTTCGAAGGCCAGCAGCTTCTGGTCACCGCGACTCCGCCTGCCGTGCTTGCTTCCACAGGCAGACCGAACGCCGCGACATCTCCCAGCGCGACGGGGGCCCCGCCAGCGAGCACGTCGGTTCCCAGCACCAACAAACCGAGCGGGTCAGTTGAGCCGGGCGCCACGACGGTTGCCGGCTCACCGGTCCCTTCCGTTGCCTCCGGAGCCGTGCCGGCGGAAGAAGCGGCACGCGAGAGCGTCGAAGAATCGAAGGCGGTTGCGAAGGCCGAGGTGCCGAGCGAAAACGCCCAGCCGGTCAGCGCCGCGCAGGCTGAAGACATCAGCCCCGCTCTGGGTCCATCTTCAGACAATCAACAGAGCGCCGACCCAACGGATTACTCCGTCGCCAAGGACAACACGATCCGGGTGGCCGCGGCCGAAACGCTCGGACACTATGCGGAGTGGCTGGGCGTGTCGGCCGCCCGAATCCGCTCAGTGAACCGAATGAAGTTCGCAAAGCCCGTCTTGATCGGTCATCGCATCAAGCTCGAGTTCGGCCGTGTATCGCGGGAGCAATTTGAAGAAAAGCGGCGCGAATACCACGTCGAGCTGCAGGCCACCTACTTCGCCGAGCATCGCATTGTCGGCACCGAGGTCTATATCGTGCGCAAAGGCGATGCGTTGTGGAACGTGACGCAGCGGTTCGACCAGTTGCCGATCTGGCTGCTGCAACAGTACAACCCGGATGTCGATCTGGCTGACTTGAAGCCAGGCACTCAGATAGTCATGCCGCGCGTCGAGAACGTCGTTGCCGCGCCCGGTTGAGAGAGGGTGCCGCGCTCGCCGACCCATTGATAGTCGCGCACCCGCCGACCGCGGCCGTGCGGGCATCTCAACAGCCGCACGTTGAGCTCGCGAGCATCCGCTAATGAACTGCAGACAAATGTATCGAGGAATCGGGTCCGCGGTTGATCGCACGCAATTGGAGCGTGCGTTCTACCGCGGTCGCAAACGTTCCCGGATCGTTAGCGCTAAAGGTTCCCCCGAGCCGTAGACTTGCGATGCCTGGATCGTCAATGACGATCCGCTGACGGTTGTAACGGTTGAATTCGGCGATGGCCTCACTCAGCGTCTCTCCTTCGAAGACCAATAGTCCATTACACCATCCCAGTTTCCGTTCCAATTCATGCGGCGACAGCGGCCGCGACTCGAGCTCCGCCGCGGTCGCACCATGTGTTATGCGTGCGCTATTCCCTGGTCGGAGCGTGATTGGCAGCGGCACTGTATTGGACAGCGTTTGCGACGGCGCCTGCCGCCGCGCGAGAACTGGTGCTACGGGTCGCGCATCGACCTTTGAGACGTTCACCGCGCCCGTCATGACAACGATGCGTGTGTCACCGGCGCCAGCACGATAGACCGAGAACTCCGTGCCCTCATCCTCAATCCGGGCATCATCCGTGACGACGATAAACGGACGATGCGGGTCGTGTTTGATGGTAAACAGCGCTTCACCCTCGGTTAGCCGAACTTCACGGAACCGTGGGGTCAAGTTAACCCGGACCTGCGTTTGCGTATTGAGATGGATCTGCGATCCGTCTTTCAAGGTGATCAACCGGCGTTCGCCCACTTCGGTGGAATACGTCACGGTGGCAGCATTGAAGCGTTCCATTGCTACAGGGAACACCACCATAAACGACAGAATGGCTACCGCCCAGAGGGGGCGGTAGCCGCGCCGGGGTGACATGGACGGATTCAATGAGCTGCGATTGCGTCCGGCACCACCAGACTGGCGTATGTTCAGGCCTGAGGCCGAATGGCGGACGATCGATGTAACGGTGGCGATCTCGATTGACCTTCGGGGCACCCGTAGCTGACGTCGCGGATCAATAGATGCCAATTTGCGATAGGTCTCCACCGTCTCTAGAAATCCCCGCACATGAGCCGGCGATTTCGATAGCCATTGGCAAAACGCGGCCTGAGACTCTCTATCCGCCGCTTGGAGCTCATGAGGGTGAGGCTCGCACTCCGTAACTCTGACCATCCATTCCGCGGCTTCAATGTCGATTCGAGCGTCATTGTGATGCTGCTTGTCCATGATGCCATCCTTGTTCAAGGCCCCTGATGTTGATGTCTGTCGAGATGAGCTCCAGCTCAACGCAACTGTCTGTGCAGGTCTCCTGGTGGCGAAATCGCCAAGTGATCGATCGTTTGAGTATTCAATGTGGCTCCAATGCAATCGGGTCCGGGCCGCACTTGCACGGCAGATGGCATCGAACATCCCACTTCGTGTGTGCGTCCTCGCGCCAGCGATCGTCAGCGCGGCTGTACGATCCAGAGGTCTCCATTGGATTGCACCGATAACGAGGGGTCCTTGGAGAGATACATGATCAGCGCTTGCGGATGGTCGGCACTGAAGGTGCCGGATAACCGCTTTCCGCGAAGCGCATCCCCCTCAATATGGATCTGCGTCTGGTTGTACCGATTAAATTCATCGGCGACCTCCGCCAACGTGGCACGGCGAAATACGAGTTGACGCTGGCGCCACGCCACAGCATTGTTGACGTCGCCTGCCAGATGTTTTATTACCTGACCGTTGGTAATGCTCGCTTCTTCCCCCGCGGCCAGCGTCTGAGCGGGCGCGCCGGTGTTAGTGGGTGAAGACGGCACGGCAGCGGTTCCGACCGGTCTGGAGGGACGCCAATCGTTGATGGGATCCGGGGACGGAGACGCCGATCCCGCCTCCGCCGGCGCCGTGTTGCTCGCTGCGACCTGCACGACGCCTTCGACAACCGCGACCTCCGTGCCAGTCGACCGCCGGTACACATCAAACTGAGTGCCGATTGCCCGAATGCTCGCTGTGCCGGTGTCGACGATGAACGGTCGAGCCGTGTCATGCTCGACCACAAAGAGCGCTTGGCCCTCCAAGAGTCGTACCTGGCGCACGGTCTTGCTGAACTCGACGTCCAGTCGGGAGTGCGTGTTCAGATAGACGACGGATCCATCATCCAAGCGCCAGGAGCGCTGTTCACCGACGCTCGTAACATAATGGGGCTTGGAATACAGAGGCCAACCCAGGATCAGCGCGATGGCTACCATGGTAGCGGCGAGCGCAGCACCGGCAATGAGTCTTCCTCGCCATTTCGGACGACGTTCGGACATGGGCGCCATGGACGCCGCATCCGGCTCGGAGGCACGCGCGTCGAAGAGCGGCACCACATTTGCTGCTGGGTTGTCGAGCAAGCTGCGGACGTCAATCTTTTTACTACTGTCGATGCTTCCCAACTTTTCGAAGGTGGCTGCCGTCTCGAGGAACGTCTCCAGATGGCGGCGGGACTGTGTCAGCCACGCATAGAACTCGGCTCGAGGGGCCGCAGGGTCGGCATCCGGTTCATCTTGCGTCGGGCCCGTATCAGTCAGCCGCACCAGCCAATCCGCGGCTTCCGCACTGAGCTGGGTATCAGATATCGGTTGTGTTGAACTCATGTTGCCGTCCTTTCAAGGCGTGCGGTCGCGATCGACCGAGGCGAGATGAGTCTTGAAATGGGCGAGGGCGCGCGCCACGTACTTCTTAACGGAGTGGATGGACACTCCCATCTCCTGCGCAATCTCCTGGTAAGACATTCCGTCGCGGCGTAACAGGATGATCGCCGTTTGGCAGGCCTGAGGAAGCTGGCCAAGGATGCGCTGCAACTGCTGCTCGTTGCTCAATTGCTCGCTGATGTCTCCCGCCCAGAGTCGGCCCGTGCGCCCCGTCAGCCAATCCAGCGTCTCGTTGTCGGTGCTGATCAGGCGCTGTTGCTCCTGGCTGGCGCGCTGATTGGCGCGGTTCACCACGTGCCATGCGATTCTGTAAAGGTAGTCCAGTGGCTGACGCAGCGTCTCCGTGGGGGGGAAGCGTAGTAGCTGGACGTAGATCTCGTGGACCAGATCCTCTGCATTCTGTCCGCTGTGACGGCGGGCGAAGAAACGCCGCAGCTCCGCCCGGTACTGCTGATAGACCTCGCCCAGGGCGTCCCCCGCGATCGTCGACTCTGTTTCTTTCTGGTGCACTGCCACGAGAACCCTACCGGTTAACAGCCTTGTATAAGAGCAATCGAGGCGTGCGTTTTGGGTAAGCTAAATGAAATAAAAAGTGAATGAAATCACGTACCCAATATGACCGGGCCCCTCGCTCTTATGAGGCCGATGCATGAAGCATCTGAATTCCACTGCAAGGAGCAGCTCCAACATACTCATAAGAGAACAGAGGTCTGTCATGATGCGGTCACACTGGGCGGGACTTGGAGCACTGATGATGCTCGGCGCGATGACGATTGCGTCAGGACAGGAGTCTAAATCCTCCCAACAGCGGGTGGCGCGAATTGACAAGCTGAATCTGAACATCCAAGCCAAGCCGTTGGATGAGGCGCTTGGAGATCTTGCGCAGGAGTCGGGGCTGCACATCATGCTCTACTCCGAGCTCAGCCAGGGAATCACCTGTCCAGCCATTCGCGGGAGCCTCACTGCCGATGAGGCGTTGAAGCTGATGCTGGCTCATACTAACTTGAGGTTTGAGTATCTCGATCCGCAGACGGTGGCGGTGCTCTCAGAATCAGCTAACGTAACGAGCAGAACCGGCGAACACAGCATAGCCCAGCCCGAAACCCGGATGGCTGCGAAAGCGATGCCACATTTATTAAGTTCAACATCCAGTAATTTGCCGGTAGCGATTGTCGATAGCACAGACAATATCTCTGGACCATCGAGCTCTGATAATAAGATTGGCTCTCTCGAAGAGGTTATAGTAACTGGGACAAACATTCGGGGTTCCGCACCGGTCGGTTCGCCGATCGAAACATTCAACAGAGAAGATATTGAGCGCTCGGGTGTTGCGACCCTTGGGCAGTTCATTCAACTGCTCCCCCAGAATTTCAACGGAGGTCCCGCCCCAGGGACCGCGACTTCCATAAATCAAGACGCGCGAGATAATGTCGGCGGCGGATCCTCGGTGAATCTGCATGGCCTCGGCGGAGGTACTACACTGATACTCTTAAATGGCCACCGCATGGCCCCTTCTGGGATCAACGGATCATTTGTCGATATTTCAATGATCCCAGCCACGGCCATCGCTCGCGTTGATGTCGTGGCCGATGGCGCCTCTGCGATATATGGCTCGGACGCGATAGGCGGTGTGGTGAATTTCACGCTGAATGACTCTTATGAAGGTGCTGAAACCTCCGTGCGTTACGGAGCGGCGTCGGGCAACACCGCGAACGAGTGGCGTGCAGGTCAAATCGTCGGAACGCATTGGGATGGCGGCGGGATCATGGGCGCATATGAGTTCTATCAGCAGGCGGCACTTCGTGCGAGTGATCGTAGCTTCGCGTCAGACTCGCCGGTTCGAGGCACGACATTGCTGCCAGAACAGAAGACGCACAGTCTACTCCTAAGCGCAGCCCAGGCGATTGGAGATCGTCTGAGTATCACGAGCGACGTCCTGATCGGTAGGCGGGCTTCGAACTCCGAATATCTTGACTTAGCCCCGAATTTTCCGGAGTACAACGTAGCACGAACCGATCAAGCGAATGCTGCGCTCGGCCTACACTACAAACTATCGTCGACTTGGAACGCTGACGTTACCGGAGTCTATAGCAGAAACAAAGTCAACTATGACAATGAACCAGTTGTGGAGTCAGGAGATACCTCTGCTGCCGGGAAATCCCTCAGCGATGCTTACTCCGCGGAGGCCCTGTTGGGCGGGAGTATATGGTCTCTTCCGGGCGGTGACTTGCGTACAGCGTTTGGAACGGGATTCCGGCGTGAGAATTACGGATTGGACACCGTTTCCGGTACGTCCGACCACTTGCATCGGGAGACTGGGTACCTGTTTGCGGAGGCTCTCGTACCTGTCATTGGCGCGCACAACAAGATTCCCGGTATCCATCGCCTCGAGCTCTCGTTCGCAGGCCGTTACGACCATTACAGCGACTTCGGTCACTCAACGATCCCGAAAGTGGGATTGGTACTGGCTCCGATGGAATCATTGTCTTTCCGAGGCTCCTTCAGTCGATCGTTCAAGGCGCCTTTGCTTGAAAACCTGGTCGAACAATCAATCTTGGTTCTTTTGGAAGCCCCAGACCCATTTTCGTCAACCGGTCAGTCGCTGTCTCTAATCAGTGTAGGAAACGGAAATGCCCGTCTACGTCCGGAAAAATCGCGTAACTGGACCGCCGGTTTGGATTGGACGATTCCGGGCCTTCCTGTCATGGTCGCTCTGACTTACTACGACATTGACTTCTATCATCGGATCCAACGGCCCACGGATAATGCATTCGTAGATGTCTTGGCAAACCCTGCCGCGTTTGGTTCAGTTCTGATTCGCAATCCAGCCGCCGCGTTCAGCGCTTCGCAGATAGCGCATGCCGATCAGTTTTTTGATGCATACGGATTGCCTTATGCTCTTACCGATATTCAGGCATTTATCGACGGCCGGATCAATAACGTCGCTGTACAGCACCAGTCTGGCGTTGATTTGACGATGAATGCGCACTTTCCAGCGCCAGTAGGCCAGTTTGAGGCGGCCCTCTCTGGGACCTATATTCGGCGCTTCGTGCAGTCCCTGACACCGAATTCACTGAGCGTTGACGTTCTCAATCACGTGGAAGCTCCGATCAACTACCGTGCGCGGGGTCAGGTGACCTGGATATGGGATGGTTTCAGCGCCACATCCGCGGTCAACTATGCTAACCACTATACCGACATTGGTGTGACACCCAATGTGCCTGTCAGCTCATTCACGAGTTTCGATCTGCAACTGCGCTACCAAGTTCCGCCCCGTTCCCAGTCTCGATCGTATCTGGACAATGTTTCGGTATCTCTAAGCGCCCGCAACTTGTTCGATCGAGCACCTCCCTACACCGTCAGTACGCCGGACAAAAGGGGATACGATCCATCAAACGGAGACCCGCTCCGCCGCGTCATTTCCCTTGACCTATCTAAGCGTTGGTGACCTCCATAGTCATCCGCGGCGTCGTCGAAAAATCGGATGAAAGCGCAAGCATGGTGGCACGCCGCCATCCCGCAGGGAGTCATATGTAATCAGCATGGATGGCCTCATTAACCATCGGTAGACATAGCTTACCCAATCTCGCCCTATCGATCGCTCTTATATCGTCATGGAAGATGTATATCGGTATCATCGCAGGCTGCAAGACAGATGCCCCGTTGGGAAGGCGTTGGTCCAGGCGAGGTCTCCAGTCGGACGATGCGTGGATTGGTTGCTGGTCGCATGGTTGATTGCACCGTGGGCATGCAGCACGGCAGCGGCTGCAACCGGCTTGGGTGAACGGGCGTTCACTCTCAAAGACCTGATCGAGTGGCAATACATCTCCCCGGTTCTTGATGGACGAGATGAATGGGACGAACGCACAGTGGCATCACTGTCACCGAAGGGCGATCAGTTCGCCGTAAGGACCACGCGGGGCGACCTATCACTTGGCGCGGTGCGAGATCGGATTTTCATCTACAGCACAGTCTCGGTGACAGCCTACTTAGGCCGTGGCAGCCAGAATCCAGTGCCGACCCCAGTAGCGAATTTTGAGCGCGCTCCGCCCACAGAGGACCATCAAACGGCCTACGTGCGTTGGCTCAGCAATGCAGAACTTGCCTTCATTGGTCACGCAGATAACGGCACCAGTCAAGTGTTTGTGGCGGATACTCATACGCACCAACTTCATCAAATCACGAGCAGCCCCACCGACATCACGTCGTACGCGATGGCCGGAGAGCGTCTGATCTATTTCGCTGCAAATGTCGATCCGCGACCGCGGACCATAACGGCAACGGACTACACCCTTCCCGGGGAAATGATAGCCCCCTCCACCAGTGCGTCAGCATCGACCGTTAGCCTTTTTGTCGCCGCTCGTCATCAAGCGGGGACGAAGTCCGTTGCTTTTCCAGCCGTTCGCCTCAGGCAAAGTCTGCAGAAAATATGGATTTCTCCGTCGGGAAAGTTGGCCGTTGTCAGGTTGCCTGCCATTGATTGGCCATTGTATTGGCAGGATTATCGGATTCCTCACTGCGATTACCTTTGCTTTACTCCCGATCGCCGCACCAAGGACTCAACGTCGTATCAACTTTGGAACCGGCAGCAGTTCTATTTGGTCAATCTCGACACGCTGATCGTACACAAATTAGTCGACGCCCCGACGGGGACACTTGCATTTACTGGTGCCCCTTCAGAGGTGTTTTGGATGAAGGGGGAAAAGAGCGTCATCCTTTCGACCACGTACCTGCCCCTGAAGGATGTTGATGAAGCAGAGAGAGCACGGCGGGTTGCCCGCCCTGCAATTTCGGAGGTGGAGATTGATTCGGGTCAGGCCAACGCAATAGTTTGGGATTCGCCATCCCCCGGGCACGCCGATGCGGCAGGGAATACTCACCACATCGCTTCCGAGGAATGGAACCCAGACAAGCAGTTGCTTAAAGTGTGCCGCAATGTCGGCGGTGCGTCGCCGGTATGCAGCGAACATTGGAAATCGGGATCCACCTGGAATGAATCTAAAGGCAATGTGAAGGCACGAGAGCCTTTTACGACGCAAATCCAACAGGGTCTGAACACACCGCCGCGGCTAACCGTGACCGGTGGAAAATGCCGATGTCAAAGAGTTCTGTTAGACCCCAATCCGCAGGCACCGGAGTTTTCCTTTGGTACAAACGAGGTGTACGAGTGGACAGATCAGTACGGTCTGAAGTGGCAGGGAGGCTTGGTGCTGCCCCCGCGGTACGTGCCGGGTAAACGCTATCCATTGATTGTTCAGACTCATGGGTTCGATCCGCACTTCTTTCTGCTCGACGGGCCCGATGATTACCATACGGGCTTTGCTGCTCAGGTTTTCGCGAACGCTGGATTTCTCGTTCTGCAGGTAGGGGAGAACTCTGGGATTGAGGAAACGAAAACCGAGGCGAAGCGCTACGCCGAGGGATTTCGTTCTGGCATACAAAGTCTCGTTACGAACGGTATGGCCGATCGAGAGCGGGTTGCGGCGATCGCCTTCAGTCGAACCGGAATGGGTGTGCTCCAGCTCATGGCGGATTATCCTCATGAACTCGCCGCAGCGGTGATCGCAGACGCGTTCATTAACGGGTATGCCGCGCAGGTTGGTATCCCTAGGGGCTACACCGATCTTCGAGCGCAATGGCGAGCGGCCGGAATCCTCAGCTTTTTTGACATGCCGTTCGAGAAATGGTGGAACAGTACACCAATGTCCAAACTCGGAACGACCCAAACTCCAACCTTAGTGCAAACAATCGATGCAGATCAAACTCTCGCTAGTTGGGAGCTCTACTCGACGCTGCGCGGATACGGTCGGCCGGCAGAGCTCCTGTATCTTCCCCACGGGTCTCATGTGCTTTTCAACCCGGCGGATCGGGTAGCCTCTCAGGCGCGAAGTCTAGATTGGCTACGCTTTTGGTTGCGGGGCGAGGAGGACCCATCAGAACTCAAGCGTGAACAGTATGCAAGGTGGCATCAGCAGCGCAGTAGTTGGGTGGATTCGCAGGCCCACTTGTCGCAGTCCTTGGGATCAATCCGAATTCAGTAAGAACACTTGGTGTCGAACGATGATCCTCTGTAACCACCGTTTGGCTCATGTGGGGATCGAGAAATCGGTTAAAGTGAAATCCAGTTGGAGCAGCCGCCGGGTCTTAAACACAGAAAACCGTTTGGACAAGAGCGGATCAAAATAATCCCTCAACAGGGGTGGGCGCGGTGTCATCGCCAACCGCTCCAAGTCGTGACGGCTGCCGGGCAGGCCGACTAGGTCCAAATCATCATCGCTATTGATACGATAGACCAGGCAGGGGGCATGAGTGGCCCTCAGGGAGCGGAGGCCACAGGCTCGATGCGTCCCGTTTAAGAGAACCAGACGTCGGCGTAAGTATATCGCGGTCATGAAGTTGGCACTGAATCCGACAAATACAGCGAGAACAGAATGCGCCCTCCCATAGGGTCTATAGCCACTCACATTTTCTATATCTAACGGTACGGCGCCCAGCACGCGCAAATCATGAGACGTGGAAGAGAACTGAAATGAGCTCGCACTGAGTGCTGATACCTTTAAGGGCGAAGGAACGCTTGTCCGGCCCGCGATTAGGTCGACAAGCTGTTCGGGCGTGGGTCGGAGGGAAAGGCTATGTTGGATGTGCTCTACAAAGGTCCAGTTGGCAACGCGCTGCCATGGGATCAATTGATCCAACTTGACTGATGTCCACTGATAAGGAAGAACCCCGATACTGCGCCTGATTGCAGGGTCTTCCAATTTGCTCTCCGCCAGTTGGTGCAATTCCTCAGAGACGGGCGTCAGCTCTGGAACTTCTACATCTTCGAGCGCTGTTGTTTGCTGTTCGAGGATCCTCTGATTTGCTGCCCTCCAGTCATGCAGTAGATCGTGATCGTCCAAATGTTGTCCATCCACAGCATTTGCCTTCACAAAGCGAAGATATTCCTTTATTGGAGGATGCCCCAAAAGTGCCACGTATGCGTCTGTGTCATTGGCTGCCATTTGCCATTGCTTTCCGTTCATGCGGCAGATGCAAAGGCGGTTCGAGTGCGCCAAAGCTGTAGCCAAACCTCAATCGCAAGGTAGTGCCAGAGCCGAACAAGATCTTTCATGATGCCTGAAGGTCGGTCGGACAGAGCTTCGATCACCTTTTTGCGATCGAGAAGACCGTGCTCAACCAGTTCTCCCTCTATCAACAGGGTTCGGACAAAGCTGATGTTGCCCCTCAACTGCGATACGATATGCTCTTCAAGTCCGCCCTTTGACCGGCGGAATATGATTTCTTTGGGAACATCGTGCTCGAATGCGCGACGCGCAGTTACTCGGTCCCAGCCGCCGCGCGTGAGAATGTAGGTTGGAATTGCCAGCACAGCTTCCATCAACGGCTGGGACGCCAATGGGTAAATGCTCACGGGCTCTCCAGGCTGCGCGAGTGCAGGATAGTAGGGGAGTGGATTGGTCAACCCATAGAGGTGCTTTTGTTTTCCCGGCCCAAGGCCAGCGTCGGGCTCTTCCCAAGGCAGCAGGTCCTCCTGGCGCAAGGCGTTCATGATGTCGACGTTGGCCAATGTATGGCGCTTAATAGTTTCCTCAACCACGTCCCAGCGGTTGCGGGGCAGCGCTCCCCTAAGAGCTCCTTGCAACACCCGCCACACAGATAGTCCGTCCAATTCTGCCGCGTTGTGGAGCACTTCGAGCAGTTCTCCGCCAATTCCGTGTCGCCGGACATAGTCCGTCGCCGTGGCTTCCGCTCCAATGTTGTGGAACGCCTCGTCTCCTCGCACCCCATTTAGGATCGCCGTAGCTGAATACTTCGACGCAATATCAGCGAGAACGGGACCATATTCAATTCGGTTAAAATAGGTTTGAGGCCGCTCAGAGACCGCGGCCGTGAGAGCCTTCGAGAAGTCGACTGCGGGGTTGCGCAGATGCTCGATCAATTTGAACCCGGCGCGTCGGGCCGCGAGCCGCGCGTATTCACGTTCGTCACTGTCCGCACCCTGAGAAAATTGATTGAGTGCAATCACCGTAGGATGCGTTGGCGCGTTTGCAAGGCAACTGGCGACAATAGATGAATCTAAACCGCCAGAGAGATCCAGCAGAACTCTATCATGTGTCGAAGCCCACCCATGCACACTCTTTCGGGTCGCCTCTCTGAGTGTAACCACCGCTTGCGTGCCGTCCTCGACTTGGTGGGATTTTGCGACTCGCACGGGGTCCCAGTAGAACTGCGTACTAATAGCATCGCCGTCGAAATGAGCGCACTCCCCGCAACGAACCTCGCGCACGCCATTCAAGCCGGTTTCCTGCGGCATCACCAGGCGAGTCAGCATGTATTTGGCTACAAAGTCCCAGTTGACTGTGAACCGATGACGCTCGAGCTCCAGAACATCTTCCACGCGAGAGAAAATGATGCGCACCCCATTGAACGTCGTGATCAGGCACGGAAGATGACCGAGCGGACTCCGAAATACCGACGTTCTGCAGATGGTCGGATTCCTGAATATTGAAACGTATGATCCCCAATGGGAGTCGACAAGACTGCGGCCGTCAGATCTCACGATTGCTAGGCTGTCTGCCTCATCCAATCGGTTTAATTTACAAAATGAATTCGCTCGATCACCGCTGTCGTGGTTGAGCAATGTTCCGAATATCGCCCCCTCTTGGCCGCAGAGGGTGTATGTCACTGCCGAATATTCGTCTTCTCCGGCGACATATGCATAGAGGCCCCGACATTGGAGCACCGCGCGAAAGTCCTTGAGTCCAAGCATTTGTGCATTCAGTAAGCCCATATCTCGAACGTCGGCGGGTCGATTACCATCAAACACAAAGGCGATGTAGCGGAACATTTTGCAACCCTCATTAGGCAGACAAGATGGGTACAAAGCGGCGCGTGACTTCCACCGTGGCGTTCAGCGCCCAATCTCCGGTTTGCACCCAGGCATGCGCGGAAAACGGTGCGGTGCGAACACCGAAAACACAATGGGGGAAGAGGTTATACGCTGACATGAATTCCAGAAGAATCAAAGAATCAAGTAGGCAGAGGCCGGTCCAAGAGTAGAAGAACGGTCTCAGGTAGAGGAATATGCGAGCAAGCTCGAGCATCTCATCGAGGTCTACAGCATCGGGGCGGTGGACATACTTGTCCCTGCGCGTCTGGACGCGGTTTATTATGTGCTCCAGAGTTCGGCGGCGCATGGAGTATCGGCCCCATGCGATGGCGCACAGTAGATTGAGACAATGGCCGGGCGATATGTGGGGTGGGCGCGCTGTGAAGTCATTGTACAGGCAGTTAACGACTTCTGGGACACGAGTACGACTTGCGGTGACGTCGCTGATGCTGCCTGGTTCGAGTAAGTCCTCATTGACGAGAGTTGTTGCTAACTCGTCAACGTCGTGTCTGTCAAAATCCAAGTTTGTATGAATAGAGGGAGGCTCAGGCCAGCCTTTAACAACATGATACAGAGCCAACGCCTGCTGCTCGCTCAGTCCTATGTATTTGTCCTTGCGCACATCCAGAATTACCGCTGCATCCGCAGTGAAGCAGGCATAGACATGCGCAGGTAGGGCGTAAGTTTGCATCATTGAAGCTCCGAAAATCGAACGCAAAGCAGATTGAGTAGACGCCAGGCTCCTTACTCGGAGACTTCCTGATGTTTGGCGGATCCAAAAGGCATCGTGATGTGTTTGAGCTGCGAGCTCAACACGACGGAAGGGTACGCAGCGCAAGCTGCGCTGCGTACCCTGACCAATTACGAAAGCCTGGTCTGGGGCACATTGATTCCGTCAAAAAGTGCGCCCCTCTTGGCCTTGGTCTCTGTGGAAGCGGTGCCCAGAGTGACGATTTCGCTGAATTGGTTCATCACAATCTCCTTGTCAAAGTTCAGTTACAAACTGTTTGCCGTCCGCGGTGGCGTGGCGAAGATGTAATAGGTGATAGGGCGTGTCAAGCCGCCCTCTTGGAAGTTCTGCCAATTGAACCAGCGTTGAGGGTGACGTGGAATACATGCGTGACGTTCCAGCTATTCGGCCAATGTCAGACACCGATATGCGGGTGTCGACGTAATAACTGGATTCAAATGCTTACGTCGCAAATGTACCGAACTGATCACGCCTCGTTCGATTCCGAACAGGTGCCCCCCTTTTATCGGCACGGTTCTTTGAAGCGAATTCTTTACTGAAAAAGATACCACCTACGATAGATTTCGGCGGGTCGGAGCAGGGAGTTGTTGGATTATAGCGATCCGTCTGAGGATCTGGAGAGCCAATGATAGTTGGTCAATGGTCAATATTTGGGGTCAGTGGCGCCCAAGATAATGAGATTTGGGTTCGGGCCCGCTCCAGGCTTTGGCAGAATCCGTACGCTGTTTTGCGAGATAACCGCCTTCACAAACTGGTCGGGGTCCTTCGCGGCGAAGATCCCACCGACGTGCAAGTGAGGGATCCGGGGATCAATTATCACAATTTGCTTTGCGTTATAGCGGTTGAATTCGGCTGCCACTTCTTCTAGCGTCTCACCAGCGAACCACAAGGTGCCCTCAGTCCAACTGAGCCTGCGCTTCAACTCCAGTTCCGGCACGGTGTGAGTTTCGGGGTTTGATGCCTCGTAGGCTTTGAATTCCGCCGTCTGATTGGCAGTGAGAATGGTCGGCTGATCCTCGGGCTGCTTCGTGGTCGCCGCAGTTGCGGGGTGGGGACCCTCGGAGAACACCTCAACTGAACCTTCCGCCACAGACACTGTGGTGGTGCCATCGTGCAGATAAATGCTGAACCGAGTTCCCGCATCTTGAACGATTTTCCTACCGACCCGGACGCGGAATGGATGGCTCGGATTATGAGTGACGTCGAAGAGCGCTTCGCCAGCCAGCAGTCGGACTTCGCGTAGCGGGCCTGAGAAGTCATCGACTTCAAGGCGAGTACGGGTGTTGAGACGAATCGTGGTGCGATCAGGCAAGGTGATGGAGCGAGTCTCGCCGATTCCGGTAGCGTAGAAGGTCGGGGAGGTTGCAGGCCCATGGAGTACGAACAGGACTCCGCCGAAGAGAGATACTCCGAGCAAGATGGCAACCCAGGACCATGGACCACGCCGAGTCTTCGGCACCCAGTAGCTGCGGGACGAAGCCCAATCGCTTGGCGAAAGAGGCGCAGAATTGCCGGAACCGGGTGCTTCCCGAATGGGAACCACATTGTTGGGAGTGCGATCCATTAGCCGGCTGACCTCGATCTGACGGTGAGGATCCATCCCGCCCAGTACGGTGAAAGTTGCATCGACCTCGAGAAAGGCTTTCAGGTGCTCCGGGGAGGAGGTGATCCACTGGAAAAATGCCGCCTGAAGAGTCGATCGCTCCGTGGCAGAAGTGCCGGGGTCAGGTCGTCCCGCCAATTCCGTAAACCACTGAGAGGCTTGCGCCTCGATCTCATCGGGTGGTTGTGATTTCATAAGTCGTCCTGTGCGTCAGGGCAGCGGGCCAGATTCAACCAGCGCGCAATGACTGTTTACTATTGTCAGTATTGCGGTCTGAGTTTACGGAAGGGATCTCGCTCGCAGCAGCCCTCCCGAGATTCCGGGACTCGTTGCTACTCTGTCCAGTTCGGCTTCCCTATCTCACCCTCAGGTGCGTAGCCAAACGGTATTGCGCCAAATTGCTGCGTCGCATGAGCGCGCAAACCCCCGTGCGCTTCCGATTAAGAGCACTTGAGCGCGTCATTTTGGGTATCAATTCCGGCCCCAAAATCTCCACAACAAACTTACCCAATCTGCGGTGCCTGGGCGCTCTTATAACGGACACAAGGAATTCGCGTTCAAAGGGAGGGCCGCACTCTGGAGAAGCTGAAAAAGCGGGGGATCATGATGAAGTCGTCTCAGCAGCGTTGGCGTGGAGCAATAATCGTATTGTCGGCGCTCATGACAGGTATTGCCGAGCGCGCTGTCGCCGCAGAGCCCGCCGGGAGGGTCGTCAACGAGATTACAATCGAAATTCCACCGCAGGCGATCGAGGCTGCGCTCATGGAATTCAGTCGGCAGACCGGCCTGCACGTCATGTTGTATTCAGATTACGGTAGAGGCATTACCTCTCCACGGCTGTCCGGCAGGTACACCCCCGCGAAGGCGCTTGATGCTCTGCTCGCGCACACGGGCTTGCGATATGAGTACTTGGATGCGCAGAGTGTAGCGGTATTTTCCGATAAGCCCGCGGAACATGGTCCTGCAGCCGCCTCCAGGAACATGCGGATCGAGGGGAGGGGATTTCAACGGTTGGCCGACGTCTCAAGTGGGCCCGCCCGTTCCGCGGTAGCATCGGATTCATCTGAAACAGCGCTTCCGCCCGACAAAGACCCAACAGAATCGAAAAGGAACATTCCAGAAATTCTGGTGAAGGGATCGCGCGTGCTTGACATGGACATCAAGCGCACCTCCGACGACTCTCAACCCTATGTGGTCTTCTCCAGGGCTACGATTGAACAGTCGGGTGCCCAGGACCTTCAGGATTTCCTCAAAAACCAGCTCACGATGAATGCGAGCTCCACGTCCCCAAGCCAAAGTCCGCTGACAGCGGGCAGCAATAGCAGCAGCATCAACTTACGGGGGCTGGGAGCCAATCAAACTCTAATCCTGATCGACGGCCACCGGATCGCGGGTTACAGTCAAGCCGATGGTTCCATGCAGCAGCCGGATATCAACGGCATCCCGTTGTCCGCGATCGAAAGAATCGAGGTTCTCCCGACGACCGCGTCGGGCATTTACGGCGGAAGCGCAACGGGTGGGGTCATCAACGTCATCCTCCGCCGTGATTATTCGGGCGTCGAGACTAAACTAACATATGGGGGATCTTACGATGGGGGTGCGTCCAGTCGGCGGGTAGATGTCAGTGCCGGTACGAACCTCGAGGGCGGTAAGACGAACCTCATGATCGCCGCCAGCTATTACGACTCGAATCCTCTTCTTCTAAATCAGCGCAACTTCGCACAGCGAGGGCGAGCATTTATCCTGTCCAATGATCCGGGCTACTTCTACAGCGCCTTCGCGCCCCCGCTCGGGGCTACCACGAATATTCAAAGCTTGGATGGTTCAAACTTAACCCTAAAGCCATCCTTGGGGGGCGGAGCTCTAAACTCCCCGATCACCCACATTCCCGCCGGGTACGCAGGCGCCGCTTCCGATAACGGTGCGGGGCTCGTTGCGAGCTCCGGCAAATATGACCTGGGTCTCGCGAACACCCCGGAGAGCCTCGGGGGCGGACAGCGCAGCCTGCTGAATGACGCAACGGTTGAATCAGTGATTACCACTGTTCGGCGCGAATTCACATCGTATCTGAGTGCATTCGTCGAATTGGATGCATCCAACAACTCAGGGTATGCGCGATTTTTTGGCGCGCCACAGCCATTCACAATTCCAGCCTCCTCGCCTAATAATCCATTTAACCAAGACATCCAAGTCACAACGCCCGCGTTTGGCGCTGAGGGAACCGCGGAGACCACCAACTATAATCGTAGAGCAGTCGCCGGGGTGATTGCGAAGCTGACTCACGAATGGAAAGCGGAAGCTGACTACACTTGGAATCGAACTCGATACTTCAGTTCATCGCCAGGCGGGCTCAGCGCCGGCGCTGGCGATGCAGTAGCTTCGGGGTCTCTGGATGTCTTGCGAGATACGAATGTGTATCCAGTCAACTTTTCGCAGTTTGTTCAGAATCCAGCGGTATCGTTGCCGACCTACACGACTCTTAAGGATGCCACCCTGCGTGTGGCCGGGCCGTTACCACTGAAAATATTTCCGGGAGGAGATCCCACGCTGTCAGTGCTCGCGGAACATCGCGATGATTCGGTAAGTGGCACCACTCAAATCCTGCAAGGTTCGTCGCTGTTTGTTCCAAGCCGAACGCAGTCTATTGACAGTGTCTACTCGGAACTGCAGCTCCCGATCATCTCACCGTCAAACAATCTTGCATGGGTCAAGAAGCTTGATCTTCAACTCGCGGCTCGATGGGACGATTACAAGGTTACAGGATCCACCAATGGTGTGGATCCGAGCATGATCTCGGAGGTGACGCGCGTTACCGCTCGGACCTCGTCCACAAATCCGACGCTCGGGGTTCGCTTTCAACCGACCTTGGATCTGACATTACGCGCGAGCTACGGCACAGGCTTTCTGCCTCCCGGAGTGAACCAGCTTGCACCTCTGTTCGCGCCCGTTAAAGTACCCGGTTCACTGCTGGGCCTTACGGATCCTAAGCGGGGTAATGAACCCGTAGGTGATTTTCTGCTGTCGAGCAGCAGCGGGCACTTGGAGCCCGAGAAGTCCAGCAGTTGGTCGGCAGGCATCATTTTGACTCCACAGCCGATACCTGGGCTTCGCCTTTCCGTCGACTGGACCCGAATACGCAAGACAAATGAGATCCGACAGATCGCTCAATTAAACGAGGCTGACTTCGGCAACGAAGCGTTCGTACCCGGTCTGATTGTGCGTGGAGCACCGAGTGACGGATTCGCGGTTGGCCCGGTTACGGGGATTAATGCAGGGCTGTTCAATGTGGCTCGACGCACGCTCGAGTCCTATGATTTCGCATTGAGCTATCAGCTCGATACGACAAGAGTGGGCGCCTTCGATCTAGCCATGAGCGCCACCCGGCTGGTTCATTTGAAATCGCAGATTACTCCCAGCTCTCCGGAAGTGGAAGATGCCGGCGCTATCGCGACCATCGACGGCACGGACGGGGGACTCATCTGGAGAGCTACGGCTGACTTGACCTGGAAATATCGGTCATGGACCCTCGGTTGGGCTACGCATTTCTTTGATTCCTACTATCTGAATACTGATCATTCAGTCGTTCCCCAACAGGGATCGGCGACTGTCCCGAGTCAGGTATACCATGACATCTACTTCAGCTATACCGTGCCGGGTCTGCCTTCCTTCGTTGGGGAGTTGCTATCTGGCACCGAGTGGCAGGGAGGTGTGAAGAATGTCTTCAATACTAAGCCACCGATCGATGTAGTTGGCATCACCACTCTCAATGACAATGGTTACAGCGCTTGGGGCGATCCGCGCTTGGCAAGCTACTATTTCAGCGTGCGAAAGCATTTTTGAGTGCCGATGGGATCAACGTTGCAACTGACGAGGCGCGAGTTTGCACTCACTGATGACCGCTTCACGTAGTGTTTTTGTTGGATTGCCGATTCTCATCGCTGCGGTGATGGCGGCGGCAACGGCGGCCTCTGCGCCAAACGGTTCCTGTGGCGATGAACCTGGCTCAACTAATCAAATCGAAAGCAAGATACGCGACGGATTGGACTGGACCGTGAAAACCTCCGTCGCCGTCAGATATTTGGTGAGCGATCAGAAAATGGCCGGTTACTGGCCTCGAGCTGACCATGACCCAAGTCCAATCGTCTATTCACCCGACAAGAACTACTTCTTCTTCGTGGTGCGTCACGGCGATCTTCTACGAGACTGCCAGGCTCATGAGCTGAGGGTCTATTCAGTGGAATCTCTCCTCAAAGGGCTCTCACGAAGCCCCATCGCAAATGGCCCGCAGCACACTCCCTGGCGTATCGTGGAGAAATGCAGCGCTCGTTCAGATAGCTGGCATCAGGCTATATACAATCCTCGGTGGAGCCCGGACAGTAGATCGATTGTGTTCGTGGGTGTCGATGCAGACGGACCTCGCCAACTCTATCGGCTCAATCTAGATGACGGCCGCGTCACTCTGATGTCAGATCCCAAGCACGATGTCTATGGATATGCGCTGTCAGGAGATGGCCTAATCTACGACACAGAGAACGCGCCGAATAATATCGCTTCCGATAAGTACCCGATTGATGTTGTAGACGTCAATTACATGCGGCGATCGCTGCATATGATTCGCGCCTCCGGCTATTCTTTGTATTCGTCTTACAAGGGCGGGGATGCGCGATTCCTCATGGCGACTCTGGATTCAGCAGGAGTTGCGGAGAATGACAACTGGATTTCTCCCAACGCTGATATGGCTCTCGTGCTCAGAGCCCCCGCAGAGAATACCGTGCCGGCCCCATGGCTCACTTATGACGGGATCGCAGAAGCGAAGTCAGCGGCTGTGCGCGATGACCACGATTGGAGAGTGGCGGCCCGTCGATTCCTGCTCGTTGATATCGCTCGCGGTACCATTAAGCCAATCTTTGATGCGCCTTCAGGCTTGGCCACGCTCGCCGGCGGTGGGCTGATCCATCGAGTCGGCTATCCCGATGTTATGGTGGTGCCTCCCGCCGTGCTATGGTCTCCGGATTCAAGACGCGCCATCATTGTAAATACAGCGCTTCCTTTATCGCAGCACTCACCGGAGAGAGCCAGAGTACCCTACATCATCGACTACGATGTGAGCAGCGGCCAGTGGTCAATTATCAGCGCCATTTCCCCAAGTCCGATCCGAAACAAGGAAATAGATGACGCGAGGTCTATCGTTCAAGAAGTAGCGTGGACGATTCCGGGAAGAGAGTTTCGCATCGTCTCCGGGACCTCCGAGCGACGGTATGCATTGGTGGCCGAACACTGGATCCTAAGGAGCGAGGCACGGCGGCGAACGACGCTGAGTTCCACGCCTGGTCATCAGTCAAAGCGTCTTGATGTATCTGTCGTGCAAAGCGCCAATGACCCGCCCATCGTCGTCGTTTCCGATGGGATGCGGCGAGAGATGCTTTCCGCTCCCGATCCGGCGCTGGTTGGCGTCCATCGAGCACGCATTGAGGACGTAACGTGGAAAGAACCCGACGGACTTATTGCCCATGGGGGGCTGATGCTCCCGCGTGGGGTTCGTCCCGGTGATCGGGTGCCGCTCGTTATTCAAGCCTACCACTGGCTTCCGAATCAATTCTTGCCAGATGGCTCGGCATCCACGGCTTATGCGGCTCAGCCGCTGGCCGCACGGGGCATCGCCGTTTTATTTTTGGATATCCCAATTATCGATAGACCCGAGGTCGGGGATCAGCCGGCGGAACTGACGTCCTTTGTTGATCGAATCGACGCAGCGGTGGAGTCACTTGCAGAGGCTGGAACCATCGATCCGAACCGAGTGGGCCTGATCGGGTTTTCTCGGGGCGGATACATGACCTATTACGCCGTCACCCATCCTGGACGGATTCGGCTCGCAGCAGCGGTTGAGGCAGATGGCTGGACGGGAGGGTACCTCGGATATCTACTCGAGAAGTCAGTCGAGGCCGACTCGGAAGGGGAAACGGCACAGCAATACGGAGGCGGAACCTTTTGGAAAAATAAGAAGGAATGGTTGGACCGTACGCCGGCTTTCAACCTCGACCGAGTGCAGACGCCTGTCCTGTTTACATACGTCAATAGCACTATTCTCTCCTACTACGCGAGTGAATTTCTGGCGGGCTTTCATCTGAACAACAAGCCTGTGGAGATATTCGTGCTCCCTCGTGGGGAACATCAGTTGCAGACGCCAAGGGAGCGGGAGGCCTCCTTAGAAGCATCCGTGGATTGGATGACCTATTGGCTCCTCAATTGTGAAGAACTGAGTGGAACAACCGCTGATAGATTGGCACGCTGGCGATATCTGAGACAGCAATACCAGGCGGGGAAGCAGACTGCAGAGTTTCCGCCGAACTGAGGTTTCAGACCGGGGATCTGTCCGGTCGGTTCACATCACGGCCTTCATTTCGGGTTTTCCCATCCAATTCCGAGCCCACGCTTCAATGTTTAGATAGTCAAAGATGTCAACGAGGTATCCTTTCAGGCGAGTAGGTTGGCCAGAGAGAACTTCCTCTAAGTCCGCACGCTGCAGTATTCCTTCGCGGACCAAATATCCTTCCAGTAGCAATGCGCGGACAACAGCGATATTGTTGAATATCAGGGTCAGGAGGCTCTCGTCTTCCGTGCCCTTGCTCTTGCGCAGAATGATCTCCCTCGGCAAGTCGTCCTCAAAGGCGGCTCGAAGGACGGCTCGGTCGCGGCCACCCCGTGAATGAACGTAGGTCGGAATCTGTAAGCTGAGCTCCATGATGGGTTGAGACAACATGGGGGAGATGTGGATGGGAAAGTCATCGGCGGCATCAGGCTGCCAGCCAATCGCGGAGTGAGATGTCATACCGTATGCATGCCAAATTTTTCCAGGGGGTACCGCGGAAGGGTCGCGAAACAACGGATGCCAGGATTCGAATTGCCCCGCGGCTTTGAGCTTCAACTCCTTGGAAACCAACGGATGGAAATCCCCCGAGTAAATTTTCTGCAACTGCCAAGGACGGCGCAACAAGCCATGGCGGATCGTTCTTCGCAAGGTGGTCCAAAGAGAAATCTGCGATCGTATGGCATCCTCGTATGCGACGTTTAGGAGGCGGGGGCTCACGCCATGGCTCCAGGCATAGTCGGCCGCGGTCGGCAGGTAAGCCGATTTGTAGAAGATCTCATCACCGCCGTGCCCTTCGAAAATCGCTGTCACCCCCTTACTGCGAAATTCCTGCATTGTCGTATGGACGGTCTGTGCATCAAACGTCCTGAAGAGCGGAGAGACTGACCTGGGAGTCTGCAGCAAATGCTCGAGGCTAAAGTTACTCTTCAGTTTCCGCTCGATGAGTTGGCACCCTTTGCCGCGAGCGACCAAACGTGCAAAGGTTCGCTCGTCAGATCTTGATCCGGGCGAGTAGTCATTTTGGCAAAGCAGAGCAGGCCGATTAGGTGCTCTGGCCAGACAAGCCAGGACCACGGAAGAGTCGAGTCCGCCCGATAGCCTGAGCGCTATGTGGTCAAAGCAGGAAGCCCATGCGAAAATGCAAGCGCTCAACGTATGGTAGACCTGCTGCTTGGCGTCCGAGAAGTCCTCCAGCATGGGTGACTCAACGAACCAAAAAGGATTCCAATGGAAAAAGCGGTTCTTGGACTCTCCATCGTGTTCTACACATTCACCCGCCAAAACGTTTTCAACTTCCTGCAGGCCGGTCTGTCGCACAAAGCCCGCGTTTCCGAGGAACTGACCCAAGAAATAGTCCCGATTCACGGTGAAGGTGGCTGACGGAATTCGTTCGCAATCTTCCAGCCTGAGAAAATAGATATCCACACCGTGTATATTTGTCGAAAGACAGGGTATCGCCCCTGTTGGATCACGAACGATCCAGCACGTTCGAGTATCGGGATCTCTCAAGAAGGCGATGTATCGTCCCCAGTAGCCATCAACCAGCGCCCTGCCTCGGCTTCTGATGATCGCATCGGATGCCGGATCATGAAGCGTCGCCTCCTGGGTCGAATCACTTGAGATCTCGCTGCGCTTGAAGAGCTTTCCAAGCACGACACCTCTGTTCCCAGTAAGTAGATAGGGACGATCTACAGTGGGTCCCTTCGTGATGCGGCAAAAAGTTGCGAGGCCCGGAACGCACACCAGGGCATGCCACTCCCTGAGCGACGCGCGTAGGTGCTGAAGAATACGCTCCGCCACTGCACTACGCGCTGAGTGCGAATCGTTCCAGACCACTGAGACATATAGGAGCACGCCGTAAAGGTCCCTGGGTCCTGGCGCTACAGGATCAATATCGGAGTGTACTGACGAACACTGAGGGGATCGTCGTTAAAGATGATTTCTCCCTGTTGCAGCCAACAATGTGCCGCGAAAGGCGCAGCGGAAACTCCAAAAACCATGCTCGGCCGCAGCCCATATTTGGAGAGGAAATTGCCGAGCGCCAGTGAGTCAAAGAGACAGGCCTTGCTGGCGGTGTACAGAATGGGTCTGAGGCGTCTGAATACCGCGACGCGCTGCCTGCCAAGCTCCAGAGAGCCCGGCGCGCGAAAATCGGCCACGTCCGTGTGAGTCATCGCCGCTTTCCTGCGGCGCCTGACTCGAAGTACCAGCCGATAAAATGGTAGACATTTCAGCGCCACGAGAGCGCAGATGACCGCAGTTCCAAAGCGATATAGATCCAGCCAAGATATTCTCACGTCGATGTCCGCATAGCCCTCGATGATCTCGGCGGTCGGTGGAGCTATCGACGCCATCTCCTCTGGATGCCCTGGCTCAGGCCGTTCCAACAGCATTCTTTCGGCCGCCATTTCGGAAAGCGCGGCGCGGGCAAGATCGTGGCTGGCGACGGAGTCTAGGTCGATCTGCTCCCGCTCGGCCGGAAAGGAATCAAATTCCGCAATATTCCGCCGCGCGCCCGCGCATACTGGCCAATTATCGATATGCCGACCGAGCAGTAGCATCTCCGGACTGCCGATTCCCCTGTAGAGGTTTCTCCTTGTATCCATCAATATGACGTACTGACCGGATAGGCAAGCCGCGATATGGGGCGCCAAACGATAACGCGGATTCAACGGCTCGATGACGTCAAGATCGGGCATAGTGTGCGCGCCGCCGCGAGGTTTTCTCTGGTTGGAAGTCGTGCGGCGTACAGCCGCACGACTCACATTGTGACCTACTTGTCCAATTAGGCCTGCCTGAGGAACATCAGCGACGAACACTGGGGGTTGCCCCCTGTGACGACGCCATCGCTCCCGCTGATGCACTTTGCCTTTGTCTCTTGAGTCACGACACCGAGTGATACGAGTCTTCGCATGACAGTCTCCTTGCGCTGAACGTGTCTGCCACCGGCCGGTGGCAGACACGATGTTCTCACCGGCAAACGCGTTGTCAACGAACTTACCGTCTGATCCGGCGTAGCGTCGGTTGTATCAGGAACAGCGCTTCAGTCGTGTCCTTCGGCCGCCCTGTACGCGCTCACGACTCATCTTTCATCGCAGCCCCGCAGATCGCCGGTACTGAGGAATAATTCCTTACGAGTCAAGGACTCGAGCGGGCCTCCTCAAACGCATGCACCTGTGCGCCGCATTCAAATCGCGGGTTCTCAATCCGTATACGCAGCGACAGATCCATCGAGCCTCCGCTGTCTCTCCATTCGCCAACTCCGTCGTGTCGAAGCATGTGTTTCTTGGAAAATGCAGGAACCGGGAAGATTATGAGAGCAAACCGTTGGTGGTGGCGCTGGAAGTGCCGCCAACGAAATGCGGTGTCAGAGCAGGGACGTTCGTCACTGGCGGCTGATTGACTCCCAACGTGCGCGGTATCAGAGTGTTCGTCATGTCTTACGGATGGAGACGGCAATGACCCGAGTCCTCGGGAGAATGTCATTGGTGATCTGGACGCTGTTGAGCATGGGTATGGCCGTAACCGACTCCGCGGCAAATCTGCTGGGAAAATCCGGTGTCACGTGGGTGGACGGAAAGAACTTTCAACGCTTGGTGGATGCGCGCCAGAAATCTCGTTCACCTCTTGTGGAGGTTGTGGAGTACTTTCGTTACAGTTGTCCACATTGTTTTGCCCTGGAGCCGGAGATTGAGCTCTGGGATTCGCATAAACCACCGCACGTTGAATTTACTCGCATCCCCGCAATCTGGAGCTCCGATAGCGATGGTTCGGCTCGGTTGTATTACGCACTCGAGAAGCTCAACCGGATCGACGTTCACCGTGCCGTGTTCGATGCGATTCACGTTCACGGAGCCGTGTTGTACAGCAAGCAGAGTCCCCGCGAGACTTTCGATAAGCAACTGGCATTTGTAAAGAGATATGGCATCGCGGAGCAAGAATTCAGGAGCGCTTACTATTGTCCCGAGGTCGACGCCAATGTGAAAAACGCAGAGGAGTTGACGATCCGCAATGGAATTGAGAGCGTGCCGATGGTGATAATCAATGACGCGTATTCAACGAACGTGGAAGCGGCAGGTAGTCGGGACAGGTTGATCGAATTGATAGATGATATTGTCGCAAAGGAAATGCAGAGTCGCGCGTCATCAATGGATGCCGCAATTTTCGATCCTCATGGCCTACCCCTGCATTCTGCCCACCGATAGGAATTTGGACACAGAGAGGGGCTCATTGCATGCGGAAACCTGATGATCGGGGAAGGTGATGTCGGGTAGCGAAAGACCGGTTTCGCACAGTTTCCAAGAGCTGTGGGCGCTGATCTGGAGTGGCGCTAGCGTGTTTGTGAAAATGCGGCTCGCCAGTGTCCTCGTGCTCGTCTTTACCGCTTCCATCCTGACACCGCTCGGGCCAGTCGCACTGAAGCTCATTGTGGATCGGTTCACTGATCCCAGCGCAGTGGGTATCGTGCCCATCGGTGTGTTGATCGGACTGTATGTGCTGAGCCAATGGCTTTCGCGCAGCATCGGTGAAGTTCGGGGCCTGGTCTACGCCCGTGCCGAGCGGCGCATGTTTCGCAGTTTGAGTGAACGGCTGTTCGAGCATGTGATGCAGCTACCGCTGCGATTTCACTTGGAACGGCAGACCGGTGCAATCAACCAGACCCTGGAGAATGGTATGCAGGGTTACCAGATGATTCTGCATCATCTGGTTTTCACGGTACTGCCTGTCAGCGCGCAGCTAGGCACGATCATATTTATCTTGTTGAAATTCCACCAACCGGTGTTTCTCGGGATTTTCTGTTTGGCTCTGGTGTGCTACGCCGCCGTTTTTGCATCATTTGCGATTCGAGTCGCGGGCCTGGCGAAGTCAGCCTCGGCCGCGCACATTGCTGCGAACGCCGCCATGACGGACAGCATTTTGAATTACGAGACCGTCAAATATTTTGCAGCGGAAGAAGTCGTTCAGGAAAGAGTGCGTATGGCACTCCTGAAGACAGAGGAAGAATGGGTTGGCTTCTACCGTCGATATGCCGTTAACGGCCTGGTCGTCGCGACCGTCTATGGAAGTTTTCTTGGATTGGGCATCGCATACGCTGTTCACCAGGTAGCCATTGGGCGGATGACTGTGGGCGATTTCGTCCTGGTAAACAGCTACATGCTTCAGGTTATGCAGCCGGTGGAGATGCTGGGCTATGCCGTGCAAGGAGTTTCCCAGGGATCTGCCATGTTGACCGGGCTACTGGGGCTTTTTCGTCAGAAGACGGAGCAGCAGGCATCAGCAATAGGTTGCGTTGTGCCAGCAACACCCGTTTCTGGTGAAGATAGTGACCTTGAGCGTGAAAACGTGTCCTCCACTGCGCCAGGGATCCAGATGGAGGCGGAGCGAGATGAGCTCCAGGAGATCTCAGCACGCGGCACAATGGCTCGGTACGGCGCGGGCAGACATCGGATAACCGAAGCCGAAAACCTCCGCGGTCCCGGCGAACTAGTCTTTGACCGCGTGAAGCTTTCCTACCGATCAGACCGAGTAATCCTGAATGACGTGAGCTTCACTTTACCCGCCGGCAAGACCTTGGGTATCGTCGGCCCAAGTGGCTCGGGGAAGTCCACTATCGTTCGTCTTTTGGTGCGTCTGCTGGATTCCGATGAGGGAAGGATCACCATTGACGGCGTGCCCCTTCGGGAGTTTTCGTTGGAGGTGCTCCGGGCGGCCGTGGCGGTGGTGCCGCAAGACACGATTCTGTTTAACGACACCATCCGTTACAACATCGCCTTGGGGAAACGCGGCTGCACGCAGGTTGAAATCGAGGACGCCGCGCGCTTGGCGCATCTTCACGACTTCATCATGAGCCTGCCTGAGGGCTATGACACCCAGGTCGGCGAGCGCGGTGTCAAGCTCTCCGGTGGCGAAAAACAGCGGCTCTCGATCGCACGCGCAGCGTTGAAGCAACCCAGGATCTATGTTTTCGACGAGGCGACATCATCATTGGATAGCCATACAGAGGTGGAGATTCTAAACAACTTACGTGATATTTCCCGCTTCAGGACGACCGTGGTGATAGCTCACCGGCTATCCACCGTGGTGCATGCGGACGAAATCGTGGTGCTCGAAGGCGGTACCATCGTGGAGCGCGGCTCGCATTCCGCGCTGCTCGAGAAGGCGCAGAAATACGCCGCATTGTGGAATGCGCAGCAGGGATCGGCGGTCGCGTAGCTCCCTAGTCTCGGAGTTCTGTCGCCTTGCAGTTGGATGTTAGGCAGCAGAACCGGCGCAAATCGATGGTTTTCTCCTGCCCGTTTCTGGTCAAGGTCATGCTGTGCGGACCCATCCCGAGACAACGTTCACAGGCGCACCAGGTAACCTCGATAGCTTCCGCTCTGAGATTCAGACCTTGGCGTGATTGCATCGCGCAACTCCCTTGCATGCCGATTCGGTGGTTCTTGGAGTATCCCCAGGGAGCGATTCGAAAGCACTCCTGTTTGCGCCGGGTGAAAGCACCTCATGTAAATGCTTTGAAAACAGGCTGCCGGGCTATAGGCGAAATGCGAGATTGGCGGTGTCAAAGAAGGTGTTCGCGGATATTGAGCCGCCACTGGCTGGAATTCGTCCAACACTGCACCGCATGACAAGTGTCGTGCGCCATCCGCAGAACATTGGAATGGTCGGGCATCGCGTTTGTCGTAGCGCTTTATTTGTGTTAGGCGTCCGTGCCTTTGCTGCTACGGCCGTGCTGTTTGATCTCCTGGCCGGACTGGCCAGTGAAGAATTGCCGCCCCACCGCTGCATACACTCCAATGACTGGCACCCATGGGAACGATGCGTGCTTGACAGCCGTAACGGGAGGCGCCAGATTGCAAATGCAGCGCGCAGGAGCGCCTTTTGGAGCGACCTCATGGATAGAAGTCTTCACCCTCCTTCAGTTCACAATTCCAGGTTTTGCTCGTTGGTGGCCACGGCCTAACGCCGCGATGGCATGGACGTGCGGCTCTCCGAACGCAAGCGATGGTGGCTCACCGGCGCTGTGTTGGTGGCACTCGCGCTCCTGGAACTGAAGGTTCGGCTTTTTCCACACACGGATACACCCGAGCTGCTCACGGCACCGGTGGCGGTTGCCGACATCGAACAAACCGTGCTCGCCGTGGGTACGATTCAGCCGTACAAGCTGGTGAGCGTCGGGGCACAGGCCTCGGGCCGCATTGTGGCCATGCATGTGGCCCTGGGCGACCCAGTTGTCAAAGACCAGCTCATCGCGGAGATCGATCCCTCGACTCAGCAGAACGCGCTCGAAAATGCGGAAGCGCTGCTGGCACAAAATCGGGCTGAAAGAGCTTCGCGGCTCGTTGCACTCAAGCAGGCCGCATTGGCGTTCAAGCGCGCTAAAGGCACGTATGCGCTGGAAGCGAGCTCGCAGGCTGACTATGAGGCGGCCGAAGCGGCCTACGAGGGCGCCAAGGCGGAAGTTGCCGTGCTCGATGCACAAATCAAGTCCGCCACGACCGCCGTCAACCTCGCACGCGTGACCCTGGGTTACACCAAGGTGCGGGCACCGATGGCCGGCACGGTGATCGCCATTGTGACCCCCGAAGGGCAGACTGTGAACGCGGTGCAGAGTGCGCCCACCGTGGTGAAGCTGGCGGATCTGGAAATGATGACCGTGAAGGCGCAGATCTCCGAGGCTGACCGGCCGCACGTGCGTCCGGGACAGGTCGTCTACTTCACCATCCTCGCAGATCCGACGCATCGCTATTACGCCACTTTGCGTGCGGTCGAACCCGCGCCCGAGTCCATGGCGGCGGAGACTGCGACCGCTCCACAGTCGAGCAGCGAGACACCCAAAACCACCGCTGTCTATTACAACGGTCTGTTCGAGATCAAGAATCCCGAGCACGAGCTTCAGCCCACCATGACCGCGCAGGTCAACATCGTGTTGGGAGAGGCCAAAGGCGCCCTGAGCATTCCGGTCGCCGCGCTGGGAGATACGGATGCGAACGGCAGGCGCCAGGTCCGTATTGTCGAGGGCAAGAGCGTGGCATCCCGCTGGGTACGCGTGGGACTCAACAACACCTCCGCAGTGCAAGTGCTGGAGGGCCTGCGCTCCGGCGACACCGTGGTCCTTGGGGATTCCGACACGTTGCAACTCAAAGAGGCCGCCGAGAAGCGGGCTGCCGGTACCACATGAAGATCGAACCTCTCATTGATCTCAGAGGCGTCCGCCGGGAGTACCCTTCAGGCGACGGCGTCTTTGCGGCGCTGAAACACATTGACCTGACGATCGAGGCCGGCGAGAGCGTCGCGATCGTCGGCGCCTCCGGTTCCGGTAAATCCACGCTCATGAATATCTTGGGATGCTTGGATCGCCCGAGCGCCGGACAGTACTACTTGGGAGGGAAGGATACTCGCGATCTGAATGCGGAAGCCATGGCGGCACTGCGGCGCGAGCGCGTGGGCTTTATCTTCCAACGATACAACCTGTTAGCCGATTTGACGGCGGTGGAGAACGTCGAAGTGCCGGCTGTCTACGCAGGTCAGCAGCGCCAAGCGCGAACTATGAGGGCCACGGAACTGCTAACGCGCCTGGCATTAGGCGGACGCCTGCAGCATCTTCCGATGCAACTCTCGGGCGGCCAGCAACAGCGCGTCAGCATCGCGCGTGCGCTCATGAACGGCGGTGAGCTCATATTGGCGGACGAGCCCACCGGTGCGCTCGACAGTCAGTCAGGCGCGGACGTGTTGGCGATCCTGAAAGAGCTTCATGCGCGCGGTCATACTATCATCCTGGTCACACACGATTTGAACGTGGCTCAGTATGCTGAACGACGCGTGGAACTACGCGATGGCGTGATAATCGCGGATGAGCGCGCTCCAGCCCATTCGGTGGCTGCATCGCGTTCCCAGCATCTGTCCCGTCTTGCGGCTTCATGTTCGCGCCGTAGCATTTCTGATACGTTGCTCGAGGCGTTGCGAATGGCTTGGCGCGCAATGATCGCGCGCCGCTTGCGCACGGCTCTGACCATGTTGGGAATCATTATCGGTATTGCCTCGGTGTCGTCGGTCGTGGCGCTGGGCAGAGGCGGACAGGCGCAGATACTGGCCAGCATCCGGGTCATTGGCACCAACACCATCGATATCTATCCCGGCAAGGACCCGGGCGATGAGTCGGCCACCTCCATCCGAACGCTCACGCCTGCGGACGCGGATGCCATAGCCAAACAGGGCCACATCGACAGTGTCACCCCGTCGGTGACGAAGTCCTCTACCGTTCGGTTCGGGAACATCTCGGCAAGCGTGACCGTGAATGGCGTCGGCGAGCACTACTTTAGAGTGCATGAAATGGAGCTCTCGCGAGGAGCAGCCTTTTCAGCAACGGAGACCGTACGCTTGGTCCAGGTGGCTGTGATCGACGACGCTACGCGAAAAGCTCTGTTTCTCCAGGGTGAGGATCCGATCGGGCAAGTGATCATCGCGGGCACTGTCCCCTTTCGGGTGATCGGGGTGATCAAGCCCAAGCCCACCCTGGTGTACCTGGTCAATGGGTTGAACCTATGGGCACCGTACACCACTGTCATGGGCCGCATGTTGGGACAGCAGTATCTGAAGACCATTTCGGCCCGCGTTCGCGACGATGCCCCGATCAACCTGGTCGCGGACGTTATCATACGGGAGCTGACCCGCCGGCACGGCCGAAAAGACTTCTACATCTATAATACCGACACCGTTCGCAAGTCGGTGGAGGCTGCGACGCGCACTATGACACTCGTGGTTGCGTCCATCGCGGTGGTGTCGCTTATCGTTGGTGGCATTGGCGTCATGAATATCATGTTGGTGTCGGTGAGCGAGCGTACCCGCGAAATCGGCGTGCGAACGGCAGTCGGCGCTCGGCAGGCTGACATTCTGCGCCAGTTCCTGATCGAGGCCGTGGTCGTGTGCCTGATCGGCGGCCTACTGGGCGTCGTGCTGGCCTTCGCGATTAGTTTTGCCTTTTCGCGAGCATTCACTGACTTTCCGATGATCTTTTCTGTCTCGTCGGTTGCCGCTGCGCTCGGGGTCTCGACTGTCATCGGCATACTGTTTGGCTTCATTCCGGCTCGTCACGCTGCGCGCTTGGATCCCATCGAGGCATTGGCGAGAGATTGATGCGGCGTTTGGGCGCCAGCGCAGGGATGATGGTAGCGATGACGCTGGCGGCTTGCGGGTCGCTCAGGACCCGCTACACAACACCGCCAGTGCTGACACCTAAAAGCTATGTCCACGCTGATGATCGTGCGCGCGCGTCCTTAGATCGTTGGTGGCTCCGCTTTGACGATCCGCGATTGGATGCGCTCATAGAACAGGCGCTTACTCGGAATACCGATTTGGCCGCAGCTGCCCTTCGAGTGCGCGCGGCCCATCTGCAGCAGCACCTGGCGGTCATCAATCCCACCCTGACCGCGGAGTACAGCTACACCGACTCAATTCCCTCGGGCGCGCATTTGGCTCCGACCCATACTCACTCCCTGTTGGCCAGTGCCAGCTACCAGCTCGATTTGTGGGATGCGCTGGCGGCGATTCGGGATGCGGCGCGTTGGGAGGCCGCCGCCACAGAAGAGGACCGTTTGAGCACCGCGCTCACTCTGATCGGCGGTACGGCGAACCTGTATTTCCAACTCGCTGAGCTCAACCAGCGCATCCTGCTGGGCGAGCAGAGCATTGCCTATGCGCGCAAAACGGTTGACTTGGTCAAGGGCCAAGCGAGCTTCGGCGCAGCCAGCAAACTCGAGATCGCCGAGGCCGAACAGAGCTGGGAGAGCCAGCAAGCAGTCCAAACCGAGCTGCTCGAGAAACGGGTCGAAGCACGCAATGCGCTCACAGTATTGCTGGACGGTGTCGCTTTCGCGGAGGATCTGGAACTGCAGGCCTTGCCGGAGCGTCCCCCGCCGCCGGCCGACGCTGGTTTGCCGGCATCGTTGCTCGAGCGCCGGCCGGATCTGCAGGCCGCGGAAATGCGCTTGCGCGCATCCCTGGCGTCGACCGACGCGGTGCGCTCGAGTTTCTATCCCCAATTGACGCTGACGAGCAGCGTCGGTACCGCCAGCAGCGAAATATCCAAGGCACTCCGCGATCCGGTAGCCACGCTGGCAGGGGTGTTGACGGCGCCGTTCTTTCAGTTCAACCAAGCAAGATACAGCACGCAGTTGGCCCGTACGCAGTTCGACGAGGCGGCGCTGGCCTTTCGCAAGACGCTGTTGCAAGCCTTGTACGACGTGGACAACGCACTGTCGGCGCGTACTCAGCTCTCACAAGAGGCGGCTCATCTGGAAAGATCGTTGACGGCGGCACAGGAAGTCGAACGGCTGTTTGAGATTCGGTATCGGAGCGGCGCCGTCGCATTGCAACTTTGGCTGAACGCCCAGGAGACGCGCCGCCTGGCACAAATCAGTCTGGCCGAGAATCGGTTGGCTCGAATGCAAAACCATGTGGGACTGTGTCTCGCTTTGGGCGGCGATGCCCATAGTCGATTCCTCGGTCCGATCGAGTAGTGAAGCAAGATCCCGCCGCGGACCATCGGCCGAGACGCCTCGTGCGCGCAACGCAACATGGACCCGAAGCCAATATCGCGAATGATTCATCTCGGGCGGCGCGCGGATCCGGTGTTAGACTCGCAGCCCGATCCCTGCCGAGCGAGTTGATTCAAATCAGCGCCATGTCGTTCGTAAAAACATGAGGAGAGTGCGCCATGACAACTTTCGCAGACGTTGGAAAGATCATCGAGAGGAACCAGAACAGATTCCGCAAGCCGGGGGTGCTGAGTGTGCGGCCCGGTTATCGCATCGAGGGCGGCTGGCCCGCCGGCGATCCGCGTATCGTGGTGATCGTGGCCGATAGCAAAGGGGATGCGGCGGCTCACGGAATTCCCGCTCACATCAATGGCATCCCCGTGGAAGTGCGGACCGCGACACCGCAGGAGCGCATGCGAGCCTACCGCCCGGACACCTACGCGGCGGTACGCGAGCGCGCGCGCCCGGAGCATCGCGCGCCCGAGTTCCCATTCGAGATCACGCTTGCCTCGGCAGTGGAGGACAAAAGTACGTCTCTCGCATTGCGCCAGCGGGCGGCCAAACCGCAGGTGCCGTACGAGCCACCCGCCGGAGTTGCTCTGAATCCAGTGACGGGACAGTTCTCGATCGAATGCAGCGCGAGCCCGGATGCCGGCTGGCCCAGTCTGAAAGCGTTCCTGGGAAGGACCGAACATACCCTCTCCGTGGCCATGTACGACTTCACCTCGGCCCACATTCTGAGCGCGGTGGAAACGTCCCTGAATGGCCTGAAGGCAAGTCCAAGGAGTTTGTCGCTCGTGCTGGATCATCCGGCGCGCAATCCTTCCGCCGATCAAACGGATGAGGAGACCGAGCAGGATCTCGAGAGCAGTCTGAAGTCCTTGTCGTTTGCCTGGGCGCCAGTGCGCGCCAGTCCGGAGGCGAAGGAGTGGATTTTCCCGACCGCGTATCACATCAAGGTGGCCGTGCGCGATGCCGCGGAGGTGTGGTTGTCCAGCGGCAACTGGAACAACTCCAACCAGCCGGAAGACGCCCCGGCGTCCGAGGCTGATCGATCCCGGGCGGATGCCGTCTTTACCAAAAGCGATCGGGACTGGCACGTCGTCGTGGCCAGTCCGGCGCTGGCGAATCTTTTCAACGCATTCGTACTCAATGATCTCGAAAGTGCGAGTGGGCTGCAGAAAGGTGCGACCACGGCCGCCTCGGAGTCGACTGCTGCCGCCATGGTGGATGCACTTGCCGAGCAGGCCGCGGACCTCGCGGAGGAAAATCCCGCCGCGCTGGCACGCGCTCCGTTGGCCTACTTCAAGCCCGAAACGTTCAGCGGGACGATGACCCTTCAGCCCCTGCTGACGCCGGATTCCGGGCCCGACGGCAAAGCGGGCATCTATGTCGAGAAGATGCGTCAGCTGATCTCGAGCGCACGCAATACACTCTATATCCAACTGCAATATATCCACCCTTCAGACAAACTGGCGGACGCCGGGTTGACCTCGCTCATCGATGCGGTTGCCGAGCGGATGGCCGCCGGCGTCGATGTGCGCATCATTCTCAGTCAGCACCAGAGCACTCAATGGATGGAGTTGCTGCGAGCCGTGGGGATCGATACCGACCGGGTTCGAATTCAGAACGGCGTCCACAACAAGGGATTCCTGGTCGATCACGCAACGGTCGTCATCAGCAGTCAAAACTGGTCGGGCGATGGAGTGCTTCGCAACCGTGATGCAGGTTTGATCATCGATCATGCCCCGATTGCGCAGTATTTCGAGCAAGTGTTTGAGCAGGATTGGGAACACGTGGCCGTCAGCAAGAGTCTGCAGGCTTCGCTCGGCGTTCCTGTTTCAGTGGAGACAACCTCCGCGGTCCGCTCATCGGACCTGCCGCGCGTGCTCGTAGCGTCGCAGGCTGGCAGCAAGGTCTCACCCTTGGTAGAAGTGGAGTTGCAGGCCCGTGGAGTGACTCAGGCGATAGTCATTCTCGAGCGGAGCACCGTTGCCGCTGCGAGCACCTCATTCATCGGCCAGACAAAGGCTCTCGAGCAGCACTTCGTATTGGATGAGCGCTCATGGTCGGCATCCGTGGCACGCTCGCGTTCGAGGGTTTCCGCTGCCGCAGCGCAGTGGAGCGGCAGGCGTCCGCGGGTGCGGTCATTTCACAACCTCGGAATTGTGTTGGGTGATGTTCACGCGGATGGACTTGCGGCGCTCCGCAATCATCCCGCGGTTCGCTACATTGCGAGCTCGGTGTCGCTGAGCCTGATCCGCCCGATTCGAGTTAGCGATTCTGCGCTGAGCGCTAATACGACCTGGGGTATCGACATGCTGGAGATGTCGGATTTATGGGCCGCCGGTTGGACTGGCCGGGGTGTGTTTGTGGGTCACGTCGACACCGGACTGGATGGGACTCATCCGGCCTTGCAGGGTGCGGTGCATCAGTTCCTGATGACCGACGATGAGGGCTTCCCGGTACCCAACGCGCCTGCCCGCGACACGGATCGTCACGGGACTCACACCGCGGGAACGATTGCCGGGCGCCCTGTCGGTGGTCGACGAGTGGGTGTAGCACCCGATGCCATGCTGTGCTCCGCGGCTGTGATTGAGGGTGGCAACACTGTCGCGCGTATCCTGGCTGGTTTGGACTGGGTCGCAGGCAACGGCGTCAAGATTGTCAGCATGTCATTGGGTGTGCGCGGCTATCGCCCCGATTTCTTGGAGATCATGCGGACGCTGCGCGATCGCGGCATCCTGGCCGTGGTTGCCGCAGGTAACGAAGGCGCCGGTACCAGTCGCTCGCCCGGCAACTACGACGTGGTGCTCTCTATCGGCGCATGCGGCCCAGACCGAGGGGTGGCGGACTTTTCCTCCAGCGAAAGTTTCAGTGACCCCTTTCCACGGCAGGTCCCGGAGCTCATCGCACCCGGAGTAGGGGTGATTTCGGCCAAGGTGGGTGGCGGATTCTTGTCCATGGATGGAACGTCCATGGCCACACCGCACATCGCGGGACTGGCCGCCACACTGTGGGAAGCCCAACCGACCGCGACGGTCGGCCAGATCCAGGATGCAATTTTGCAAAGCTGCGTGCTGCCCGCGGCGGATCCAGCGGATCGAGCAGGGCGTGGTGTCCCGAATGGTCCGCGTGCCTACGAGGTGTTGACCGGCCAATCGCTCCAATCCCTGCCGACGCACAAGGTCACTGTGCCTGTGTCGAGTGACGTGCGCAGGAGAGTGACCAAGTCCGTGAGGAACAGCTTGCCGCAAACGAAAAAGCCGTTGGTGAAAACCAGCCGCAACGGTCGGCACCGCGCCAGCCGATAGGCTATCTCTTCGGAGCGCGCGGGTGCACCGGCCGGTCGATGGCCGTTTCATCGACCGGCCGGACATTGATTGGGTGGATCATTGCGTCGGTGCCCGTCGGCACGGGCGAGGCACCGATCACTTCCGATTGCTTCAGCAGCTCCCTGATGAAGGAACCCGGGGCGCTGACGTGCAGGACTCGATCGAGGGTGCGGAAATTGAACTGGGGGGTGATCCCGGTTTCCTGGGCCACCCGCTCAACGAGCGCGCCCGCCTGCTGCTGCGCGGATTCTCCACTCACGGCCAGCTTCGCGAACACACTCACCGGCCCTTCCGGGCTATGCAGAGCGCTCGCGATCTCGGGATGGACTTGTCGTAGATCCATATAGTCGGCGACGGCCCGGTGGCAATCGCGGCAATCGTCGCTCATGTCACGGGATTCGGCAATGGGCCGCTGAGGTACCTGCAAGGCCAAAACACCGGCGCATTCGGCGTCCAGTGACTGGATGCGGCGCAGCACCTCGAATATCCAACATTGGGATGATCGTCGCGCCCGCATCAATCCAACGGGTGTTGTCTCCAGGTAGCGCGAGTGGGGTTTCCATCTTATGATTCCCGCGGGGAGTCACCAGGGACGACAACCAATAACTATGCCGCGCGGTGCGGTGCGAAGAAGAGCACACCGTGATGACACAAATATCGACGCCCTCGGAGGAAGCGGCTGCGCCGCCGGATCGGTTTTGCGACCTGGTGATGAAAGGAGGAATCACCAGCGGTGTCGTTTATCCGCCGGCGATTGCCGAGTTGGCCCGCCAGTACCGCTTCAAGAACATCGGTGGCACCTCCGCCGGCGCCATCGCGGCGGTGGTCACGGCCGCGGCGGAATTCAACCGCCGGCGCACTGGCTCGCTCGAAGGCTTTGGATTGTTGGAAGCGCTGCCCGACACCCTGGCCGAAAAAGGGCGCGGCGGGAGAACGAGGTTGCTACGGCTGTTTCAGCCGGACCCGGCCGGGCGGCGCTTGTTTGGCATTCTGGTCGGTTCGCTGAACGCCAAGGGCACGACAGCGCGTCTTTTGAGAATTGCCTGGGGAAGCCTCATCTCCTATCTCTGGGCGGCGCTGATCGGACTTGCGCTGACCGCTTGGGCCTACTTCGGTTCCAGGTCGATCCTGGCCACCCTTCTCACTCTGCTGGTGGCTGTGCCCCTCTGTGTCGGAGCGTTCATTTACTGGGATGTGACGCGCGGCGTGGTCGGAAATTTCTATGGCCTGTGCAAGGGACTGACGCGCAAGGAAGAAGACGGTCCCGCCCTCACCGACTGGCTGCACCAACTGATCCAGAAAGCTGCGGGACTGCCACTCAACGAACCGTTGACGTTCGAGCACTTGTGGAAGGCTCCGGGCTTTCCACCCGAGTGGCTTGGGCTTTCGGAGGCCGAGAAGGAAAACGCACGCTCGATCGATCTGCAGATGTTCACTACGAACGTAACGCACGGGCGCCCTTACCTGTTGCCCCATGTTGAATCCACCGCGCGGCTCTTTTTCCGGGTGGAGGAATTGGAGGGATACCTGCCTGCGGATGTCTTGAAGTGGTTTGTCGACCATGGGCGACCCTACACGGAGCAGAGCCGATCTCCCCATAGCGATCCGCCGGTTGCTGCCGCTGAGTACGTGGATTCCCGCGGAGAGCGGCGCCAATTGATGGAGATTCCGGCGGCCAAGGACTTTCCGGTGCTGCTCGCCGCCCGCATGAGTTTGAGCTTCCCGGTACTGTTTGCCGCTGTGCCCTTGTGGGCGATCGACTATGAGCACCTGGTGTCCGAGCGCGCGTTTCGACGCTGCCTGTTCTCCGATGGCGGTATCTGCTCCAACTTTCCCATGCATCTGTTCGATGGCCTGCTGCCCAACTGGCCGACTTTCGGCATTCAGTTGGAACCGGCACTACCCGGCTTCGAGGCGGATCCCACTACGGACGAGAATCTGATTTTTCTGCCCCACACCTATGGGCAAGGGATCGCCGACCGCTGGAACCGGTTCGATGAGAACAGCAATCGCGCCAGTCGCCTCGGGGGCTTTCTCATGAGCATGGTCGGCACCATGCAGAACTGGAACGACAATGTATTGGCGCGCATGCCCGGTGTGCGCGATCGGGTAGTACGGGTGCGGCTGGTTGACGATGAAGGGGGCCTCAATCTCGGCATGGGGGAAGCCCTCATCACCCGGCTCGGTAGGCGGGGGAAGCGGGCGGCCCATCGATTGATGGATCGGTTCCTGCCCGGACGCACATTGATCCCACCCACGACCGTCCACCATCCTTCGCCTGCGGATGCTGTCATCGGGAAAGCCGCCGCCGCGCGCACCTGGCCCGGCTGGGATTTCCAACGATTCGTGCGCCTGGACGTATTGCTGCGAACGCTCAGCGACAAGTCGGCGGGACTTCGGCGTGCGCTCGGAACGCGAGCGCCTCACGCGACGCCCTATGTCGATCTCATTGCTCGGGCAGCGAAAGAACCCGCACCCGGCCACCCATCCCCCTTGAATGCTGACGAGCTGCAGGCGCTGAACACTCTCGCGAGAGAGTTGCTCGATACGGCGACTACCGTGGAGAACGAGGCGCCTCACTATCCCAACAATCCGATTCCCAATCCTGATCTGCGAGTGAGGCCTTCCCTCTGATCGGGGTGCCGGCGACACCGAGGGGCGCCGCGGTGCTGAGTGTCATTTCCTGATCGAGCTGCCCCCGCTCGCGTATTGCCGGAAGCAAGACCTCGTCTGCGTACAGACAACCTGTCGTGAGTGGGTCAATCTGTCCTCTTCCCGACTCAACAGTGGGCGAATACCCCCGTTCCTTGCGAAGTTGCGCAAGCATGGGCGCGTATCCGGGCCGCCACGAGGAAACCTCGCCAAAGCGCGCACGCAGAGTCTTGAGAATCTGCATGCCTGCGAAATCCAGATCACCCCAAAACCAGCACGGTCGCGACGCCTGTTCGTGTTCAAACCACCAGCGCTCGAAGCGAGCGACTGAGTCCGCTTCGCCGCTGCGCGTGCCCGGCCCTGCAAAGTGCAGTACAGCCCCTCCAGACGAGCGCACCCGCTCCGCAGAGCTTCGAAAACCGGAGGCGTACACCAGGGCAAGCGAGGCAACCCCCGATGGCGTGCCGCCGCACGCTGCAGTGTAGGTATCCTGATTTTCAATAAACAACACGCCTTCCCAGCACAGTGGCAGGTAGACGGCCACCACGATTGCGCGATCCCGCACCACGAGCTGCGGAAAAAGCGCGGCGATCAGGTCCGCTCGCTGGTCGAGTATCTTTGAATCGCCCCAGAAGCACCGCGCGCTGAGTTGTCGCAACGTGATTGGCTCTCGCACCTCGCCGATGCGTGCGAACGCCGATATGACCTCCTCCGGACTCCGATCTTCGATTGCGATTCGACGTGACCACAGCGCTACGAAGTCACCCGGGAAAAGATGTGCGTGAGCTTTCACCACCGCGCGCCAGCGCTCGAGGTCGCCTGGTGCGCGCTCGCGCTGCAGCCAATTCCGCAGCGCGCTCTCTCCTACCTGGGCGAAAGCGAGCTTGGCGCCTTTCCAGGGCGGATCATAAGGCCCTGTTCGGCCGCGACGAATTTTCAAGACGCCACGACGCTCCAAGTCTCCAACCAGACTCCACAGTTGGTCGGCATTTCCGTCTACTCGTTGCAGCGACGAAAGGAATCGCTCCGCCGGAAGCAGTACATCCCGCTCGCGCTCACCCGCCGGCAGACGATCAAAGCGATTGACCGCTTCCTCGAGCAGCGCCTGGATCTCGGGCTCCTCGCTCAGCCAGACGGGGGGCTCGTTGGGACCCGTCATTGCTCACACGATCTCGTTCATGAAATCGAGCTCCGCCTGATGGTGCACCGTGCGCCGGTGCTGTGCCCACAATTCCTGAATACGCGGGCGATTGCATTCTTTGCGATCCACGAGCACGCGGGTGCTCAGTTGTCCGCGTAGGCTGCTCGGCACCTTTGCGAACACGAACTCATTGCTGATCAGGTCCATGAACGGTCCGCACTTGCTGGTCGGCATGATGAAAATCAACTGCAGGCCCAGCGTGCGCGTCAGATAATCGATGACCTCACGAGAGCGTGGCTCGTCCATCTTCGAAAATGCTTCATCTACGAGCACCATGCGCAGATGATTCGTGCCCTCCGCGTAGCGTAACGCGGAAGTAATACTCGCGGCACGAATGATGTAGGCGGGCGTTTCCAGCTGTCCGCCGCTGCCGGTGCCGTACTCCGAGAGCGCGATCGGAGGCTTGCCCTCCACCTCCTTGTAGATCTCGTATCGATGGTAATTGCGATAATCCGCGATGCGCTCGAGCTCACGCAAAGCATTGTGTTCGTCTGCCCCCAGGAGCAGTTGCATCAGCGTGTCGCGCACTTTTTGTGACTTCGGCGTCAACTGTGCCTCAAACAGCGTGGACTCCTCCCCGATGGCGGGGTTGAGCACCACTTCCTCGAGGAATCTCGCGTACTCCCGGTATTCCGGAACCCAATCCTGTGCGAAGCGAAAGCGCTCCCGATCCGAGCCGAATCGGTGATTCTCCAGCTCTTTGTTCAGATAATCGAGCTGGCGCTTGCCGTTCTGGATGGATTGATGAATTTCCTGGCACAGGTGCGACACGAATGCGTTGTTGAAGCTTTGCTTCAGCTGCTTCAGCTGATCGTGCTTCTCCACCAGCACGTTATTGCGCAGGATGTTGTACACGCGGTCCAACTCCGCACGCAGTTCGCATAATCGGTCGAACAGCACCTTGTCGTATTCGCCGGTGAATGCCTGGTACAGCACCTTGTCCGCCGGACGGCACTTCTGGTTGTGCTCTTGCAGCGCTGAGTCGAGCCCGCGTTCCGCGGAGCGGAGCGCTTTCTCCGTTTCCGTTCGATCCAACTCGAAACGGCGGGCATCAAAGGACTTGGCTTCCTCGTCTGCGAACCTCAGGCGCGCCTCCAGGTCGAATTGTGGCCATTGTGCGTGCACTGCCGAGAGTGTCCTCTCGGTGTCGATGACAGCTTCCTGGGCGTTCTGTTTTTGTGTTGTGAGTTGGCCGAGGTTCGCCACGATATTGGCGTGCCGCCGCAAAAGATCACCTTTCTCGATACTCAACGTACTGATGCGCTGGATCAGCTCCTTTTCCTGAGCCCTGAGCTGTTCCAACTGCTCGTCCAGCGAACGATGGGTGCTCGTGTCGAGCTGTGAGAGCAGCAGCTCCGTACGCCTGATCTCTCGATGGAGCTCCAGTACGGATTGCAGCGAGTTTGCATAGGTGAGGGGTGCCAGGAGATCCACAGCCTCCAGCAGCCGTTGGCTCTGCTGCATGAGCACGTTGGTCTCGTTGCGATCTTCCAGCAGCCGATCCAGCTCGGTTCTCTTTGCGCGCAAAGCCCGCTCGCGCGCGGCTGCACCGAACACCAGGTCCGAATCCGGCACGTCACATCGAAACATGCGGTAATTGCCTGAGCCCATTCCATCTACGGTCACTCCGCGGGGCGTACGGCGCAGCTCTTGCGTGTTGGCGACCCGCACGACTGTTCCGTAACTTGCAATCAAGAAGGCCTCAGCCACGGCATGGCTGAACCGCAGGCAGTGAACGATTGAGTCCTCCGGCAGCTTGATGCGTGAGGCATCTCTCAAGGCCCTCTCGCCTTGAATGACGCTAGCTGCATTGTCACGGCCCTGTAGAGAGCGCACGACGCGGATGGCTTCGGCTTCGTGTTCCGCGTCAACCAGAATGGAAAAGCGTGACCCCCGCAGGTAGCCTTCAATCGCCATCTGCCAACTCGGGTCGGTCACCTCAATGTGATCGCATAGAACACGCGCGTCGGCCCGCGGGCACTGTGCACGTATTGCCGCGAGCGCGCGCTCCACGAAGGCAGGATAGACAGACTGCTTGGCTTCGAGCCGGGAAACTTCCTGTTTCTTCTGCTCAGACTGACCCGTGAGCTGCTCATACCGCTGGCGTCGCCGCTGATGCAGCCCGGCGACCGCGTCGCGGCGGCTTTCACCTTCGGGCTCCCGCTTCCTCCAGAATTCGAGCAGCTCCGCGTGCGCGCGCTGCGCTTCGCGTGCATCGTTGAGGTGCTGCTCCAGGCGGTCGATGTCGTTAGTCAGATCCTTCTGCAACACGGACGTCAGTGTCATTTCGTTCGAACGGCGAGTCTGATGCACCTGCTGCAAGAGATGCTGCAACTCCATTCCGACGACTTGCGGCAAATCAGCGACAATCGCTGACGCGGACGACAGCGTGATGATCTCCGCGGTGGCCCGAAGGTTAACCTGTAGACGCTGATCCTGAATGAGCAACTCCTGTGCGGACCCGGCAACGAGGCTGTCCAGACGTTTTCGTTCGGCTTCCAGAGAGTCCCTTTTCTGAAGCGCCGGAATGCCCTGTCGCTGCGCCTCCAGGCTGATCAGAGTGTGCCGACTCTTCTCGTGTCGCTCGGTGGTGAGCTCGAGATCGGACTCTTTCTCTTTCAGAGAGCGCTGGATGCTGTCGCGTTCCTCGCTGGCCGCGACGTATTGCTGCTGCAGAGCGTTGTAGCCAGCTTTGGCTTCTGTGTACGCCAGTGATTGCAGTTGAGCCCATTGTTCAAGGTACTGCTGCGCGTGTTGCGCCGCCTGTTCCAGCAACAGCGCGCTCTCCTTTAGCGAATGTGCTTCACGCTCCATGGAGTGAATGGTCTTGAGTTGGCCGGATACCGAGCGGATGGCTTCGCCCAAGTCCTTGCGTTCCAGCACGTCCTCGGCGACGAACTCATTGATACCGCTGACGGGCTTGTAGGCCATGAAACGCGAGAAAGCCCGAGCCGCGGACATCGCTTCGCGCTCTGTTACGGAATCCCGCTTTCCCCGAAGGGCCGCATATAGTCGCCGCAGGTATGCGCGCTTCTGATCGTAGCGCTCGACTACACGCTTGCCATGTGTGCGAATCAGTTGGTTTTGAACTTCATCCAGTAGTACCACATGTCGCTCGCCGCCGCGCTCGCTGATGAGGGCGCCCAACTCGAGCTCTATGGATGGCAAAACGAAGAAAGCGAGTTGGTCCTCACGGGCCACCGGCTGCTTTCCAGATTGATCGAGATAGGCCCGCATTGCGACGATCGCGGTGAAGGGCTCCGCCGTCTCTCCTTGCGTCGGATTGAAGACGCCGGCGATGTACCCGTCAGTGGGTTCGGTTCTGGCGTAGCTTCCATCGTCGCAGCCGAGCACGTATGAGGCCAGAGTGCGTACGCGCTTTCCTCCGCGGCCGCGCTGCGTGGTTTCTTCCTGGCCCGGGTTGTAGTGGAATAGATTTTCGTGCGCGGCCGTCATCAGCGTCTGAATAGCATCACCCGCCGTCGTCTTACCGGAACTGTTTGCGCCGGATAACAAATTCACGGGACCGAGCTCGAACTCCCCGTGCGGAAGGTTGCCCCAGTTCACGAACACGATGCGCTTAAGGAACATCTTCGCTCTCCGGCGATGCCGCGGCCGCGGACTCCTCGGTTTGTGACACCGGACCGCCGTCGGACCTCTGCAAGGCATCGATTGCCTCGCTGCTCACGAAATCGACGATCATCGGATGGATGCGCAACCAGGCTTCCGAGCGCTCGACATCATCGTCGTCGCGATAATCTATGAGCCGCAGTCGGCGCAAACGCTGGAAAGTCCGCTTTCGCTCCGTTGCCTTTTCCGGAAGGCTGCGACTCAGCCAGTTCTTCATTGCAAGGCTCACAGCCTCGAACGGCTCGATGGCATAGCCGCGTTCATCGATTTTCCCTTCGCGCAGCGCTTTGTCGTACTGCGCGCGCAGGACCAGAGCAAGGGCAACCTCATGCTGCGACAGGCGGACGCGCATTCCGCCGCCGAATGCATGGTCATCGGTGGAGTCCGCGTCCGGGGTGCGGCTGCCGGGAGGATAGAGCCTTACGTATTCGAAGCGCCTGTCGTGAAACACCCGGATACCGAACAACGCAAGCGCTTCCGTGACGATTTCCTCCAAGCGCACGAAGCGATCATAGAGATCCCGCTCCGTCTGGGATTCTTCGCGCGTCAGAACGCCGTAGCTCATGAGGCGAATGAGCAATTCCTGCAAGGCCTCGAAGTCGAGTCCCGAGTGATTGAGCCGGCTATCAAGATATTGAATGAGGTTCATACGGTTTGTGTCGCAGTGATTTGCAACTGGTTCTCATCGGGTGTCTCTTGACCGGGCTTCACAGTGGGCGGTGGTAGATCGATCACCCGTATGACAAACTCATCGACCGCGGCGAAGTATTCGTTTCGGGTCCGATTGCCCGTTTCCTGCACTTCAAATCGAAATCCCGTGTGCGCGCCATTTGAAGCGCCCACTTCAATGATGTGCGCGGCGTACAGGAGCTCGCGCGCATCGCGGATCGGAAGCGCGGTAGTCCGGATCTCGTGCCCGCCGGCGAGTGCGGTCACCAAGTATTCGTAGATCTGTCGATTGTTCATGCCGAATGCACGCTCCAGCGCGCGTTCAACAAAAAGGCGTCGACGAGTCTCAAGGTTGTCTTCCGCTGGCGTTTCGGCGCGAGTGTCGACTCTCCGTTTCCGGGTTGCACTGTACAGGCGCAGATGATCCGGGTCGACGAATCCAATATCGAGTACAGGGAGTTGTTCAGCAGCCTGCATCAAACGCGTGTTCTGCTCCTCCTCCGATAGCGGAGACAACGTCGCGAAGGCATTGAGTAGTGCGTGTTGGCTGGCGTCCGTGAAGCTGAGCTGCCTCAGAAGGATGTCCGCTCGGCGGGTGAAGCCATGCAAGGCCTGGCGCAGCGCGGGAAGCATGATTTCGGCAGCACTGTGAATGCGGCTTTCGATTTGATCCAGCAGAGAGAGGTAGGTCGAGCGGGGGCCTTGCGGTATCAGTTCCGGTGCCAAGCGGCGCAATTCCACCTCGATCTGCCGTTTCACATCGTTGCGTTGAGCGCGGGCGCGCCTGAGCAGTCCTTCCAGTTCCTCGCGATATTTGACGACGCTGTCTTCAGAGAAGCGCAGCGACAAGTCCGGCATGAACCGCTTCTCCATGAATTCGAAAAATTCTTCGCTCGCCCGATGCACGAGTGGCTGCGCTTCTACTTCACGGACGAGCTGTCGCTTGCGATCCTCGAGCTCGGCTATGACATCGGAAAAATCGGAAACGATCCGTTCGGAATACTCGTAGGCATCCAGCAGGTCATAGACGTCGTGTTTTTCCAGAAAAGAGCGCAGTGAGCTGCAGGTATTGCGGGTGTTTCGGTGCCGCGTGCGGAAGCGGGCACTTTCGATTTCTTCCATCGGCTGAGTAAACAGCCGTCCAATACGTGAAAAGCTATAAGTGCTCGTGAGGGTGACCTCGTCCATGTGCAACTCGAGCCAGCCGTGCTGAAGTAGGACGTTCAACATCCAGTTCGCTTGCTCACGCTCGTTGCGCACGGGTACGGCACTGTCATCGTCGCCATCGTCCAACGCGGGCGTGCGCGTGATGGCTTCTTCAAACGCCTCAATCACCAGGTCTCGATCGACGACGCGACTATACTCTGAGAGGGAGCTGTAAAAGCGCGTGTAGAGAGAACGCAGGCACGCGACGACCTGCTCCCGGTACTTGCCGGTCAGTGGCCGGAAAAAATGCAGCCGATCGTTAGTGAAGAGCATCAGCGATATCTGGCTTTACTGGATTTGACCAGCTGTCGCTGCGAGCGAAAGCTCAGGACTCCTGCATCGTCACGTGCAGGTAGCCTCACGTCGGGGATCAACTCATTCATAAGTCAGCTTGCACCCCAATCTTGTCCTCTATAAAAGGTCAATTATGGTTAAGTTGTCCTCATAGGAAGGACAAATGCGCGACCTCGTACGTCGAAAAATCGTCGACGGCCTCGTGGAACCGATCCCGGACTTTACACCACGTCGCGACGACCGCGTGTGAGGCCGCAGGGACTGTAATGCTGAAGCGGTGGCAGTACCCCCTGGGCGGTTCGGAATTCGAAGCTGCCCAAGGCGGTGACTTTCCACACTCAGAAGCGTGCTCTCTCCACTACGAGGTCGACGACACAGGGGATTCGGTCACGGCGGAGGCTGGCTCCTGTGGTTCCAGCCTGATAAGTCTCCGGGGCCAATCGCCTATCTGCCTCCTCTGGTAGTATCTGCCCATGGGCACAAAACTCTCGTCGGCGAACCCTTTTCTTCGCGATCCGGTGGCGCGCAAAAGCATGGTCATCAGATCGGTAGTCACATCCTCAGCCATTGAGGGGATTCGTGCGGTGTTCAAGCGGGCTAAGGAAAGCACTAAAAAATCCCTCGTTCGCAAGGGACGAGTTAGCCAGAAGAAGGTTTAGCGGCGGACCGGCGTGTCCGCGCAATGACATTCCGGAACACCTTCGTCATCGGCGCGTAGTCCCGACCCAAAGCGGCGTGGACGGCGGCGATATATTCGGTCTTCTTCGCGCCGCGTATCCCGCCGAAGTCTAGCGCCGGGAGGCCAGCTTGTAGTCCCATGAGGATCGCGAGTAAGCGCCCACAGCGCCCATTCCCCTCGCGAAACGGATGGATCAGGATGAACTCGGCATGTACCACGGCCAACGACGTAGCAAGTTCGTCTCCATTCTTAAATCTGCAGGGCGTGTAGTCACGTAACGCCCCGCGTCCAAATTCATGCATGAGTTTCGGCACTTGATTGGCAGCGGCGAACATGAACGATCCTTTTGCCATGTTCACCTGTCGATACTCGCCTGCCCACACGTAAATCTCGCCAAGCCAAACGCGATGCATGCGCCGGAGGTAGTCGGAGGTGAAGCACTGATCAATGCGTGTTTCGTCGATCATTTGTTCCGTCGCAGACAACAATGCTTCGGACTCCTTTCGCTCAATCTCTCGCACCGACTTGATACCGAGCCGATTTCGCAGCACTCGGTCACGCGAGCCCGGTTCGAATTCCGCTTCCGGACCTTCAGCCTTGTAGCGTCCGGACATAACATACCTCCTATCCCTCGACCCACTGGCGACAGTTGCGGACGAATAATCCGCTCAAGCGGATTATCCGTGAGATCAGAAGACGGACTCGAGTTGTTGGAGCATTCCCGGACGGACACTCAGCACTGATGTTGGTCGCGGCGAGACTCAGACACATCGCCTCGACCAAATGGGGAAAGCGGCGCTATCTGGTCATGGACCCATGGACCTGCTGCTGAGCCCCCGAAAAGCAGGAGGTAGCGGCCAAAAAACCTGGTCGGGAGCCACCGACTCGAAAATCAAAAGTGCGAAGAACTCGTTGCACTATCTCCATGATCTGCCCCTCGTTGGTAATCGAAGCGTCAGCATCGAGCATTGAGCAGCCTCTGTCACTTAGGCATTTCGGGTGACTTTGCTGAAAAATTCGATGTCAAACATTGGAACGCGGCACAAAGGCTATGGGATTGAGCGCCAAGCGATTATCGTCCGTCACCAGTAGGACCGATGTACTGAGCTCGGATCCGAGCGCCGCGTAACCCGCACTTACTACAACGGGACAAAGCAGCGATTTCGGCGATAGTCATGTCTCTCGGGAAGAGACGTAACAGCAATGCCACCGGAATTTCGCGTGTGTTCTCGCACTGCGGTCATTTGCAATGTGCGCTGAGCTTGTAGTGTTTCTCATAGAAGTGCAGGGGATCGTCCTTCCACCCTAATCGAACACCTCGTCCCATTCTCCGCTGGCCCATGAGAACAGCGTAGAAGTCCGAGAGGCCACCAGTCCATCCAGAGGGAGGCAGTCTCGCCTACTGCATGAGCGACATCTGTTCGGGATCGTCCGCGATCTTGTTTTCCGCAGGCTCGATCAGTCCCGCATCATTGTTTTCTGGTTGTTGACTCGCGTGCTCACCTGGTAGGCGACCTTGCTTCCTGCGGATAGGGCTTCGGCGCGTACGTCTCGGCGTTATCGCGAGAGGCGGATACCGTCAGCGCACCTTGCAAAAGGCGCTTTGACTTGCGGAGTTCTCCCTCACTTCCGCTCGAAACCTTCATCTCCGGAACCCGGAGAATAGGTCCCGGACTTCAACTCCAATGTCAGGGTGTGAGAGAAGACTTTGGGGTCGGGCGGCGCGGGCAGAGGCGAGGCGCTTTGGATGGCACGCACCACCGACATTTCCCAGGACGCATCACCATTGCAGTGCAGCATCTCCATCTCCTGCACACGGCCGTTCTGGTCTTGTGTTATCCGAACGCGACAGATAAACATGACCGAATCGACAGGCGTGCGCGGACGAATCCACGCACGGTCGATCCGCGCATCGATCTGGCCTACGTACATGCCGAATAGCCGGGCATGCTCGCCTTGGTTGGCTTTGGTCGCATCATCAGACGACTCAATATCATCTGCGCCATCCGCTTGCATCAAAGCAACCGGTAGCGCGACATCCGGCTCCGCAACCGGAAGAAGAGCTGCCGCAGCGGGCGAGGCCATCTCCATGATTTCTTCCGCAGACCTGGACTCCGAGCTAGATTGGTTAAGGGACACCAACGTCATTGTCGATTCGTCATTCGAGCCGATACTCATGCTCGAGGTTGGATCATCAGCCGGGCGCGGCGCGTGAGTTGAAGTACCGAATAGCGCGGGTACGAGCAAGATGGCATGCAGGAGAACCGAAGCCAACGTGCCAAAGAATGCAATCACCCATCGATGTGGGTCGCGCGCCCGAACCGAAGAGAAGAGCGGACCATGCTCCATGCATTGCGTCCCGTGACAGTGTCACGACGGATTATGCAACTCGAAGTCGAGGTTGTCTCCTGCGGCGGGCACCACTGCCGCAACTTGTCGATTATCTCAGCAGCCTGCCAAAAATATTTCCGTTGACAGAGACCATAGGCTTGGCGTTAAAAATATAGCGCAACGACAACGTGCTCAGCCGCATACAGCCTTTAGCCGCCGCGTCCGGCGTCACAGGGACGTGCTGCGAAATGAGCGCTTTCAGGGAGATCGCGCATGCTCAGCCGGACAAATCGGCACGGGTTCTCTTGCCTCGCGTTTTTCATCGCACTTGTCACGGCTTCCCTCGGCACGACCGCGTACGCCGCTGCAGGTCGCACACCGGGCACATTCGCGGTCTCGCCCAGCGGCGCGGCCACCTACACGATCCCGATCTGGGCGCCGCCGGGACCGAACGGACTGCAACCGAACATCGCCCTCTCGTACAGCAGTCAGGCAGGTAATGGATCACTGGGGGTCGGGTGGCAGCTCTCAGGTCTGAGCTCGATCTATCGCTGCAATCTCACCTATGCGCAGGATGGCGTAGCGGCACCGGTCTCCCTGTCGGCAAGCGACCGCTTTTGCCTCGATGGCCGGCGTCTTCGACTCACGTCCGGGACCTACGGGACGGCGGGCTCCACCTACCAGACAGAGATCACGAATTTCTCGAACGTCACCGCATACGGTAGCGCCGGCAACGGCCCGGCGTACTTCGCAGTGCAGACACCTGACGGGCGAACGTACGAGTACGGTAACGGCAACAACTCGCGGGTGCTGGCGAACGGCACGACGGCATCCGTCTGGTACCTCGACAAGGTGACCGACAAGGCCGGCAACACGATGGCGATCGCCTACGCCGCGAGCAGCTCCAATCTGGAAGGACTAACTGTACCGACCACGATTTCTTGGACGCCCACCTCGCATGGGGCGACCTCGTACGCGTACACGATGACGTTTGTATACCAAACCATCAGCACCGCGCCCAAGGCCGGATACCTGGCAGGAACCGCTGCGCAGTCGTTCTACCTGATGACGAACATTCAGATTGCGTACTCAGGAACGATGGTTAAAAACTACGTTCTGACGTATGCGCCCTCCGGTACGACTGGCCGACAGACGCTCTCGTCCGTACAGGAATGTGCCGATGCGGCCAAATCAAACTGTCTTTTGCCCACCACGATGAGCTTGCAAGCCGGAGCGGCGGGTGTTGGAGGCGGAACCACGCTTGGCAATGTATCAGGGGTCATCAGCACCGCCTTTGACTTGAACGGCGACGGCATCAATGATGTTGTGACGCTTACATCGCCTAGCACGATACAGGTGGCTTTCGGGGGTGCAACAGGATACGGGGCTCTTATATCGGCACCCGCGGGCAGCGGCTTTGCACTCGGAGATCTTGATGGGAGCGGAGTAGCGGGTCTCCTCATCAATGTGAGCGATACCTGGTACTACTACAAGTGGAATGGATCGGCGTTTATCGGAACATCAACAGGGATTTCTTTCGCCACCGCCACGAGCCCGATCCTTGCAGATGTTGATGGCGATGGACGGGCGGATTTCGTCTATACCGATTCCACTGGCATTGTCCACGTCCGGCTCAGTACCAGCACGGCGGGTACCGTCAGCTTCGGGACCGACATCAATTCTGGCATTGGCTCAGCAAATTTCAGCATCGGTGCTCAATTTGGTGGCTCGAACCGGGCACTACATTTCTGGGGCGGTGCTCAAGCGGACCTCTTAGGTACGCAGCGGACATGCGCGCGGTACAGCTCTAAGGGCATCTGCATCGCCTACCAGTACATCTATTATGAACTGCACTTCACCGGGTCGAGCTTCTATGCCGGCGGGGTGAACGCAAGCGCCATCGACTTCGCGGACTACAACGATGACGGATGTACTGACATCCTCACGGCCACGCAGCTGTACTTGTCCACCTGCAACGGCAACTCGGCCAATCCCGTGGCCCTACCCGCGGGTGTTACTGCGGTGGGCGGAATGGACTGGGACGGGGACGGCCGGCGCGATGTACTGGTCGCCCAGTCAAACGGCTATTTGGGCGTGGTGCTCTCGACCGGCACCGGCATCGCCAGCACGGTCATCAATACGTCGTTTCCTACTGCGAACAACCATTATATCGCCGCTCCTAACCTAGCTGGCGATGGCCAGGATGGGTTACTTGAATGGAACGGCACGTCCGCTACGTATTACTTGCACGGGAGTACCGGCGCACCGCCGGACCTCCTAGTCTCGATTGCCGACGGCTACGGCAACTCGGTGTCTCCCAGCTATGTCTCGCTCCCGCGCTCGATGGGTAGCACCTATTTTCCCTTCCACGACGGCCAATATCCATACTTGGAATACTACGGCCCCATCTACTTGACCAGTCACGCCGTATTCAGCGATCCCTCGAGCCCCTCCGGCGGTACGTACTATCAGAACTACTTTTACTCTGGAATGTGGCTCAACCTTCAAGGCAGGGGGCTTACGCCGCAGGGAAACGTCCAGACCTACGATTCACGTAACGGTGTTTGGGACACGAAAGCCTACGGGCGAGCTTTCCCATACACGGGGATGTTTACGAACCAGACCAAAACGACTAACAACTCGTCCAGTGGAATGCTGTTCAACTTCTCATCGTCAACCGTGGAGACGCTTGTCAGTAATGTGGTGCACCAGGAAGTCCACTTCCCATACCTCTCAAATACCACGATACAGAACTACGAGTTGGGAACCCCGACAACGCGTGCAGTCAACACGACTACGACGGCCTATACGTACGACAACTACGGCAATGTCAAGACTATAAATCGGACGGTGACCGACAACGATTCCAGTGACCCGCTGTATTACAACCACTCCTGGACTGCCAATATCACCAACACGACTGATCCGAGTCCGAGCACGGGGTGCCTTAACCTTTTGACGCAGACTCAGATCGCTTATAAAACATCGAGCGGCGACACGCCGGTGACACGCACAAAGCAGTTCACGCCCGACCTCACCAACTGTCGGTACACCGAGATCGTCACCGAACCGTCCAGTAGCACGTACAAGGTAACCGAAGATCTGGGATACGACGGCTTCGGCAACGTGAACTCAGATACAGTCACTGGTGTCGGAATGACAGCCCGCACGACCACGACCACGTGGTCCAATAGTACCTACACCACTGGCCAGCTTCCTCTGTCTGTCACGGATCCTTCCGGGGCAACAACGCAATTCGCCTACAATTACAGTTTTGGCCAGCCCGGCAGCAGCACCGACCCGAACGGTGAGACGACCTCATGGCAGTACAACGCCTTCGGCCTCAAAATCCAGGAGAAGCGGCCGGACGGCACCTCCACTGCCTGGGCCTATAATCTCTACCCTAATCTCTCCTGCAACTCCTTCAGTTCCTGCGGATTGATGAGGAGCGAAGTGAACAAATCTGTGCTCGATACGTCGGGCAAGACCGTTGGATTCTCGCTCGCGGTATTCGATCCGGTGGATCGCCCCTACAACGTCGAATACGTGACCCTGACGGGAGCGTATTCTGTTGTACTGACCAACTACGACTCGCTCGGGCGAGTTGCCTCGCGCAGCGAGCCATTTCTCGGGTCCGCCACCCAGTATTTTGAAACGTATTCCTACGACTTGCTCAATCGTCTCACCCATTCGCAGCGTCCCATCAGTTCTACGAATAGCACGCTGGAGACAACGAATTACACTTACTCCGGCGACACGACCACGGTCACCGATCCCCAGAACAATGCAAAGACCCTGATCACCGATCCCAACGGCTGGCTGCGCGAGTCGAAAGACGCATACGGCTACGCCATCGCACCGGCGTACGATGCGGCTGGCAGCAAGACCTCAGTAACAGACAGTTTGGGCAACACGCTTTGGAGTGGCTCGTACGCTTACGGTGTCGAACCGTATCTGCTCGGATTCACGGACAAGGATCTTGGCAGTTGGGGGCCATTTACGGTCGATGCGCTTGGAGAGAATACAGCCTGGACGGATGCTAAGGGACAGCACTTCACCGAGACCTACGATGCACTCTCGCGTCCGCTCACCCGTAGCGAGCCCGACCTTTTCACGCAATGGACCTGGGGGGCGACCCCGTCTGCTCATAACGTCGGGATGCTCCAGAGTGTGTGTACGGGCCTGGGAACGAATCCAACAAACTGCACCACGTCCCCGGGCTATAGCGAGTCCGAAGTTTACGACAGCGTCGGTCGCCCTTATCAAAAAGTGATCCAGATTCCATCGATCGCCTCACCCAATAGTGGTACGTACACCTACAGCTGGGGCTACAGTGCCACCACGGGGCTATTGGATACGATGACGTATCCGGTCAGCACCAATAGCTGTGCCCTGGTTGTGAAGTATGGGTACAGCAATGGGCAGCTGGCCTCGCTGACGGACGCTAGCAGCTCTGCTCAATGCGGCTCGACTGGCACAGTGTTCTGGACGGCCAATACCGAAAACGCTCGTGGCCAGGTTACCCAAGCTACTCTTGGCAACGGGGCTGTTGTGAACAGTGTATTTGACGAGGTCACAGGTTGGGTGCAGAGCATTCAGGCCGGCAGTGGCGGAGGAACGGGATTTCAAAATCAAGCCTACCTCTACGACGAGGTCGGCAATGTGACCCAACGACAGGACAACAATCTGGGGCTGACCGAGAACTTCTACTACGATAATGTTTATCGGCTGGACCATTCGACGCTGAACGGCACTGTTAATCTGCAAATGGGTTATGCGTCAACGGGCAACATCACCAGCAAAAGCGACGTCTCGAGGTCTGCCTGGACGTAGGACACCACGCACATTCATCAGGTCCGGACAGCGGGTTCGAATACCTACACGTATGACGCCAACGGCAACGCCATCACCCGGAACGGCAGTCCCTTGCAGTGGACCAGTTACAACTATCCGAGCATCGTCGTGTCGGGAAGCTACTCGGGGACGTTCTTTTACGGCCCGGATCGACAGCGCTATTTCCAGACGGTCACCGACTCCAACAACACCGAGCAAACCACATTCATAGGCAAAGAGCTCGAGCTTACTTATGCGGCGGGCGGCGCTACCACGTGGCGCCATTATGTTTATGCAGGGGGAACGCCCGTAGCCGTTATCGGACGGGCAACCAATGGCGGAAATTGGCGAATGTATATCCTGGGAGATCGTCAGGGGAGCGTCAGCTCCATCCTCAACGGCACAAGCACCTTCGTGAAGGAAAGTTTTTCCGCATTCGGCCTTGAGCGAAACGCGGCAGACTGGTCGACCGCGGTGCCTGCTGTAGATGCCAGCAACGTCCGGTACGTGAGCCGACATGGATATGGCTTCCAGACGGTTATCGGGCAACCGGGCTCAACCAACGCTCTTGGGATTATCCACATGAACGGGCGCGTGGAGGACGCGGTCGTTGGTAGATTCCTCTCCGCCGATCCGAACATTCCCGATCCGACCAACACCCAGAGCTACAACCGCTATTCCTACACTAACAACAATCCGCTCACGATGGTTGATCCGACCGGGTTTGATGACAAGTCTGAAGTGAATGACGGAGGCGGCGGAACCTTCGGAAGTGGAGACGGCGGAGACGGCGGAGACGGCGGTGGCGGCGGTGGCGGCGGTCAAAAGTGGCCGGGCCAGTGGGCGTGGTATTGCTACGGGAACTGCGGATCCGGGGTTTGGGCGAATTCAATTACGCAATCAGTGCCAAACCCTGTGTATTCCGCGGCTGTGCGGGCGCTGCTAGGGATCTCGTCACAAGGGACCTCCTCGCTGGGAATCAATGACTTCGCCAGCGCGTTCAACGATGCCCTCATCAATAGCACGTCGCAGGGCAATGGCTTACTTGATATGCCGCAAGGGAATTTGCCCATTAGCCCGGATGCGGTCGTCGTTCAAGCCTCGAGCAGGATCTTCCCGGTAGACAATCCAGGCTGGGATGTGGTGGGTCTCGACTTTATAAATGGGATCGAGAGCAATGACGCGCGGTACCTGACTCATATACGCCCCCGGCACGCCTCAAATGCGCCGTTTTCCCCGGCAGCGCCGAATGGCCGCTTCCTTGCGCCGATACTTTCGCTGTCTACCCCAAAGGATCAGTTTGATGCAGAGCTGGGGTTGCTGTTCAATCAGTATACGCCATCATTCTTCGAGCCAACTAACGCTGGACTCGCGCTCGAATTCGTCCTTCCAGCCGCCGTTGGTTTGGACCTACAAAACGCGCCGACAAATTCCTGGACCGTGATACTTTCACTCGTCGGCAGCGGGATTTACCAGATTTGGACTACGTATCCTGGACATCCAGTATTGGGTAACTAGCCTATGAACGAGACTGGGGAGTGGGACAGATGGCTGTTCAATGCGGACTCTGACAACGCATTGACGCCAGAGGGATTTAATTATCACGACGCGCTGGCACGTGTGAAGGCATTGCGGCAGAGGCTGACCAGTGCCCTCGCTACATATGAGGTCAGAACAGCATCCCCAGAGTTGTATCAGGACAGCACTGGACTGACTCACTACCGTGTGACTGCAAAGGGTGATCTGAGGCCCTTTGCTCCCACTCTCGCGTGGATACTGCTTTCACACTTCGGAGATCTGGCGACCGTTAAGGACTGTCAGGATCAGGAGCTGCTCACCAAGATCCGCAGCGTGCTAGAAGACTTCGGACTTAAATACATCCCCTACGACTATGCTGCGGGTAAAACATACAATGGAAAGTGCAGAGCCCTCGTTGGGTTCAGCTGGGCAAACCGATATTTTTCGCTGACCACTGACTTCAACTACGAAGAGAGCGGTGATGGATAGCCGTGTGTCGTCTTCTACAATCGATCGTCCGGTGAAATCGTGTTTTGCGAATCAGCAGCGTCAATCGTAGTGCCATTGACAGGCGGGTGCTATGAGGTGATTGTACCTGGCATGACCCCGACGAGACCCGCCACCAGCAGGCACTGTATCTGGATCACGCGAAGGCGAGACTTCTGGATGAGCTGTCGGCCGAGACGCGCATCCCCAAGGCGGTGCTGCTGCGCGAGGCGGTGGATGATCTTCTGATGAAGCACGGCAAGCTCAAACCCCCGCGAAGCAAGGGCAAGTCGTCGGAGGCCTAGGCGGCGTCCCGCCGGTGCGCTAACACCGACGGAACGCCTGACCACCACCAGCAACTGAGGTGCTGATAATGGCTAGCCCCAATAATTCGTGAATTCTGAAAGACAAAAGCCCCTGTCGTGGTAAAAAGGCTGTGCTACCAGACCCCGAACCACTCGAGAGGCTTTTTCGTGTCCGACGATATCACACCGCAGAGTGCGTTGTTTCCTGATCTGCTTCGCCGCCCTGTGTTGGCGCGGTTCGACCAGCGCCACGGCAGTTCCGATGGTGGGGCGGTTGTTCTGAAAGCCTGTGACGAGCGGCTGCGACTGACCGAGAGGCTGGCAAACTGCATCGCGGACACTCGGCAGTCCGGAAAGATCGAACACACGGTCATGGAGTTGGTGCGCCAGCGCCTGTACGCAATCGCTTGCGGCTACGCGGATGGTAACGATGCGGCACGATTGGGCGATGACCCGATCCAGAAGTTGATGATCGGCCGCGACCCGATTGAAGGGGCGAGGTTGGCCTCGCAGCCGACACTGTCGCGCTTTGAAAATGCGGTGCGGCGGGCGGATCTGTATCGAATGCGCGAGGCGTTGGCGGAATGTGTGATCGACAGACACCGACAGCGTCTGGGCCGAGGTGTTCGCAACATCACGATCGATCTGGATCCCACCGATGACCCCACTCATGGGGCTCAGCAGTTGAGCTTTTTCAATGGCCATTACGACACCTGGTGTTATCTGCCGATTGCGGGCTTTCTCACCTTTGACCACGAGCCTGAGCAGTACCTGTTTGCCTACGTGTTGCGTCCTGGCAATGCGCCGGCGAGCCGCGGCGCGATCGGGATTCTGAGCCGGGTACTCGAGCGGCTTCGTGGCCGGCACCGCAATCAGGTATGCCCGGCACGTAGCATATGAGATGCAATATTTCCGCTGTGTTTAGGTCAGCTCCGGCGACTGCATCAACGAGGCGTTGAAGCGCGGCATTTACCGCCGCTCAAACGCATCCAAGGACGCCAGGCTCTTGCGGCCCCCGGTGGAAGTGAACTCCTCGGCATTCCCGTCAGCCGCCTTGGCCTGCAGTGATACGCCCTCGGCCCCCGCCAGGCACTTCAGCCCATCCTCGGACAACCGGAAATACCACTGGGTGCCCCAGGGAACCGGGGCCTCGTACGGCGCGCGAGACAAACTCAACTTCGACAAATCGAGTTTGATAGCCCTGCCGTCGGCACCCACACCGGCGAAATCGCCGCCTTTTCCAGCCTCGGCGACACCGGACCCGTCCTGGGACAACGGCTTCAGCTCCACGGGGCGCCCGTTACAGAAAACCTGAGGTTGAGTGAGCGCCCCCTGTGCCTGCGGAGTGGACACCCACAAAAACAACTCCTTGTTCCCCATGCGGTTGGTCTCAAACGGCGCGATGTAGGCGAACGGGTCGGTCTGCTTCGCGCGCTGCGTCTGTGAGTACAGCTCGATCGGATTACTGAGCACGGTCACGGTGGTTGCCGTATCGGGATCGAGCTTCTCCGCCACCGGCTCGGCCGGCGGCAGGGATGCGCACCCGGCCAGGAGAGAAGCCACCACCAGCCCGCCCACTTGCAGGCCCTTCAATGCACCCAAATTGTTCATCTTGTATCCCCGAATGACCGAACCTGAATCTGAGCTCGCAAGTCAAACCCGAGGGCTTGGCTTGGTTGCGCCGGACCCGGTGCTCTGCGGCACCTGAGCTATTGATTGCTTTGGCTGTGACGAATGTACATCGCCCCGTAAACCGTTCGCCTCTATAATCTGTTATACATCCGCAAGTGCTTGTTTAACCAGCTAATGAAGTCCATCTCAGGAAGGCTTTGGGTCCTGGCCACATTGGCCATAATGCCGTTCGTGACGCAGGCGGACACCCTGCCGCAGGCCTCGCACGTGGCCATGCGCACGACCGTAAACCTGCCCGTGGTCGACAAAGTGGTCGTCCACAAGGCCGACCGTAAGCTCGAGCTCATGCAGCACGGCACCGTGGTGCGTACTTATAAGGTGGCCTTGGGGCTGAACCCCGTCGGCACCAAGGAACGCTCCGGTGACTTTCGTACCCCCGAAGGATCCTACCGCCTCATCCGCCGCAATCCCCGCAGCGACTTCTTCCTCTCGATGCAGGTCTCCTACCCCAATCAGCAAGACTTGAAGCACGCCAGGCGAAATCATTGGGACACCGGTGGCTCGATCATGATCCACGGCCTGCCCAACCAGTTGAAGCACGATCCCAGCTATTACGAGAGCCGGGATTGGACCGATGGCTGCATTGCTTTATCGAATTCCGACATGCTCGAGTTCTGGCTGCTGGTGCCCGATAACGCACCGATCGAGATCCTGCCGTAAAATCCGGTGGGATGGATACCTCAGTACTCGTTTCTGAATTCGTCGACGCCCGGGTCGGCCCCCGCGGATCGCTCGAAAATCTCTCGCAGGATGAGATCGGCAAGCTGCTCGACTCCGGCCAGGGCGGTCTGTACCCGCTGTTCCGCAAGTGCGCTCTCGCGGTTCTGAACAGCGGCGCCGATACCGACAACGCCAAGGAAATCTTCGATCGCTACAAGGACTTCGACGTAGCGATTCTGCGCCAGGCCTGGGGCGTGAAGCTGGAAATGCACAACGCCCCCGGTGCCGCGTTCGTCGACGGGCAGATGATCCGGGGCATCAAGGAACACCTGTTTGCCGTGCTGCGGGACGTGGTGTTCATTTCCAACGAGATCATCGCCAGTGGGCGCTTCGACCTGATGGACTCGGCGTCCATCACCAATGCCGTCTTCCACATCCTGAGGAACTCTCGGGTCCTGGATTACAAGTCCCGGCCCAACCTCGTCGTGTGTTGGGGCGGGCACTCCATCGGCAGCGATGAGTACAAGTACACCAAGAAAGTCGGCTACGAGATGGGCCTGAGAGGATTGGACGTCTGCACGGGGTGCGGGCCGGGTGCCATGAAGGGGCCCATGAAGGGCGCCACCATCGGGCACGCCAAGCAGCGTATCGAGGGCGGGCGTTATATCGGGGTCACGGAGCCGGGCATCATTGCCGCGGAGCCGCCGAATCCGATCGTGAACCAACTCGTCATTCTGCCGGATATCGAGAAGCGGCTCGAGGCCTTCGTGCGCCTGGCGCATGGAATCGTGGTGTTTCCGGGCGGGGCGGGCACGGCGGAGGAGATTCTGTATCTGATCGGAATGCTGCTCGACCCGGCGAACAAGGATCAGCCGTTCCCCATCGTGTTCACGGGGCCGAAGGAAAGCGCCGCTTACTTCGATCACATCAAGATGTTTATTCAGGCGACGCTGGGGCATGAGGCCACCAAGCGCTTCACGGTGATCATCGACGATCCGGCGGAAGTGGCGCGGCACATGGTCCGGCACATGGCCGTGGTGCGGGAGTTCCGCCGCCACAACAGCGATTCCTATAACTTCAACTGGCTCCTCGCCGTCAAGCCGGAGTTCCAACACCCGTTCGAAGTCACGCATGAATCGATGCGGGCGCTGGAGCTCGACAAAGGGCAACCAACACACGAGTTGGCGGCCAATCTGCGGCGGCTTTTCTCAGGCATCGTGACCGGCAACGTGAAGGAATATGGGATCAAGGCCATCGAGAAGCACGGACCTTACGAGATCGCGGGCGATCGGGAAATCATGAAGCTGCTGGATGATCTGCTGGCTGCGTTTGTCGCGCAGCGGCGCATGAAGCTGCCCGGAACAACGTATCGGCCCGTATATAAACTGGTTGCGTGAGAGGCGCGAAAAACCGCCAGAAAGACGTCACTCCCGAAGTCTCACTGACATAACGTCGAGCGCGCTTCACACGCGCGCGCATTATGGCGAGAGCCGTATCGCAGCGTCAGGTAGCCGCGACACCCCTGTGAACCAGTACCTCCATAAGTTTCGGCCAGAACGTAATCTGGCCGCAATTACTTAGGGAGTCTCTATGAGCAGCTCAGACAGGGGCAGAAGTGACATGCCGGACATGCGTCCGGATCTCACTCCCTCTGCCAAATCTCCAGGTCCCGCGGACGCCGCCGACCCGTATGCAAACTGGCTGGATCGCATGCAGAGGGCGCGCGCCCGACATTCTGCGATCACCAAGAACCTATACACGTGGTCCAACTATAAGAATTGGGCGGATCGCATGAAGGACTCGTTTGATGACGAGCCGAGCGCCGGCAAGGGAGATTCCCCCAACGGCGGTCCGAAAACACCGGCGTTCAAACGATAGGCTCGAGGAGCTTCTTACGCGCCAACAACCGCAGGAGTCGGCGTGCGCGCCGACTCTCGCGGGGCAGGCGGACGCTCGAGCCACTGCACGAGGGGCTCCCATTGCTCCACATCCTCGCGCACGAGGTAGCGCTTCATCTCGTGTACCCCGATCCCTTGCTCCGCGGCTCGCACGTAGTTTTGTGAGTCCCGGATAGTCGCGACAATCGGTATTCCCAGGGTTTGCAGGAAGCGGATCAGAGCCTGGTAGGTGAGGGTATTGCGGCGGATACGATTGGCGACGACGCCGATTCGATCGTCCTCGCGCCGTATCTTCGCGACCAGCAACAGGTCGCGGATGGTGCGCGAGCAGGTATGGATGTCGATATCCGAGGGCAGCACGGGAACCAGGATCTTGTGGGCATCCCGGGTCACTTGCGGGAACTCCCTGGAATCAACTGCCGCCGGTGTATCGACGATGACGTGAGTCGCGCCTTCCGGCACGCGCAATTGAAATGCGCGCGTCGTACGGCTGTCCTTTTCGAATGCTGCGATGACCTGAATCGGTGCCTGGGTAGGCTGGCGCTTCTTGACCCAGCGGACCGACGAACCCTGCGGATCGAAGTCCATGAGGACGGGTCGCTGCTGGCGCGAGGCGAAGTAGCCTGCCAGGTTGATTGCGATGGTCGTCTTGCCGGATCCCCCTTTGGGATTCAGGACGACGATACGCTGCATGGTGACCTTGTTTGAACCGATTTAATGCGCAGCCTACGCAGGCTATTTAACCTGTGCAAGGCAGATGCATCCAGCCAGTGAATCTCTGTGATCCTGCGCACGCCAACTGTCACACGCGCCCCGTACTCTGCCTGTCCATGGAATTTCTATTGCTCTGGTGGGACAACCTCGACGATTTCACCCATGCCTGTCGTCATCTGGCGACCACGGCCGCCGCGGAATTAGCGCAAGCCGCCACGGCTCCGTTTACCCGGCGCTGATCCGGTCTCGAGCCCCCAAAGGCTCGGTTTGCAGGCATTTCATGCCGGCAGCCTCTTGAATTTCTCGGCTGATTTCCCAAGATCCCCGGCTCCTACGCCAGGAACGGCACTCAACCCGTGGGGGATTTAAGAAATCATGTCCGACGCAGCCGATACGACCGCGGAAAAGCCCGCAGAAAAGCAGACACTGGGTTTCCAGGCCGAAGTGCGCGACCTGTTGAAACTGATGATCCACTCCCTGTACTCCCACAGGGAAATCTTTCTTCGCGAGCTCATCTCCAATGCCTCCGATGCCAACGATCGCCTGAGATTCGCGGCGATTGCCGACCCCAAGCTGCTCTCCGAAGGCACCGATCTCGACATCAAGATCGATGCGGATTCCAAGCAGGGCACCATCACCATTCGCGATAACGGCATCGGCATGACGCGCGAGGATGCGATTACGCACCTCGGCACCATCGCGAAATCGGGTACCGCCGAGTTCTTCAGGAATCTATCCGGCGACCAGCAGAAGGACTCCGCTCTGATCGGCCAGTTCGGCGTCGGCTTTTATTCGGCCTTTATCGTGTCGGATAAGGTCACCGTGGTGTCCCGCCGCGCCGGGACCCCCTCGCAGGCGGGCGTCAAGTGGGAGTCCAGCGCGGAAGGCGATTTCACCGTTGAGACGCTGGACGTGCCCGAGCGTGGCACCGCCGTTACGCTGCACCTGAAGTCCGATGCGAAGGAATTTGCCGACGGCTGGCGCCTGCGCTCGCTGATCCGCAAATACTCGGACCACATTGGCTTCCCCGTGCGGATGAAGAAAGAGGGCGAGGCCAACCTGGACTATGAAACGGTCAACGAAGCGAAAGCCCTGTGGACGCTGCCCCGGACCGAAATCAAGGACGAGGAATACAAGCAGTTCTATCAGCACATCGGTCACGACTACACCGAGCCGCTAGCCTGGAGCCACAACAAGGTGGAAGGCAAGCGCGAGTACACGAGCCTGCTGTATATCCCGGGCCGCGCGCCGTTTGATTTGTGGCAGCGCGATGCCGCTCGCGGTCTGAAGCTCTATGTGCGCCGCGTCTTCATCATGGACGATGCCGACCAGTTCCTGCCGCAGTACCTGCGCTTCGTGAAGGGCATCGTCGACTCGAGCGACCTGCCGCTCAACGTGTCCCGTGAGCTGCTGCAGCAGGATCCGGAAGTCGATGCCATCAAGAACGGGCTCACCAAGCGCGTTCTGGACATGCTCGCGAAGATGGCGAAGGACGAGACCGAGAAGTACGCGACTTTCTGGAAGGAATTCGGTGCGGTTCTGAAGGAAGGCACGGTCCAGGATCACGCCAACAAGGACAAGATTCTGCCCTTGCTGCGCTTCGCCAGCACGCATGACCCGGACAACAAGCCTGCGACCAGCCTGCCTGAGTACGTGGCGCGCATGAAGCCGGAGCAGGAGCGCATCTACTACATCATTGCCGAGAGCCTCGAGGCGGCTCGCTCCAGCCCGTACATCGAAGAGCTCAAGGAGCGCGGGCTCGAAGTGCTGCTGATGGCCGAGCGCATCGATGAGTGGGTCATGGACCAGCTCGACGAGTTTGATGGCAAGAAGTTCAAGAACGCCTCGCGCGGCGATCTCGAGCTCGGAAAGCTCGAGAACGAGGAAGACAAGAAGAAGAAGGAAGAGGCGAAGAAGGAGACCGAGGGCCTCACCAAGCGCATCCAGGATGCGTTGGGCGATCGCGTGGAGGAAGTGCGCACCAGCGTGCGCCTGCGGGAATCCCCCGCCATCCTCGTGCTCAAAGAGCACGACATGGGCGCGAGCATGCGCCGCATCATGGCGGCCGCCGGCCAGAAGGTCCCCGAGTCGAAGCCCGCGCTGGAAATCAACGCCACGCATCCGATCGTGAAGTACCTCGACAGTGAGCCCGATGAGGAACACTTCAAGGAGTTGGCGCAGTTGCTGTTCGATCAGGCCTCCCTCGCGGAAGGCGGTCAGGTGTCGAACCCGGCTGACTACGTGCAGCGCCTGAACCGGGTGCTCGTGCGTCTCGCGGGCGCCTCCAAGTAACATGCAACGAAGAATGATCGTGGCTGCCGCGCTGCTCGTCGCGGCCGGCAGCCTTCCTTCCATGGCAGCCCGCAGACCCGATCCCCCGCCCCAGGAGAACGCAGTGACTCATCCAGTGCCCACCGAGCTCGTTGTAACCGACGTCAAGAAGGGCACGGGCCCTGCTATCACCGCGGGCCAAACCGCCGTAGTTCACTACACGGGCTGGTTGTACTCGGCGGATGCCAAGGACCACAAGGGCAAGAAGTTCGACAGCTCCCGCGATCGCAATGATCCGTTCAGCTTCAACGTCGGTGGCGGTGAAGTCATCGGTGGTTGGGACCAGGGTGTGCTCGGAATGCAGGTTGGCGGTCACCGCACACTGGTGATTCCACCTTCGCTCGGCTATGGCGCGCGCGGCGCCGGCGGTGTCATCCCGGGCAACGCCACGCTGTTGTTCGATATCGAGCTGATCCGGATCCAATAACCGAAAAACCCGGCTGGATTGCTCCGCGCCGGGTTAACTCATCGCTGCAGGCCGCCGCGGGGCGGCCTTTGCGGTGCAAGCTCAAATCGGCTGGACGATTCCAGCCAATCGGAAAATCAGTTGTTCACCATGGCCTTGAGGCTCTTCAAGGGCAGCACGCGAACCTTCTTGCTCGCCGGCTTGGCCTTGAACGTCATCTTCTCACCGGTGAAGGGATTGATGCCTTCGCGCGCCTTGGTCGCGGGCTTCTTCACAACCTTCAACTTCAAGAGGCCGGGCAGTGTGAACAGACCATTGCCACGCAGGCTCTTCTTGATCACGCCACTCAGCGAGTCGAACACAGAGGCCACCTGCTTGCGCGACAGGGCCGTGTCCTTGGAGATCTGAGTCAGGACTTCCGACTTGGTCGGTGCGCCACCTTTTTTCGCCATATTCCGCTACTCCTCGAATGTTGTATCAAAAGCGCGGTGCCGCCGCGCAAGTGCTGATCGCCGCGAAAAATAGCACACCACCACTGGGACGCAAGTGATTTTTCATTTTGAGTTGGTGCGCAAAACCCTTTTTTTTCCGGGGTTTCCTCGAACCTCGGTGCCATTCAACAGCAGCTCGCTCGCTCGCGGATCGCGCGGGACACTGGAAAAACAGGGGTTTACGGCAACAGCAGCAAAATCGCCTGAATCGCGATGGCGACCCAGAGCGGCGACAGATCGATGCCGGCGATCGGTGGAATGAGTCTGCGGAACGGTCGCAGGAGCGGCTCGCAGATGCTCGCGAGCACCGATTGCAGCGGTGAATAACCGCCGGGCGCGATCAGACTGAGCAATGCATACAGCAGGATCGCGCCGAGGTACATGCGCAGAACGGACCTCAGCAGCTCGACAATCACCGCGGTGATCCAGGTTTCCAGCCCCGGTGTGCCATATACGGTCAGTGCAAACAGGATGGCGACTTTGATGATCGTGACCAGAACGACAGCCACGACCGATGCGGTATCGACCTTGCGCACGGGCGGCAATACGCGCCGCAGCGGCAAAATCAGGGGATTCGTGAGCCTGACAACCGCCTGCGCAATGGGATTGCGGAAGTCGGCGCGCGTCCACTGCAACAAAAGTCGTGCCAATACGACATACAGGGCAAGCGACAGCAGCGTATCGACGATGAAAATCAGCGCACTCATGTCTGTTCCGTTAGGCGAAGTTGACTCACGATGCCCCGAATTGCTCCGCCAGCTCGTGGCTGCGGCGCGTAGCGGCCTGCAGCGCCCGGGCAACGATCGCGCGCAAGTCCGCGGCCTCCAGGCTCTTCACCGCCGCCTCCGTCGTCCCGCCCTTGGAGGTGACTTCGGCCCGCATTTTCGCGAGATCTCCGTCACCTGCCTGCGCAAGTTGACCTGCTCCATGCAGTGTCGCAATCGCCAGGCGGCGTGCGGCGGCCGGGTCGAGCCCCAGGTCTGTTGCGCTCTGCGTCATGAGCTCCGCGAGCAGGAAAAAGTAGGCAGGCCCGCTGCCTGAGAGCGCTGTGACCACGTCCAAGTGCTCTTCACTGTCAACCCATACAACTTCGCCGGCGGACTGCATGACTTTTTCGGCGGTGTCGCGCTGTGCTTGGGCGACGGTGGCGGGGGCATACAGGCCTGTCGCGCCTGCGCCCACCAACGCGGGCCTGTTAGGCATGGCGCGCACTACCGGAATACCGGTACCGCACCAGGATTCGAGCGCCGTGATGCGGATACCGGCGGCAATCGAAATAACGAGGGGTCGCGTTTTCTGTAGCAAAGGTTTGAGCGGGAGAAGCACGGACGCGGCGATCTGCGGCTTGACGGCCACAACCACCACGGACGCCGCCTCGATCGCGGCCGCATTGTCCGCGGTTGCCTGAATACCGAAGTCCGCCGCCAAGGCATCGCGCGCGCCAGCAAAACTCTCGCCCACCGAGATGTGCTCCGGGCGCAGGCCGCGGCGCAGGAGGCCGCCGATGAGGGCGCGGCCCATGTTGCCGCCGCCTAGAAATGCGAGTTGCCCGTTGCTCATGAGCGTCCAATCGTATCTTATTACTGCGGCGGCGCCGTATTTGTTGCGCGGGGACGCTCACCAAAGAGGAGTGTGCCGATTCGAACGATCGTGGCCCCCTCGGCGATCGCCGCCTCGAAGTCACCGCTCATTCCCATGGACAACGTATCGAGTCCCGCCCCCGCGGCATTCAGTTCCTCAAGAGCGCGGCGCATGGCCGCAAACCACATACGCTGCCGCGTGGGATCGTCTTCGTCCGGAGGTATGCACATCAACCCCCGCAGCTTGATGCGCGGTAATGCGCTTACAGCAGCCGCCAGGGCCGGTAATTCAGCAAGGCTGACGCCCCCCTTGGATTCCTCGCCCCCGATGTTGACCTGCAGGCAGACGTTCAAAGGCGGAGCATGGAAAAGCCGCTGTTCCGAGAGCCGCTGGGCGATTTTCAGGCGCTCGACACCGTGGACCCAGTCAAAATGTCCGGCAATGACCCTTGTTTTGTTGGCCTGGACCCGGCCGATGAAGTGCCAGGTCAGGGTCAGGTCCTGCAGTTCTTCGATCTTGCCCAGCGCCTCCTGCAGGTAACTCTCCCCGATATCCCGGACACCCGCCGCGGCCACGGCACGGATGCTGTTGGCCGACTGACCCTTGCTCACACCCAGGAGTGTGACGGAGTCGACACTTCGTCCGGCCTCGCGTGTGGCCGTTTCAACGCGATTGCGGACGAGTCGTACTTGCTGCAGCAAATTCTGCGGAACCATTAACATATTGGATACGGAACCCCTCCGTTATACTGCTGCCGCGCTCAGATGCAGGTTTAATGCGTCGCTTGCCGGCTCTCCTGCCTCGGGTCCCTCTCTAGGAGCTTCCATGGCTGTCGACATCGCGCAACTCTTGGCATTCGCCGTCAAGAACAATGCGTCTGACCTGCACCTGTCCGCGGGCGTTCCGCCCATGATTCGCGTCGACGGTGACATGAAACGTATCAACATGCCTGCGCTGGCCCATAAGGAAGTGCACAGCATGGTGTACGACATCATGAACGACAAGCAGCGCAAGGCCTACGAAGAGTTCTTCGAGACCGATTTTTCATTCGAGATCCCCAAGCTGGCGCGTTTTCGCGTCAATGCCTTCAACCAGAACCGCGGCGCCGGCGCCGTATTCCGCAACATCCCCTCGGTCATCCTGTCCCTGGACGATCTCGGCTCGCCGAAGATCTTCCGGGATCTGTGCATGTTGCCGCGTGGACTGGTCCTGGTCACGGGGCCGACCGGCTCCGGCAAGTCCACCACGCTCGCCGGCATGGTCAATCACGCCAACGACAACCGGCCCGACCACATCCTCACGATCGAGGACCCCATCGAATTCGTACACGAGTCCAAGCGCTCGCTGGTGAACCAGCGCGAAGTCCACCGCGACACCCTCGGCTTTGCCGAGGCCTTGCGGTCCGCGTTGCGCGAAGACCCTGACATCGTCCTGGTCGGTGAAATGCGTGACCTCGAGACGATCCGCCTCGCGCTGTCGGCGGCCGAAACCGGTCACCTGGTGTTCGGCACCCTGCATACCAGCTCTGCCGCGAAGACTATCGACCGTATCGTGGACGTGTTCCCCGCGGCTGAGAAGGAGATGGTGCGCTCGATGTTGTCCGAGTCGCTGCGCGCCGTCATCTCGCAGACGCTGTTGAAAAAGGTGGGGGGCGGCCGTGTCGCCGCCCACGAGATCATGATCGGCACGCCCGCGATCAGAAACCTGATCCGCGAGGGCAAGATCGCCCAGATGTATTCGGCAATCCAGACCGGCCAGGCAGCCGGTATGCAGACCCTGGATCAATGTCTGCAGGAGCTCATGTCCAAGGGTGTCATCACCAAGGAAGAAGCCCGCTACAAGGCCCAGAACAAAGACGCTCTTTGATGCGCCGCGCGTAAACATTCAACGGGGATCGCGCGGGGCGCGAGCCCGACCAGGAGGCAGCGCGCTGCGCGCTGGTAAGAGAGAGCAATCATGGATCGCGATCAAGCTATCAAACTGATGCAGGACCTCCTGCGTCGCGTGACCGAAAAGAAGGCTTCCGACTTGTTCATCACCGCCGGCTTTCCTCCGGCGATCAAGCTCGACGGTGAAATCCGCCCGCAAAGCGAGCGCGCCCTGACACCCGAGCAGTCGGCGACCCTCGTCCGCGCGATCATGAACGATCGTCAGACCAAGGAGTTCGATGCGTCGAAGGAGTGTAACTTCGCCATCGCGCCTCCCGGCATCGGCCGTTTCCGCGTCAGCGCGTTCGTCCAACAGGGCGCCGTCGGCTGCGTGATCCGGCTGATCAACGCCAAGATTCCGAGTTTCGAAGAGCTCGATCTGCCTCCCATCCTGAAAGAGGTGGTGCTCTCCAAGCGTGGCCTCGTGATCCTGGTCGGCGGCACGGGCTCCGGCAAATCCACCTCGCTGGCCGCGATGGTGGGTTACCGAAACGAAAAGACGCGTGGGCACATCGTTACCATCGAGGATCCGGTCGAGTACGTGCACCAGCACAAGGGTTGCGTCATCACACACCGCGAGGTGGGCGTTGACACCGACTCCTGGCACACCGCGCTGAAGAACACTCTGCGGCAGGCGCCCGATGTCATCCTGATCGGCGAAATTCGGGACCGCGAGACGATGGAATACGGTGTTCAGTTTGCTGAAACAGGACACTTGGTTCTGGCAACGCTGCACGCCAACAGCGCCAACCAGGCCCTCGACCGTATCATCAACTTCTTCCCGGACGAGCGTCGCGAGCAGCTCCTGATGGACCTGTCGTTGAATATCCGCGCCATGATTTCCCAGCGTCTGATTCCCCGGGAGTCCGGCGCCGGCCGCATCGCCTCCATGGAAATCATGCTCAACTCGCCCCTGATTCAGGACTTGATCTTCAAAGGCGAGGTGGCCAAGATCAAGGAAGTCATGTCGCGCAGCACCCGGCTCGGCATGAAAACATTCGACCAGTCGCTGTACGAGCTGTACGAGACCGGATTTATTTCCTACGAAGACGCCCTGCGCAACGCCGACTCCAAGAACGAGCTGCGTTTGCGGATCAAGCTGGAAAGCAAGCGCGAGGCGAAGAACATCGACGACGGCGGCGCGCTGCAGATCGTCGATGAAGGCGAAGAAGGCCGGTCGCTGTAGGAGGGGCCCGGTACCATGGATTCCAACTCCTCGCCGAAGGCCGATGCGGCCGCTACCGGGCCGCAGGCACTGCCGTCGCTGGATGGCGGCACCGGTCACCCGACCCTCAACACCAAGCCCCTTTTCAAGCTGATGGTGGAGAAGAAGGCCTCGGACCTGTTCTTCACCTCCAACGCGCCCATCAAGATCAAGATTGAAGGTCAGATTCTGCCGGTGAACAAGCAGATCCTGACTCCGGAAACCGTCCGGCAGACTGCGTTCGCGCTCATGAAGCCCGAGCAGCGCGAGCACTTCGTGAATGAGTTCGAGCTCGACTTCGCGATCTCGGAGCCCGGGCTGGGGCGCTTTCGCGTGAACGTGTTCATGCAGCGTGGTTTTCCGGCGATGGTTCTGCGGTACATCACCGCCGATATGCCGCGTATCGAGGCGCTCGGTTTGCCCCCGATCCTGAGCGAGCTGGTGTCCCTGCGGCGCGGGTTGATCCTGATGGTCGGCTCCACCGGATCCGGCAAGTCGACCTCGCTGGCGGCGATGATCAATTACCGCAACGAGAACGCCTCCGACCACATCGTCACGATCGAGGATCCGATCGAATTCCTGCACACCAATAAGCGCTCCATTGTTAACCAGCGCGAGGTGGGCATCGACACGAAGTCGTACAGCCGAGCCCTGCGCGGTGTGGTTCGCGCCGCTCCCGATGTGATTCTCATCGGTGAGATTCGCGACCGCGAGAGTATGGAAGCGGCCATCAACCTGGCCGGAACCGGTCACCTGGTGCTGGCGACCCTCCACGCCAACAACTGCGCGGAGTCCCTGGACCGCATCATCAATATGTTCCCGCGGGAGCAACACAGCCAGATTTTTCTCGATATGTCCCAGTACCTGCGCGCCATCCTGGCGCAACGGCTGGTGATGGGGCGGGACGGGAAACGCTGCGCCGCTCTCGAGGTGATGATCAATACTCCGCACATCATGGAGCTCATCAAGAAGGGCGACGTGATGGGCATCAAGGAAGCGATCTCCTCCAGCGGCGAACGCGGCATCCAGTCCTTCGACACGGCGCTGCGCGACCTGTTCAAATCCGGGCGAATTGAGCTCGAAGAGGCGCTCGCGTCCGCTGACTCGCGGGCGAATCTCGAGGCGAAGATCAACTTCGGTTGAGTTGTCGCGAGTCCCGCCCCGAACCGGCCGTTTTACGCGGGCTCGCCTGATTGCTGTCTGCGTGGCCCCGGAAGCAGATGCTCAAAACACCGTGTAAGCATCAAACACCGGCCCGTCCACGCACACGCGTTTCATCGCAGGTCCTTCAGGCGTCTGCACAGCCACCGTGCACCCGGCACAGGCGCCGACCGCGCATGCCATGTTCTCCTCCATGGAAACCTGACAGGGCACCCCATACCGCCGTGCGACTTCCGCTGACGCCTTCATCACCGGCGTAGGCCCGCAAGCAAAAATCTCAATCTCACCGAGGACGTCAGAATTCAACGTCCGCAGCCACTCATCCGCAAGTTGCGTAACCGATCCATCAAAACACCCGGGAAACTCTGCCCGCGTGGCCAGCCTGCTGGCCACGCCCCACTCATCCATCATCGGCATACAAGCAATGGTCCCGTCCGGAATGCCGGGTACCACAATCTGGGAAGGGCGGATGCGGAAAGGGAAGGGTGCTTCCGAGGACAACAATACCAGCGGCTGCCAGGGCGCATCTGTCCGTCCCCGCAGTCTATCCGCCAAGAACACCATCGGCGGGATGCCATAGCCGGCGCCGATCAACAGCGTCCGCGGCCGTTCGGGATGCAGAGTGAACCCGTGGCCGATCGGGCCGAGCACACTGACTTTGTCCCCGGCCTTGCGCGAAGACAAAGCAGTCATTCCGGGGCCGCGCACCCGAAAACAAATCTCAATCCAGCCCTTTTCAGCGTCAGAGCGCATGATCGACAGCGGACGCCGCATGGGAATCAAAGGGTCGGTGGCGACGTGCACGAAGGTGCCGGGAGTGGCATGGGCCGCGCACTTGGGCGCCTCAAACCGGAGTACCCGCTGGTCACCATCGAACACCGTCTGCGACAGAAGGACGGCGTCCTCCAGGAAAATCGTCCCGCGATTGTGCTTCGACATGCGCCCTAAGCCTTCCGAAAGATCAAGCGTGTCCCGCCGGACCGGTGCGCGACCCGATCACGTCCGCCAACACAGCCATGCGCACGGCCACGCCATTGCGCACCTGGTCCCGGATCACGGATTGCTTCCCGTCGGCAACATCGGAAGCAATCTCAATTCCACGATTCATGGGTTGGGGGTGCATGACAATGGCATCGGGTTTCGCGTGCGCGAGCTGCTCAGCCGTCAACCCGTATTGAGAAAAGTATCGGTCCGCATCGGGCAAATCCGCTTGTCCCATGCGCTCGCGCTGAATACGCAGCATCATCACAACATCCGTGCCCTCAATCCCCTCCGAGAGAGAGGTGTGTCGTCCACACCCCGTAAATTCGCCGTCATCCGGCATCAGCGCAGGAGGTGCGATCACTCGAATGTCAGGTACGCCCAATGTGCGAAACGCATGAAACGAAGATCGCGCCACACGGGAGTGCCTTATGTCCCCAACTATAGCGATAGACAGATGGTCAAACCGCCGCTTGTGCTGCCGAACAGTCAGTGCATCGAGCAATCCCTGGGTTGGATGGGATACATGCGCCTCACCAGCAGAGAGCACGCTCACATGCGGCGCCACATTCGCAGCAACGAGACCAGGCACGCCCGCCTCAGCGTCCCGGATAACCATCACATCCACATGAAGTGACTGCAGCGTAAAAACCGTATCCAGCATGCTCTCGCCCTTGGTGCGAGAAGACAGCTGCATTTCCAGGTTCACCGCGTCCGCCCCCAATCGCTTGGCCGCCAACTCGAATGACACGCGCGTGCGCGTAGAAGGTTCGGTGAACAGATTCGCCACGGTCACACCGCGCAAAACGTCGGAGATGGGCGGCGGCACACCCAGTGGCCGAACAAACGCCTGCGCTTTGTTTAGAAGCCTTTCCAGTTCGTGACGCGACAAGCCATCAAGCGTCAACAGGTGCCTCAGACTCCCGTCCGGTCGCCGCTGATCCACCACACCATCACTCATTTGAGAAGCCCCTCGCCACCGAACCAACGCTCTAAAATCACCGCGGCTGCGGCACTATCGATGTCCTCGCGCCGAATCCGTTTCCGGCGCTCGCCGCTGGCGCGTTGAGCCTTCAGCGCTGCGTTCGCTTCCAGGGAAGACCAGCGCTCATCCACCATGTTGACCGGCAAGGCGAAGCGCTTTTCCAGCTCCGCGGCGAACCGGCGCGCTGCAGGCGCCATCGAGCCCGGCGTGCCGTCGGCATTATACGGCGCACCGACAACCAGAACTCGAGGATGAAGCGCGCGCAGCTCACGCTCGACAGCGCCCCAATCAGGTCCATTCTGTGTAACCGCCACCGCAGGACGCGGCGCAGCAGTCCGGGTGAGCGTGTCACCCGCGGCGAGCCCTATACGTTTGAATCCAAAGTCAAAAGCGAGAACGGTGTAAATCGACGCGGACGCGTTCGGTGTCGAGCCTAAAGGCACCATCGGTGCCCGTGCCCAACCAGCTCAACAGCCAGGCGCAACTGCCTCATTACGCGTGGCCCGCAACGAGGCTCATCCGCTCAACATCGATCCCCAGCAATCGCCACGCCCCATGCCACCGATCTTCGAACGGCAAATCGAACACCAGTGACGCGTCGACCGGCATCGTCAGCCAAGCGTTCTCGCGCATCTCGCGCTCCAGTTGCCCCGCCTCCCAGCCGGCGTAGCCCAGCGCAATGAATGCGTCCGTCGGCCCATTGCCCTGCGCCATGGCAGCCAGCACGTCTCGCGAGGTCGTCACTTGAATGCTGTCAGACACTTTATGAGTGTGGTCCCACTTCCCACCGGGCCGATGCAGTACGAACCCGCGATCCGTGTTCACCGGCCCACCGCGCAGGACGGGCAGCTCCGCAATGGAATCGTTCGTCGGCTCGAGCTTCATCTGCGACAGCACGTCCGACAGCTTCATTGGCAGAGGCTTATTTAGGACGATGGCCAGGGCACCCTTATCCGAGTGCTCACAGATCAGCGCCACCGTCTGCGAGAAGTTGGGATCCGACAGCGACGGCATGGCAATCAACAAGTGATTCGTCAGGGTGGGCTGGGTGGACTCCGGCCCCGCGTCCTCACCTTCCACCTCCGTGAGGGACGGCCCGCCGAAGAGGCTGCTCCTATTTTCTTTTCCGCTGCTCATGGTCTCAGTATGCGGACGCCGGGCAGCTTGCTCAAGGAACAGAAACGGCGCCGCCCTTGAGCCGACCCCCCACGAACTGCCACTCGTAGGCAAAGCGCAACACCCGATAGTCATGAGCCAGCTCCGGCGGGAACGGATCGAAGGGACTGGCCAGCTTCAAAATCTCCAGCGCGGCATTATCCAGCTCCGGATAGCCGCTGGATTGCCGAATCACGGCTTTGTCCAGCTTTCCATTGGAATCAATGCCCACTTCGATCACAGGGGCTGCCTTTACGCCCAGAGTGCGCGCCGCCGTCGGATAGTGAATGGTGCCGACCCTCTCCACCTTCCGACGCCAAGAGTCCAAGTAGGGCGCCAGCGTGGCTGCGCGCGTATCTGGGGTAACCCACAGCTCATCGCGCTTGGGTCCCCGGAGAGTCGCTGGTCCATTCTCATCCTCGGGTCCCGGCTGGTTGCTGTTTTGCTGCTCCAGCAGGAGCGGCTGATCGGGCGACGCGCCCGCGTTCCCATTGTCGGCCAGATAATGGATTTCAGCGTGCCAGGCCGTCGTAGAGATGACCCGGTCCGCGCGGGTGCCTGCCATATCGCCGCGCTTGGCCAACGCATCGCCATTTAGCACGCCATCCTGTGCGGGGATAGGCATCGCGGAAGCAGGGTTGCGTGGATCCACGTTTTCCCGGGTGTTACCCGAACCCAGTTGGGTGCGCTGTGCGAGATAGGTGGCGGAATCGTTGCGTTCCGTCTCCGGCACTTCGTCGGAGACCAGCAATACTTTCAGACCAGGCGCGATGTCCTTGCCGGCGGATGCCGAGTTGAACGTCAGCCCCAGAATGATGAGACCGTGCAATAACGCCGCCAAGAACAGCATCGTCAGCAACCGGTCCCGGACCGGTGCCTTTCCTTCCCGCAGAGCTAGCGCGCGAGGCGGCATGCTCGTCAGGCCCGCTCTGCCCGCGCCTGCAAGCGCCGCTGAATCGCCTGAATGAGGAGATCCCCGATGTTCAGCCCGAACTGCTTATCCAACTCGCGGATACCCGTCGGGCTCGTCACATTAATTTCAGTCACGAAATCGCCGATCACATCCAGTCCCACGAACATCATCCCTTTGGCCGCCAATGCCGGTCCGATCTGGCCGGCGAGCCAACGGTCTCGATCATTCAGGGGCCGTCCGACCCCCTTGGCACCCGCGGCGAGGTTGCCGCGGTTGTCATTCGGGGTGGGAATTCGCGCGAGGGCATACGGCACAGGCTCGCCATCGATGAGGAGCACCCGCGAGTCGCCCGTCTTCACGATGTCCGGGATGTAGCGCTGCGTGATCGCAAAGCGCGTCCCGTATTCGGTCAGCGTCTCGAACACGACATTCATGTTCTTGTCATGCTGTTCCAGCACGAAAATGGACCGGCCGCCCATCCCGTGCAGCGGTTTGCAGACAACCTTGTGGTGCTGGGCTAGAAACTCCTCCATGTCCTTCATATCGCGAGTAATGAGCGTTGGGGCGCAACATTGCGGAAACCATGCCGTATAGACTTTCTCATTCATATCGCGGAGCCCCTGGGGGCGGTTGACGACGAGGCAGCCCTCCAGCTCGGCGCGTTCCAGGATGTACGTGCTGTAGATGTATTCTGTGTCGAAAGGCGGGTCTTTCCTCATCAGGATGGCGTCGAGTTGACCCAGTCTCTCGAGGCGGGGATCGCCCAACGTGAACCAGTCATTGGCGTCCGGACGCACGGTTAGTGTTCGCCCGAGACCGTATGCGACACCGTCGCGCAGGCTGAGGTCGCCTTGCTCGAAGTACGTGAGATGAAAGCCCCGAGCGGCGGCGGCCAGCAGCATGGCCAACGTGGAGTCCTTGGCGTATTTGATGTCCCCGATGGGATCCATCACGACACCGAGACGAATGGGTTCGCTCATTGAGTAGTTTCCTCGACAGGAAGTCCGATTATGCTCACGTCGCTCGAATATGTCCGCCTTGGCGGCCTCGCAGCCTGCAAAGGCCGGTCGTGCTGCGTGCGCTCGCGACCCGCGGAAAACGTGACGCGCATTGCATAGCAGGGGGTGTGCCGATATGTTAAAACGCGAGCTGCGCCTGTCTGAATACCCTTCAGAATGGTCCATCTGCTTTTGGGCAGCCAAGTAAAGGAAGGAGTTGCCACACACCGTGACCGGCAGCAACACGAAGCTCCAGGGCTTGAAGGTCCTGGTGATCGACGACAGTAAGACGATTCGCCGCACAGCCGAAACCCTGCTCGCCAAGGAAGGGTGTGAGGTGTTCACGGCTATCGATGGGTTCGATGCGCTCGCGAAGATCGCGGATCATCAGCCTGACATCGTGTTCGTCGACATCATGATGCCGCGCCTCGACGGTTATCAGACCTGCTCGCTCATCAAGCACAACAAGGTTTTCCGATCCATTCCCGTGATCATGCTGTCGTCAAAGGATGGCCTGTTCGATCGCGCCCGAGGCCGAATCGTAGGCTCCGAGCACTATCTGACCAAGCCGTTCACCAAGGACGAGCTCCTGAGCGCCATTGAGACGCATATCGGGAGATGACTGAATGCCGCTGATTCTCATCATCGATGACTCTCCCACCGAAGTGCATGTGATGCAAAAGGCGCTCGAGAAGCACGGCTATCGCACGGCTGCGGCGGCCGACGGCGCTGAGGGCGTACGACTTGCCCGCGAGATGAGTCCCGACCTGATTTTCATGGATATCGTCATGCCGGGCATGAACGGTTACCAGGCCACGCGCGCGCTCGCGAACGACCCCAAGACCCGCACGATTCCCATCATCATGGTGACGTCGAAGGGTCAAGAGACCGATCGCATCTGGGGCCTGCGGCAGGGTGCCATCGACTACATGGTGAAGCCGGTCTCTCCGGATCAGCTCGTCGCCAAGGCTCAGGCGACGTTATCCGCATGAGCCATCCCGCCTCACTCAAGTCGCTGCGCGACCGGCCATTTGAATTACTGGCCGAGCTCGAGCGACGCGGCCGTGCGGTTTCCGCCCAGGTCGCCCAGGAAGGCTCCGCCGGAAAGGAATGGGTTGGCGTCGCACTGCGGATGGCCGGGGACCTCTATCTGGTCGCGCGCGAGGAAACGCGCGAGGTGTTGGGAGTACCTACGTCCATGACGCGGGTGCCCGGCGCCAAGAATTGGATAAAGGGACTTGCGAATGTTCGAGGTCAGCTTCTGCCAATTATCGATCTGCGCCTTTTTCTGGGCAGTGGCATGACGCCGCTGACCCGCAATACTCGCATTGTGGTGGTGAACCACCGTGAAATTCCGGCCGGCTTGCTGGTCGATGAAGTTCTCGGTTTCCGGCGCTTCGCCGAGGGTGAGTTCTCTGGCGATGCACCACCGACGGTTGCGCGATGCGAGCGCTATCTGGCGGGTGCCTTCAAGCGGGCCAGCGAGCAATGGCCTGTCCTCAATCTCAGGGCCGTTCTCGAGAGCACCGCATTCTCCGAGGCCGCCGCATGATTGCCGCATCCGGAACGGCTCGAATCGGTGCGAGCCTCACCATCCTTCTGTCGGTGGTTGCCCTCCTCGTGCTGGCAAGTGCCGTCGCCTTCTTCACGATGCAAGGCGGAAGCGGTGCCCCGTCGGCAGCGACAGTTCCCGTCGATACCCTGTACGGGCTGGCCATCGACGCTGAAAGCGCTATTGGCGGCGATCAGGCGGCAATCAACGCTTTCCAGAACCAGTTGCGCCAACTCAAGGAAGACGCCGCACGTGATGCCGGCGCTCCTTACACGAAGGACCCGCGGTTCAATCGCCTCCTGACCAACGCTGGTGCGTTGTTGACGGCTGGCGCGTCATTGATTGATGCCAGCTCAGCGGCACGCGACACTCGCGCGCTCGTGCCGAAGCTGCTCAGTGAAGTGTCGTCCGTTGCCAGTGGCTTGTCCGGGCCCAGTCTCGAGAATGCAACGCGCGCCTTGGAGCGGTTTGAGTTGCGGGCTCAGCGTTTGCAGCTCGATGTGACTTCGTTGGCCGCAGGCGCCGGCAATCCCAGCCAGGCCGCGCAGCGTCTCACCGAGAGTGCGGATTATCTTGGCCAGGTGATCCAGGGCTTGATGGGCACGAGTCCGAGCCTGGGTTTGCCTCGGCTGACGGGGGCAGAGGGCGAGAAGCGCCTCAAGACTCTCGACACACTTTACACGGATCTGAACGCGGCTGTTCGTAGGGCCGTCGCTGCAGCGCCGGCTTTGCCTGCAGCTCAAACTGCGGCTCGCGGTGTCACAACGGATGCACGGGCACTCGCCGCGGAAGGCGTAACCGCCACTCCGGATGCAGAGTTGAGCAAGACGCCCAACTGGGTGCCCGGCGCGATCGCTGTGTTAGCGCTGCTGCTCGTTGCGGCGTGTATCGTCGCAGCGTCCCGCTTGCGCCAGACCGTGGACCACCAGCGGTTGGCGGTGGAGACTCAACGCAAGGAAAACGACCGCAACCAGCAGGCCATTCTGCGGTTGCTGGACGAGTTGTCGAGCTTGGCAGACGGCGATCTGACCGTGCAGGCAACGGTCACGGAAGACATTACGGGCGCAATAGCGGACTCTATCAACTATGCGGTCGATGCCCTGCGCGGATTGGTCACGACGATCAATCAGTCGGCCATCCAGTTGGACAGCGCGACCCGGCAGACCCAAGCGTTGTCCGGACACTTGGCCAAGGCAAGCGGCGCCCAATCTAAGCAGATTGCGTCCGCGACTGAGTCTGCGGGCGGCATGGCGGCTTCAGCCGAGGAGGTGTCAGGAAACGCCGAACGTGCGGCGGACGTCGCGCGGCATTCGGTGGAGGTAGCGCATAAGGGTGGTGATGCCGTGCGTCGCACGATCGACGGCATGAACACGATCCGCGAGACGATCCAGGAGACGTCCAAGCGCATCAAGCGTCTGGGTGAGAGCTCCCAGGAGATTGGCAACATCGTCGAGCTGATCAACGACATTGCCGAACAGACGAATATTCTGGCACTCAACGCCTCCATCCAGGCCTCCATGGCCGGTGAGGCCGGTCGCGGCTTCGCGGTGGTCGCGGACGAGGTGCAACGGCTCGCGGAGCGGGCGGCGAATGCGACCAAGCAGATCGAAGTGCTGGTGCGGACGATTCAGACGGATACGAACGAGGCGGTCGTCTCGATGGAACGGAGTACCACCGATGTCGTGGGGGGAGCGTTGCTTGCTGAGAACGCGGGCGCCGCCCTGGAGGAGATCGAGCAGGTGTCGAACCAGATTGCCAGCCTGGTGCAGAACATATCCGGCAGCTCGCGCCAGCAGACGGGCGCGGCCCAGAACATCGCGCGCAACATGCAGGTCCTGAAGGAGATCAGCGCCCAGACGGCGGAGTCGACCAATGCGACCTCGGCCGCTATCGCGAAGTTGGCCGAGTTGTCCGCGGGCCTGCGAAAGGCGGCCGCGGGATTCCGCTTACCCGGCACAACCTCCGAGCCCATCGGGGCCACCGGAGCCTTCAAACGACTCGACGAAAAAGCCGCTGCCTCTGTACGTCCGATGTCGGCGTACGGCGGCACCTGATACCGCCCAAGGGTTTTCATGCCGGAAGTCGCTTCCCAGACGCTGGATTTCGTCGGCCGTGAGCTGAATGTCACGCTTGCGGAGGCTCGGACCGCGCTCGAGAATTACGTCGAGCAGCCTGACAACATAAACCTTCTCGAGCGTTGCACACAGGAGCTTCACCAGGTCCAGGGTGTATTGCGGGTCCTGGAAATCTACGGCGCTGCCTTGCTGGCGGAGGAAATGGAACAGGTAGCCAGCTACCTGTTGCAGACCGCGTCCGAGCGCAAAAGCCAGGCCGAGAGCCTCGATGCGCTGATGCGCGCGATGGTGCAGTTGCCGAGTTATCTCGAGCGGGTGCTCGCGGGTGGTCGCGACCTCGCGCTCGTGTTGCTGCCCCTTCTGAATGATCTTCGCGCGGTCCGCGGCAGCGCTCTGTTGTCCGAAGGTACTCTGCTGCTCCTCAACCTGAAGTCTGACAAGCAGGCGCAGCCTGTTGCGGCAGCACCGGGTGAGCCGCCGCTGACGGTGGAGCAGTGGGCCAGACGCCTGCGCGCGCGCTTCCAGGTTGGTTTGATTGGCTGGATCCGCGGTGAGCGTCTCGAGCAGAACCTCGATATCCTGGCCGCGGTTGCCCAGAAACTCGAGCAGATTGCGACCCGCCAGCCGGTGTTCCAACTGTGGTGGGTCACCGGCGCTGTGATCGAAGCATTGCAGGAGAACGGGCTCGAAGGCGGTGTGTCCGTCAAGCGGTTGTTAGGTCTCGGCGATCGCGAGATCCGGCGATTGTACGAGCAAGGCGAAGCGCGCTACGCCCAAACGCCGGCTGTTGAGTTGCTCAACAACCTCCTCTATTACGTGGGCCGTGCCGAATCCAACGGGCCTCGGGTTCAAGCGGTGAGAGCGTCGTTCCGTTTGCAGGAGCTGCTGCCCGTCGACGAAAGCATCGAGCAGGAACGCGAAAACCTGTCAGCGCCGAGCGTGAAGCTCATGCAGACAGTCGCCGTCGCGATCCGCGAGGACCTCTCGAAGGTCAAGGACGTGCTGGATATCTTCGTCCGTCGCGGCGCCGGCCAGCCGAAGGAGCTTTCCTCTCAGGTTGAGATGCTCCGCAAGATCGGAGACACCTTGGGTGTACTGGGCCTGGGCGAGCTGCGCGGGAACGTCCAGGCGGAAACTGAGCGACTCGAAAAGATTGTCAACGGTACGTTGCCCGCGGACGAGGCCACTCTCGTTCAAATAGCGGCTACCCTCATCGGCGTCGAAGACAAACTCGACGCCCAGCTCGTCGGCCTCATCCGGCCGAAGAGCGCGACCGCGATCGAAGAAGGCGAAGACAACGATTTCCAACAGGTACAGGCCGCCGTACTGCGCGAATGTATCCTGAACCTGGCGCGCATCAAGGAAGCGGTCTCGCAAAACGTGGGTGGCACGTTGGACGCCGCAGGCCTCGATGCCTGGCAGGAACTGATGCGTGGACTCAAGGCAGGCCTTCTCATGTTGGGCAAGGCGCGCGCTGTTGAGGTCATTGAGGGCATCACCGGACAGTTGAAGCGAGTCATGCAGCCGGGCGGACAGGGTCTGCCGCCGGGATTCATGGATCGACTCGCCGATGCGATCGTCAGTGTCGAGTACTACATGGAAACGCTGCAGGCTGGCCGCAGCGATCCCTGGTACATGCTCGACAACGCTCAGGCCTGCGTACAGGCTCTGGAGCAGATGCAAACACCGGTTCTGCCGACACTGCCACCGGTGGAGCCATCTGCCTACGCCAAGACACTTCAGATCTCGCCGAAGGCCGTGTTCGGTGCCGAGCCCGATCCGAGCTCGACGCTCGTCGGCGCGCAAACTCAGTCAAATGCGGCAACTCGTGCCAACCTTCCGCGACTGGCCGAGTCGGCCGACCCCGAGCTCATCAAACTCTTCATCGAGGAAGCGCACGAAGAGCTCGCGAAGATCAAGAAGTTCTTCCCCGTGTGGGATCAGAACCCGATGGAGCGTGAGGCGCTCGCGACAGTCCGCCGCTCTTTCCATACCCTCAAAGGCAGCGGACGCATGGTCGGCGCCCGCGAGCTGGGCGAGTTCGCCTGGTCGATCGAGAACCTGCTGAACCGCGTGCTCGACAACACGCTGACCCGTTCGCCTCAAATTGTTGAAGTCCTGCGCGACGCTGTGAACGCGCTGCCGGACATGATCGAGCAGCTCGAGACCGGCCGCGCTCCGCGGGTCGACTCGCACTCAATCGCCGCACGCGCCAACGCGCTTGCCGCTGGCAAGCCGATGCCTGTGCCCGGCGCAGCGCCTGTCGCGTCCCCGACTGCTGCTGCGCCTTCGGCTGCGACGCCTTTAGCGGCTCCGCCTGATGTGCCTCCCGCGGCGCCGGCGCCACCCGCTGCTCCCGTAGCAACACCGCCGAAAGGACCGACCTTCGCACAGACCGTCACCGGCCTGGCTGCCGATCGCCATACTCAGACTATCGTCAGCGTCCATCCCGCCGAGTCACTGTCGGACGACAACGTCGCCGACGCCGAGCAGTCGCTGTTGGAAGTGCCGAGCCTCGAGGCCGCGGATGCTCAACCCGTCATTTCAGAGTCCTTCAGCGCACCTCCCGAGTTGAATATTCCGCAGCTCTCCGCAGCGCAGCCCGAGTCGGATCGACTCGAGTCGACGCCGGAGAGCATCGCCGCTGACCTGAACAATCTCGACCTGCTGCTTCCGGAGGAGCCGCCTGTAGAGGAAGAGTCGATCGTCCTGGCGGCGGAAAGTCCGGCACCGCGGGTATCCGCCGCTGATCCGCGAGTGGCAGCCGCTGGTTCCGGCATGGTCCCTGCCGCGGAGGAAGAAGATCCGGTTGCCGCTCAGTCGGGCCCGGACGATGTCCTTCGCGACATCTACTCCCGCGAGACTGCCAACCACGTCGCCACCGTGCGCGCGTATCTGGATCGCGAAGAGGGCGTGCCCGAACCGCACGCCATCCCTGAAGACGTTTATCGCGCCTGCCACACACTATCAGGCAGCTCTAAAATGGCGCAGGCGCGCCACGGCATCCGACTGGCTGAGCCGCTCGACCACTGGCTGCGCCGCGTGTTCAACAGCGGCCTGGGGCTCCTGAATCAGGACCTGGCTCTGTTGTCGGATTGCATGCTGGCCATGGAAGCCGTGGCCTCGCATTTGGACGAAGTCACCGGTTACTTCCAGAACCATCAGGTTCTGATGGATCGCATCGCTCACGCCGAGAAGGTGTTGGACGCGCGTATTGCCAAGGCGTCTGAGGAACAGGCCGAGACCTCGGCGTCGGGCGAAGAGGATGAGCTGGCAGAGGAGCAGGGCGATTTCGATCCCGAGGTCGCGTCCATCTTCTGCGAAGAGGCGATGGAGCTGATCGAGGTCTGCGAGTCCGCTCTCGCCGCCTGGCGGCTAGAGCCCGAGAGCGCTGACTACCGCTCCGCCCTCAAGCGTCCGCTGCATACATTGAAGGGCGGCGCCCGCATGGCGGGCATCACCGCGATGGGCGATCTGTCGCACGAGTTGGAAACACTCGTCATGCAGGTGGACGCCGGCGCGGTCCCCGCCGACGATCGAGTGTTTGATGTTATCCAGGCGAGCCTGGATGAGCTGGCCCGCATGCGCGAGTCCGTCGCGAACGGCGGCCGCTGCGCCTCGGCGCGCCCGATGATTGCGCGCATACACGCTTTGACGAAGCCTCGCGGCGCTGACATTGCCGCGGCGGCACCGACGGTCAGACCCGCTCCGCCTGAAGGCGAGCCCTACCGGAGCGCGGCGTACGCACAACCACCTGCAGTACCCCCCGCCCCACAGTCCTTCGCTCCGCCGCCACCCGCGCTGACAGCGGCGGAGCAGGAAACCCCAGCGGCCGAAGCGAGCGAATCGCCTTTGGCCGGGTTTGAGGGCTCCGCTGCGGCGAATGCAGCCGAGTCTGATGCGGCTTCGGTCGACCTCGAAACCGAACTGCGCGACCTCGAAGCCAGGGCAGCAGGCCTGCGCCGCGACGAGCCCGTCGCCGAACGCGGCGACTTCGGCTCTCTCGACAAAGCATCCGATGCCGAAGAGGAAGTTCGCTACGGCGACACAGCCAATGTCGGCCCCATAGACTCCGACGCCCATTTCGGTCCGAATGCCAGCGCGGAACTTCCATCCGACGCCGAAACCCAACTCAATCGCGCGCTTCCGCCGCACGCATCGCTCCCCGATACCCTGATCAATCCCGTGCCCGAGTTCGGACCAGCAAGCGAGCTGGTGTCCGCATCCGAATCGGAAACCCCTCCCGAGTTCGACACTGCGGCAACCTCCGAGCCCACCAGCGGCGATTTGGCTGCTGAGCTGCTGGCCAGCTACCCCATCTCCGACGAGTCCACCGCTGAAGAGCAGCCGGCCACTGAAACTGAATCCGGCAGCTACGACTTCAGCGGCAGCGAGCTGGCCGACCTGTCCGGTGACCTGTCCCGCACCGAGATTGCCGACGGACACGTTGCAACCGACTACATGTCAGCCCGCGACTCCGCGGCGAACGAGGAAGTCACCCCCGTTCAGTCGTGGACTCCCGAGGCAACACAGGAAACTCCAGCCCTCACCGAGGGCGCGGAATCCGACCGCCGAGGCTTCTCGTCCTTCGCACAGGAACCTTCCCTGTCCGAAGACCAACCCGGCACACCCGCATCCGCTTCCTTGCAGTCACCCGAAGCGAGCACCGCAGACGCCGCGGAATCGCTGTTCGGCAATTGGTCTAACCCCGGCGCCGGCGAGGCCGCACCAGTCTGGCCTCACGCCGAAACGCCTTCGCCATCGGCACCTCTCGCTCCCGAAGAGACATCTTCAAACCCGGCGCCGGCATTCGCAGCCGCTGCGGCTGCTGCTGAAACGGCCGCAGCCGCGCAGCCAGCTCCCGAAGCTTCGTCCGCGTTACCGGTAGAGCCTTCGGCACCTGCCGCAGCTGCACCGCCGCCGGGCGTTTCAACGGCAGCCAAGTCCGTCTCTGTCAGCGTGGCCCGCAACGAGCCCAAGGCCGGCGACGACGGCTTGGTACCTCCGCAGGCTGTACCGCCCGGCCGTGAGCCCATCGCTCCCGTCGAGCGCCAGGAAATGGCCCGCGTCGACGCCGATCTCCTCGACCAGCTTCTGAACATCTCGGGCGAAGCGAGCATCGCCCGCTCCCGTCTCGAACAGCAACTGGGTTCGATCGACTTCAACCTCGGCGAGCTGTCACGCACCGTGACGCGCTTGAAGGAACAGCTGCGTAACCTCGAAATCGAAACCGAGGCGCAGATCCTGCACCGTCACGAGGACGAGTCCAGTCATCGAGGCGACTTCGATCCGTTGGAGCTCGACCGCTATTCGTCGATTCAACAGTTCTCACGCGCGCTGGCTGAAACCGCGAACGACGTCGGCAGCATTCAGCAGTTGCTCGAGAACCTGGGCAAGGAAACCCAGAACCTCCTGCAACAGCAGGCTCGCACGATCACCGAGCTGCAGAACGGCCTCATGCGGACTCGCATGGTTCCGTTCCAGCGTCACGTTCAACGTCTATCACGTATCGTTCGCCAAGCCGCAGCCGACACGGGCAAGAAAGCCGAGCTGGTGGTGGAGGGCGCCTCTGGCGAACTCGACCGTCAGGTGTTAGAGCGCATGCTGCCGCCGTTTGAGCACATGCTTCGTAACGCCGTCGTACACGGCATCGAGAAGCCTCTGGCTCGTGCCGCCGCTGGCAAACCCGAAACGGGCAAAATCGTCCTCGAGCTGCATCGCGAGGGCGCGGAAGTCATGGTCCGCCTCGTCGACGACGGCGCAGGCATGAACCTCAAAGCCATCCGAGACAAGGGCGCGGCTCTGGGCCTCATCGCCCCCGGCCAAGCCATCAGCGACGAAGACGCCATGCAGCTCATCTTGGAGCCGGGCTTCTCTACGGCTGGCACGATTACCCAACAGGCTGGCCGCGGCGTCGGCATGGACGTTGTCGCCACCGAAATCAAACGCCTCGGCGGCGCGCTTCACATGGAGACGAAGCCGGGTCAGGGCACGGTCTTCACTATTCGCCTGCCGTTCACCCTCGCGATCAGCCACGCACTAGTCGTTCGCACCGGCGACGAGTTCTACGCATTGCCACTCCCGACGGTCGAAGGCGTGTTGCGTCTATCGAAGGCGGAAGTGTTGGCCCACCTTGGGAAGGATGCCTCGGCGTTCGACTACGGTGGCCAGAAATACCGCTTCCAACATTTGGCGACGTTCGTCCAGCTCGAGGCGTCTCCGCTGCCTGAGCAGGACGTCACGATCCCCGTGGTCCTGGTCCGCGCCGGCGAGCATTCCACGGGCCTCGTGGCGGACGAGTTGGTCGGTAGCCGCGAAATCGTCGTCAAGTCCGTCGGTCCACAGATCTCCAGCATCCGTGGTATCTCCGGCGCGACCATCCTCGGTGATGGCCGCATCGTCATCATTCTCGACATCAATGCGTTGGTTCGCGCTGAGTGGCGCGGACGGCAGCAGCCCCTACAGGTCGCTTCAAAGGACAAGACCGACAAGCGCACTTTCGCGATGGTCGTCGACGACTCGATTACGGTTCGTCGCGTGACTCAACGTCTCCTGGAACGCAATGGCATGCGCGTGCTGACAGCGCGCGATGGTATGGATGCCGTAACGCTTCTCCAGGACAACGTCCCGGACATCATCCTGCTCGACATCGAAATGCCACGTATGGATGGGTACGAAGTTGCGGCACACGTGCGCAACGACCCGCGCCTCAAGGATGTCCCTATCATCATGATTACCTCTCGGGTCGGCGAGAAGCACCGTGCCCGCGCAATCGAGCTCGGCGTAGATGACTACCTCGGCAAGCCCTACCAGGAAGCGCAGTTGCTCGACGCGATCGCCCCGCTGGTCGAGCGCAACCGTGCCCAGGGCAGCGGCGCCGTGGAGCGCCTGAGCGACGCGAGGGTTTAACGCATGGCTGAGCGCGTCACCGAAATCTACAGTCTGCTCGTTCCCGTCACCGACGGCCGACTCATCATCCCTCGCGCTTGCGTAGCGGAAGTCGTTGGATTCCAAGTTCCGTCGGAAATGACCGGCGCTCCCCCCTGGTACATCGGCACTTTTCCCTGGAGCGGCAAAGCCATCCCGCTGGTCTCATTCGAAGGCGCCTGCGGCCAAATGATCCCCCCGGCCTCCGGCCGCACCCGCATTGTGATCTTCCACGCGCTGGGCACCCGGGTCGAAGGCGGCAACTTCGGCATCATCTCCCAGGGATTCCCGCAGTTGGTGCGTGTCAGCTCCGACGTAGTCCGCCCCGACAACTCCCGTGTCTTTCCCGACCGCGCGCCGATCATCTGCCAGGTCCGGATGGTCAACGAGACCCCGATGGTCCCCGACCTCGAACGCCTCGAAGAAATGATCGCCGACGAAACCCGCGTCGGCAACTGACTGTGGGCGCGAATCCCGCGCATCCACCTGTGCGATCAGTGCTTACCCGGCGCGCCCCCGTAAATTGAAGCAATTCCCTTCGGCACGTCCGCGTTCGAAGGCGTGCCGCCGGCGTGAAAGGGCTGCGGCGGTTTGAATCCGATCGGCACCGTAACCCCCGAGTCCACCTTGGCGAACGGCAGGCCGTTCACGGAGGCCATCGTCCCCTCGCACAACTCCAACTTGGGCAGTTTCGGCCAGGTGATCTGCGGTTTGGGCACGTCAACGTCGATCTCGGTCACCTTGATCCCCAGGGCCGCGGTCAGGTGCTCAACCAGCCGCCGCAGCTCGTCCGCGAAATCACCCTGCAATGAAGGGTCGCGCGCCAGGAAATACGTAGTCAAATACCGCGCGATGGGCGAAGCCTTCTGAATCTCGTGGTTCACGAGCTCCTGCTCGTTCGCAAAGGTGAAAATCGAAGTCGTGGACAGGTAGTCCATGAAGTCGGTGGGCACCGCCGGCTCATTCGGATGAATGTTGGCCGTGCGTACCTTGATGACGGTCCCCACCTTCGTCACCTGCACATCGCTCAATTCGAGCTCGTAGGTCAGCTTGGTCGGATAGGCAATGAACATCTGCGGCGTCTTGCCCCACACCGACGGACAGGCGCGGTACCAGATCGCCAGTTGCCGCTCATGCGCAATGATCGCGTGGGTCTTCAATTGCGTGACGATCACCTGCACCGGATCGACCGGCTCGGGCTGCTTCTCTCCCCAGATCGCCCGCCCGATCACCCCGCCGAGCACGAGAGCCAGCACCGCAATGACCACGTATTTCATGGGTTCAAAGATCCCCGAATTTCTGTTGCAGCAAGCTCAGGGCGCACACAGCCGCCGTCTCCGTTCGCAACACCCTCGGGCCCATGCGCACCGACGTGAATCCCGCCCTCCCGGCCGCCTCGTGCTCAGTCTGGGCCAGTCCGCCCTCCGGGCCGATCAAAACAGTCGCCCCTTCCGCGCAGTCGGCGATGTCGGCTATCCGTTGCGACGCCGTGGGTGACAGAAGCAGCGAAATACCTCTACCAGGAGGCTTCTCCAGCAACTCATATAACGTAACGGGAATCGCAATCTGCGGCACCACATTGCGCCCGCATTGCTCGCACGCCGCAACCGCAATCCCCCGCCAATGCTGCACCTTCCTGGCAGCCTGCCGCTCATCGAGTTGCACCACGCTGCGCTCGGCAAACACGGGCACGATCCGCGTCGCTCCGAGCTCGGTCGCCTTCTGTACGACCCAATCCATGCGCTCGCCGCGGGAAATGCCCTGGGCGAGCGTCAGATCGAACGCCGACTCCCGCTCTTCATTGCGGTGCTCGCGTATGCTGATTTGCACAGTGTCGCGCCGGATCTGCTCGATCGAAGCGCCATACTCGCCGCCGCGGCCGTTAAACACGCTCAGGGCATCGCCGACTCGCGATCTCAATACCCGGACAATGTGGTTGCCCGGGCTGCCCCCGACCGTCAACCGCCCGCCGACAGCCAGCTCCTCATCGACGAAGACACGCGTCAGTCGCATGTAGCGATCTCGATTCCTTCCCGCGCAACTGCCACCATCAACTCAATTTCCTCGGGAGTGATGACGTACGGAGGCATGAAATAGATCACGCTCCCGATCGGCCGCAACAACAATCCCCGCTGCAACGCATGCCGGTACACCCGCATCCCGCGGCGCTCCTGCCATGGGTAGGGCAGCCGGCGCGCCTTGTCCGCGGCAAGCTCGATCGCCAGGATCATTCCCCGCTGCCGGACCTCGGCGACGTGGGGATGCTCCTCGAGGGGCCGCGCCAGCGCGCCCATATGTTCCGACAACACCCGGTTGCGTTCCAGCACATTGTCGTCAGCGAATATTTTCAGCGTTTCGGCCGCGACAGCGCAGCACAGCGGGTTGCCGGTGAAGCTGTGGGAGTGAAGAAACGCATTGAGTTTCACATACTCATCGTAGAACGCCGTGTACACCTCCTCAGTGGTCACCACGGCCGACAACGGCAGGTAACCCGAGGTCAGTCCCTTCGACAGGCAAACAAAATCCGGCCGGATCCCCGCCTGCTCACACGCGAATAACGTCCCCGTGCGGCCGAACCCAACAGCGATCTCATCCGCTATCAGGTGTACGCCATGGCGGTCGCAGGCATTTCTCAACAATTGCAGATAGACGGGGTCATACATCCGCATGCCGGCGGCGCACTGCACCAGCGGCTCGATGATCACTGCAGCGGCTTCATCCGCATGCCGAGCCAGGGTCGTTTCCATGTGCTCAAACATGCGCCGCGAGTGATCCGCCCAACTTTCACCGGGCTCGCGCTCATAGCAGTCGGGTGACGGGACGGTGATCACATCCATCAACAGTGGCTGATAGATTTCCTTGTACAACTGCACATTGCCCACTGCGAGAGCGCCGAGCGTCTCGCCGTGGTAGCTGTTGGACAACGTGATGAATTTCCGCTTGTTCGTCCTGCCGATATTGCGCCAGTAGTGGAAGCTCATCTTGACCGCGACTTCGACCGCGGAAGAGCCGTTGTCGGCGTAGAAACAGCGTGTCAGGCCCGTGGGCAGTGCCGCGACCAGGGCTTCCGACAGCTCGATGACCGGCTCATGGGTAAAGCCGGCGAGAATGACGTGCTCCAGCTTTTCCAACTGGTTGCGCACCGCGGCGTTGAGGCGCGGATTGGAGTGACCAAACAGGTTCACCCACCATGAGCTGACGCAGTCCATGTAACGGCGTCCATCAAAGTCCTCCAGCCAGACGCCTTTGCCGCTGCGGATGGGTATGAGCGGCACCTGCTCGTGGTCTTTCATCTGCGTGCAGGGGTGCCAGACGTGCGCCAGGTCTCGCTTTACGTAGGGGGAGTTCGCGGTGTTCATATGCCCGATTGTGGCATGATCGTCCCACATGCAGTCGTCATTGAAAATTGAGCCGGCAACCGGCCTCATTGTCGGTATTCGCCAGGTCCTATCGCCGTTTTATGATGCACGCCCCTCGGGGGTGCTTCCCGAGCTCATCGTCGTGCATGGAATCAGCATGCCGCCGGGCGAATTTGGGGGGCCGTGGATCGACCGCTTGTTCACCGGCAACTTGCCTGCCGAAGCCCACCCTTTCTTTAATGAGACGTCCAAGCTGCGTGTGTCCGCGCACGCGCTGATCCGACGGGATGGGGTGATCGTTCAGTACGTGCCGTTCGGTCAGCGGGCCTGGCATGCCGGCCAGTCGCACTACCGCGGCCGCGGCGGCTGCAACGACTTCTCAATCGGCATCGAGCTGGAAGGTACCGGCGAGACGCCGTACACCGAAGCCCAATACAACCAACTCGCGGCGTTAGTCGAAGCCCTCGTCGCAACATACCCGTCGCTGTCGATTGACCACATTGCGGGTCACAGCGACATAGCCCCGGGCCGCAAAACCGACCCCGGCCCCTCTTTCGAATGGGAGCGCTGGCGATCCATCCTCCGTGCCCACGGCAAGGTCCCCGACCGCCGCAGGCGGTAACCGTTTCAAGCGCCCCCACGCTGCGCGAGATTGCCGTAAGCACCAGCCATTTTAGGCCGCCGCTGATGAAGCCAATCGGGCGGCGCAGCCACGCGGCCAGCCGGCTGTCGCACTAGCGGCCATCTCAGCGCCGACTAGCGTTGCGTCGGCATCGCCCGTTCTAAGCTGTCTTTCCCCGGTCGTGCCGCCACAATACTTCCGTGCCGCGTTCATGCCGCGCCAACACCCGCGCTATCACAAACAGCAAATCCGACAACCGATTCAAATACTTCACCACCTCAGGCCCAACCGACTCCACCCTGGACAGCGTCAATACCCGCCGCTCAGCTCGCCTTGCAACGGTCCGTGCAACGTGGCACGCGGCGGCGGCGGGTCCACCTCCGGGCAGGATGAACTCCTTCAACGGCGGCAACGTATCGTTGAACTCATCCAGTATCGTCTCGAGTCGCGCAACATGCCCCTCCTTGATCACCGTGTGCCCTGGAATGCACAGCTCTCCACCCATATCAAACAACTCGTGTTGAATCTCAACGAGGCAGCCCGTCACCTTTTCCGGCAACCCTGGCACCGCCAATAGCGCCCCAATTGTGCTGTTGAGCTCATCCACCGTCCCATACGCCTCCACCCGCTCGCCATCCTTGGGCACTCGCGTGCCGTCGCCGAGCCCAGTGGTTCCGTCGTCCCCGGTGCGCGTATAGATTTTGCTCAGGCGGTTGCCCATCATCCGTCTCCCGTCAAGATTTTTGGATATTGCCAGACAATGCCCTCCAAAGAGCTCCAGGCAGCGCGCGACGCGGCAGAGGCAGCCGCGGTCGTCATCCGCTCCATGTACCAAAAGAACCTGCAGATCACGACGAAAGCCGACGCTACTCCCGTGACCGAGGCGGACGTCCGTGCAGAGGAGGCCATTAGGGCCGTACTCACGGAGCGCTTCCCCAGTTACGGTTTCTACGGCGAGGAGACCGGAAAGCACGCCCTGGACGCTGAGAGCGTCTGGCTCGTTGATCCCATCGATGGCACGAAGTCATTTGTCCGCGAAACTCCATTTTTCTCCACCCAGATCGCGCTCATGCGAGGAGGGCGCTTCGTGCTTGGCGTTTCCAGCGCCCCGGCCTACGGCGAGATCGCCTGGGCGGAAGAGGGCGGCGGCGCGTTCCTAAACGACAAGCCCATCCAAGTGAGCCGGGTGGGCGACTTGGCGGGGAGCATCCTCTCCGGCGGTAACCTGAAAACGCTCACGCGCTCGCCTGCCTGGGCCCGCTACGGCGGACTGATCCAAAAAGTCAGTCGTGTCCGCGGCTACGGTGATTTCGTGCACTACCACCTGTTGGCGCGGGGCGCGCTCGACATCGTGGTAGAGTCAGACGTGCACATCCTTGACGTCGCCGCCCTTACGGTCATTGTCCGCGAGGCGGGTGGCGTGTTCACTGACCTGCGCGGCCGCCCGGTGGGGCTGGATACGACGACAGTGCTGGCAACCAACGGCGCGCTGCACCCGGCAGTGCACCGCGAACTGAACCTCGACTGACGAGTGGAACACGGTGGAGGCGTTCGCGTTATTGGCATACCCATTTGCGAGGCAGGGCACTTCCATGCGAACTGATAACCCTCGAGCCAGGGACATTGCACAGCAAGAATTGCGTGACATGCTGGCGAGCACCGAAGCTTTACTGGCCGCTCTCGGCGACCAGACTGGCGAAGGCATTGATGAGCTCCGGACCCGCCTCACGACCACCATCTCCGACGTGAAACGAGCGTTGGGCAGCTCCTTCGTAGCCAGTGCGCGGGAGAGGATCGCCCAGGCCCGCGACTCAGTGACGCAGGTAAATGACTTCGTCACGGAGAAGCCCTGGACCTCGGTGGCGATCGCCGCTGGGGTGGGACTCATCGCAGGCATGCTCTTGAAGGACTGATTGCGGTTCAGCGTGAGCCGGCGGCGAGCTCCTCGATTCCGCTGCGATGCCCTCTCAGCGAGCCGTTCTGAAATAGTTCTCCAGGAAACTATCTCGACAGGGGCTCACCTGGGTGCCTCACATCACGCCGGCACGAAAATCCGGCGGCCGTCCTGCCGCACCTCAACCATCGGCGTCAGATATAAACTGCTGAGGCTCTCTGCAGTAATGGCCTCAGTCGCCGCGCCCATGCTCCACCGGCCGTCCCCAAACAGCAGCAACGCACGATCAGCAAACCTAGCGGCCAGCGTCGGGTCATGAAGCGTGGCGATTACCGTGCAGCCATTAGTTGCGAGATCCCGAAATAACTCCAGCACAGCAAGCTGATGATGTGGGTCCAGGTGGTTCGTGGGCTCATCCAGTAAGTACACGCCAGGCGCCTGCGCCAACAACGCTGCAATCGTCACGCGCCGTTGCTCGCCGCCCGACATCGTGTCAGTGCGACGTTCAGCAAAGTCGCCTAGGTCCATAGCTGACAACGCCTTCCGCGCCAGCTCACCATCCTCAGTACTCTCCCACTGCCAAAACTCGAGGTGAGGGTGCCGCCCGATTAGTACCGTCTCCATGGCGGTAGTTACAAACCCGTCATCCAGATCCTGCGCCAACAATCCCAACCGGCGGGCAATGGCGCGCCGTTGGAGCTGACCTACGGCAGTGCCATGAAGCAACACCACTCCCGCATCAGGTCCGCGCAGTCCTGCAAGTGCATGAAGCGTAAGCGTCTTCCCGCACCCATTTCGGCCCAAGACCGCCACGAACTCCCCAGCCGCGAAGTCCACCGTCAACCCGTTAACCAACTGCCGCGTCCCCGCGCAGACAGAAACATCTTTCGTCGCCAGCGGCACGTGACGTAGCGCGCCTGCGTGCAATTGGCGACCTCCGGCCTGCACGACATCCGCCTGCCCGCTGCGAAAGTTTTCCGCATCGGGGTCGCGCGTCAAGGGTGCGTCCAACGTATCTCCAACGCCGTGGCAGGCCCCACAACAACGCTCTTCAACGAAGAAGGCATTTCCGCATCCTGCGCCGACACGGCCCGCCGTCCCGCCATGATTTCCGCGTACTGTTGCGGATACAACGGATTCTGGGACGGATCAGCAAACCCGATGGGAAACAGCGGTGCCCCCGTCCTTGGGTCGTATTTGTCGGTAGCCCCCAAGGTATGCAGCAACTCGTGCGTAATCACGATGTTGTTAGATCCGGCCATCTGCCGCTGCGCAAACGCATGTACCACCCCAATCAGACCCTTTTGCATTCCATGCGAGTCCGGGACTGTGTCCAGCGTGGAAGGATCGTGATACATCACAAAGATCCGAACCCTCGGTGGAGCACGCCCATGCGTATCGGCATTGCGCCATGCGTACCACCGAAGCTTTAGACTCCACCAGATAGTGCCGAGCATCCCGGCATCTCGACTCAGCTCCGGTGGAAGCTGCCGTACCTGCGGATACAGCACAATGTGCACAGGCTCATCCAATGGCTTGCCGTAGTGATGCGCCTCTTGCGCCATGAAGGCTCCGATTTCCGCGAAGTCTTCAGCCCCGAGACCTTCAACGTAGCTCCGCGCCGCAGGCGTTCCGTCAGCAGAAACGGGAAAGATCCCCACCCACAACGGTTGCTTCCAACGAGTACTGCCGTACTGCTCATGCCACGTATGTACAGCCGCCCACAGCAGCACGATCAGGAGAATCAAAATCCGGATGTTTCGCCACACGATGACTCAGCGCAGCAGTGGTCTACGGCTGTAGCCGAGTTGATGCCCACGGGCCGCTGTCGAATGCACCGTCAGCCGTCTTGGTCAAAGTGCGTGTCCACCGCGCGCGGTCATGAATCCGCGCGTCCCCTTCGACCCACAGCTCCACGCTCTCTGCCCAAATCCGAAACCCACCCCAGTGGGGCGGTCGCGGGACAATGACGTCCTGTGGCGCGCGAGCAGGCCCATCGAGGTTTGGACTGAGTGAGTCGACCGGGGCCTCCGGCACCGGCGTACCAAATCGTTTGGCCGCGGCCTCAACCGCAGCCTGCATCTCCGCCCTCGAGCCAATGGGCTCACTCTGCTTGCTGGCCCAAGCGCCCAGTCGACTCTGCCAAGCGCGTGAGGCGAAGTACTTGTCGCTGTCGGCTTCGGGCGTTTTCACCACGGGTCCCTCAATGCGAACCTGCCGATGAAAAGCGTCCCAGTGCATCACTACTGCGGCGCGCGGGTTGCCCGAGAGCTGCCGACCCTTGCGCGACTGGTAGTTCGTATAGAACACGATGTACCCCGGAGCAGGGACGATCTCCTTGCAAAGGACCACGCGCGCGGACGGCTGCCCGTCCGGGTCCGCGGTGGCCAAGACCATCGCATTCGGGTTGGGCTGCTGTGCGGCCTTCCAGGCCTCCGCCAGCCAGCGGTCGACTACGACGAGGGGTTCCGCAGGCAGCGGATCGGGCAGAAGCTCGGTGTGGTAGCGCATTGCGTAATCGTAAACCACCCGATAAAAGGGTGGTCACTTCTGAGCGACCCCCAAGACGAATTGCCATGGCGACCGAGAATCCGAGCCTAGATGCCCTGCGCCAGCGGGTGACGGACATAGACCGTCAGCTCATAGCCCTTGTTGCGGAGCGCAAGCGCATTAGCGGCGAAATCGCGCGCGCCAAGCGCAGTACCGGCTATCCCACTCGCGATTACGAGCGCGAGAGGGACGTCATTCTGGGTGTTCGTACCATGGCTGCCGAACTCGGGGTCTCACCACAGCTAGCCGAGAACATCCTGAGGCTACTCATTCGTTCTTCGCTGACCACTCAGGAGCACGCCAGCGTCGTCGCGAAAGGTACCGGCTCGGGCCGCCGCGCGCTGGTGATTGGCGGCGGCGGAAAGATGGGCCGCTGGTTTGTGGAGTTCCTCTCCTCGCAAGGTTTCACGGTCGAGGTCGCCGATCCGGGCGCCGTCCCCCCCGGCGTTGCCCGAGTAGACGATTGGCGCACGACCGATCTAAAGCACGATTACATCGTCTTGGCTACACCATTGGGTGTGACCGATGCAATTCTCCGCGAGCTTGCGCTTCGCCGTCCGACTGGGGTGATTTTTGACGTCGGGTCGCTCAAATCACCGCTGCGGGCGGGTTTGACGGCTCTCAAATCATTGGGTTGTAAGGTCACGTCCGTACATCCGATGTTCGGGCCGGATACAGAGCTGCTGTCCGGTCGGCACGTAGTGTTTGTAGATCTGGGGTCGCACGAGGCGCTCGCAGCCGCGCGTGAGTTGTTTTCGCCGACGATGGCTGAGCAAGTTGTGATGAGCCTCGATGATCACGACCGTCTGATCGCGTATGTTCTGGGGCTGTCCCACGCGCTGAACATTGCGTTCTTCACCGCCCTGGCGGACAGCGGTGAGGCCGCGCCGAAGCTGGCGAAGATGTCCAGCACGACGTTTGACTCACAGCTCGATGTGGCGGCAAGGGTGGCCCAGGAAAGCCCGGACTTGTATTACGAGATCCAAAGCTTGAACGACTACGGTGCGGAATCGCTCGAAGCCCTCGCGCGCGCGGTGGAACAAATACGCACCGCTGTCATTTCGCGGGATCAGGATGCTTTCGTGGCCCTCATGCGTCGCGGACGCGATTACCTGGAAGACCGCCGAAGCGTGGCGGAGCGCCGCGCGTGATTTGAGCATGCGACGTACTACTGAGCGTCACACAACGGCTTCCGACCGGATTGCACAGCTCGGTTCGGAAGTGCTGTCGCTTCAGAAGCGTCTGGCGGAGTTGACCGACGAAGTCAGTCGTAACGATGCGATCCTGAAGAAAACCCAGGAGCGCGAGCTCGAGTTGCTGCGTGCCGGCTCGCTGGCGCAACTCCTGGAGAAGTTGATCCACGGCCTGCGTGGGTCTTTCCAGCTCGATTCGGTAACCCTGATACTCCACGACCCCAACCACGAGATTCGCCACCTCCTCGCAGGCGACGGCTTCTTGCTGGACGAGCTGTCGGAAGTTCAGTTCGTGGACGTGCTGGTCACGATCGCGCCGCGATTGGGCAATCTGGAGAAACCCTGGCTCGGCCCGTTCAGGATGGCGGACCACGAGCTGATTGTCCCCAAGCATCGCCAGAACGGCAGCCTTGCGCTGATTCCGCTGCGCAGAAGTGGCCAGCTCGATGGCGTTCTGGTGTTTTCGAGCTCGGATCGGTTTCGTTTCAGCCGTGAGCTCGCGACCGACTTCCTCGCTCATCTCGGCGTCGTGGCTGCGATTTGCCTGGAGAACGCAGTCAACCGCGCACGTCTCGTGCGCAGTGGGCTGACCGACTTTCTCACGGGGTTCCACAACCGCCGCTATCTGCATGCGCGCCTGTGCGAAGAGTTGGCTCGCGCGAAACGCGATCACTTGCCGATTGCGTGCCTGATGATCGACGTTGACCACTTCAAGCGCATCAATGATGAGTATGGACACCTTGCCGGCGATGCCGTTTTGCGCGAGGTTGCCCAACGAATTGACGATGAAATGCGACTCAGCGATACGGGCGCACGGTTTGGCGGCGACGAGTTCGCCATTGTGTTGCCGCATGGCTCACTCACCGACGGTGAGCGAGTCGCTACTCGCGTGTTGGAAGCTGTCCGGGGCTCGCCAATCGTCGTTGGCAACCACCGCTCGGAGCAAATCACACTGTCCATCGGCGTGGCAGCGGCCCGACCTGACGGCAAGACCCACAGCGACTACAGTGAACTGGCCGAAAAGCTCATCGCCGAAGCCGACGCTGCCCTCTACCGCGCCAAAAGCGCCGGCCGCAACCGCGTAGCAGTCTCCAACGAGGAAGTAGTCGCCGAAGGCGGCTAACAGCGCGCCTCGCAAACGTCGGGCGCTCCAGCTGTATTCGTCAAATTACGCGGCCACTTCGCCCGCGCAGCAGCGCGATAAAGACAGGCGCGCCCACCAACGCCATGATCGCCCCTACCGGCAACTGCCGAGGGCTGGCCACCGTTCGTGCCAGCAAGTCCGCCGTGGCCAGGATCGTCCCCCCTAGCAACACTGAAGCCGGCGCCACCACTCGGTGATCGCTGGTCCGAAAGGCCAAACGGATGGCGTGTGGCGTGATCAACCCAACAAATCCAACCGTTCCAGCGTTGATCACAGCCAGCGCAGTCAGCGCCGCACAAGCCACAAACAAAATCGTTCGCCAAACCTCAATCTGCAACCCGACGCTTCGGGCGCGCAACTCCCCGGCCGCGAGCACATTCAGCGGCCGCGCAATCAGCAGGGCCATTCCTGCAGCCAATAAAGCCGCCAGCACACTGCCCCAGGGGTTCAACGCCCAGCCCAGGTCCCCAGCCAGCCAGAAAACCATTCCTCTGAGCCGGCCCGTATCGGCAAGCGCGAGCAACACGCTAACGAGTGCCCCGCAGGCACTCGCAACCACAACCCCCGTCAGCAATAGCCGCGAAGTCCCGCCCCCACGAGCGAGCAGATAAACGACGGCGACAGCCCCTAAGGCACCTAGCACAGCTGCGGACTGAACGCCCAAGGCCGCCGCGCCACCCATCATGGCTAAAAGAGCGCCGACCGCAGCGCCCCCCGACACCCCGAGCACATAGGGGTCCGCCAATGGGTTCCGGAACAAGGCTTGCAGCAAGACACCCGAAAGCGCCAGCAATCCACCGACGCCAAACGCAGCGAGCAGCCGTGGGACTCGCACTTCCATCATCACGTTACGGGCCGCCTCATCCCCGGCGCCCAGGAGCGCCGAAATCGCCTGCTTGGCACTGATTCCTGAGCCCCCGCTGACGAGCGACGCCAGACAAATAGCGACGGCCAGGAGCAGCAATAGCGTGAGCCCTTTCAGTCGGCCAGTGTCGAGTACTGCGTGTTTCACGACTCGTATCATCCCGCATACGTACCACCTTGTGGCAGACTGAATGCCTTACGGCAGATCATTTCTTTGATGAGTGACGTCATAGACTCAGACGGCTTTCGCGCTAACGTCGGCATCGTCCTGATGCGTGGCGACGGAGGCGTTTTCCTCGGAAGGCAGGTCGGAGGTCGGGGTTGGCAGTTTCCGCAGGGCGGTGTGCTTTCCGGAGAGCGGCTGCAACAGGCTGCATACAGGGAGTTGCACGAGGAGATTGGACTGTCGCGAACTGACGTCGAGCTCGTCGGCCAGACGACGCGCTGGCTCCGTTATCGGCTTCCGCACAAGTACGTGCGCCGTAATCGGCACCCGATGTGCATCGGCCAGAAGCAACGGTGGTTCTTGCTGCGACTGAAGCGGGAAGAGGCAGAGTTCGACTTTGGCCGTACGCCGGAGCCTGAGTTCGATCAGTACCGCTGGGTCAACTTCTGGGAGCCAGTGCGCGAGGTCATCTATTTCAAGCGCGCCGTCTATGTAAAGGCGCTGACGGAGCTGGCAGCACTTGGATTTCCCGAAGGTCCGCCGCCGTTTCCTGAATGGTGGGCGGACATGACGCGCAGTGTCCTGAATCCGCCTCGCCCTGCGACAGCTCCCGTAGGCTGACGACTGAGCCAGTCCATGCGCAGCTCAGACGGCAGATCCAACCTCATCATCCGGTCGCATTCGCCCACGAGGCGTTTCATCCTCAGCGGCGTGATCGTAATGATCGCGGCCCTGGCGCTCTACATAGTCTACGAATACGGCCGGTTCAATGCGGGCTACGATCGTCTCGCCGCCGCTCAGCAGCGAACGGAACTCGAAGTCGAGATCGAGCGCCTCAACAAATCCAATCGCGAGCTGCGTATACATTTGGCGGAGCTCGACACGATTCGCATCGGACGTGCGCGCGAACAAGCTGAGGTTACGCGGACGATCAGTGAATTGCAGACGCAGGTTGCCAAGCAGACGCAGGAACTCGCCTTCTATCGAGGCATCGTTGCTCAAGGCGCAACCGCCGTCGGCGTAAAGGTCCAGCAAGTGCACATCACAGCAGGCGCCAAGGCCCAGCACTTCAAGATGCACATTTCGCTGATGCGCTCAGTTCGCCCCGACAACGTGGCAGTGGGCAGTATCGCTCTGAGCGTCGATGGCACCACGTCGGACGGTAAGCCGCAGACGCTGGACCTTCTGGCACTGACGCCGACCAAGCTGAAGGATCTTCCCTTCAACTTCCGCTACTTCGAGAACCTCGACCAGGACGTAGCCTTACCCGCAGGCTTCAAGCCAGAGAAAATGGCTGTGGAAATCCGCTCTAATAAGAAGGATGTCGCACCTGCGAGCCAATCGTTCCCTTGGACTGTCGATGCGTCCTAGACTGACTCACTGGAAGAACGTCGGCGCCGCAGGCGGCCCCCGCCAGCACTGCTGGCAAGAACCGCGCTTTTTGCCAGCGGACGACGGAGCCGGGCCCCGCGCGAACCGTTTCGTGCCCATCAACCCGAGAAACTATGTTCAGCCGCGATAAACAGCAAACCCGGATCGATACCCTCATCGGCAAGGGCTCCAGGGTCCATGGCAACATGGAATTTGCCGGCGGCCTCCATTTGGATGGGGCGATCGAGGGCAACCTCCGGGCCGATCCCTTGGAGGGCTCGAGCTTGTCCGTGAGCGAAACGGGCTTCATCGACGGTAATGTGGAAGCGGGTAGCGTTATGTTAAACGGTGCGGTGAGGGGCGACATCATCGCGCGGGGCCGGGTCGTGCTGGGGGCCACCGCCCGGGTCCAGGGGAATGTCTACTACGGGGTCATTGAAATGACGCTGGGGGCGCAGATTATTGGGAAGGTCACGCGTTTCAGCGATGAGCCTGCCGATGCATCCCAGGTTGTGCAGGGAACGCCACCCGGTGCCGCGGGATCCACGTGATATATTGAGACCAATAGATCAGAGGCCAAGCTGATGAGTACTACCGAAGCCGTCGTCGAATCCCCGGTGCTTCAATTTACGGACGCGGCTGCGCGCAAGGTCGGCGACCTGATTAAAGGTGAGGGCAACCCGAACCTCATGCTGCGCGTCTTCGTGCAGGGTGGTGGATGCTCCGGCCTGCAATATGGATTTGAGTTCGACGAGCAGATTCAGGATGGCGATACCTGTGTCGAAAACCTCGGTGTGAAGTTGCTGGTGGATCCCATGAGCTTTCAGTACCTCACGGGCGCTGAGATTGACTATCGCGAGGGACTCGAAGGTGCGCAGTTTGTGATCCGCAATCCGAACGCCACTACGACCTGCGGATGCGGGTCGTCCTTCACAGCTTGACATTTGCCTCCCCTGCCTGACGTACTCGCGGCTGTCGACCTCGGGTCGAACAGCTTTCACATGGTGGTCGCGCGTTACTCGCACGGCCAACTCGTCATCATCGATCGACTGCGGGAGATGGTTCGTCTCGGCGCGGGCGTCGAGGAGAATGGTCGCATCGACAAGGAGGTCGCCGCACGCGCCCTCGCTTGTCTCCAGCGCTTCGGTCAACGACTCCGTGATATGCATGCGGATAGTGTGCGTGTTGTGGGCACCAACGCGTTTCGCGTAGCGCATCGCAAGCAGGCATTCCTCGAGCGTGCCCGCGAGGCATTGGGACACCCGATTGAGATCATTTCGGGCATGGAGGAGGCGCGCCTCATCTACTCCGGCGTCGCTCATACGATGCCACGTGAACCCGGGCGGCGCCTCGTGGCGGACATCGGTGGTGGTAGCACCGAGCTCATCATCGGTGATGGCCTCACCCCGCTGCAGCTCGAAAGTTTGCAGATGGGCTGCGTATCGCTCAGTGAGAAGTTCTTTCGCGACGGCAAGATCTCAGCCAAGCGGATCGAGCGCGCGCGCCTCGCCGCACGCCAGGAGCTCGAACCCGTTCAAGCGGCCTTCCGCCGCCGCGGTTGGGAGCATTGCGCGGGAAGCTCTGGAACGGTCCGTGCTATTGGCGAGGCCATTCGTGAGCTTGAACCCACGATGCTGACGATCACGTCTGCCGGTCTTCAGCGAGCAATTAAATACATTACTGACGCCGGCCACACTCGAGAGCTGCGGCTCACTGCGATCACGGACGACCGTCGCCCAGTATTTCCTGGCGGCACTGTCATTCTCTCTGAGATCTTCGACGTACTGGGCGTGCAGGAAATGCGTATCGCTGACGGCGCTATGCGCGAAGGTCTTCTGTACGACATGCTCGGGCGCTTCAAGAACGAAGACGCTCGTGATCGAACGGTGCGCGCGATGCAGAAGCGCTACCACGTCGACGAGGCTCAGGCGGAACGCGTCTGCACGACCGTCCTGGACTTTCTAGATCAGACGCGTGAGACCTGGAAGTTGGAAGGTCCCACAGCGGACTTCGCTCTTCGGTGGGCGTCGCAGCTCCACGAGATAGGGCTGGACGTTGCACACAGCGGTTATCACCGCCACGGTGCCTATCTGCTCGAAAACGCAGACATGCCTGGCTTTCCGCGCGAAGAGCAACGATTGCTAGCACGCCTGGTGGGTGGGCATCGACGCCGGCTCAACCTGGAGGGTGCCGAGGAGTTGCTGCCCCCGTGGGACAGCAAGGTGCTGTACTTGATTGTTCTGCTGCGGTTAGCGACCTTGCTCCACCGGGGGCACAGCTCGGCCGCGCTACCGTCGATCGAGTTGAACGCGACGCCGAAGTCGCTGGAGGTTCAGTTCCCGGCCAAGTGGCTGAGAGAACACCCGCTCACCTCAGCGGATCTGCAGCAGGAGTTCGAGTATTTGCGGGACGCAGGTTTCCGCCTCCGCGTGTTCAGCCGCGGTCGATAGTTTTCATGCTCGACGTAGGGCTTGCGCTTCAGCGCATTCAGCCGGGGCCAGTCGTTCAGCGCCCTGCCCGCGCGCTCGTGTCACGCAGGCTACGAGCCGCAAGCTAACTGGAGGCGCGTTGGCGCTGCCTTCGCGGGTGGCACGTCCATCGCCGCCGTGGAAGGCTACGGCGCAAACAGCGGGCTCGCCCCCGGAGCGTAGTAAGCCAACATCTCGCTCTGAGCAATGACGGGCTTGTCCCCCGGCTTTCGGACCACCCGTTCATAAGTCCCGTCCGCCCGCAGCTCCCATGCCTGCACATTGTCTTTGAGGCACAGGTTCAGATCCCGCAGGATCCGCTGCCGATGAGTGTCGCGTTGAATCGGGAAGGCGATCTCCACGCGCCGGAAGAAGTTGCGCTCCATCCAGTCCGCGCTCGCGCACCACATTTCAGACTCGCCGCCGTTCTCGAAATAAAACACGCGCGAGTGCTCCAAGAACCGTCCCACAATCGACCGCACCGTGACGTTCTCCGACACTCCCGGCACGCCCGGCCTCAAGGCACAGACTCCCCGGATGATCAGATCCACCTTGACGCCGGCGCAAGAAGCCCGATACAGCGCTTCAATCGCCTGTGGCTCAACGAGTGAGTTCATCTTGGCGATAACGCGCGCCGGTCGTCCCGCCCGGGCGTGATCGGCTTCCCGGGACAACTTCGCGATGATCGCGTCATGCATGCCGAACGGCGACTGGATCAGCCGGTTGAGCTTGGGTGTTCGCGTCAGCGATGTGAGCTGCAAAAACAACTCATGAACATCCTGTCCGACCTCGTCGTTGCACGTCAGTAGACCATAGTCAGTGTAGGCGCGGGCCGTCTTGGGGTGATAGTTCCCGGTACCCAGGTGGCAGTAACGCCGAATCCCGCCCGGCTCGCGGCGGACAACCAGAGTGACTTTGGCGTGCGTCTTGTAACCCACGACGCCGTACATGACGTGCGCCCCGGCTTCCTGGAGCCGGTTCGACAGCTCGATGTTGGCTTCCTCGTCGAACCGCGCGCGCAGCTCAACGACCACCGTGACGTCCTTGCCGGCGTTGGCGGCGGCAACCAGGGCGTCGACGATCGGCGACTCGTGCCCGGCCCGGTACAGGGTCTGCTTGATCGCCAGAACCTGGGGATCGGCGGCCGCCAGCCGCACAAAATCCATCACCGGCGAAAAACTCTGATAGGGGTGATGCAGCAACATGTCGTTCTGCCGAATGACGGAGAACATGTCGTTGTTTGCAATCAGCCGCTTCGGCATTCCCGGCGTGAAGGTCGGGTACTTCAGATCGGGCCGCTGCACCAGGTCATAAATCGCCGACAGACGATTCAGGTTGACGGGCCCGGGCATCCGATACATGTCGACATCCGTCAGCGCAAACTGATGCAACAGGAAATGAACGATGTCTTCCGGGCAGTCGCTGGAGGTCTCCAATCGGACCGCCGCGCCGTAGCGCCGATGCGCCAACTCGCCTTCGAGGGCCCGGCGCAGGTCGTCGATTTCTTCTTCGTCGACAAACAGATCGCTGTTGCGGGTTACTCGGAACTGGTAACAGCCGAGCACCTCGATACCCGCGAACAGCTTCTGTACAAATGTATGCACAATGGCGGACAACAGCATCAGGGTCTTTTCGCTGCCCTCGTTGGGCACGGGCACCACCCGAGGCAGGGAGCGGGGCACCTGCACGATCGCGTGCTCGCTGTCGCGGCCAAACGCATCGATGCCGCGCAGTCGGACGATAAAATTCAGACTCTTGTTCTGAATTCGCGGAAACGGCCGCGCCGGATCCAGTCCCAACGGAGTCAACACCGGCTCGATCTCGTTCTCGAAATAGCGCTCCAGCCATTTTTCCGCGGCCTGGCTCCACTCCGAGCGCCCCTGCAGGGAAATGCCCTCTTTTTCCAGCGCCGGCATCAGGATGTCATGCAGGCAACGATATTGCTCGCCGCACAGTCGCATGGCCCGAGCATGAATCGCCGTCAATTGCTCCTGCAGCGACAACGTATCCGTCGCAAACTGACCCGACCCCAGCTCCAGCAGCTGCTTGAGACCCGCCACGCGGATTTCGAAGAACTCGTCCAGGTTGCTCGAGGAAATGCACAAGAATCGCAGCCGCTCGAGCAGCGGCACCGTCTGATCAAAGGCCTGCGCCAGCACCCGTTGATTGAACTCCAGAAACGAGAGCTCGCGGTTGATGTAATTCTGGGAGGCTTTGAGATCGGGTGAGTCCATGGTCTGTTTCAATTAGCGCGATACCAGTGCCGGGCCGATGGGTGCCTCCAGCGTTGCCAGAAGGGGTGCCGATTTCGCTACGAAGTCCGCACGGTAGCGCTCCTCTATAGGAGACGCGTCGGGCAATGGTACCGTCTGAGGATTCTTAAAAACACCGTTGACACGATATTCATAGTGCAAATGCGGCCCCGTCGCCAAGCCGGTCATGCCTACATACGCGACCACTTCGCCCTGCGTTACGTGCGCGCCCGTATGAATCCCCTTCGCGAATCGCGAAAGGTGCCCGTATACGGTCGTAATGCTGCGGGAGTGATCCAGTTCCAGCACATTGCCGTAACCGCCCTTTGGCCCCGCATAGATCACACGGCCATCGCCCGCGGCCCGCACCGGCGTTCCCATGGGAGCGGCGTAGTCGGTTCCCTTATGAGCCCGGATGAGGTTGAGAATCGGATGATAACGCGTGCTGTTGAATTTGGAGCTCACGCGCGTGAACTCAACAGGCGCACGTAGGAACGCCTTGTGCAGACTACGTCCTTCAGGCGTGAAGTAACGCGCGGCTCCTTCCGCGTCGATATAACGCACGGCAGTGTAAGTGCGTCCCTGGTTGGTAAAGGAGGCGGCCAGTACGGGCCCGTCCTTGACATACACGCCATTCTGATAGAGCTCTCTGTATGTCACAACAAATGAATCTTTAGGCTGGATATCCAGCACAAAATCGATGTCCCACTGAAAGATGTCGGCCATGTTGACGGCGGTCTGGTCGTGCGCCCCGGCGCCGGTGACGGCTTCAAACAGCGAGGAGTTGATGGTGCCGCGAATCGTCCGCGTTCGACCTTCCAGGGGGTTTTGCAACACCTCGGCGCGCAGCCCGTCCTCGCTGCGCTCAACTTTCAACGTCTCCTCTTCGTTCAGCCGGCGCTCGAACCCGTCCAGCTCATCGTCCCGATACACGAAGTGCAGCGACTCACCCAACCGCAGGTTGTCCAGGTGAGTTCTGATTCCCGGTTGCGCGCGCAGGTTGGCGAGGTCCGTGAGATTCAGGTTCAGCTTGCGGAAGATCCGGTCGAGCGTGTCGTTTCGCGCCACGACCACATCCGTGGTTACGGGGCCCGCCTCGGGCGGCGGGCCCGGCGGCGCCTCCGAATTCGCAGCCGCGGCAGCCGACATGGCTGGGGCCATCTTTCCCGCCGCCGGAAGCGGCGGAGCCTTACTGCAGGCGGATAAGACCGCCAGGGCCATCATTTTGAGCAGCGCTCGATTTACAGATCGATTCATCGACTACACTTACCATGCCCGCCGCGTATTTTCATCAAGAGGTCTTGCAGAGCGATGAGTGATTTCGACGCCCAACTCGCAGAGCTGCTCAGAGGCACGCAGGAAGTGCTCGTCTCGGGCGAGCTGGTCAAGAAGCTGCGCAGGGGCAAGCCGCTGCACATCAAGGCCGGTTTCGACCCGACAGCGCCCGATCTGCACCTCGGACACACGGTGCTGCTCAACAAGATGCGCCAGTTCCAGCAGTTCGGACACGATGTCACGTTCCTCATCGGCGATTTCACGGGAATGATCGGCGACCCATCGGGGCGCAACGTCACGCGGCCACCCCTGACACCCGAGGCCATCCAGGCGAACGCCAACACCTACAAGGAACAGGTGTTCAAGATTCTCGATCCGGTCAAAACCAAGGTTGATTTCAACTCGCGCTGGTTCGGGCAGATGCCCGCTGCGCAGCTGATCAAGATCGCCGCGCATCAAACAGTCGCCCGCATGCTGGAGCGCGACGACTTCGCCCGGCGGTACGCGGAGCAGCGGCCGATCGCCATACACGAATTCCTGTACCCCCTGGTGCAGGGCTATGACTCCGTCGCAATGCAAGCGGACGTGGAGCTGGGCGGCACCGACCAGAAGTTCAACCTGCTGGTGGGCCGGCATCTGCAGGAGACCTACGGACAGGAGCCGCAGGTTGTCATGACCCTGCCGCTGCTGGAGGGGACCGACGGTGTCAACAAGATGTCGAAGTCGCTCGGCAACTACATCGGCATCACGGAAGACCCGGGCACGATGTTCGGCAAGATCATGTCCATCTCGGACGAGATCATGTGGCGCTATTTCGAGCTGCTGAGCTTCCGGCCCCTGCCGGACATCGCGGCGCTGCGTCAGGCCGTCGCCGACGGCCGCAATCCCCGCGACGTGAAGTTCGAGCTCGCGCAGGAGATCGTGGCCCGCTTCCACGACCCGGTTGCGGCTGAGCAGGCACAGCGGGATTTCATCACCCGGGTGAGCGAGAAGGGCGTGCCCGCCGACCTGCCGCCCAGGACCATTCCGGTGGACGCGGCAGGAATTCGCCTGGGAAACCTCTTGAAAGAAGCCGGCCTGGCCGCCAGCTCGTCCGAGGCAAATCGGAAAATCGACGAGGGAGCGGTGCGGATCGACGGCCAGAAGGCCACCGACCGGGCCCTGATGCTACAGGCCGGTGCGGATCACGTGATCCAGCTCGGCTCAAAGCGCTTCGCGCGCGTTCAGCTCGTGCTAAAGCCCTGATTCATAACGAATTCGGTGCATGCCGCGGCGCCGCGCGAAAATATTTATGACATTGCGTTGACAGTCCCTCATTGGCGGCTATACTGCGCGCCCTCTCGAAGCCGCAGCGCTGCAAGGCGCGACGACGACGAGAGAAAAAAGTTGACGGAAAATTGGCGAGGGCTATACTGCGCGCCCCCTGACTGAGGGGATGCACGAAAGTGCAGCGCGACGTAGCAGTAAGGCAGCGTCGAAATCCCGGTACCAGCGACCGGGAAGTTATTTAAAAGTTTGGCAGGTAATTTGTGTGGGGACTCGCGTTGATGCCTTTAGTGCAAAAACCGAGTGACCAAGAAAGTCCAGCAATGAGTCTTTTTTGAGCCATTCATTTCGATGTTTCAAAATCTTCAAGTGAAGAGTTTGATCCTGGCTCAGATTGAACGCTGGCGGCGTGCCTAACACATGCAAGTCGAGCGGTAACAGGTGTAGCAATACATGCTGACGAGCGGCGAACGGGTGAGTAATGCTTCGGAATCTACCTTATGGTGGGGAATAACTAGCCGAAAGGTTAGCTAATACCGCATACGTCCTACGGGAGAAAGCAGGGGATCGCAAGACCTTGCGCCAAAAGATGAGCCGAAGTCGGATTAGCTAGTTGGTAGGGTAACGGCCTACCAAGGCGACGATCCGTAGCTGGTCTGAGAGGACGACCAGCCACACTGGAACTGAGACACGGTCCAGACTCCTACGGGAGGCAGCAGTGGGGAATATTGGACAATGGGGGAAACCCTGATCCAGCGACGCCGCGTGTGTGAAGAAGGCCTGCGGGTTGTAAAGCACTTTTAGTGGGGATGAAAWGTKCAGRGCTAATACCYCTGKAYYTTGACCTAACCCACAGAAAAAGCACCGGCTAACTCTGTGCCAGCAGCCGCGGTAATACAGAGGGTGCAAGCGTTAATCGGAATTACTGGGCGTAAAGCGTGCGTAGACGGTTACATAAGTCGGGTGTGAAAGCCCCGGGCTCAACCTGGGAATTGCATTCGAGACTGCGTAGCTAGGGTGCGGAAGAGGGAAGCGGAATTTCCGGTGTAGCGGTGAAATGCGTAGATATCGGAAGGAACACCAGTGGCGAAAGCGGCTTCCTGGTCCAGCACCGACGTTCAGGCACGAAAGCGTGGGGAGCAAACAGGATTAGATACCCTGGTAGTCCACGCCATAAACGATGAGAACTAGACGTTGAAGGGGTAAGCCCTCCAGTGTCGTAGCTAACGCGCTAAGTTCTCCGCCTGGGGAGTACGGCCGCAAGGTTGAAACTCAAAGGAATTGACGGGGACCCGCACAAGCGGTGGAGCATGTGGTTTAATTCGATGCAACGCGAAGAACCTTACCTGGTCTTGACATCCTGGGAATCCCGTAGAGATATGGGAGTGCCGCAAGGAACCCAGAGACAGGTGCTGCATGGCTGTCGTCAGCTCGT